>Ga0209810_1000289_pt1 | contig 130084 bp, 113 predicted proteins | sample Coa_R1_7_FD_187159 | JGI IMG/M metagenome (GOLD analysis project Ga0209810, IMG submission 187159) | Surface soil microbial communities from Centralia Pennsylvania, which are recovering from an underground coalmine fire - Coalmine... | ecosystem: Environmental > Terrestrial > Soil >...
CTGGCCAAGCTATCGCTTTGGTCGCGCAACCAGGTCGAGGGCAGTTCATCACCTTTACAGCGCTTCGGAAACTCCCAAGTGCAGGGAAATCTCCGTCTTCCCTTGACTTGTACTTATCATGGATGTCCCCGGTTTTTCCGTCTGTCCCCGGTTTTTCCGTCCCCGGTCTTTTAGAACTATTTCTCCGGCGTCGTTCTGATTAGATGGAAATGCGAATCTTCGCCCGCCGATAAGAAAACGAATTCGCCTCGATCATAGCAAGCCAAGCTTGGACCAATTGCTGGATCGGCATGACCCGCTCTCAGTACAATCTTGCCGTCAAAACCGTCGATTAGCTGCAATAGCACACTCTTGAGCTCGGTGGATTGAGGCTTAAACTGCATGAACTCCACGGCGAGAAGTCCATGGGCGACAGCTAACAGGCCGGAATTGCGTGCACCTGCTGGAGGTTGTATCCGAAATGACGCGACAACTTCTCCTTCGCCAGATATTTTGAAAATTGGCCCATCGTTGGCTCTACGCATAAGATAAGCAAAACCATCATCCCCCATAACAAGCACAGAGGCTGCAAGTGCCATCTCGTAGGCTGGGTCTGGAGCACTGTGCTTCGAAGATGCCGGATTCGTTTGCACGTCTTTTGCGAGTTCAATCCGCTTGCGTAGATTTCCGTCGGCTCCAAATATTCCTAAGAACGGGCCTGTTTCACTTTTAGTCGCTTGTTGCGATTCCGGAATTTCTTTTCCACTAATCAGAAATTCACCAGAATCGAATGCTGCCAACTGAAGCGGCTTTACGATTCGTTTGATCTCGATCTTGTCTATAAATCTCCCGTCGCTGTTGTACCTGAGGATCATCGGGCGATGTTCGACGTCTTCAATGAGGGCAAAGACTTCAGGTCCGAGCGATGCAAAATCGATCAGCCGAGGTCGATCCACTTCAATCTGCGGACCGGTGACGGAGAAAACAGTGGCTCCTCCGCCGCCGGCAGAGATTCGCACAAAGTTCTCCATGGTATCGTTTGCCACGAGCCGAGTGGTTATATTTCCCGAGTTGTCGCATTTGAGTGGCAGGGCCACAGCGTCCGCAAATACTCCCTCAACACGCGCATCCTTAAAGATGGAAAGAGGTCGGCTATTCTCGACTTGATCGGCTGCTTTAATTCGATTCGTCGAGAAAAACAGGCCGATAAAAAGAAGGATAAGAGATCTCTTCGCCATACTGTTTCAGCGGATTTCGTTTCCCGCGCGCTGCATGCACGATCAGTTGTTGCCCGAGTGGGTTCCAAATTGACTGGATTGATGGATCACGGTCCGAGCGGCCAGCCTCGAATTATTGGAACTACCGCAGGATGTAAGCTGCAGCTGAGGCCTCCTTTCGAAAAATGATAGCTCTGATAGCAAGACCCGTTGCAATCCGGGTTGGCACAGCTGGAGTACCAAGCAGAGCTGTAGCTCACACTGCAACATTTCACTGGAGAGTTGACACACTTCCATTGATTTGTGGGATCGCTCGAATCACAGAAATCGATGCTAGCGGATCCTTGGCAACTTCCCCTTTGGCAGTTAATATCGGTTTTCCATGCGGGTTGCGGACATTGGCTGTATGCAGACAGACTCAATATTGCCAGTGCCGAAAAGGATCTAATGATTGTTCCAATCTTTGGCATATCCCCTCCAGTTCGCCGTCGCCCTGCGCCGCGTGACCATCGCCGGGTGCCCCATCCTAGCGCGCTGTTTGCGCGAGGGTGGGATTCGATGATCGTCGAGTCACGAGCCTTCTCATCTCATCAAAAGTAAAGAAACCCAAAATGGGAATCCTCACCATCTTCATCGCCCACCCTTGCCAGAGTCACGCAAGGATGGGGCACCTACTTGTGTCTGGCCCCAACGATAAAACCGTTAGGCTTCAATTGGCGAAGGGCGGGCCACCCGCCCCTTTCCCTTCCGTGGGCGAAGCGACTCCAACGATGCATTCAGCATCTACTTTGGCTGCTTGGCATTCAAAGTTTCTATGGACGAAAAATCCGAAGATGGGAACCATGGTGTACTTCCGTTGTCACCATTGCCGCTAGTAGAATTGGCGACGCGTGTCACTGTTCGTGACACCTGATTGGCCCAGGAACCCTTTCAGCACAGGCAGGCCATGAAAAACAGGACGAAACTCAGCATAATGAATTCGCCCAAAGCCACAAGCCTACGCACCGGCTGTTCTGTACCCGAAAGCGGTATCTACGGCGTTTCGCATCCGCAGCACGTCCTACCCCGTGAGGTAACGCTGGTACGTGAGCAAACCTTCCCACGCTGCTCACGGTGCAACGAGCCTGTCTACTTTGAATTGATGCGGCCTGCGCCTGCGTTGGTGAACTTCAATCCAAGCGCGTTCACCGTGGCGCTTTACGAACTTCCAGAACTATCCACGAACGACGAAGCTGCGGGCTGACCGATACACGCGAGTATTTCTTCCGGTTCCGACGTGGCAAACGAAGAGAAACAAGACGAGCGCGCAGGTAAAGAGGAAAGCCGGCGTCAGTGTTGAAGGAACAGCGGGTGGACCGCAGGAGGCCGGAAAATGCATTGATCCGGCGTTGGTTCAAGCTTGCCGACGCGGTTTTCGGACGCAAGGAAAATCCCGACAAATCTCGAAAGTGAACAGGCCAGATTGAGCTTTGGGCGTTAAGCTCGGCCGTTTGCAGAACGCCGGCTCAATCGCCGGCCTGATGCTGACAACCGAAGCGCTGGTGAGCGAGCTTCCGGAAGAGAAGAAGGAGCCCGCTGCTCCCGGCGGTCACGGCGGCATGGGCGGAATGTACTAAAGGCAGCTCCTAAGCTGCTAGCTTCTGAGCCGCTAAGCTCAAAAGCAAATCGAGCCCCGCAGAGATGCGGGGCTTTTTGTTTCAGCGGGCAAAGTGATCTCAAGAAAACCGTTGACTCTGGATTGTCGCCCGTGATAGCACGGAAATATGGCTCAAGAAAACGAGTGACGCTGTTGCGAGCAGTTCTTGAGCTGTTCCGGTTTGAAACATCAATGAGAGCCAGCGGAAAAGCCGTTTCAGGAGATTACGCTGTTGTTACGCTGTTTTTCGCTGTTCGCACGATTACTGCAGAATGTACTGGCCCTGTAATCAGTTGCGGTACTTCGACTTATGCGAAATTAGCCGTCGCTCTCAAAAGACTACTGCGAATTTACGCTGTTAATTACGCTGTTCTCAAGAAAACGGCAGAGAGCTATGGCGTTTCCGGGTTGCTGTGTCGCCATCCAGAATAAGCGTCCTGAGCGGAGCAGGGTTCCCGCGCGGTTTCTCCAGCGCGGGATACCGGAGTCGAAGGACCTTGTGTTTCACTCAAGGGATACAGCAACTGTGGAATCAGTCCAAGGACCTCAACATCAGGCTGCGCTACGTCTTGGGACCGACGTACAGAACGCTGGTGACTTTGCCGACGATGTCGATCATCGGGGCGGTGTTGAGTAGTTCTTCCTGCCCGGTAGTCGCGTCGTAGATGCGCAGTTCGCCGCCTTCGGCTGTGTAGAAGACTTTGCGCGGCGTGATCGGAGCAATCGCCGTTACGTCGCCTTTTTGCTGTTGACCTGAAGCAGGTGTATCGACAATTGCGGTCCCTGCATTCGGATCGACGATGGAGAGGCAGCCAGTAGTGCAGGTATGCGCACCGACGATCACTTTGCTCTGAAACAACGAAATTACCTGATGGAAGCCGTCGCCGATCTTGATCTGCTTGCCGCCGGAAAGCGACGAGAGCGAAAGCGCGGTCAGGCTTCCCGATCCGGGAGCGGCAGGATTGCTGCCGGCAACATACAGATTGTTTGTGTCTGCAATCGCAATGGTTGCTGCATCGACATTCACCGGTTGACTCACCGCCAGCGAACTCATATCGACCGTCACAACGCTGGCTTGCGTCCCGCCGCATTCTGCGCCGCAGTTGAGGATGTAGGCTTTGCTGTCGTCGGCTGAGAAGACTCCGTAAGCCGGGTGATCGAGTCCCGTAATGGTCTGCACTGTGCTGTCGGAGGTGTTAACAATCTCGAACTGGGTCAGGCTTTCGTTAAAGACCAGCAACTTGTTGTTGTTGTGCGAAAGCACAATGCGATGCGCGCCGGGAAGACAGTTCCCTTTCGTCTGGCAATTTCCCGGCACGTCGGGAATGTTCTTGATCGCAACCGAAGTGCTGCCTGTCAGGTCGGCAATGCTGACCTGACTATTGCTTTGGATCGCGGCGTAGATAAATTTTCCGTCAGAGCTCGCCGCGACGCTCTCGGTAGGACCGGCAAACTGGATCTGGCACGAATTGCCCGTTGCCGTGCAATCGATGCTGCCGACCTTCGTGGCCTGCGTCTCCTTGATATTGTCAATGATGTTGATGTTGTTGTCGCCGCTGTTGTATTCGATGGTCGTGCTGTTCGGACCGGGAATCATGATCTGCGGCGGAGGCGACGAGAAAACGCCAACGCCTTGAACGGGAATGCTGGAAGCGGAGAGCTGATCCTTCGACGCGTCCACGATGGAAATGCTGCCCGTGCTGGTGAGGTCAATGGCGACAAACGCTCGCTCGTCGAGGCCGCTTGCCGGCGTCGTGCTGCTGCTGCCGCCACCGCATCCCGGTTGGCTGACGATCAACAAAACAATGCTCGCTACGGAGGCGAGAGTTAACCCGCGTCTCAAATGCACTCCTTGAGTTCGTTGTAGGCGCTGAATGAAGGATTATAAATTGTCGCGGTCGTGAGCCGCTCACAGAACCACCTGCGGTAGCGGGTGGCGCGTCTGCATTGCGCCAATAACGGCACGCCACCCACTCAGGCAGCGGCAGCATCGGTGCTCTCCTGGAACCGCCGTCGCAGGGCATTCCGTTGTCATCCAACAATCAGAGAATGCCTATGCCTAAGAAGCTGGTCACTTCCGCCGCAGACTTTCTTCCTGCCCGCAAAACGCTTCCCGCTCTGCGCGAGGCGGCGAAATCATGTCGGGGTTGCGATCTGTGGCAACGCGGAACCCAGACCGTCTTTGGGGAAGGGAGATCGGGTGCAGAAGTGATGATGGTGGGCGAGCAGCCGGGCAACGACGAAGATTTGCAAGGTCGTCCATTCGTCGGTCCGGCGGGTAAGGTGCTCGACAAAGCGCTTGCTGCAGCGGGCATTGATCGCGATGACGTTTACGTCACCAACGCCGTGAAGCACTTCAAATGGGAGCCACGGGGAAAGCGCCGCATTCACAAAAAGCCGAACGGGATGCAGATCGCCGCCTGTCGTCCTTGGTTCGAGGAGGAAGTAAATGTCGTTAAGCCAAGAGTTATTGTCGCGCTCGGAGCGACAGCCGCGCAGGCGCTCCTCGGCCGCGATTTTCGCGTTACTCAAGGCCGCGGAAAAGTAATCTCAACTGGCGCGATTCCGATTATCGCCACGGTACATCCATCGTCTATTTTGCGAGCTCCGGATGACGATACTCGCCATGCGGAGATGGCCAGCTTTATTGAGGATCTTCGCGTGGTCGCATCACATATTCGTGGCGCAAGAAAAGCAGCTTAAGGGTTCAAGTGGAATGAAGGGACCGATGCGCGCCCTCGCGCGGGTTCTGCCGTCGTTCGTGATTCGAAAAGCTGTAATGTCGCACAAAGATTCGCATCGCCAAGAAAAACCCGGCCGAGGGCGGCCGTCGGTCCTTGTATCTGTCACGAACTCTTGAACCTTGCTATGGCGAACACGTGGGCAGCGAAGCCATCCAGCTTGATGAACAACCCCCACTGGTTTAGATCGGATGCCTGCTTTTCGTAAACTCGATCGTTCAGCACATCTTCGAAACGGACCGAAGCAGACGAGATCACGTCGTTCAGAAGATAGATTCTTCCGGTCGAGACACCCGCTCCGAGATTCACGACGGCCAAACGATGACTCGATTCTCCGGTCCAAAGATATGCGATTAAATCCGAAGCGGTGTGATCGCCCGAATCCTCTACTTCAAGCAGCTTCCAATTGCTGCCATGAAATTCCGTCTCATCAGCGATCTTTAATATGCGCTCATAGAGCCTCGCAACTTCATCATCCGTGTTTTCGTCGCGCGTTCGCGCAAGCTGCACGACAGGTTGGGTACCCAATCCTTCCAGCTGTCCGTCGTTAACGAAGTGCATTCCCGGAACGGTACAGGCGAGCACAGCGATGGCAGGCAAGCGATTTTTCCCGAAGACCGTAGCTGCGCGCCTCTCATCGTGGTTTTCGAGAAAGCGCACTGAGCGCGACTGAAACTCCCAATCGGCCTTCAGGTGCAGATAGACATCGCGTACGAATCCATCGCGCAAGCGATCGTAAAGGCGCTTGTCGTAAGTAAAATCAAATCCAAGCTGCTGAAGAGCCCATTCGCAATCGCAATACGCTTCCGCGATCCAGATGAAGTTCGGAAACGATCGTGTAGCCTCGCGCCAAAACTCTTCGGCAGGCGCGCGCATTCCCTGGAGAAACGGCTCCCAGGTTTGATGGAAGCTGTCGTTGAGCAGCAGCATGGCCATGTCGCAGCGAACACCATCACAAAATTGTGAAATGTGGCGAAGCTGCGCGATCATCGCCGCCCGTAGTTCCGGATTGAAATAGTTGAGCTGCGCTGTATCGGTCCAGGGAGCGAAATTCGGATCACGTCCATAAGCGATCACCTGCGCGTCACCGTTCGCGCTTTCGCTCATGAAAAATTCGCCGGGCGCTTTTCGATACGCAGCCAGATCGCCGCGAATGTAATACTCCGGATGCTCGCGAACCCATGGATGATCCTGTCCGGTATGGTTCGGCACGAAATCGAGGATTAACCGCATTCCAAGATCGTGAAGCTGGCGCCGGATCGATTCCAAATCCGCCCAACTGCCAATGAGCGGATCAGGTTCATATCGCTCAATGGAGAAGGGTGAGCCGGCAACATCATCGAGAGTCCAGCCTGGTAAAGCCTCGTCGTAGCGAGACAAGAGCGGCAGATAGCTCCGTGACAACAATCGGCCGGCGGTGCTCCGCTTCCAAACACCCATGAGGTAGACGAGATCGAAGCCGAGGGATCGCAACCGCTCCCATTCCGAAACGGGAACATCGGCCAGGTGCATCGGGCGCCCCAGCTTCTGCGCCAGCTTCGAAAGCCATTGCAGCGTACTGATTTCATAAAGCTGCGGATGTCGCCTGAGTGGAGGAAGATCGCTCACCAAAGATTCGCGCCGTACCTGCTGGGCTACTGTTGTCACCGATGAGCATTGTAGTCGCTGCACGCTCGCGTTCCGGAACACGAGGATGCTACCGATCAACAGAGACGAAGACCAAACTCCGTGCCATCCATAACATCCGCGCGATCCGTGTCCTTTTTTCCGGACTGCTAAGATAGAGGATTACGTTCGCGCTCATATCCATCGCAGTAGGTTTCCATATACATGAAGACTGGCATTATCGGCCTGCCCCAGGTGGGCAAGACATCACTGTTCAAGATTCTGACCAAAGCTCAAGTGGACGAGCGTGGACACAATCCGCGCGAGGCCCACATTGGGATTGCCAAGGTGCCTGACGAGCGCCTCGATAGACTTTCAGCTCTGTACACTCCCAAGAAACTTGTGCATGCAACGGTGGAGTACTCCGACGTTGCGGCCATTGGTCAGGAGGCACTCAAGGAATCCGCTTACGCCAACAATCTGAGAACTGTCGATGCGCTGATCCACGTGCTTCGCGCGTTTGACGAGCCTTCTATTCCTCACGTCGGCGAGCTCGATCCGCTCCGCGACGCTCGCAATGTGGATTTCGATCTCGTGGTGAATGATCTGGGGCAAATCGAAAAACGCCTTGAGCGCCTCGAAAAAGATCTGAAGAAAATGAAGTCCGCCGAACTGGAGCGTGAGTTCGACCTTCTCAAGCGCGCCAAGGTCCACCTCGAAGCGGAACGTCCACTCCGCGAGATGGAGATGTCGGCGGAGGACAAGAAGCGCATTCGCGGATTTATGTTTCTCAGCCAAAAGCCAATCCTGTACGCGCTCAATGTCAACGAGAGTTCCACGCTGGGTTCCGATCTAGAACAGGCTCCGGCGAAATACAAGCTCACCGAATATGCTTCGCGTCCAAATGCCGGAGTCACTGCGATTTGCGGCAAAGTTGAGGCCGAGCTGGCCGAAATGGGTGACGAAGAAGCCGCCGAGTTCCTCGCGAGCTACGGGCTGAAGGAAAGCGGACTGGTGCGGCTGATCCGCAAGAGTTACGAGTTGCTTGGCCTCATCTCATTCTTCACCGTTGGAGAAGACGAGTGCCGCGCCTGGACCATCGAGCGCGGATCGCGCGCTCAGGTCGCTGCGGGAGCAATCCATTCCGATTTGGAAAAGCATTTCATACGCGCCGAGACCATCCACTGGGACCAGCTCCTCGAAGCCGGTTCTGAGGCCAATGCGCGCTCTCGCGGCACACTGCGCCTGGAAGGCAAGGACTATATTGTGCGCGATGGCGATGTGATGCACATCCGCCATAGCGCCTGAACGATGTCTCCTCTTGCCCTCACCATAATCCTTGGGCTCACGGCAGCTCTGGCCGACGGCGTCGGCGGACTGATCATCATTCAGCGACATTGGGAGCGGCGGTATCTGCGCTACTTTGTCGCTGTCGGATCCGGGTTCATGCTGGCTACGACCCTGGTTGAGATGCTGCCAGAGAGCCTGCGCATTGCCCCGAGGCACGCCCCTGCATTTCTCCTTCTGGGATATTTTGTCGTTCACTTCTTTGAGCACACGGTTGCAGCCCATTTTCATTTCGGAGAAGAGACGCACGTTGGCGAGTTCATTCACACCCACAAGACGTATTCCGTACTCCTCGGCCTGGTGGTGCATACGTTCTTCGACGGAATCGCCATCGCCTCCGGTTTCCTGATCTCCAATTGGCTAGGCTGGATTATTTTCATCGCCATCTTCCTGCACAAGATCCCCGAAGGCTTCACCGTTGGATCAGTAATGCTTGCCGGAGGCCGCTCGCGACGCACGGCGTTTATGTCTTCGGCGATTCTCGGCGCTTCCACCCTTCTCGGTGTGCTTGCAATGCGCGCGTTTGCGCCCATGCTCCACGTTGGTTTGCCGCTATCTGCAGGTGTGACTCTATATGTCGCCGCTTCCGACTTGATTCCCGAAGTGAACAAGGAGCCGGGGATCAGAATGGCGCTGCTCGTGTTTGTCGGAGTCGCTGTCTTGTTGCTGCTGGATAGCTGGCTTCGCGTCTGACGCTCTGTCCGCGAAGCCATAGGCACTCAGAGATCGGCTCGCTATCTGTCTTTCACCGCCATGCCGATGATCTCGAACCTCGCGCCAAACAGCAGTGGACCGGAACCGATGAACGCCCTCGCAGGCAGATCGCCGGAGAAGTACTCCCGATAGACGGCATTGAAAGTATCAAAAAGGGAAACGTCGGAGCAGAAGATCTGAACATAAACCAGATCGTTCATTTCCATGTTCGCCTGTGTGAGGACCGAGCGCACGCCATTGAGCATTAGCCGTGCTTCCTCCGCGGGATCAGTAGGCACCTCGCGAGTTCCCGGTTTGAACCCGATGCGCCCCGCTATATAGAGAGTATTCCCGCTCAAAACTGCATCGCTGTAAGGCAAGCCGGGGCGCTTGCCCGGTAAATTGAAGTAGCGTCGTTGCGTAGTTGAACTCACCAAATCCTCCAGTACTCGGTTGATTCACTGCTGGGGTTTGTTTCTCACAAAGTACTGCCACTTATCGATGTTTGCCGGAACGGCTAGGTCAAAAAATCCCACCATCATTTCTTCCGACGTCTGCCCGCCCCAGCGCACCGTCTCCGTCGGGTCGGGATTATGCGGATTGTTGCGCGAGTTATCGAACCACGCGATCGCCTGCAGCTTGGTTCCAGCTTTCAGGAAGCGCGTTTCGGCCAACCGATAGCTCATTTGCCAATGAAAGTGATAGTTCACCCGCAACAATGGCTCGACCTTCCCGTCAGGACGCACGATGTCATATTCGAAGCGCTTGCCGCGCAGATGCATGTGGGGAAAAAAGCTGAGCAAGGTGGCGTCATTGGGCAGCGTCCCAAACACTTCAACGCGAAAGTTGTCGGTCTCGGGCGGGATAACGAAGCTGTGATTCACAAGCTGCAGGGTGAGCACTCGCCGCTTCGGCGGCTGTTTTGCGAAGACCATTCCGATGCTGGTCTGATCTGTGCTCGCATGGCCGTTTGTCGTGTAGTGCATCTGGAAGACGAGATCTGACCCGGCAGGAACGAATTTGGCCATGCCATCCGGCCACTGATCGGGCGAACTGCCGGGCGCATAAACGAGCAGCATGTCACTGTCGGTGAACAACGCCTGGCGAACATCTTCTTCAGTCGTCATGTCTGCAGCGGAGAAAGGACGCCCGATCGGAGCGTTCCGCAGCCACTTCGAGTTTGGCGGCCGGATGTACACAACCGCATGATGCACGTGATCGCGGCTGGTGGGTCGAACCTCGGACGCCTGTATCCATTTGTCTTCGGCGAATCCCGTCGGCACGATCTCATAGGTGTAAGGCACATCGCCCTCAGTCGGTATTGTGACGGGCTTCGGCATCTGCAGTACCAAATCTGGCTGCGGGATGTTCCAACCTTCCGTCCAGCGTCGTGGCGGAGGAGCATCTTGCGGGCTGCCGGCGGGCGCTCCAGCGTCTGCCCATTTTGCAATCATCGCGATCTGCGTGTCGGTGAGCGACGGATCGTTAGCCCATTTCCCGATTCCGGGATCCGCAAACCACGGAGGCATCTTGCGCGCACCAGTCATCGCTTTCATTTTCCCCGCGTATTTACGCGCGTCGGCATAGGTCACAAGAGGCATGGGAGCGATCTCGCCGGTGCGATGGCAGGTCTGGCAATGCTGCTGAACGATGGGAACGATATCTTTGTAGAAAGTGGGAACGCGTGGCGAAGAAGTCTTCTGATATCCCAGGCCAGCAACAACTGCCAGACAAACCGCAACACCGAGCCAGATCCTTGGCCGCACCATGAAGACGCAATTGTAGAAGAGAGCAGGTCAGTACCGTCCGCGGTAGCGGATGGGTGATTGTCCCGTGCGCTAATGCTTCCAACGATACTCGCTACCGCTGTGATTAACTTGGATCGGAGAGAACTCCAGATTCTGCCGACTTGGATGAAACCCTCGAGACTGCTCTTCGGAGTCCTGCTGCTCGCCGTCACGCTTCTCGCTTACTTAATTCCCTACTACGACTGGGACCTTGTCGCCTACATCGGTTCGGCAATCGCGCTGCACGAACGCGATTCAAGCATAATCCAGCAACAGGCATACGCCGCTCTGCGAACCGGACTACCAGAGGACGACTACGCCGACATAGCAACCGGCTCTGATTTCCGCAGCGAGGTCGCGAAGAACGCCAACCATTTTCGCCAGCAACTGCGGTTCTATCAGATTCGTCCACTGTACATCTGGACTCTCGCAGCTCTTCACAGCCTTGGAATTGGATATGTGCAGGCAACACGGATCGTGTCTGCGGCAGCGTTTTTCCTCATCGGCATTTTGATGAGAGGATGGCTCCGGCGTTACGTCGGCGAGATTCAAGCAGCGATATGCGCCATCCTGCTTCTGATAGCTCCAGTGTTATTCACCAGCGCACGAACCGGATCGCCCGATGCTCTCTCTGCACTCGTACTTCTGCTTGGCGTTTACCTATTAATCGAGCGCGATGCTGTGCTCTTCGGAAGCGCACTCTTACTCCTTTCTCTCACTCTCCGAACCGATAATGTTCTATTCGTATTTCTTTTCTTAGGAATCGAAGCACTTCAAGCAGATGGAAAGCGGATTCGCGCTATTGCTGCTCTCGCCACCATGGCCTCGGTCGCCATTGTGCTGATAATCAATTACACGGAACACAGCTATCCGTGGGCTGTACTGATGCAGAATACTGCGATGCCGATCGTGAATCCGGCCGATGTTTCGGCCAGGATTTCTGTCAGCGACTACTTCACAGCCCTACACGACATGATCGATGAGGCACGCGAGAACAGCATGATGGTATTTCCCTTCATCGCCGCGATTGCTCTTTTCTCACGAACTCCCACTCAACTCAAACGCTTGGTGAAGATCGTGCTTCTTTCGTGGGCTGTGCACATCATCATTTTTCCGCATATCGAAGATCGATACTTCATCGCGGGCGCTGCCATGATCGGCGTCGCCGCCGTCGTCGGCTTGCTGAAGGCGACCGAGACATCAGTACCGTTCGCGGTAGCGAATGGGTGAGTCAGCGGTTCGCTTTGGGTGATACCTAAGTTTGTTATCCGACTGACAAGTGCCCTGCCATACCCGTTCCCTACCGGGAACGGTACTGACATTGTTGTGATCCTTCAGTTGCAGATGACACGCTGTATCCACCCACCCGGTGACAAACAGGCCTTTCCCACTGTTACAATTCCCAGTTTTCGAACTGACGCTGTCTAAGCGAGGTCTTTGAATGCGCAAACTCTTAATTGTTTCCGTAGTACTCGTCTCTTCTTGTGCACTTGCCCAACAGTCGAATCCGCCGCGCCAGCGTGTACAAAAAACGCCGCCGCCCACCACACCGTCGGCACAAACGCCAACCGAACAACCTCCACAAACCGAAGAGCCGCGCACTGCACGCACTCCTCAGTCTGAGCAGGCTCCTCCGGAATCCTCACAGACGCGCAGGCCTGAGCAGCAGCAGTCTGAGGGCGAAGGCCAGCAGATTCGTCCTATGCACTACGACATGACCGAAGTTCCTCCGGTCGTGACGCATCACACCATTCGCGTTGGTGGACGCGAGATTCGCTACACCGCCACTGCCGGACGCATGCCGATCAAGGACAACGAAGGCAAGATCGATGCCGAGATGTTCTACGTCGCGTACACAATGGACGGCGCCGATCCGAGCACGCGTCCGCTGACGTTCTCGTTCAACGGTGGACCTGGATCGGCTTCGATCTGGCTGCACATGGGCGCAATGGGTCCGCGCAAAGTCGTGCTGCAGCCGCAAGGTTGGATGCCCGCTGCGCCGTATCGTCTTGAAGACAATCCCAACACTCCACTCGACAAGACAGACTTGGTGATGGTCGATGCCATCGGCACGGGATGGAGCCGTCCGGCGGATGCCGCCGCTGCGCGGCGCTTCTGGAATATGCGCGGAGACATTGAATCGTTCGGCGAGTTCATCCGCATGTACCTCACGCGAAACGAGCGCTGGTCGTCTCCGTTGTACCTTTTCGGCGAGAGCTACGGAACCACGCGTTCGGCAGGAATTGCCGGCTATCTCGCCGATCACGGAATTTCCTTTAATGGAATTGTTCTGCTCTCGACGGTGTTGAGCTTCGAGACACTCGAGTTCGCAAAGACCAACGATGTTCCCTATCCACTGATTCTCCCAAGCTTCACCTGGATCGCCGGCTATCACAAAAAACTTCCCGCCGATCTGCAGGCCGATGTACCGAAAGCTGCGCAGGAAGCGCGCGACTGGGCGCTGGGCGAATACTGGTCGGCGCTGAACAAAGGCGATGCGCTCACACCGCAGGAGCGCGCGAATGTGGTGGACAAGCTCTCTCGTTATACGGGCCTGAGCAAAGAGATTATCGAGTGGGCGAATCTGCGCATCGACGTACGCACGTTCACGCACTACCTGCTCTCCGATCAGAAGCTGCATGTTGGGCGTCTCGACGGACGCTACAGCGGGCCGGATCCAAACGGCTTCATGGACACACCGTTCTACGATCCCACCAGTTCCCAAACTGGCCCTCCGTTCACCTCGGTGTTCAACGACTATGCGCGTCGTGAGCTGAACTATAAGACTGATATGCCGTACTGGACATCAGCGAACCAGTCCGGCAACTTCCACTGGAGCTGGACGGGAGTGGAAGGTTTCGGCGGCGGCTATCCCGATACCGCGACCGCGCTGCGGCAGGCGATCGTGAAAGATCCTTTTCTCCGCGTGCTGGTGATGGAGGGCCACTACGATCTGGCAACGCCGTACGTCGCAGTCGATTACACCATGGATCATCTCGATCTCACGCCGCAATATCACAAGAACATCTCGTTCACGCAGTACGACTCCGGGCACATGGTGTATCTGGACTCGCAGTCGCACGCAAAGATGAAGCAGGATTTCGCGAACTTCATCGATGCAACAACGCAGAAACGTTGACCAAGACCGGAGAGGCGAACACGAACGTCACGAAGGTAAACAAAAGAGGTCACGAAAAATTCTTGACCTTTGTGACCTCCGTGTTCGCTCTTGATTTTTAGATCGTCCTTCCAACAGCAGGCGCGATCATGCGCAATTCATTCATCAGGTGAGAGAACTGATCCGGGTACAACGACTGAGGACCGTCCGACAAAGCCTTCTCCGGTTCGGGATGAACTTCAATCAGCAGCGCATCGCATCCCGCAGCGAGCGCTGCGCGGGCCATCGGCGCTACTTTGTCGCGGCGTCCCGTGCCGTGCGACGGATCTGCTGTCATCGGCAGGTGCGAGAGCTTTTTCACAATGGGAATGGCCGAGATGTCCATGGTGTTGCGTGTGTAGGTCTCAAATGTGCGGATGCCGCGCTCGCAGAGAATCACGTCGTAGTTTCCGCCAGCGAGAATATACTCGGCTGAAAGGAGCAATTCTTCGATGGTTGCTGCAATCCCTCGTTTGACCAGAACGGGCTTGCGAACCTTTCCCAATTCGCGCAGCAGATTGAAATTCTGCATGTTGCGCGCGCCGAGCTGAAAGAGATCAACATAAGGCAGCATGACTTCGATCTGACTGATCTCCATCACCTCGCTGACAATAAGGAGTCCGTAGCGATCTCCCGCCTCGCGCAACAGCTTCAAACCTTCCACTCCCATTCCCTGAAAGGAATACGGAGAGCTGCGCGGCTTGAATGCTCCGCCGCGCAAGAATTTTGCGCCTGCTTTCGACACCTGCTCCGCCGCTGAGAAGAGCTGCTCCTTTGATTCCACCGAGCATGGTCCTGCCATCACGATTACCTGAGTTCCGCCGATGCTAACTCCGCTGGGGAACTTCACAAGCGTGCCCTCAGGGCGGAATGTTCGTCCAACGAGCTTATAAGGCGCGCTGATCCGATGAACCTGCTGCACGGCTTCGAGCAATTCGATTTCGCGAATATCAAAATCAATCTTCGCGCCTACGGCGCCGAGAACTGTCTGCTGCTCGCCCGTCGAGCGATGTACTTCAAATCCGCGCATGAAGAGGCGCTCGATCACGTTGTCGATCTGCTTCTCGGTCGCGCCCGGCTGCATGGCGATGATCATGTCTGGAGCCTCTGGTCCTTACTCGTTCACATCAAGATCAAATTCGGTTTCGCCAGAAGACTTGGCGGACGCGGCGCGGTGAATCTCCTGTTGCTGCAGCTTGCGCATGACGTCGATGATGCGCTCGAAGACGTGCTGAAGCTCGTTGTCGGGAAGCGGGCCTTTGTTCGCCTTCTTGACCCGCTCCAGGATGTACTTCTCTCGCTGCGGTTCATAAATGGGAAGATTGGTGTCATTCTTCAGCTTGCCGATTTCCCTCGCCGCTGCCGCGCGCTCGTTGATCAGCTCTACCAGTTTGAGATCCAGCTCATCGATTTTCTTACGCCAGTCTTCTATGGTCATTTCGCTAAACTCTCCGCCTGTGCCGCCAGTCTCCCCGCGCGCAAGCCGCGAATAAATGTTGCCACCGGCTCGGCTGAGTCCTTGCCGTGCTTTTCGATAATCGAAACAATCGCGCTGCCGATCGCTGCAGCATCGGCAAATTCTCCAACCGCCTGAAACTGCTCGGGAGTGGAAATTCCAAAGCCTACCGCAATCGGCAGCCTGGTGACACGCCGAATGCGGCCGACCAGATCGGCAGCATCGGAGGCAAGCTGTTTCTGCTGCCCGGTTATCCCGGTGCGCGATACCGCATAAATGAAGCCGCGGGACAGATCGGCAATCGCTTTCAGCCGCGCATCGGTGCTGGTTGGAGCCGCCAAAAAGACGGTTGCAAGATTATGCTCGCGCATCGCAGCGAGATACTCGCCTGCCTCTTCGATGGTCAGGTCGGTAATCAGCGCTCCGTCGAGGGCTTTCGATGCAAGCTGGTTTGCAAATTCAGCAATTCCCATCCGCAGAACAGGGTTGAGATAGGTAAAGACAATTAGTCCCGATTTGGGACGAGCCTTCCGCAACTCAGCACCAACGGCGATCACGTCTTTCAGCGATGTTCCCGATTTCAGAGCACGCTCACTCGCGCGCTGAATCACCGGACCATCCGCGACGGGATCGCTAAAGGGCACGCCTAACTCGATCACGTCGGCGCCGGCGTCGATCATGGCCAACGCGATAGCACGGCTGGTGGCAAGGTCTGGATCGCCGCAGGTGAGATAGGCCACAAGGCCGGGCTTGTGTTCGAGGGCGATCAAAGCTTCAGCTCTTTCGTGAGGATTCCCATGTCTTTGTCGCCGCGCCCGGAGATATTCACGATGACGATCTCATCGCGCTTCATTTTGGGAGCAAGCCGGATACACTCGGCGACTGCGTGCGATGATTCCAGCGCGGGAACGATGCCTTCCGTTCGTGCCAGCGTGACACACGCATCGAGAGCTTCAGAGTCGGACGCGGAGACATATTCCGCGCGTCCAGCATCGTGCAGAGCCGCGTGCTCTGGGCCAATTGAGGGATAATCGAGGCCCGCGGACACCGAATGTGTTGTGGCGATCTGTCCTGCTTCGTCCTGCAGAACGTAAGAAAATGTTCCTTGCAGAACTCCTGGAGAGCCACCTTGAAACCGCGCGGCGTGCTCGCCCAATTTGGAACCGCGTCCGCCTGCTTCGACTCCGATCAGCGCAACCTGCTTATCGCGAATGAACTCGTAGAACGCGCCCATCGCATTCGAGCCGCCGCCGACGCAGGCGATCACCGCATTCGGCAGCTTGCCTGTTTGTGAGAGAATCTGCTCGCGAGCCTCGCGGCCGATGCAGCGGTGAAAATCGCGAACCATTTCGGGATAAGGATGCGCCCCCAGCACCGAGCCAAGCAGGTAATGCGTAGTACGGACATTCGTGACCCAATCACGCATGGCTTCATTGATTGCGTCTTTGAGCGTGCATGAGCCTGAATTCACTGCCCGCACTTCAGCCCCAAGCAGCTTCATGCGGAAGACATTCAGCTCCTGGCGTCGCATATCTTCGCTGCCCATGTACACGACGCATTCGAAGCCGAGCAGCGCGCAGACCGTTGCAGTCGCCACGCCGTGCTGACCTGCGCCGGTTTCGGCGATGATGCGGCCCTTGCCCATCCGTCGCGCGAGCAAGCCTTGCCCGAGACAGTTGTTGATCTTGTGCGCGCCGGTGTGCAGCAGGTCTTCACGCTTGAGGTAGATCTGCGCCCCATCAAGCTTCTGCGAAAGTCGCGCAGCATAAAACAATGGAGTCGGACGGCCGGCGTATTGCCGCAGCAATTCGTCGAGTTCGCGCTGGAATTCCGCCTCTTCCTTCGCCTGCGTGTACGCCGCTTCAAGCTCTTCGAGCGCGGCCATGAGCGTTTCAGGAACGTAACGTCCGCCGTACGGACCAAATCGTCCAGCCTTCGCCGAGATTACAGGTTGTGTCTCGATCTGCCTCACCGGCCAATTCCCTTCTGTGCTGGAGTCTTCGCGTCGCGCTGTCGCGAGTCGAACTGGCGGACAGCATCAATGAACTGGGCCACCAATCCAGGATGCTTGCGTCCCGGATAAGATTCCACGCCGCTCACTACATCCACCCCCCAGGGATGGAAGATCCCCAGCGCTTCCTGCACGTTCTGCGGATTCAGACCACCGGCTATAATCACGGGTTGGCGTAGTTTCCGGATTTGGGAAACCGATTCTCGCCAGTCAAATCTCTTTCCTGTTCCTCCGCGCTGCGGTCCCTGAGCGCTGTCGATCAGCCAGGCGTCTGGATTCGAGATCTGCGAACCATTCAGCGACGCGGCAGGAACTGCTTTCAGAATCTTTACGCCCGGCAGCTCAACGCGAAGTCGATCGATGTATGCGGCGTCCTCGTCACCATGCAACTGCACTCCACTGAACTTGCAAAAACGCGCTGTCTCGACCAGAGTCTTCAACTGTTCATTCACGAACACACCGATGGTCTCGACGCCTCTGGGCACGATTGTTCCAATCGAATACGCGGTGCTGTCGCTCACCTGCCGAGGGCTTCCAGTCATGATGAACCCAAGCGCATTCGCGCCGGCGCGAATTGCCACATCGGCGTCGCGCTCGTCGGTAGTGCCGCAGATCTTGATCCAGGTCACCGGCTGGCGACCTCCGCTCGACGCTCCTCCTGCAGGGCATCGGCCAACAGCTTCCGAAGTGCTGCACCGGGATCGCGCTCTTTCATCAGCGATTCCCCAATCAGGAATGCCTGATAACCAGCGGAACGCAATCGTACAATATCTGCTCCGCTGTGAATGCCGCTTTCGGCAACTCGCAAAGCATTGATCGGAATTTTCGCGTTCAGGCGCAGGCTGATTTCGAGTGTGACTTGAAACGTTCGCAAATCGCGATTGTTTACTCCGATAATGTCGAAACCCGCATCAACCGCGCGCTGCAACTCATCTTCGTCGTGCACCTCGCAGAGCACATCGAGCTGCAATGCTTCAGCCGCGCGCCGCAGGAGTTTCAATTCGGAATCGTCCAGCGCCGCGACAATGAGCAGCGCGGCATCGGCGCCAAATGCACGAGCTTCGAGCATCTGCAGCTCATCGACGATGAAGTCCTTGCGGAGACAAGGAATATCAACGTTTGCAGAAGCCAGACGGAGATTCTCCAGTGAACCTTGGAAGTGCCTTTGCTCTGTCAGCACTGAGAGCGCCGCAGCACCTGCCTGCTGCATCGCGCGCGCAAGTTCCACGACATGAAAGTCCGTTCGAATCACACCCTTTGATGGGGATGCCTTCTTCAGCTCGGCAATGACCGCTGGTCCCGATCGCGCCTTATCGAGCAAATACCTGCGGAATCCACGCGGCGTGTGTTGCTCCGCCAGTTTCTCCAGCTTTGCGCGATAAGACGGGTCGATCCTCTCGGCCAATCGGGCCCGCGTTTCAGAAACGATTTGCTGAAGAATGGTCATTTTTGCAAAAGCGAAGAATCAAAATTGCTTTTACTGCGAGTTGATCGGCTGAGAAGCCAGGACAGGCGAAATCAAAATCGCCAGTATCGATAATACGGGACGCAGTCGCGCCAATTGTGGAGACACCGCACAGATGCAAGCGTAGCAGGCATGTGCAACACATTATCGGACGGCGGTGCTGGATTGCGCAACCAAAACGCCGAGTCGAAACCGTTCGCGGGGACAATAGGGGATGATCCTGCGTCGGTTTCTCTAGTCTCGATGTACTGACTTCCTGCGCTCTGTTCTATCCCGAGGCGAGATTGAGTGCGCGGCAGGAGCGGGAAAGATCTTCGGCAGCGTGCTGGGTGAGTTTGCGGAACTCGAGCCCGTAACGATAGCCATCTTTGTCGCGAACAATCGCCTGGATCTCGACGTTACGCCGGCAGAATGGCGGTGTGAACTCCAACTGAACGAGCTGTCCTTCCTGGAGTTCAACAACTGCATAAAATCCGAGCCCACCTTCCGAGAGGTCATGGGCTCTTCCCTGCACTGAGGTCTTTGTGCCGGCATTTCCGGCGATGATCTTGATGCCGAAATCGACCTTAAAACGAGGCCACTGGCGCTCGGCAGACTTCCCCCAGCGCGTGGGCCGTGTGGTGACCTCGTGCTCCATAACGCATCGCAGTATGAGACAGCTTTATGCATGAAGCAAAGCACTTAGGTAACCTGAGAAGCCGCGAGGCCATCATCGCGAGCCTCGAAGCTCTTCTTCATATTCGGGCGGAGTAAAACCGTGGGACCTGTATCTTCTGCCGCCGTTCCTTTCGATGGTCCCCGACTCCGCAACTGCGTTCTTCCATCGTTGCCTCTACGGCTCGGTGGCCTGATGGCTCTGAAGTTCCTTACAACTTGCTGAGCAACTCTGCACATCTTAATGAAGTGCTAAGGCCTGCAAAGACTCGGTAAGCACGCCGAAGTCTTGAGGCCAATGCCCAAGCGTCGTGTTTCGCTCGGCGAAGCTAGGCAGAATAGCAGCTCTCCCGCAATAGGACACCAAACAATGATCATTGCGTGTTCAATCGTTCTCATGATCGCGTGGTTGTTCCTGGAATCCGCGTTTGCGGTGCCAAAGTCCGTATCCGGGGCAATTTTGGCAGTCGCGTTTTCTTTGTACGCCTTCGATTGGTGGAGTCATTCCCGCACACTGAAGACGCGTCCGCGCGCCAACTCCAGTTGGCAGCGCATGGCGTAGGAGCGTACAGGGTGCGCAGTTCCAGCGGGCAACTGCCGCGAGAGTTGATCGGCTTGGTGCTGTGTTGTTTTTGACAGGGTTTTGGTTTTTTCTGTAGCTGCGTCATCAGAAAGCTCACAATCCAATAAGTACTCCAAATCTTGAGGTCCAATGAAGACTCCGGGGAAATACTCGCAGGAAACAATTGATCGGATGAAGGCGAATGCAGAAGCCGCGCGAAAGCGCCTCGCACGCCTCAACCACGAATATCTAATTCGCCGACAGATGGAGAAGGCGGCTGATTCCAAGCCCAGCACCAGAGCTGAAAGCTTCGCAGAAGCAGTCATGCGCATCGCAAAACAAGAACGGGTCACAATCTAATCCGGGGGCCAGCCCCGCGAGTACGCGGCGCTTTGATGTTGTGCCTCGCAGATCGCCATAGCGCAGCGCCGCAGCGCATCGCATATCGGTGCTCTCATTCGCCAGACCCGGCAGACCTTGGTCACCGCGATCTGGATATCGAGATCATGTTTCAGCACCGGCGTGAAAAGGCTCGACTGCGTCATGGACTTTGACTTTACGTTTTCCATTTCCCTCACCTTGATGCGGCTCCGGCGTTACTCCCAATCTCGATATTCAGTTCCATAACGACAAAGACCTATGGTCGGCCACCGGCTCGGCTCAAGTTTTGAAAGACACCCTCGCGTCTGAAGGTCCTATATTCTCTTTATATTCGCCTGCATTCTACCGCAACCGAAGCGGATTGCAGCCTCATAATTAAGGCTGCGACATTGTGGAAATCTCCACGACAATTCAGTGACTTACAAGGAGAAGACCGACGGAATTTTGATCCGTAGTTCGTACGCGGGAGAACGCAGTGGAACTTATCCGCTGGGAAATGACAGTTGAATGCTCGGCCGGAGGGTTTCTGAAATTGATACTACTCAGGTAAAGGCTTAGAAACTGAAAAGCTTCCCTCGTGCTTCAGCTTGCGGGCTTCGCAGCTGAGCAGCTTCTGCCTTACGCTGCGCCCTGGATGCGCCAGGCATACGTCTCCAACTCCGGACGACGAGCAAACAAGCGCTCCATCGTAGCAAGGCTCCAATTCGAGCCTGGGCAGTCGATGCTGCCTCTGGCATGGCTTTCTTCTTCTGAAAGAACCTCAAGGACTAGTTGCCATGCTCCTTCGCTGCGCTTGGACACGGGGATTCTCCTTGGGGGAGGCTCGCATATTGCATGGCAAGTACACCGCCAACCTAAGCTGCTGAAAACATTGGGCCGCGATCCCTGCTCCAAGCTCATAACCGTGGAGTTTTTTCCCACTCTGTAACAAGTCGAGCGTTTTTTCCCAAATCACATTGTCGAGTCTGGGACACCGAGATCGACCGCTCCTATCTACGGTTAGCCGTTGGAGGCCGCCTGTGCAGCCTCTTGGATCCTGCTACATGCAAATATCTGACATCATGCCACTCATATTTTATGAATCTTTTGTGGTATATTGGCATCAGTGCAGTTGAAAACATTGAACATTCATTCCCAATCAGGAGGTGGGTTGTATGACCCTGCTAAGTACTTGGCAGCCGTTCCGCGATCTAGCTCCTCTTCAGGAGCGGATGAACCGTATTTTCGACGAATTCTTCGCCAACGCCGGAGCCGGCGATGGCGGTCTTCAGCTCTCGTCGTTTAGTCCGGCCACGGACATTTATGAAGACGATGAGCATGTGACCCTGAGCGTGGAAGTTCCGGGGCTCTCGGAGAAGGATATCAACATCACGCTCGAAGGCAACACCCTCACCGTGACCGGCGAGCGCAAGCTGAAGAAGGAAGATAATCGCGAGAAATTCCATCGCGTTGAGCGCTTCTACGGAACGTTCTCGCGATCCTTCACGCTGCCAAACACGATCGATCCCAACTCGATCCAGGCCAGCTACGAAAATGGAGTGCTCCAACTTCAGATGGCGAAGCGCGCAGAGGCGAAGCCGAAGCAGATCAAAGTGGCTGTAGGCCAGAAGCAGCTTTCCGCGAAAGCTGCCTGATCTGGGCGGGCGCGGTAATGCGCACCTTGATATTCGTCTGCGCTGATCGCGCCCTGCCTTCCGACAAGGAGGTTGGAAATGAAAGGATTCGAGTTCTCAACAAGTTCATTTGCGAAGGCATGCGTCATGCTGCTGATCGCGATCGCGTTTGTGTTGATCAACCCAGCAGCCGCGGGAACGGTGAAGTCGGCTGACGCGCAAGTCGCCGACAAGCTTTCCAGGTCGCTGCAGGAGCAGCTAACCGCTGCGGTGGTTGATGTACATGTTGCGCACGGAGTCGCGATATTGACGCACAGTTGGACGTCTCTCCGACCGGATTCTCGCTGAGGAGATCGCGCACAGCACCCCGGGGGTGATTGCAGTCCGCGACGACATCGATCTGATCACGCTGCCGATCAGCGATAAGGCATTGGAGCAGCAGCTCTCGGACCGGATTCACTATTCTCGGGCCGAAGCTGGATTCTCGTTTCCCAATGTGAAACTCACGGTCAGAGACGGCATAGTGACCGCAACAGGAGACGTGAACGATTATCTCGAACACGCCATGGTGCGCTCGATGATCGCTTCGAGTGACGGCGTGAAACGGCTGGACGACAAGTTGCACGTAGCTTCGACCGTCGATCCGGACGAAGAGACGCGCATCGCCGTCGCGAAGGCAATCGCGGGAGAGCCGGTCGAAGCGCGCGTTGAATTTGGCGTCGTACACTTGCTGGGCAGCGTTCCGACGCAGGAGAAAGCAACGGAGCTGGCCAACAAGGTGAGCAAGATTTCCGGCGTGATCGGAGTCGATAGCGAGTTAGCCGTAAAGCCGTCACCGCTCGCGGATCTGAATTTAACGTCGTTCATTAATGACGATGTGCATCGGTAAGGAGCAATGGCAACAGCCGGTACGCGATACGCAGTAAGCCATAGGCAATAGCTGCCAGACGATCGGGCGGCATCAGGAGATTTGTGAGACGGAGTAGAGCTACAGGCAGTCACGGATCGGCCTATTGCTTATTGCCTATGGCCGGTGACGGAGGGCCAATCCCTGGCTTCAAAATTTGTGATTTCGAAAGGTATGTGAGGGAATCATGAATTCGTTTGTACAAAACGGTGGAATCGACAAATCCGAGCTTAGCAATCAGCAGAATCGCGGTTGGATTTTGGCCGACGGCCGAATGCCGACCGCCGGCAACCGACCTTCCGCGACGACGGTAGCTAGAGCGGGCAGCGTATTTGTACGCGAGGGCACGCCGATGCCCACGAGCTTGCAACCGATCGCTTTCGATAACTGTGACTGGCTGCACGCCGGCGATGTGTCCGCCATCGAAAAGAACTTGCATGCTGCCGGCTGGCATTACCTGCAACTCATGGGTAAGGAAATTGCGGTCACTATGTTCGGCATGCATCCGATGGAAGCGCTACGCAAGGCGACATTGCGCTCGCTGGAGCGCGTGCCCGAGCACCGCAATGCCGCGGAGATCACCAACGTGAAGATGACGAACGTCGGTGGCGTCTTCTTCGCAACTATCACCATAGTGCCGCGACATATCGTGGCCAATCCGGTGTTCGAATTTGCGGAGCCTCGCACATCTGCAGGCGCAATGCCGCAGCGGCAAACAGCGGCGGCGTAACTCTCCGCAGCCCTCCTCGCGCGACCTGCTCCCGGCTCCTCGTCGCAGGTCGCGCCCCGCCGCTGACTCACACCCTTGCCCTGCCCTCCCGGCCGCCTCGCCTAAATCTTGATAGGGAGATCGTCCCATCACGCTTTCAACGCCCGCGCGATGCGCCGCTTCTTTTCTTGGTCTTTGCGTTCGCATCGACGCGAAGTTTCCAGGCGCTTTGCAAGGCGCCCGCTAGCACGTCTTCGCTCGCGGCTGCCAGGCGGATGTGGGTATGGCCCATCTTTCCCCATCCTCCCGGAATGGGAAGGAATATCTCGGGAGCGTCCTCAACGAATGCCGCCTGCTGCTCGAGCGTGAGCATCAGGTTGCCGTAGCCTTCGGCTTGCGAGGCGAGCGACGCGAACTTTCGCCCTCCTACGCGAAATGCTGGGAACCCCGCGTGGGAGTACTCTTCCACGCCCGGAAAGCTAAGCGCAATGCGGCGGAAGTCTGCAGCGGTCATTGCGTATGCAGGGTAGCAGAAACAAGCTGCGAAGCTCCTGAGCTTCTAAGCTGCTGAGCTAGAGCATTTCGCCGTTGCTGTATGCGCGGTCGTGTTGAGGTGCGAAAAGTCGGTACCGTCCGCGGTAGCGGATGGGTTGATCTGATCTCACAAGAAAGCGCCCATTCGCTGTGGAGGCTGTTACGAAACTCACAATTTAAGTCATATGTAGTGTTTCCCGATATAGGAAACACAAGTTGTTGTGGTTTTTGACCGCAAAATTCGAGTTTCGTAACAGCCTCTATCGCGGACGGTACTGACTGACCTCAGGAACCGAGTCCCTTTGGCCACAGCAACTGTGAAATTGCTCGAAAGGCGCGATCCCTGCACCTTTATGTCAGGCTTTTCCAGAAGGAGCACAAGCAAATAAATAGGCGGTGGACCTGATCAATCCACCGCCTGAATTGCCAGTGAGCCGCACTTACCGGCTGGCTACGGTCTGGGCGCGTTGAACTGCGTTGATGAATCCACGAGCTTCCGGCGGAGCCTGGACCTGACCAGTCAGAATCTGCTGGCTGGTTTCGTCCTGGCCGTAGAAGGCCTTGGTTGCGTCCTTGTCGGCGCGGATCACTGAGCCGTTGAGCGAGATTCCCGCGAACGCGCCTTTGGTGCGCGAGTAAGTGAGGATCGGCGCCTTCAACTTCCAGTCGGTACCCGCTGCGGCGTCGCGTCCCACCGGACCGGCCGCGGCAGAAGCTGATCCGCCAACCTGGAATTTATCCGACAGCAGCGCCTGCATGCCCTGGTCGTTCATCGCGAGCATAACCAGGTCCACGCCTTCGGCTCCGATCTGCAGTCCGAAGCTTCCTCCCGAAATGGTAAAGAACGCCGGAGCGCTCCAGCCGCCGTTGGTGGTCTTGCACGTCGCGACGCCTTTGCCGTGTTGTCCGCCGATGCCGAATCCGCCCTTGATCATGTGCGGCACCACGGCTATGCATTTCGCGTCGTTGAGTACGTTTTCGGGAATGCCTTTGTCAGGCGCAGCGGTGATTTGCTGCAGTACGCTGGCGGCGTTGTCGAGCCGCTTGGCCGCGTCGGTCTTGTCCTCTGCCGCGACGAAGCTGCACAGAGCGAGTGTGAGCAGAACTAAGAGTAGCTTCTTCATGAGCTATACCTCCGAGAATTTGCAAACTGATCGTGGAACTCTGGGGAACAGTGGATTGTCCGCGGATTGCTACTACAAAGGAGGCGGACGAGATGCTGCGGGTTGGCCGGGAAGAAGCAGCTACTAAGCTTCTAAGCTGCTGAGCTTCTAAACTAAAGCGACGGGGAAAACCGGCTACTGGCTTTCGGCTATCGGCTTTCGGCAAAAGCAAAGGCAACGGCAAAACACGACACGGATCACACGGATGTCATGGATCACACCGATTCAGAGAGAAGCTTAAAAGCAAGGAGCTAAGCAGCTAAGCAGCTTAGAAGCTGCTTTTTGGTGCCGAAGAAGGGACTCGAACCCCCACACCCTTGCGGGTACATGGACCTGAACCATGCGCGTCTGCCAATTCCGCCACTTCGGCTCGGAAAACGATGCGCCGCAACGAATGCTCGCCTGTAGGAAAAGCTTGCGAACCGCGGCTCTCGGGCTGCTTTCATATTGTCTCTGCTGCGCGAATTTTCTGTCAACGTGGAGCCGTTCATGTGGGCTTGAGGTTTACCGGTGGAAGCCCTCGACTTTACGGGTTGCGGAAAAATGCTTTTGAAATCGATTTAGGGAAGGGCATCGGCTTCAGCCGTGCCGTTTGCGGGCGCGATCAATCTTGCGCTTCAGCGCCTGAAGTAGTTTGTTCCTATGGAAAACAAAAGGCTTACCTCAGTGGCTAAAAGCCGAACCATGCTGGGAACTGCCTGTGACGGCACGGATGAATCCGTGCCCTTCCCTAAATCCACAGTGTTTTTCCACAGCCTGTTTAGTCGAGGGCGAGGCTTTCAAGCCTCGTCCTACGAGGCGAAATATCATTTTGCGCTTCAGCGCTGGTCACGCCGCCACGGGGCTGAAGCCCGTTTCAAATGAACACTCCAATAGACCGGACTGAAGTCCGGCCCTCGACTAAAGTCGAGGGCTTCCACCAAAAGTCCAGCCAGCGACTTAAAGTCGCTGGCTTCCACCAATCTCGAAGCCGGAAGCCGACAGCCGGCGCCCAGCTTTTCTCCGTGTGATCCGTCGCATCCGTGGGATCCGTGTCGTGTGTTGCTTTTGCTTTTGCCTTTGCTGTGGCCGATTGCTGACTGCCGAGTGCTGGTTGCCGGTTTTCCCGCCGACTGCAGGCAGCCGCTTTTCATTAACAGCGTAATTAACAGCGTAAATTCCGAAATCGCCCGCTACGACCGACGGATAATTTCATGTAAGTCCCTGCCGGGTAATTGCTTAGCGGAATCTCCATATTTCGCCTGAGCCACATAACAGCGAAGAACAGCGTAATAACAGCGTAAAAACGAAGAGGTCACAAAATCGCTGTCTCCCGTTATCTAATTCCCATTATAGAACTCTATACCATCCTGGTGTTGGAACTATACATACTCAACACCGATGCTATTACAGAAATAAAAAAGTCTTGCATTTTTTGCGAATTCGTCACAGCACAGAAAGTAGGGGAATTTAAGGACAGCGGAAGCGAGACCACCATGGCGAACTACAAAGTCGGATGCGGGGCGTAATCAGAACCCGCTGCGGTAGCCGGGACTCGAATTGTATATGTCGCCCTTCGCAGGACTTCGTTTTGGGCTTTCACCGGGTGCCCAACAAACGCCTGTGTTGCGGTTGTTGGGGTGGACGCATGTCGTCCCTCCGGTGATGTGAACGTCCCGTCTATCACCCAATCGTTTCAGCCAGCAGCTCAGGAGCTTAGCCGCTTAGCAGGCGGCTGGCGTGTGTTACGCAACAGTAAAGTCTCTAAAAGGCCTCTCCGTCAGCATCCAGCACAAGAAAGCCACCGTCATGGTCTTGAGCGATTAAGATCGGCTTGAGAAACGTCCAGTAGATTATGTCGGGACCCTAGCGCAGCGCGGCATCCCTCTCCGCACATACCCACGTTATTGCTGTCGATGGATACAATTCCAGCATTGACAGGACTTCATCCGAGACACTTAATGAATTGCCTAGCGCGTTGATTTCATATCTAACGACATCTGCTGCAGTTCCGGCGTACCTGATTGGAGTTCCTAGACGATACCACCTCTTTGGAGAGAACGCCGTTCGCGATGACACTCCGCGTCGGAGCAAAGTCCTGCGCGCTGAATATGATTTCAGCGGAGGCGTTCGCGGCAAGCATGCAGCTAGATACGCCTCAGGTACAAACGTGGTTCTACTTGAGCCCGATGTCGCCGAAGCCTTCCCCACCGCTGCTGATGTGAATAAAACCTTGCGCGCCGTTTCCAGGCTACTGGACCTCCGCGACACGGCTCGAGGCAGATCGTCTCACTGAGCAAGCTGCTAAAGTCGCTAAGCTTCTGAGCTTCTGAGCCAAAAGCAACAGCGCGAAAACCGGCAATCAGCCATTGGCAGTCAGCAATCGGCAACACCAACGGCAACGGCAGAAGAAAAGCTACCAGTCGCCAGCTACCGGCTGCCAGCTAAACCAAATTGCAACGGCAACAGCAGAAAAACCGGCAATCGGCATTCGGCAATCAGCACTCGGCCAAAAGAAAATCAATACCAAGAAAAAAGAAGCTTCCAGCTTCCGGCTTCCGGCTTCCAGCTTCCAGCTTCCAGTTTCCAGCTAAACCAACCTCAAATGCCAGCAGCAAACCAACAAGCCAGCATTTGAACTGCCTCCGAACGTGGTGAGCGGTAGCCGAAAGCCAATAGCCGTTTTGTCCGTGTAATCCGTTCAATCTGTGCAATCCGCGTCGTGTGTTGCCGTTGCTTTTGCCTTGTATTTGGTTTAGCTGGAAGCCGGCAGCCAGGAGCCAGTAACTTCTTCAAGACAAGTGCTACTCGATGCGGGGCGGTCCGAAGACGCTGGTTACGGCTTCCAGCAGCTTTTGCGGATCGTTGTCGGGGATGACGTAGTCGGCGCGTTTAGGGGCCTTGCCGTCGGTGGCTGATTCCTCGACGACGCAGAAGATTGGACGGTTCGGATGCCGCTCCTTCAACGATTCGCAGATCTCAGCGGCGAGGGCGTCCCCTGGCGGGCAATCGATGACATAGGCATCGACGTCGAACTTCTCCGCGGTCTCATAAAGTTCCTCAGGGCTGAGCGCGGTAAGCACGTTGAATTTGCCGACTTCAAGGACGAGTTTGCGATTCGAGATGCTGCCCGGTGTCGGCAGATCGAGAACCAATAGAACCCGTCGGACATGCCGCTGGTTCTTCACTGGCGAGCGATTCAGCCACTGATCGAGCTCGTCGGAAAACGCCATGACGGAGCTGCGCTCCTTGCCCACGGGACGATGAATCGGGAGACCATATTGGGACTCGTAGCGCTGCATGGTGCGCACTCCGCGTCCGAGGTAGTTGGCGATCTCCTTCCAGCCAGTGAGGATTTTTCGGGTGTGCGGAGCGCCATCATTGGTGACAGGTTCTGTGGCTGGTGTAGAGTTCCGAGATTTAAATCGAGCAGCAGTGGGCCGTGGTCTGGATTTCATAACGGTTCTCCTGTTCTACGCAGAAGACCCTTGTCGGCGGAATTGCGAGGTAATGGCATGATACGCCTGTTGCGGGACAGAAGCTTAGCTCCTAAGCTGCTCTACACAAGCTGCTAGCTTCCAGCTGCTGGCTCCTGGCTAAAGCAACAGCAACGGAAAGCGGCACGTCAGCATTCGGCAGTCAGCACTCAGCAGTCAGCACTCAGCAACAGCAAGAGCAACACCTTTCAACACGGAGGACACGGAGGACAGATGAGGCTGCTCTACACACGCTGCTGCTAGCTTCTAGCTGCTGGCCAAAGGCAACAGCAAAAAGCTACCAGCCGCCAGCCAGGCTTCCAGCTAAATCAAAAGCACAGCAAACGCAACAACGGTTCTGTCAATTTCCGCGCAGCTCTTCTGAGGTTGATTCGGCGAGATATCTTTCCAGGACCTGTTGGAATTTTCCTTGTTCGCGGAGGATGTATTCGATGGCATCGCGGGCGGCGCCGTCTCCGCCGCGGTGCTCGACTACGATGTCGGCTTCGTCGCGCACTTCTTTGCGCGCGTTGGGAACGGCTACGGCGAGTCCGACGCGGCGCATTACCGGAAGATCGATGATGTCGTCGCCTACGTAGGCGACTTCCTCGGCGCCGATGCGCTCTGCGGCCAGGATTTTGTCGAGCGCTAGGAGTTTGTTGTCCTGTCCGAGGAAGACGTGGTGGATGCGCAGCTCGCGCGCGCGCATGGCTACGGCTTCTGATACCCGCTTAGTGATAATTCCCAATTTGAGACCTGCGAGGCGCGCCAGGGACATGCCGACGCCGTCGTGCGCGTTAAAGCCTTTGCCCTCGAAGGTATTGACGGTAGTAATTTCGTATCCGCTCTTATCGGCTTTGACTTCGCCGGCGGTGACGCCGTTCGCTTTTGCGCCCCTCACTTCTGGATTGGGAAAGAACCACAGCGTGCCGTCGGTGAGGACTCCATCGACGTCGAAGATGATGACTTTGATTTTGGAGGCGGCTGTTGGCATTGGTTTGTGGGCTATCGGCTAGGAGCTTGGTCGCGGCTTCGACGAAACAGTTCTGTTAAGTTCATACACTCTCATCCTGAAGCGCCTTTTTTGCGCGAAGGATCTCCCGCGATTTTTCGGACTAGATTGTTGTGAGCGTGGCTCCTCCACCGAGAACAATCGAGCATTGACAAAGAGCCTGGTGAGTGCATTTAAGTCCTAAACATTGTCGGAGATCCTTCGCGCAAAGGAAGCGCTTCAGGATGACAGACCTAAAACAGGATCACAGACTGAATCAGGATGACAGACGTGAAAGCAGCTGCAAGTACTGAACTTGCTCGCGTGCGGTCCGACTGCCTCCGCTTATTGCCTATCGCCTACTGCCTATGGCCCGTTCAGTATTGCTGCCTCTTGTTTATTGGCACCGGCGTTCGCGCCTCTTCTTTACCGGCCGCTGACTCCACTCGCGCTACGCTCTCCCGCAACTCTTCGACGATCTCCCGCGCGGCCTGGCGGGCTTGTGCTTCCTGATTTGGATCGAAGGAGATTGCGCCTACGCGGGCGTGTCCGCCGCCGCCGTAGCGTTCGCAGATTACTGCCAGGTTGACCATATCGGCGTGTCGCATCTTGGTCCACGGATTCGAGCCTACGGAAACCTTTGTGCGGAACGAGCTCTTACTTAAACCGACGCTATAAGTTGAGTCGGGATGCAGATAGTACGGCACGAACTTGTTGTAGCCTTCGAGATCGTAGTCCATCACATCGAAAAAGATCGTGCCCAGCTTGCAGTCGGAGCGCTGCTTCATGATGTCGATTGAGCGTTGATGGCGCTCCATGAGCGGCGGCACCAGCGGCGCGACCAGCGGATGCTCGATGATCTCGCTCAGCGACTTGTACGCGAGCAGCGGAATCAGGTTGGGCGTAAAGTTCTTGTCCTGCGTGGACTCGATGACCATGGTCAGCTTCATCGCCGGTTCCTTCATCTCGACGGCGGTCTTGGCGTCTTTGTACTGCGCGCCATCGACGATGTCGGCCCATTCGATCAGTTCCGAAACGGGAGCGGGATTAAAGCCGAATCGGTTCTCGGCGACCGTGGCCAGAAACTTCGTGCACGACTTGAAGTCTGGGTCGTAAAACTTCTTGTTGCTCTGGTTGGTCAGGAAGTGCTCGTGGTCTTCCGGAGTGAGGAAGGCGCTCTGATGATGGTCGAACCACCAGGTGATTTTTGGCGACGGCGAGTACTTGAAATCGACGATGGCATTCTCGTCTCCGGTGAAGTCCGCTTCGTTAAAGAGCGAGCCGGCGCGGTGGAGCAGTCCGCAGTACTCGAACTGCACGTTGTCGCGGATGCGCTCGGAGTAAAAGCGCGAGAAGAGGGCCGCCGAAGCAGTGCCATCAAAACACTTGTCGTGAAAAAAGACCCGGACCCTCAATTCAGCTCCTGTGGTTTGTCGCCTTAGGCTGCACTCTCCATCAGGACCGTACTCGTCCGGGCCGATGGAGCAAAGCTAATCATCTTGCCACGCGGAGAGATGCGATTCAAGCGGGGCAGAGCTAAACGACTCTTCGCCCGTTTTTGCGACAGTCCTCGCACATGCCGTAGATCTGGAACGTGTGGCGCGTGGTTTCGTAATGGTGCTTGCGGCCGATCTCTTTTTCCAGGCGATCGACTTCAGGAGAGAAGAATTCGACTGAGCCTCCGCAGGATGTGCACACCATGTGGTGATGGCTGCGGCGGTTGTGCTGATGCTCGTAGCGCGCTACGCCGTCGTGGAAGGCGACTTCGCTGGCGAGTCCGCACTCGGCGAGCAGCTTGAGCGTGCGATAGACGGTCGTGACGCCGATACGCGGATCGCGCTTGCGCACGAGCTGATGGAGCTGCTGGATCGAGAGGTGCTCGTGAGTTTCAAGAAAAGTTAGGAGAATGGTGTCGCGCTGCTCGGTCCATTTCAGGCCGACGCGTTTCAGATGCTGCTGAAAACGAAACTGCGCCTCGCGCAGCCATTCCTGCGAGATCGAGATGGGATCATCGATGCGTTTCTGCAGCATTTCAGGGCGTTTGTAGCATAACACTGCCGATTTTCACCACGGAGGCACGGAGACACGGAGTCTTTGTGTTGTTGCTCAAAGTGAATGCGGAGGCTTCGGGTAATAGGCGCTAGACAAAAGGCGATCGGCGACAACCGTGGATGGGTTGACTCCCGGACTGCCTCCTGCCTATCGCCTACCGCCTATTGCCTATTGTTTATTGCCTGCTCACGCGAATGTGATAACAAACAACTCCGTGCCTCCGTGTCTCCGTGGTGAAACACAGGTTCGGTAGAATCAGAGATGCATGGCCACTGCGACGCTCGCGCCTCCTCGTACTAGTAATAGGAATCTGGTTCTGCGCTGGATCGCGGCGGCATTGGCCCTCGTTATTTTTGCGATTGCCGCTGTCGCAGGGTACATCTACTCGATTGCGCGACACGAGCTGCCGCAGGTAGATGGCAGCATCGTGCTGGCTGGGCTTTCTGGTCCGGTGACAGTCATTCGCGACAAACTGGGTGTGCCGCACATTCGCGCGGCGTCCTTCGATGACCTCTTTTATGCGCAGGGCTTCGTCACGGCGCAGGATCGCCTTTGGCAAATGGACGCTACGAGACGCTATGCCGCCGGCGATCTTGCCGAGATCTTCGGTCCGGCGCTGCTGAAGCATGATCGTCAGCAGCGCTATCTGCAATTTCGCGAAGCTTGCCAGCGTGCTGCCGACGCGCTTGATCCGCAGCAGCGGCATTATCTGGAGGTTTACGCAAAAGGTGTGAATGCGTTTATCGAGCGCTCGCGCGATCATCTGCCGCTCGAGTTTCGTCTGCTGCGCTACTCGCCCGCTGCTTGGACGGTCACGGATTCCATGCTGCTTGGCGCGAACATGAGCCAGATGCTGAACACGCAATATCCGCTGGAGCTCAAGCGCGAGGCTGTGATCCGTCATTTAAATCCGCAAGAGATCGCGGATTTGTATCCCTCGACTTCGTGGCGCGATCTGCCTCCCGCGCAGCAGGCAAAGCCGTCGATCGAGGAGCAGACTCCTCCGAAGAACGATTCTAGCGACGAAGAGGAAGAAGATCGCGTTCCCACGCAGACTTCTTCGGTGCTTGCTCTGTTCCAGCCACCAAGATGCGAAGAGTGCGTGCCGGGTTCAAACAACTGGGTCGTTTCGGGAGAGCACACCGTCAGCGGGCGGCCTCTGCTCTCGAACGACATGCATCTTGCGCACTCCATTCCTGATCTCTGGTACGAGGCTCATCTCACCAAAGGCGACGGCCAGGATTTCGACGTGGCTGGAGTCACGCTGCCCGGTCTGCCGTTTGTAATCGCTGGACACAACCGGCGCATTGCGTGGGGGTTCACCAATCTTGGTCCGGATGTCCAGGATCTCTTTGTCGAGCAATTCGATAAGAGTGGAAAGGTTGCTACTCCGCAGGGCTGGCAGGCGCCGCAGAAGGTGCACGAGGTTATTCACGTTAAAGGCAGGCCGGACGATGTGTTCGACACAATCGTCACGCGGCACGGCCCGATCATTACGCCGATCCTCAAAGGCGAAACGCGCCAACTTGCTCTGCAGTGGACTATCTACGATCCCAGCATCATCACCAGTCCGTTCCTGGAAGTGAACTCGGCGCGCAACTGGCAGGAGTTTCGCGCGGCGCTATCCAAGTTTGCTTCGCCCGGGCAGAATGCTGTCTATGCCGACGTAAATGGACACATCGGCTATCAGGCGACCGGCAAGATTCCAATTCGGGCCTCAGGTGACGGTCTGCTGCCGCAACCTGGTGCGGATGCCGCGCACGATTGGATCGGCTATGTCCCTTTCGACCAGCTTCCGAGTATCTATGATCCCCCTTCGGGAATTCTCGCGACGGCCAACGGCCGCATCACGCCGGACGGATATCGATATCTGCTGGCGAACATCTGGTGGGCTCCGTACCGGACTGCGCGTATCCTTCATCTGCTCAAGGGCGCCGATCAATTCACCGCTGCGGACATGCTCTTCATCCAGACTGACGTGACCTCCGAGCTGGAGAGATTCTTCTCCGACCGATTCGTCTATGCGATCGACCATAGCAAAAACGTTTCGCCGCGCGTGCATCAGGCGGCGGAGATCATGCGCGGATGGGATGGACGCATGGATAAAGCCAGCGCCGCCGCGTCGATCGCATACTGGAGCCGGCGTAACTTGATGCGGCTCCTTCTGCTTCCCAAATTGGGAGATGATTACATCAATTACGACTGGGGACTCTCCGGACCGGCGCTCGAGAATATCGTGACTCATCGCCTTCCGCGATGGCTGCCGCAGGGCTACAACTCCTATGACGACGTCCTGGTGGCTGTTGTGCAGAAAGCTGTCGATTCCGATCGGGCACCGAAGGATTTAAGGCGCTGGTACTGGGGCAAGCAGTTCCCCGTGGAAGTGCAGCATCCGGTGTTCGGAGCGATTCCCATTTTGAAATACTTCAGCGGCACCGGATTGCATTGGCAGTCAGGCAGCGGAAGTACGGTCAAGCAGGTGGGAAGCGACTTCGGTCCATCGGAGCGTCTCACTGTGGACTTCTCGAACTTTGATCACTCCACGCTCAATATCGTGATCGGCCAATCAGGTCACCTGCTCAGCCCACATTACAAAGATCAGTTCTCGGCGTGGTACAACGACTCCAGTTTCCAGTTCCCGTTTACGGAAGCGGCTGTGAACGCTGCCGCCGAGCACCGGCTTACGCTTCAACCCAAGTAACGAGAAGCTTCACGCCGATGTTCTGGCCCGCTTCAGCTTCTTCTGACGCCGGATTTCCTCTTCCGAATACATGGTTCCGCGACACTTTGGTGAACCACAAGAACATGGCGCCGGATCACCCTCTGCGCCGTCGTACAGCTTGTAGTCGTAGGTGAGTTCTTCGCCGGCTTTGATGTCACGCAGTGCGATAATCCACACTCGCCCGTCGATCTCGTCGGTCTCGCAGTTGGGATCGCAGGAATGATTGATGAACATTGCGGTGCCATGGCCGTCAATCACCTGTTTCCCATTGCGCAACCCGAACAGGTAAGTGGTGGAGCGACCGTCATAAATGTCATCGGCCTTGTCGGGCGAGATGCGGGGGCCGGTGTACTCCACGACGAGTGAACCTTTGCGAATCGGCGCCGTCGTGTAGCAGCCCGCAGCGTGAATGTCCGACGAACGGATGATGAGTGCCATTACGGAATCGCTGGCTTGCGTTGAAGAGCCGCGAGATTGCAGTATAGCGAACGCAACAACGCATCAGCGGAGAACGATATGAAGACGCTTGGATACTCGGGCACGCCTCTTTATAAGAAGCTGGGGATCAAAGCGGGAGACAGGGTCTGGCTTTCTGGCAATCCGGACGGCTACGAATCGGAATTGCAAAAAGCGGGTGAGTTCCAGCTCGCTCCAAAGCTCACGCCGAATCTCGATTTCGTGCATGTGTTCACGACCAGCCGCAGTGATCTAAACCGTAACTTTCCCAAACTGAAAAGCGCCCTTAAGCCCAGCGGGATGGTGTGGATTTCGTGGCCGAAGAAATCGTCAGGCGTTAAGACGGATCTAGATGAAAACATCGTGCGTGAGCTGGGACTCAAGACAGGGCTGGTCGATGTAAAGGTTTGTGCGGTAGATGATGTCTGGTCGGCATTGAAGTTCGTCTTTCGTCTGAAAGACCGATGACCGGTGGCTCCGTTTTAGAATGAATAGAGGTCATTATGGATAAAGCAACATTCGCCGCCGGATGCTTTTGGGGAGTCGAAGAGACATTCCGCCAGGTTCCGGGAGTCATCGAAACTACGGTCGGCTATCTTGGCGGCCACACCGCCAATCCCACATACAAAGACGTCTGCACCGATGAAACCGGCCACGCCGAAGTCGTGCAAGTCACGTTTGATCCTTCCAAGGTGAGCTATGAAAAACTGCTCGACGTGTTCTGGTCGGCGCATGATCCTACAACGCTGAATCGCCAGGGACCAGACATCGGAACGCAGTACCGTTCGGCGATTTTCTTTCACTCGCCGGAGCAGGAGCGCCAGGCTCGCGCCTCGAAGGAGAAGATGCAGGCCTCCGGCAGATTTCGACGACCAATTGTGACCGAGATTACGCCGGCCTCAACTTTCTATCCCGCAGAGGAATATCACCAGAAATATCTGGCCAAGCGCGGCCTGAGCCATTGTCATATCTAGCTGCTAAGCTCCTAAGCTGCTAAGCTTCTCAGCTTTGCTCGCGAGAGATCCATGGCTGACTACATTCCGCCGCAAGGACATCCTGCGGCTCAGAAGCTTAGGAGCTTAGCAGCTTAGGAGCTATTCCATGAAGCTCTACACGCCGCGCGATGCTGCGCAGGTGCTCGGAATCAGCTATCCCGCGATCAAGCAATGGATTTATCGCGGCAAGCTGAAGACTGTTCTGACCGCCGGCGGACATCATCGTGTTCCCGAAGCGGAATTGGACCGGTATCTGGCTTCCGTGCGGAAGCACGGGGCCATTCCCAAGCGTCGGCAGAGCTTCCGCCGCATCAGCGGACGCAATCAGCTCATCGGTCGCATCATGGACGTGAAAATTGACGGGCTGCTCGCGCAAATCACTCTGGGGATCGGCGATCAAAAGATCACGTCGATCATCACCGCCGACGCTGCTCGCGAGATGCGACTCGCGAAGGGCATGGTTGCCGCGGCTCTGATTAAGTCCACAGAAGTGATGATCGTCGTTCCCGAATGAGAACGCATATTTACCAGAAATCGTATAAACTAATCTTTTAGTGCCGTATTAATTCGTATATCCCTTTCATTTCAATGAGAAGTCTTGCCATTTGCGTGGCGCTTCTGGCCGGCACGTTACACGTATGTGCCCAGGAGACGCTTACAGTTGCCGCCGCCGCAGATCTTCAGCCGGTCATGACCGAGATCGCGGCACGATTTGAAAAACAATCTGGAGCTGAGGTGAAGCTTTCATTCGGCTCATCGGGAAACTTCTTCGCCCAGATTCAAAACGGCGCTCCGTACGATCTCTTCTTTTCCGCTGACCTCGACTATCCGACAAAATTGGAGGCTGCGGGGCTGATCGAGCCTGGATCGCTCTACCGCTACGCTACCGGCAAGATTGCTTTGTGGGCTCCCGAGGGATCAGCCATTGACGTCCGCAAAGGCCTCAGCGTCCTCACCTCTGACGCGGTAAAAAAAATCGCAATTGCAAATCCTTCGCACGCGCCTTACGGACGGGCAGCCGAAGCTGCGCTCAAGAGCGCAGGTTTGTGGGACAGGGTGTCTTCGAAACTCGTATTGGGCGAGAACATAGCGCAAACAGCGCAGTTCGTGCAGTCGGGAAATGCCGATCTCGGAATCGTTGCTCTCTCGCTCGTGCTGGCTCCGGCGGTGAAGGGGCAAGGCAAATCGTTCGTCGTTCCACAAAATCTCTATCCGCCATTGCAGCAGGCTGCAGTGATCGTTAAAGGCTCGCAGCATAAGAATTTCGCGCGAAGCTTTCTTCAATTCATGAAGAGCAGCGAGATCACTTCCCTCCTTCGACAATACGGATTTTCTCCAGCGGAGCCCTCGCAATGAACTGGCCGGCAATTTGGTTGAGTTTGAGACTCGCTGCAATCGTCTGTTTCATTCTGCTGATGGTCGGAGTTCCGGTTGCGTACTGGATTGCATTCTCGCGCCGCCGATGGAAGTTCTTGGTCGAAGCTGTCGTCGCATTACCGCTGGTGCTGCCGCCAACCGTGCTCGGCTACTACATGCTCCTCGCTTTAGGGCCAAGAAGTCCGTTAGGGCGCATCGCGGAGTGGCTGTTTTCCGCGCGGCTGGCCTTTTCATTTCCCGGATTGGTCATTGCTTCGGTACTCTACAGCTTCCCATTCGCGGTTCAGCCGATGGTCAACGCTTTCGAATCAGTCAATCGTAGGCTTTTCGATGCGGCTGCAGTTTTGGGCGCGTCACGAGGGCGAATATTTCGCACCATCATTCTGCCGATCGCGAAGGCGGGCGTTATCACAGGTGCTGTGCTTAGCTTTGCTCACACGATTGGAGAGTTTGGGGTGGTGTTGATGGTCGGCGGCAATATACCGGGCGTGACGCAAACGATCTCGATCGCGATCTACGATGAAGTTCAGGCGCTCGACTATCAGCTTGCGGCGCGAACATCTGCGCTGTTGCTGATCTTCTCTTTTGCGACTCTGACCTTCGTGTACGCTCTGAACCGGAGAACTTCCATCTGGTGGTCGGGTCCACGACGCGCTTGAACGCCCTCTACGCCGAAATCCGACTACGCCTTTCCCCGGCTTTTCAACTCGATTGCACGTTCGACGCTGCTCCTGGATTCACCGTGCTCTTCGGCCACTCGGGCGCGGGCAAGAGTTCGGTGCTCGATTGCATTGCCGGAATCAAAACACCGGATAGAGGAAAACTTTTGCTGAACGGCACAACGCTATTCGATTCGAACTCAGGAGTCGAATTGAGTCCTCAAAAGCGCAAGATCGCCTACGTATTTCAGGATCTGGCGTTGTTTCCTCATTTGACGGTGTGGCAGAACGTCAGCTTTGGTCTTTCAGACTTAGACGGAGCAACGGTGAAAGCTCGATGTGATCAAATGCTCTCTCAATTCGGAATCGACCATCTCTGCTCTCGCAGGCCTGCCGATCTCTCAGGCGGCGAGCGCCAGCGAGTAGCTCTCGCGCGCTCGCTTGTAACCGAGCCACGCGCGCTTCTTCTCGACGAACCTCTCGCCGCGCTGGATCGTCCGACGCGCATGAAGATCCTTGACGATCTTCGGACTTGGAACGATGAACACAGAGTGCCGATTCTCTACGTAACTCATTCAGTGCGAGAGGCGCTCGCGCTGGGCGAACGCGTCCTGAGGATGGATCAAGGCAAAATCGTTGCGGAGGGCAGGCCATCAGACCTGCTCAATCCTGACGAATGGGATTGATCGTTCACTTAGTACGAGAGACCGGGGGTCTGCCTCAGAAATTCGTTGCTCGTCGCCTGCTTCAGCATGAAGTCAGCGACATCGGCGCGTGAAATCTTGCGCGCGATTCTGTCCGATGCTGAAAACCCGGCGCGATACTTGCCTGTATGCGGACCGTTGGTGAGCATGGCCGGACGCACAATGATCCAGTCGAGTCCGCTTTCGCGCACAATGCGTTCCTGCAGTTCTTTGTCCTCGAAGATATTCCGCAGCAAGGTAGCGCGAATCACGTGCGCGAAGAAGAAACCAAGCTGGCCTCGGCTGTCGCCCACATCGAGTGATGTCTCCACGACGAGTCGCTTCACACCATTCTTCTGCATGGCTTTAACGATGTTGCGCGTGCCATCTGATTGAATCGTGTTTTTGCGGATGACTTTGGTGCCGAGCGCGCACAAAATCGCATCCTGACCGGCAACCGCGGTCTCGACCGAGGCATAGTTAGTGACGTCTCCCTGCGCAATGCGCAGGTTGTGATGCAAAATTCCCAATTTGGACGGAGAACGCGCGAACGCGGTCACCCAATGCCCCTGCTCGAGCGCTTGTTTCACCAGCTCGCGTCCGGTGCCGCCGGTGGATCCGATGATGAGCAGCTTCATTATTGGTACGCTTTCTTCGAGTTCACGATCTCAATCTATCATCCAAGTACAGAATGGCATCCTCCTTTGATACCGACGTTCTCATCATTGGCGCCGGCGTAGCGGGACTTGCAGCCGCGGGAATGCTGTCTCGCGCCGGCGTTCGAGTACTTGTGCTCGAAGCCCGCGATCGCATCGGTGGCCGAATCGCGACCATTCATCCTGCTGGGCTAAACGTGGCGGTCGAACTTGGCGCCGAGTTCGTGCATGGACGTCCTCCTCAAACGTTCGAGTTGATCATTGGTTCCGATTTGGAAATCTCGCGAATTCAGGGCGAGCCATTCTGCTCCAGCGATACTGGCTTAGGACCGTGTGACTTCTGGTCACGAATCGAGAAGGTCCTCGAAAAGATGAAGAATGAAGGATCGCCACAGCAATCGTTTGATGCCTTCGTGGGCTCAATGCGGGATCCAGAAATTAGCGAAGAAGATAAGCGCGCTGCTTGCGACTACGTCCGTGGCTTCCACGCCGCGCATCCGGACGAAATCAGCGTGCAGTCCCTCATCGAAGGCATTGAAGGCGAAGAAAAGATCGATGGAGATAGCCAGTTCCGTCTGCCACAAGGTTACGACCGCCTGGTCACTGCTCTACGAAACAAGCTGGACGACAGGTACTCGCGCATTCACCTGAATAGCTCTGTGCAATCCGTCGCGTGGAAAGAAGATTCTGTAGCTCTGGAAGCAAAAAGCTCGACAGGTGTGGAACAAAGGTTTGCTGCTCGCAAACTTCTGCTCACCGTTCCTCTCGGACTACTCAAGCCTGAGGACGGACGCAGCGCAATCACATTCGATCCGCCGCTCACCGCTAAGCACGCTGCGCTATCACGCCTACGCGTCGGCCACATTCTCCGTGTGGTGCTTGTCTTCCGTTCCCGTTTTTGGACTGAGCTGCAGGCAGATGGCCGGACGCTGCAGAAAATGACGTTCCTCTTTTCCGGCGATGAGGATTTCCCAACGTGGTGGACTTTGTACCCGATCGAACAGCCCGTCCTGACCGCCTGGTCACCGGCCGATGCGGCCGAGCGTTTGTCGAAATTGAGCGATCAGGATATCTGCGAGCGCGCTGTGCAATCTTTAGCGCGTGTCTTGCACATTTCTCTCGATCGCTGCCGCAGCGAACTCGTCGCTGCATACACACACAATTGGCAGACCGATCCGTACTCCCGCGGAGCCTACAGCTACGTTGCCTCGGGTGGAAGCGACGTTCAACGCGAACTCGCAGCGCCTCTGAACGGGACGCTCTTCTTCGCCGGAGAGGCCACCAATTTCGAGGGACACCACGGCACCGTTCACGGAGCCATCGCAAGCGGATACCGGGCAGCAAAAGAAATCCTGCAGTCGTAGCTCCCCTTGTGACCTCTTGTGTTAACCCTCGTGACCTTCGTGTTCGCCGTTCACGTCATCGCACCAGCGCCAACTGCTCAGCACCTGTAAAAATTCTCTTCCGAATCAAGCTCGTGCTAATCAGCGCCGTCAAACCCGACGAGCCGAAGATCATCGCAATAACAACAAACTGGTAAATCGCAGCGTAAAGCGGCGACGATCCAGACAGCACCATTCCTGCCATCAGCCCCGGAATCCAGACCAGCCCGAGCGAGCGCAGGTTATTCAGTGCGGGAATCAAACTAGCGGAAAAAGACTTCTCTACTTCGCTGGAAACGCTCACTTCCGCCGCTGCGCCGAGCGCGAGCGCGGATTCGATCTCCCCGATATGGGACTCGACCTCGGAACGAAACCGTTCCAGCGCAAGCGCATTCGTGTTCATCGCATTGGCAATGATCATGCTCCCGACAGGCACGATCGACGTAATCGCGCCATCGATCACCCCCGCCCATGTCATCACCGCGATCACCGATCCCGATCCGAGCAGAATCGACCAAAAAGAAACGGCGAAGTTGCCCGGAATCTTCTTGGTTCGTCGGGCAGAAGTCGCGCCCGCGGCAAGCACCATGGCCGAAAGCATGAACGCGCTGGTCCACTGCGGACCTTTAAGCATAAGGACCAGAATGAAACCCACAGCCACAATTTGTGCCAGGCCGCGTACTAACGCCACAACGGTTTCCCATTCGACATGAATATGGCGTCGGCGAGCGATCAACGCGAGAACGATTGCCAACACAGCGGTCACTCCAGCCTGCGCCAATCCAAGTGCGAGTTCATTCGGAAAGAGATGTTTCAGCATTCAGCACCTCAGACACGGAACCAATCCTGATCAACGTACCCGCCTCAAGACGTGCGACGCGAGTGGCCAGCCGCCGCGCTTGTCGCAAGTCGTGCGTCACTAAAACGGACGTTACCCCGCGCTTTGCGAGCTTACGAATCACAACCTCCACATCGAGCTTGGCGGCTTCGTCAAGCGCCGATGTCGGCTCGTCCAAAAGCAATACGGCAGGCTCGTTTGCCAGAGCCCGCGCGAAGCACACGCGCTGGGCTTCGCCTCCCGAAAGATGCGAAACGGACTCAAGCGCGTAGCCCGACAGCCCGACTGCGCTCAGAAGTTGTTCAATTCGGGAATCGTCGAGATGCTTCCCTTGTTGTCGCGGACCGAAACTTAAGTTCTCCGCAACCGTGCCGGGAAAAACAAACGGCCTCTGCATCACCATTCCCACTTTGCGGCGCAGTTCGCGGGTAGGTATCTCGTGGTAATCCTTGCCCTCGAGGAACACGGTGCCGCTTGTCGGCTCATCAAGGCGATTGAGCAGCCGAAGCAGAGATGACTTCCCTGCTCCGCTAGGTCCGACGATCGCTAGCAGCTCTCCGGAATGCACATCGAAACTGACATCGTTCACGATGGTTTTCGCACCCACCGTTCGCACGAGATTCTTAGCTTCGAGAATTGCAGACAAGAAGATTCTCCGGATTACCGGCGCTCAATCAAAAGTATGAGTGTATCCTCGCGAAATTCCCTCAGCAGAACTAGTGGAGGTGGAATGACATTTGATCCAGAGTAGTTCGAAACTCATAGGCTACAATCGCCACGCATGGCTCAACACAGCATGAAGCTGTACCGCGCGGAAGGGGGAGTGCTCGTCGAAGACGGCAACGCTCTTCACCTCCTCGAACAAGAAGCATGGGAGACGCTGATTACCCGTGACGACTTGGTGCCGTACCTCATGGAACGTGTTCGGCACGGTCACGCCCTCTCTGGCAAAACCATTGCGGAATTTCACATCCAGCCGCCGATCGGAAACCAGGAAGTGTGGGCTGCCGGCGTGACTTACTTTCGCAGTCGCGACGCACGCATGGAAGAATCGAAGAGCGCGGGAGGGGGCGACTTCTACGATCGCGTGTACAACGCTGAGCGACCCGAGCTGTTCTTCAAGAGCACTCCGCACCGCGTGGTCGGGCCAGGCGGCAAAGTTGCCATCCGGCGCGATGCGAAGTGGTCCGTTCCCGAACCGGAACTGACGGTTTTGATTAGTCCAAGCGGAAAGATCCTCGGCTACACCATTGGCAACGATATGAGTTCGCGCGACATCGAGGGCGAAAACCCCCTTTACCTGCCGCAGGCAAAGGTGTACGACCGCAGTTGCGCGCTTGGGCCGTGCATTCTTGTGACCTCGACCCTGCTGCCGCCCTCAACCAAGATTCACCTTGAGATTCGCCGCGCGGACCAGCAGGTCTTTGCCGGTTCAACTCCGCTGAGCAGCATGAAACGCGACGTGAACGCCCTGGTCGAATATCTCTTTCGCGACAATTCTTTCCCACATGGATGCTTTCTGCTGACCGGAACGGGTATCGTTCCGCCCGATTCTTTTTCGCTGCGCCACGGCGACGAGGTCCGCATCAGTATCGATCCAATCGGTACGCTGGTGAACTTTGTCGGCTGATTTGAGCTCCTGTACCGAGAAGCGGCCGCGCAGTGGTCAACGGCGGTGGCGCACGGAGCTGCAACAACGCAAGGAGTTTGGGAATTGTGGGGTGGGTGATGGGAATCGAACCCACAACGTCCGGAGCCACAGTCCGGTGCTCTGCCAGTTGAGCTACACCCACCACATCGGGGAGAGTACTTCAGGGTAGATGTCGATTATAACAGGCAGACAATCGCGGCATTATGCACGCGTGGCTGCGCGCAATGCCCTATTGCAATCGATCAGAAGAGCCGGACGCAATCCCGGGCCAATCGTTCGTCACATGTGAAGACTGCGCGGCTGACCTGACGCGCTTGCTTCAGCTATCATCAACTTAATGTCCACGACGATCCAGGCAACGGCCTCGACCGGCAGTACTTCCCCTCGTCACCCTTTTCAAACAGACGACGCTCGCCTTCGCCCGATTGCGGAGAAGGTACTTGCGAACGAGCGCTTGAGTTTCGAAGATGGGCTGATCCTGTATCGATCTCCGGACATTCTCGCCGTCGGTTGGCTTGCGAATCATGTGCGCGAGCGCATGTGGGGCGATACGACGTTCTTTAACGTCAATCGCCACATTAATCCGACGAATGTCTGCGTAGCTGCGTGCCGACTCTGCGCTTTTGGGCGCAAGAAAGATACCGACGGTGCCTATACCATGGCACTGGAAAAAGCCTGGCAGACTGCGGCTTCAGGATATTCGGAAGCCGTTACGGAATTTCACATTGTCGGCGGACTCCATCCGGATCTGCCGTTCCAATACTTCCTCGATCTCATTTCCGGACTGAAAGAACGCTTCCCTCAAGTGCACCTGAAAGCGTTCACGATGGTGGAAGTTGCTTTTCTGGCGAAGCGCGCGAAGTTGACGATCCGCGAGACGCTGGAGCGGCTGAAAGCTGTAGGAGTCGATTCTCTGCCCGGCGGCGGCGCCGAAATTTTCAACGAACGCGTGCGCCGCGTGATTTGCGATCACAAGATCGATGGCGATCAGTGGCTTGAAACCGCGCGTATCGCGCATGAGCTCGGGTTGAAATCGAACTGCACGATGCTCTATGGCCATGTCGAGAACGAAGAAGATCGCGTCGATCATCTTGTTCGCCTGCGCGAGCTGCAGGACCAGACGCACGGCTTTCAGACCTTCATTCCGCTGGCATTCCACCCGGACAACACCCCGTTGCAACATCTTCCGAAAACAACGGGTATGCTCGACATCAAGCAGATCGCCGTTGGCCGCCTGATGCTCGACAACATCCCGCATATCAAAGCCTATTGGCAGATGCTCACGCCGAAGATCGCGCAAATCTCGCTGCGCTTCGGAGCCGACGACCTCGACGGCACCGTGATCGAGGAGAAGATCTATCACGACGCTGGCGCGACCACTCCTCAAGGCATGCGCCGGCAAGAACTCGAACGCCTGATCCGCGAAGCCGGACGCGTGCCTGTCGAGCGCGACACGCTCTACCGCCCAGTTACCCGAACTGAAGATTCCTTCACCGTCGCGGTTTAGGCTCCGCCCGAATTTCCACTCAACCGATTCTTCGCGCTGTTCGCTGAGCCTTTCTCCACAAAGGCTGGCAAAGCTGGCGACTCCGAGTAGCTAACTGTTAAAATAGCTAATTGAAATTGAAATTCATTTTCAATTTCATCTCCTGACTTCTTCATGCTGCAAGCCCTCATCGTTACTCTCCGAGAAGGCGTCGAAGCCGCTCTCATCGTTGGCATTACGCTCGCGTACCTGAAGAAAATCGGACGCCCCGATCTTCGTCGGACCGTCTATATCGCTCTTATTGCGGCTTTCGTCTCCAGCATTGGTGTCGCAGTCGCGCTGTCGCGCACGCAATTCAATCAGGACATCTTCGAAGGCGTGGTCATGCTGGTCGCCGCGTTCTTTGTCGTGACCATGATCTGGTTCATGGGACGCGCCGCTAAGAAGCTCAAGGGCGAAATCGAAACCAAGGTCGGTGGATTTGCTGCGAAAGGCAGCGCGCTCGGCCTCTTCCTATTCATCTTTCTGATGGTGCTGCGTGAAGGCGTGGAGACGGTTCTGATCCTCGCGGCCGTGGAGTTTAACTCCACCCAGTTGCTCAGTTTTATGGGCACTCTGATTGGAGTGATTCTGGCGATTGTTTTCGGCGTGATGTTCGTCAAGGGCAGCGTGCGCATCAATCTGCAGCGCTTCTTCCGCGTGACAACAGTCATTCTCGTGTTCGTGGCGGCGCAACTCCTCGTGGCTGGCCTGCACGAGCTTTCCGAAAATGGGATTCTGCCTTCCAGCAAGCAGGAGATGGCTCTGATCGGGCCGATTGTCCGCAACGATCTGTTCTTCTTCGTTACGATCCTTGCGCTCGCCGCGCTGATGATCCTCTTCGATCAACGCCGGCGCCAGGGTGGGCCGCCTGCGCGCGGAGGGCCAGGAGGAAGCACGTCGGGAACGGCAGTTGAATCGCGCGCTTTGCAACGCAAGGCGCAATGGTCGGCACGGAAAGAGAAGCTGTGGTCCACAGCCGTTTACGCTTCGTCGTTCATCTTCATCGTTCTCGTCACGGCGCAGTTTATTTACGCGAAGAGCACCGCCTCCCTTTCTCCAGCTCATGAACTCACGGTGAGCAATGGACAAGTGGAAATCCCGTTGGCTGAGGTGTCCGATGGCGAGCTGCACCGCTATTCCGTAAACCTCGACGGCAAAGAGATTCGCTTTCTTGTGTTCAGGAAGCCCGACGGCAATGTAGTCAGCGTGCTCGACGCTTGCCAAATCTGCGGTCCTGTTGGCTTTTACAAGAGCGGCAGCCAAATCATCTGCAAGAACTGCTCCGCGCCGGTAAACCCGCAATCGGTCGGGCAGGCGGGCGGATGCAATCCCATCCCGCTGAAGTCCACGAGCAACGGACAGCAGATCGTGATCACGCGGGCCGATCTCACCAGCGCTCTGCCGATTTTTGGGAAGTAGGACCAAGTGTTTCTTCGGCTCCTCTACCAATCTTTCCGGCGGCAGCAGAGGAGAAAACTGCTGGCCGGAATAGCCGTGATGCTCGGCGTGGCGGTCGCTACCGCGATGATCGCCGTCGGTGTAGATGTCGGCGACAAGATCAACCGCGAGCTGCGCAGCTACGGGGCCAATATCGTCGTCTATCCCGAAGAAGCGGCTTTAGACGTGCGCATCGGCGACGAGCAGATCAAGCCCGCTTCGGGCGGAGCTCATCTGAAAGAATCCGACCTGCCGAAGATCAAAGGCATCTTTTGGGGACACAACATCCTCGCGTTTACTCCCATTCTGGAAACTCGAGCCCAGATGAATGGGCGCGCAATCCCTGTGGTCGGGACGTACTTTGCGAAGCAGCTCCATTTTGGAACTGAGAGCTTTATCACCGGAGCCGAGAAGCTTTACACCTGGTGGAAGGTCGATGGAAGCTGGCCCAAGGACGATAGCCGTGAAATTCTACTCGGTTCGCGACTGGCAGACCAGATTGGGAAACGCGCCGGCGACGAGATTCAGCTTGCCGGCTCTTCGGCTCGCATCACCGGCATTGTGAGCGCCGGCGGCCAGGAGGACAACGAGATCATCGCGCCGTTGTCTTTCGCCCAACAAGTTGCCGGTGAGCCAAACGCAGTGGACAAGGTCTATGTAAGCGCGCTTACCAAACCTGAGGACGCGTTTGCCCGGCGCGATCCGGCCCGCATGAACGCTGTCGATCACGATCGCTGGTACTGCTCTCCGTACGCGAACTCGATCGCTTTTCAATTGCAGGAAGCATTTCCCGGCTCGCGAGCCGAGCAGATTCGGCAGGCAGCGCAGAACGAAGGCGCGGTGCTCTCTCACATCTCAGGCATGATGCTGCTGATCGCTGTGGCATCGCTGATCGCAGCCGCTCTGGCAGTCTCAGCAGCCATGGCTACGACCATTTTGGAACGACGGCGAGAAGTAGGGCTGATGAAATCGCTGGGCGCGACCGCCACAACCATAGCTTCACTGTTTGTGACGGAAGCCTCGCTGCTGGCCGTGGTTGCCGGTCTAATTGGTTTTGCGCTTGGTAGCGTGATTGCGCAGCGGATTGGGCACGCGATCTTCCATTCCGGCGTCGAGATCACGCCGGTCCTTTTGCCAATCGTGATCTTCCTCGCGCTGCTGGTTACGATCGGCGGCAGCGCTGCAGCCATACGACGCGCACTGCGCCTCGATCCTGTTGTCGTGCTGCGGGGAGACGCATGAGCCTCCGTCGATCGATGTTCTTCCACCTGCTCCGGCGAGGACTGCTCGGACGAGGCAATCGTCCTCTGATTGCCTTCATCGCATTGACGGTGGCAGCCACCATGATCACGGCGATGCTCAACCTCTACTATGGACTGGAGAGCAAGCTGAATCGCGATTTTCGCGCGTATGGAGCAAATGTCACGGTCGCGGCGCAGGAAGGAAGTGTTCTGCCACCGGAAGCTCTTGATAAAGCTCAGCAAATTCTGCCGCCAGGCTCGCTCGTAGTGCCGTTCGCATTTGCCATTGCTCATGCCGGCGATGGGAGTGCTGTTGTGGTGGCCGGAACTAATTTTTCCAGGCTTCAGAAGCTCGACAAATGGTGGCTGGTTTCAAAATGGCCCACGGAAAGCGATGAGGGGATCGTCGGCGGGAAAGCCGAACCACACCTTGCTTCATCCAATGGCAGCTTCGATCTGAACTTCTCCGGCCGCACTCTACATCTGATCGAAGCGACGACGGTAAAGACGGGAGGAGAAGAAGAGAATCGCATTTACATCTCTTTGCCTGAATTCGAAACTTGGACCGGGGTTCGGCCTTCGTTGCTCGAAATCTCAGTTCCTGGCTCTCGCGAGCAGGTGAACGCTGCCATTCGGCAACTGCAAACTGCATTTCCGTCGCTGCAGGTGCGTCCGGTACGTCAGCTTCTGGAAGCTCAGGGAGCGGTGATAACGCGCATGCGTTCAGTAATGCTGGCATCGACGTTGCTCATCACGCTCACCGTCGCGCTCTGCGTTTTTTCGACGCTCACTTCGTCAGTGCTGGAGCGACGACGGGATTTTGCTGTGATGAAGGCCATCGGATCATCGCAAACTACAGTCAACGGACTGTTTGCCGCAGAGGCGCTCGTAATCGCGCTAGTCGCGGCATTATGCGGCTATCTGCTCGGCTCCGGACTGGCGGCGTGGATTTCGGAGGCAAATTTTCATACCGCGGTGGCGCCAAGAATTGCAGTGCTTCCACTGGTCATTGTATGCAGCGTCGCATTGGCATTGCTCGCGGCACTGCTGCCGCTCGCGCAGTTGCAACGCATTGAGCCGGCGGGCATCCTTAAAGGCGAGTAATGTCGATCGAGATCATCAACGTTCGCAAGATCTACCCGGGCGGACAGCGGGGCCAGGCGGGTGAAATTCGCGCGCTTGATGGAGTCTCGCTCGGCGTACGTAGGGGCGAATGGCTCGCCATCATGGGACCCTCGGGTTCGGGAAAATCGTCGCTGGTGAACTTAATTGGCTGCCTCGATCGGCCTACCTCGGGCGACATCTACATCGATGGCCAGGATCTGAAAGAGCTCTCCGGCTCGGAGCTGAATCGCTTTCGCGCTGAGAAGATCGGTTTCATCTTCCAGCAGTTTCACCTGATCCCATACCTCACTGCTCTCGAAAACGTCATGCTGGCGCAGTACTTCCACTCCATGACCGACCAGCAGGAGGCACTGGAAGCGCTCGATCGTGTCGGTCTCAAAGATCGCGCCAATCATCTGCCGGCGCATCTTTCCGGCGGAGAACAGCAGCGGGTCTGCATTGCGCGAGCGCTCATCAACGATCCCAGCATCATCCTCGCCGACGAGCCGACCGGCAATCTCGATGCGAAGAACGAAGAGATCGTCCTGCGGCAGCTACGCGAGCTGCATCGGCAAGGCCGGACGATCGTTATGGTGACGCACGATCCTGTGGTGGCGCGCCTGGCCGATCGCTCCATCGAACTGCACCATGGAAAGATCGCGAGTCAGCAGATGTTCAACATGTCGGATGAAATGCAGTTCGACGAAGTGCTCGAGGAAATCTGGACGCTGCACGAAAACGGCGAACTCGCGGAAGTCGGCCGAATGGAAGTCGATGGCGCACTCCCTGTCGCGCTCGCGGTCGATCGGATGGAGGAGCTTGGGTTGGTGCGCAAACGTCCGCATGGAGCCGCGGATCACACGCACAAAGACGTTCTAAACCGTTGCCATGAAGTCATTCATCCGCAAACGCATTCCACCGAGCACGGGCAGTTCATCGTTGAATTCACGCCCGCTGGCCGGCAGCGCGCCACTGATGTGATTCGCCGGCATCGCCTGGCCGAGCGTCTGTTCACCCAAACTCTGCAGGTTCAAAACGAGGATGAAATCGAGCAGCAGGCGTGCAAATTTGAGCACATTCTCTCGCCCGAAGTAACCGACAAAATCTGTTCCTTTTTGGGACACCCGCAAACCTGTCCTCACGGCAGCGCGATCCCTGCAGGAGAGTGCTGCGAGAAAGCAGGCAAAGCAGGAACGCGGACGCTGGAAAAGAATCACGTCGAAGCCTAGAACTGTCCGAAGTTGCTTGTACAACCACGGAAATGAGCAAGTCTGATCCGATTGAGAAGGCTCTTGACCGCCTCGGCGAGCTTCGTCATCGAGATCCCTCGCCACAAGACATTGAGGAGATCCGTAAATTTCTCGCACACAAATCGAATCTTCTGGTTGCGAAAGCCGCCAAACTCGCGGCACAGCACCGGCGATCGGAATTAACACATGACCTGGTTGCGGCATTCCACCGCTTCATGGCCAATCCGGCGCAAAACGATAAAAGATGCGCCGCCCTCACCGGAATCGCAGAAGCACTCTATGAAATGGACTACTGCGAGCCTGACATCTACCTCAAAGGCCTGAAGCACATTCAGATGGAGGCATCGTTTGGCCCGCCGATAGATGCGGCTGCCGCTCTACGGGGAATATCCGCTCAAGCCCTGCTCCGCACGCGCTACAAAGAGGCGATGAGCACGATTATTCCTTTGCTTGTCGATCGCGAGCCGCCTGCCAGAATCGGAGCCGTTCGCGCGCTCGCAACCAACGGCGGGAACACAGGCGCTCTTCTTTTGCGCCTGAAGGTCCTGACTGGCGATTCCGAACCCGAGGTCATCGCCGAGTGCTTCTTAGGATTGCTAAACAGCGCAGCCGAAGACTCGCTACGCTTCGTCGCGGAGTTCCTCGACACTGAGGATCAAGCGATATCAGATGCGGCGATCTGGGCACTAGGACAATCGCGATTGCCGGCAGCTTTCGAACCGTTGAAAGCTCACTGGGAGAAGACGATTGCGCGCGATCAGCGAACGACGATCCTATCAGGCATTGCAATGCTGCGGCTCGAAGTTGGAATCGAATTTTTGTGTTCGATCATTGAAACGGAAAACCAAACCACTGCAACCGACGCTTTGAATGCGCTCGCTGCCTTCAAATCGAACAGCAGTATCCGCGAGGCAGTCGCAGCGGCAGTTCGGAAGCGGAGAGACAAGAATTTACAGGCCACATTTGCGCGGGAATTTCGCGAAAACGAATCCTGAACTAAACCAGATCACATTATTGAACCAAAACACAGAAGGCACGAGCCGGTTAGCTCGTGCCTTTTGTTTCTCCTGATGATGACTTACTTCAGAAGAGCCTGAAAGCAACTTCTACGCTGATGGCTACTGCGACTGGTTTGCCGTCCTTTTCAGCGGGTTCAAACTTCCAGTTACGTACAGCTTCCATCGCCTTCTCATCGAGTCCCATTCCGAGACCGCGCTCAACTTTCAATCCGCGGGTACGACCATCGGTGCCGACGATGCAGGCCAGAACAACAGTGCCTTGATACTTCGCCTTACGAGCCTCTTCTGAGTACTCCGGCTCAGGTTTATAGATGACTTTGGGCTCGGTGACTCCGCCCACGCCGGGCCGAAACACTCCGCCACCGTATCCCCCGCCGATGCCAGGACCAACACCGCCACCCGCACCAGAGCCGATTCCACCACCGCTACCGGAACCGATTCCTGCACCGCTGCCGATGCCATTCGAAGGCGGACCAGCAATCACCGGAGACTTCGGATCTCCCAGGTTCGGGAGATTATTGCTGGCCAGTTTTACCTGCGGAGGCATCACCATCGTCGGCTCAGCCGTGAGCTTGGGGTGATCGTTGCGCACCACAACCTCAGGAGGCGTGATCTGCTCCATTGCCGGCTTCGGCAGATGTCCCTTGGGAGCGATGACCTTATCGCGATCGCCACCGCCGCCACCGCCTTGCAGCGTTGGCTGCTGCTTGGGCGTCATCGGCATGTATTCCGAAATGTCCGGCGCCACCAGCGTGACTGTCTCCTTTTTGGTTTCGGTGTAAACCTTATGTCCCAAAATGGAAACAGCAACGAGCGCGCCGATTAGTCCGGCATGAACAATGACGGACGATGTTCGCGCGACCTTACGATTGTCATAAGCGCCCCAGATGCTCTTGACCGCAACCGGGCGAGAAGTCAGTTTGAGTGGGGGAAGTTTCTCCGGAAAAAGTACGTCGCGGATGTTCTCTTTCAGCGACTGAAAGAGGGAGCCTTCCGCCTTAAGACCGAAGTTCGGCACGTGCTGCGCCGGCGCCGGTCTGCGTACCGGAGTGGTCTGAGTCTCAGTAGGAGCGATCAACACCTGGTTTGCCATATCAACTAGTGATTCGACCCTTACAGCCGATTCCGCTCATCGCGTGGAGAGTGGCTGCTTACCTCTATCCGATGAGTCATTTTCATGTTTTGTTGCTCGTGCAGCAGCCCCGATATTTACAACTTTGTCAAGACCTTAGACTGCGAAAATCTCGAAAAGTCTTTTGCTCGTCCCACAAATCAGAGCAACTCTGCGCACCAACTTGCATCCGCGAAATCAACACTCACACGCCTGCTGATGCATCGCAGATTAGATGCGAACACCCGCCGCGCGGAACCAGACGTGAGTCTCCTTTGAGTTAAACCCATCCCCTATAATGAAGTTTCCCGCCTTTTCAGGAGTAGATAACGACCGGGCATGGCCTCTGAACTGAAAGACACGCTGAATCTGCCGAAAACCGACTTCGCCATGAAGGCGAACTTGCCGCAAAATGAGCCAAAAAGGCTCGAATTCTGGCGCCAAATCGGCATTTATAGGCGTATCCGAGAGGCGCGCAAAAATGCGCCTTCCTACCTGTTGCACGACGGACCTCCGTACGCCAACGGTGAAATCCATCTCGGCCACGCACTCAATAAGTGCTTGAAAGACTTCGTAGTTAAATCGAAGACGATGGCCGGCTTCGATGCCCCGTACGTCCCAGGATGGGACTGCCACGGCCTTCCGATCGAGATTAAAGTCGATGAAAAACTCGGCCGCAAGAAACTGGAGATGGCGCCTGCACAAGTTCGCAGCGAATGCCGCAAGTACGCGCAGAAATATCTCGACATCCAGAGCGAGCAGTTCCAGCGCATCGGCGTCTTCGGCCAGTTCGAACATCCGTACTCGACGATGTCGCGCGAATACGAATCGGTCATCGCGCGCGTCTTCTTCGACTTCTGGGAGAACGGATTCGTCTATAAGGGCCTCCGTCCGGTCTATTGGTGCATCTTCGATCACACCGCGCTCGCCGAAGCCGAAGTTGAGTACGAGCAACATACCAGTCCGAGCGTCTGGGTAAAGTACGCGCTCACCAGCCCGCCGGACGCCATCGATCATGCGCTTATTAACCAGCGAGTAAACACCATCATCTGGACCACCACGCCCTGGACGCTGCCCGCTTCGATGGCGGTCGCCTTCCATCCTGATTACGAATATGTGGCGCTGGAAGACGCGAAAAGCGGCGAGATCTATATCGTTGCTGATGGACTGGCCGAAGCCACTCGCGAGAATACTGGGCTGAAGGACGCAAGAGTCATCGCCCGTTTTCCGGGACGAAAGCTCGAAGGCACGACCTTCAAGCATCCCTTTCTAGACCGCAAGATCCTTGGTGTTCTTGCCGATTATGTAACCCTTGAGCAAGGTACCGGTGCGGTTCATACCGCTCCTTCGCACGGTGCCGACGACTTCTACACCGGCGTGAAATATGGCATTGATCCCACCTGCAACGTGGATGGTGCGGGACGCCTGCAGAATGGCCTGCCTGAATACGAGGGCAAAACGGTGTTTCAGGCCAATCAGCCGATCATCGAGTTGCTCAAATCCCGCGGCGTGCTGATGGGCGAGTCCAAGATTACGCACTCTTATCCGCATTGCTGGCGCTGTCACAATCCCGTCATCTTTCGGGCCACCGAGCAGTGGTTCATCGGCATGGAGAGCGCGATGCACAGCTCTACGCTTCGCCAGCGTGCGCTCGATGAAATCAAGAAAGTGAAGTGGGATCCAGGCTGGGGCGAAGAACGCATTTCGAACATGGTCGCTTCGCGCCCGGACTGGTGCATCTCGCGCCAGCGCGTCTGGGGCGTTCCCATTCCGATTTTCTTCTGCGAAGGCTGCAATCAGCCATTGCGCTCGAAGCCTGCTAACGACGCCGTGATCGCGCTCTTCGCACGCGAAGGCGCCGACGCATGGTACACGCGCGAGGTAAACCAGATTCTTCCTGCAGATGTGAAGTGCCAGCGGTGTTCCGGCAAGAACTTCCGCAAGGAATTCGACATCATCGACGTATGGTTCGAATCGGGATCGAGCTGGGCCGCAGTCATGAAAGAAGATGTCGCCGACATGTACATCGAAGGCGGCGATCAGCATCGCGGATGGTTCCAGTCTTCTCTGCTCTGCTCGGTCGGCACCCGTAATCGCGCGCCGTACAAAACCGCGGTCACCTGCGGTTGGACGCTCGATCCGCAGGGTCGCGCGATGTCGAAGTCGCTCGGCAATGGAGTCGATCCCGTAGAAGTCGCCAACAAGCTTGGCGCGGAGATCGTTCGCCTATGGGTCGCATCGGTGGATTTCCGCGAGGATATGCATGCCTCCGATGAACTCATGCAGCGTGTGGCCGACAACTACCGCGACATCCGCAACGCCTTCCGCTGGATTCTCGGCAACCTCGACGGCTTCGAGCCGGAGCGCGATCAGATCACCTTCGAGCACATGGAGCCGATCGACCGCTACATGCTCCTGCTCACCGCCGATCTCGTGCGCGACGTGCTCGGCTGGTATGAAAAGTTCGAGTTTCACCGCATCTACCAACGCGTAATCGCCTTCCGCACTAGCGAGTTGAGCAACTTCTACTTCGACGTACTGAAAGACAGGCTCTATACGCATCCGCGAACATCTCAGGCGCGCCGCTCCGGACAAACAGCGATCTGGCGCATCGGACAGGCGCTCGTCCGCCTGCTCGCGCCGATGATGAGCTTTACTGCGGAAGAAGTGTGGCAATTCCTTCCATCGGTTGGAACAAAGCCGGAGAGCGTACACCTAGCGCTCTTCCCTACTCCAGCGGAGGTATTGGGAAATACCGAGCATGCGCCGGACGCTTCGGGCAAATCCGTACCCACGGGAACCGAACAGCTTCGCGCCGATTGGGACCGCCTGCTTCTGGTCCGCGAAGAGGTTTTCCGGCATCTCGAGACAGCGCGCAAAGAGAAAGTCATTGGCAGCGGGCTGCAGGCCAAAGTCAGAATCTTCGCACCTCCGGACACCTACGGTTTGCTGGAGCGCTATCGTGAAACTCTGCGCTACCTCTTCATCGTCTCTCAAGTGGAGTTGCAGACTCTCTCAGGGAGCGGAAACGGTGCAGGCATGAAGATCGAGGTACTTCCTGCAGACGGAAAAAAGTGCGAACGCTGCTGGAATTATTCGACACAGGTGGGAGCCGATCCCGAATTTCCGACGGTGTGCGAACGCTGCAGCGGCTGGCTTCCGGAAATTCTTGCAACCGCCGCAGGGTCAAACTAGTCTTCAGAGAGGACAAGCCTCCGTGCAGTTTCGGTGCTTGGAACACCGAGTGATGACGATTCCAAAACACCAGAGTCTTAACAATGCAGAAAAGCTTCCGTCCGAAGCCGCGAAGCTTAGAAGCTCGGCAGCCTAGGAGCTTAGCAGCTTAGTTCATGTCCACCGGGACCCTTCGCAAATACGTACTGCTCATCGCCGGCGTGGTGCTGGCGCTCGACCGCTTCAGCAAATGGATCATCTCGCGCAGCATTCCTCTGCACGACAGCGTCAACGTGATCCCAGGCTTCTTCAAACTCACTCACGTAACCAATGGAGGCGCTGCGTTCGGACTGTTTGCCGATTCTCCATCTGAACTTCGCATTGTCTTCCTGATCTTCTTCTCGCTGCTCGCTCTGGCGGTTGTGCTGGCCCTTCTGTGGAGACACACGCAAGGACTGAACAGTACAGCGGTAGCTCTCTCACTTATCCTTGGCGGCGCGTTTGGGAATCTGTGGGACCGCGTTCTCTCCGGCCACGTAGTCGATTTTCTGGAGTTCTATATCGGACAATACGTTTGGCCCGACTTCAACATCGCCGACAGCGCCATCGTAGTCGGAGCCGCAATCTTGATGGTCGAGATACTATTCGCGCCGAAGCACCAACCTGCTTACAAGGAACGCGCCATCCCTCAGCCTAGCTCCGAAGCCGAATAGAGACGAAGACGGCGAGCGGTCTCAGCCTTTGCGGATCTCAATGCTGCCGTGATCGGTCGTGAGCTGCAACTTCGCGCCGCCCTTGCCTACGTTGCCTGCCGCTACTTGATCGTCTCCGCTCTTGGTGACATTCAGCGGAAAGTCGCTGTCGAACTCGCCACGGTTGCTGCGCGCATCGACGGTGTAGTTCGCGTTCTGGGGCAGCACAACGTGGATCGCGCCCTGCTGATTGCTTACGCTGATATCGCCTAAGGGCGCATTAGGATGGACCTCGACCTCGCCATGGCTGTTCTCGACGGTGATCGGCCCTGACACATTATCGAGGCGAATGTCTTTAGCCCGAGTACGAACCTGCAATGAACCTGAAGCAGAGCTGATGCGAAGATCGCCGGAATCCATTTCCAGATCGCCAGGCAGCTTGCCGAGCTCCAGATCGGTGCGGGTGCTGCGAAAAGTTACTGCTTTCCCAATATGGGACAAGCGCGTGTCGCCGAAAAACTCGCCTTCGAGCAGCGCAACCCCGGAGATGTCGCTCAGCGTAACGTCGTCAGCGCGTCCGTCCAGGTGAAAGTCGCCGGTCACCTGGCTGACCTGCACGTCACCTTTGTGAGTTGTGATATCGACATTGCCCTTTACGTCGCTCACCTGAATGTCGCCGTGCGTAGTGCTGATCTTAACGTTCCCGTCCCGCGCGGATACGTTCACATCCCCATGCGCGGCATTGATCTGGATAGGAGCTTTGCGCGGCGCCCAGATTTCCAGGTCGCTGACAGTGCGTGGTCCCATAACGAAACCGACCTGCACGTGGGGAGCGTGCTCGCCCGAGTCGATGCGCAGAGTGTTGCCATCCACCGTCATCGTCGGCTTCTGCTGCTCGTTGTATTTGTTCGCCGCATCCTGAGAGTCGGCGGAGATGTGACGATGCACGACCATCTTCACCGGATCGTTTGCATTATCGGTGGCATGAACCGTGACCGAACCGTGATCGGACTCAACGTCGATAGATCCATTCGCCGGAAGCGGCTGCGACAGCTCTTGCGTGAAGTCATACTTGTCGCCGAATACGCCATCCCAGCCGGGATTCATATCGACGTTGTCGTTGATCGCCTGCCAGTTCCAGTGCCTTGCCGAAGAGGCCGAGATCCCAATGACGACGATGAGGAACAGGAGGAACACAGCTCCGCCGCCGAATCGCGGAGCGGGTCCACCTTGGCTGCGGGCGACTGCATACTCGATTACTCGCACCAGGCCAAGCAGAATGAGCAGCAGTGGCCACCACGTCGCAAAAAGCCATCCAATGCGCGCGCCGCTGATCACATGCATGTTCGCCAGCAGGAAGATGACGCCGATAGCGATCAAAACGATTGGTCCCGCAATTGAACGGCGCCGGTAGCGGCGGTAATAGCGCGGATCGTACTGATACGGCGGCGGAGGCATTTGCGGGCTAGCCACGGTTTACCTCCGAATTAGGACGATTCGCGTCGATCGTCGGCGGAGAAGACTGCTGTGGGCCGCCAGTGGGAGCGTACGGGCCCGAGGGCGGATACATCCCGGGCGGGTAGTACGGCGTCGGCTGCACGTGTCCTATATCTGGAGCGGAACGCTGCGCGATCTTTACCAGGCCGATGACGATCAGGAGAATCGGGAACGTCCGCCCAAACGGCGCAACCCCCAACTGTTCAAGCAAGAAGAGAACGCCAATGGTAATCAGAATCGCCGGCCCCATCATCCAGTACGCCATGCAGCGTGGGCAGTGGCAATTGCGGTTCCGAACGTAATAATCGCCGTAGCCGTCGTTGAACATGGCTAGCTGCCTCCGTGCGTCGTTCCCATACGACGCATCGCCAGCCACACTCCCAGAATGATCAGCACAATGGGCCAGAATTCGGCCGTCCAGCGAAACGAGAGGATGCCGAGGTTATCGAGCAGCAACAATACGCCGAGCGCGATCAAAATCACCGCGCCAAGCGGCAACCCCATTGGTCCACACGAACGCGAGAGATTCAGCGGATCCTGCGCATAAGGCTGATTCGGCGGCACGGAAGCTGCACTCGGATCCACAACTCCGGGACTAACCTCGGGCGAGCCAGGCACCACTCCCGCAACGGGAGGCACTGGAGCAGGACCCGCTCCGGCTGCAGCGGCCGCAGCGACGGGATGGTGCGCCGATGTTCCAAGTCCGAAGCTGCCCAGCAATGCGTTCAATCCGAGATGATCGGGAAGCGGCAAGCCGAGCATGCGGGCCTTTGCCGTCGTATAGGCGTCGAAGACCATGTAGAAGATCCACGCCGGAATCAGAATGCCGAACCAGTCCGCGCGATCGGCCAAGTGGCATAAGATCGCGAAGACAAAGACGTGGACGAATCCCTTGGCAAACTGCCCGTTGTAGAAGGCTCCCACTCCGGGAATGAAGCCGAGCACGGCAGCGAGTCCAGGACTCGCTCCGCTGGGCGGAGCAGGGTAAACCGCAGCCGGCGCATTCGCGGCCGCAGCGGGAATGGTTCCTTCCAGACGTGAGGCGAGGCAGTCTTGGCAATAGATCACGCCCCGGACATCGCGCTGGCAAGCTTGGCAAAGCGCCTTTCCACAAGTACGGCAGTAGGCGGTTGCCATCTGGTCTGTGTGAACGGCGCAGGTCATACGAGTACGCTCCTCATGGAATTACCAATGGGGTACAAACCGCGGGAGAGCTCGGTGCTGCTAAAAGGTTTAGCGTTGCTGATATTCGTGTCCGCGTCGATGGCTTTTGTGACCCATCCGCTACCGCGGACGGTACTGAGTGATGCGGCACGTGTTTCTCTGGTACTGCCCTGTTTCAACTCGTGGGTACTCCGTTTCGCTACCAGCACGTTCTGTCGGTCCATGCTGTAGTAATTCTGCTTGCGATCTCGATTCTTCTCGTTCTCGGTCTTGTCCCGGTTAGGACGGGGCTGCTGCTGCTCTTCTTCGCTGCTGCCGGCCACGCGCTTCAGCTCCTGCAAGCGCGATTCGACTTCGTACACCAGGCGAATGCTGTAGTAGTAGTGAATCACACGATTGCTGGCTTCGGTGTACTTCATCGTTGCCGATTGGCGAATTGCACTGGGACGAAGGTCGATGTGCCGCAGATCGCTCAATCGTACGCCCGCCAAGTCGAGCGAGAGCGTGATGGAAAAGATGGCCATCGCCGCGGTCATGGCGATGCGCGGCTCGCGAATGAGCGGCCGGAATGGCGCAGCCACATCGGCGAGGAAAGCGCGAATGCGTTCCTTCCATCCCAATTTGGGAACATTGGCCAGAGCTGCCGCCGTCTGCATCGACGTTGCGGCGAGAATGTTGTGTACCAGATTCGCCGGAGGTCCTACTTCGGGCAGAGCCTCCAGCCAGTTCATTCCCGCTGAGGTCTCGGCGAAGAGCGGACCGCAGGTCGCACACGTCTCGCGATGCGCATCAAAGCGCCGCTGCGAAGCCGGAGTGAGCACGCCGTCGAGTGCGTCGCTCAGCAGAGCGTCGAACTCAGAGCACGTGAGCGCCCGTTCCGTGTTCCCGAATTGGCTGTTCCGTTCCACTTCTTATATGGCCTGCTTATTAGTACGCGATAAAAGCCTTGCCAGTTCCGCCCGTCCGCGGTTGATGCGGGACTTCACCGTCCCCTCCGGCACCTTCAGGGTGAGGGCGATATCTTTATAATCCATGTCCTGTAAGTCGCGCAGAATCACCGCTTCCCGCAGGTCCGGTGACACCTTCTGCAGGGCCTGCTGGACCATCCTTTGGGTCTCCTTGCTGGCCAGCCGGGCGTCTGGCGAGGGGGAGCGATCTTCGATCTTCTCCGACAGCGCAGGCGCATCCTCGTCGGCCGCTGGAGCGGCGTCCATAGAGTCCGTCAGGCGCTCCTGACGGGTACGTCGGAAGTGATCGACCAGCATGTTGCGGGTCAGGGTCGTCAGCCAGGTGTTGAAGGAGCCTTTTTCCGGCTCGTAGCTCGACATGGTGCGATAGAGGCGAATGAAGACATCTTGCGTCAGATCCTCCGCGTCGCTAGCAGAACCAGTAAACCTATAGCAGATGTTGTAGATACGGCCATTCTGCTGGCGAACGAGTTCCTCCCAGGCGCCTGCATCGCCTGCGATGCAGCGTCGAACCAGTGCAGCGGTGAGCGCGTTCTCTTCCAACCGGTTCTGGCTTCCTCCCCCTGGGCCCTGAGTCACAGCCGATCGTGGCTGCGGAACTGGCATGATCACCATCGGGTGACGCGGTGCAGGAGAAGGCACAGCGGCCAGCAAAGAATGACGTGCGAGCTTATGCGCGCTCGACAACTTCGAAGTACGAGCGCATCGTACCAAGCTGGGCGGAATCCGTCCCGCGCGGCGATTCTTAACGGTTTGGGCTGAATGTCTCAACTTGCCATCGAGATACGCAACCCGTCCAGCGAAAGTTCAACAAGTCTTGGAGTTTACGGATTCTAGCAGGGCCGACATAAAGCGCTGCACCGTCAATCGCGTCTTGAATTTCGCGATTTGGCTATTGTGTGATTTTTCAATCATGAAATCGCGAAATCAGGAAATCACGAAATTGTGTACCCCTCCCCCCTCCCCCTTTTAAGTCAAAATCCGTAAGCCAAAGGACTTACATTCACGAGATCCGGCATCTGTGGAAAATGATCCGCAATATCTTGCGTATCGCACATGGCTAATCCGGCACATCTTGCGGATCGATTTCCGATCTTCCCGATTTTCGCGGGCACGCTTTTCGAGAGATCGCTTGAAAGCGAGCTCCACAGGCTTGAGGCAGCGACAAGCCAAAAGCTCTCGCTGTCTGGACGAAAATCCGGCTCGAGACAGAGTTCACGGCCATCCATGATAGGCGAACAAACGACGAATATCAAGACTATGTTTTGCAGTGAGGACCTTGGACAGAGACGTTTCACCGCCGCGATCTGCCGTGATGCTGACTAAAATCTGTTCAGATTCGGACAGCGCTTTCCACATCCGGCTTTCAGAGCCCCGCTTCTCTCGTGCAAACTGCTCGTAAATGCTTGAACGCATTACGGCCGGGCGAATGAGCACGTGGAAACAGCAATGCTCTCAAAATCGTTGTTTTCGAGGAGTTCATGCACCCCCTAACGCACGACTTTCGCTACGGCTTGCGCATTCTGCGCAAGAGTCCCGGATTCACCATCGTCGCCCTGCTAACGCTTGGCATCGGCATTGGGGCGAATACCGCGATCTTCAGCATTGTTGATGCGGTGCTTCTGCGGCCTCTCGCCATGCAGAGGCCAGACCGTGTGATGCTGGTTCAGGAGACCTGGCAGGGACGAGGCGGCGGTGGGCTGTCGGTGGGAAACTTCGTCGATCTGAGCAACCAGACCAGCAGCTTTTCCAGCGTATCTGCTTCGGCGTCGGCGGCTTTTAACATCGCCACTGAGGACGCGCCGGAGCGCATTGATGGCGATTTAGTCACCGCAGAGTACTTCTCGACGTTTGGAGTCGCGCCGATCATCGGGCGCGTATTCAATCCAGCCGAAGACGCTCCCGGGCCCGCGTCCGTCGCGGTCATAAGCGAGAACCTTTGGAAAACGCGCTTCCATTCCGATTCGGGAATTCTGGGAAAGAAAATTCAGGTGAACGGCGCTCCACTGAGCGTGGTTGGCGTCATGCCGCGCAGATTCGACCCTTTGTTGAGCAAGTCGCTCATCTGGGTTCCAGCGGGATTCACCGCTGCGCAGAAGCGAGATCACGACAACCATTACCTGCTCGTCTTCGGTCGATTGAAGGACGGAATCTCGCTGGCGACTGCGCGCGCTGAGTTGAAGGTTCTGGCCGCGCGACAGGCGCAGCTCTATCCCATCGACGACAAGGATCGCGGCTTCAGCGCGACTCCGCTTACCGAAGCTCTGCTTGGCGATCAGCGGGTAACGCTCTACACCGTGCTGGCAGCCGTTAGTTTCGTGCTCCTAATCGCGTGCGCCAACATCGCGAATCTGCAGCTCACCCGCGCTCGATCGCGGCAGAAGGAGATCGCCGTACGCGCCGCTCTCGGAGCAAGTCCAGTTCGAATCGTGCGGCAGCTTCTGGCGGAAAACCTCGTGCTGGCCGTGCTGAGTGCAATTTTGGGAATCGTGATCGCTGCCGCAGGCGTCAAGTGGTTAGTGGCTTCGGCGCCTGCGGGCATTCCTCGCATTGGAGACTCGACGCTCGATGTGCGGGCATTGTTGTTTGCGGCTGGCATCGCCCTGCTTTCGAGCATCGTCTTCGGCATGACGCCGGCATTGCGATCCGCTGCCGTTCGACTCACGCAGGCACTCAACATTGCAAGCGCAATCGGCAAGCGCACGCGCGACCGCGTGCGCAGTGCTCTGGTTGTCGGCGAAGTCGCTCTCGCCCTGATGCTGCTGGCTGGCGCAGGATTGCTTGTCCGTAGCGCACTCGCTCTGTCGAAAGTTCAGCCGGGAATTGATACCGCAAATCTCATGGCCGGTCGTATCGGCCTCTCGGCATCTGCGTATCGCGATCCCGCAGTCGCGAAGCAGACATTCGAGACGATTCTTCGCAATGTAGAGCAGTTGCCGGGAGTGCAAGCTGCATCGGTGGTCTCGCGCGCACCGATGATGACTGGTGGGAATAGTAATGGCTTGCTCGCCGAAGGACGGGCGTTGGATCCGTCGAATCTCGTCGATGCTCGCTTGCGCGTAGTGACGCCCGGGTACCTGAACACTGTTCGCGTTCCGCTAAAGTTGGGCCGCGAATTCACTCCGGCGGATACGCGACAAACGACGTTCGTCACCTTGGTAAACGAAACGCTCGCGCGCACGATGTGGCCGGGGCAGAATCCGATCGGCAAACGGTTCGCCTGCTGCGAGGCTGGTCCGAAGGGACGCCTCGATCCTGTCTGGCACGAATTGGTTGGCGTAGTCGGCGACACGCATGCGTGGGGACTCGACCAGCAAGTCCAGCCCGAGTTCTATTTGCCCATGGCCCAGATGCCTCCGGCGGCATGGGATTGGGTCGGGCGCACGATGGACGTGGTGGTGCGCACCGGTGGTGTTCCGCTTTCTGTAGGCGAGCTCCGGTCAGCGGTCGCGAAAGCCGCGCCCGGCGTGCCGATCTACAACGTGACCACCATGCAGCAGAGGATCTCGACACAGCTCGAACAGTCCCATTTTGATACTTATCTGCTGACCATCTTCGCCGCCACTGCGCTGCTGCTTGCGGCTGTGGGAATTTACGGCGTGCTCTCGTACACGGTCGCGCAACGTACGAGAGACATAGGCATCCGCATGGCTCTGGGCGCGACGCAATCGACCATCGCCCACGACGTGCTCTCGCAAGGTCTGTTGCTTACCGGAGTCGGATTGGCGATTGGCCTAACGGGAGCATTGCTTTGCGCTCGGCTCATCCAGAGCATTTTGTACGGAGTACATCCGACGGATGTGACAACATTCTTTGTAGTGTCTGTGATGTTAGCGGGCGTGGCTATCCTGGCGAGTTATCTGCCGGCGCGCAAAGCGAGTCGGGTGGATCCCATGTTGGCGTTGCGGTATGAGTAGTAGATCCGCAGATAGAGCACTTCGGATTAGTTTTGGATTCGGTTTTGCCTGAGCCGCACTGCACGCGATGGTTGATACAGATTCAGCGTCGAGCCGCAGAGCTATACTTTGACGTGTTATGGTTGTGCTTGTGCGGGAGTAGCTCAATGGTAGAGCATCGGCTTCCCAAGCCGGTGGTTGCGGGTTCGATCCCCGTCTCCCGCTCCAAAGCTGTTCTTCTGTTCCCCTGAGTTGCACGTTCGCGTCGCTAGGAGGTGCAACATTTACGTGGCGAATCGAATCCATTCGATTTAAGCCTCAAATCAGGTCAGTGCAGCGCCGATTACCAGACTGTCGTCTAAAGCAGCTCAACTTGCGCGGATTCAATTCCTGCGACAACCCCGCTCACTACAGAGTCGTGGTCGAGCTCTCGAATGGCCATGAGATCCGAATGGATCTCTGCTCAGAACACATGCGCAATGCCCTGCGCATCGCCGAAGTTGAAGCTGCGCGCAGCTATCCCGGCGAGGATGCGAAGGTTGCGAGCATGCGCTTTCACCACCTCGCGCTGGCTAACCGCGCCAAGGCAAGCTGAGCAGAACTGCTGAATTCCAGAGATATAATTTCCATATCTTGAGCCGTACCCGCATATTCGCCAGTCTGGCCGTGTGCTGCGCCATTTTGGTACTCCCGAGCTTGACGGCGCAGCAGCCCCCTACAACTAAAGCTGCTCCTGCCGAAGCGTCCCCACCCAGCAACAAAGTTGTACTTGTGCTTCCCTTTCATAACGACTCAAAAGCTCCTGGTCTGGAGTGGATTGGAGAGGCCTTCGCCGAAGTGCTGGGCCAGCGGATGCAGTCGGAAAATACCTTCGTGATCAGCCGCGAAGATCGATTGAATGCATTCGATCGTGTTGGCGTTCCCGCGAACGCGCAGCTCTCGCGTGCTACTCTCCTGCTCATCGCGCAGCAAATGGACGTCGATTACGTCGTCTTCGGCAATTACGACTACGACGGCAAGACCTTCACGGCTAACGCGCAGCTCCTCGACATGCGTCGGCTGCATCTGTCTCCGGCGGTTACCGAATCGGGATCGCTGCTGCAGCTCACCGACCTCCAGGCCGGCACGAGCTGGGATCTGATGCATCAGATTCGGCCTGACCTCGCCGCCACTAAGCAGGACTTCATCGCCGAAACCAAGAACATTCGCCTTGACGCGCTGGAGAACTACGTTCGCGGCGTCATCGCAACCGACGCGGCCGAGAAGATTCGCCGCTTCAAAGAAGCTGTTCGGCTGAACCCGAACTACTCGGTTGCCGTACTGCAGCTCGGTAAAACATATTTCGAACAGCGCGATTTCGCTTCTGCGATCTCGTGGTTCAGCAAGATTCCCATTTCGGACAAGCACGCTGCTGAAGCGAATTTCTTCCTCGGCCTTTCGGCGTACTACAGCGGCAATTTCGATCGAGCTGCCGAGGCCTTCGATTTTGTTGCAGCTCGTTTTCCACTTACCGAGGTTTACAACAACCTCGGCGTAGTCGATGCGAGGCGGCGTAAGCCGCGCTCCGTCGAATATCTGGAGAGGGCGGTGCAGGCTGACCCTACCGATCCCGATTATCACTTCAATCTGGCGCTGTCTCTCGCGCGAGTGAAAGACACAGCCGGAGCTGTGAAGCAACTGAAGGAGACGCTGGCACTGAGTCCGGCGGATGCGGAAGCCAAAGCTTACCTCGATGCCATTTCGGGATCATCGACCGTCACGCGGCCGCCGGCAGAGCGCATCAAGCGGAACTACGACGAAGCTTCATTCCGCCAGCTCGCCTTTGCCATCGAGAACGCCGAAGAAGCGCAAATGGCACACTCCGATCCGAAGAAGCATGCGGCAATGCACGTGGATCAAGGCAAGGAACAGTTGCATCAGGGCTTCTACGAGGAAGCGCGCGACAGCTTCCGCAAAGCTCTTGCGCTCGACCCGGAAAACACGGAAGCGCACGTCGGACTTGCCAATGCCCAGATTGCCCTCAACGATCTCACCGGAGCTCGCAGCGAACTCGACTCAACTCTCCGAACTCAGCCGACGCCGGATGCGTACGTAACCTTGGGCGAGCTAAACCTCAAAGAAAACAAGCTGGATGCTGCGAATCAGGCCGTTGCTGAAGCTCTGAAATTGGAGCCTAATAACAGTTCCGCTTTGCAGCTCAAGCAGCAGCTTGAATCGAGGCTGAGCACCGCAACGCCGCAAAACCAATGAAGGCTCGATTCCCAATTCGGTTCGCACTGATATTGCTGGCATTGTTAGGGACTGCCGCGTCGGCTCAGGCCGACGTGCTGCGGATTGTGGTCGATGGAACCATCAACCCCGTCTCAGACGAGTACATCGAGCGTGGGATCGAGCAGGCGGGCAGGCAGCATGCGCAGGCCGTGCTTATCGAGATCCGCACGCCCGGCGGTCTGGTCGATTCCACTCGAAACATCATCAGCAAAATTCTTGCTTCTCCTGTGCCGGTGATCGTTTATGTTTATCCCACCGGCAGCCGATCCGCTTCCGCAGGTTTTTACATTCTCGAATCGGCGGACGTTGCCGCGATGGCCCCAGGCACGAATACGGGCGCTGCTCATCCAGTGCTGATGGGCACGACCATGGATCCGATCATGAAGGAGAAAGTCGAGAACGACTCTGCTGCGTTCATGCGCTCGTTCGTAGCCAAGCGTGGCCGCAATGTGGAGGTCGCTGAAAGCGCCGTTCGGCAGTCCAAATCGTTCACCGACCAGGAGGCCCTGCAGCAGCACCTGATCGACTACGTCGCCAAGGACGAGAGCGATCTGTTCAAGCAAATGGACGGCAAGACCGTTAGGCGCTTCGATGGCCAGAAAGTCACTCCGCATCTCGCCGGCGCGCACATTGACGACTACGGACTCACGCTGAAAGAAGAGATCCTCGGGTTCCTCATCGATCCCAACACGGCGTTTCTGGTTCTAATTATTGGAGCGCTCGCGATCTACTTCGAGTTCAACCATCCGGGAGCGGTGATTCCGGGAGTGATCGGATTCATTTTCGTCGTACTGGCGGTCTTTGCTCTGAACTTACTCCCGCTGCGCTTTGCCGGCGTGGCGCTCATCATCACTGCCTTTGTCTTGTTCGCTCTTGAGGCAAAGTTCGGGACGCATGGTGCGCTTGGCCTTGGCGGTACTGCGGTACTGATTCTCGGCGCGCTGCTGCTCGTCGATGGACCCATCCCCCAGATGCGGATTCGGCTGCTCACAGCGGTTGCCGTCAGCGTGCCTTTTGGGTTAATAACCATTTTCCTCGTCGATATTGCCGTGCGCGCTCGACGAAACAAGGTCGTAACCGGAGATCGAGGATTGATCGGCGAGATCGGGGTTGCTCAAACGCTGCTCCGGCCCGAGGGAAAGGTCTTTGTTCACGGGGAAATATGGAATGCGCGAGCCTCGGTACCGATCGATCCGGGCAGCTCGGTCCGGGTAACTGCCGTCCACGACCTCACTCTGACCGTCGAACCTACGGCGGCGGGTGTACCTGTTGGTTCCACTTCCATCAACACACTCTCGTAACTTCAACTCAGGCTTATGCTTGAGCTAAGTAGCTGAACTTCTGGGGTAAAATCCGCTCCAGTTGCCCAGCGTACATCTCTCTCGAATAAAGTTGAGGACCTGAACTTGAACTACCTGGTTCCTGCCATTGTGATCATCGTTGGGCTCTACATCATTAGCTCGATAAAGATTCTGGCCGAGTACGAACGAGGCGTGATCTTTCGCCTTGGCCGACTGCTGAGCACGGCCAAAGGCCCGGGCGTGATACTCGTATTCGGACCGATCGATCGCATCGTGCGCGTCTCGCTACGGCAGGAGGCGCTCGAGGTTCCCCCGCAGGACATCATCACGCGTGACAACGTCACGCTCAAAGTGAATGCGGTCATCTTCCTGCGCGTGATCGATCCCAACAAAGCAGTGGTCGAAGTCTCAAACTACGTTTATCAAACTTCGCAGTTTGCGCAGACCACATTGCGTTCCGTTTTGGGAGAGGTCGAGCTCGATGAATTGCTTTCGCATCGCGAGAAACTGAATCTTCGCATTCAAACGATTCTCGATCAGCACACCGCGCCCTGGGGTGTGAAAGTTGTTAACGTCGAAGTGAAGCAGGTCGATCTGCCGGAGAGCATGCTGCGCGCGATGGCAAAGCAGGCAGAGGCGGAGCGCGAAAAGCGATCGAAGATCATTCACGCCGAGGGCGAATTCTCTGCTGCGCAGCGACTCGCCGACGCGGCCCAGGTCTTGGCGACACAGCCAATCACGCTGCAGCTTCGTTATCTGCAGACGCTGACAGAGATCGGCGTCGAAAAGAACACGACCATCGTCTTCCCGCTGCCGATTGAATTTATGAGCAGCTTCAACAAGATTCTCGAATTACACGCGCAGGTGAATAAGTCCGCATAGACATATGGCAACAACGATGATTTCGCAACAGGTTGAGCAGGAAAAAGACACCGAGATCGTGTTAGGCACAGGCAAACTGCTCGCGATCTTCTTTGGTCTGGTGATTCTTTGTGGAACGTTTTTCGGCCTCGGCTACTCGGTTGGTCACAGCGCGAGCCCGATGGCGATCCAAACTGGCCAGTCGGGAAAGACCAGCGCGTCCACTGGCGCAAAGCCGCTGGCGGGCGTTACCGTGACGGCTCCAGCAGCCGCTCAGCAAGCGCCGCCATTCCCTGCCAGCGATCCCAACAGCGCCGCGAACGCGCAGGTCGATCAAGCTCCTCCGCAGACCCAGAATGCGGCGGCAAATAACGACTCCACCCCAGCGGCTTCGCCAACGTTGACTCCGGTCTCCGCAACGCAGTCAGATTCCACTAGTGCTGCGGCGCCGGCAGCGCCCGCATCGGGAGCAATCACCGTACAGGTCGCCGCAGTCACGAAGCAGGAAGACGCGCAGGCGCTGGTTTCAGCCCTGCAGAAAAAGAACTACCCAGTGTTCATCTCTTCGAACACCGGAAGCGACAACCTATACCACGTACAGGTCGGTCCGTTTGCCGAACTGAAAGACGCTGAAGCCATGAAGAGCAAGCTGGCCGGCGACGGGTACAACGCGATCGTAAAGAAATAGCTAGCACATTCAGTTTCAATCAAAAAAGGAATCATAATCATGGCGACTACGCCAACTACTACCTCTGTCCCTGCTCAAAGCGCAGCCGCAAAGCCGCCGCAGCCGGCCATTTCAACACCGGCGCTGATCTCGACAATGGTGAGATTCAACCCGCGAGTGAGCGACTTGGTCATCTCGCCATTCCGCCCGCCGCAAGTGGAGCTCAGCGGACAACTGGTTGTAGTTCCGGGATTGCCGGTGCTGACCGCGCAGGACACAGCGCGCGTCGCCGCCGACCTGATTGGCACAAATAAGCGAGCTGCGGAAACCCTGAAGAACGACGGCGCATGCGACGCCTCCTACAGCATTCCCGATTTGGCACGCTTCCGCATTAATGTCTTTCGCCAGCGCGGAACCTATGCCATCGTGATGCGCATTATTCCGATGGGCATTCCATCGTTTGAAGATCTGAAGCTCCCGCCCCAGCTCAAGGAAATCTGCAACCTGAAGAATGGAATTGTACTTGTGACGGGACCGACCGGTTCGGGTAAATCGTCAACGCTCGCGGCAATCATTCGCTTGATCAATGAAACCAAGGCTTACCACATCGTCACCATCGAAGATCCAATAGAGTTCATGCACCCGCACGGCAAATCGACTATTCACCAGCGCGAGTTGCACAGTGATACGCCGACATTCGCACTTGCTTTGCGCGCTGCACTCCGACAAGCGCCAAAAGTGATTCTCGTAGGCGAAATGCGCGATCGCGAAACGATTGAGATTGCCATGACCGCGTCCGAAACCGGCCACCTGGTCTTCTCCACCCTGCACACCATCGATGCGCCCAAGACTGTCGAGCGCATCATTGGCGAATTCCCCATTGCGGAACAGACCGCAATCCGCAATCGCCTGGCACAGTCTTTCCGCTACATCGTTTCGCAACGCTTGCTGCCGAGAAAAGACGGCCAGGGCCGTGTGGCTGCAATTGAGATTCTCAAGTCAACAATGCGCACGCGCGATTACATCCAGAATGGCGAGAAGGAAGGCCAGTCTCTCCTCGATGCGATGAAAGATGGCGAACTCGAAGGCATGCAGTACTTCGACGGCGTGCTGGAAGGCATGGTGCGCGAGGGTGTTATTACGAAAGCAACGGCTCTCGGCTACGCCACGAACGCCGGAAATCTGAATTTGTCGCTGGCCGACTTCGACGAAAAAGAAGCCTAATCGCACCGTCAGTACCGTCCGCGGTAGCGGATGGGTAAGTGCTGCACGTGAGTCACCCATCCGCTACCGCGGACGGTACTGACGATTGCTCCACTGCCGTCGATCTCAATCCGTATCGAATCGTTGTTCCTGAAACGGGTCTCCGCGCATGTGATAGCCGTTCTGCTCCCAGAAGCCGGCCTGATCATGATCGAGCAGTTCCAGGCCGCGCACCCACTTCACCGACTTCCACGCATAAAGGTGCGGAACGATCAAGCGCAACGGATACCCGTGCTCCGGCGCTAGCGGCTCGCCATCGTGATGGGTAGCAAGCAGAACGTCGTCACGATCTAGATCTGCCAGAGCGACATTCGCCGTGTAGCCTTGCTCTGCGTGTATCAGTGCGTACTTCGCGTTCGGCTGTGGAGCAGCGCGAGAGAGGATTTCGCGCATCGCAACTCCATCCCAGTGATTGTCGAAACGACTCCAGCGAGTCACGCAATGGAAATCGCTGGTGGTCTGTACTCTGGGGAGCTGATTAAACTCAGTCCATGTGAAGCGTAATGGACGATCGACAAGTCCTGTTACGCGAAAATCCCAGTGCTCCGGATCGAAACGCGGCACTGAGCCGTAGTGCAGGACAGGCCACTTCAGCGTGAGAGATTGTCCCGGAGGAAGCCGATGCTGCTCGCGCATTTGCTGCTCTTTGCGCTTGCGTTCATCGCCGGAGAATATTCCTGAGAAGACCATAAAGACTGAAACCAAGAGCGAACGCGAAGGTCACGAAGGCAACACATGAGGCCACGGAGAACTTCTCTGTGACCTCTCTCTGTTGCCTTCGTGACCTTCGTGTTCGCCTTTCCCGGTCAGTACTCCGCCAATTCCTGAATTGCGTGATAGAAGTCATCAGCCTGGGGCAGGATTTCGTCTTCGAGCAGAGGCTGATAGGCAATGAATGTATCCTGCGCGGCCACGCGCTTGACCGGTGCATCGAGATGCTCGAAGAGCTCTCCTGCGATACGCGCGGCGATTTCGGCGCCATAGCCCCAACTCAGCGTGTCTTCATGCGCGACGATCACACGATTCGTCTTCTTCACTGATGTCGCGATCGCTTCCCAGTCGTATGGATTCAACGTGCGCAGGTCGATCAGTTCTACGCTGATGTCCAGCTCGCGCTCGATGCGTTGAGCCGCTTGCAAGGCTCGCGGGACCGTCGCGCCGTAGGTCACAAGAGTCATATCATCGCCCGGGCGAACGATTCGCGCTTTCCCGAATGGGATCATGTAGTCCGGACCGGGATATGGGGCGCGTCCAAAAGTTTCGCGGTAGAGGCGCTTGTGTTCCAAGAACAGGACGGGATCATCGCAGCGAATCGCGGTGCGCAGCAGGCCGTTGGCATCGAGTGCGTTCGATGGGAAAACAACGCGCATTCCGGGCGTGTGCGTGAACAGGCTCTCTCCACATTGCGAGTGATAAATTGCGCCGCCGGTAAGGTATCCACCAATTGCTACGCGAATCACGGCAGGGCACGAGAACGCTCCGTTGGAGCGCCAGCGAATAACCGGTAGCTCATTTCGCATCTGATGGAATGCCGGCCAGATGTAGTCAAAGAATTGGACCTCAACCACCGGTTTGATTCCCCGAGTCGCCAAGCCTGTCGCGCGGCCGACAATCGAAGCCTCTGCAAGAGGCGAGTTGTAAACCCGATCGGAACCGAACGAGCACTGCAGGCCAGAGGTGAGCTTGAAGACTCCGCCCTTCCCTTTGACCAGCTTCTCGGTGAGATATTGATCCCGGCTGCAGTCGGCTACGTCTTCGCCGAACATCACGATGCGCTCGTCACGCTTCATCTCATCGCGCAGGCAGGCGTTAATAAGGTCGGCCATCGTCTTCTCGGCACCGGAGCTCTTGGGCTGCGTTTCGAATTGGGCAGAAGTGGGGTCGACGTCCGGGGAGTAGAGGTTTTCTTTGATCGTGACCGGCTCTGGAAACCGGGCGCCCAGGACGTGATCTGTCGCGCGCTGAATCTCGCGATCGACGTCCTTCTCCAGCTTGTTGATTCCCTCTTCATCCAGAATGTTTTCCCGAATCAGGAACAACTGCATGCGCGTAATCGGATCGCGCTGAGCGTCGCGGGACCGCTCCGATTCCGGACGGTAGAGCTTCTCGTCATCCGACAGCGAGTGTGAGTACGGACGAATTACATGGCCGTGAACGAATGCCGGGCCTTTGCCGGATCGGCAGTGCTTCACTGCAGCCTGCACCGCTGCATACGACTCGACAGGGTCTGTGCCGTCACATTCTGCGAAGTAAAAGTTCGGAAAATTGGAAACCAGCTTGGAGATGTTCCCGCCAGCGGTGTTCACTTCGACGGGCACAGAGATGGCATAACCGTTGTCTTCAACGACGAACAGCACGGGCAGCTTCATGTTGGAAGCGCCGTTGATGGCCTCCCAGAATTCGCCCTCGCTGGTGGTTCCGTCGCCGCAAGAGACGTAAACCACTTCGTCGCCGTGGAAGACGACATCTTTGTAGCCGGAGTAATCACTCCGGTCGCGGCGCTCAGCGGCTTTTGGATGGCGGTTGAAGTAGCGTCCGGCTTCGGCGCATCCGATGGCCTGCAGCAATTGCGTTCCTGTCGGTGAAGATTGCGTAACGATATTGAGCCGCTTGTGCCCCCAATGCGAGGGCATTTGACGTCCGCCGGAGGCTGGATCATCCGCCGCTCCGACCGCCTGCAGAAGCTGCTCTTCCGGAGTGACGCCCAGCGCGAGGACAAGAGCGCGGTCGCGGTAATACGGATAGAACCAGTCATACCCGCCTTTGAGGGAAAACGCCGCAGCCACCATCAGCGCTTCATGACCTGCGCCTGAGATCTGGAAAAAGATCTTCTGCTGGCGCTTCAGCAGAATCTCGCGGTCATCGATTCGGCGCGAGGTGTACATGATCCGGTACATCTGGATCAGTTGTTCGCTGGTGAGTCCCGCGTAGGTTTTGGTTTCCTGAGGCCGTTCCGCAACTGCGGCTTTCTTCTGCTCCGTCCGGCTTAGCGCCATGCGGACTCCTTCGATGGAATGGGTGGTGCTGGTTGTTCTAGAGGAGCAAGCACCCTCTATTCTAAGCCGGAATGGTCGAAATGAATCTGCCTAGATTTCCGCAGGCGAGTATTCAAAATAGAGCTGAAGCTTGAGGTCGTCTTCCTCGCCTTCTTTCACTTCAACGCGAATGTCGGCGCAGGAGCGAACCACAACGTCGGCTTCGCGCAGATCGTGAGCCGGATAGGTAGTCGTGAGTCCGATGGCCATCATTCCCGCCGCTTTGGCAGCCGCGATACCTGCGGCTGTGTCTTCAACCACAATGCATTCGGAAGCTGGGAATCCGAGCAACTGCGCGCCTTTGAGATACGGCTCCGGATGAGGCTTACCACGCTCTACCAGCTCGGCAGTGATTGCGTCTTTGGGCAGCGGCAACCCTACGTAGTTCATGCGGGCTTCTGCCAGAGGACGCGTGGCCGAAGTCACAATCGTCCAACGGTCGGGAGGAATTGAGGCCAGCAATTCCGAAGCACCTTCGATCTTGATTACGCCTTCAAGATCTTCGATCTCCCGTCGTTCGACGTTAAGGTTCTCCTTGGCCGCGTCCATGTAGGGAGCCACTCGGCGCAGGGTTTCAATCGAACGACGTCCGTGTGCCCACTGCATTACATAGTCAGGATCGATATTGTGATCTTCCGCCCACTTGCGCCACACACGTTCGACCGCAGGTGTGGAATCGACTAGTACTCCATCCAGATCGAAAAGAATCGCGCTGCAGGTGAGCATGAAGACAGACTACCAAAACACTTTGCCGTACCTTCCAAACCTCTACCATCTAGTCACGGCTGAGCTTCGCAGGCAATTCCCTTTTCAAGCTCGTGAGAAAAATAGTTCGCTGCTCAAATCGCAGTGGCAGGGAATCTTCGCAAGCTGCACGGTTTTCAGTTTTGAGGAAAGGATGACCTGCTGGGGAGAGGAGTGTTTGAGGTTCGTCGAACCCTAGCTGATGGGTTCGAGGCGCGCTGCGATCTGATTGAGCGTTTGCTGAATGCGATCCAGTTCCAACTGAGTTGCTTCTGTGAATTGCTCGATGCTTTCAGGCGCTCGCTCCAGATGTCGTGCAACATTGCGAACGATCTCGCGGCCGCGGTCGCTGAAGAGGAACACGCCGAGTCCTCCCAGCAACACTCCCAGGCCGCCTAGGCCATATGTGAGTTGTTTGTTTTTGTCCATTGCCCGCTTGGACCCCCACTTCCAAGATGCCTGAGCGCAGCATCCTGCTGAAAAATATGATGCAGCTTTGCGGATTCGTGCAAAAAGAAAGTAGCTGGATGCGTTACTACGGTTCCCAATGGTCGCTGCGAGCAGCCAATGGTAGGTGTCCTCTGCGCACCTCGAATCAGCTACTTGCGCGCCTTAGCTTCCTTTTCCGCCACTTTTGCCCCGTTTCGGGGTTTGAATCGTCATCGAAACGAGTGTCCGGTTTTGCGGATTCGGAGGATAGTGGCTGCAATGAAGAAGCTATTGATGACAGCGGCGGCAACACTGAGCCTGACGATTGCTCCAGCTTTGGGAGCCTTTGCCCAGATCGACATGAGCCAGGGTCAGGGGCCGGTGCTGACAAATCGCAATCAAGGTCCAACGGCCCCGAATGTGATTCCGGCGGACACGCAGTTTGAGGTCCAGCTCAAGGACACTCTCGATAGCAGCAAGGATTCTGTGGGCAAGAAGTTCAAAGCCAAGCTCTCGCAGGATCTCGTCGCGCAGGACGGCAGCACGATTCCCATGGGCTCGGAGATCAAAGGCCACGTCAGCGACGTGCAGCGGGGATTCCACTCCCAACTCTTGCTGAGCTTCGATGAAATCAAGACGCGGCACGGCTGGGTGCCCCTAGCAGCGATGGTCGCCGGAGTTCCCGGCGAACATAGTGTCCAGACTGAAACAGGTCCGGAAGGGGAAATCAAGCACACGAAAATCGATGCGCGTCGCGAAGTCGAAACCGCAGCCGCTGGCGCAGCGATAGGAGCCATTGCTGGAGCCGCAGCAGGAGGCGGAAAAGGCGCCGCCATTGGCGCAGGCGTCGGCGGTGGACTCGGAACCGGTGCCGGTCTGTTAACCGGCCGCAACATCCGGCTGAACAAAGGCCAGATGCTCGATCTGCGGCTCGAGCGGGATATCTTCCTACCTCGCGGGTGAACTCACGATCCACGCAAAAACCTTTCACCACGGAGTCACGGAGAACACGGAGAAAAAATAAATGAAAACTCCTTGCTCTCCGTGGCTCTGTGGTGAATAGCCGGTCGTCACGAATTGACCTGCCCGGTTCCCAAAAAATAGACTGATCTGTACCCGCATTCCACTTCACTCGTGGAGCTTCCCCGTGCCTTACTCGCAAGATCTGCTCGACTCTCTTCATAACATCGCAACGCAGCTTCGCATCGACTCCATCCGTGCCACCACCGCCGCCGGCAGTGGACATCCGACGAGCTGCATGTCTGCCGCCGAAATCATGGCTTGTCTGTTTTTCTCGGTGATGAACTTCGATCCGCAGGACCCTGCGAACCCTGCGAATGACAAGTTCGTTCTGTCGAAAGGACACGCGGCCCCGGTTCTCTATTCAACTTGGGCAGAGCTGGGATTCATCAAACGCGAGCACCTGCTTACCCTGCGGCGAATCGACTCCGATTTGGAAGGCCATCCCACGCCGGTTCTTAAGTTCGTCGCGGTTCCTACCGGCTCGCTGGGACAAGGAATTTGTGTCGCCCTCGGAATGGCTCTTGACGCGCGCGTCGATGGATCAAACTTCCGCGCGTACGCGCTTCTCGGCGACGGCGAAAATGCCGAAGGTTCAGTTTGGGAAGCAGCAGAGCTTGCCGATCATCACAAAGTCGATAATCTCTGCGCCATCGTGGACGTCAACCGCCTTGGCCAAAGCCAGCCGACGATGCTGCAGCATCACCTCGACATTTATCAGCAGCGCTGGTCTGCGTTCGGTTGGAACGCTCTGGTTGTGGACGGCCATGATCCGAAACAACTGCTGGAAGCGTTCGACAACGCGAAGCAAACGAAAGGACATCCGACGGTCATTCTGGCGCGCACCTTCAAAGGCAAAGGCGTCTCGTTCCTCGAAGACAAAGACGGCTGGCACGGTAAGCCCCTGAAGAAAGAAGAAGCCGACAAAGCCATCGCCGAACTCGAAAAGCAGTTCGTCAAATCCAGCGCGCCGACGCCCAAGCCGCCGAAGCCGACTGGCAGGCCGAAGCAGTATGGTCCGTATCGAAACATCCCCGCTCCGCAGTATGAGATGGGAAAAGAAATCGCCACCCGCGAAGCTGCCGGACATGCTCTGGAGCAGGTCGGAAAGATCAACGAAAACGTCGTCTGCACTGACGGCGATGTCGAGAATTCAACCTTTACGGAGTTTTTCCAGAAGGTAGCGCCCAATCGCTTCTTCGAAGGCTACATCGCTGAGCAGAACATGGTCGGCATGTCCATGGGATTTGCAGCTTTGGGAAAGATCGCGTTTACCTCTACCTTCGCTTGCTTTCTCACGCGCGCTGCTGATTTCATCCGGCTCGCCGGACTCGCTCATCTGAACGTCAAGTTCATTGGCACGCACGTCGGTGTCTCCATCGGCGAAGACGGCTCGTCGCAGATGGGACTCGAAGACATGAGCCTCTTCCGAGCCATGCCCGACTCGGTGGTTCTCTATCCCAGCGACGCGGTGAGTGCCTGGTACGCGGTCGATCTCGCGGCGTCACACCACGGCATCTTCTACATCCGCAGCGGACGTCCGAAGCAGCCGGTGATCTACAAGAACGACGAGCAGTTCGAAATCGGGAAAGCCAAAGTCCTGCGCCAGAGCAATGACGACGCAGTTACGGTCGTCGCCGGCGGAATCACGCTAACCGAGGCGCTGAAAGCGTATGACGAACTCAAGAAGGAAGGCATTTCCATTCGCGTGATCGATCTGTTCAGTGTTCGTCCAATCGACAGCGAGACACTCCTCAAAGCGGCAGCCGCAACCAACAACACCATCGTCACCGTTGAGGACCACTATGCAGCAGGAGGCATCGGAGACGCCGTCTCAGAGGCAGTCGGGCCGGAAGGAGTGAAAGTTTATCGGTTGGCCGTTCGCGAAGTGCCGCACAGCGGCAAAGCCGATGAGTTGTTGGCCAAGTACAAGATCAACTGGCAGGCGATCATCGAGGAAGTGCACGCCGTAGCGCCCGCCGCTGTCCGCTGAGCCGCAAGGTCAAACTTTTGCGCGATTCCTGCCGCGTGGGCGCTTTCGAGACGCCGTGTTATTGCGGGAGTCGGTGCGCGATTTGTTGACACTGGCCCTCTTTGGTTGGGTTTGCCCCTGATCAGCTATCTCGGGCCGAATCGCCATGTGATCAGGGAGGTTCGCCAGAATCTCGAATGCTCGCACCATTGGATTCTGCTTTTCCCTGAGAACGATTTCATTGCCTCTGCGGAGGATCTCGACTTCGTTGCTGGTAAAGTGAAATTCCTTGGGCGAAACGAGAGTCTGATCTTCGCCGGATTGTACGATTCGAGCAGTCGCCATCCTCACCTCTCTTCGCGAAGCCTTCGCGCACGATGCTCTTTCAGAATACAGCGATCCATGACTACCGTAATCCCTGCATCTCGCGCCCGTTTGGCTCCAGCTTCGTGAATCACGCCTTCCTGCAGCCATACGGCAGGAATTTTCAAACGGATCGTTTCTTCCACTATCTCGGGAACAAACTCGGGCCGGCGAAACACATCGACGAGATCGATTTTCTCCGGAACGTCTGACAGTCTGGCGTAGGCCTTCTCTCCCAAAACGGAACTCTCATTTGGATTCACAGGGATAATGCGATAGCCGTTACGCTGCATGTATTGCGAGACCCCAAAGCTCGGCCGCATCGGGTCGGAAGATAGACCGACCACCGCGATCGTCTTCACTTGCTTGAGCAGCTCGGCTATTTCATCGCTGACGATGGGCTTCATTGTGCTTCTCTGTACCTCGCCAAGAACCTCTACTCTCCGCCTTTTCCTCCGGCTCCGGTCCGAGTCTTGAACAATTTGAGCGACATTTTCCGCAAAGTCTCAGGAACGTTCTTATTCATGGATAAGCTCTTCAAATCGGGATTCAACAGATTCTTCACTAACCCAAGTGAGAGATCCAACGGAGTACGGGGATTGTTTGCCAGATTACGAACCACAACATAGTTCTTCATGAATTTGTGGTTGCGAGCAATATCGCGCAGCACGTTCTCGCGGACGTTTTTCATGTTGGCAAAGGTCTCGATCTCCTGGTCGCTTACCTTCGGAGAAGCAAGCACAGCGGAAGAAACCAGCTTCGACGAATCCCGAATTAAGATGTTGCGCTCTTCGCGTGAACCGGTCATCGCAATTTTGATGCGCTCGCTGACCTTCATTTTGGCCAGCTTCTGCAACACCGAAAGACGTTCATCCTGCGCAGCGCTCTTGCCTTTTGCTGCCTCCAAAGCCTCGGGCTTAATTTCGGCCGATTCTTCATCGCCTGTCTCGTCAACACCGCCCATCAACGCAAACGGCTTCGCTTCTTTCTCCTCGGCTTCTAATTCCGCGGCGTGTTCTTTGAGCCATTCCAAAACATGAGTGTCGGTTACCGTTCCCACTTCTGCCGCAACGTCCACTCCTAAGGACGACAGCTTCTGCGTTAACGACTCATGCTCTTCGGGAGCGATATTCGGATTCGTGAGAAGTCGCTTCAGAAGTTTTGCCGACGCCAGCACACGCGGGCTGACCAGCATCATTGCGAACACTTCTCGACTGGCGGCCTCGGCCACCGCGGCGAGAATGTCCTCCGACACTGACGGGTTCTCGAACAACACCGGCAGCAGCTTCGGGCGTCGGTTCCGCGGCGCAAGAAAGTAGTGCAGGACTTCGCGCGACGTGTTCGGGTCCGAAAGTGCCGCCATTGAGCCTGCTTCGTCAAAGCCCGCCAACGTCATTCGCGCTTGCTCGCCGAAAATCGCGTGCTCGCTCAGATAGATCAGAATCTCCAGCATTTCACCTGGAGGTACGGACAAAGCACCGCGGGACGCCGAGCGCATCACTCCCGCCGGCACCGCCGACTGCTTCATCATTTCGATGAGCCGTGGCATTTCGTTTAGGAGACGCCTGCCTCGCGGCGCATAAGTAGGTATCCGCGAATGAAGGGCGTGATGTCGCCGTCGAGCACGCGGCTGGGATCGCCGATTTCCACTTTGGAACGATGGTCTTTGACGAGCTGATACGGCGCGAGCACGTAAGAACGAATCTGCGAACCAAAATCGATGTCGAGCTTAGAGTCTTCGAGCTTCTTCGTTTCTGCCCGCTTCTTCTCCATCTCGTATTCGTAGAGCTTCGAGCGCAGAATCTTCATCGCGCGATCGCGATTCTTGTGCTGCGAGCGCTCGTTCTGGCAGCTCACCACAATGCCGGTCGGAATGTGCGTGAGGCGCACGGCAGAATCGGTCGTGTTCACGTGTTGGCCACCGGCACCGCCGGAGCGGTAGGTGTCGATCTTGAGATCGGTTTCCTTGATGTCGATCTGAATCGATTCGTCGATCTCAGGAGAGACAAAGACGCTCGCGAACGAAGTGTGTCGCCGCTTCGCCTGATCGAACGGCGAAATACGCACGAGACGATGAACTCCGATCTCGCTCGTGAGCAGTCCAAAAGCGTAGTCGCCGCTTACGGTGAACGTCGCCGATTTGATGCCGGCTTCTTCACCGGCCTGGTAATCGTTCAGGACAGCCTGGAATCCCTGACGCTCCGCCCAGCGCAGATACATGCGCATGAGCATCTCCGCCCAATCCTGCGATTCCGTACCGCCGGCGCCAGGGTGGATGGTGACGATTGCGTTGCGCGCATCGTTTTCGCCAGCCAGCAGCGTCTGCGTCTCCAGTTTATCGACGACCTCGCGCAGATTGTCGATTTCCCGGCGCAGATCGCCGTCCACGTTCTCGCCCTCGCGAGCGAGTTCGAAATACGCTTCGATGTCCTGAGTACGCCGAGTTAAATCGTTCTCATTGGCGAGAGCGGCTTCAATGCGCTTGCGCTCGCGCATGGCTTGCTGCGAGAGTTCCTGATTCGACCAGAAGTTTGGATCGGAGGCTTTCTTTTCTACTTCGGCGAGCTGCTCGCGCAGTCGGGGCGCGTCAAAGATACTCCCGCAGATCGTGGGCCTTCGCGCGGATGCCCGCGTATTCGCGTTCGAGTTCTTCAACCATCATTTTGGGTTCCCCGGTCTGCATAGAGATTCACTGGCGAAGCCTTTGCGGCAATCGTCCGCTGAGCGCGGCCATGATCAGAGCCAGTACTGAAATTATCGCACAGGCATGCGCGAACCAATCTCCGTGCCGAGTGTAGAAAGTGGTTCCCGATTCGAAGCTGTAGGGCGCCTGCAAAACCGTTCGCACATTGCGCGGAGCCGTGGCCACGGGCTCACCTAGGGGACTGATCGAAACTGTAATTCCGTTGTTTGTCGCCCGCAATAGCCAGCGTCCATTTTCAATGGCTCGCATCCGCGCCATGTTCAGATGCTGACCAGGAGCGCCGTAGTCTCCGTACCAGCCATCGTCGGAGATGTTCACAAACAGCTCCGCTCCATTCTGCGCGAACCTCAGCACCTCGTCCGGAAAGATGGACTCGTAGCAGATGAACGTGCCAATTTTGTGATCCGCCACGGGAAGGATATTGCGCTCATTGCCGCGCGAAAAGTCGCCGATGTCGTGGGTCAGGGATTCGGCAAACTTGAGCAGGTGCCGAAATGGAACAAACTCTCCGAAAGGAACCAGGTGGATTTTGTCGTAGCGCGCGCCTAGACCGCCATCCGGCTCAATTAGCTGCGCGGAGTTAAACACTTCGGAGTTCTCCGGCTTCTTTCCCGGATTCACGCCAAGACTGCCGACGATCAGATACGCACGCGAGTCCTGCGCGAGCGCCGACATCCAGTGCTGAAACTTCGGATCGTTCGTGTAAAAGGGCGCCGGTGACTCCGGCCAAACGATCATTGCCGGATTAGACCGCGGCTGCGTCGCTCGTACTCCTTCGGTGCTGAGTTGAACCAGTTGCGCGATTGTCTGGTCGTAAAAAGCTGGGGCCCAGTTCGTCTGGAGAATGGGAAGGTTCACTTGCACGAGCTGAGCAACATGATCCGGATGGATTGTCGGATAAGGCACAGCCGCTCCTGACTCAAGCGCGATCGCCCCAAGTACCGCCACTAGCGCGACACTCAATCGCCGCTGGCGGGGCAGCAGAAATCCCAGAGCGAAGATTGTGTTTACCAGGGCAACAACAAACGACAGTCCATAGACTCCCGTAAATGTTGCAATCCGGGTTAGCGGAAGATTGTCGATTTGCGCGTATCCAAGCAGGTCCCAGGGAAAGCTGGTGATGTGTGCCCGCGCCAGCTCAACTCCAACCCATAGGACAGGAACCAGAATCAGGACGCGGGCATTCGCAAAAAAACGACTGCGAGTGAGGAGAGCAAGAAGCAACCCGAACAGCGCGTGATACAGCGCGAGATACAGACAAAACAGTACAAGCACTCCCAGTGCGACTGGCTCTGATAAGCCGCCGTACACGTGCATCACGTGGAAGATCCAGTAGCATGTGCCTGCATACCAGATCACGCCGCTGAAATACGCGAGCAGCACGCTGCGAAGCAGCGTCGGCGAATACCGTCGATCGATAAGCGCGACCAGAAGAGGAGCAAGAGCGATCCAGCAAAGAAAGTAGAGGCTCGGGGAAGGAAAGCAGAGTATCTGCAGAATCGCAGAGAGCAGCGCCAGCAGCCATCCAGTGCGAGGAGATGGTCGCATCTCCTGAGAGTTTACAGGACTAGTGTTTTCGTCACAGCATGGCGGTGCGATGCGATAGAACCGCCGCTGGCACGCGGTCGGCACTCCCGCATGTTGCGACTAAACCAGAGCGGTGGCGTTGTGAACCAGTTCGGAGCTGGCCGTTCGGCCGTCTCCGATCCACCGGCTACCGCTGGCGATTCTGTTCCCGTTTCCTTCGCGCGTGATCGCCACGACCAAGAGCCCGCTGAGCAATTGCACAGTGGCTACGTCCTGATCCGAAAACGCGTTCTTCTGGCTGGAGAAAACTTCGAGAACGCCGAGCACGCTGTTCAGATGCGTCACAGGTGCAGCCAGCACGGATTGCGTGCCCAACTCGCGGCAACGACTCCGGTCAACATACGGATCGCGGTCTGAGGAATCACACCGCCAGCTCATTGCCGTGCGAGCGCAGAGTCCGGAGATGCCGCGATTCACATCGATCTCGACGCCAAGATCGGGTGACGACGATCCTGCGTGTGCATGACAAACGAGCTTGCCGCGGCGCGCGAGCGCCAATGCAGCACCGTCGGCACGAGTGGCCGTGCAGGCGCGCTCAATCACCCAGCGCATTGCAGGCTGAAGCTGCGGCAAAGCATTGGGCAGAGTGCGGCACACCAGGCTGGAAGCCATAGTTTGATCCGCGCAGACTAGAGTCGATCTCTGCGAGAGGAAGTCTGACGGAGCATTCTTCTCCAGAATGTTCTCGACCACGCGGTTAATGACGGCATCATCGATCAGCCGAGCGCGATCCTGCTCGCGAATTGCTCCGCCAAGCACTCGCGACAAACTCAGCAGCGCTGTGCTGCTGCAGGCGAGGCATTTGGTTGTATTGTTATAGCTGATGAGTTCACAGCTCACGCAAAATACGGTGTTTTGTAATTGCAGGAAGGTGACATCTGCGGCCCTGAATTGTGGCATCCCGAAGTGCGCGCCCCGATTCCCCGACGAGTAGGAACTGATTTTCCGAAGATAAATTTCTCGCGAGCACTCTACGAGTGACAGCGTTGGTACATTTGCGTGACCTATCGATGAATACTCACGCGGTCGAGTCTAAAAAAGGCCAGAGCGTTCAGCAGAATGAACCAGTAGTACTTGAGCGCAAAATACCGTACCCCGAGCCCGCTGTTCAGATGCATGACAGGTGCAGCCAGCACAGATTGCGTTCCCAACTCGCGACAACGACTTTGATCAACATACGGATCGCGCTCTGAGGAATCTCAGCGCCAGCTCATCGCCGTGCGATCACAGAGCCCCGAAATTCCGCGATTCACGTGGATCTCGACACCATGGTCGGCGAGGAGGATCCTGCGTGTGCATGACAAACGAGCTTGCGCGAACGCCAATGCCGCTCCGCCAGCACGAGTGGCCGTGCAGGCGCGCTCAATAACCCCACGCATTGCAGGCTGAAGCTACGGCAAAGCGTTAGGCAGAGTGCGGCACATCAGGCTGGAAGCCATCGTTTGATCCGCGCAGACCAGAGTCGAGCTTTGCGAGAGGAAGTCTGCTGGCTAGCAGCGGACGGAGGCTCGCTGGTCGAGGAGTTCGCGAATTCGGGCTGTGAGGTGAGGAAGCGAAAAAGGTTTCTGCATGAATGCTGCGCCTTCGGGGATACTCGACTGGCTTCCGAGGGCTCGGCCTGTATATCCGGAAATTAGAAGCACGGAAGCATGCGGATGAAGCTTGCGGAACTGCTCCAGCAGTTCCTGCCCATTCATTTTGGGCATCACGACGTCGGAAACCAGGATGTCGAAGGAGCGCTTTCCCGCGAGGTCCAGACCTTCCGCTCCATTCGTTGCGATCGCGACTTCATACCCGAGCGACGTGAGATAGCGCAGTACCGCCTCGCGAATGCCGGCTTCGTCTTCGACCAGCAGGATCGACTCCTTGCCCGCAAGCTCCGGCGCCTCTTTCGCGCGCTCCATGCGCTTGTGTCCACACTCGGAGGCCGGAATGTAAACGGTGAACGTGGTTCCTTTGCCGAGTTCCGATTTGACATCGATCAGCGCATTACTCTGCTTCACGATGCCGTACACGGTAGCAAGGCCAAGTCCTGTTCCCTTGCCTTTCTCTTTCGTGGTGAAGAAAGGCTCGAAGATACGTGCGCGCGTCTCGGGGCTCATGCCGATTCCGGTGTCGATCACGCTCAGGCAGACATATCGTCCACGGCGCGCCCACGCGTTTTGCTGGATGAATGCGTCGTCCAGTTCGACAGTTTGCGTTTGCAGAGTGAGCGTGCCGCCCTGCGGCATGGCGTCTCGCGCATTGATGGCGAGGTTCATCAGCACTTGTCCAAGCTGTCCGCGATCGAACTTAATGCTGGAGGACGCCGCACACGGTTGGAACTTCAACGCGATGTGGTGTCCGATGAGCGGCTGCAAGAGTGACATCTGTTCGACGACGTAGTCGTTTAAGTTGAGCAGCTCGGGCATCAGTACCTGGCGGCGGCTGAAGGCCAACAACTGCGAAGTGAAAGATCCTCCGCGTTCGGCAGCCTTGCGAATTTCGCGAATATACTTGCTCGTGGTTTCCGATGGAGGCAGGTGATCTTCCATGAGAGTCAGATAGCTGGTGATCACCATGATGATGTTGTTGATGTCATGTGCCACGCCGCCGGCAAGCTGCCCGACAGCTTCCATCTTTTGCGCCTGGCGCAACTGATCTGCTAGAGCCTGGCGATCGCTGATGTCGGCCATCGCGCCTATCATGCGTACAGCAGCTCCGGAAGAGTTGCGCAACACATAGCCGCGATCGTAGATGTGGGCGTAGGTACCGTCCCGACGACGAAAACGATACTCGTCTGACCAGAGCTGGCCGCCTCGAGCAATGAACTCCTTGATGCCCGTGATAACGCGTTCGGCATCGTCGCGATGCAGCCGGTCAGACCACGAGCTCAAGTCCGAGCTTACATCCTGTCGCTCGTAGCCAAAGAGCTTGAAAAATCCGTCGCCCCACCAGAGAGCGTTGGTGCTCAGGTCCCAATCCCATACCGCGTCGTTGGTCGCGCTGGAGATGATGCGCGAGCGTTGGTCCGATGCCGCCAATCTCTCCAGCAAGATTGCCTGGCGGCGATGCGTCAACGTTAAACGCGCTGCAAACAACAAGAACGAAGCGCACATCGCGCACAAACCAACTGCAGACTGGCGCTGTCCCATACGCGTCCCCATCAGCAACGCAAAAAGGGGAAACAGTGGAATGAGAATCGGCGAAAAGTTAACCAGCAGGGACTTGGTTGCGGATTCTGAACTGTGCTCCGCGATTCCTACTCTGGGACTCCAACTGTTAGCCAATATGGCCGCCAGCAAGAACGGAACGCTGCTGAGCAGGTCGTACATCATTCCCGTGGTGAAGCCCCAGAAGGTATTGCCGTGATTCCAGATCGAAATACATACCGCGTACACCAGAAGGAAGATCGCGATCCGCCGGAATGGGCCACGCATGCTCGATTTTTCGGTGAACGCCTGGAACGCAAATAGCGAGACTAGAACCGCGTTTTGAATGTCATAAACGCGAAGAGTGTTGAGGTCGAGGTCCGCTTTCGACGCCTGCGACGAGGAGAACATCACCATGTAGGTGATGGTGAGCACCACGAAGATTTGCGCGCACTCCAGCATGCGTTCCAGCGGCAGAGTCTCAGACAGCGCTGGACGTACAAATAACGCCAGCAGCAGCGGCGCAGCCCAGCCGAGATAGAAAACGTCGGTCAGCCCGGTAGTGGGCAGCGGGATGCGCAGGATGTTCTCGTAGCAAATCCACACGCCTTGTCCTGTGGCCCAGAACAGGAAGGCCACACAGATGAGCTGCCAGTAATAGCGAGTCGAATCGCTCTCTCGCTTCCCCGCCCGCCAGCAAGCCTCGGCTGCCAGCAATACCGCAGCGAGCACGATGATATTCGACAAGGCCGACCGTACTCCCATTCCGGGAAGACGCAGAACAATTACGTGAAGGAACAACAGAATGAGCGGCAGGCGCGCCACTTTCCATGCCGATTTGAAGGTCGAAGACATCCCCGGATACGGACAGCTAAACTCGATTCGTTGCAGCGCTCGATCGTGTCGGCGACGGCGAGCAGAGGCGTGCTCCTAGGCCCGCTCCTGTCTTATCGGCAGCAAGAAGTGCCAACTTGAGGGAGAATCGGGGCCAGATTTCCTGGTCGGATTACCGACCTGTTATGTTGGAGATACGCGGAAGCGAATGGGATCCGGTGATCCTCCCGGTCTTCAAAACCGGCGCTCGACACCTTCGCGGTGCCGAGGGTGTGTTCGACTCGCACACGCTTCCGCCAGAAATACCGAGATGGGTGAGCTGCTACATGTAGTCTGTCGCTATTTAGGCATCTTGCCTTGAAAATTCGGGCGTGGCACCCCTGAACGCTAACGCGATTGTTGCCCATAACTTACGCCGACTTCGCCGCGAGCGCGATCTTTCCCAAGAGCGATTTGCCGAACTTGTAAAGCTCCATCGAACCTACGTAGGCGCAATCGAGCGTGGTGAACGGAACCTGACCCTAAACACACTGGAACAAATCGCCCGCGCATTGGGCGTCTCATGTGCTGCCTTGCTCACTCCCGCAGACTCCAGGAGGAGTGGGTGAGCCAACCCAACATTCCACTTTCAGATAGCAGCGGTCTCCTTCATAAACGCGTCGAAAAAGACGATCAAGATCGCGATTACATTTCACGGTTGTACGCTGAGGCCGCCAACTCGTTGGTCGAAGCGCTTACTGCAAAGCACGAGCGTCAACAAAAAAGAAGTTTGGCATGGCTGCGCAGCAGCTTTGGCAGGTCAGTCGGTTCTGCTGTCGAAGCAAAACAAATCCGCGGAGGTATCTCACAGCTTTTTGAGCAGTTCAGAAATGGCGCCATCGCGGAAAGCGTAGCCAAGTTCAAATCGAAGACGGAGCAGGCCCTAGATTTAAAAATGAAAGCCTCCGTTCGGCAGCCCAAGACTTCTTTCACTGATTTTCATCGCAACCGTCCAATTGGGGATTGGGCGGAGGACTTAATTCAACGCGAGCTTCCGTCCATACTGGGTGATGCTTGCATTCTCGGCTGCGGCGCAGAGGCAAGTGAAGAGCCGATCGAAATCAAACCAGCACAGTGGGCAGAAGAACAGAAGGAATTGGACGAGTGGGGCAAGCGTCCCGACTTTGTCCTTTTCAGCTCGAATGCACGGCCCGCTGAGTTTCCTCCGGAATTTCGAAAGCTTCGTGCAAATGCGCAGTCGGACACGATTCGTATGGCTTGCGCAGCAATTGAGGTTAGGTCAAGCCGGAGGCTGCTGCAACAATTCTTAGAGCACCACAAAGGCAAACCCGAAAAGGGATTGAGCTTTGCCGTCAAGGTCGAGGACCTGCGGCTCGTTGCGCGCTGGATAATAAAGAACGGAATTCGTCACTTTTACATGCAGGTTTGCTTAGATGCCGTATACGCGATCCCGTTCGAACGGGCGCTGCAGCTCATCAAAGAAAAGAAATACCTGCCGAAAAAACTGGAGCGCAACCAAGGTAAGAGCACCATTTACATCCCACTTTCGGAGGGTTTCAGGATCGGTGACGTCATTGAAACCAAGTATGAGCCTGCGGCACAGTTTATGGCAGATGGAAGGCTAATATCTCCAGAAGCTCCGATTGTCGGCAGCGGTAAAATTAAGGCGACCATGGGTCTAGATGATCTGCGGAAAACGCTCGCACTGGACTAGGTACCCTCATTAGATACCATCTATGAGACCTTCTCGGAAATTTGGAGTTATCGGATTGTGGACACTACAGGTTTGTTGAGAACGATGAGACGCCTCTTCTGCTGCGCCGCGAACTGCTGCATCCAATTCTTCCATTAGAGCTCGGCAGTCGCCGTTTTCGCGCATACACGCGTCCAGTCGCTCCAGCAGCAATTCCAGCCGGTTCAATGTCCAGGCTCCCACAAACCGCAAATCAGGCACTTCTATGTCGAGCAAATCCTTTGGCTCGAATTTCAGCAATCCTCCGCCATATACGCGATGTTGACGCCGTGCCAAATCCTGCACAACCCTACTATTTAGGCAGGCTGTGAGCGCGGCGGAAAACGCTGTCGACTGTGATTTTGAATAAATGCAGTGAAAGGTGGTCAGGTTAGCAATGCCCGCAGCATTGTGAACAAATCTCAGTCCGGCTCTCCCGAATACCGCAGCCCAAATTGGCGCAGGCAAACGCCGTTCCATTTCATACCAGAGCTTGCGTGCCGCACAGAGATATCGCAGGTGGACGCCATCGGCTTCGCCCTTTGCGACGTACCGTGCTTCTGCCTCGTTCGGCTCTCCCCGCAAATCGAAAAGAAAAGTGCGCGCATCTCGCTTTTGAAGGTCGTTGAAGTCGCGTTCGGTAAATATCAACCCATCAACATCGGCTGCTCGTCCGATGCAGGGAGTCAGATTCTCAGGCCGTATATGGAGGGAAGCCACCGCGGATGGCGTGAGATGAAAGAATGAGTTGGAACCGGTGGCAATTCCGCGTCGAGTATCTGCAATTTCCGACAATCGAACAAATCCCTTTCCAGCTTGGCGAGCATGACTGTTGGCCAGAAGGGCATTCCATTTCTTCTCGGCCAGCAGCCGGTTAGGTTCAAACTGTTGCACTACGATATCGTCACCGTTAACTGTTCCCGAAAGCGCAGAGCGGAGGTCTTCAGATGGGCAGTCCTCATCTACGAAAATTGTGCGAACCGCTGCGCGGCCGTGATGCGGGGCAGGTCGTTGGAGCAGAAGTATTGAAGCTGTTGTTAGCGAATCCTCGAACTGCAATGACGCATGCGAGAAATAAATCAGGGTATGTAGCAATCCGCGGCTGATTAGCCAGCGTTTCAGTGTTTCTCCAAAGTTCGCATTCACCCATTCGCCGGGAACGATGACTGATGCGCGTCCGCCTACACGCAGCCTGCGGCAAATCTCCAGGATGAATAGCGCATACACGTTGCTGAGCCGCGAGAGCCTTACGTGATTTTTTCGACCGACGACGGAGAAGATATCAAACGAATAGAACAAATCATGATGGCGGAGATAGGGCGGATTGGCGATGGCGGCATCGAATTGGCGCTCGTCATCCCAAGTCAGGAAATCCTGTTTCAGAAATTCGAATCCCTCATGATCCAGAATTGCCGCACGTGCTGCATCAAGTGCAACACCATCAGCGTCTATGCACGTGATGGATGCCTGTGGGAGAATGGCCCGCAAAGTTCTTCCGAACACTCCTGTGCCAGCGGCAGGATCTAGGATCGATCTTGGCTCCGCATCGACAAGCCACTCGGCCATGATCTTTGCAATGGCAGCGGGAGTGAAGAATTGTCCGAATCGCTTGCGATGGTGAAGAGGGATCGTATGTCGGTAGGCTGTTTCAGGGTCGCATGTCTCTTCTAGGCGGCTCCGGTACGCACGAATCAGTAACTCCGGGGCTTCGCTCTCTCCCATAATATGCTGTTCTAACCGCGCGAACTTTGTTCCTGGCTTTCCCATGGCCCTGCTACATTTAGTCATCACCACCCTGTATCTGTCAATGCCTAAATCTCTGACCGCCTATGGGAAACTGTTGCACAGGAATCACAGCGTGTCATCAGCCGCTACGAAATCAGAAATCGCGAAATCGATAGCAAACGGTCGGCTCTTTATATACTCAATTGCATGATGAAGCAGATTGCACAGTGGGCAATCGACACGGCCTCAAAGCGCGGAGCAACTTATTGCGACGCTCGCATCGTCAATGATCGCCAGCGGGCGCTCGCTACCAAGAACGGCAAGATCGGCCATGCCGCTGATTCCGAGTCGCTGGGCATCGGCATTCGCGTGATTGTGAACAACGCATGGGGATTTGCCTCGACTGACGACCTTTCCCGCGAGTCGGTGGAGCGGACTGCGGCGCGCGCGGTCGAGATTGCGCGCGCTTCATCGCGCGTGCAGCAGCATCCGATTCGTCTGGCGCCGGAGAAGCCGGTCACCGCCGACTGGACGAGTCCGCACAAGATCGATCCCTTCAGCACGTCAATCGAGCAGAACCTCGCGCTGCTGATGGCGTGCGACAAGGAGTTGCGTTCCGTTTCGGGAGTCACTCTGGCCGAAGCTCAGATGACGCTGCGGCGCTACGAACAGTGGTTCTATTCGAGCGAAGGTTCCGACATTCATCAGACGCGCTTCATCACCGGCGCAGGTTACGACGCCTACGCCTTCGCTGGAACTGAGATTCAGAAGCGGTCATATCCCAATTCCTTCGGCGGACAGTATCAGAACAAGGGATACGAGCTGATTGACGAACTTCACCTAATCGAGAACGCACGCCGCATTGGCGAAGAAGCCGTCGCTCTGCACAAGGCCGATCAATGTCCTGAAGACAAGTTCACCATCATTCTTGGTTCTTCACAGCTTGGCCTGCAGATTCATGAGTCCGTCGGACATCCCATTGAGCTTGATCGCGTGTTGGGTATGGAAGCCAATTTTGCCGGCACGTCTTTTCTTACAATCGACAAGCTGCGGAACTTGCGGTACGGCAGCGATCTTGTGAATGTAGTAGCAGACGCCACGGAACAGCACGGTCCCGGATTGGGAACCTTCGCTTACGATGACGAAGGCGTTCCGGCGCAGTGTACGCCCATCATCACCAACGGCCAATTCACCGGATATCTTTCCTCGCGCGAGACCGCGCATGCCATCGGCGAGCAGCGCTCGAACGCCACGATGCGTGCTGAAGGTTGGAACCGCATTCCGCTGATTCGCATGACGAACGTCAGCATTCTTCCCGGAACGAAACCGCTCACGCTCGATCAGCTCATCTCCGACACCGACCACGGCATTTACATGGAGACCAACCGCTCCTGGTCGATCGACGACAAGCGTTACAACTTCCAGTTCGGCTGCGAAATGGGCTGGGAGATCAAAAACGGCAAGCTCGGACGCATGCTCAAGAATCCGTCCTACTCCGGTATCACCCCCGAGTTCTGGAATTCAATGGACGCCATCTGCTCCCGCGACCAATGGCAACTCTGGGGCACTCCCAACTGCGGAAAAGGACAACCGATGCAAACCATGGGCACCGGTCACGGCGCTGCACCTGCGCGCTTCCGCAATGTGATGGTGGGTAGCGCGTACAAGGGGACCTAGGACGACTGATCACGTCCTGATAACGCCACGCGAGTCAGTACCGTCCGCGCGGAAGCTGATGGGTGCTGTTAACCCGGGCCAATCATTCCGCCTCAACACTCACCCATTCGCTACCGCGAACGTACTGTCTGACGTCGCCCCTGCCTCCACTGAAAGAAGGTACGCAGCCATTGGTGGAAGCGCCTTACATCTTCATCTCCATAAACACATTCGCTCGAGCGCCCGCCGTGCCCAGACCCCATCGATGGCATTACTCCGTTAAACCCCCGCCCTGCTAAGCTGCTGAGCTACGTCCACACCGCCCGCATTCGGTGGCGGGCTTCCGCGAGCGGTAAAACTATCCATGCTGACGGCTTCTCGATCTTCCATTGCGGCCCGACTAGAAAATCTGCCGATCGGCAAGTTTCATTACCGCTTTATCTCTCTCGTCTCGCTTGGCGAATGGTTCGATATGTACGACCTGTTCATGGTCGCCTACATCGGAGCTGCGCTGCAGAACTCTGGATTCCTGTCACTGCACCAATTTACTCAGTTCGTCGCCGCCGGATTTCTCGGAATGTTCGTCGGAACGGTGTTGTTTGGAATCTCTAGCGACGAGGTTGGAAGACGCACATCGTTCGTCGCCATGCTCCTCGTTTATTCCGCGTTCACGCTGGTTGGATCGCTGGCGCCGTCCGCCACATGGTTAGTGGTCTGCCGATTTCTCGCCGGTATTGGTATTGGCGCCGAGATCGTTGTAATCGACGCTTACGTGAGTGAGATGGTGCCGAGCTCAGCTCGCGGCCGATTCGTCGCCATCACCCAGGTAATCGGATTTACTTCAGTGCCGACAGTGGCCGTTCTCTCCCGAATTCTCGTTCCTAGGCACTTTCTATTCAGTGGCTGGCGATGGGTGATGGTGATCGGGGCGGCGGGCGCGTTGCTCGCCTGGTGTCTGCGGCTCGGTTTGCCCGAATCGCCGCGCTGGCTGGAGAGCGTAGGCCGGCGGCAAGAAGCCGAATCGATACTCGAAACGATTGAGGCTCAATCGCAGGCACCGAACGCCTCGACAGCAAAACCGGTTTTGGGAAAAAAGATCCCGCAACGCCTCGACGGAGCAGCAGCAGACATCATGCAACATCGCTGGAATCTTTCGCGATTCCGCGAGCTATGGAGTCCAACGTATCGCAGTCGCACAGTAATGCTGATCATCTTTCAGACGCTGCAAACTTTGGGCTTCTATGGGTTCGCGAACTGGGCGCCGACCTTCCTGCTCAAGCGCGGTATTGGATTGTTGCAGTCGCTGAATTACTCATTGCTGATCGCGCTGATCGCGCCCGCAGGTCCGCTGATCGCGTCGTTCACGGCTGATCGTCTGGAACGTAAGTGGACGATCTTCGCGCTCGCCCTGTCGATCGCAGGTTTCGGCCTCGGATTTGCCATTTGGCGGACAGCGGCAATGATTGTGCTGAGCGGCGCTCTGGTGACACTGTGCAGCAACTGGTTTTCCGCCGTGCTCCACTCGTACCAGAGCGAATTATTTCCGACGCGGATCAGGGCGACCGGAGTGGGATTTACTTACAGTTGGAGCCGGCTCAGCGCTGCGCTGAGTTCGTTCCTCATCGCTGCGGTGCTCGTGCGCGGCGTCGCGGCTGTATTTGCAATGCTCGCAGTCGCGATGATCGGAGTCGCGATTGCCATCGCATTTGGTCCCACTACGAACCGCAAGGGGTTAGAAGAGCTTTCCGCGTAATGCTCCTGAAATTCAGGAAATGCATCTGCGAGAACATCCATGAGTTGATTGGCACGTGAGATTCGCGGGTACTTTGGGCTGCGTCGCTCACCAGCGTGGTCGAAATGCTGTTCTTTTCTGGCTGGAACGGTGGCTTGACAAAAGTTCACCCACTTCGAGGCCGCAGAGTTCATTTTCTGGCATAATCCAAGCCATGTGGGACGTCTTCACTCACGTCGTGTCGCGGATTCTGACGTTTGCCTGGTTCATCGGCGCGATTCTGATGATTCTTACAATTCCGGCGTGCATCCTCAAAATATTCTCAGCGCTATGGGAAGGGGATGATGAAGAAGATCAGGCCGTGTACGAAGGCGTACGGAAGAAATAGTTCCTGGATTTCTACATCCAGTGATGGCGCAGCGATTCCCGAATCGCATTTCCAATGAGCACCACGCAGCCAAGCGCAGCGCCAAAAGCCCATAAACATCCAATCACTCTACCGAGCACCAGGGTGCCAAGCTGGTACGGCTTCAGATAGGGATTGAACTGGTCCCAGAACTCGGAAGGATTTCGCCAGATCCAGACCCCAGCAACCAGGATCCCGAAACAGACCGCGCAAAGCGCAAGGTCAATGACTGCGCCTGCCCGAAAAAGGAAATCGAAGTTCACTTCTTCAGTTCAACCCTGGCGCAATAAAGGCTGGGTCAGCAAAATATAAAGAATTCGTAAAGAGAATCGCAGAGGCAACCGCTCTCGTTTTCCTGCTCGCCAGTTCGTCGCGTTCGTCGCGAGGTAAGGTATAATCTTGAGAGTAAGGATGCTTCCTGATGGTAAGGCGTTTTTACAAGGTAAGGATTTTATGCTGCATTCAACCGTGACGAGGAAGGGACAAACGACCATTCCGGGAAAGATCCGCAAGGCGCTAGGGATAAAGCCCGGTGATCGCCTGGAATATGAAATCGACGGCGACCGCGCGACGATTCGAGTGCATCCCGGTATGCGGTCACTGAAGGGCGTGCTCGCCAGCAACAAAGGCAAGAGCATGTCATTCACGCAGATCCGCGAACGTGCCGCCGCAGCCCGCAAGCGCGAGGCGCAGCGGTGAGCAAGCGCCGTCTGGTAGATACCAATCTCATCATTCGCTACCTGGTGCAGGACCATGAGAGGCATAGCAAAATCGCCGCCAAAGTGTTTGACGCATGCGACCGTGGGGATCTTGTGATTGTGCTGCTACCAGCGGTGCTGGCCGAATCTGTATTTGTGCTGGAGTCGTTCTATGAGCATCGGCGCGAAGATATCGCTTCCGCGCTCAGGGTCCTGCTTTCAAGCCCCGGCGTTGAGATTAACGAACCGGAAATACACTTCGACGCACTGGAGCGTTACAGAAAAACGAAGGTTCACTTTGTTGACTGCCTAATCGCCGCCACCGCCTGCGCAGGAAACATTCCCGTGGCGACTTTCGATCGGGATTTCCGAAAGTTTGCCGATGTCGATGTGGACAAGTTCTAATGCGAAATGTGAAGCTGCCCACACGCTTTCCGGACGATTTTCTCTCCTCTACTTTCGAACATCGCAAAGTTCTCGAAATCCGCGCTGACCTTCGAGCGTTACGCGCACTGCACGACTATCGCGGAGTGGCGCAATCCACTTGAGTTGACGAAATCTGTCGAGCAGGGCTGATCCGAGCTGGCCGGCGATATGGTGGCGGCGTTCGCTCCAGTCCAGACATGGTCGGACGAAACGCGACTTCCTGATTTGGTTCCGTGACCGAAATGCCGAACTCTCGAAGCCATCTCTGTCGCGTTCCGTGACCGAGAAAGAATTAGCGTCACCGCGAACGAGAAACTCACGCCTTTCCAGTGCCTCGGCGATCTCGACTGCGAGTCGTCCGGCAAGATGCGAGTAGCAGGTACGCGCGTACGCTAACGGCTCCGGAATACGTGGCGCACCGGAATTTAGGGCCGTGTTTCGACGCGGCTTAAGCGCCATGAGCGCTTCGATGGCCTGCGCTACTTCTGAATTGGCGAGTCGATAGTAACGATGCCGCCCCGACGGTCAACAATTTTCCGTTCACAAGTTGTGACAGATGGCTGCTCGCGGTTTGCGGAGAGACATTGGCTGCTTAGCTCCTGAGCTTCTAAGCCGAACCCTGATTTCAACTGGGCTTCTTCAGTGCGGGACGCTCCTCCCAGAGAAATCGGCACTCTTAACCATGGCTCGCGTTCTCTCGGCTCAGCAGCTTAGGAGCTAAAAAGAAAAAGGGGCCATACCGAACTTACGTTCAGCATGGCCCTTCCGGGGCTTCCTCGGGGTGTCGAGGAAGACTTACCGGCTGATGGGGGCAGCCGGGGTAACGTTTTGCGCCGAGGTCTCGCCCTGCACGTTGGTCATGAGCTGGACATCGACACGCCGATTCTTCGCGCGTCCTTCAGACGAGCGGTTGCTGGCAACTTCCTTATCTTTGCCGAGCCCGGCGACATAGATCTTGTAAGCCGGAACGTTGTACTGCGTCGCGAGGTACTGAACGACGGCGGCGGCCCGCATCTGGCTGAGCTTGTAGTTGTACTGCGCGCTGCCGACTGAGTCGGTCCCGCCATAGAGCTGGATCACGTATCCCTTAGTGTTCGGAATATCGTTGCCAAGCTGATCGAGTGCTTCCTTAGCCTTCTTGCTGAGAACTGCGCTATTGAAGGCGAAGTGCACTGACGTTTCAGCCACCGGACGGTAGTTGTCGAGATTGGCGACGGTGTTGGTAAGCGCATCGACCTTGCCTGCGGTCTGATTCGCAGCCTGCTGCGCCTGGTCGGCAGCCTGACCGGCAGCCAGGGCTTTCTGATCGACGGCTGCGGTCTTCGCGCTTACGCCCTGAATGCCCTGCTGGGCACGCGCATCGACATCGCGGATATCACGCGAGTTCTTCGCGGTAAGGTCATCGAGTTCGTTGGTCTTGTTGATGATGGGCGCGGTTTCGTTGCGCACGTACTTCTTGGTGGAGCAGCCGGCGCTCAAGAGCATGGCGGCCCCTGTAATTCCGACAATGAATAAGCGATTCATTCTCTTTCGATCTCCTTAACCCCTGTAGCCCCGGACCATCAGCTTTGGGGGACAAAATGGTTCGTCAACGCACGCTGACAAACTTCTCGATTTGCGTAATAGCAACAGCGCTGCCAATTGGTTTGGAGCTGCGCACCAAATCCGAATCCTTGTTTTCAGCAAGTTAGCGTCAGAAATTCAGCAGCAACTCTGGGCAACTCTGACGCGAGCAGCGCGGAAATGCTTCAGGCATAGAATTTTTACTCGGCCTCTTCCTGCTGTTCATCGGAGCAGCTCTCGTTCCTTCAAGACCACGGCCCTCCTGCCGCTTGGGTTCGGCATCTTTTGTGGTTGCGTTCCACTCGTCTGAGGTCCAGCCGGCTTAACCGGGATTACTCAAAAGCTTTTTGGGAGGAGAAAGACTCTATGCGCATAACTCGCATTTTCGCTTTCGTCGCAATCCTTGCGGCGATGTTCACCATTGCTTGCTCGCAGCAGAAGGCCAACGCTCCGGACGTGAGCGATCAAATCAAGGATTCGTTGAAAGCCAATAACCTCGGCGACGTAAAAGTCACGGAAGATCGCGATAAGGGCGTAATCACCCTTTCCGGCGATGTAAAAGACGAACAGGCCAAGGCCCAAGCTGAAGACATCGCCAAGCAGAACGCGGGCGGCTTGATCGTCGCCAATGAAATCGGTGTGCGTCCCGCCGGAGCAGAAGGCGAAGCCAATAAAGTCGATAACAACTTGGATAAAGGTATCGAAGACAATCTTCGCGCCGCGATCACAGCGAATGGCATGGATAACCAGCACATCCACTTCGATTCGAAGAACGGCGTAGTCACGCTGAAAGGCGATGTGGACACTCCAGCGCAGCGACAACAGGCGGAGAAAATGGCGGCCGGAATTCCTAACGTCTCGCAGGTCGTAAATGAGCTGCAGGTAAAAGGAGCCAAGAAAGGCCGTCGTCAGGCAGCCTCTTCAGGCGAATAGCACCCCCGAAGTTCTCGAATGCCGTTCCGGGAATTCCCGGAATGGCATTTCTTTTGTCGCTTTCCAGACCGCCGTCCCTGGTTAGGGTCCTGAAGAAAGCCCCCAGTGGCCGCTTCCCCCATCCGCTTTAGTGACCGATTGAACAATCTTGACCTCCAGTCATGTTTGTACTATGCTCGTCTCCTAAACTTGACCGTTGGTCATTATGCTGCAACATCACATTAATTCCGAACACAATGGTCGCCGTGCACGGCGCCGCCAGGAAACGCACACCCGCATTTTCGAGAGTGCAATGCGCCTATTTGCGGAGCGTGGATTCGCAAACACGCCGGTAGAGGACATCACCGAAGCCGCCGACGTCGCTAAAGGAACCTTCTTCAATTACTTCCCTTCCAAGGAGGCGATCCTCGAGGCCCTAGCCGAGCGGCAGCTTGGAGTGGTAAAGGCCGCGGAGGAGCGGGCACGGACTGCCGCGAGCGTTCGCCCCGTACTTCTGGAGATGATTCACAGTCTGGCGGAACGCCCTTCACGCAGCCAGCTTCTGCTGCGCAGCCTGATGGGCGTCGCTCTGACACATAACAGCCTCTCGAACTTCCTGGGGCGTGTGTTGGAAGGCGGACGCGCCCACGTAGCCGCAATCATGAAGCGCGGCCAGGATCTTGGCGAACTGCGCCTTGATCTCGAGCCAGTAGAACTGGCACGCATCATGCAGCACGCCATCTTCGGCACGCAAATGATCTGGGCACTTGGAAAACCGCAAGACCTGGAGAAGTGGCTCGATCTTACTTTTGAGATCTTTTGGCGCGGTATGGCGGCGGAGCCTGTTTCGCTGCCACGATCTCGCTCTTCACGCAAGGAGAATTGATATGAAGCGCTGGGCGGCCATCGCAATTGTTCTGGGAATCGCTTTGGCGAGCATCGGCATGCGTTCGTGGTTCTCGCGGGACAACACTATCACTGCTTCGGGCACGCTCGAAGCGCGCAACGTGAACGTCGGTTCCAAAGTGGGAGGACGCGTCGCTGCGGTGAGCGTTCAAGAAGGCGATCACGTCGAGCCGGGCCAGGTGCTGCTCACCTTCGAAGACTCGGAACTAAATGCGCGCCTGCTCTCTGCCCGTGGCAAATATGACGAAACCAAAGCCAATTATCAGAAGATGCTGCACGGTTCGCGTCCCGAGGACATCGCGGAAGCTCGCGCGAACTCGCAGTATCAGGAACACTTAGCAGATACGCATCGCGCCGATGTAGAGCGAGCGCAATCTGATCTCGCAAACGCTGAAGTCAACTATCGTCGCGCCCAAGAACTCGCCGGCAGCGGCGTAGTTTCCAAGCAGTTCCTGGACGATGCTGAAAACCGCTACCGTTCCGCGCAGGCAGTGCTCACCTCGGCTCAGCAAGCCGTGGCAGCGTCACAAGGAAGCATCGGCGCCTCCGAAGCGGCAAAAAAGCGCGCCGAACGTGGATTCCGTCCGGAAGAGATCGCGGCCGCCAAAGCGCAGATGATCGCCGCCGAAGGCGATCTGAAAGAAGCTGAATCGCAGTGGAGCGAACGCGAGGTGAGATCGCCGGCGAGCGCCGTAGTTGAAGCTATGGATATTCGTCCGGGCGACCTGCTCCCCGCGAACAGCACGGTCGCGAAGCTGCTGGAGAGTGATCAACTCTTCGTTGTCGTCTATGTGCCGCAAAGCCTCATCGGACGCGTACACCTCGGGCAGGTTGCAGAAGTGCGCGTTGATGCATTCGATAAGCCGTTCCGTGCCAAAGTGGAACAGATTCGCCAGCAAGCCGAATTTCTGCCGCGTAATGTTCAAACCAAAGACGAGCGCGAGCATCAGGTGGTCGGCGTAAAGCTCCGCGTGGAAAATCCCGAATCGCGTCTGCGCGCGGGGATCAACGCGGATGTGAAGTTCCTGGAGAAGCCGTAATGTCCGCCATCATTGCAGAAAATCTGGTGCGCAAATTCGGAGATTTCACTGCCGTCGATGGCGTCAGCTTTGAAGTGCAGCAAGGCGAGGTGTTCGGATTTCTTGGTCCGAACGGGAGTGGGAAGACCACCGTCATCAAGATGCTGACCGGCATTCTTCCACTTACTTCAGGACGCGGGGTAGTGGACGGAATCGATGTGTCCGTCGATCCCGATGGGGTCAAGCAGCGCATCGGCTACATGAGCCAGAAGTTTTCGTTGTATGACGATCTCACCGTGCTCGAAAACCTTCGCTTTTACGCGCAAATCTACGGACTCAAGGGTAAAGAAGCCGAGCAGAAGATCGAACAGACCATGCACCAGAACGCGATCGAACCGTACAAAGATCGTTCCGCCGGAAAGTTATCGGGAGGCTGGAAGCAGCGCCTGGCACTGAGCTGCGCGATGATGCATGAACCGAAGATTCTCTATCTCGACGAGCCCACTGCGGGAATCGATCCGGTGGCGCGCCGCAAGCTTTGGGATTTGTTGTTTGAGCTGAGCGGGCAAGGCATCACGTTCTTTGTCACAACGCATTACATGGACGAAGCCGAGCGATGCTCGCATCTCGCCTATATCTACTACGGCAAACTGATCGCAGACGGCACGCCGGACACACTGCGCGAGATTCCGGAAGTCTCGCCTCCGGGCACTCAGAGGTTTGAGATCACGACCAAGGATGTGACGACTGCGCTGCGGCGAGCGCGTACGCTTCCATTCGTGCGCAGCGCTACCATTTTCGGCCGATCAATTCATGCATTGATGCAGGACACGATCACTCAATCGGAACTGCAGGGAGAACTCGAAAGAGTAGGCGTTCACGCCGATGAGATACGTCCGCTCATGCCCGATCTGGAAGATGTCTTCGTTGAGCTCACCTATCGCAGACAGGCGGAAATCGGAGTCGGCCAAAGCTGACGGCTCAAGCTCCCAAGCACAGACGTTAACTGAACGGAGAGCCTTTTATGAGTTCCACATTGAGTTCCGCGTTCGAAGCGAGGACCATCAGTTCAGACAAACCAGCAATCGCATGGAGTAACAATCCGTTCCGCGGATTTCGCGCCATCTTTTATAAGGAATCGCTGCACTTGCGCCGCGATTCAATGGCAATTATGTTCGCGCTGCTGATTCCCATTGTGGAAATGATCATTCTGGGCGCAGCCATCGACACCAATGTTCGCCAGGTAAAGACGGTCGTCTTCGACCAGAGCGGGCTCATGGAGCATGCCGGCGACGTTGAAGGCAGCCAGAGCAGTCGAGCACTGCTCGACCGTTTCCGCAGCTCCGACACGTTCAGGATTTACAAGTACGCGCATTCTGACGCAGAACTCAATCACGAGATGATCGCCGGTCGGGCCAAAGTGGGAATCAAGATTCCCTATGACTTCGACCGTCAACTCCTGCGCGGAGGCAGCGCACAAGTTATGGTCCTCGTGGATGGATCGGATTCGTCAGTGGCCGGACAAACCTTGAATGTCGCTTCAGCCATTGGCCTCGATGAATCGCTGCGGCGCATGTTGCCTGCAGGCAAGCAACCGGCAATCGATATTCGTCCGAAGATCATGTTTAACCCGGACTCGCGCTCTCCGAACTTCTTTCTGCCGGGGCTAATGACGGTTCTGCTGCTATTCGTCACGACCATGCTTACAGCGTTCTCAATCGTCCGTGAGAAAGAGCGCGGCACACTGGAGCAGCTCTTCGTGACGCCAGTGCGGCCGCTCGGACTCATGATGGGCAAGATCATGCCGTACTTCGGCCTCGCCATGATCGAGATGCTGATGATCCTGGCTTTCATGCGCGTTGCGTTCCGCGTGCCGATTCACGGCAACGTGCTGCTGCTCCTCGTTCTCGGCACCTGCTACATGTTCACGCACCTGTCGCTTGGTATGCTGATCTCGTCAAAAGCCAATTCCCAAAATGACGCGATGCAGCGATCGATGGGAATCATGCTGCCGAGCATCTTCCTCTCCGGCTACATCTTCCCGCTCGACAACATGCCCTGGATCTTCTACCTGATGAGCTTCTTCGTTCCGGCAACCTACATGATGAACATCTCGCGCGGAATCATCCTGCGCGGCGCCGGCTTCACCGACCTCTGGGTGAATGCGGCCGCCCTTTTGCTGATGGGAGTTATCGCCTTGGCGATTGCCGCCAGGAATTTCAAGAAGATGATTGTGTAACGAACAGCCACGAAGCTGCGAAGCCGCGAAGCTAGAGCATTTTCCGAGTTATTGTGATCTATCCTTGTCGTGGCACGAGTTCTGCCTGCCATAATGGCCCCTCTCGCCGACGCTTTCAAACTTTTGTCATCCTGAAGCGCTTCTTTTGCGCGAAGGATCTCCCGCAATGCTTCGAACTGAATTGCGCTTTCTAGGCTCTTGGCCCATGGACGTATTTTTTTGGCAAGAGCCAATCCAGAGAATTTCAGCTTGAAGAATTTGCGGGAGATCCTTCGGCCAAAAGCGGGCCCTTCAGGATGACAAAATGTGGAGCGTTCTGAGGATCAACTTCACCAGTCGAGTAAAACTCGTGCCCGATACGAACCGTCGTGAATGTGCTGCACATTGCTCCTGCTCAATGCGGAACAGGCGGGGGAGCGCTGGACATCTGCGGCGCGAGTAGCTGCTCTGCCCTCTCGTCTTCTTTCTTGTGGAGGGACACGACCATCGCAAACTCCTTATCCGCTTCTGCTTTGTTGCCTGTCACTTGAAAGATTCTTCCGAGACGGTAGTGCGCATCCGGCTGTTTAGGATCCAGCTCTACTGCACGCTTCAGCGCCGCGATTGCATCGTCGTATTTCTTCTGCTCGTTGTAGATCACTCCTAGATCGATATAGGCGAACCGAATGTCATTTTTTAATGCAAGGGCTTTCTTGAGCAGCGCAGCCGCGGCATCAGGATTCTTGTTTTTCATTTCGATGTCGCCGAGATACGCGATCGCCTGCGCGTTCTTCGGATCGACCTGGAGTTCATTTTGGAACTCGGTTTTGGCTTCTTCATACTTGTGCGACTTCCAGTAAAGATAGCCGAGCCCAAAATGGACATTGGGTTCGCGCGGCGAAACACGCGCTGCAGTTTGAAATTCAGCGATCGCCTCGGGAGTGCGACTCATGCCGTCGAGCGCCTCTCCCATGAGCATGTGCGCAGCCGCCGAATCGGGCTGCGTCCGCAAAATGCGCTTGAACCCGTCGAGAGCGCAGGAGTATCGCTTCGCCCAAAGACAGCTCTGGGCCAGCATCTGCTGGAGTTCGGGGTTGTCAGGATCAGCTTTTGCGGCGATCTGAAGATGATCTGCAGCTTTCGCGAAGTCTTTTGCCCCGTAGTAGCTCAGCCCGAGGAGAGTTCGTGCCTGCAGATTGCTCGAATCCGCCGCGAGAGCGCCGGCTAATGGCGGGATGGCCTCGCGAAAGTTCCCTAGCTTAAATTCCGCGAGTCCGAGATTCATCTGAATTCCCGGAAGGTTGGGATTCAGCTTTAACGCCCGGCGGTAGGCCGACGCGGCCTCGGAATACTTCTCCTGCCGCGCCAGATCGATTCCCATGCTGGCAAAAGCTCCAGCGTCGCGTGGGTTCTTCTCGGTGACAGCACGCCATATCTGAACAGCCTCTGCCCAGCGTCCCTGTTGCTCGAGAGCGATGGCGTCGGCAGGACTCGCGCTTTGCGCGTGAGTGGCGCTAGAAAATACCAATGGGAGCGCAATGATCGTGATCGGGAGAAATTCGATCCGGAAAAATCGGTGCATCTACGATTTCATCCTACACGCCCCAGCGGCCAACCATTCCATCCAGTACGCCGAGTCGTCGTGCAAAAAAAATTCCCCGCTCGCCGAGTGCGTCCTTGCGAGCGGGGTTGCGTGCGTGTCAAAAATCGACTTACTAGAAAACTAGCTTCGCTCCGAGTTGAAAGACTCTCGGATCGAAGGCTGAAGTGACCTGCCCAAAGGTGCTGGACGTGTCGCTGGTACTCACGTTCCTAAATTGCGTGTGATTCCAGGCGTTGAAGGCGTCAGCACGGAACTCCAGCCGACTTCCGCGAGACTCGCTGAAGACGAAGCTCTTAAACATCGAGAGATTCCAGTTGTCTCGTCCGGGGCCACGGAGGGCGTTGTAACTCAGGTTGCCCCACGTGCCAGCAGCCGGCGCCGTGAACACGGAGGTGTTGAACCACTGGTTCACAGTGTGGGGATACGTAACACTGCCCGTGAGGTTCGGCCGGTTCGTGCATGTTCCAAGAGGAACGCTACAGACGTTAGTTCCACCTTGGGTCACGTTGAGCGGCAGTCCAGTTTCCATCGTGACGATTCCAGAGAGCTCCCAACCACCAAGCATGGTCTTCAGAGCCCCGTTATCGCTGTTCTTGAGAAATGGAATCTGATAGTCGAAGTTGACGAATGCGACATGGGTTCTATCGAAGTTCGAAGGACCTAAGTCGTATCTCCAACCGAGATAGGGATTGGAGACATTGGCCAAATCAAGATTGCTGCCTCCCGTGCTCGGATCGATGGAGCGCGACAGCGTATATCCGAACTGCAGCATCAAGTCGCTCCTCACATTTCCATGCACGTCAAGCTGCAATGAGTTGTAGTGAGAATTCGCTTCATTTTCTGCCAACGTTAGTGAACGGAATCCCTGGAACGGTACTACCGTGTTGAAGGCGTTGTTGTTGGATTGCAAACTGGGCAATAGGCTAGCTGGCGGGAGATTGATGTTGCGGTAGTCGTTCTGGTGACGGCCCTGCGCACCAACGTACGATGCCGCAAGCACAGCTTTGCTCCCCAGCGCGTGCTGCACACCGGCGCTATATTGGTAGCTTACTGGTGCCTTGTAATTGTCGCTGGCGAGTCCCGTGATGCTCGGAACGACGATCGGCAGGCCCGTAATCGTACTACCTGTCTGCACGTTCAGTTTTGGATTCGTCAGAAGAACGTTGTTCAAGTTGGCATTGGCACTGAACGGCACATTCGTTCCGCCGTTATACATGTCGTTACCCTGGATTCGCTCATACATCACTCCGAATCCGCCACGAACCACCGTGCTTCCCTTGCCGGTTAGGTCATAGGCAAATCCGACGCGAGGACCGAACTCTGCCCAGTGATCCTGCACCATGCCATGAGGAACTCCAGGTTGTCCGGAGATCCCGATTCCGTTCAGATAGAACTGAACCCCTTGGAGGATGGGATTCGGACTGGTTCCCAAACCGGGACTAGCAGCCGTGCATGGAGCAGGATTTCCCGGTCCGGCACAGATCTGGGTCCCATTGGCGTTGGCGAACAGCGGCGCCTTAGAGGGATCGTACATATTGGGATAGAAGTTCGAGAACCGATTGTTCGCCTCGTAGGTATGCGGAGCACCATCCCAGCGCAATCCCAGGTTCAGGGTTAAGCGGCTGGTGGTTCTCCAGTTGTCCTGAACGTAAGCTGCCCAAGAGACGTTGTTCCAGTGGCCGTTGTCATGAACAGCGTCCTCGGAATAGGACTGAGCGTATCCGAGGAGGAAGTCGGCGAAGTCGTTTCCGGTGTAGAACCCGTTGAACCCGAAGGACCCCTGCGTCGAAGCAAAGACGTCCTGGATTTTCTTATACAGGGCCCAGCTTCCTCCATACTTGATGGAGTGTTTGCCGGTGGACCAAGAGACGTCATCGCGAATTTGATAATCGTCCGCTTGGTTGACCCACGGTTCCCAGGTAACCGTATAGTTCGTTCCTGTCGATCCGTTGAGAGCGATTGACGGAATTCGGTTGAGAGCATTGGGTCCAGTAAAGATACGGTTAAAGGTGAACCCTGAAGGAGCCGTATAGACGCCCTTGGGAATGATGTTGATGCGATTGCCGTTGTAATTGAACGCAATCTCGTTCAGCAGATGCGGGTTGATCATGTGAGTGGCATGAACGACCGCGCTGTAGGAAGGATTATTAAAGGTATCCCCGATTGTCGGCACGTTGTCACCGCTCCACTGGGCCGTTCCGAAGCCCTGAGCGATCTGCTCTGCGACAAAGTGTCCAAACACCTGGAATTTATCGGTGAAGTTGTGGTCGATACGAACAATCTCTTCGCGAACATTGGTCGGAGAATTCGCACCGCCCTGGAACTGCTGACCGTTGTTCGGGGCTGGGAAAATACCCGCTTTCAGCAGCAACTGAGCATTAGGGTCGAGCAACGACGAGGGAATCAGATTCGAAGGAAGCTTCTGAAACGTGGGATTCTGCGCCGCCGGAACGTGAGTGTTTACAGTGCAGTTTCCGCTCGCGTCCGGAGTGCTGTAATTGGTGAGACCGGCGGCAGCGAACCGCGCCTGCTGCGCAGCAGAAAGCTGGTTCTGACACGGCATGTGCAGGCCTGAGAACGGGATCACCACACCATCACTACCCTTTACGTCAGCCGGCAAATTGCTTGCGAAGTTTCCGCCATAGGTGCTGGTGAACGGAACCGTGGTGTTGAGCTGACCCCCCTGAATCAGACTTCGCCACTCCATGTTGTAGAAGAAGAAAGTCCTACTTCGATCGCTGTTGTACAGCTTTCCCAAAGTTACTGGTCCACCGACGTTGAAGCCGTAAGTGTTAAACCGAAGCTTTGGTGTCTTCGCGCCCGGAGCGGTGAAGTAATAGCGCGCGTCAAGAGCATCGTTGCGGTCGTACTCCCAAGCGGATGCATGGAGCTTTTTCGTTCCCGATTTGAGAACAGTAGTCATCGTAGCCGCAGACGAGAGTCCATACTCGGCGCTGTAGTTAGAAGTCAGAGCGCGAAATTCCGACAGAGATTCCAGAGAAGGCATCACGCTGAAGTTGCCCGACCCACCACGATCGAGGTCTTCGCCGCCATCGAGCAGATAGATGTTGTGTGCTGGACGCTGTCCGTTGAAGCTGACACCCGCGTCGCCGCCCACAGGCGTCGGGGTCTGAAAATCGCCTTGGGCGCTGGAAGCGCCGGGTGTGAGGTTGATCAGCGTGTAAATGCTGCGACCATTGGTCGCGAGCTGTGAAATCTGCCGTCCGGTGATAACGTCGCTGATCTCACTCGATTCGGACTGAACCTGTACCGCAGTGGCTTCGACGGTGACCTTCTCCTGTGCAGCGCCGACTTGAAGCTGGAAATCGAGACGAGCACGGTCATTGACGTTCAGGACGATGTTCTTCGAAATCTGCTTGAAGCCGCCGGATTCGACCTGGACCGTGTAGCTGCCGATTGGCAGCCCGGGAGCGACATACTGGCCATCGTTATTGCTGGTGAAATGGCGACTTTGGCCTGTGTCCGTCTTGGTGATCGTGACAGTTGCGTTTGGAACAGCGGCGCCCGTGGGGTCTGTAACTGTTCCCACAATCGTCGCTTCTTGCGCAAATACTGGGGTGGCAAATATTCCGACTAGAACGAAAAGCATCACTGCCAGGCGTGTGCTATTTCGTTTTACGCACTCGGCAAACCTCTCTATATTCCTGGGCGAAAGCTTCATGGCCGGCCTCCGGAGAGTCATATTTTATTGGCTTCCCTAAAACCTTTTAGGTATTGCACTAAATCGATTTGGGAATGTTGGCCCAAGACTCTGTCATGGGTGCTAGATCGTTGTCAATACCTTTGTGAGCAAAAACACCCAAGCCACAGATCGATTCAAGCAGACCCCCCCGCGTCCAACCTCGTCGTACTCGACGAGTGGCGCGCACAGGGCGGCGTTAATCGAATTTCGCAATGCTTCTTTCGCTAAATCTAAAAGGTTTTAGACGCCAACGCGGGAAACTCTGTCATGGCGGACTCTTCGTTGTCAAGACATTTTGCACGACGCAACAATGCGAATAGCGATAATCCCGCCCTTCTGTTCCGAGTTCTTTCTTGGTGGCTCATTGTGCATAAAGAATCCAATCGGCTGTGAATCTAGCGGGTGGCCCGAGCGCCAGGATGAACGACTGCAGATTGATTGGCGATGACTTGAAGACTTAGCGCGCACGCTGCGTAGTGGGTGGGGGTGCCGTGGATTCGCGTACAACCAGCTTCGGCTCTACCAGAACTTCGCGCGATTTTTCCGCCGGCTGCTCGATCCGCTTAATGAGAGTTCGTGCTGCAAGCTCGCCCATGTTGACCAAGGGTTGGCGGATGGTCGTGAGGCGTGGAATGTTAAAGGCGGCCTGTTCAATGTCGTCGAAGCCAACCACCGAGATGTCGTCGGGCACGGCGAGACCCGCATCGCGAAAAGCGCGAATTGCGCCGATCGCCGACCCATCGTTGAATGCCACTAACGCGGTGAACTCCTGCGAGGCTTCCAGCAATTCCTTTGCTGCGTGATAGCCGAGGTCCGACATCGTGGTGTTGTTGCACTCCGGATACCTCCCAAGTTCTCGGGTCAGCTTCGGCGAGATCGTGACTTCTAATTCGGCGGCGGCTTTCTGCAGACTCAACCAGCGGTCTTCAGAGTCGCCATTGCCACGCGGACCGCGCAGTACCGCGATCGTTTTATGTCCGAGTTTAAGGAGGTGCTTCAACGCCAACGTCGCGGCGCGGGTGTTGTCGATAACAATGCTGCTCACATCTGGAGCTTCCGTAATGTCGGAAACAGCCACTACCGGCACGGACAAAGATCGTTTCAGCGGCGTGTTGATAAAGATCATTCCTTCGACACCGCGATCCAGCAGCGTGTCGGGCGACTTCTCGATCAATTCCGGGGCGCCGCGGTGGCTCACGACAAAGTAAAAGTATCCGCGCTTCGCCAATTCCTTTTCGATACCGCTAATCAGCGAAGCGGAGAACTCGTCGCCAATATCGGGAACGAGGACGGCGACGCAATATGTGCGCTTACCGTGAAGGTAGCGGGCGAAGACGTTTGGACGATAGTTGAACTCGCGAACTGCTTCCCAAATACGGTCTTTCGTTTTCTGCGCGATGGTTGCGGCCAGGGGCGAATCGCTGATGACAACAGAGATAGTGGTCGGCGACAGCTCTAAATGATTGGCAAGGAACTTCAGCGTTACGCGCTCGCCATTGCTGCCATTGGTCGAGGTACGCCCATTCGCGCTGCCTGTACTTCGTTTTGCCATCGAGAATTGCGTGATTCGCCGCTAAAGTGAGCCTTACACATACAACACTAGCATCAAGCCGAAAAACGAGCTTCCTGCTAGCAGCATAGAGCGAACTCGCGCGACGTCCGACCACTATAGTAAATCGATTCAGTTGAGTCCATAGCTCTGCCAACGCGGAGCGGTATTGGCATGGCGATCCTGCGCAAAGCCGCAGGGCGCGAGGGCCGAACGAGGGGGTGTGCAGCCTCCGGCAACCCGAGTTGTATTTCAGTGGGAATTTGCTTCCCGAAATAGGTTAAGGTTGGCGCGCAGGATGATACTAGGATTCAAATAATGCGTACGGGGCAATTCCGCACCGTGCAACAGATATTCAGCCAGCGCGCGCACCGCCAATTGTCCTTGGACATACGGCTGCTGGTAGATCGAAGCAGCAATGACTCCCGCCTGAATCGCGGGAATCATTTTGCGGAAGAGATCGGTGGCAATTACTCGCACTTTGCCGGCCAGTCCTGCTTCCGACAATGCACGGCACACCGGCAGGCAATTCACGGTATTCACATAGATTCCAGCCAGCTCGGGTACTCTCTCGAGTAAGGCGCGGGTCTTGCGAAAGCTCTCTTCAGGATGTTCGTGAGCCTCGACAACTTCGACAACCGTTCCGCCCTTTGAGAGGTCATCAAAGCTGGCGGTAAATCCCTCGGCCTTTTCGCGGTGGTCGATGGTCTTTAGCATTCCGGTGACGATGGCGACTTTGGTGCCCGCAGGCACAAAATCCGCCATGAGTTCACCGGCAATTAATCCATTGATGCGGGGCTCGACGCAGACAACCGACGAGCGCCGACTCATGGGGGCATCAGTCGAAACGCAGACAACTCGCGTGCCCTGTTTTTCGGCCGCATCGATCAGCGGCGTCATCGTCTCAGGATTACCAGGAGTAAGCAGGATTCCATCGACCCTGGACGCGCACAGTCCTCGGAAAGCCGAACGTTCTCCTTTTCCCAACTCAGGAACTGGAGCGAAGACGAACTCCACGCCCCGTGGCTCGTAACGTGCGGCTTCTTCGCGGATGCCAGCCCACATCTCATCGTAGAAGTAGGCCAGTTCTTTGGGTACGCACACGCCGATGCGCACGCGCTTGCCAGTCGATAAGGCGCGAGCCGCAACGTTGGGCGTATATCCGATCTCACGCGCTACTTTGAGGACCCGCTTTAAGGTGCGAGGATTGATACCGGCTCTGCCGTGCAGGGCGCGATCGACAGTGCCGATGGAAACGCCGGCAAGCTCGGCAATGAGCGGAATGCCGCTCTTCTTGCGTACCTCTCGCGGCATCTAGCGAACATCCAGCTTAACGGACGTAAGATCGACCGAGTTCGGACCAACCATGATTTTGAACGTGCCCGGCTCAACAACACGTTTCATCTCTCGGTTGTAGAACTGGAGTTCCTCAGGACCGATCGAAAAGCTCACTGTGCGAGTCTCGCCGGGCTTTAAGTTGACTCGCTGAAATCCCTTGAGTTCCTTAATGGGACGTGTAACCGAACTGACCTCATCGCGAACGTAGAGCTGCACAACCTCGTCTCCCGCCCGGTTCCCGGTATTGGTTACGTCGACCGAGACTCTGGTTTTTCCATTGATGGGAATGGTGGCGGGCTCCAGCCGCAAATTGGCGTAGCGGAATTTGGTGTAACTCAAGCCGTATCCGAATGGGAAGAGTGGGGTCGAGTTCGAGAACAAATACGGCCTGTGCGCTGAGGGCTTCTGGTCGTAGAAATCCGGAAGCTGCCCGACGGAACGTGGAACAGTGATGGGCAAGCGGCCGGCCGGATTGTAGTCACCGAAGATGACCTCGGCCACGGCCGTGCCGCCTTCCTGCCCGAGATACCAGCCATCGAGAATGGCGGGAACGTGCTCGGCGACGAAGTTGATTGAGTTCGGACGACCGTGCAATAAGACGACCACAATTGGTTTCCCGGTGGCGAGGAGGCGTGCAACCAGTTCGTCCTGGCGTCCAACAAGATCGAGACTGTCACGATCGCCGAGGTGGGTCGGCGACCATGCTTCGCGGGAAGTCTGCTCGTTGTCGCCGACCACGACAATTCCAAGATCCGCCTTTCCGAGTACATCCACTGCTTCGGCCATGCGCTTCTCATCCAGCGCCGGGTCGGGCGGGATCACTTTATCTTCTTCCCAAACTGGCTTGCTCTCCGTAATGCGGCAACCCTCGGCGTAGAGCACCTCGACCTTATTGCCAACCTTGTTCTTGATTCCATCGAGAATGCTGATCGCGTGCTTTGGCGTTCCGCTGTATCCGCCTAGATGAGCCTCGGCCGCATTTGGTCCGATGACGGCGATGGTCTTGAGCTTCGAGATATCTAAAGGCAGGAGATTGTTCTCGTTCTTCAGCAGTGTGATGGTTTCGCGCGCGGCCTGAAGAGCAAGATCGGCATCGGCCTTCGTTCCCGCACTCGCAACTGCCTTCTGCGGATCGACAAATGGGTGATCGAACAGCCCGAGCTCGAACTTTGCATGGAGAACGCGGCCGACAGCTTCGTCGATTAGAGATTCTGGAACTTGATGACTCCGAACGAGCGCAGGCAGCGATCGATAGCACTTAGCAAATGGAAGCTCGATATCGACTCCCGCTGTAATCGCCATCTTTGCGGCCTCCTCACAATTGGCAGCGACATGATGAATGTCGATAAGTTGATCGATGGCGAAGTAGTCGGAAACCGTGAGGTACTTGTATCCCCACTCATTGCGAAGAACATTGCGCAGCAGCCAGACATTGCTGTGATTGGGAATGCCATCCAGCTCGTTATACGACGGCATGATTGCCCGAACGTTGCCTTCGTGAACTCCAGCCTCAAACGGTGGCAAGAAAAACTCGCGCACGGTACGCTCACCGTAATCGGCCGGTCCAACGTTGGTTCCTGCTTGCGGCTGGCTGTGTACCGCGAAATGCTTCAGGGTGGCAAACACGTGATCGGCATCAATCGTGGCTCCATCTCCCTGTAGTCCTCGAATTGCAGCCACACCCATGCGACCTGCGAGGTAAGGATCTTCGCCGTAAGTCTCCTCCGTTCGCCCCCAGCGTGGATCGCGAGCGACATCGACCACCGGCATGAGGCATTCATCTGCGCCTCGCGAGCGCGCTTCCCGTGCAACGGAGTTAAAGATCCGTTTCAGCAGTGCGTCGTCCCAGGTCCCGGCTAACCCGATCGCTTGTGGATATGACGTTGCACCGATGGCGACGAATCCATGCAGGCACTCTTCGTGGAACATGAGTGGAATGCCAAGCCGCGAGTTTTCAATCGCAATGTGCTGCAAGCGGTTGGTGAAGTCGGCCATTTCTGCTGGTCCACGGCCCTCGCTTGGACGAGATACCTGGCCCAATCCGTTCTTCAGCAACTGTTTGGCCTTGCCTTCCTCCAATGCTCCTTTTTCATCGACGAAGTAATCCTCCGGCGCTAAGTTCTGGCCGTGGTTTTGCCACGTCGATTCGAGCTGCGCAACCTTTTCTTCGAGCGTCATCCGCTTCAACAGGTCTTTGACCCGAGCATCGATTGGTAGTGTCGGATTTTTGTAGGGTGCGGACTGCTGAGCCAGGCTGGGAAGCGCGACCATCAAGATAATGTTCATCAATTGCACTGCGAAACGGCGAAGACTCATCTGGCTCTCGCTCCGAAGAAATTTGCACTCGACAGAATGGGTTATCAATCTATACCGTTAACGTACACAATTGCACTTTTTTTTAATTCGTGCTTCAGTCATAATGCGTCGGCTGCTTCGTAACAAAATCACGCGATGAGTTCCTCCACCAAACTTTTGGGTATCGACGTCGGCACCGGCGGCACCCGAGCGCTGCTCATTGACGAAACAGGAAAGGTCCTGGCGTCGAAGACTGCAGATCATCAGCCGTTTGCGTCCCCGCAAACCGGATGGGCAGAACAGGAGCCGCTCGACTGGTGGAGAGCGTGCCGCGAAGCTGTTCGTGGATTGCTGTCGTCTGCTGGAGTTTCGGGCACAAGCATCGCGGCAGTTGGATTTTCCGGACAAATGCACGGTGCCGTCTTGATGGACTCTGCTGGAAACGCACTTCGTCCTTCCCTGATCTGGTGCGATCAGCGCACCGCCGAAGAGGCGCGCGAATTGACCGAGCAAGTCGGCGAGGCGCAGCTTATCTCCTGGACTTGCAATCCCGCGCTTACGAACTTCACGCTCACCAAGCTCCTTTGGGTTCGGAAGCATGAGCCGCGCCTGTACGACAAGTTCCGCATGCTGCAGCTTCCTAAGGACTACGTGCGCTTTCGTCTGACCGGCGAATACGGCATGGACATGGCGGACGCATCCGGCACGTTGCTGCTCGACGTCGCGCATCGTCGCTGGTCGGCGGAGATGGCGAAAGCCGCGCACATCGATGACTCTGCGCTGCCGCCGCTGTTCGAGTCCTGCCAGGTCTGCGCAAAGGTTTCAAAAGAAGGAGCGGATGCAACGGGACTTGCAATTGGAACGCCGGTTATCGCCGGAGCAGGCGATCAAGCTGCAGGCGCGGTAGGACTGGGCGTAGTCGCGCCCGGCGCAGTACACGCCACTATCGGCACTTCCGGAGTCGTATTTGCCTCAACCGATCGTCCGGCGATGGATCCTCGGGGACGCTTGCATACGTTCTGCCACGCGGTTCCCAATCGCTGGCACGTGATGGGCGTAACTCAAGCGGCAGGGCTCTCGTTGCGCTGGTTCAGAGACCAATTTGGGAAAGCATCCACGGGCGATGATCCATACGAGGCGCTCACAAAGGAAGCTGCGTCTGTCCCCCCTGGATCCGATGGCGTGATGTGGGCGCCATATCTGATGGGAGAGCGCACACCGCATCTCGATCCCGATGCCCGCGCCGCTCTTGTCGGATTAGCTGCGAACCACCGTCGCGCACACGTGGTGCGCGCCATCCTCGAAGGCGTAACATTTAGCCTCCGCGATTCGTTCTCGATTTTCGAAGAGATGAAAGTACCCGTGAACAACATTCGTCTGGGCGGTGGCGGGGCGCGTTCGCCGCTCTGGCGTCAGATTCAGGCCGACGTTTATGCTCATCCGATCGAGATCGTCGCCGCAGAAGAAGGAGCGGCCTATGGAGCCGCCCTGCTGGCAGGAGTTGGAGCCGGCGTTTGGAAGACAGTTGATGATGCGTGTCGTCAAGCTGTGCGCGTAGCCTCGACCGTTGACCCAATTCGGGAATCGTCGAGCGTTATGCAGCAGCAGTACAAAAAGTACCGTCGCATTTATCCTGCGCTGCGGTCCATGCGCGAAGAATCATCCGCATCTCATACTGCCTAATTTTCTGGAGGATTCATGCCGAGCGGCTCGTACGATCCAAAGCCGGAACATAAATTTTCTTTTGGACTGTGGACGATTGGAAATCGTGGACGCGATCCTTTCGGCGAAGCCGTGCGTCCGACCATTCCCCCAAATGACATCGTTGCATTGTTAGCCGAAGTCGGCGCCTGGGGAGTGAACCTGCACGACAACGATCTTGTCCCCATCGACGCTACGCCGGGGGAGCGCGATCGCATCGTTCGCGAATTCAAAAAAGCCTGCAAAGAGCACGGCATCGTGGTGCCCATGGCTACAGTAAGTCTGTTCTTCGACCCTGTTTTCCGCGATGGCGCGTTCACTGCGAACGATCGCGAAGTCCGCGCCTATGCCGTGCAGAAGACCATGCGTGCCATGGATCTCGGTGCGGAACTTGGCGCCAAGATCTTCGTGCTCTGGGGCGGACGCGAAGGAACGGAAACCGACGCGTGCCGGCGTCCCGATCACGCGCTGAAGAATCTACGCGAATCCATCAATTATCTTTGCGAATACAACATCGACAAGAAGTACGGCTACAAGTTCGCCCTCGAAGCAAAACCGAACGAGCCGCGCGGCGACATCTACATGCCCACAACGGCAGCTTACCTCGGCTTGATTCCTACTTTGGACCATCCTGACATGGTTGGCGTGAATCCCGAAGTGGCACACGAGCAGATGGCCGGTTTGAACTTTGTCCACGCTGTCGCGCAAGCGTGGGAAGCTGGAAAGCTGTTTCACATCGACCTCAATGATCAGTATCCCGGACGCTACGATCAGGACCTACGCTTCGCCTCAGCTACCCCGAAAGCGATGTTCTGGCTTGTGAAGTTTCTCGAAGACGTCGGTTACAGCGGCCCGCGTCATTTTGATGCTCATGCTTATCGCACCGAAGACATTGAAGGCGTGAAAGACTTCGCGCGTGGATGCATGCGCAGTTACCTGATTCTGAAAGAAAAGGCTAACCGCTGGAACCAGGACAAAGAGATTCAGGCGCTGGTGAAAGAGATCAATCCCAATCCCGTCGAGCATGTGGGGAAGTATTCAAGTAAGAACGGGCAGGCCCTGCTGAAGAAATCTTTCGATCGTGCCGCCCTGTCGAAACGTGGACTGATGTACGAGAAGCTAGATCAGCTTACGATCGACCTGCTGCTGGGTGTGAGGTAAGGCCCCGCCCTAGAAGCTGCGCGGGTACTGTGTCCACTCTGTCCATGAAGTCCACTCAGTCCACAGTGGACGAAGTGGACTGCGTGGACTTTGTGGACGCGAACACTCTTGAGTTTTCATTCGCCCTCACGCCTTCACGCGAAGATCGTGCCCCGTCATCTCCTTCGGCTGGGAAATACCCAGCATTCCCAAAACGGTCGGGGAAATATCCTGCAGCGCGCCTTCTGAGCGCAGTCCGAAATTCTTGTTCTCGCCGCTCACGATGATAAAAGGCACAGGATTCAGAGTGTGCGCAGTGTGCGGACCACCCGTAACCGGATCGATGAGCATTTCCGCATTGCCATGATCCGCAGTGACGATCATCGATCCGCCTTTCTGCTTCACCGCCTTGAAGATTCTGCCTAGGCACGCATCGACGGTTTCCACGCCTTTCACCGTAGGCTCAATCTTTCCGGAATGCCCCACCATGTCAGCATTGGCGAAGTTGACAATAATCACCTGAAAACTGCCACGCTCGATCGCATCCACGACGGCATCGGCGATGCCTTCGGCGCTCATCTCCGGTTTCAGATCGTACGTCGCAACTTTCTGAGATGGGACTAGCACCCGCTCCTCTCCCGGAAAGGGCTGCTCGACGCCGCCATTAAAGAAGTAGGTTACGTGCGCATACTTCTCCGTCTCGGCGACGCGCAGATTGCGCAGGCCTTCGCCTCCCATGACATTCGCAAGAATGTTCGTGAGAGAATCCGGCTGCACGACAAACGGAAGCTCGAACTGCTTGTCGTAGCGCGTCATGCAGATGTAGGTCAGATTTTTTGGCGTCTCGCTCGCCGGGATCACTTTCTCGAGCGCCTCGGCATCGGGAAGATCACTTCCCTGCTGCTTCGTGATCCCACTGTTGCGTGCAAGAATACGCGTGATCTGACGGGCACGATCTGCGCGGAAGTTGAAGTTAATGCAACTGTCATCGTCGCGGATCGTGCCCAGCGGCTCACCGCGATTATCCACGCAGACAAATGGCACGATGAATTCGTCGGTCACGTCGCGGTTGTACGATTCCTTTACTCCACGAACGGCATCGATGTACGTCCCGCCTTCGGCTTTGCCGCTGACCATGGCGTCGTACGCTTTGCGTTCACGCTCCCAGCGTTTATCGCGATCCATTGCGTAGTAGCGTCCGCTGACGCTTGCGATGTGCCCGCAGCCGAGTTCACGCATTTTCTGCTGAAGCTGTTCGAGGTAACCGGCGCCGCTGGTGGGCAGCGTGTCGCGACCATCCATGAAGGCGTGCACGAACACGCGATCGACACCATTCTGCTTGGCCATGCGCAAGATTGCGTAGAGATGATTCTGGTGCGAATGCACACCACCATCAGAAAGCAAACCAAAGATGTGGAGCCGTCGCCCGCCAGAGCGAGCGTTCTTCATCGCCGATAAAAGCGCAGGATTGGAGAAAAACTCGCCGTTCTCAATCATGACGTCGATCTTGGTGATGTCCATGTACACCACTCGACCGGCGCCGATGTTCAGATGTCCGACTTCACTGTTGCCCATCTGGCCTGTTGGCAAACCAACATAGCGGCCGCTGGTATGGACGAGCGTGTTGGGAAACTCGCGCAGCAGAGCGTCATAGTTTGGCTTGCGCGCGAGCGCGATGGCATTGGCTTTGGTTTCAGCGCGATATCCCCAACCATCTAGGATCGTAAGAACCAGAGGAGTATTTTTCATTTCGGGAATTATTGTCCGGCGGGCACGCGCTCCGAGGAAGTTGAGGAGGTTTTGTCGTAGCCTTTTTCCCGCAGCTTACGCATCGCGCGATCGGCCACCATACGTCCCCATTCCTGACCTGCGTCGATCGCCTCGGCAGAGAGCTTGGGCAATACCTTGATCGTCTTCTGCCCTACTGGCGTTTGATAAAAGTGCGTCAGTTCCTGGATCTCTTCGCGTGTGTAGTACTTGTCATAAATAGGGATCACGAGATCGACCAGCTCATCGGAATGCACCTCGTGAACGAAGGTGTTCCAGAACTCCTCCGGCACTTGCGGATAGCTCGCCTTCAACGGCTCGATCATCTTTTGCAGAGCATCGGCCGAAATGTTCGCTGCCCCGGTGAGCTCGATCAGCTTGCGAATGTCGGCCCGCTTAGCTGCGCGATCTGCATCGGCTTGTGGCGATACCTGCGTTGCGGGACTTTGAGCAGGAGTCTGGGCATTAACAGCAATTGAGCCAGCCAGAATCAGAACGCGAATCGCAAGCGAGTGTTTCATACAGACATCCTTTGGAGCTCTACGCTGCCCCGGCTTTCTTTCCAAGTTCTCCGTGATAGTTGAGCGCCTCGATTCCGAGGAACCCTGCGGCGCGTCCGAGCTCTTCCTCGATGCGGAGCAGTTGGTTGTATTTTGCAATTCGGTCCGTACGCGAAGCGGAGCCGGTCTTGATCTGTCCCACGCCCGTTGCGACGGCCAGGTCAGCAATGAAGGTATCCTCGGTTTCCCCGGATCGATGGCTGATGATCGCCGTGTATCCGTTGCGACGTGCAAGTTCGATGGCTTCGAGGGTTTCCGTCACGGTCCCGATTTGGTTCACTTTGATCAAAATGCTGTTGGCGCAACCCTCATCAATTCCGCGTTGCAGTCGCTCCGTATTAGTGACGAAGAGATCGTCACCGACAAGCTGTACGGTATCGCCGATTTCCTCTGTAAGGGCCTTCCACCCTTCCCAATCGTCTTCGGCGAGCGCATCTTCAATCGACACGATGGGATACTTTTTCACCCAGTCGGACCAGAAGCGCACCATCTGAGTGGAATCTTTTGTGCTCTTGTCCGACTTCTTAAATACGTACTTACCGTCGCTGTACAGCTCGCTTACCGCAGGGTCAAGAGCGATAGCAATCTGTTCGCCGGGGGTGTAGCCCGCCTTCTCGATAGCTTCGAGAATCACCTCAATAGCCTCGACGTTCGATTTGAGCGAAGGAGCAAAACCTCCTTCATCGCCGACCGCTGTGTTGTAGCCGCGTTTCTTCAGCACTCCCTTGAGCGTGTGGAAGACCTCGGTTCCCCACCGCAAAGCGTCGGCGAATGTCTCTGCTCCGACTGGCATGGCCATGAATTCCTGAAAATCCACGTTGTTATCCGCGTGCGCGCCACCGTTGATGATGTTCATCATGGGGACGGGCAAGATGTTGGCATTCACTCCGCCCAGGTAGCGATACAGAGGAATTTTGAGATCGTTTGCCGACGCGCGCGCGCAGGCCATGGAGACGGCGAGAATTGCGTTCGCGCCAAGCTGTCCCTTATTGGGAGTGCCGTCGAGCTCGATCATGGTGCCATCGATCACGCGCTGATCGCTGGCATCCATACCGCTTAACGCCGGCGCGATCGCGCTCTCGATGTTCTCCACGGCTTTCAAAACACCTTTGCCGAGGTAGTGTTGCGGATCGTTGTCGCGCAATTCCACAGCTTCGTGCTCTCCGGTGGAAGCTCCACTGGGAACAGCGGCGCGGCCCATAGTGCCGCTCATCAATAGAACGTCGCATTCGACAGTAGGATTGCCGCGCGAATCGAGGATCTCGCGGGCTCGAATCTCCTGAATCTGACTCATCTTGCTCCTCTTTATGATTGCGTTCGCCATCTCGTCCTCTCGTCCTGTGAACACAACCTCACCTGCAGACGAGTGAATTGTCGTGACCATCTCAGACATGCAGAATGCGCGAGACTGCGCGAGACAGCGCAAAACAGCGATTATAAATGTCGGCACATTTCATCGCCTGCGCGCCGTTGCGTTATAGTTCTGAAGGTCCCGCGAGAAGCGCATGACTGAGCTTGCGAAGAAAACGTGTGTGCCCTGTAAGGGGGGAGTTCCTCCGCTCAAAGGCAAAGAACTCGCGGAACTCGCCCGCCAAGTGCGTGGATGGAAAGTTATCGAAGAGCATCACATCGAGAAGAGTTACAACTTCTCCGACTTCGTAAGCGCGCTGGAATTTGTAAAGGCAATCGGAGCAGTCGCCGAGGAGCAGGGACATCATCCCGACATCCTCCTGCGCTGGGGCCGCGTAACCGTCACGATATGGACGCATAAGATCGACGGGCTCACCGAGAGCGACTTCATCCTCGCCGCGAAGATTGACGACATTCCACGGCCGCAAGTTAGCTCCTGAGCTGCTAAGCTGCTGAGCTTCTAAGCCAAGCTCTCCTGTGCTGCACTGGCAATCTGCTCAGATAAACTGACAGATAATGAAGATCAATCGTGAGATTCCCGTAAGGAAACTGCGGCTGCTGATTTTTGATCTCGATGGGACGCTGGTCGATTCGCGGCAGGATCTCGGCAATTCCGTCAATGCAATGCTTCGACATTTTGGGCGTCACGAACTTCCACTTGAAGTGATCGGCAGTTACATCGGCGATGGCGCTCCCATGCTGGTGCGGCGCGCTCTTGGCGATCCTAAGGACGAACACTTCGTTCATGTTGCCTTGCAGTTCTTCCTCGATTACTACCGCAAGCACAAGCTCGACTACACGCACGTATATGACGGGGTACTCGAAGCATTGCGCGCTCTCTCATCGACGGAAACTTTTCCGCGCAAAATGGCGGTGCTCAGTAACAAGCCGGTTGGCCCTTCGCGCGCAATTGTCGATGCGTTGGGTATGAATCCATTCTTCTTCCAGGTGTACGGAGGCAACAGTTTCGAGACCAAGAAGCCGGATCCATTCGGCGCGCGCATGTTGCTTCGTGAAGCCAACGTCGAGCCGTCTGAAACCGTATTGATCGGCGATTCCGACGTAGATGTACTCACCGCTCAAAATGCCGGCCTTTATTCCGTGGGCTGCACCTACGGTCTTGCTCCGCACACGCTCGAAGCCGCCCCTCCGGATGTGCTGGTGGATAGCCCATACGAATGGACGGAGCTCCTGGTTGGGAGAAAGATCAAAGCTGTGACGAAGTGAGACCTCTGACGTAAAGGGGTAAAGAGCTGTTGAAGGTACCATCATGAGAATGAAGCGCGTCAGAGTGCTTATAGACGACAAGCTGTTGCAAGAAGCGATGGGAGCATTCAACGTCAGAAGCGAGTCCGCAGCCGTGAACTGTGCTTTGGCCGAAGTCATTCGAATGCGCCGACTTCTTACTAAGTCGCTTGGGAATCCCCAACTCTCAAAAGCAAGTTTGCCGAACATGCGCAAACGTTGAAGACGCTGGGCCTAGTCGAGACCGCATATGTGTCACAATAAAGAGATACTCACAGGTCGAAATTTCTTTCTGTAGGTCTGCTGTACATGGATTTCAAACTAATCAGCGATTACAAGCCGGCCGGCGATCAGGGCAACGCGATCGAAGAGCTTTCGCGCGGGCTTTACGCCGGAGAGAAGCACCAGGTGCTGCTCGGCGTTACCGGCTCTGGCAAGACGTACACTATGGCGAAGGTCATCGAGAAGTTCAATCGACCGGCGCTGGTGCTCGCTCACAACAAGACGCTCGCCGCCCAGCTTTACCATGAATTCAAGCAATTCTTTCCGCACAATGCGGTTGAGTACTTTGTCTCGTACTACGACTACTACCAGCCCGAAGCCTACATTCCATCGGGCGACATCTACATCGAGAAAGAAGCCACGATCAATGATGAGTTAGACAAGCTCCGTCTGTCGGCAACGCGATCTTTGTTCGAGCGGCGCGATTGCGTCATCGTTGCTTCGGTGAGCTGCATCTACGGTCTCGGATCGCCCGAAGCGTATTACGGCATGTTGCTGTTCCTCGAAAAAGGCCAGAAGATCAAGCGCGAAGACATCACGAGGCGGCTCGTCGAAATTCTTTACGATCGCAACGAATCGGAGTTTCGCCGTGGGACGTTTCGCGTGCGCGGCGATGTCATCGAGATATTCCCTACCTACGATGACATGGCGTACCGCATTGAGCTCTTCGGCGACGAGATCGAATCGCTTTCCCAAATTGATCCGCTCTTCGGAACGGTCAAGCAGAAGTACGCGCGACTTCCTATTTATCCAAAGAGCCACTATGTTCTACAGCCCGACCGCAAGAAGCGTGCCATGGAATCCATTCTGGAAGAGCTGGCGTGGTGGGAAAAGGAACTGGAGCAGCAGGGACGCATAGTGGAAGCTCAGCGGGTTCATCAGCGGACGCGCTTTGATTTGGAGATGATCAAGTCCGTTGGCTATTGTCATGGAATTGAGAACTACTCCAGGCATTTTTCAGGTCGCCTGCCCGGAGAAGCGCCGCCGACTTTGCTCGATTATGTTCCGCGCGACTTCCTGCTCTTTATCGATGAATCGCATCAGACAGTCCCACAATTGCACGCCATGTGGCATGGAGACCGCTCGCGAAAAACGACCTTGGTCGAGTACGGATTTCGCCTGCCATCAGCTATGGACAACCGCCCATTGAAGTTCGAGGAGTTTGAGGCGCGGGTGAATCAGGCCGTTTACGTATCCGCCACTCCTGGTCCGTACGAACTCACGAAGTCGGCGGGTGTAGTGATTGAGCAGATCATCCGGCCTACCGGTCTTGTTGATCCTGAGGTTGAGATTCGTCCTGTTAAGGGTCAAATCGACGATCTGTTGCATGAAATTCGCAACCGCGTCGAGCGCAAAGAGCGCGTGCTCGTAACTACGCTGACCAAGCGCATGGCCGAAGATTTAGCCGAGTATTACAGCGAGGTTGGCGTCCGCTGCCGGTACATGCACTCGGAAGTCGAGACACTCGAGCGCATCAAGATTTTGCGCGATCTGCGCCGCGGAGAGTACGACGTGCTTATCGGCATCAACCTGCTGCGCGAGGGTCTCGATCTGCCTGAAGTGTCGCTCGTCGCGGTCCTCGACGCCGATAAAGAAGGATTTCTCCGCTCCAGTGGCTCGCTGATTCAAACAATCGGCCGCTGCGCACGCAATCTCCATGGCCGGGCCATCCTCTATGCCGACACGATCACCGATTCGATGCGTCGCGCGATGGATGAAACCGAACGACGTCGCGCTATTCAGCGCGCGTATAACGAAGAAAACGGAATTACGCCGGAATCGATTGTGCGGCCGCTGGAATACTCCCTCGCTCAGATTGTCGATCCTGACGCCACTGAGCTGACCGAGGCAGTCGAATCGGTGCCCGACTTCAATTCTCAGGAAGATTTGGATAAGTACATCGCAAAACTCGAAGAGCAAATGCGCGAAGCAGCGAAGAAGTTCGAGTTCGAGAAGGCCGCGAAGATACGCGACACCATCAAGGATTTGCGGTCGAAAGAGATCCTGATTACCTGATCAGGGCAGGGCCGGCATCGCGTCCTGATCAGCGAGCTTCGGTTTGCCGCTGTCAGGTTCCGAAACGGGACGCGCATTCGCCTCGACGGTTCCGTTGGCCATCGAGAGCTCGATACGGTGGTTCGGTGTTTTCACGTAAAAGAACTTATCGCCCCGGCCTAACTCGACGACAACTTGCGCGAAGTGCTTCGGAGGCTCTGCCGGCTTAGGCTGAGCATACAACCGGGGAAACGCCCATGCTCCGCCACCCAGGAGCGCAAGCCAGGCAAGTACTGCTGCGGCTCGCATAAATTCGGAAAGATTTCCCTCAATCACATAAGTTCCTGCCGAGAGATCCCCAATTCGACGCCGGAACTTTGAGCAGCTCGCGACCAGGGCTCCAACAAGGTAGAACGCAATGCCATCGACCAACCGCCACAGGTTTCGGATCGCTGAAGCCGCGAGAGCGCTGCGGCCCGAGTTATTCACAACGCCAATTCCCAAAATGGCCTTACCCAGCGTGCTACCCAGTCCTGCTTCCAGCAGCCAGACATAAAGGAAACCGAACAGGAGACTCAGACTTGCGCCGATCAGAACGGACGCGGCGGTCACACGCATCTCGCCCGCAGCAACGATGCCCCATTTCAGGAAGGCCCACAAGCCGATCAGTGCGCATCCGGCACAGACGACGATGCTGTCGAGTATGAGAGCAAGAAAACGATCGCCGAGACTGGCGAGACGAGCAGGCGCAGAATCATCCTCGTCGCTAGTTGCGGGTCGAATCGGAACCACGACGCCGGATTCCTCTAGCAGGTGTTGCCCGGGAAGCACATCGACGCCGCACCATCCGCAGCGGCGCTGCTTCGCATCAATTGTCCTCTTGCAGCGCGGACACTCCATGAAAACTCCCTACGTCGGATTTGCGCAACGACTATTGTTGCTGCTGCTGACGCTCACGCTGCTTCTGCTCGCGTAAACGGCGGGCATATTCACCCAGCGACAACGGCTGTTGCTGCTGCGGCTGAGCCTGCGCAAACACGCGCGGTGCAGGAGCAGGAGCCACCGCCGGAGCAGCGGCAGTAACCGGCGCAGGCGCAACTGCTACAACCGGCTTCGGTGCTGGTTGCGAGACAGCGACTGGCGGCGGAACCGCTACCTTGGCCGTCATTACTGGAGCGGGACTGGCCGCTACCACCGGAGCAGGCGCGACCGTGGCAACTGGTTTCGGGGCAGGTTGCATGACAACAACCGGTGGCGCGACCGCTGCTTTGGCACTCACTACAGAAGCAGGGCTGGAGACCGGAGCCATGCTCGCGGCCACCACCGGCGCAGGAGCAACAACCGGCGCAGCAGGCGGCTCGGGATTCGTGATCACAATTGCACTTGGTTTCGATTCCACTGCCGCTTCAACTGCCGGCGTAGATGGCGGCTGGAAGCTTGCAACCTGCATCGGAGCAGACGAGCTTTCTACGTTCGTACCACGAACCGATGCAACCACGGCGGGCTCGGTGCTGGCGGTTGTCGTCGGCGAAGACGTTGGACGCTGCTCCGCGATCTGCGGCGTGCGCGAGAACATGTGGATCACAATGCCGGCCGAGATCTGAAGATTTGCCGGCTCCCAACCGGTAAACGCAAGCGTGTGCTCGGTGTTCAGATACTGCGCCTCGACATTCACGCCAAAGCGACGATTCAGGTTCACTTGCGCGCCGCCGCCGACTGAATAGGCGAGCTGCATCTCGCGCCCGGTAACCGAGATTCCGTTGCTGACCAGTTTTGTGCTGGCGCGATCGCCGCCGGCAAGACCTTCAATGAACGGGCTGATGCGCCCGCGCATGGGAATCGTGACCCTCGGACCCACCAGCATCGAGTAATGCGTGATCGTGCCCGGTCCTGTGTAACCGATCAGTTGCAGAGAGTTCGACGATGCGTAGCCGCTTCCGAATTGACTCGTGATTCCCAGCCAGCGGTTCAGATGCGTGACTCCGGATGTCTGCCATCCGAAGGAATCGATCTGCGTGCTCGCGCTGGGAGCATTCGCCAGCTTGGCGCCGCTAAAGCTGACGTTGCCGGAAAGATCAAAATGGGAAGCCGTCTGCGCCGGCGCAAACGAATTCAGCAGCAGGCCCGAAACGACTGCAATCCACACACGACGTTTCACGCTCGTATCCTCTCTCGCTCAAAGAATCAATAGGATCCACGAATGCAGATGAACAGCAGTATTGTTCCGCAGCGAGAGCCGAATCGGGACTACAAAGCGCGGAGATTCAGGTACGTAGGTATCAGATCGGGAATTCCCTTCCGTTGCACGTGAGCACGGAAGTACAGGGACTAGCCGTTCAGGCACAAGTAGAGGTGGTCTAAAAAGCCCAGCGGAGAAGCGTCGCCCCAACGGTGAATCCCGCGCCGACTGACGCAAGCAATACGAGATCACCCTTCTTGAGCTTGCCTTCGTCCAACGCAGTCTGCATTGCCAAGGGAATGGTTCCAGCCGTGGTATTGCCGTATTCGCCAATATTGATGATCACTCGATCCATCGGCATGCCTAGGCGTTCGGCGGTTGCGGTGATAATTCGTTTATTGGCCTGGTGAGGAATAAATGCTGCAACGTCCGCGCCGGTGAATCCGTTTCGGGAAAGAATCTTCTCGGAGACTTCGGCCATCTTTCGGACGGCATACTTGAAGACCGCGCCTCCGTCCTGATGAACGAAGTGCATCTTCTTCTCTACAGTTTCATGCGTCGCCGGATGAAGACTGCCACCGGCAGGCATGTTCAGAGAACAAGCTCCGGAGCCATCGACCTCGTGAATGAAATCGATCAAACCAACGTTCTCGCCGTCCTTTGCGGGTTCCAGGAGAACCGCACCAGCTCCGTCTCCGAAGATCACGCAAGTCGCGCGATCGGTGTAGTCGATGATCGACGACATCACATCGGCCCCGATCACGAGCACTTTCTTATGCGATCCAGTCTGAACCAGTTGCGCTCCGCATTGCAGTGCATATGGAAAGCCAGAGCATGCAGCGGAGAGGTCAAATCCCCAGGCTCCGTTCGCGCCCAATTTGTTCTGAACCAGACAAGCCGTCGCGGGAAAGACCATGTCCGGCGTCACCGTGCCCACGATGATGGCCTCGATCTCCGACGCCGAGACGCGGGCCTGAGCCAACGCCTTGCGCGCCGCCTCGCACGAGATGTCAGAAGTCGCCACGCCTTTGTCCACCAGATGGCGCTGGCGGATACCCGTACGCTCCTGGATCCACTGGTCGTTGGTCTCGACCATCTTTTCCAGGTCGGCATTCGTAAGAAGACGCGGTGGGACGTAGGTTCCGAGGGCGCTGATCTTGGCCCGCTGAAGCTGTTTCAAACTTGTCTCCGGTTCTGAATCCGGCCGCCGGAGGACTGGGAACGGCGGTCCGTGGCGAGGCCGCTACTAGCCAGACACCGGGGAGCCCACTGCGCATGCACTGGCCCGCTACCGTTGCTTCCTTCCGGACCTGGCGGGGTTCGCGAGATTACATCGCGTGGGACCCGGAGCCTGACAACTCGATATTACCATCCACTTTGGCGCCCCAGCCGACGGCATCACCTGCTCCATCAAGCCGCAATTCCCAATCCCGCCCAAGAACAAGCAAGATGATCGACGATCGGGCGAACAGTGAAAATAACAGCGAATCTGAAAATTTTGTCCGAAAAATCCACGCTTTCTGCCCAGAAATCGCGAATTCGGCTCCGAGGCAGGGAACTTTACAGGGATTCTAGGGAATTTGGATTCAACTCGCCTGGTTTCAAGCGATTACGCACGCGAGACGAAAGATCCCCAACATCGAACAGGGAACCCTCAGGGAATTTTTGTCACAAATTGTGACTGTGTACTGGGACACTGTTAGTTTGCGTGATCCCTCTCTCGAAGGGATTCAGGTGCTCGTCTGTCCAGATGGACAACTGCAACCCCCAGGGGCACCGCTTCCCTGCAATGCTCCCAAAAACCAGGAAGCTATGCGTATGCGCGAGCTACTGCTCACACCCACGGGCAAAGCCTTGTACTTATTGCGCAAGGCAACTGTGGAACCTGTCTTCGGGCAGATCAAAGAAGCGCGGTCGCTGCGGCGCTTTCGCTTCCGAGGTCTCAAACGCGTCGCCTGCGAATGGAAGCTCATCTGCGCCACGCACAACCTGCTCAAGCTGTTCCGATACGGAACTGCTCTAGCGTACGCCTAAGCTCCCCTGTCTCGATGCTCACCAAGGTGGCATTTTTCAATGCTGCCAGCATCCTGCGACTTTCTCTCCGACAGGCTCTCAGGCTGTCCCGCTTTGCTAGATGTCACAAATCCGTCCTGAGGAAACTGTCGGCATTACCCAACATTTCTGTTTTGGGAAAACCTCGGTTGTCCGTGAGGCACAAACACATTCTGTGACCGCGCTGCTTCGGGCAAGCCATTCCGGAGTGGGTTGAGTTCAATCGCCTCGGCAGATCGTATCGCCTCGATGTCGCGCCTCGGCGGTTGTCCGAAGTACCTGCTGTACTCCCGGCTAAATTGGCTCACGCTTTCGTATCCCACTTCATAGGCGGCGCTGGTTGCGTCCATGCCGTGCATCAGCATTCGCTGCCGCGCCGCCTGCAGCCTGAGTTGCTTCTGGAATTGCAAGGGACTCATCGCCGTCAATGCCCGGAACTGATGATGCAGCGTCGAGACGGCCATGCGCGCGACGACGGCCAGTTCCTCCATACGGAGCGGTTTGGTGTAGTTCGCCTTCAGCCACGCAATCGCTCGTGCGGTTTTGTGGCTCAGATCACCTCTTGTGGCGATTGCGCGGAGTCGTTCACCTTGCCGCGTTCTGAGCACGCGATAGATGATTTCGCGCTGAATCAACGGCGCAAGGAACGGGATGTCCTCCGGCGTATCAAGGATCTCAATCAACCTGGCGCATGCACCCAGGATGCCGGGCGTCGTTTCACCAATCGCCAACGCGGAACCATGCGCGCGGCCGTCAAGCTCCGGGAGATCTTCCTGGCTCACCAATTCACTGACCACCTGCATGTCGAGCCGCAGGAGCATGGATAGAAGGGGAACGTCCTTGGAGGCCTCGACGATTTGACTTTGGACGGGAACATCAATTGATGTGAGCAGAAACGAAGATCCATCGCACAGATATTCCTTCCCGTTTAACTTGATCAGCTTTCGCCCCTGGACAAATACGCCAATGCCCGGCTCGAACGTGGCCCGGTAGCAGGGGCCCGACGCAGTCTGCCGGAAGAGGATCAGGCCGGGTATCGCCGTTGAATGCTCCCCAATCGACTGGGCATGCGCGGCGATCCCGCTCGCCAGGACCTTTCTGAGCCCAACGACTGTCGGCTTCGGATCTCCCTCTTGTTTTTGCTTGGTCATCTCGCTAACTCCCTCAGGGTACCGCCGCAAGCGGCCACTGCATACATAAAAAGCGTGTATCAGGCAGGATTAGGCAAAGATTCGGCAGGATCGGGGAAGCGGAGACCACGCGCTGACGGATAGTGTGAATTGGAGAGCCTTGAACCACTCGACGGAAGCGGAGGTTTTTTATGAGACTTAAAAACAACACAATTCTGATCACGGGCGGTGGCACTGGCATCGGTCGCGGTTTGGCCCGGGCGCTCCATGCTCGTGGCAATAAGGTCATCATCGCAGGCCTTGATTTGGGTGAGCTGAATGTAGTGGTAGCCGAGAATCCCGGCATGGACGCGGTCAAGCTCGATATACGAGACGCCGGGGAGATCCAGCGCGTCGCGAAGGGTTTGATCTCGCAATACCCCGAGTTGAACGTCCTGATAAACAACGCTGGCGTCATGTATAGGGACGATGTTGCGGGCCCTATCGATGATGGAAAAGTCTCTGATACGATCAACACCAATCTGCTCGGATCCATCCGGTTGACGGCGGCGCTCGTTGAGCATCTGAAGTCGCGGCCTGAGGCCGCAATCATCTACACCTCGTCTACACTCGGGTTCATACCGATTTCCCTTTTTGCCGTCTATTCCGCCACGAAGGCCGCCCTTCATTCTTATGCGATGTCCCAGCGATTTCAACTGAGGGGTACGTCCGTGAAGGTGCAGGAGATCAACCCGCCGTACGTCGGCACGAGGCTGGGTGGTGGAAATCCGGACGATCCGCGCGCGATGACGGTCGACGATTTTGTGGACGAACTGTTGCCGATCCTCGGCAGTGATGCGAATGAGGTCATCGTGAAACTAGCGCAACAGTACCGCGAACACACGGGACCTGACGAATACAAGTTCGTCGTTGCGTTCAACGAGGTGATAAAGCGCGTGGGCCCGACGAACGAGCCTATCGCCCCTTTACTGAGTGCATGACCTCGTGCGGCTCGCGGGTCGCCGGTACATCCACGCGTTGCACATGACGGGCGAAGCGGAAACAGCGGCACTCGTGCCACCGAAGGACTCTTCCCATGGCGAGAGCAGTGCAGTTCGATCAGTACGGCGACGTTAACGTTCTCAAGGTGGTTGAGGTGCCGATGCCTCGCCCCGGACCCGACGGAGTCCTAGTCGAGGTTCGCGCCGCAGGCATCAATCCCCTCGACTCGATGATTCGCAGCGGAGTGTTGGAGCAAATGTATCCGACCCGCTTCCCGTCGGGTCAGGGAGCCGACTTCGCCGGCGTGGTGACTGCCGTTGGCGATCAAGTGAAGGACTTCAAGCCCGGCGACGAGGTGCTCGGGTGGTGCACCGACCGTTCGAGCCTCGCCACGCACGTGGCAGCACCATCGAGTCAGGTCGTGCGCAAGCCGCCGCAACTGCCGTGGGATGTCGCGGGCGCGCTCTACACGGCCGGTATGGCCGCTTGGGCCTCCGTAGCCGCCATCGAGCCGAGGAGTGGTGACGTGGTGGTCGTGTCGGGAGCGACCGGTGGCGTCGGCTCCATCGCCGTCCAACTCCTTCGGCTGCGCGGCGCGACCGTGATCGCCCTCGCGTCGCCAGGGAAGCATGACTGGCTGACCAAGCACGGGGCGATCCCTGTCGAGTATGGCGACGGAACAAGGCAGCGCATCCGTGACTCCGCTCCTTCGGGCCGCCTCGACGCGTGGGTGGATGCCTTCGGCAACGGCTACGTCGACATGGCCATTGAGCTTGGCATTCCGCCGGAACGCATCAACACGATCATCGACTTTGCTGCCGCGCAGAAGTACCGGACCAAGGCGCTGGGCACGCAGGCGGCCGCGAGTGCGGAGAATCTCGGCAAGCTCGCTGCGCTCGTTGCCGAGGGCAAAGTCGAGATCCCCATCGCGGCCCGCTACCCGCTCGACGACGTACGCGAGGCGTTCCGGGAGCTCGATAAGCGCCGGACGCACGGCAAGATCGTTCTCGTTCCTTTGGCGCTAACGCCGTCAGCTCGCCGATAAACCGCGCAATGCCCTGGAGCGGCGATTCGCGGGAACGTAGTGCGGCAGACATTGTTTCTGACAGGAGGCAACAAATGAAGCAGATTTACCCCGATCTCTGGCAGACACAAGCGGAACATCCGTTTTTTGGAGTGACCAGCCACGCTTACCTTCTGGCGCGGGACACGGGCAATATCCTGTTGTACAGCACCGGCCTAGCCGAGGAATATAAGCATATTCAGAAACTGGGCGGCATCACGCACCAGTATCTGAGCCACAGCGACGAAGCAGGCCCCGCGCTTGCGGAGATCAAGAAACGATTTGGTTCCAAGCTTTGTTGCCACCGGCTCGACGAGCCGGCCGTCCGCAAGGCTGTACCCGTTGACTGCATCTTCGACAAGAGGGAAACGATGCCGGGCAACGTCGAGGTCATACCCACGCCGGGTCACACTCCCGGCAGCGTTTGCTTCCTGGCCAGCTCAGCGGAGGGAAAGAAATATCTCTTCACCGGAGACAGCCTCTTTCTCGCTAAGGGGGCATGGGCCACACGCGTCAATTCGGGAGGCTCCAAGTCAGATCTCAAGAAGAGCCTCATGCTTTTGCGAGACGTGAAACCTGACCTCGTCCTCTCTAGCGCCTCGGTTGGTTCCGTTTCGTTCAAGGAGATTTCTTCAGCACAGGAATGGCAGGCGGATATCGACAAGGTCGTCCGTTCCCTATAAGGGCCACCTCCACTGAAAAGAGGTTAGAAAGGAAGAAACGATTATGAAAGCCGTGTTTGCGAGAAACGTCGACATTAGAGGCGGGTCTATCAGTTGTGAACAACAGAGAGGAGTTTAACAATGGCTTACTACCTTGTTCGCGCGAAGCCGAAACCAGAGCTGCTGGGGGAACTCAGTCGTCAACTGAGACAGAACGCGTTTGTCAGCCTGCGCCCCTTTGGTAAGGCACTGACGCACTCACTTGAGAACGCTCGAAGGGAGTCTGACGGAACCGCCATATGGGAGGAAGAAGACTACTGCTCACCACCCTTAGCTGAGGAACGGGCCGCCGTGCTCGATTTGTACTTCGATGAGATCAGGGTCGAGTCAGTGAAGCCTGGCGAGGGCTGGAAGCAAATCCAAGCACTACCAAAGCTGAACATAAAGGGCTGACTGATGACTGTCAAACCCGGGGAAACCCGGTGACGGAAACCCGGTGACGGAAACCCGGTGACATCCATGATAAGTACAAGTCAAGGGAAGACGGAGATTTCCCTGCACTTGGGAGTTTCCGAAGCGCTGTAAAGGTGATGAACTGCCCTCGACCTGGTTGCGCGACCAAAGCGATAGCTTGGCCAG
>Ga0209810_1000290_pt1 | contig 129858 bp, 114 predicted proteins | sample Coa_R1_7_FD_187159 | JGI IMG/M metagenome (GOLD analysis project Ga0209810, IMG submission 187159) | Surface soil microbial communities from Centralia Pennsylvania, which are recovering from an underground coalmine fire - Coalmine... | ecosystem: Environmental > Terrestrial > Soil >...
TAGAACCAGGCAAACCTGCGTCCTACCATCTGATTCAACGCAAAGTCACGAGCTACTTGGTACTTAAGCAAATGAGCAACACCAAAGCCAAAACCAACCCCTTCCTAAGAAGGGAAAAGCGCGGCTCGCAAACATCCTCGTCCGCGCTGCGGGATTCGTGTCGCTCAAAACGTGCTTGACAAGATTCTCGTGGTTATAGACGGAATGACAGGCTGAATTGACTACCTCACTTCTCGCTTAGTAATCGCTGCCAGCTTCGATCGGGTCATAATCCATGACAATGGAATCCGCCGACGAAAGGATAGTTTGTACCCTTTATACATATCCCTTTTTAATCCTGGCGAGAGCTCAGGATCCGGAGCGCTAGACTTCTTTCTGAACGGAGAGTGATCCGAGACTATCCTCGTCGGCCGGGCTGGCCGTAATTGATGGCGACTCGGAGGTGGCGGCCGGCTCGCAGCAGATTCCGGTTAGCCAAAGCGTGGCCATTGTTTGTGCGACTTCGTCGAGATCGTAGCTCTGGTACTTGCTTCCGCCGAAGAGCTCCTGCACAAGATAGTGGTGAAAGCACATGCCGATGAATCCGCGCGCGGCCAGCACAGGATCGACCTCCCGAAATCTTCCTTCTTCCATCTGGCGGCGGATGTACGAGGCAAGAAGCTCGTACCACTCGCTCATGTACATCTTGAAAAAGCGCTGTGAAAGGCGATGATTCTCAAGTGCGCTGAAGAGCAGCAACCGGCTTTTGCTGGAATCCTGAAAGTTCCGATTCAGGACATCGCGTGCAATGGCAGTGAAAATCTCGATTGGCTCGGCCTCGCGCTGGAGCTTCTCTTCTAGACGTTGCTTAATGTCACCCGAGGCACACTTCGCGCTGAGCACTTCCCAATAAAGATCATCCTTCGTGGCGAAATGACGAAAGACGATTGCCTCGGTGATGCCGGCCGCGTCGGCGATCTGGCGCGTGGTTACGCCGTCGAAACCGTGTCGCGCGAACATCTCGGTAGCGACTTCGAGGATCTGCTTCTTCCGGTCTGGAGACGAGAGCCTGGTCATGCGCAGCTTCGGCAATTGTATGCCAGTTCGCGCCTGCAAAATCAGACCACGGGAAGGAACCGAAGCGGTCCCGATCTGCAGACTCCATCTGCAGCTCTGTTGCATTTCTGCTGGAAGTGCGCGAAGTAGTACACTCTTGCGTCGGCCGCTGGCCGCGATGTCCATTTTCCTATTTGGGACGAGGTGTACATGAGACGCGTTCTTTTGCTGATTGCGCTGTTTACGTTTTCCGCAACGCTCGTCGCGCAGGACTGGGCGAAGGCGAAGCTGGAGAAATCTCCCCGCCATCGCGAATGGGTTACGGTTAAGCACGATGGACGTTCCGTGGAGGCATTCGTGGCCTATCCGGAATCGAAGGACAAGCGTCCGGTGGTGCTGGTGATTCACGAGATCTTCGGCATGTCGGACTGGGCGCAGGAACTTGCCGACGAGCTCGCTGAGGCAGGCTACATCGCAGTCGCTCCGGATCTGCTTTCCGGCATGGGGCCCAACGGAGGACGCACCAACTCGTTTGCTGGACAAAGTGAAATCACCGAAGCCGTGAGTCACTTAAATCCTGATCAAGTCACAGGCGATCTCAACGCGGTCGCTGACTATGCATTGAAGCTGCCTTCCACAAACAAAATCTTATTCGTGACCGGATACTGCTGGGGTGGTGGGCAAAGCTTCCGCTTCGCTACCAACCGTAAAGATCTGAAGGCTGCGTTCGTCTTCTACGGACCTCCGCCCTCGAAAGACGCGATGAAGAACATCACCGCGCCGGTGTATGGTTTCTACGCCGGCAACGACAATCGCATCGATTCGACTATCCCGCAGACAAAAGAAGATATGGCCGCAGCGGGGAAGACCTACGAGCCGGTAATTTACGCAGGGGCCGGTCACGGCTTCATGCGCAGCGGCGAGGCTCCCGATGCCAGCGAAGCCAATAAAAAAGCTCGGGATGAGGCTTGGGACCGTTGGAAGAAGCTCTTGGCAAGGATGGAAGGTCCCAGCGACCTTAAGGTTCTGCCTTAACGAACTTTCAGCATTTTGCTTTCTCAAGTGCTCACCGGGAAATGTGCATGGGGGCACTCGTATCCTGCCAACCCCGGTGTCGCGTCGTTGGACACGAGGAAGCTCCATCGCAACGAGCTGACGGCGTGAGTTTGTTTTTACCTTCCGTGACCGGAGCCAGTCCTGAGCGAAGCCGAACGGGTGTTCGCTCTCGACGGTTCTGTGATTAAATCGCCCAATGGGCCGCATCCGCGTTCTTTCCGACAGCGTCGCGAACAAGATCGCAGCCGGAGAGGTTGTCGAGCGGCCGGCCTCGGTAATTAAGGAGCTGCTCGAGAATTCGCTCGATGCGGGAGCCACCCGCATTCGCATCGAAGTCGAAGGTGGCGGAAGAAAGCTGATCGCCATCACCGACAACGGCTGCGGCATGGGCCAAGACGACGCCATGCTAGCCTTCGAGCGTCACGCCACTTCGAAGATTCATGATGCTGATGACCTGCTGAATATCGCAACGCTAGGCTTTCGCGGTGAAGCGCTGCCGTCCATCGCCTCTGTCTCGCGCTTCACATTGGAAACACGCCAACCAGAGGACAAGGCGGGTACTCGCATCGAAATCGCCGGTGGGAAGCTTCTCAAGGTAGAAGAAACCGGAGTGCCCCCAGGCACTGCGATTACCGTCCGCGATCTTTTTTTCAATACTCCAGCACGCAAAAAATTCCTCCGCTCGGAATCGACGGAACTCTCGCAAATCGCTTCGCTTGTAACTCACTATGCTCTCGCGCATCCGGACAAGCACTTCGAGCTGCACTCAGCGACGCACAACATGCTCACGGCCTCGCCGGTGAAAACCCACTCCGAGCGGCTCTATCAGATCTTCGGACGCGAGACGCTCGATCAGCTCATACCTGTTGCGGCAGAAACTGATCTGGAGCGCGCCGGAATCCCCCAGCCGCCGCCCTGGCGGCGTCCGGAAGACTACGAACCGCCGGTCGCAGGCAAAGTCCGCCTGCACGGCTTCGTTTCAAAACCGGAATTGCAGAAGCTGAATCGCAACTCCATCTTTCTCTTCGTGAATCAGCGCCTTGTTCGCGATCGCCTAGTCCAGCACGCATTGACCGACGCTTACCGCAACATCATTCCGCCGACGGTCTTTCCGGTGGTCCTGCTGTTTCTAGAACTCCCGCCGACAGAGGTCGATGCCAACGTCCATCCAGCAAAGACCGAGGTCCGATTCCGCCAGCAAACGTTCGTTCACGATTTCGTCCGTGATTCCGTTCGCGCAGCGTTGATGAAGGCGCGGCCTGTTCCGCAGTTCACGCGCGAGATTATTGCCCAGCCAACTGCGGCTGCGGCGCTCTCACCCGGCGCCTCCTTACCGCGAAACGACGGCGCGGCGCAGGAGGTGCCGGCGTTTGCGCTCAGCGCTCCGGCGCTTCCAGCACGAACCGCCACTTTGGCCTTCGACAACGCTTTTCAGATCGAGGGAAGCGGAATCGCGGCTGCTCCACATTTAGCTGCAATCAGCGTGGAGCTCGAACGTCAACAGGTCAGCCAGACGTCGCAATGTGGTGAAGTTCTCGATGAAGTCGATGAAGCGGAGCAGGGAATTGCGCCGCAACTTGCGTCCTTGCGCCCGCTGGGGCAGGTACGCGAGTCCTTCATTCTGGCCGTGAATCAGGAAGGCCTGTGGATCATCGACCAGCACGTCGCCCATGAGCGCGTCTTGTTCGAGCGCGTGCTGAAGCAAAGGCAGACGGAATCCATTCCCGTCCAGAAGATGCTGATGCCGATTGTTGTGGAACTAACTCCCGGCCAGCAGGCGGTTTTTGCAGAAATTTCTGACGAACTGGGACGCAACGGTTTTGAAGTTGAGCTGTTTGGTTCGCGAACGATCGTGGTGAAAGCCGTGCCGGCGGGCGTCGAGAGCTGCGACATCGAGCAGATGCTTGGGGAGCTTCTCGTCGAATTTGAGCGCGAGCAGCAGCGCGTCAATCTGGACGAAATTCGTCATCGCATCGCAGCGTCGATTGCGTGCCATGCGGCTATCAAGGTCAACATGCCCCTCGATCAGAACAAGATGGAGTGGCTGCTGAAGGAGCTCGCGAAGACAGAGTGTCCGATGTCCTGCCCGCATGGACGCCCGGTGGTGCTGAGATATTCTGTGAAAGACATTCAGCGGGCGTTTAAGAGAATCTAAGTCGCCATCAACGCGGAGCCCGGATTGTGTCAGTACCGTCCGCGGTAGCGGATGGGTAGTGGGACGCAGCGGTACCCATTCGCTACCGCGAACGGTACTGACTTTGCAGCGATCTTGGGATCAATTTCAATGACTGAACTCGAACTACAACATCTTCGGCGCGAGAAATGGAGGATTGACGGCGAACCTCTGCGCACGCTTGAAGATGCTCGCGAGTTCATCGATTCAGTCGGCATGTGCCTCATGTACCCGATCCGCCCTGCGCCGGTACTGCCGATTTTCCTTGCAGCATTTATCGGCTCCGATGTGAAACTGCCCGAACGAAAAACAGCATTCTCCGATGCTCGCGCCAAACAGGCTGAAGAGTTGGTCTGGCGATTGTTGCGGCAGAAGGCAGCGTTTGCCGCGCAACTCTCGGGCGAGATGCTCATCGTTTCATCTGAGAGCTTTCCTTATTTCTACGCGCTGGGGAGCGACCGGCAACCGAAGAAGCCAATTCACAGCCGAGCACGAGGCAAAGCTTCTCCCTTGACCGAGCATGCCTTCCGAAAGCTCGAAGAACGTGGACCACTCACCCGCGCGCAGCTTCAGGAGCAACTCGGCGGCGCATTGTCAGAAGCCGGACTCGATCGCGCTCTGCAGGAGCTGTGGGCAGCTCTCAAAATCGCGCCGACCGATCACAATCCTGAAACGGGATATACGTGGGATACCTATCACCATTGGGCGACAGACGCCGTGAATGAAGGCGTCCGGCTGTCCGACGCCGAGGCGCTTTCGGCTCTTATTTCCAGGTATCTCGAAGCAGTCATAGCGGCCACGCAGGAGGAGATCGAGGCAGTTTTCTCGCCCTTTACCTCGCGTACGCGAGTAGCCGAGGTGGTTCGGGCTCTGCTCGGGGCACGCGAATTTGCGTACACTCCGAGTGAGACGCGCACCTTGATCACCGTCGCTGACACACCGGCACGAAACACTCCGCAGCCCGCACGTACCCAATTGGGAAACCGGCAACCTGCATTGAGGAGACGGAATGGCTGAAGCCCCTGCCCGGCGTGGTTTGGTCATCGCCATCGACGGACCCGCCGGCGCCGGCAAAAGTACGCTTGCCTCCCGCTTGGCACGCAAGTTGGGTTACCTGAACATTGAGACCGGCGCGATGTATCGCGCGCTCGCGCTGAAGGCTATTGAAAACGATATCGATGTCGATAACGAAAAAGCTCTTGTCGATCTAGCCTGGAACTCGAAGATCACGCTCGAACCACAGATCGACGGCAATCGTGTGAAGCTCGATAACACAGACGTGTCGCAGCGCATTCGCGAAAAGGACGTCACTGAGGCTGCCTCGCGCGTGTCTGTCCATCCTGGAGTCCGCGAGTGGATGGTTCGTAAGCAGCGCGACCTCGGTGCCGCCGGCGGCGTAGTGATGGAAGGCCGCGACATCGGTACAGCGGTATTCCCGAATGCGGACGTCAAAATCTTTCTCGACGCCGCCCCTGAAGTTCGCGGCAACCGCCGTTTCCATCAAGCGCCGACTGCCGAGCCCTCTGCTGCTGTCCTAGCGGAAATGCGCGCCCGAGATGAACGAGATCGTACCCGCGCTGTCTCGCCTTTGATTCCCGCCAAAGATGCCGTCTTGATTGACTCAACCGAACTGACTCTGGAACAGGTGATTGAAGCTGCTGAGAACATTGTCAGAGAAAAGCTGGCCGCTGCCCATGCCGGCTAAAGCTGCGCGACTCTGATAAACCGGTCGATGCAGTGAGCTCATCATCTATGCGTACCCACGCATAGCCCCAGCGACAGTCCTGAGAAGAACGTGCTGGGAATCTAAGTAATTGCTACCGTGCAGCTCCCGCAAAACTCAGGCGCGAGCCTGATGTGATCGGACGGCAGAGACAAATATCATAAGAATCACGGGCATCATCCGCTGTGGCGGGAGGCTCTCTTTTAACGACATTGCCCAATCGGAATCATTCCAATCGCTCGGTTTTCCTTAAGCGCCTGCTCGAGCTGGCCCGGCCGAGCTATGCCCATCTGATCGGCATCTTTCTTCTTGGCGTGCTTTCTGTCCCGATCTCGATCCTCATGCCGGTGCCGCTGAAGATCGCTGTGGACAGCGTGATCGGCAATCATCCGCTTCCACCGGTGCTAAACCACCTGGTTCCCGCTCGATTTGCTGGGACCGAGATGGCCAATCTTGCCGTCGTTATGATCGTGCTGATCGGCCTCGCGATCCTGAGCAACTTACAGACCCTCGCCTCGTGGCTTCTCCAGACCTATACGGGAGAGCGCCTCGTCTATGAACTGCGCAACCGACTGTTCTGGCATGCGCAGCGTCTCAGCCTATCGGCGCACGACCGGCGCGGCGTGAACGACATCGCCTACCGTATTCAGCATGACGCTCCCGCGATCCAGTTCATCTTCATTCAAGGCGTGCTGCCGCTGATGACATCAGTGCTGACGTTCGCCGGCATGTTCTACATCGTCGCGCGTATCGACAAGTCGATCGCCGTAGTCGCGCTCGTCATCTCACCGGCGCTCATGATCGCGGCGCGGCGCTCCAGCCGGCGAGTTCGTAAAGCGTGGCAGGGAGTCAAAAGTCTTGACAGTTCTGCCATGCTGCTGATGAACGAAGCGCTAGCTTCGATTCGGGTGGTCAAGGCGTTCAACACTGAGGATTTTGAAGACAGCCGCTTCCGCCTGCGCTCGCGCGAGCGCATGAAAGAGCAGCTTCGGCTGGCCTCGATTCAAGCTGGCTACCATCTCCTGATCTCGTTCGCCATCGCCGCCGGGAGTGCAGCGGCATTGCTGATCGGCATTCGTCACGTGAAGATGGACATCATCACGCTCGGCGATTTGCTGCTGGTCATGGCGTATGTTGCGCAGCTCTATAGCCCGCTGCAGATCATCAGCAGCAAGCTTCCAGAGTTGCAGTCATGGCGCGTTAGTCTCGAGAGAGCGTTTGCTTTGTTCGAAGAGAATCCCGAATTGGGACAGAGCCATGCGCTGCATTCTCCCGTCGATCGCGTTTCCGGTCAGGTGAGCTTCGAAGATGTCACCTTCGCGTATGCTTCCGGAACGAAGGCGCTGGATGATGTGTCGTTCACTATTCCGGCAGGGACAAAGGTCGGCATCGTAGGCCAAAGCGGCTCAGGCAAGACGACGCTCGTCAATCTGCTCGCGCGCTTCTACGAGCCCACCAGCGGGCGCATCTTGCTCGACGGTATTGACCTGCACAGCTTCGGCATCGCGGCGCTGCGCCAGCAACTCGCCATCATAAGCCAGGAGCCCGTACTCTTTTCCGCCACAATTGCTGACAATATTGCCTACGGGCGCCTCGATGCCAGCCGCACGGAGATCATTGCTGCAGCCACTGCAGCTCACGCCCACGAATTCATTTTGGGACTCCCGCAGGGCTACGACACCAAGATCGGAGAAGGAGGCTCGCGCCTCTCCGGCGGACAGCGGCAGCGCCTTTCCATCGCGCGCGCATTTCTGAAAGACGCTCCTCTGCTCATCCTCGACGAGCCCACCAGCGCGCTCGACGTTGGCACCGAAGCTGATTTAATCGCGTCTCTTCAGGAGGTCATGCGAGGACGAACAGCCTTCGTCATTGCGCATCGTCTGAACACAATCCGAAACTGCGATGTGCTGCTGGTGATGGAGCGAGGCAAGTTGAAAGAGATGATCTGGCAAAACCAGGAGCACGCCGCCCGGCCAGAATCGATGGAAGCATTGTTGAGATACAGTCCAACGGCCTAGACGTTCGTGCTCACAGGAGTCGGTACCGTTCGCGGTAGCGAATGGGTGAATCACCAGCAAACGCAACCCGTCCGCTACCGCGGACGGTACCTCACCCGCTCCCACTCTGCTGAAACCAAAGCACTTCCCGAAACTGAACATCCCGCCCATGCGGTGTGACGTCCAATAGTAACTAACGCCTGAGTTGACGCCGGCCGAAGGTCTGCTCTAGGATGTTTGCACTCATGAAGTCCGTTCGTCGAATTTCGATCGAAATTACAATTACAGGCACAAGTATGCCCACAATCGAATCGGCGGAGGGATGTAGTTAAGCAATAAAAAGTTCCGAAAGAGACCAAAACCCACCGCCGAATCGGCGGTGGGTTTTTTATTTTGCGGAATGGAGCAACTGGAGGACACCATGCTGGCAATGAAGTTTGGCGGTACCTCGGTGGAATGCGCGGAGAGCATCGGCCGCGTTGCAGAGATCGTCCGCCATCGGCAACGCATGCAGCCGGTGGTTGTGGTCAGCGCGCTGGCGCGAATTACCGACCAACTGCAATCGCTCGGCGCCCTCAGCAAAGCGGGCAGACTCGACGAAGCCTTGCTCCTGCTCGACGCAATGGAAAAGCGCCACGCCGAAGTTGCTCATGCGCTGCTCGGCGCAAAGTCGGAGAATGTGTTGTCGAACCTGAAACCCATGTTTGAAGAGGTCGTCGCGCTGCTCAGAGCGGTCGCCGCTATCAACGAGCTCAGCCCTAGAACTTCCGATCGGCTGCTGAGCTTCGGCGAGCGCTGGTCAAGCGTGCTGGTCAGCGAAGCGCTGCGCGAGCGACATCTTCCCGCAGTCTTCGTCGATGCCTGCCAGGTGATCGTCACCGACGATGATCACACCCACGCCGCTCCAGTCATGGATCTGGTTGCGTCCCGTGTTGAATCCGAACTCAAACCTCTGGTGAAGAAAGGTTGTATTCCCGTAATGGGAGGCTTCATCGGAGCGACCCAGGAGGGGGCCGTCACTACTCTCGGCCGTGGAGGATCGGATTTCACCGCTTCGATCGTAGGTGCGGCGCTTGGCGCTGAGCGGATCGAGATCTGGACGGACGTAAATGGCATGATGACCACGGATCCGCGCATCTGTCCTGACGCGCAGAACATCGACTCCATTAGTTTCGAAGAAGCCGCCGAGCTGGCCCATTTTGGAGCAAAGGTGCTGCATCCCAAAACGCTGCAGCCCGCGGTTGAGAAAGGTATTCCCGTTTACGTACTCAACTCGCGTCATCCGGAAAATCGCGGCACTCGCGTTGAGACGGTGAACTGCAATGGCGAACCGCGCGTTCGCTCAATCGCGTGTAAAAGAGGCATTCGTTTGGCAGAGGTTTTCGCAAAGCAAGGACTCGACGCCAAGTTAACTTCTTCAATCTTCGCTATCGCCGAGCAGCAGGATTGCCTGGTCGATCTTGCCGCAGTCTCGCGCTCGAATCTCTCGTTATTGTTGACCTCTCCCCAATGTGCAGACTCGCTCGCGAAGGCTCTCGACGGCGTAGCCAGCTTAAAAGTAACCGAAGGCGTCGCGCTGGTTTCGGTAGTAGGACGCAACGTCGCGCGCGACCCGGTGATCTCAGCCTGCGCGCTGAGTGCCCTTTCGGGATTGCCGGTGAAGATGATCTTCCACGGCGCCTCCGACATGAATCTCAGCTTTGTTGTTGACGAGAGCCAGGCCGACGAGGCGGTCCGCCGCATGCATCGCGTTATGTTCCCCGCGCCGGTGAGCGTGCCGGGTCCCGAAGTGATCGTGCACGAGAGCTTCGGACTGCCATCCCTGCGGGTGGCGGAGGCATAACGATGGCAAGCCAGACGGTCGTTCTCTCTCAACCTGCTCCGTTGTCTGTTGCTCCCGCAGCTTCGCGCAAAGTCGCCCTCCTTGGCTTTGGAACCGTGGGAAGCTCCGTCGCGCGCATTCTCAGTTCGGGAAATGTTCCCGGATTAGAACTTACGCACGTTTTCAATCGCAACGTACACCGCAAGCGCGTCTCGTGGGTGGATTCATCGGTTTGTTGGACCGACAACGTCGATGCGGTACTGAACGGCGACGTGGACGTAGTCGTCGAAGTCGTCGGCGGCGTCGAGCCTGCACGCTCCTGGGTGAAGGCTGCGCTCGAATCTGGGAAATCTGTCGTCACGGCGAATAAGCAGCTCATCGCGCGCTTTGGGCCGGAGCTGTTGGTGGTGGCTGCCGAGAATGGCTGCCAACTACTCTTCGGAGCCTCGGTTGCCGGAGGCGTCCCCGTCATCACGGCAGTCGAGCGGGGACTCGCGGGTGACGAGCTGCAATCTGTCTGCGGAATCCTGAATGGCACCTGCAACTACATCCTCAGCAAGATGGAAACCGGACAGCCGTTCGCGCTGGCACTCAAGCAGGCTCAGGAGTTGGGTTATGCCGAAGCCGATCCGACCGATGATGTTGCGGGCTATGACACGCGCGCCAAACTGGTGATCCTCGCTCGCGTGGCGCTCGGTGCGGAGGTTCCGGTCGAAGCGGTCCCATGCACGCCTATTTCGCACGTACAGCCAATTGACTTCGAGTACGCCCGCGAACTTGGCTGCACGATTCGTCAGATCGGCGAAGCGCACGTAAACGGCGATGAAGCGTTTGCAACCGTGGAACCTATGCTGGTGCGACAGACCTCGGCGCTGGCGCGCGCACAGGGATGCGAAAACGTTGTAATCACCGGCGGCAAGCTCGGAGGCAATACAGCATTTTCCGGTCCTGGGGCGGGCGGCGACGCAACTGCGGTCGCCGTCGTCTCCGATCTGCTGACTCTCTCGCACAATCCTTCACGTGCGGCGCTACGGTCCGCACGAAATTTCGAACTCGCGAAAGACTGTGTTGCACCGTACTTCTTGCGCTTCGTCGTCAAAGACCGTCCAGGAATTGTGGCCAGCATCGCGAGCGTTCTCGCGAAGTTTCATATCAATGTCGATGCTGTCTTTCAAAAGCCGGGATTCGACAAGACCGCGCTGCCGTTCGTGGTTACAGTGGAGGCATGCAGCGGTGTGAAGCTGGCGGCGGCGCTGGAAGAAATTGCACACAGCGAGTTCCTGGTTGAAGGGCCGTTGAAGCTGAGGATCTTTGCAGATTGATTTAGACATTCCGCAGCGGTGTGTGGAACACGAAACCGCAGCGGCTGCATTGAAGAGAAGCGGAGCTGAAAAAGTTTCCGCTGAACGAGAATGCAAGGCCCAAAGGGCCGACAGATGCGCAGCCCAGGGCGTAAGCCCTGGGTGGAGATCCAAAACGGAGCGGAGCCCCGAAGGGGCGGCATACTTTTCGCAGGGAGAAAAAATGTCGCCCTTTCAGGGCTCAGATCGATGGCGACGGATGACCCAGGGCTTACGCCCTGGGCTGCGCTTCTATCGGCCCTTCGGGCCTGACGTTCGGTGAAATCGACCGTCAGTTAAAGCTTATGCAATTGCAGTGCAGCAATCACGAATGCCGTCACGCGCTGGACCGGGAGTTCGCTTCCTTCGAGTGCCCCAAATGCGGCGACCTGCTGGAGATGTCCAGCAACGGCTTTCGTCCCGATGCGGGAAAGCTGCGGCGCCTCTGGCGCGACCGCCGCGCTTCCAACGCTCCGGAAGATCGCAGCGGCGTCTGGCGCTTTCGCGAGTTCCTTCCGCAGTATCTGGACGAGAGCATTGTCACGCTTGGTGAAGGCAATACGCCACTGCTCGCAGGTGCGAAGACAGCTGAATACGCCGGCGTGAGTCGTTTGCAATTCAAACATCTGGGCTGGAATCCAACCGGCTCATTTAAAGATCTAGGCATGACCGTCGGAGTGACGGAGGCGCGGCGGCGCGGCGCGAAGATCGTTGCATGTGCTTCGACCGGTAACACTGCTGCTTCGATGGCCGCATACGCTGCCCGCGCTGGCATGACGGCGCGGGTCTATCTGCCGAAAGGCAAACTCTCGCGCGCGAAGGTCGCTCAGTCGTTCGACTACGGTGCGGAAGTCGTCGAGATCGACGGCAACTTCGACGATGCGCTCGCGCAGATGATGCAGCGCAAGGATTCCGGCGAGTACTTCCTCAATTCGATCAATCCATTTCGTATTGAAGGCCAGAAGACGACAATGTTCGAGCTGATGGAGCAGCTTGATTGGAGTCCGCCCGATTTCGTCGTGGTTCCAGGCGGCAATCTAGGCAACTCTTCCGCTTTCGGGAAGGCTCTGAAAGAGCTGCACTCGGCAGGATTCATCTCCAAAGTTCCTCGAATTGTCATCGTGCAGGCGGCAGGAGCGAATCCTCTGGTGCAGACGGTGACCGCAGGGGCTCAGTCGCTGACCGTGGTGTCCAACCCAAGTACTTGCGCGACTGCTATCCAGATCGGCTCGCCGCGTTCGTGGCGCAAGGCACTGCAGGTTCTAAGTTTCACTAACGGAATCGTGCTCGACGTTACTGATGAAGAGATTCTCGAAGCCAAGTCCGTCATTGGACGCGATGGCATCGGCTGCGAGCCCGCTTCCGCGACAACGCTGGCCGGCATTCGTCGCCTGCGCGAGCGCGGAGCGATCAAGCACGATGCACACGTGGTCGCGATTCTCACCGGGCACGTGCTCAAGGATCCCGACATCATCCTGAAGATGCATGAAGGCAAGGCAGTTCGGAAGGCAGACTCATGAGTTCCCAAGAACTGGAAGGCGCTGAGATTATGGTGCCGGGATCGATTGCGAACATTGGTCCCGGCCTGGATACGCTGGCCGTGGCGGTGCAGCTTTATCTGCGCCTGCGCATCGCTCGCGTTAGCTCTTCCGAACGCGGAGCGTTGCATTTCCATTTTGGGAAGATGCCGCTCAATGGCGAGAATCGCATTGAGACTGCATTTCGCAAGCTCGCGGGCAATCGGCACGACTTTTCTTCCTTACACCTCGAAGTCGAAAGCGACATTCCTATGGGCTCGGGTCTTGGCAGCAGCGCGGCTGCGACCATCGCCGGGTTCCGGCTGTATGAGCTTCTTTACGGCGAGCAGAGCAGTGAACGTCTCCTGACTGCCGCTGCAGAACTTGAAGGACATGCCGACAACGCGGCTGCCGCGCTCCTCGGCGGCCTCGCAGTCTGCTGCCAGAAGCAGGACGGATCGGTTTACGCGTTCACCAGCCCATGGCCGGCGTCACTGGGATTCGTCGTGCTTACGCCCGAAGTGGCACTCTCAACCGAGCGCTCGCGCAAGGCTCTGCCGCACTCCGTTCCATTGAAAGACGCGGTCGCGAACATGCAGCGCGTCCTTCTTCTGCTTCAGGCGCTGCAGAGTGGCGATGACTCGCTGCTCGGCGAAGCCCTCGCCGACCGTCTGCATCAGCCTGCGCGCGAGTCGCTTGTGCCTGGACTCAATGCCGCACTGAGCCTCGCCCATCCCGACCTGCTCGGTGTTTTCCTCAGCGGCTCTGGACCTTCGATCGTGGCGCTGGCGCGCGAGAGACTGAGCGAAATCGAGGAGATGCTGGCGCAGAGCTACCGTCCACTGGGAATTCCATTTCGCACCTCCGTGCTGCGCGTGCATAATCCGGCATCAAGCATGATTGCGCCGCTGCTGTGCAGTTCGTGAGGTTCCCGTGGGAGAGGCGAACACGAAGTCACAAAGTCAACACACGAGGTCACGAAGAACCACTTTGTGACCTCTTCCGTGTTTGCCTCGTGACCTTCGTGTTCGCCTTTCCTCGCTGTCGTGCAGATAAGAAAAACTGATGTTGGCAATCAAAAGATTCAATTCAGAGGACGTCGGAATCAACCACGCTCGAAGCTAAGCTGTTGTTCATCTTCTTGGAACTATCCGAAAAACAAATGAACAAGGGTCTCCTTCGCAGACGGCTGTCGCTGTTTATCGGCTGTGTCTTTGTGGTATTTGCTTCCTGCATCGTCGGCCTGGCGCAGAGCGCGGCTCCCGATCGCATCGCGCAATTGGAGCAGCAGGTAAAAGCAGCGCAGTCGTCGGCGGACAATGCATGGATGCTGGTCAGCGCTGCCCTCGTGTTGATGATGACCGGCCCCGGTCTCGCTCTTTTCTATGGCGGACTCGTGCGCAAGAAGAACGTGCTCGCGACCATGCTGCAGAGCTTTGCCATGATGGCGCTCATTACCGTGATTTGGGCGATCATCGGCTACAGCCTTTGCTTCGGAGCAGGGAATAGCTTCATCGGCGGATTCCACAATATGTTCCTGCGCGGAGTCGGTATCGCACCCGATCCCGAGTACGCGGCGACGATTCCGGCACAGACGTTCATGATCTATCAGTTGATGTTTGCCATCATCACGCCGGCTCTGATTACGGGCGCTTTCGCCGAGCGGATGAAGTTCAGCGCCATGCTGGTGTTCATGACATTGTGGTCGTTGATCGTGTATGCGCCGATGGCGCACATGGTCTGGGGCAAAGGCGGATGGCTCAACGCAACGCTTGGCGGACGCTTTCCCAGTTTGGACTTCGCCGGCGGCACCGTCGTACACGTGACCTCCGGAGTCTCGGCGCTGGTTTGCGCCGCCTATCTCGGACGCCGACTTGGTTATCCCAAAGAGCCGATGCCTCCACATAGCGTAGTGCTGAGTTTTGTAGGTGCGTGCCTGCTGTGGGTAGGGTGGTTCGGTTTCAATGCGGGAAGCGCACTCGCAGCCGGCGGTCTGGCGACGAGCGCGTTTGTGAATACCCATTTCGGCGCCGCCGCGGCGGCGCTCGGCTGGGCTGCGGCAGAATGGCTGCGAAATGGTAAGGCGAGCGCGCTCGGTGCCATTTCGGGAAGCGTAGCCGGGCTTGTGGCGATTACGCCAGCGGCCGGATTCGTGAGTCCGATGTCCTCGCTAGTGATTGGAGCAATCGCCGGCGTGTTTTGCTACTTCATGGTGGCGAAGGTGAAGACCATCTTCGGATACGACGATTCGCTCGACGCCTTCGGCGTTCACGGTTCGGGCGGAACGATTGGCGCGCTGTTGACGGGCGTCTTCGCCACGAGCAGCATCAATCCCATTTACCATGATGCGCACGGCAACGTGTTGCCTTCCGGAGTTGTAGATGGCCATTGGGGGCAGCTCGGAAATCAATTCGTCGCCGTGTTGATCGCGTGGGGAATCGCCATTGTAGGCACGCTGATTATTCTGAAGATTGTGGATGTACTGATTGGGTTGCGTGTCCCTGCAGATCACGAAGTCCAGGGACTGGATCTGAGCCAGCACGGCGAAGAAGGTTATTATTGGGAACTCTCGGCGTCATAAAAGTCCTTTTCACCACGGAGGCACGGAGACACGGAGAGAAGGAAATGTTTTTAGTTTCAAGTTGCGGCGAAGGTAGTCGTGTTCACCCTCCTGAGTTCTGGCTTAGCCGAAACTTGAAACCAGAAACTTGAAACGCCTTTCCTGCTTTTCTCCGTGTCTCTGTGGCTCCGTGGTGAAAATGCAGTTGGTTCTTTTACGAGGCATTCATGGGAATGACGAAGATTGAGGCGATCATCCAGCCATCGAAGCTGGAACCGGTGAAGGAAGCGCTGCTCGAGATCGGCGTTGAAGGCATGACCATCATCGAGGTGCGCGGCCATGGCCGACAAAAGGGACACACGGAGATTTATCGTGGACGCGAGTACACGGTTGATCTGCTGCCCAAGATCAAGTTGGAAATGGTCCTTACAGACGAACTGGTCGATCGCGCGGTGCAGACGATCATCTCCGTCACGCGCACCGGTCGCATCGGCGACGGAAAAATTTTTCTCTCGCGCATCGACGAAGCCATTCGTATTCGCAACGAGGAGCGCGGCGTGGCCGCACTCTAGGCGCAGTGCATGTCGGTAGTTCTCTCCAGCGGCGAAGTACGTGAGCGGTATGAATCCGGACTCGGCGCGCTGCGGAGAGAGTTCGATTATTCCGGCAACGGCGTTGCGGTGGTCTCTGGACGCACCGCTCTCGTCGATGATGTCGTCCTCACCTGCTACAACCAACTCGTCGAAAAAGAAATAGTTCCTCCGAGTTGCGTCTCCATCATTGCCTTAGGCGGATACGGTCGAGGCTCGTTGCTTCCGCATTCCGACGTCGATCTGCTCTTCCTATTTCGGGATGCGAAGCACGAAGGTGCATACAAAGATTCACTGAGCCAGATCTATTTGGATCTCTGGGATTTGAAGATTCGCGCCAGCGCTACGGCGCGCACGGTAGTCGAGTGCGGAAGTCTTGATGCGGAGAATCCGGAGTTCACCGTTTCGCTGCTCGATTCGCGTTTTCTCACCGGAGACCGCGAGCTCTTCGACGAAGTTCGCAACAAGATCTTGCCAAGCCTCATGCGCAAGTCAGGCACGTCGCTGATGAATCTGGTCTGCGAGTCGGCGCGAACGCGTCACGCCAAATACGCGAATACGATCTACCACTTAGAGCCGCAGGTCAAAGAAGGACCGGGTGGCCTGCGCGACTACAACCTTGCAAACTGGCTGGCTCTAGCGAAGTCGTTTCGAGCTTCCGGACTGTGGCCTGCGCCTGAATCGCTATTTCAGTTTCCTCTGCGAGCCGAACTGAACTCTGCCTTTGATTTTCTAGTTTCGGTGCGCTGCTTTCTGCATTACCGCCACGGTCGTGATGATAACCAGTTGAGCTGGGAGGCCCAGGACGCGGCAGCGGAGAAGGGAATCGGTGCCCCGTCGATATCAATTCAGCCCGGGCAGTGGATGCGCGAATACTTCCGCAACGCGCGCACGATTCATGGCGCGTGTCTGCAATTGATGGACGATGCAATGCGTACGCCTCCATCTTTGCTCGATAAACTGCGAGCGATTCCCCGCAAGGCGCGCACCGGAGCGAAAGCAGACGTTCCCTTACCTGCGATTCTGCAGCTTCAAAATCCCCCTTCCTTCAAGACTGCGCTAGCGATTTTTCAACGCATGGCGACCGAACCTTTACAGCTAAGCGTCGATGCACAGCGGCTTCTGCGCGCATCGGCATCTCAGGCGGCAAACGCATCGGCGGAGGTCTTATGGCCGGAACTCAATCCAATTCTTGTGGGACGTTTCGCAGGCACCGCGCTGCGCGCCATGCGCGACTCCGGCTATCTCGATGTGCTCATCCCCGAGTTCAAGCTCATCGATGCGCTCGTAATCCGCGACTACTTCCATCGATATACCGTCGATGAGCACTCGATTCTTACCATTGACACGTTGCACGGGCTCAGGAGTTCCGAATCGGAATGGGCCCAGCGCTTCGCCGAAATTCTGGATGAGCTGGATAAGCCGGAGGTCTTGTACTTAGCTCTGCTTTTGCACGACGTCGGAAAAGGAGTCGAAAGCGATGATCACGTTATTGGAAGCTTGAGCATTGCCAAGCAGGTTCTGGCCCGGCTCAGCCTTGATTCGCAGGAGCAGGATACGGTGCTATTCCTGATTCGGAGCCATTTGGAGATGTCTGCGTCGATGCGGCGCGACATCTTTGATCCGAAAGTGATCGGCGCGCTGGCGGCTAAAGTCGAAACGCCGGAGCAATTAAAGATGCTCACTCTGCTCACGTATGCCGACATCTCTTCCGTCAATCCCGAAGCACTGACCGAATGGAAGGCGGAGACGCTATGGCATCTATATGCCTCGACGATAAATTTCCTGAATCGGCACGTGGATGACGCGATCGTTCACGGCACGCTCGGTTCTGAAAGCACCGGCAAGTTTCATTCATTTCCTTCAGAACTGGCAAACCAATTGGAGCCATTCCTCGAAGGGCTGCCGCAGCGATACCTGAAAATCTACAGCTCGGAGCAAATTATTCAACACTTCAAGCTGTTCTCGAGGTTGCAGCATGATGGTGTTGAATTAAGCCTGCTTCCACACCGCGATCTCTACGAGTTGACGATCCTCAGTCCTGACAAACCTGGTTTGTTTGCCACGATTGCGGGCGCGCTCTCCGCGTCGGGAATGGAGATCGTGAAGGCCAATGCTTTTTCCAACAGCAGCGGCATCGCCGTTGATTCGTTTTATTTCAAAGACCGCTTTCGCACCCTCGACCTGAATGCCTCCGAGCACGAGCAGTTAAAGGAGAAGATTCGGCGGATAGTCCGAGGCGAGCGTTCGCTGGATGAGCTGATTAGTGCCAGGACGGGATTTCTTCGTCCGGCCACGCCAAAGGTGCAGATCGAAACCAAAGTCCTGTTAGAAAACGAATCCTCAACCCACAGCACACTGCTGGAAGTTGTGGCGCAGGATCGCCCGGGCCTTTTATACCAGATCGCAAAATCACTGGCGCAGCTTGGGTGCAATATCGAGATCGCCCTCATCGACACCGAAGGAGAGATGGCGCTCGATGTCTTCTATCTCACTGCGAATGGGAGCAAACTGTCCGACGAAATGCAAAGTCGCTTGCGCGGCCTGCTGCAACAGAAGCTTGGCGCGAGATAAGACGACTGAGCGGACGTCCGGCCGTCGAAAAGCTTCTCGAGTTTCCGCGGGGACCCTTATTTCCGAGTAACCCGTCAGCACGACCTCGTTTGCGATCGCCCAGGAATATTGCATGCCCGGAGTCCCGCGTCCTTTGCGGGACAACCGAGAGTAGCCCACCATGCAGCGCAGCGGAAGGGTGGGTTGCGATGAAAGAGCTGATAGAGTCCGGCTTCCAGCCGGACGACTGAAAATCTCGAAGCCATCGAACCACAATCATCGCGCAGGAAGTATGGTGCGGTGTTTCAAACAACTACACGGAAATAAATGGATGTAAATATGTCGGCGATTCGAGATGTGCAAAAACGAGCCGCTTTGTAAAGCAATTCTCCTTCGTCCGGCTGAAAGCCGGACTCACAGTCGTGATGCTGTCATTCCACCCTTCCGCTGCGCTGCATGGTGGGCTACTCTCGTGCGTTCCGATTAGCCGGAGTTCTCTTCTTCCACTCGCGCCATTCTTCAGCCGTGATCTCCCAAATCTCCGCTGGGAGCCGGCCGCATACGTAATCACGCTCGACAGTCGCAATCAGACGCATGCCCGTCTTCTCCGAGATTCGCCTGGAAGCAATGTTCGCGACTGCCTTGGGAGCCCGCAAGACTTTGAAGCCAAGGACATCGAACCAGTAGTCATTGACCGCTGCCACCGCCTCGGTCATGAATCCTTGGCCTTGCCAGGGCAGCCCCAACCAGTATCCACGGTTGTCCCACTCATTTTTCTGAAGGCTGATCTTTCCAATCATGCGCTCAGGCGATTCCTTCAAGCGCAGGCTCCAATGCCATTCTTCACCCCGCTCGATCGCCGGCAGCATGACTTCGCGATAGTGCCGGACAGCCAGACCTTTGGGCCATGGCCACGGAACCCGGGCATTAAGAAATCTCACAATCTCCCACTGCGGAAACAGGACTTCCGTTTCCTCCGCATCGGCAAGCTGAAGCGGGCGCAAAAGAAGACGCTTCGTTTCGAGTGGGACGATCACCGTTCACCCGAACAGTTCAGCTTGCACCGACACCAATTCGGGAGCCTCTTTTATGCACTCCGGCGAGTCGTTCTGTGGATCGTTCACAAATGGTCCAACGAGGAACCGTTTCATCAAAGCCGCGTCGAAAGGGCGAAGCAGCTCCGCGTGACGATGAACTTCCGAGAATGGAGCCGTTAGCCATGCATCGTATTGCTCCGGCCTCAGAATCGCAGGCATTCGATCATGCACATCGCTGAGCAACTCGTTTGGAGTGGTCGTGACAATCGCGCAGGATTCAATTTCCAGCCCACGCGCCTGCTTCCACCTGTCCCATATGCCGGCGAAAGCAAACAGAGAATCATCGTTCATCCCGAAATGAAATGGCTGCTTCGTGCTGCCCTCACGCTTCCATTCGTAAAACCCATCTGCAGGAATGAGGCAGCGACGCCGCTCAAAGCTCTCACGGAAAGCAGGTTTGTCGAGGAGCGTCTCGCTTCTGGCGTTGATCTGCGCAGCCGAAGCGTCCTTCGCCCAGGACGGAATGAGTCCCCAGCGCATCGACGAGATCACTCGGCGACCATTGTTCGCGCGTACGACCGGCACCGGCTGAGTGGGCGCAATGTTGTAGCGCGGCGCCAGGTCGAGATCATCGCCGCCATAAACCGCCTCAAACTTCTCAGCCAGTCTGTCTGCACGCGTTAAGCGGTACCGTCCGCACATGAGGCTTCGATATTAGCAGCGCCGAAGGATGGAAATGCCGCAAAACGTCCTACGGTTCGCAGAGCCCTGGTATCCGGTGCTGGTGAGCGGAGCAACCATAGCAGCGGTGATGCTCGGGACCCAGCGAAGTTCGGGCGGGCAGCCACGAAACAATTTTGCTAAGGGAGACAATCACCGACTGGCCAGCTTCTCCGCACCCGACATAGGAAAATAGGGGGGATCAGGCTGTCCCGCTTCACTCGGAGACCTATAATGGGAAAGATTGAGCCACCCGCAACCCCCATGGATCAGACGGTCGCCCCGCTGAAGATTGTGCTTGACCTCAAGTATTGTTGAGGTACGTTATAGACCAACTTGAATAAATCGATTCTCAGGCGACAAATCAGGCGATCCCTCAAAGAGCAGGGGTTCCGATTCGCTGGCACAGAAATTGTCATTCCTAGGGAAATCACCAAAAATGGCCTGCGGAAGCTGCATGACACTGCGGTTCGACACAAGATCGAACGTGCCGAGCGCGGTTTAAGACGCCTCGAAGATCGTCTGCTCGGCTGCATCGCAAATTCCGGGGAAGTGATTGCTGATCAGATTCGCCCCGCTCTGGTCGAAGTACGGGCCAACTCAGAACATGAACTGCTCTTTAGATATGCCGCTCTGCATTGGAACATTCCGGTCTCGTCCGGATACGGGCGCCGACTCCGATATCTAGTTGTAGATAGGTCGAATGACAAACTCATCGGGATTATTGGCTTAAACGATCCCGTTTTTGCCCTCGGCCCACGAGATAACTGGATCGGGTGGAATCGAGAGCAGCGGCGTGACCGCCTTCAAAATGTGCTTGATGCCTTCATCTTAGGGGCTGTGCCGCCTTACAACTCATTGTTGTGCGGGAAGCTGGTTGCCATGCTCGCAATGAGCAATGAGGTTCGTGAACGGTTTTGGCGGAAGTACCACGGCAAGACCTCATTTATCTCTGGAAAGGAAAATGACGGCAGAGTCGCACTCATAACGACGTTGTCGGCTCTGGGCCGATCGTCGGTCTACAATCGCCTCGCTTATAACGGGCGCCTGCTCCTTCGATCCGTTGGTTTCAGCCAGGGCTCTGGCGAATTTCAATTCAGTAATGGCCTGTATAGCAGCATCTTCGCGTATACAAAGCGTTATTGCACGGCAACGGCCAAGAATTCGGATTGGGGCAGCGGATTTCGCAATAAGCGAGAAGTCATTCGGAAGTGTCTGCAGAAAATTGAACTGTCTTCAGCGCTGAACTATCACGGTATTCAACGCGAGGTATTCCTTGCGCCATTGGCTCGAAACGCACGAGAGTTTTTGCGCGGCGAGCACAGCAAGCTCCTCTGGTATGACCTGCCTGCTACTGACCTAGTTGACTGGTTCAGGCGTCGTTGGCTTCTGCCGCGGAGCATGCGTCCTGAAGGTCGGGCAGAATTCTTCCGCGAACAGTATCGAATCTGGAAACGCGATGAGTGATCCACAGCGCCCATTTGCTGACTTGCCTGCGGCCCTCGTTGAGGAGGTTCTCGAACAAACCGCTCTGGTGAGCGACATTATCCTGAGCGAGTTCACCCAATTTAAAAAAGAGCGCAAGACCATGCGAGAGGCGCTGAAGGCGAAGGGCCTACTCAGACATGAGTCATCGCTAGGTTACCCGCCTCTTCCTACAACGTGCGGCACTGACGGGTCATACGCGATCGAGAGACTGCTTAGCACAGATCTAGCTGCCGCGGCCGCGGTCGCCGTCGAGGGCCTAACTCCGCCCTCAGAAAAACGATTCTGGGATGAGCCCCGCCACAGCACATTCATTGCTGCCGAACGACATGAAGCAGAAACAGCCACAATTCTGCGCGCTGTGATGCTAGGTCGCGAACTGGAGCTTGCGACTAAAGCCCCTCACGACCTCGTAATGCTGGACATGACGCTCACCTTACCGATTATTTATCTGAACCAGGCTCTGAACCAAGCCCCTCTGTGCCCGCTACTCAAGTGCTCCCATGAGTTTGTTAACAACTGCTTAGGGTACCTCAAGGCATATGCAACGACGTTGCGCTGCACTCGGTCGGATAAACACTTCATTGCCCTCCCAAAATACTCAAGCCGGCGAGAAATCGGCTTCGAAATGCAGTGGCCAACCAACCAAGATGACCGGGGCGCCCTTACCCTGATTCTTGAACCCGGTGAGTTTACTCGGGCAATGCCGCTTGAAAAGCCGCAACAAGCATGGCATTTGTATGTCAACCGATTGCCTTCTTCGTTGGTCAGTGAAGCGCAGGCGCTGGCTTCAGATATCACTGAGGCGCTCAATCAAACTCACGTGTTCCACTACAAGCCTCATGCCTGGCTGCCCGCGCTGAGAATCGAAACTTCTGCAGATGCGGCAAAGAACGATTACCGACTAGCCGCGATCATCCAAGGGCTCAAGCACCAATGCGCAGCTCCCGGAATGCTTGAACCTTATCCATTGTGCTTGGCCGATCGTACAGTCAAGGCACTGGCTCGATCTCTGCCAATGTTCCGTCAAGTTGCCACCCAACATATGGCTGAACAGTACGACGGCGATGTCGGTGAAGTATTTTTTGCGATGCACGGATACCGCAGTGACTCAGGGGGACAGTGATGGCCGATCACGATGACTTAAATAAACTTTTGGATAATGCAGAACGGCTGGGTGTAGTCGGTTCGCCATCGTCAACGGCGCAATTAGCGCTCGATGTACTAGGAGCAGCAGTTACTCGCAAGCTAGTTGGAGAGCTTGCTCTTTTGAGATTCCCGCAAGATTCAGCGCAGCACTTTGCATTAGGACAGATCACAGAGGTTCAGCTCCGCAATGTATGGCACGAAGATCCAACGATGCGCAGCCTCATCCGGCAGCGCGGAAGAGTGGATGCCGTGAGCGAACGTCAAGATACACACCTCGGCCAAATGGTTGTAAGTGCAGTGTTTAAGCAAAACGGCAAAACCTACGAACCGAGCATTCTTGGCACCGTACCCTGCACAGGAACTTCTGTGAATATGGTCAGCGACGAGATACTCGACGAGATACTCCGGCCCTACCAAGATCAAATTTTCTACTTGGGCCATGTTTATGGATCGAAACCGCGCTTGCCCCTTTGGTTCAAGCACTTCGCGCAAGGACCTGACGGTGCGGGTGAGGCATACCATCTGGGGATCTTTGGAAAGACAGGATCTGGAAAGTCCGTACTCGCGAAAATGCTCCTGTGCGCGTATACCAGGTACTCAAAGATGGCAATTCTAGTCATCGATCCTCAAGGAGAATTCTCGAAAGATTTTGGTGAGGAGCCAGCAACAGGTGAGTTTCGCCTGCCATTGGGAAAGATCGCCGATGCTCTCAACAAGCCACATTACGTCTTTACTGTCCGCAATCTAGTACTGGACAGATGGGAACTGTTTGAGCAGATACTTCAGGAATCTGCATTCTTCGAACGACTCACAATTCCACATGGAGAAAACAGGCAACTCGCCTGCAGCATTCTTGCTGACAAACTTCAGAAGTCCAGCGTGAAGCTCAAGGACTTGCACACTCGAGAAACGTTTGATAAGGCTTGGAAGCTACTCTCGGACGAAAAGATTCAGAAGGTTTTCTATAGGAGCGAGGCACCCCGTCTTCGCTTTGCTGGCGCGATTGAAGAAGCCGATCCCGATGATTTTTATAATTCGTATTGGGAGCCCGTCACGGAGCTGTTCAAAGAGGATAGGCAGGGTGCAAGGACGATCAACAAAGCACTTGCATGGCTACTTGATCCAGATGCGTCAAAGCGTCCCATCCTCGTCATCGATCTCTCGCGGGAGCAGGCAAAGAATCTGTTTTGGAATGACCGGATCCAGGCTCTGGTCATCAAGCGGCTGCTCGACGGATTGACCCAATCAGCGGAGCACTTTTATAAGGGTAACCAAAGCCTAAATACGCTGGTTGTAATCGACGAAGCTCACCGCCTCGCGCCAAGAGAGCTTCCGCGTGATGATGATGCCGCGGCAGGGGTTCGAAAAGTATTAATCGATGCAGGACGAACTACGCGAAAGTATGGGCTTGGATGGCTATTCATTAGTCAGACCCTCTCCAGTTTGCACCAGGAAATTATTCAGCAGTTAAGAATCTTCTTCTTTGGATTCGGCTTGGGCCTCGGGCAGGAATTCCAATCTCTGAGGCAGTTGGTCGGCTCCTCAAGTACAGCTCTCGACCTATACCAACTTTTCCGAGACCCGCATTCTGCTTTTGATGTGAAGAGCCGCCAGTACTCGTTTATGACGATTGGACCGGTAAGCCCGCTGTCTTTTGCCGGCACGCCACTATTCCTTAATGCGTTCAATGACGCCGGAACATTTCTTGGAATAAACGAAATCAAGATTTGAAGTAACGCCCTGATGCCTCCACGGCTACTGAAAGCGTTCAGAGATCAACGACTACCTGCTTTGCTGGAATCGTCATTCCCAGATGGCAGCGATAGTTGCTCCGACTGGGCTCTCTGCTCCGACACTTCTGTTTCCGATTTCGAAACAGGCGACCTTTCTCCCGGCGTAGGTGAAGTGCTAGTCACCGCTGGTTCCCGCGCCGAACTGTCCTGTTGATTTGGAGGCCCTGAGATTCTGAGTTGGTCCGAGGTTTTGGCATTGCTGGACCGCTCATGATTAGTTGTGGGATGCGCTACTTCCGTATCGGCTCTTGTTCCGTTCTCCGCGCTTGCGACCTGCAAGCTATCAAGAACAAACTTCGGGCATGCGTCGACGTCGATCAATTGCCTTAGGTACAGCTTCGTAAGCTCTAGTCGGGCAGCAAGATCGCTGTAGGGAAAAACTCGCTTCAGCCACCCCTTCGTACGGTTCTGTTTGACAATCACTTCAGTGAGCAGGAGATCAGTAATCGGAGACAACGTTAGACTCAGTGGGTATGTCTTGAGTATCTCATCGACCAGTGCATGCACTTGATCAGTTCCCGGAGGAGCAGGCATCTCAAAAAATGACTTGTCAATATCGATCGGTTGGTTCGTCACATGGAACACGGCTTGCTTCGTGATCGTGTAAGCATTGCTAAGAATTCGTTCGGCGAATTTGGGATCAAGACTTCCGTAAGTTAAGCCCTTGATGATGTAGGCTTCGCGGTCCTTAGCGGACAAATCAAAAGCGACTTCTGCGATTCGCATGAGGAATACTGACAACTGAGAAAGAGATTCTGAGATCAGGAATCTGTGGAATACTCCGGGAGCTCGCTCCGAGTGCTTAGTGAGTCGTCGTAACTGAAACATTAGGTAGTTTATGGCAGCGAAGGGTTCATCAAACCTTATTTCAGTAATGAGTGTTTGATAAAGATCCCAATAACCCTGAGAGTTGTCCAGTCCGCGATTCCACTCGATGGCGTGAGTCTCATAGAAATGACGGTCCGAGATTCCCGGCCACTCCGCGTGTCCAATACGGTAATTTGATTCGAGCTCTTCCACCTTGTGAATGTCTAGAATCTGCACGCCGGTGCTTCTAGCAAAGTCCTTAATATTCCACTTGGTTCCCTTTCTAAAGAGGAATGCCTCTCTCGCCCCCACAAAATTCTTAACCCCCGAGAGCCAAAAGATGCGGTCTAGCGGACCGACGGCACCACTCTTGCACTCTGCTATGATCATCTGCCGCCGCAACGGATGGTTGTAAGTAACGGCTAGCACGTCTAGGTCGGTTGCTTGATCGAGGTTCGCAATAGTAAAGATCGGACACGCCCGTCGTACAAAATAGCCCATGAAGATATGAAGGCGGGCTACGCGATATTCGAGCTCTTCACCAATGACTAGTTTCGGAGGTTTCGGTACCGAAGCAGCTGGCGAAGACTTCACCTTATCTGCTGCCGCTGCATTCCGCGATTTCGTGCGATTTGCCAATCACTTCCTCCTAGTAGTGCGAAGGCCATGAACGAGTTCATCGTGATGCTTTCTAAGAGCATCAGACAGCTTCACATCTGCCCGAATCGCGCTGGGAGAAATAAACTGACCTGCCCGGTCCAGCTCCTCTTGAGACGGTGCTGCGCCGCTTGGCAGGAAACTTTGATGATCCAAGACTTCTTTCACAGCCAAAGCCACATCCGTCTTCAGAAGCTCCATGCTATATCTGCCGGGATATCGTGGCGACTCAATCACATTCACTATGCCCCGCGAAAGCGCTAATGGATAGTCTTGGCCAATTGCTGTTGCGGGCCTGACGGTTGCGATTTCTCCCTCGGAGACCAGCTTGTTGACAATCCAGCTCGGGTTAATGATCTTTCCACGGCCGGGAGTCGAAAAGAACTGCCCGTAGCGGAAGGAGTTCAATAACAGCTTAGCGTCGTCGATCAGGTCCGTGCTAACAGGGGTTCCAGCGGCCTTGTCAAAGACGTCCCAAATGTGCGGAGCCGTAGTGAAATATGCTCCTTGGCTGCCGGCCGACGTTGTGATACGCGAGTAGTCAACGATGCCGACCTTAACGAGCACATCCAAGAGGGCCTTGTCAGTATGGGCAGGCAGCGGAACACCAGGGTTTTCCAAAATGAACTCATGAATCTCAAGCGCAGCTTGCCGCTGGTGCGGGTTGAGCGAACTCAGCACTGTGTGAGCGTCTCGGGCGTTGCCGTCAAAAGAGTGAGGATTGTATAGCAGCGGACTACCCGACTCCGTTTCCCTGGTTTGTCCCAAAAGCCCGAGTTCAGTCGCGAGGCGAATTGCCTCATTTATCTGCTCTTCGGCAAATCCTTCGTTTGCAAGCTGGTTTTTCAGCGACTCATCTCTTTGAGGCAGGCGCAATGTTGCCGATAACAGGGCAACTGTTGCGCGCTCCGCGGCCGTTGGTTGAAGCAGCGGAAAAATCTTTCCAACCGCGTCCAGGACAGCTCCTTTTGAGTCTTTCTTAAACCTGTAGGCATCAGCGACTCGAGAGCTTTCGGCGGCCCACGATATCTCGACGACACCGAGTCGCTCAGCATGGGACAAGACCTCCCGAGCTGCGGAAGGCTTAAGCCGAGACAGCTTGCGATGTCTCTCAAACTTATCGCCATCGATTTTTCCCAATGCCCGGGTCGCGGAGAAGAGATCGCCTGCTCTTCCCGCACTCAGAAGAGCGTCGAAGGAATCGAATGCGGGATGGTCTGTAGGGTACTTGGCTATTACCTTGTGGGCGGCAATTACCCAAGCACCCTGTTCCATTTCTGGGGTCATTCGGAATGCGATTATAAACGCCAGCAAACGCCTGAGAGGCGCTCCCTGCTACCGTGCGGCTCAGGATGACAAGACATTTCCCGCCTACGAGCGACGGATCAAAATACCGTCGGTCGTCCCTCTGTAACTCACTGAATCTTCGTTGGGATTTCCACATTTTTGCGCGTTGATTTTCCGGCTCCAATCGGGTCCCATTTCGGTACAATTGTTAGGCGAAGATAAGGAGAACACACTGTGTTACGAGAAGAGCCACGAACTGGCCGGATTGCCGATTTTGAGTTTCAGTTTTGGGAATGCTGGGAGTACGACGACAACCTTCCGGGGTCGCTGCAGCGGCATTGGTTCCGGTCTGACACTGACCTGGTTGCGCCGACCTCTGACCATATGCTGCACATGCTTTACCGCCAGAAGATGGGGTGGCTGGTCGCGCCGGCGGTCACGAGCCAGCCTCAGCCTTCGTGTACGAGCGAGTGGGACAAGAGAACCACCCACACTGTGCTCGTTCGAGGCGAAGAGGTCCTGCTCACAATCTGTGAGCACTACACGGAAGCCAGCGGTGGCGCGCCGGTGAGCACCAAGGTGATCGGGCCGAACGGTTTAATCACGTCCTCTTACCCGGAGATGCTGGAGCGGCTCGGGATTGCGGGGGAAAAGCGGCAGTCGGCAATCGGCACTCAGCATTCGGCGGAAAATCAGCAATCGGCACTCGGCACTCGGCAGTCGACTAAAGCAAAGCGCCTGCCTTTGGCAGTCGGAGCTCGACAAGCGGCTGCCGCCGAAAACGGAAATTGCGACTCCGAAATTGATATTCCCCTAGACGGCGAATCAATTGCAGGCGTCGCGCCGCAGCACTCTGCTGCTATGACTGGCGCCTCTGAACCTGACACTAATCCCCCTCTCCGCCCGCCGGCTCTCTCCTACGGCCAACGACCACGATACATTCGCGTCGGAGATCACGACCTTGAGGTTACGGAGTACGAATATTTTTCGGCGAACGATCCCAAATGGATCGTTGCTCAGAAGTTCGTGGCTCCTGATGGAACCGAGACTTCGACTTACCAGGAGATGCTGCAAAAGCTCGGTGGCAGGCCGCGTCCGTACTTGCCGGAAGACGAGCACCGGCCAGCTTTAGCGAGTAACCAAGCTATTCAAAGCCCGGAGAAAGAGGGCGTTCCTGAAATGGAACTAACGGCGCAAGGCACAAACGCGATGGATCCATCCGGCACGACAGCGAATGGAGAGCAACCTGTTCCAGCGCAACCTGCTCCAGCGCAGCCTTCTCCACGAAACCAGGTTCAAGATTCGCACAGCCAATCGCCGAGGCTGAAGCGGCGCATCACCATCAGCGATCATCCGCTCTTTCCCAACGAATTCAATACGGAAGGCCGTACCCATACGCAGAACCTCATGGAGACTATTTGGTTTGCCGAGTGGCTGCGCACGGAGAATCCCGATCTCTACGAGGCGGCTCTCGATTCGGTGAAGCGGAAGGAATATCTCGCGCGCAAGGGGGCGGAGGAGCGCATCGCGGCCGATGCCGCTCCGCGCTGCCAGTTCATCAAGGCTGACGGCGAGCGCTGCGGCTCGCCTGCGCTCAAGAAGCGTCGCTTCTGCTACTTCCATAACCAGACGAACGCGGAACGCAGTTCAGCGCAGGAATTCGAGCTTCCCGTTTTGGAAGATGAGCTGGCCATCCAAATGGCGGTAACGAACGTGTGCCGCGGCTTGGCGAAGAAGAACCTGGAACCGAAGTACGCCACGGCGCTGCTGTATGGGCTGCAGGTCGCCTCGATTGCGGTGAAAAAAGCTGCGGCGGCGAAGGGGAAAACGAAGAGGTGATCCGCAAGATGTTGCGTATCGACCATGCTCAATCCGGCATATCTTGCGGATCAAAAAATGAAACCGCCGGATTTTTGGAGTGCAAGTGCTTTGGATGACGGATTTTGCGAAAAACAGGGAGGGGGAGGGGAGAGTAGGGCACAGGGGACAGGGGACAGGGCACAGGGAAGATTCGCAGGACGATTGGCGAGCGCGTTCGGGTACAGGACGATGGCAAGCGTGTTCGGTCAGGTTGGAATTACGCTGCTTTATCTGAATCCGTTCGCTCTTCGTCGCCGATCATCTCGCGCGCGGTTTGCTCCTGCGTGTCTTCGAGCTGCGAAGGTTTGCCGACGGCTGCCGTGGGATTGTCTGCCGCTTTGGTCTTCTCGTCGCCCTGTGCTTGCGCGTCGGGTGGATGGACGGTGAGGTCCATGGTGGTCGATCCGATTTGAATGTCGTTGCGTTCGCGCAGTTTGCGGAAGGCTTCCGCGAAGATGAAGCTGCTGGCTTTGCGGCGCTGTTTGGGATCGACAACGTAACGCAGCGTGAGTTCGATGTAATTGTCGGTGACTTTGATGTACACGTCGGGTTCGAGTTCGAAGTGCTGCACCATGAAGTAGCGCTGCATTCTGTCGAGCTGCTTCTGTGCGCCCTGCAGGAACTGCTGCGTGTATTCGTGTCCAACGCTCTTCAGAATTTCGGAGAGCGCTTTCACGTTGCCGGCGTAGGTGATGGGGATTTTGATCTCGTCCCAGATGTAGCCGAAGGTGCGCGTGTAGTTGAACACTGGAGTGCCGAACACTTGAGCATTGGCAAATTGAATCGTGCGTCCGCTGTATTGATCGCCGCTGATCCAGTTGCCGATCTCCATCATGCGCGTGTAGAAGAAGCCGATATCGATTACGTCACCGCTGAGTTTGTTGATCTCGATGCGATCGCCGCCGGAGTACATGTGTCCGGCGAAGATGGCGATGCGGCCCGCGATGCTCAGCAGAGGCTCGCGCAAAGAGATTGCCAGGCCGGCGCCGATCAATCCGAGGAACTGGCCTTTGTGCTCGAAAACTTTTGTCCAGAACCCGATGATTGCCGCGACGGTGAGAACCGTGATGACGGTGTTGGTCAACCTGTAGAGTCGGTAATGCTCTTTCGGCGTGGCATCGCGGGATTCGATGACCTTGCGGCCTATTAGGGCGACGACGTAGGCAGCGATCAGAACACCGATAGTGCCCAATACCGGAATTTCATAGCGAAAGTGCGGCATTGAGTACTCAGATGCACTTCCGATGGGGCGTGTTTGCGAGGGGATTCGGGCAGAGAAGACGGCCCGTCTCGCAGCGAAACGGGCCGCGCTACTTTTACGTGTTGTCGGTTACTTCTTGTCGGCCTGCAGGGCGAGCTGCAATTGGTGAATGGCTTCATCAACTGCTTTCAGCGCGTCTTCGCGATGGCCGCCGAAGTCATGCGCCGCGGTCTGCAGCTCCTTCTTGGCTTCCTGCAGCTCCCGAATGGCGCCGCGAATATGAGGATGACGCTCCCGGCGCTCGGCCTTTTCGTTGTCTTGCGTTGTCGGCAGGAAACCTGACTTGGCCGTCGGCGCCTGCGCGACCACCGGAGCGCCTAACAAGAAGGTGAGCAGCACTGCAACCGCTGCGCGAACCACAGTTTTCATGAGCTACCTCCGAATGAGGGGGATGTACTTCTGCAGAAGCATAACCCAAAGCGCGTGAAGAAGACTCGCTATAATCGAGAGTTCGCAGCCCTCCGCTGCTCGATTTCGTGTTGAGGAGCATTCATGTCCACGGCGCCTTCCATTGCCACTCGCGTTGAGAAAGACTCGATCGGTCCGAAGGAGATTCCTGCCCACGTGTATTACGGCGTGCAGACGGCGCGCGCCGTCGAGAACTATCCCATTTCAGGAATGCGGGCGCACCCCACGCTGATCCGGGCCATCGCGATGATCAAGCGAGCTGCTGCCGAGGCCAACAAGGAACTTGGGCTGGTCGATGCGAAGGTTGCTGATGCAATCATTTCGGCAGCCAAGGAAGTTATCGAGGGTAAATGGGATCGGGAGTTCGTGGTGGATGTCTTCCAGGCCGGCGCCGGTGTCAGCTTCCACATGAACTCGAACGAGGTGATCGCCAATCGCGCGGAAGAGATTCTAGGGGGCAAGCTCGGCGAGTACAAGCGCGTACATCCCAACGATCACGTCAATTATGGGCAATCGACCAACGACGTTTTTCCCACCGCGATGCGCCTTGCGACGGTGATTGAGCTCGAGAAACTTTATCCTGTGCTCGATTCGCTGGCCCACAGCTTCGACCAGAAGAGTAAAGAGTTCTGGGAGATCATGAAATCCGGGCGGACGCACATGCAGGACGCTGTGCCGATCCGTCTCGGGCAAGAGTTTGCGGCGTACAGAGAAACTCTGCGGCGGGCTCACGAGAACATCCGGCAGAACTCGGAAGACCTGCGCTGGCTTGGGCTGGGCGGCTCGGCAGTCGGCACCGGCATCAACACGCATCCTGACTATCGCGGACGTGCAGTTGCCAATCTCACGCGCATCTCGGGGCAGAAGCTCATGCCCGCAATCGATATGCGCTGGGCGATGCAGTCGAATGCGCCCATGGCGCAGATCTCGGCGGCGCTGCGCAACCTGGCCCTCGAAGTCATTCGCATATCGAACGACATTCGCCTGCTCTCGTCGGGTCCCAATACGGGAATGGCGGAAATCTATCTCCCAGCGTTGCAGCCGGGATCGTCGATCATGCCGGGTAAGATTAATCCCGTGATGCCGGAGCTTGCCGCGATGGTTTCGTTCCAGGTAGTCGGGAACGATACGGCCGTCGCGCTCGCAGTTCAAGGTGGACAACTCGAACTGAACGTCATGATGCCGACCATGGCATACAGCGTATTGCAGTCGATCACGATCATGACCAACATGCTGCGCCAGTTTGACAAGTTCTGCATCAGCGGACTTACCGCAAACAAAGAACGCTGTCAGTTCTACGCCGAGAGCACAGTCTCACTGGCAACGGCACTCAATCCATACATCGGTTATCAGAAGGCTGCGGAGATCGTGAAAGAATCGGTCGCGACTGGTCGCTCGATCATCGAGATCGCTCGGTCGAAGGGATTATTGAAGGAAGAGGAGATCGCAGAGATTCTGGATCCGGTGAACATGACCGAGCCGAAGCGTCCGCTCGAAGCGGCGAAGCAGAGAGAGAAGATTAAGGCAAGCTAGAATCGAAAACAGCCAATGTCACTTACACGCCAGCAAGCCCTCGATATGTTTCGCTCCGATGATCTGATCGGCATCGGCATGGAGGCCGACGCCGTTCGCCGACGCCTTCATCCTGAAGGCGTGGTCACCTACATCATCGATCGCAACATCAACTACACGAACTTCTGCACCGAGTATTGCTCGTTTTGCGCATTTTATCGCCCGCTAAAAGGCAAGCTGGCGGCCGAAGGCTACATCCTTGATTTCGATACCATCTACGAAAAAATCCGCGAGACCGTCGAGCTTGGCGGCACCGGCATTCTCATGCAGGGTGGTCTGCATCCCGATTTGAAAATCGACTGGTTCGAGCGCCTGCTGCGCGGAATCAAAGACCGCTTCCCCGGAATTCACCTGCACTGCTTTTCGGCTTCCGAGATTATCGCCATTGCTGAATACAGCGGTCTCACGATTCGAGACACGATCATGCGGCTGCGCGATGCCGGCCTCGATTCCATTCCGGGAGGCGGCGCTGAGATCCTGGACGACGATGTTCGCTATCGCATTGCCCGCCTGAAATGTCTGACTGGAGACTGGCTCAATGTGCATCGCACCGCGCATCAGCTTGGAATGCGCACTACAGCCACGATGATGTTCGGCGTCGGCGAAAATTACGAACAGCGCATCAACCACTTCCAGGCGATCTACGATCTGCAGCAGGAAACCGGCGGCTTCACTGCATTTATTCCGTGGAGCTTCCAGCCGAAAAACACCGCGCTCGGCGGACGCAAATGGGACGAAGCAACTTCAGTTGAATATTTGAAACTGCTGGCGATTTCCCGCTTGTTCCTGGACAACGTTGAAAATGTGCAGGCGAGTTGGGTAACGCAAGGTCTGAAAGTTCTGCAGATGGGATTGCGTTTCGGCGGAAATGATGTCGGCTCAGTGATGCTCGAAGAAAACGTCGTGCGCGCCGCAGGCACATCGAACTGCACCACAGAAGAAGAGCTGCGTCACATTATCCGCGACGCCGGATTCAAGCCCGTGCAGCGCGACACGCTGTATCGCACGATGTTCCTGAATTGATCTTTATCACTTCGGGCTATCGCGATGCTGAGCCTTTACGTTGTAGCCAGCTTTCTTCAGGCGCTTGGCAACATCTTCGGCGATCATCACTGAGCGATGCTGCCCGCCGGTGCAGCCGAATGCGATCGTCAGATAGCTTTTGCCTTCTCGGATGTAATGCGGCATGAGATAGATCAGCAATTCCGAGATTCGATCGATGAACTCCTTCGTTTGCGGGAACTGACGAATGTAGGCCGCGACTTTCGGATGCTTCCCTGTCAGAGGGCGGAATTCGGGAACAAAATGAGGATTTGGCAAAAAGCGAACGTCGAATACCAAATCGGAATCGCTGGGTACGCCGTTCTTGAACCCAAAGCTCACACATGAAACCAGAATGCTGTGACTATTGCCTTTCCCATCCTGAAACTTTTCCAGGATATGGGACCGCAGTTCGTGCACGTTGAACTTGGACGTGTCGATAATTACGTCGGCAAGATTGCGGACGAAGTCGAGCTGCTTGCGCTCCGAGCTGATGGCCGACGCAACCGAAGAACTCTTGCCGAGCGGATGCGGTCGTCGCGTCTCGCTGAAGCGCCGCACAAGAGATTCATCTGACGCTTCCAGAAAGACGACCTGCGTGTTGATCGTTCTCTTAACCTGCTTGAGGATTTGGGGCAATCGAGTGAGCGTCTGGCCTTCTCGAATATCCACAACCAGAGCGGTGCGTTCAATTTCGGGAGACTGCCGTGCAAGATCAGCAAATCGGGGAATGAGTTCCAGCGGAAGATTATCAACGCAGTAATATCCAAGGTCTTCGAAGGCCTTGAGCACCGAGCCCTTCCCCGAGCCACTCATGCCGGTGATGATCACCAGCTCGGTTGGACCGCGTTTGAACTTGCCTCCGCGCGGCGCCAGACGCCGACGCGGAATCTTCTGCTCGTCAGCGTCTTGCACCCGTTTAGAAGCAGTCGGCATGAAGAAATGTTAGCAGGAGCCTACGGCGCTTCAATCAACTCCATCTTGCCATCTTTCTTGCGGTGTAACACTTTTACTCGCCCATCGGGATCGCGGAAGACGAACACGTCGCGATCGCGAAATTCAGCTTCTTTGACAGCCTCCTCGATCGTCATCGGTCGAAGGGCGACAGAGTCAGCGGACTTCACAACATGCGCTTCCGTCAACCGAGCGACTGCTGGAAAGGAGTGGACCACAACGGGAACGGCCGTCGCCGGATTCGCGCCCACGGCCATGTGCTGAGCCTCCTGCTTTGCCACCTGCTTCGGCCATTCTTCTTTGCGGGGCTGGCGCTTCTTCGTCCGCCAGCGGCTCTTGTACTTCACTGCCTGGCGATCGATCTTGTCGAGCGCCTCTCCGACCGCAGCAGACATTTCCGTGGCTTCGGCGACGCCGACAATTGGATGATTGCGAATCTTGATGGTAATTTCTGCGATATTGCGGTGTTTTTCCAGAGTGAGGATTACGTGCGAATCGAAGGTGCTGCCGAAGAGTTTTTCGAGTTTGCTCAAGCCGTGTTCCACCTGCTTGCGCACTGCGGGAGTGATTTCATACTGCCTTCCGGTGTACTCGACGTTCATCAAACTCCCTCCAACGAGCTTCTAAGCTGCTGAGCTACTAAGCTGCTAAGCCCCTGACGACAGGAGCGTGGAGTTTTGCTGCGGTTGGCTGATGTTGGCTTGAGTTTCGTTGGCTTCGCTGGCGATCAAGCCAGGCTGCGAGATCGTCCCGGAGTCACTCGCGTTGGAAGCCGCCCTCCTTTCTTCGATCGCAGTTCGTTCGATCAAATGCTTAGAAGCTTAGCCGCTTAGCAGCTAAGAAGCTTCTTTCAATCCTTCAACCGTCTTTGATGCGTGCTGGGAATCTTCATGTCCTCACGATACTTCGCAACCGTACGGCGCGTCACGTTAATTCCTTGCGATTGCAGAATGCGCGTGATCTGCTCGTCAGTCAAGGGACGTCGTGAATCTTCTTCTTCGATCAGCTTCTTCACCCGGCGTTTCAGGATCATCAGCGACGTTCCGCCGCCTTCAGGTCCGTTGACGCTTTCGCTGAAGAAGTAGCGCAGCTCATAGACGCCCTGCGGAGTATGCACATATTTGTTGGCAACGGCGCGGCTGACGGTCGAAGGATGTACGCCAATCTCTTCAGCAACTTCCTTGATCATCATCGGCTTGAGGTGATCGATGCCATAGTCGAGAAAGTCTCGCTGCCGGCCGATGATCGCGTAGCAGGTCTTGAGGATTGTCTGCTTGCGCTGCTCAATGTTCTTCATGAGCTGAATAGCAGACTTATACCGCTCTTTCACGTAATTGCGAACATCTTTTTCTGCGGCATCCCGATTCAGCAGTTTCTTGTAACCGGGATTCAGACGGAGGACGGGAATGTCGTCTTCGTTCATCATGACGACGTACTCATCGCCCTGTTTCACGAAGGCAACATCCGGCTCAATCAAGCGCGGCTCAACCTGGTTGTAGCGCTGTCCAGGCTTGGGATCGAGTGTCTTGAGGAAGTCGAGCGCCTCCATGACGGATTCCAGAGGACGGCCGATCGCGCGCGCAATCTCTTTGAACTGGCGATTCTGCACGTTGCGCAATTGGGTATCGACGATCGCGATTGCCGTGTGAATCTGGGACAGGCTCTGGTTGTGGACCTCGGAATCGCCGTTTACTACGCGATTATTAACCTGTCGCTCAAGATTGCGAAGCTGAAGTAGGAGGCATTCCCGCAGATCCCGCGCCGCAACGCCAATCGGGTCCATCTGACGGACCATTTCGATAGCATCGCGCAAATCCTCCATGGTGAAAGGAGCTTCGGTGACCTTCTTCTCCGCTGCGGCTGAAGAAGCTGTTCCATTCTGGGTCACGCGAACCGGAGGAGCCGCGACAGCAGCCTGCGTTCCGTGATCGCCGGCGTAGCTGCCGACAAAGGCCGGCACTGGCTCGTGCTCTGGCGTTTCCTCTGTCGCTGCGGCTGTCGCAATTGCTGGAACCTCTGCGCTCTCGACTGAAGCCGTTGTTTCAAGCTCTATGTTCTCGCCGCGTGCGGCAGCCATCAGCTCTTCGTCAGAAGCGACAAGGTAGCCATCGTCATTGAGGTTGCCGATAACAAACTCAGCAGCGGCACGAACTTTTTCGTTCATCGGCATCGCGCCGAGCTGCCACATCAGGTGGTCGGTCAGCGTGCCAGGTTTGGAGAGAAAGTTTTCGAACGAGGGACGCTCGGAGCTCTCGAAGTCGCCGTGCGGACTGCGGAATCCCGGATCGAGATATTCGCGGAAGTAGCTGCCGAAATCGATCTCTTCGAACGGATCTTTTTTCTCGCCGGCCTGCTCGCCGGCTGTGACCACGGGCTGCTCGGGTAAATCTGCGCGTTCGCGATCTGCTTCGCGTCCGGCAACCTGATCAATGATGGGAATGTTGGATTCGAGCTCCTCCAGAACCGGGTTCTCAACGATCTCGGCATTAATCATCTCCTTGAGTTCGAGCTTGTTGAGCGCAAGCACGCTCACCATCTGCACGAGCCCCGGCGTGAGGATCTGCTTCTGCGAGACCTTGAGGTTCAGTTTGTTCTGAAGAAGGACCATGGGGAAAAGCAGCCGTCAGCACTCAGCCATCAGCACTCAGTCGGCATTCGGCAAAGACTCTGAAATAAAGGAGTTCCAAAGCTGAGTGCTGACTGCTGATCGCTGAATGCTTACTTCATCATGCGCTACTTTGCGTCGAATTACACTAAGGAGAAACTCTCTCCCAGATAAACTCTTTTTACTTCCGGATCGTTGCCCAACTGTTCGGGCGTTCCCGCACGGAAAATCTTTCCCTGATTAATGATGTACGCGCGATCCGTTACTGACAGCGTCTCGCGCACGTTGTGATCCGTAATCAGCACGCCGATACCGCTTGCCTTGAGGTCAAAAATAATCTTCTGCAAATCGAGCACAGCGATCGGATCGATTCCCGAAAAGGGCTCGTCGAGCAGGATGAACGTCGGACGAATGCACAAGCATCGCGCAATTTCCACCCTCCGGCGCTCGCCGCCCGACAGCGCATATCCACGCGTCTTCCGGATGTGCCCCAGGCCGAGCTGTTCGATCAGGGTCTCCATGCGGCTGCGCCGGTTCTCCCACGAGAGCGGCTGGGCCTCAAGGATGGCCATGATGTTTTCCTCGACGGTCAGCTTGCGAAAGACCGAGGGTTCCTGCGGAAGGTAGCTGATGCCATAACTCCGGGCCCGCAAATACATCGGAACGCCCGTGATCTCCTGGCCATCCATAAGAACACGGCCCTCATCGGGCATAACCAGCCCCACAATCATGTAAAAGGTGGTGGTTTTGCCTGCCCCATTCGGGCCTAGCAGTCCCACAACTTCGCCCTGATTTATGTGGAGAGTGACCCCGTTCACTACCCTGCGACCCCGATACGACTTGCCAATCTCGTCGGTCGAGAGCGTTTGTTGCGTCATTTTTCGCGCCGGGTCTGGGTTATGGACATTGAATTGCTACTGTCCACGAGCACTCTATCATCGCGATTAAAGAAGGTCAACGAAACTCCGGTAACTTGACCGTGTTCGGCATCAAAAATGCTAGGCGGACTGGCCGGAGTGCCGGTCAGCACGAACTTTTCCTCGTCGGCGGTGTATATGAGGCGATTGCCTACCGCTCGCCTTCCGGGTTGCTGCAGCAAGATATTTCCTGTGGCATCAATTGATTGCACCTGGCTTGCTGCTTTTGTCGCCGGAGCTTTAGGCGCCGGTTGCTGCTGATTCTGAGGGCGCAGAGTGACCACTGCCCGCTCGGCCCGTAGGGTAGAATCTGCACTCTTCAGAACGATTGCACCATCGAAAATGGCCTTGCGCTGCCCATCGTCGTAATGAAGATGGTCCGCCAACACGTCCACGGGAACCTGCTTCCCGCTTTGGTCTGCCTGTACAAAAACTGTGGAAACTCTGGCATTTCCCTGGGCCTGAGCGTCGAGTGTGCGCTCCTTGCGATTGAATTCGATCAGCGGGGCCTGCACGATGTTGCCACCCTGCCAAAGCCGTGCGGCCCCGGAAAACCGGCTTGCTCCGGTTGAGCTTGTCGCCAGCATCTGCTCGGCAGTTACATGTACCGGCTGGGTAGGAGTCAGCATGGCTCCAGCAGCCTGCTGCGTCGGCTTTTGCCCGCTGCTCGGTTCAGATTTTTGCTCCGCGTAGGTGGTTTTTACGCTGCCGGTCGCAATGGTTTCTCCCGTTGCGCGATTCAATGTGAGCGAGTTGCTGGTGAGCGTCGAACCGCTGGATGCGTCTTTGTAGCGCACGTTGCCGCTCAGCGCCATCGTGTCAGTGAGCTGATTGTAGGTAGCGCGATCGGCAGTTGCGCTGCGCTGATCTTCTTCAATCTGGACATTCCCGGTTTGGACCACCTGCTGGAGCGTTTGCGTTTTCCCAGTAGCGAAGGTAGCCAGCATCTCGCGGCTCTGGCTTATGCGATCAGGCTTGCCCGGGGAAGAAGAAACAATCTTTACGGGATCAGCCCCGGTCAGGCTGGAAATGCGATTGTCTTGTGCAAATTTCGCTTCAAAGCGGCTGGAAGCGATCGTCGTCTTCGCCGGCGCGGAGTTCGCGCTGGGTTGCGAACTGTTTTCGGCAGTTGCGAGCACGATTTGTGCTGCCCCGACGCTGGTCGCGGTTGTCAGCCGCGAACCTCCGGCGATCTTGAGGTCGAGGCCGTCTCCGTGAAATTCGGTTTCGCGTCCTGCGACCGGCGCAGGCTGCACGGGATCTTTTCTGTCCGCAGTCGTCGCGGTATTCCCATTTTGGGCAAGCTGCACCAAGTCCACCTGATTGCGAAGCTGGGCCGACTTGATCTGATTGTTTGCAGCGAAGCTGAGCCGCACCTCTCCGGCATTCCCATGCGATGCATTCGCGCCCTGAGTCTCCCAGTTCACGCCCCCCGACAGGTCCCCGCTGGTCGCCTGATTGTTTGGGCCAAATGTGAAAGTTGCGGTGGCACAATGAAGCTGAGCGCTGCGTTCGCCTTTGATGTGAGCATCGACTCCTCCGCTGGCATCTGCCCGCGCGACCGTGTTGTCTTCGCGCAGATGCAGCAGCACGTGCTGCGCTTCCAGACGGCGGACGCCCGATTCGGCACGCAGATCTGACAGCGTGAGTTCTTGCCGCTCCTGCTCGTAATAAGCGCTCGACGCCTGCAAGTTCGTTGGCTTGGGCCCGCTGGTCAGAAGGTGAACGTCGGAATGAAGCCGGAACATGTTGCCTTTTGAATCATAGGTTGCACCCACCGCGGAACCAGTTCCCTGCGGCAATTGAAAGGTGATCAACTCGTTTGTGCGTGCAATGCCGGTTTTCTGATTGAATACCAGGCCGGAAGTATCAAGGTGAAGAGGACTTCCCGTCTTCTGAACTGGCGCGTCCGGTTTTGAGCTTCCCGGTTCGACCGCCTGCAACTGAATGCCGACTTTTCCTTTGGCGGTTACGTCGCCGGTCTGCGCGTCGTACTCGAAATCGTCCCCGGTGATCTCGTCGAGCCTGTCAGAATTTCGACCGTAGGAGACGATCTTCACATTGTGAAGCTCGGCTTTGCCTCCTTGCTTATAGCGAACAGCATTGGAAGCAGAGATCGAGTAGATCGTGTGCCCGCCCGCCGATTGGGAGTACGTAAATCCCTGGGTGTTCTGCTGAATGTCGGCGCCCAGCTTAGCAGGAAGGTCGTGCACCGCCCGTTGTACGCGATATCGCGCATACAGGTAGAACCCGGCAACGACGCCGATCATCAGCAGCGCAGAGATTCCAAACCACAGGCGTAGCCGCGAAAAAGCAGAGGTCACGAAATCAGGTTACAGGGGCGGCGCGAGGGCGAACAACTTTGGAGCGATTCAGAGATTCTTCTCGAGCCTCAAAATGGGGGGATGCAGCTTGCAAAGATTCATATTTTTCTCCTGTTTCGATTCTCAGGCTCGGACCAGTCAGACAGTCGATTGACATTTCCTCGTGGGACACATATCATGTGCGCACAATGAATGTGACGCTTTCTGTGGATGAGAAGACGCTCACGAAGGCGCGAAAAAGAGCTGAGGCGCTGGGAACGAGTGTTAATCAATTGATCCGCGACTATCTTCTGAAGCTTGCGGGAGCAGACAACGCTGAACAGACCATAGAGGAGTTCAAACGCCTTTCAGGACGCGGCAACTCCCGTGGGTGGAAGTTCAATCGAGACGAGATCCATGAGCGTTCGTAGCTTCTTCGATACGAACATCCTGATCTACGCCGACGATTCCGGTTCCCCTTCCAAGCAACGACGAGCAATCGAACTTATAGCGCAACATCGCCTCGCAGGAACTGGCGTCTTATCAACTCAGGTGTTGCAGGAGTACTTCGTTACCGTCACACGCAAGCTCAGGCTGGATGTTCAAACCGCTCGCCGAAAAGTAGAGTTGTTATCAGAATTTGACGTGGCAAGACCGGATGTTTCTGACATTCTGGCCGCCATCGATCTACAGCGGCTGCACGGGTTTTCCTTTTGGGACGCACTGGTGTTGAGAGCGGCGAAACAAACAGGATGTAAAGTGCTGCTGTCGGAGGATTTCCAGAGTGGTCGAGAAATCGATGGACTGAAGGTTCTCGATCCTTTTCAGGGGCGAGTACGCTCCTGAAAAGCACATTAGACTTTATTGGACTTGGCCGGCCGTTCGCATTTGCTCTGCAGCTTGTGTCTTCGGAACAGCATTGTCCTTCCTGAAATCACAGACCCTTAGCTCAATGCCTCCGAACTCGGGATGCGTATTCTCGTCGAGAGTGAAGGCGAGATCGACGCAGTCATTTGCCAAGACGCCTTCTGCTGCGATTCTGTCGGCCATGCGCCAGGCCATTGCATCGAAGCGCATGGCTTTTCCGTTCGTCTGACCGACGCGTAGTTTTGCGTGTTTTTCCTTTAAGACCTTGGGAGGTAACAACACTCGAAGCTGGCGTGCAACGAACATCGGCTCCCGATTGCCGACGCCGAATGGTTCCATGCGCTGCACGGTTTGAATCAGCTCTGGCGTGATTCCTGCCAGGTCGATTTCCGCTTCCCCTTCAAGAACGGGGATAAGATCTTCCGGCGTGAGTCGTTCCCTTGCATAAAGATCTAGGCGCGAGCGGAGTTCCTCGATCCGATCCGAGGGCAGAGAAAATCCCACGGCATGGGCGTGTCCGCCATAACGCGTGAATACCTCGTGGCAGCTTTCTAGTGCGTTCAGCAGATGAAATGCAGGAATGGAGCGCCCTGACCCGTGCGCCTCGCCGTTGTGCCGGCTGATGACGAGCGCCGGACGATAGGTGCGCTCGACCACTCGCGTCGCGGCGATACCAATGACGCCGCGATGCCATCCATCGCCATCGAGCACAATGCAGCGCGCATCGGCGAATTGCGGCTCGGTGAGCCTCTCTTCGAGGCTCTGCACGATTTGCTGCTCGCTCATCTGGCGATCGGAATTGAGTTGATTCAAACGCGTCGCCAGCTCGCGCGCTCTGTCTTCTTCGCGAGCCTCGAACAGTTCGATGACGGTTTGGGCCACGTCCATGCGTCCAGCGGCGTTCATGCGTGGTGCGATGCGAAACGCTACATCTGAAGCCGAAAGCGCGCGCTGTTTGTCGGCGAGCTGGGCAACGGTCATTAACGCGCGGAGACCCACGTTACGCGGGTCGCGCAGACCAGCGAGTCCCAATTTGGCAATCACGCGATTTTCGCCGATGAGCGGCACAGCATCCGCGATCGTCGCAATTGCCGCCATTTTCAGGAACGATGGCAGCAGGCGACGACGGGCATCGGCTTCATCGCGAGCTTCGAGGAGCGCCTGGGCAATCTTCAGCGCAATGCCGGCTCCGCACAGTGATTTGCACGGATACGCGCAATCGGGCTGATTGGGATTGAGCACAGCCAGCGCGTGCGGAAGCTGGCCGTCTTCGGGCAGGTGGTGATCGGTGACGATCAGATCCAATCCCACGCGACGCGCAGCTTCGGCAGCCGCGAAGGCGCGAATACCCGTATCGACACTGATCACCAGGCGCACTCCGCTCTCGGCTGCACGCTCGATCACGTCGTCTTTCATTCCGTAACCGTCGCGAATACGATGCGGCACGTGAAACTCAGCCGTTCCTCCGACGATCTCGATGGCTTTTTTCAGGATCACGATGGCGGTTGTGCCATCAACGTCGTAGTCGCCGTAAATGAGAATGCGCTCGCGATTGGCAACCGCCTGTTGAATGCGCGCGACGGCTTCGCGCATGCCTTTCATCAGATACGGCGAGTGCAGATGATCGAGCTTAGGATCGAGAAATTGCCGAGCGGCATCGCCGTTGCTGACGCCACGCCCGACAAACAGGCGAGCGACAAGGGGCGAGACACTCGCCTCGCGCGCGATTTGCGCCACGAGTGCTTCGTCAACAGATTTAATAGCCCAGCGCAGAAAAGAGACCCCTAAGCTGCTAAAGCTCTGAACTCCTGAGCCAAACAAAATGGCCGATATCGTTTTGAGCTTAGCTGCTTAGGAGCTTAGCAGCTTAGGCGCTTCCTTCAACCTTCTTTTCCGAACGCCGTAGCGCCACCGCATTGCAACAAGGCCTGCGACAGTTACTAAGCACAGCTCGATGAATATTTTCTCTCCGTCGAAGACGTCAACAGGAGCCTTTTCGAGGTTGGGATTGGTGAAGATGCTGTGCCAGAAGATCGCGACCGCCGCTGCATAGATCACAAAGTGAAAGGATTTCCACAAATGACGGCCGAGACTTAACCGAAAGTAGGACGTGATTACAACCACGATGACGCAGTACAGGGCGATCGCTCCGATTGTGTTTTCCAGCGGCTGCACCGGCGAATGCACGGGATAAACGACGTCGAGGACTCGAAATCGCGCTGTCGGTGATGCCAGCAGGACGACAGGATGCAGAACGCAGGTCGCGAGTAAGGCATAGCCCGTCCAGTTGTGGATGGCAAAGATGTTGAAGCGATGATGCGGCCAATAGCGCCGTGGGCTGTAGCGCATGGCGATCAGCGAGCCTATCAGTAGGTTGAGCGTGGCGAGACCAACCGCGACCAGACCGGTATCGGCGGAGAGATCAATGGCGGTCATTGGGAGAGGCGAACACGAAGGTCACGATGTTTAAAAAGAAAAGGTCACGGAGAAAAACATTTACGGAGACTCTTCAGTTAGACGAATTTTGTGAGCCAAGGTTCCAGCTCCGCCAACGAATTTATTCGCGGTAGCTGGGTCGCAGAGTAAACGCCGGCGATGTTGATCAGAACCGGCTTCATCCCTGCTTTTTCTGCTCCAAGATAATCAACTGCATAGATGTCTCCCAGATATAGCGCTCGATTGGCGTTCACTGACATCGCGCTGAGCGCCGCTTGGAAAATCTGCGGTGCCGGCTTCTCATGACCCAAATTTCCGGAATCGGTGACGTGCTCAAAGTAGGGACCGAATCCCAGAGTCGCCAGCCGCTCGCTCATATGTCCGTCAGAATTTGAAATAACTGCCAGACGGTATTTGCTCTTTAGCGAAGCCAAAACGTCGAACGTACCCGGAACCATGCGGCCCCAGTTCGCCGACGTGCGAACCAGCTTCACGAGCTCGCTATGAAGAGCCTCGTCGTGGAGCCCCAATTCCCGTAACAAGCGCGAGTAGTAGGTATCCCAGTAGCTCTGATCGACTTTGGCGGTCTGCGCGACGAGTTGGTCCATCTCTTTCCGCGCGTTGCGCTCGGCTACGAGCAGTTGCGCTTCAGTGGGACGCACGCCACGATTCCAAAGTGGGATGAGAGTCTTTTCGTGGTCAGGGAAAAGAAGAGTGCCGCCAACGTCGAAGAAGATGACCTCGATCGGCATTGCTTGCGCTTATTGCGCCAGGCGCTCCTCTCGGCGCCGCGTGAGATAGAAGTACACGGCTGGGGTCACGAGCAGAGAGAGCACCATCGAGATCAGAATGCCGCCGATCACGGCAATCGCGAGCGGCTGCAGCATCTCAGATCCAGCTCCGATCGCGAAGGCCAGAGGCAACATGCCAGCAACCGCGGCGATTGCTGTCATTGCGATGGGACGCAGGCGGCGTCTGCCGGCGCGCATCATGGCCTCTTCGGGATCAAAGCCGGCGCGGCGGAACTCGTGCTCGGCGTCGAGTAACAAGATGCCGTTCTTGGCGACAATGCCGATCACCATGATCAGTCCCATGAATGCGGAAACGCTGAACGTCGTTCCCGTTATGAGAAGAGCCAAGAAGACGCCGGCTGTTGACAAAAGCGCGGAAGAAAGAATCGCAGCCGGCGCAGAGAAGCTGCGAAACTCGAATAATAGAACGGCGAACACAAACGCAAAGGCCATAACAAAAACGAAAACGAAGTCGCGAAACGTCTGCTGCTGTTCAGCATAGAGGCCGCCGTATTCGATCCGCACCGAGGAAGGCAAATTGAGCTTAGCCAAAACGTCTTTCACTTTCGAGATGCCGGTTCCCAAATCGAGACCTTCTAGACGTGCCGTGACTTCAAGATCACGCTGCAGGTTCTCGCGACGAATCTCAGTTTGCCCTGGAATTTGCGTAATGTTTGCTAGCGAACCCAGTGTTGCCGTGCGTCCGGCTGAACTCACGAGCAGAGTGTTATTCATTGCATCAATACTAGCCCGGTTCGCATCGGGAAATCGCACGCGGACTGTATATGCGCGATCGTTCACCACAACGGGAGTTGTCGCCGGCTCACCTTCAAGGATTGCTGAGGCATCGATGGCAACCTCGTCCGGAGTGAATCCAGCTCGCGCCGTAACCGCGGGATCGATCTGATAGTTCACGGCTGGACCGCTGGTGGTGTTCTCAACTCCGTTTTGGATATCGACAACTCCGTTAATTTTCGAGATCGCATCGGCGACTTGGGGACCAATCTTGTCCAGAACCGCCGGATCTTCAGAAAAGAACTTGATTACGACGGGCTCTGGCGCGCTCGTCAAGTCGCCGATCATGTCCTGAAGCAGCTGTGTGAATTCAATGTCCAGTTCGGGTTCCTGCTGTTTAATCTTTGAACGAACGTCCGCAACCACTTCTTCTGTCGAACGCTCATGATTAGCTTTGAGTTTGGCCGAGATATCGCCGGTATTTGCTTCCGTTACAGCAGCAAGCCCAAGCTGTAACCCTGTGCGGCGCGAAGTGCTTTCAATTTCCGGTTCGGAGCGCAGGATCTGTTCCACATGGTTAATAACTCGATTTGTTTCGGTCAGAGAACTGCCCGGCGGCATGATGTAGTCGAGAATGAATCCGCCTTCGTCCATCTCTGGCAGCAGATCAGAACCGAGGTTCCGATAGCAGAAGTAGGCAACGATGATCAGAACAACGCTGCCACCGGCCAGCAGCAGAGGACGCTCCAGAGCCCGACGTAGCCAGCGCTCGTAGAAGTTCACCACAGCATGGAATTTCTTACCGTAGGAAGATTCTTCGGCTTCAATCATGCGCTCCAGGCGCTCGCGCTGAGTCCAATTTTCGGACCCTTGATCCTCTATCTGATGTTCGACCTTGCGGCGCACAAAGTACTGGCTCAGATTCGGAGTCCATGTCATCGCAAGCGCGAGGGAGGTGAATAGGGAGACGCCCATGGTGATCGCCAGAGCGCGGAAGAACGTTCCATACACGCCGTGAATAGCGACTAGAGGTAGAAAGACAACGATCGGAGTGACGGTCGATCCGATCAGCGGAGCTGTAACTTCTTTTAGGGCGCTATAAATCGCTTGCAACCGTCCCTGCCCTAGATCGCGATGCAAGACGATGTTCTCGATCACAACGATGGCATCGTCGATGACCAGACCCACTGCAGCGGCAAGGCCGCCCAGCGTCATCAGATTGAAGCTCTCGCCCAGCGCCTTCAGGACGATGAATGTAATCACAATCGTGATCGGAATCACCATACCTGCAACCGCCGAGCTTCCCCAATCGCGCAGGAAGGCGACTATAACGATGGCAGCGAGAACCAATCCGATGAGGATCGCGTCACGCACGCTCTTAATCGAATCACGCACCAGCCCAGACTGATCGTAGTAAGGCAGCAGCTTGATGCCAGGCGGCAACGTTCTGCGCAGCTCGGCGACTCTTGCATTCACCTCATCGGCAACCTGAACTGTGTTGCTGTCGGGTTGACGATTGATAGAAAGCAGCACGGCTGGCTTGCCGTTTGCAGTCACCACCGTGTATTTCGGCTTGACGCCCTTCGTGACCGTCGCGACGTCGGCGATGTGAACCGGAAATCCCGCGTTATTCGTCTTAATAACAATCTGACCGAGTTGCTCCGGACTGCGCACCTGGCCATTTACCAATCCCAAAACGAGCTGATGATTTTCCTGAATGAGGCCGGGAGAATCGACGAGATTGGTCTTGCTTACGGCATTCAGGATGTCCTGAACTGTGACCGAAGCACTCAGCAACTTCGAGGGATCAGGCGTGATCAGATATTCCGGTTCGTCTCCTCCTTGCACAATGACTGTGGCCACGCCGTTGAGCCGGTTGATCTGTGGCTTGAGCGTGTAGGTCGCCAGTTCCCAAAGCTGCGTCTGCGGAACTGTGTCCGATGTCAGGCTGTATCCCAAAATAGGAAAGCTGGCAAAAGTCAGGCGATGCGTGTCGATTTTCGCGGTGTTCGGCAGCGAGGTCTGCACCTGGGCGACGGCGGCATTCACAAGCTGGAGCGTCGTGACCATATCGACGTTCCAGTTGAAATAAAGATCGACCTCCGCCGAGCCGCGGCTGGTTATTGAATTCACGCGCAGCAGGCCGGGAACACTGTTGACGGCGTCTTCCACCGGACGCGTGATCGTGACCATCATCTGATCGATTGGCATGACCCCGTTGTCGATGCCGATGATGATGCGGGGAAAGTTCACTTCGGGAAAGACAGCGACCGGAATCGTAAAGGCAAGATACGCGCCCATGACCGCAAGCGCGATGATGAGAAAGATGAGAGGCTTGGAAAGACGAGAGAACCAATAGTTCCCGGGGGGGGCTGGGATCGGATGCGCCTCATCAATGGGCGTGACTTTGGTGGCCATCGGCTATGGCTCGCTGCCGCCCTCCGACTCTTTACCCTTACCCTCGTCGCTCTCGCCTCCGGGCTGCGGCGGGGCTTCGACCTTTACTTTCGTATTGTCCGGCAGTCCGTACGGGCCAACCGCGACAATCTGCTCTCCAGGCTTTAGGCCGCTAACGATCTGCACCGAGTCCTGGTTCTGAATTCCCGTTTCGACATCGCGTTTGTGCGCCACACCATCACTGCCGATCACCATCACCGACTTCTTGCCGTCCTCGTCAGTGACCACGGCCTGCGCAGGAATAACAAGTGCGTTGGGAACGGTTTTAGCCGTCATGGAGACAGTCGTCGATGCGCCGGCTTTCAAAACGCCCTTCGGATTCGGCGCCTGAACCCAGACCTCTACTGTCGTGCTGCCGGGATCGAGCGCAGGACTGACCATGGTTACCTTTCCCTTAATGGGCTCGTCCGCACCAACTGCGGTCAAGGTCGCGGCGTCACCTTTCTTAAGCAGCGCCGCCTGATTCTGTGGAATGTGGGCCTTTGCGATCATCTGCGACAAGTCCATAACGGTCACAAGAGGAGCGCCGGCCTGCGGCATCATGCCCGGATACCACGGTCCGTCGGTGACAGTTCCGTCGATCGGACTTCGAACTTCGGAATAACCAAGCTGCGCTACCGCGCTGTTGTACTTGCCTTCAGCGGAGACGAGCTGGGCCTTGGCGGACTTAAGCTCAGCAGCATGTCCGACCGCCTGCAATCCCGCCAAGTGCTTCTGAGCCTGTTCGTACTGCGCCTTCGCTTGGACTAAAGAGACTGCAGCCGCATCGAGGTCTTTACGTGGAAGAGCTCCCTGATCGAATAAGGCCTTGCGGCTGTCATAGAGCTTCTGCTGAGCATCGAGATTTTCCTTCGCGGCCTGCGCATCTCCTTGCGCTTTTTGCAGCTCTTCGGGCACAGAATTGTTGGTTGCGATGACTTCGGCGGCTTGCGCCTGCTCCAGATCGCCGCGGTTTTGCTCAGCAGCGGCAGCGAGATCTTTGTTTTCCAGCGTCAGCAGCAACTGGCCTTTGTGCACTTTTTGTCCGCGCACCACATACGCCTTCTGCACCGGCGCCGCAACTTTGGGAACGATCGGCGCCTGCCCGATGGGAAACAGAACTGCATCAGTGGTAATGGTCTGCGAGATGCTGCCTTGCTTCACCTGCGCAGCCTGGACGGTCACGATCGGCTGCGGTTCGGCTTGTTCTTTAGAGCAACTGGCCAGGCAAGCAGCCACAAGCGCCAGCGCTCCACAGGTAATCGTTTTGTGAATGGCCATGCAGTTAAAAGACGCCGGTTAGCGTCTGCAGATTAGCAATCGCCAGCCGATAGCGGGCTTCCCCATCATCATAGTTGTTGCGCGCTGTTACGAGCGAATTCTGCGCATCGACAACTTCCAGGGCCGTAGCCTCTCCACCCTGGTAACGCAAGTTCGTCAGCCGCACGCTTTCCGCGGCCAGATCGGCGGACTGTGCCAACACTTCCAACTCGATCTTCGCGGCTTCCGCCTCGGCATAGAGGCTCTTGAGGTCGGCGAGGAGCTTCCTCTGTGCAGCCGAAAGCTGCGTCTGCGCCAGTTCGCGCTGCAGCTCGCTCTGTTTCACCTTGCTATGCGTCGCTCCCCAGTTCCAGATCGGGATATTCAACGTGGCGCTGGCCGAGTATCCGAGATTTCGAATTGGACCATCCGGAGTGGGAGTATTCACCGCAAAGCGACTCGCGTCAATTCCGTAAAAGTAATCGAGTGTTAACGTCGGCACATAGGCTGCGCGTGACGACAGCACCGCATAATTGGCCGCGCGGACTGTCTGCATTGCCGCGTACAGATCCGGATTCTTGGTCTTAGCCTGCTGCTCGACTTCCTGCATCGGAGGAAGCGGCGGCGGCAGCCGCAGATCGTCCACTGTCGAATAATTCTGGTTGAAGTTGGGAAAGACCAGTACGGCCAAATCAAGATGAGCCTTATCCATCGCGAGCTGTGCCTCGCGGAGCGCGCGATTGGCGTCATTGGCCTGCAGTTGCGCCTTGATCACATCGGAGTGCGCGACCTCTCCTCCCTGTTCCAATTTTTGACTCAGATCGAGAAATCGCTTCGCCTCATCTGCCGCCAGTTGGGCATTGGCATACTTCCTCTTTCCGACTACCTCGGCGTAATACGTTTGCACCACGGTCGCAACCAGCCCACGGGCAGCCACCTCCGCCTTAGCTCGCGCCGCCGCAGCCGCGGCGGCGGTGCGACTGAAGTCCGCGAATTGCGCGCCACTAACCACTTCGTGTGCATTGCCCTGGCTCACATACTCGTGAACTGAATTGTTGGCGATATATCGCGGTGTAGGGGTGCCTGTGCCTTCCGTGTACAAATACTCGGTGTTCTCGCTCACACTGGGTAGCAACGCCGCCCGAGCTTGTACGTGATCCTCATGCGCGATTCCCGCATCGGTAATTGCAGAACGATAGGTGGGATCAAGTTTACGGGCGCGCTGCAGCGCGTCCTCTAGAGTAATCACGCGGGGCGCCTGCGAGTCAGACGAGGCATTCGTCTGAGACGTCGCCGCACTTACAATCGATCCGGTTCCGCTCTGCTGCCCTGTTGCGGCTGTTCCTGCCACGATCAAACCCACTGCCACGATTCCCATCTTCATCTGCCGAGAACCTCTTCTATTTGTTGATCACCAAGCGCAAGATTATTGCAGAGTCTCACCACTTTGGATGCCACAGGGGCGCCGAGTCTTGGCCCAACCACGGCAGAATCACCCTTCCCCCGAGATCTCATGGGTAAATTCTTCGGTAAGTCTCTAGAAATTAAGCACATACAGGAGAAGTTCGGCGGCAATCGCGCCGAGGGGTAACGCCGGAATTTCCACTGGGTAACCCCTAATTTTTCCACACGGTAACGCCGAGATTTCCACGCGGTAACCCATCCTTTTCTGGGGTTATCCCAGGTCGTTTCGGAAAGCGACCTGTCTTCCATCCATGTCAGCATTCCGGAATTGGGAAAAATGCCCATACGTTCTGTGCTATCCCGAAAACAGGCGAAAGTCAAGCGAATTATTGGGGAGGAATCGTATTGCCGCGTGACCCTTTTTGGGAATTAGCATGGCAACAAAATCGGGTTTATAGTTACACCCCCAGATGATGCGGAAGATGGTCGTAAACAAAAGAGTTCCGGTCGCGAAATGATTTGCGAGGTGTGGCTATGAGTACAACAGCTCACGCGGCGCGCACAATAGAGGTCACCAGCACGGCACAGACACGGGTCGGGTCGATCGATTTGCTCCGTGGCGCGGTCATGATTCTGATGGCCATCGATCACGTACGCGTATATTCCGGCGTGCCTGCCGGAGGACCAGCGCCGGGTGTCTTTTTCACTCGCTGGGTGACGCATTTCTGCGCGCCTGCGTTTATTTTCCTTGCGGGTACCAGCGCGTTCTTCTACGGCCGCAGGCACGCAAACCTCTCGCGATTTCTGCTCACCCGCGGCTTATGGCTGATTGCTTTGGAATTCACCGTGCTGCGCCTCGCCTGGACCTTCAACCTGGACTTCCGCCATTACGAAATGGCAGGCGTGATCTGGGTGATTGGAATTTGCATGGTGCTGATGGCAGCGTTGGTAAAACTTCCACTCAAGGCGCTTGCGGCATTAGGCCTGATCGTCATCGCCGGGCATAACCTCGCCGACTCACATCTTCTCTCCTGGGCAGAGCATTTGAATGAGCACACCGCATCCGGACTTTGGAAGATTCTGTATGTCGGCTTCTACGCTGGTCCAGTGCAGCTAGGAAGTTTGCAGCTCTTCGTGCTGTACTCGATCATCCCGTGGATCGGCGTTATGGCCGCAGGTTATGCGTTCGGGAAAATTTTGACTTTTGAACCTAGGCGCCGACGGAAACTATGCCTCACCATCGGCCTCTCCGCGATCGGTCTCTTTGTCCTTTTACGTGGATTCAATCTGTACGGCGAACCTTTCCCGTGGCATCACGGATCGCGCATGCCTGCGTTGCTTGCGTTCTTGAACACGACGAAATATCCAGCATCGCTCTGCTTTCTGCTGATGACGCTTGGGCCGGCGATTGCCAGTATCCCGTTGCTCGAACCGGTATCCGGCCCAATCGCCCGGATCGTGAACGTGTTCGGGCGAGTGCCGTTCTTTTATTACGTGCTGCACATTCCGCTGATCCACGCTCTTGCGCTCATCGTGTCTAAGCTGCGGTTCGGTTATGTCAGTCCGTGGCTGTTCACGAATCATCCGATGGGCAATCCTCGACCTCCTGCGGGTTACACGTGGGATCTGTGGTTGTTGTACCTGGTGTGGGCGATCGCTATTGCCGTGCTCTATTTCCCCTGCCGCAGGTTTGCCATGCTGAAGGCGCAGCGAACAGAGTGGTGGCTGAGGTATCTGTAGAAGCTCGCCAACGGAATTCGGCGGCAGAGCCAATAGGCTGATCGCAATCATTGCATTGGCAGCTCTCTATACGCAGAGGCCCACCACTGCCGTATAGTTTTAATGTTCATTTTCAGGCTTCGACAAACGAGGAGATCATGAAAAAGCTAGCTATTTACGCGCTGTTTGTGAGTGCCGTTTGTGTATGCCTTTCCGCACAGAACCCACCGGCTACGGGGTATCACCTCATTCACGAGTACAAGCTTGGAGGTGACGCGGGCTGGGACTATCTCACGATGGACGCAGCCACCCGCCGCCTTTACATCTCGCGCGGCACACACGTTCAGGTGATCAACATCGATACCGGCAAACTGGAAGGCGACATTACCGATCTCAAGGGCGTGCATGGCATCGCCCTGGATAAAGCAGCAAATAAAGGCTACATCAGCGATGGACGCGATAACTCCGTCGTGGTTTTCGATTTGAAGACTTTGAAGCAAACCGGAAAAGTACAGGCCGGCACCAATCCTGACGCGATTCTTTTCGATCCGGCAACGAAGCGCGTCTTTGCCATGAATGGCCGCAGCGGCAACGCTACGGTAATCGAATCGAAAGACAACAGTGTCGCCGGCACGATTGACTTAGGCGGCAAGCCCGAATTCGGGGTCGCTGACGGCAAAGGCAAGGTCTTCGTCAATCTGGAAGACAAGTCTTCGCTCGTCGAGATCGACGCAAAAGAATTGAAGGTCTTAAATACCTGGTCGTTGTCGCCCGGCGAAGGTCCCAGCGGGCTTGCGATCGACCCCAACAATGAAGTGCTTTTCTCCGGATGCGATAACGAAAAGATGGTGGTGGTTGATGGCAAAAGCGGTAAAGTTCTGGCGACCGAGACAATCGGCAAAGGTGTCGATGCCACCGCGTGGGATCGCGGCCTGAAGCAGGCTTACAGCTCCAACGGCCAGAGCGGCAATATCACGATTGTGAAGGAGAATTCTCCAACGAGCTTTTCGGTCGTAGGCGACGTCACAACCAAACCGCGCGCGCGTACGATGACGGTCGATGAGAAAACGCACAATCTCATCACCGTGACCGCGCAATTCGAAGCTCAGCCAGAGCCGGCTCCCGGCCAGCAGCGCCAGCGTCCGAAGATGATCCCTGATTCGTTTGAGGTGCTGGTGTACGGCAAGTAAACCATAAACCGCCTAGGACACAGAGAATGCAGAGCAAGCCAAGCAGCATTGTTGCTTAGCTCTGTCCTCTGTGTTCCGCTGTGCCCTCTGTGGTTGAAAGGTTCTAAGCAGAAACTTTCGCGAATTGACTGGGTTTTGGCTGCAGAGTAATGATTTTTACGATGTTATGCGTAGCTTTGCCAGAATCGCTGTTGTCTTAATCCTCGCCCCAGCGCTCTCGTTTGCTGCCTCGAAGAAAGTCCCTCCTCCGAAGAAGACAGCGGCGCCGCTGACACAGGAGCAGCGCGCGATCCATGCACTTAACCGATTGACCTTCGGTCCGCGTCCGGGTGACCTCGATGAAGTGTTGAAGGTCGGAGTCGATAAATGGATCGACCAGCAGTTGCATCCTGAATCGATCGATGATTCTGCTCTGAATGCTCGGCTCGCGCCCCTGCGCACGCTCAACATGACTCCGAAGGAACTGGTGCAGAGGTCTCCTACTCCGGGAATGATTCGGGCCGTAGCTGATGGCAAAGCCCAGCCACCGAACGATCCGATGCTGGCCATGATCTATCGCGCGCAGCTTACGCGATTACAGGTACAGAATCAGCAGAAAGCTGTGGTGGCAAATGCGGCTCTGGATGGTGCCGGCAAGACGCCGGAAGAAATTCAGCGCGATCAGCAGAAGCAGGTAGCCACGGCGTTGGCCAATGATCTGCTTGCGCTTCCCAAAGACCAGCGTTTTCCGACCTTGGAAGGCTATTCAGGAGACCAGCTTCTCGCGCTCGGCGCAGCTACGCCGGGCGATTTGCGTGGACGACTGAATAACGACTTCACTCCGGAACAACGCGAGGCTTTTCAGGCGCTCGGATATCCTCCTAGCGTCGCTGTTGGCGAACTGCAGCAGGCTAAGCTTCTGCGGGCCATCTACAGCGAGCGCCAGTTGCAGGAGGTGATGACCGATTTCTGGTTCAATCACTTCAACGTCTTCCTCAACAAGGACGCCGACCAGCATTACACCACCAGCTACGAGCGCGACGTGATCCGTCCGCATGCGTTGGGCAAGTTTCGTGACCTGCTCATCGCCACCGCGGAGAGCCCGGCGATGCTCTTCTATCTCGATAACTGGTCGAGCATCGGTCCCGACTCCAAAGCCGCAGGCGGCGGAAATAATCGCAACCCTGATCCGAAACGCGGTCTGAATGAGAACTACGCCCGCGAGATCATGGAATTGCACACTCTCAGCGTCGATGGCGGCTACAGCCAGAACGACATCATCGAGCTGGCAAAAGTGCTTACTGGCTGGACCATCGACAATCCCGGCCAGGGCGGCGGCTTTATCTTCGATCCGCGTAAACACGAGCCTGGCGATAAGCATTTGCTAGGGATCACCATTCACGAGAACGGCCAGAAGGAAGGGTTGGAGATGCTCGATAAGTTGGCCGGCAGCCCACAGACGGCGCACTTCATCGCGAAGAAGCTGGCGCAGCGATTTGTTGCCGATGATCCCCCTCCTGCTCTGGTGAACCGCTTGGCCGATCGATTTCTGCAGACCGACGGCGACATCCGCGAGGTTCTACACGCTCTCTTCACATCGCCTGAATTCTGGTCTCCGCAGAGCTATCGGGCGAAGGTGAAGACGCCGCTGGAGTTCGTAGTCTCCGCCGTGCGCGCGAGCGGAGCCGACGTGACAAATCCGGGTCCGCTCATTCAAACCCTCGCGAAAATGGGCGAGCCTCTTTACCAGATGCAGCCTCCGACGGGCTATCCGATGCGTGCCGATTATTGGATCAATTCAGATGCGCTGCTCGACCGTCTGAACTTCGCCATCCAGATGAGCAACGGCCAGGTTGGCGGACTTAAGTTCGATGCGCCGCGTTTGCTCAGTCTGGGAGTGCTCACCGATATCCAGTCTCCCGATTCGGGAACAGCAAGAACGCGCGACCCCGAAATGCGCGGCGCCGATCGCGCCATGTCGTTGCTCGAATGGACGCTGCTTCAGGGCGATGTTTCCAAACAGACTCAGAGTCTGCTTGACCAGCGATTGTCAGAGCAGGAACAGACCGCGCCGCTAATGAAGGATCCCGCCAAAGGACTGGCGACCATTGCGGGAATCCTGTTGGGCTCGCCTGAGTTTCAAAAGCGATAGTTCTTGTTCCTTCCTCTGTCATTCTGATTTCCTGCTTTGTCATTCCGAGCGGAGAGAGGAATCCCTACCGAACCCATGCAGCGTGGTCACCATAGGGATTCCTCGCCGCAAAACCAAGCGGCTCGGAATGACAAAAACGCAGCCCGCATGGTAGAACCAACTGTTTGCCCACACGCATGAAAACCCCACCGGCAGGTTCCCTGTGTTGAGAGCGGCCTTCATCGCCCTTTCTGAAAACCGCTCGTTACGACATTTGGCTGAAAGTTCTTCCATCGGACACCGCGTCTCCGGGCGCTTTGTCGCCGGCACGACAATCGAAGATGCCCTGCGTGCAACGGAAGAAACGAACGCGGTCGGCATGAGCGTGAGCATCGACAATCTTGGCGAGAACGTTACCAATGCCGACGAAGCGCAGCAGAGCGCTAAGCTGTACCACGAGCTCCTCGACCGCATCGCTGAGCGAAGGCTCGATGCGAACGTCAGTCTCAAGCTCACGCATATGGGTTTCGACGTGGATCAACGGCTGGCGACGAACATCGTTTTGGGGCTGGTCGAGCATGCGCGGCAGAGTCAGAATTTCGTACGCGTCGATATGGAGGGCTCGCCTTACACGCAGCGCACGCTCGATCTGGTGCAGAACATCCATTCCCAGAACGGAAATCGAGGCGCGGTTGGGGCCGTCATTCAGGCGTATCTCCGCCGCAGCGAAGATGACGTTCGCAACCTTATCGCACAGGGGATCCGCATTCGCCTCTGCAAAGGCGCCTACAAAGAGCCGGCGGAAATCGCATTTCCGGACAAGCGCGACGTTGATGCCAATTACGTCAAGCTCATGAAGATCTTGCTGAAGAGCGGCATCTATCACGGCATTGCTACTCACGACGAGAAAATGATTGACGCAACCATCCGTTTCGCGCAGGCAGAAAAGATTCCGCCAAGCGCCTTCGAATTCCAGATGCTCTACGGAATCCGCCGTGACCTGCAGCGCCAACTCGTAAAGCGGGGCTGGCGCATGCGCGTGTACATTCCGTTCGGAACCGAGTGGTATCCGTATTTCATGCGGCGTTTAGCCGAGCGGCCGGCGAATGCGCTTTTCGTAGCGAGGAATCTGCTGAAGACATAGGCATTCGGCACTCGGCATTCAGCAGTCAGCAAAACAAAATACTACCGGCACGCATGAGCCGTTGCCTTTGCAGACGATGATGTCGTCAATTTGAGAATGTCGCCAATTTGAGGTAACAGGCTTCAGTTAGACGCCGATCTCCTTAGAAGGCATTAAAGGGCTGTTTTAGTTGAAACGCCCGCGGTACTGTTTGGCCGAGTGCCGATAGCCGACTGCCGGTTTTCTAACGCGGTCCGCCGTTGTTTTCGGCAGGATTGAATCCAGAATCGAGCAGGCCCTTGAGCGTGGAGCGCTCCTGATCGCTGAAGGTCGACTTGAATCTGTCAGAGTTCATGACTTGCTCACGCTGACCGGGAGGCATTTCGGTCAAGCTGTTCCATGCACGCCGCACCTGACGCCGACGATCGTCCGGCAACCGCTTGAACTGTTGCAGGGAATCGCGCAGGAGCTGCTGCTTATCCGGCGGCAGCGATTCGACGCGCTGCATGCGGTTGAGTATGCGTTCGCGCCGTTCCGGCGGCAGATTGTTGAATTGGTTCAGCCGCTGCTCCAGATGTTCCTGCTGCTGCGGATTGAGCCGCTTGAATTCCGGATCGTTTTGCAGCTCGCGCTGCTGCTCCTGCGGCGATTGATTCAGGTGCTCCCGCAGCCACTTTCCCGGTTTGGGACCGTTGTTCTGGGCCCGCGCAGGAGGCATGCGGTTCTCACGCGGACGATCGCGATGTTGATTTTGCGCCGACGCCAGGCCGGGTAGAAACAAAGAGCCAGTCAGCACAAGAACGGCAGCGGATTGGCTCTTCAGTTTCATTTTGGGTCCCCGGTTATAAAAACTCTTATTCGCTTACCTGAGCAGGCACGCTGTTGTTGCTGTTGCCGTCGTCATCCAGGTCCTGCAACTCGCTCAATACCTGCTGATTCTGATCGAGCGCCTGCAAATCGACCACTGGACACTCGAGCTTTGCATGTTCTTTGGACACGGAATGCGAGGTACCGCTTACAACGTACATTCCGCCGGCAACAGCCATGATCATCGTGAAAGCGGCGGCCGTGAGCGGCTTCCAGGACAGGCGTCCAATGCCGATCTTCTCCAGCCAGCGCGCCACAGCGCCATGCTGCTCCTGCTCTTTCGCTTCGCGCAGACGCGCGCGCAGGCGCACGTCGAAGTATTGCGACGGCTCCGGCGCGGTCCACGTGTCGAGCACGTTCATAGTCGAGCGGATACTCTCGAACTCCTGCTCGCAGGCGCTACACGATGCCATGTGCGCCTTCACCTTGTCACCCGGAGCTGAGCCCGAAAGCGCAGCCTCGAAGATTTCGTCTTTTAGATCTTTGCACAGCATAATTACGGCCTTTCCCCGGAAATCAAAGTCACACAAATGCTTTCAACTTCTCGCGCAACGTTTCATACGCGCGGAACAACAACGACTTCGTTGCCGACTCGCTCAGCTTTAAAACCTTGCCGATCTCTTTGTAGTCGAGCCCTTGATACTTGTGCATCAGCACGGCCATGCGCTGCCGCTCCGGCAACTCCATCACATGCTGCCGAATCGCCGCCATCCGTTCGTTCCGCAGAATATCGGCCTCTACATTCGGCGTGGCGTCGGCCACATCCGGCGTAGTTCCCGTTTCGGGATCCGGCTCATCCAGATTTACCGTCTGCGCCGTGCGCTCCGAGCGCGTGTCGCGCGCATGGTTCACCGCCAAATTTGTGGCAATACGATACAACCAGGTGCTGAATTTTGCTTCCGCCTGGTACGAATTCCGCGAGCGATAAACGCGCAGGAAAACCTCCTGCGCCAGTTCCTCGGCGATCGCCTGATTGTGAGTCATGCGATACATGAAGCTCACAATCGGCCGCCGAAACTTCTCAACCAGATAATCGAACGCCGAATCGTCGCCCGCCCCGGCCAGCAACATCACCTCGGCGTCGCTCATGTCGCTCAACGACTTACTGGCCGAGCGCCCCATCACCTCCGACGGGCTTCCGTTCTTCCCCGCACCCTTGGCGAGCCCTGGATACATCTCCGGATTGAGAGCTATCGTACCCACGCCCTTATGAACACTCTCCTTAGGGGAAAGTTGCGCTGGGTCGCCAGCCTCTAACTCGCTGGATTCACGTGGCTTAGGTCGGCTTGGGTCGTGCGGAATCGGCATATACTAAGGCTCTCAAAAAGCAGCCGCTCAAAACTTAGACGCGACAGGCGTTCTTAAGAGCAGCTAATTGTACCGCCCGGGACCACAACAATCTGCCCAGGCTTGAGGGAATCAAGAGCAACGAGGCAGTCCCGGATATGTGGACGAATGTCATCGATATCGTTAGACACTGCACGGATCGTCAGCACTGCGATCTTGCGACCGGCGAGGTTCTGCTGATAGCGAATGCCTTTATCGACCGTGAGGAAAACGTCGAAGTTTCCCTCAGCCAGACTCAACAAGTCTCCATTCTGCTTGCCTGCCAATCCGGCTTCTTGAACCGTCGTGCATTCATGCGTTGGAAAGCTTGCCTTGATCTTCTTGGGCAGACATTCATCGATAAGGATTCTCATCCCAGACGCGCAACCACCAATGCCTTGGCTTCTTCTAGGGCCGCAATCGCTTCGGTTCTACTCACCGTGGGAAAGTCTTCAAGGAACTCATCTAATGTCTTGCCGTGCTCGACGTAATCCAGAAGCGCCTGGAATGGCACACGAGTGTTCCGAAATACCGGTTCACCGCCGAGGATGTTCTCGTTCCTGACTATGACGCTCTCCTCCATCTGCTACTCCGCTCTGAATGTGTCATAGATTGTATTGCACTTCATCATCTGGGCAGCTTCTCCTATTCCTCTGACTTTGCCTTTGGTGTGGCCTCCTGCAGATGGAGCGAAAAAGACACAACAAAAGGTCCTTCGACCCCGGTCTCCCGCGCTGGAGAAACCGCGCGGGAACCCTCCTTCGCTCAGGACGCTGATTTCTGAAATGGGACACAGCAATTCTGGAACCGCTCTAGGCGGCGGCTTCTTTTGCCGCGCCATCGCTTTAGCCAGCAGCCTGTGTGTGCCCCTCCCCCCTCTTTTTCGCAAAATACATCTTTCACAGGACTTAGCTTCGTTTTTCGCCGTCTTTCCCAATTTGTACGCAAGATGTTGTATTCGAAAAAGTCGAAGTACCGACATCTTGTTTATTACTTTTTAGTAATCACCCTTTTTTGCGCCGTTCGGCGCACCGCCACCGACGCCACCTGCAGCCCATAGAGCAATAGCGACGCGCGCTTCGTGTCCAAAGGCTCGCGGGCAAGTTGCCGGCAGACACCCGTCACCGCCATCTGGATCGCGAGATCGTCTTCCAGTACCGGCACTTTCAGCATCGGCGTCTGAACGCCCTCGGTTGCTGTTGGCTTTGCTCTTACGTTTGCAAGTCCCTTCCGTGCGGCTGTGGAAGTAGCACATGCGTTGATTCTTCACGGCCAGCAAGCCGCATTTCGAGCCATCGGCCCGGATGAACCGGCAGCGAGGGCCCTTGATGCCGTCCCGCATCAAGGCCTCTCCGGGAAATCGCTGGAAGAAGGTCTTGTACTTTTCCGCATCGAGCGCCGCCTCGTAGCGCTCCGGATACATAAACCGGATCGCCTCGGCTGCACGGACCGTGTGCATGTCGAGCTCCGCGTCGGTCAATTCGTCCTCCGGACGACGATCGCGTTCGAGCGGATGGTCTCCATGCTCATCCGTAAAAATGCCCGACCTTCGCATGCGCTCGAGCTCCACCCACTCTTGCGGAGGACCGCTCAGATCGGGCTCGCCGTGCTGCTTCCTGGTGGGCGGCAGCGGCGGAAATCGATCGAAGAAGCCGCGTTCCAATTCGGAACGATCCAGGCTCGCGATGGCCGATTCCGCCGGCCCTGCCGCGCGCCGCAACCACGCCCCTTGCTCCGCAGCCCGCCCATCCTGCTCGCCGCTGACCGCGCCAATCGAAGCCTGGATCTCAGCGATCTTCTTGTGTAATTCGGCGATCTCTCTCTCCCACTCCTCTTCCGACTTCTCGGTCTCTTCCGGAGGATCGTCCATATCGTCCGGCATCGGGTCCGAGAACTTCGGCGGCGCCCGATGGTCGAGCGCGATCTGCGGCAACTGCTGGTACATCGCGACAAGCTGGTGCGGATGCCTACGCGCATCAAGTGCCAGGCTGCAGCACATCGCGCTGAACCAGGGCCTGCAGAAGAAGCACACGCTATGGAGCCGCGAGGGGCGCAAGTTGCTGGAAGACCTCCAGCTGGAACCGTGGACGGCGCGACGCAGAGATGATCTGCTGAAGCTGTTCGACGAGGTGGAGGCCCAGTGCCGGCAACTGGATCAAGCTGCGAGCCGAGCGGCGATGGGCAACGCCACAGCGCGGCTGCTGATGACGCATCCCGGAGTAGGACCGATCATCGTGTTGGCCATGGTGCTGACGGTCGGAGACATATCCCGATTCGGGAACAGCCGGCAACTGGTCAGCTATCTGGGACTGAATCCGTCGGAAGATTCCAGCGGAAGCCGGCGGCGACTGGGATCCATCAGCAAGCAGGGCAGCAGCTTTATGAGAGCCATCCGTGTTCATAGACAGGATGACAGCCGCTAACTGTTCGCCGTTAGCTGAAGTCAACGGCCGAGACAGCGCCCTTGCGTCTGCGATGAAAAGGCCCGCGGGCGGGGCGGGCTTGGGAACGAAGCGGCGGTTGGGAGGGCCTGCTAGGCTCCGCGCTTAAACGGGAGCGGCGCGGGATTATCGTCTTCCCCCGTTTGTTCGAGGGCGATGTCGGCAAGGTCAAGCCACTGTTGAATGCGAAGCGTCTCTCCGTCCTTCTGCTCGCGATTGCTCAAGAAGAATTTTGGAGGACGCGGTTTGCGGGGCTCTGTCCAGATTTTTGCCTTTCCTTTCGTCGGCATCTTCTCCTGTACTCGAACCGGCCACGGGGGCACGGGGAACGGGCAGCCAGGAACTTCGCTATCCAACATAAACGCTTCCTCAGTCACGAATCGTGACAAAAAGAATCTTAGACGGAGATGTTACAAGGGGCGGCGAATGTGCAGGAGTGGACGTTCCAAAATGGCGCGCGCGGCGTATTGTCACTCGAATGTTCTACTGTCGGCGTGATGAATTCGCGGGAACTTCGTCGCAGTTGCTCTGGCAGCCCGGAAGTGGTAGGGATTCCTCACTCCTGCTCACGCAAACAGCGCGTGAGCATCCGTTTCGGAATGACAAAAACAGAAACAAGCTTAGGAGCTGTAATGCAGCAGCGAGAACACGTCGTACTCCTTCAACTTCTCGCGGCCGTTGAGGAAGTCGAGTTCGACGACGAATGCAAGTCCGGCGATGTTGCCGCCTAGGGATTTAGCTAGCTGCACCGTCGCCGCGCACGTCCCGCCCGTTGCGAGGAGATCATCGACAATGATCACGCGCTGGCCGGAGCGAATCGCGTCTTTGTGAATCTCGAGCGAGTCGCTGCCGTACTCGAGTTGGTAGGTCACTTTGGCCGTTTCGGCAGGAAGCTTTTTCGGCTTGCGCACGGGGACGAATCCCGCATTGAGCCGGTAGGCAAGCGCCGGGCCGAAGATGAAGCCACGGGCTTCGATTCCCAAAACGAGATCGATGTCTTTCTCCATGTAGTGCGCGGAAAGCGCGTCGATCAAGGTAGCGAAGCCGACCTTGTCCTTTAGCAGTGTCGTGATGTCGTAAAACAGGATTCCCGGCTTGGGAAAGTCGGGAACTTCGCGAATCAGCTTCTTCAGATGATCGCAATTGATCGCTTGAGACTTCGAGGTCGAGCTTGCGGGAGAGGGGCTCACTTACCAGGCTCCTTCGATGCGGAATGATCTTTCGCTTGCTTGCTGCTCTTCTTCAAATTCCTGCACTTCATCGACGCGCGCCGCTCGCGGTCCGGTTTCGAGCGCCTTGCGCAAGCGCGCGAGCTGCTCTTCGGTGCCCGTGGCCAGAACTTCCACGGTTCCATCCTCGGTGTTGCGCACCCATCCGCCAACGCCGATGGCGCGAGCTTCGTGCTCGACAAACCAGCGAAAGCCCACGCCTTGCACGCGTCCGGAAATGGTGTGGCGACGAGTCATAAAGGCGGCTGCTGGCTATCGGCCGTCGGCTATCGGCTTGCGCATCGGAGTCCCACACTAACTATCTCGGTTGACTGTACCGGAATCGAATTCATCGAAGAAATGCCAATCGTGCAGTTTGCTTTAGCCGGTGGCCGGAAGCCGGTAGCCAGGAGCCGATTCATGCCCTCGACAGATACGCGCCTTCTGCCGTATCCACTCGGATTTTTTCGCCTTCATTGATGAACGGTGGCACTTGGACCACAAGACCAGTTTCCAGCTTCGCCGGTTTGGTCACGCTGCTTGCCGTTGCGCTTTTGAGCCCGGGTTCGGTTTCTACAACCGTGAGTTCGACCGTTTGCGGCAGTTCGATTCCGACCGGTTTGCTGTCGTAGAACTCAACTTTAATTTGCAGGTTTGGCGTCAGATATTCGACCGCATCGCCGAGCGTGTCGCGCTTCAGGTGCGTCTGCTCGTAGGTTTCGGTGTTCATGAAATAGAAGTCGTCGCCGTCGCTGTAGAGGTACTCCATATCGACCTCATCGACGACGATCTTTTCGATCGGATCGGGCGAGCGGAAGCGGTGCTCGAACATTGCTCCGGTGCGCAGATTGCGCAGCTTAGCCTGAATAAACGCGCGCAGATTGCCCGGGGTACGGTGCTCAACGCTGAACACCGAGTGCAAATCATTGTTGTGCTTGATGATCATGCCAGGGCGCAACTGTGTGGCTGGAATCGCCATGCAGAAAAGTCTCCTTGCTGAACTGGTGAATGCCTGCCGAGGCGGGCTGGAATAGCCGCGAGGACGCGGCGAACTCATTATTTTAACAGGCTGGCGCGAGGGTTAACGGAGACTGGCTGGTGGTAGGGCACTTCTTTTGCGACCGCGAGATGCGATTACGCCATATGCAGCCGAATCAGACCGGGTTTGTCGTTCTCCCCAAAATGGCAAAGCACCGCATCACGAAGCATCGTTTTGAGTTCATCAAGGGAATATGCTTCGGTAAATATCGGAAATCCGTGCGCGCAGGCTTGGTAGCCCCCTTCGGGAGATTCCTGCACATCGAAGATGATCTCGGTGGGAATCATGGATTCAGCTCATCATAGGTGAAAACAGCTAAAAACCTGCCAGAACCCACACCTGTAATGCGGTCAGTCGTCGTGGTGCATTCCTGGCCCCACGCCCCATACATCTTTGTCGTTCGGATACACGTGGACCATCCATCCGAAGACGCGCGGCACGAATTTGCCGCCCGCCGCGTCGCATGCTTCTTTTGTTGAGATCGAGCCGGCCATTCCGAATTTGGGATTCTTCTGCCACATCTCCGCGTTGCGGTCTTTCGGCGGGAAGCAGAAGTTCACGTGCTGATGCCACTGGGCAATGCTGAGCGGAATGCGATCGTTCAGTTCTGCCTCGTCGGCTTTTGCCGGCGCCGTGTACATCACGCCGGCGAGCTTGTAGCCCTCGGGAGTCTTGTCATAGAGCAGCGAGGTCGGGTGCTCCGGATTGAAGCGGAATCCGGCTTCGAATCCATACCAGTAATTGGTGAAGTGATACTGCTTCTGCGGGACGTTGGGCAGGAAGATCTTGAATCCATCGTTGAGGGCCGCGTGGTAGTCCTGATACTTGTCCATCAGCTTGCGGGCTTCCTCCACGACGCGCTCTGCGCGCTGTTGATCGCCGGGCTGAAGCGGACGCAGCTCGGTCATTCTCATGTGCGGTCCCATATCCATGTGGTGCGAACTCATGGTCTGCGTGGCAGCGCTCATGCCTTCGGTGTCGGCAGCCTCGTCGTGCTGCATGTCCATGCCGTCCATGGACGACATGTTGTGCGCAGGCTGTTGCGCACTCTGCTGTTGTTGCGCGGAGAGAAAGCGGATCAGAAGCAGCGCCAAAATCGTGCAGGCTGCAAGCGTGAGTTTTGGCCGCATGGGACCTCCATGAGCAATATACGCAGAAGCTCGCGAACAGGATCGGAAATTTTGAACCAATGAATGGAACAGGCTACGGGCAGGAATGTTGCGCTTGAGGCGGCGAAGATACGGGCGTAGATACGAGGCCTTCCCGGCGCATTGATCGCTGGAGGTTTTTAGCGGGGCTAGAGTTGTTCTTATTGCAGCCAGGAGATATCGTAGCGGTTGAACTGGACAGCGAATCCGCTGGCGACGCCGTCATCGCCCGGCTCGACCCGGACCACGACGCCTTCGCAGGAGATCTTGAGCTGTCTGCCGTCGCCGGAGTCCGGCAATACTATCTGCAGAGCAAGGGCATCGCCGCACTCGGCTTGCATGTCGCTGTAAAAAAAGGCTCCCAGCGTATTCATGTCGCGCAAAGACGCGGCTTGCAGCCTCTGCGGATCATGGACCGGGCATACAGCCGCGGGAAACTGGTTGTGCAGCCGGGATTCCCGGCGCTGCTCGGGAAGGTGGTGCCGCATGATATCGAGGACTCTCGGACTTTGCTGGAACAAGTTCGACCTCCGGAACAGCACCTCTATCGTTGCAGTTAGACGGCCAAATTGTAAGTTGCTGAATACGCACAACCATGCCAGTTTTCCACAAGATACTCAGAGAGAAATATTTGCACTTAGAAGGAAATACCGTGTGAATTTGACCGCGCCGCTTCGGCTTTCAGCGCGGTCGTTACCCAACTATTCCGTTATCGAACTGGGATTCTGCCGTGGCGCGAGCGCGAGGAGGGCGTTCGTGGTGCTCTTTCCTTCAAGCAGCGCCAAGAAAAAAAGGCCAGCACGGATGTGCCAGCCCATCGAAAGAAAACTTCTGTTTAGAACGTGAATTGCGCTCCTACCTCGCCACGGAACGAAATCGGAATCGTGCGAGTGCATCCGTTCGCGTTGCAGCCAATGTAGCCAAGCGGAGTCGCGAAAGAATCCGACGTCGGATTCGTGCTGAAGTGCCGCACGTTGCCGTCGTAGTTATTGCCGTAATTGGCGCGGTTAGTTACGTCGAAGGCCTGGAAGATCAGCTTCAGACTCGAGCGCTCCTTGATCTTGATGTTCTTAGTAAGGCGTGTATCAAGATCAAAGTAGGGCTGGCCGCGCAGGTTGTCAAAATGCGATTGCACGCAAGTCCCCGCCAGGTAGCAGGCACGCAGGGCTGAGGTCGATTGACTAGCTCCCCAAACCAGATTCCCCTGATCGTTGGCAGGAACCAGAGCATGAGCAGCCGCGGTGCCAGAACCGAATCCAAGGACGTTGCTCACGCCCGAAGTGGCTTGATACGGACGCGCCGACGCGAGCTGTACGATTGGTGCGACCTGGAATCCCCACGGCAGGTCAACAACACTGGATACGGATAAGTGATGCCGCTCATCGTTCGGAACAGGACCGAAGTCCGATGCCAGCAGCGGGAACCGGGGATCCGTAACTGTGTTCGAGTAACTAGCCGCGTTTCCGTTGTAGGCCCATCCTTCCGATAGAGTGTAGGTCGCATTCACCGTAAAGTGATTGGCCATACGACGCCGGAGCGAGACGTTCAGTCCATCGTAGCGCGAACGGCCCCAGTCAGTTTCCATTGAGATTCGAGCGATCTGCGGCTGCCCAGCGGCGGCGAGGGCTGCACTGAGCGTCCGCACTCCAGTTGTCGGGTCGATGTAGTTCAGAATGTCGCGCTTCTCCTCGTGTAGCCCAAGTTCGTGGATGTATTCAATCTCGCCAACCGTGTTGGTGTTGAACGAGTGGGCGAAGCCTACGTTAAATTGCTGAGAGTAGGGGTTGCGATAGTCAGGTGACATCAATCGGCCTACAGCACCTTGAGTAAGCTGCGTGATCGGTGCAGGTATTGTTGGTAAGGGATCAAAGCCAACGCGATACCCTGGAGAGTTATTCGGGCAGGGTGCCCAGGTACCACTGAAGCCCGTCGGTGGAGTTAACGCGCATGCAAGCGGAAGGCCGGTACCAGGCACATCGCAACTGTGCGTAAGATTTCCATTTTTGTCGTGAGCGCAATCCGAGCCTGGGCCGCTGCCGCTTATTGAGAACACAGTAGCGAAGAGCGTTGGATTGGCCTGCTGAATCATGAACAACGGAATGTTTAAGAACGTCTGCGCGAAATAGAGTCCATAACCTCCACGCAAAACATTGTTTCCATTTCCGGTGAGGTCATACGCGAAACCCACACGTGGACTGAAGCCTTTTTTATAGTCCTGCGGAATGCCAGCATATGGACTATTGATGGCCTTCAACAACTGGTAAGTCCGGCTCTGTCCCTGGATGTTCGATCCCATCAGGTTGAAGTCGCGGTCATAGCGCAGTCCAAGATCGAGCGTAAGCCTGCTGGTTGTCTTCCACGTGTCCTGGAAGTACAAGCCGAGCATTTTGCCTCCTCCGGGAAGGTCTTCCTTCGGGTCTCCATTGGAGATAGACATGCCCGTAAGCGCCCCGGGAGTTTGGAATCCTTGCGGATATGTACCAGGCTTGCAATTCTGGCTGTTCGCGCAGTTGCTCAGGATGTCGCTAGGCAGATCCTGGAAGTCATACTCTAGAGTGGAGTTGAACTCGAAGTAGCCGCCGAGAGAGGGTTCCCATAAGTAATCAGCTCCCCACTTCAGGCCGTGTTTTCCCACGTTGTATGAGAGATCATCGCGGAACTGATACTTGCGCTGGTACGACTGCTGCGGCACGTTCGTATTAGTTCCGAATGAAATACTCTGCGGAAAGGTGACGAGCGGCGCGCGCGTCTTGCTGTCGATCAGGTTGTTCCAATATTGGAATCCTGCCGTGAAGGAGTTGACCAGTCGTGGACTGAAGACCGAGCTTAAGGTTGCGTTAGTGATGATGAGATGGTTGTTCTGGAAATTTCCTTCCGTCAGATCGTTCGCGTTACCGGATTGGTCGTTGACATCGTTATTGTCTTGCGCCGAATAACTGATGAAGAAGTGGTGATTGTCGTTGAAATTGTGATCAACGCGGGCATTGTAGCGAGTGTCAAAGTAGGGAGTCGGAATGGTCTGTGCCGGATCGGGGTTGAACGTAACATTTCCAAGATTGAGACCCTTCACGGCGCTCAACTGGGCAAACGCGTTGGGGGTGACCGGAATAGCCGTATGCTCGCGCAGTCGCTCCCAGGCGAAGAAGCCAAAATCTTTATCGCGGCGAATCGGACCGCCGAAGCGTCCACCAAACTGCTGGCGTTCGAACTGCGGAGTCGGATTTCCGGTTTTGACATGCGTAACCGGATCTTCCTCGTTCAGCTTGTCGTTTGCGTTCAGCGCTGTCTGAGTGTCGAACAGATACGCGGATCCGTGGAACTCGTTGCTCCCCGAACGAGTGATCACATTCATCGCCGCGCCTTCGGAGCGACCATTCGCAGCCGAGAAGCGCTGTGTAGATATCTGAGCTTCTTCCACGGCTTCGAGCGGGAGCTGCATCACCGGACCGCCAACCGTGTTGTCCTTATTGTCGATGCCATTGACGGTGATGTTCATGTTGCGACCGTTCGAGCCGTTGATGCCGACCCCCGCGGTGCGTGCTTTTGTCGGATCCCACGGCGCAGTGAACTTCGCGCCGGGAGCTAGATAAGCGAGGTTTGCGAAGTCGCGGCCATTCAGCGGCAGGTCCTCAACCTGCGCTGGCGTGATTTCCATTCCTACGGAGGTTTTCTGTTGATCGAGAAGCGGCGCTTCCGCAGCGACCTCGACCGTAGTCGAGGTTGTGCCTGGGCTTAATGCAAAATCCTGCGTCGTTGAGCGCCCTACGAGCAGTTCGACGTTGTTCGCCGTCACGGTGGAGAACCCCGCCATGGCGGCTTTAATCGTGTAAGTGCCGGGAGGCAGCACATCAAATCGATACGCGCCAAGGCTGTTGGTGGTTGCGGTGCGCGAGGCGCTAGTTGCATTGTTTGTGGCAGTAACCGTGACACCTACCACGACGGCTCCGGTTTTGTCTGTGACGGTGCCAATCAACGTAGAACTCGCGGTAACGGCTTGGCCAAACATCCAGCTACTGGCCGCAAGCACTACGAACGGCAGTATGCAGGCGGACAATCTGTTTCTCATGAACTCTTCTCCTAGTTCCGCTCGAAAAATGCGCAGGATTGGGGTAAGCAGGACTGGCAATGGGATAAGCAGTTCATATTCCAGAGACTTTGGTTGTGTTTTCAAATGTTTACGAAGCTTAACAGTGGATTGAATTCGAAAAACGGGATGATAGGGAGTGCTTGTCTATGGAATTTGGTATTCCGTCCCTTGTCGGCGACTGCTTGTCCCCTTCTTGACCGAGAACCGATCCCCTTCTATGTAGTTGGTTTTTCATCACGGAGACACGGAGGCCACGGAGAACTGTTGGGGATTGGCTAATTGGGTAATTGAGTAATTGGGAAATTTTGTAATTGAGGTTGAGGTCTGGGTCAATTCCCCAATTCCCCAATTGCACAATTCCGCAATTTCTCCGTGCCTCCGTGTCTCCGTGGTGAAAAAGGGATCAGAATCCGACCCGAAGCTCTGCGCCGTCCCCTCCGCTTGTCTTTGCCCTACGGGCATCCAAAAATACTTCGCAGGGGAACGGCGACATGGACTGGCTACGTCCTGGCGACTACTGGCTGGCGCGCTTTTTGCTGGAGAAGTCGGTGGGCATGCTCTTTCTTATCGGCTTTCTCAATGTCGTTAACCAGTTCAAGCCTTTGCTGGGAGAGCGCGGATTGCTGCCGGTTCCGTTATTCGTCAGGGAAGTACCGTTTCGGGAATCGCCCAGCCTGTTCTTCTTCTTTCCCACCGACAATGCATTCGGCATCGGCGGATGGATTGGCGTCGCGCTTTCGCTGCTGGTGATCTCCGGTTTGGTCGATCGCTATACCTGGGTTCTGTTTGCGATCTGGGCCATGCTGTGGGTTCTTTATCTTTCATTCGTCAACGTCGGGCAGGTGTTCTACGGGTTCGGATGGGAGTCGATTCTGCTCGAGGCCGGGGCTTTTTCGGCCTTTCTTGGCGGCAGCCACTCCACTCCACAGGTCGCAGTCATGTGGCTCTTCCGCTGGCTGCTATTTCGCGTGATGTTTGGCGCCGGACTGATCAAGCTGCGCGGCGACTCCTGCTGGCGCGACCTCACTTGTCTCGATTATCACTACGAGACGCAGCCCATTCCGAATCCGCTGAGCTGGTTTTTTCACCACGGATCAAAATGGTCCCGTTCGGGCGGCGTGCTCTTTAATCACTTTGCTGAGTTGATCGTTCCTTTCGGCTACTTTCTTCCGCAGCCGATCGCCGGGATCGCCGGAGCGTTGACCATCCTGTTTCAGTTGCTCATTTTCCTTAGCGGTAATCTCTCGTGGCTGAATTTGCTCACGCTCTGCCTTGCGTTTAGCTGCTTCGACGACCGCACGCTCGCAACTCTCTTTGCAATACATACGCCGCTTACTCACACGCCGGACATCGTGTTTCGTGTACTCACGGCGGCGATTTTCATTCTCGTGATCGTGCTGAGCGTCAAGCCCGTGCGCAATCTGATGTCGCGCCGCCAGGTGATGAATACGGTCTATAACCGCTTCCATTTTGTGGGAACCTACGGCGCGTTTGGCGGTATCACGCGGGAGCGTTACGAAATCGTGGTCGAGGGTACCGACGAAAACGTGATTACCGGCTCGACCAAGTGGCGCGAATATGAGTTCAAAGGCAAACCAGGCGATCCATTTCGTTTGCCGCCGCAGATTGCGCCATACCATCTCCGCCTTGACTGGCTGATGTGGTTCGCAGCCATGGGCTCGTACCATCGGCATCCGTGGTTCATTCATTTTCTTGCCAAGCTGCTTGAAGGCGATCGAGCCGTTTTAGGGCTCTTGAGAAAAAATCCGTTTCCCGACTCGCCGCCGCGCTACGTGCGCGCGCTTTTGTACGAGTATCGCTTCTCGTCGCCCGAAGTGCGGAAGAAGACTGGGCTTTGGTGGATAAGAGAATCCGTTGGTCCCTACTTTCCGACGGTGTCGCTGCAGAGTCCAGCACTCCGCGCAATGCTGCAGCAGATGGGGTGGGAGTAAGAAAGCTGCTAGCTACTAGCCGCTAGCTGCCAGCTAAAGGCAACAGCAACACCAAAACACGACACGGATCGCACGGATGCTTCGCCCACGGATTACACGGATCGCGGTGAATTGGGTGATTTCATTTTGGAACTCGTATCCGCTTGATCACGCGTCGGTTCATAGCATCAGGTGTTTACACATTGTTAGCTGACCGCGATAGTCGGCGACGACTTGCACTTCGATCAGAGCGCGGAGTGCCACGCTCTCTCTCGTGGTTTCGGCTGGTAGCGGTCGCTGGGAGCTGGAAGCTAGCGGCTAGTGGCTGGCAGCTTGTTCTCACTTTTCCGTGCAATCCGTGGGCGCAGCATCCGTGTGATCCGTCTCGTGTTTTGTTGTTGTTGCTTTTGCCGAAAGCCGAGCGCCGACTGCCGCTTCTCATTGTGAGCACCTGAATTCCAACCTTTGCCATTTCGGGAAACATACATTTTCCAAACAGCGAAACGGCCTTAGAAATCCAGAGGGAACTCTGGCGTGCTCACATTGGCACGCGGTTTGCTTCTGCTCAAGGCAAGTAATCAGGAGTAAGCAGTAGCTTCGCGGAACCGTTCGCGGCAGGACGCAACGCAGACGAATCGAGCATGGTCGCTTCGATTGTCATCGCGTCACTTCGTCCTCTGGCAACTCCCTTGAAGCGTGTTGCGGCCTTCGCGTGCGGCCCTGCGGAGCTACTGCTGGTCACAAATGTATGACGATTGGTCCCACTTCGTTCCTGGGGAGTCACGCTGAAGGTGGCTCTCAAACTATAACCAGAGGCATGGCACAGTCCGTGTCTCCTAACTCGGCCCCACGGTTCGCTGTTTCCCCCGCTCCCGGCGCAAGAGCACATCGCATGACCCGCAAACGCAGAACAGTCCTTTGGCTTTACAACGAAGACTACGAATACCTGAGTTCCGTCGCAGAGCACGACATGGATTCCAAGAACGTCTCCATGCATCGGCTGGTGAAAGCATTACGCAATGCCGGCGTAAAGAGCTTTCTCAAGCTGGATGAGACGTTGAAGCGTTTGCCGCCGCCTGGCGGGAAGGGGTGAGGAAATCGGGCTGTCGGCTTCGGGCTAAACCAACAGCAACACCAAAACCAACACACGACACGGATTTCACGGATAGTACGGATTACACGGATCAGAGGAGCGGATGAGAAGCGAACCTAAAGATTCATCCGTGTGATCCGTGAGCGAAGCATCCGTGAAATCCGTGTCGTGTGTTGCTGTTGCTGTTGATCTGAGCCGAGTGCCGATTGCCGATTGCCGCTCCTCACTCATCCCGCAATGTCTTCACCGGCTCGACGCGGGTGGCGCGGTACGCGGGAATGATGCTGGCCAGCAGTCCTACCGCGAGGAGTCCGATGGAGACGCTGACGAAGGTAAGTAGATCCGTGGACTTCACGCCGTAGATCATGCTCGACAGCAGGCGTCCGAGAGCAAGTGCGCCGACGACGCCAATGGCGAGTCCGAGCACGGTTGGCTTCATGCCTTCGAGCACGATCAACTGCAGCACATCTTTGATCTGGGCGCCGAGGGCCATGCGGATTCCGATCTCGCGCACCCGCCGGCGAACGCTGTAGGCGAGCACGCTATAGATGCCGATGGCGGCAAGGAACAGCGCGAGCCCGGCAAAGATGCCGAGCAGCATCGTGCTGAAGCGCTGCTGCGAGAGCGAGTTGCCGATGACTTCGTCGAGGGTGCTGCTGCCCAAAACCGGCAACTCTGGATTCACCTGATGAATGGCAGCAGTAATCGAGGGTACCAGGCCGGCTGCGTTTGACGAAGCGCGCACCACGATCCAAATCGGGAATGAGCGGAAGGGCTGGTCGGGAGGTTGTTCAAGTTGCGCAAACGGAACATAAAGGGTTGCATCGGGCGCGCCATTGAGGCCCCTGTCTTTTACATCGCCGACAATGCCGACGACTTCTCGATTCCGATTCGGGAAGAAGAACATGGTCAGGTGTTTGCCGATCGGATCCTCGTTGGGCCAGAGGCGCTTCGCCATGGCTACGCTGATCACTACCGCGCCGGGAGCAGACGCGACATCCTGCTCGCCAAGTTCGCGTCCGCGAATCAGGGGAATATGCATTGTTTTGAAGTAGCCGGGCATGATTCCGCGCACCGATACTTCAGGCTGATCGGCCATCTGCTGTACGGGCCGGCCTTCGAGCTGTACGGGCTGGTTTGACCCATTGCCACCCAGGGGCAGATCGTCGATGCTTCCCGCTGCCTCCACTCCGGGCAGGCTCCGCACGCGGGTGAGGACCTCGTTGTAGAACGCCAGCTCCTGCTGCGGGGTTTGGAACGTCTTTGACGAAATCGACGGCATAACTGCGACTACGTTGTGCGGATCAAATCCCGGATCGACGCGGTGCAGCATCCACAGGCTGCGAATCATCAGCCCGGCGCCGATGAGCAGCATAAGAGACAGCGCTACCTCGGCGACGACCAGCACTCCGCGCGTGCGGTTGCCGGCGACATCGGAAGTGGTGCGCGTACCTTGCTTGAGCGCGTCGTTCGCGTTGGTTTTGCTCATGCGAAATGCGGGAAGCAGTCCGGCCAGAATTCCTGCGGCTATGGACACGCCGAAAGCAAATACCAAAACGGGAATACTCAGCGAGATTTCCGACGCGCGCGGCAACTGAGCGGCTGCTGCAGAAACGATGAACCTGATGCTGGCATAGGCAAGCCCGATTCCGAGCAGGCCGCCGAGGAGTGACAGTAGGACGGTCTCTGAGATGATCTGCCGAAGGACTCGAGCGCGACTCGCGCCCAGCGCCGTGCGAATGGCAACCTCCCGCTGGCGTGAGATCGTGCGGGCAAGAACCAGGTTGGCGACGTTGGCACAGGCAATGAGCAACACGAATGCAACTGCGCCAAAGAGCACGAGCAGGGCACCGCGTACGTCACCTACCAGATCGTCGTTGATGGGAACAACCAGAGCGCCCCAGCCCTTGTCGTCGGCAGGATATTGCTGCTCGAGTCGGCGGGAGATGGTGTCCATCTCAGCCTGCGCCTGCTGGACGGTGACACCGGGCCGCAGTCTTCCGATTACCAGAAAATTGTGGTTGCCGCGCACGGCGCGCTGCTGAGGTGTCAATCCGAGCGGTGTCCAGAGACGAGGAGCGTCTTCGGGAGTGTCAATTGGATATTCGTACTTGGCGGGCATCACCCCGATCACTTTGTAAGCCGCGCCGTCTAAAGTGATGTCCTTGCCCACGATTCCCGGATCGGAATTGAACTGACTGCGCCAGAAGTTTTCGCTGAGAATTGCAACGTAGTTGTGTCCGGGCTGATCGTCGTCTGGGTTGAATGTTCGGCCGAGAATCGGCTGCGCCTGCAGAATAGAGAAAAAGTTATATGAGACGCGGCGCGCAACCACCGAGCGTGGTTCGCCGGTTCCGGTCAAGTTGTAGTTTCCGAAGCCCACCAGCGAGATCCCCGCGAATACGTCGTTCTGCGCCTGCCAGTCGAGAAAGTTCGCCGGAGAAACCGAGAAGCGCGTCATGCCAGGAAAGCTCGTTTGCGGAGGCGTGTGCCAGATGTGAACGAGCTGCTCTGGGTGCGGAAACGCCAGCGGCTTGAGCAGCACGGTATCAACCACACTGAAAATCGCAGTGTTCGCGCCAATGCCGAGCGCCAAAACGAGAATGGCGGCAAACGCAAAGCCGGGGCTCTTACGAATTAGACGTCCTGCGAAGCGAAGGTCCTGAAGAAGGTTCGACATGTCAGCTCTCAGAGGGGTTAGACGTCGGTACGTGATCCGTGTTAGCGAACCCGGGTGCCCTGAAGGACTTCGTGTGCTTTGGGTAGAAGTCCGACTTTGGTGGAAGCCCCCGACTTTGAGTCGGGGGCGAATGCTTTAGCATTCGCTAAAGACCACGCTTCACTTAGTGCGCTTTAGCGCTGGCGTCGATACCCGCGCTAAAGCGCGTTCTCCTTCGCATCTCTTCATCGCACGGCTTGGAAAGCCGTGCTCCCCCGACTAGAAGTCGGGGGCTTCCACCAGAAACCAACGCATTACTTCACGAACATGCAATCGCCATAGGAGAAGAACCGATACTTCTCCTCGACCGCATGGCGATACGCTTCGAGCACACGCTCGCGTCCCGCGAATGCCGATACGAGCATAAGCAGCGACGATCGCGGCAGATGAAAATTCGTGAGCAGCGCGCCGACTACTCGGAATCGAAATCCGGGATATATAAAGATGCTGGTCTCACCTTCGCCATTGCGAATCTTTCCCGATCCCGATTCGAGCGCCGCATGCTCCAGAGTCCGCACGACCGTTGTCCCCACCGCGATGATTCTGCGTTTCTCGTCCAATCCGCGATTGATCGTGTTCGCCGTCTCTGAGCTAATGCTGTAGCTCTCGACGTGCAGCTTGTTCGCTTCAACCCGCTCTTCGCGCAACGGCTGAAATGTTCCTAGTCCAACATGGAGTGTGAGTTCAACGATCTCCACTCCACGACTGCGAATCTCGTCGAGGATCTGTCGCGTGAAATGAAGACCGGCAGTCGGTGCTGCCGCGGATCCGCGATTGCAAGCGAATACGGTCTGATAGCGTTCTCGATCAGCGGCTCTATCGTCGCGCGCTATGTATGGCGGAAGAGGAACGTGCCCGATGCTTTCAACGCGTTCGAAGAAATTCGGCACTGAAGAAAAACGCAAACGCCTCTCGCCGTATTCACCTCGGCCGACGATTTCCGCTTCGAGCAACGGCTCTCGTTCTTCATCGCCGAAGCGCAGAAGTTCTCCAACTCCAAGCTTGCGGCCAGGCCGCACCAACGCCTCCCATTCGCCGTTTCCGAGCGCGCGCGTCAGCAGGACCTCGACTGTTCCTTTCAGAAATTCGCGCGAAGCAGGATTGCGTGGGCTCAACGGCTGAGCGCGTTTGCCGGAACGGTGTCCAAAGAGGCGGGCAGGGAAGACCCGGCTGTTGTTGAGAACGAGAACATCGCCGTGGTGCAGGCGAGCGGGAAAGTTCCTGAAGTGATCGTCGTTAATGGCGCCGGCAGCACGATCAAGAACCAGCATGCGAGAGCTGGAGCGATCGGCGAGAGGCTCTTGCGCGATGAGTTCCGGCGGAAGATGAAAGTCAAACTCGGAGACGAGCACGGGTTGGATTCGAAAGAGTGTAGCGCAGCAACTCTGTCATTCCGAGCGCTGCATCAATTTGTCTTTCCGAAGGCCCGACTTTTTGGCGGAGGAATCTCTGCAGACTTCCAAGTGGACTCCGTGGACTTCGTAGACTTTGTGGACAGGAGAATTTGCTGCATCCTCAGCGCACGAATGTTCGTAGGGATTCCTCACTCCTGCTCACGCGAACTGCACGCGCGAGCAGGAGTTCGGAATGACAACGGAGAAGCAAAGAGCTAGACCAACTCCCTCACTCGGTCCTCGATCATGTTCTCCCATGCGATCTTCCCGCGGTTCGGTTCACCGCGCAGCAATGATTCGGCAAATTTCGCTGCCTGCTCGGCTTTGATCTTGCCTGGCATTGGCGCGGTGAGCGGATCGACAACTGCTTCGATCAGCACAGGACCATCGACTTTCAAAGCTTCGTCGAGAATCGAGCCGCAGCGCTTTGGATCTTCGATGGTGTAGCCGGTTCCGCCGCATGCGCGTGCGAAGGCGGCGAAGTCGATGGGATGCAGTTCGACTCCGTACTCCGGATTGCCGAGAAAGACCATCTGCTCCCACTTGATTTGGCCGAGCACGTTGTTCTTAATGACTACGACTCGGATCGGCAGCTCGTACTTCACGGCAGTTACGAAGTCTGCCATCAACATCGAGAACCCGCCATCGCCCACGAACGCAAACACGGGACGATCCGGATGCGCGGCGGCTGCGGCGATGGCGTAGGGCAATCCGCAAGCCATGGTCGCCAGATTCCCAGAACAGGAATGCATCTGGCCGCGCTTTGCGGGAATGTGACGTGCCCACCAGGTAGTGATGGTTCCGCTGTCAGAACACACGATCGCATTGGACGGAAGCCGCTTGCCCAATTCGTGCGCGATCACCTGCGGACGCATGGGCTTGTCCTTGATCGTCGCGCGCTCGTCCATCAGCTTGTTCCACTCCTTCATCCCTTTTTGGGCCTTCTGCAGGAAGCTGCGGTCGGACTTGCGCTTCAGCAGCTTGTTCAACTCCGCGAGCGAGTTTGCGCTATCGCCGACCAGGCCAACCTCGACGGGATAACGCAAGCCAATGCGCTTGGGATCGAGGTCAATTTGAATCGCCTTCACCTCTCCCGGTTTGGGATAGAACTCGAGGTACGGAAAAGACGTGCCGACAATCAGCAGCGTGTCGCAGTTCTCGAGTGCTTCCTGCGATGGCTTGGTGCCAAGCAGGCCGATGCCGCCCGTTGTGTAGGGACTGTCGTCAGGAACGCAGGCCTTGCCCAGCAGCGGCTTGATGATCGGCGCGGCGAGCAGTTCGGCAGCTTCTTCGAGTTCGTCGGTTGCGTGCAGCGCGCCCTGGCCTGCCATGATCGCTACGCGCTTGCCTTTGTTCAAAATCTGTGCTGCCGCTCTCAGATCTGCTTCCGTGGGAAGGCGCGCGCTGCGCGAGTAAATATCCATCGAGTGGTGCTTGATGTTGCGCTTGGAGCGCTCTTCGTGCGAGATGTCCTGAATGTCGCTGGGAATGGTGATGTGCGATACGCCGCGATAAGCGAGCGCGGTGCGCACAGCCAGATCGACCGTGCCCACGACGTGCGCGGGTCCCATAATGCGGTTGTTGTAAACCGTGACATCCATGAACAGCTTGTCGAGTTCGACGTCCTGCTGCGTGTGCGTGTTGATCAGATCGTGATAGGCGAGCCCCGTGATCGCGAGTACCGGCTGGGAATCCAGTTTGGCGTCGTACAGACCGTTCAGCAGGTGAATGCCGCCCGGGCCTGAGGTGGCGAGACACACGCCCAACCTGCCGGTGAATTTCGCGTAGCCGCATGCCATGAACGCTGCCGACTCTTCGTGCCGCGTCTGAATGAAGCGGATATGCTCCTGCCGCTGCCGCAGCGCTTCCATAATGCCGTTGATTCCATCGCCGGGAATTCCGAAGATTGTGTCCACACCCCACTCGATCAGCCGATCGATCAGAATCGCTGCCGCCGTCTTTGCCATGAAACTCCTCCTCATGTTGTGTGATGCGACGCGTTCGTGCTATGTGGTCACGCGAAACAGGTGAGATGCAATGCCGCTGCACGGCCCAAAATGGCAGCATCTTACCGATGGTGACGCTTGCAGCGGGCAGGAGTACGAAGTGACGCAGCTCATCATTCGATTCATGGTCGGCGGGCTCTTCGTGTCGGCGTTCGCGGTGATCGGGTCGATGCTGAAGCCGAAGAGCTTTGCTGGATTATTCGGAGCTGCTCCCTCGGTCGCCCTGGCGACTCTGGCGCTCACGATTTCCAAAAACGGAAAGACGTACGCAGCCCTTGAAGCGCGGTCGATGATAGCCGGAGCTGCTGCTCTGCTTATCTACTGCGTTGTCGTGCTGCTTCTGCTGAAACGCACGCGCATGCGCACGACCGCTGCAACAAGTTCGGCACTAGCAGTTTGGCTGGGAGTTGCAATCGCGCTGTGGTGGGGATTTCTGAGGTGAACAAGCTCGGAATCAAATTTCATTTCGGCTCGCTCAAGACCACTTCGTGGTGGGAGCACGCGATTCGCTTCGTCTTCGGCGGCGCAATCACAGTGATTGCCGGGCTGCTCGCGAAGAAGTATGGTCCGGCATTTGGCGGATTGTTTCTGGCTTTTCCCGCGATCTTCCCCGCAAGCGCCACCATGCTCGAGCGCCATGAGCGCATGGAGAAGGAAGAAAAGGGCGTGAATCCCGGGAATCGGGGATGCGATGCCGCAGCTCTCGATGCGCGCGGCGCGGCGATGGGAAGTTTGGCGCTGATGATCTTCGCGGTCTTTGTCTGGCTGCTGCTTCCCGGCGCATCGGCGTGGATGATCGTCGGGGCCGGAGCATTGTGGTTGGTTGCGGCTGCCACGTTTTGGGCGATGCGCAAATACCGCCGCCGGATTTTCGGAATGTTCATGCCGGCGAAGCAGGCGAAGTCTTCTGTTCTGCTCTAGCCGGCATACTTATTTCCTGAGAGCTGCGGAATCTCTACCGCTTTCCTCCCTGCACCGCATTCAGACACTTCGCATAGAGTTCGAGCAGTTGCGTAGCATGATCTTCGGGTTTCGATGGATTTGCTCCGGTGAACCCTGGAGTGCCGGATGTGCGGCCGTACTGGGTAGTGGAGGCGATGAACTTCATCATGTCGAGCGCAATGTCTTCGTTGCGGCGTGAACCAATCACTGCAGGCATTCCTTCCATGAACTTCTCCTCAAAAAAGACGTAGCAAATTCGATGCTACCACGCACTTTTCCATCGATTCTGTTTAGGAACGGAGATGCAGCTCTCCACGGGCGCTAATTTTCAGAGATGTCATGTTGAGCGGAAAACCGGAGTCGAAACATCTTGTGTTTCCCGCCGGTGACTCGACAGCATTGGCTCTCGACCACTCTGTCTTTTTCAGAAATACTCACTGTAGCTTCAAAGAAGCTGCTAACCATGCGCAAAGCGCTCCTCATCTACAACCCGTTCTCCGGATTTCGCCGGCATCGTCGCCAGCACCAGGTCGAGGCTGCGGTTCAGGAACTTCGGCGTGCGGGAGTGGAAGCGGAAAGTATTCAATCGCGCGGGCCCTCTGCAGCAGGAGCGCAGGCGCGAGAAGCAATTGGTGCGGGCTACGACACCATATTCGCCTGCGGAGGCGACGGTACCGTCCATGATGTGCTGCAGGGAATGGTCGGTCAGCACCAGGCAGCGCTCGGCGTCCTGCCTCTCGGAACTGCGAACGCGTTGGCAGCGGACTTGAAAATCCCGCGCGATCCCGTGCTCGCAATCCAGCGACAGCTCACGTACAAGCCGCGCACCATCGCGGCCGGAGTGATCGAGCACTGCGGAGATGGGACTCCGAAGCTGCAGCGGTATTTCACGGTGATGGCGGGAGTTGGTCCAGACGCTCTGCTCGTTTACACGCTGTCCGCCAACGCAAAGGCCCGCTTCGGAGTTGCTGCGTATGCTGCGAATGCTTTTTGGGAATATCTCCGCTACAGCCACGCTCCTTTTTCAGTAAGCATCACCGATGCTGCGCGCGGGAACGTGACGGTTGAATCCGCTCAAATCATGGCAGTCCGGATCCACAATTTTGGAGGTCCACTCAAAAAGTTCGCGCGCGGCGCGGACCTGACTCGCAACGATTTGCGAGTGGTCGTCTTTCGTGGCAGCGTTCGGCTCTCGTATCCGCTCTATCTCATGGCGGCTCTGTTCGGCTTGCGGGTCCGCATCCCCGGAGTGGAACTGGTGGATGCTACCCAGATCACCTGCTGTCCTCTGCCGGGCACACAAGATCGCCGGATCTACTGCGAAGCCGATGGGGAGTGCCTTTGGCGTTTACCCGTTCGCTTGTCCATCGTTCCAGATGCGTTCAGATTGCTAATGCCCTGAGGGCTTGTCCGCCTCTTTGCTTGTAAATCCTGCCGAACCTGCAACTTGCGCGTACCCACTTTTCCACTGCTTCCGCAAAAACTATTTGACACGACCCGGGTTGTATATTTATACATATATATGCATATTCATGCATCATGTCCAAGCTGACGAGGCAGCAATTGATATTGCAGCTTATTGAAAACGGGAACGTAGCGAGCCAGGAGGACCTCCGGCGCGCGTTGGTACGCCATGGGCAGAAGGTTACCCAAGCGACGCTCTCCCGGGACATCCATGAGCTTGGAATCGTGAAGACCGCGAACGGCTATGCCCGCGCTAACGACGTAAATGCCGAAGCGGCGCTGCCTGCGGCCGAGCGGCTGGTGCGCGAGTTCGTGCTCAGCGTGCGCGAGGCGCAGAACCAGCTTGTGATCAAGACCAGCGTCGGCAGTGCGCAGCCCGTGGCTGCAGCGCTCGATGCCGAGGGCTGGGAAGAGATGTTGGGGACGATCGCGGGCGACGACACCATTCTCATTATTTGCGAGAACAGCCGCGACGCCGAGCGCGTTGCCGGCCGCATACGGGAGATGCTTGCTTAATGGGACAGCAACTCCAACCCGCGGTCGTTGGTGCGACCGGATACGCCGGATTTGAACTCGCGCGCCTGCTCGGCAAACATCCTCGCCTCGCCAAGCCTCTACTCTTCACTCGAGAGTCGGGCAATGCTGCCGATCTGACCGAGTACTACCCTCACGTTCTGGGCAACGGGCAGCTCCGCGTTTACCCCTTCGATTGGCAAAAGCTGAGTGACAGTGGCGTCGATGTCCTGTTTCTGGCTACGCCGCACGAAACCTCGCGCGAGTGGGCTCCGGAAGCTTTGAAGCGGGGAATTCGCGTAATCGATCTGAGCGGCGCGTGGCGACTAAAGCAGGAACAGCACCGCGCCATTTATGGATTTCACGATGCGAATCCGGCAGTTGCGCACCAGGTCAGCGATGCCGCCGTTTATGGATTGCCTGAGCTTCGGTCCAAGCAAATCTCTGGTTCGAAGCTCGTCGCTAATCCGGGGTGCTATGCGACCTCGATCATCGTTGCTCTTGCGCCGCTGGTCGCAGCGAAGGTCATCGACCGCAAGGCCGGCATTATTTGTGACTCGAAGTCGGGCGTCTCCGGCGCCGGCAAGCATCCCACGGCAACGACTCACTTCGTGGAAGTAGCCGACAATCTCTCGGCGTACGGAGTCTTCACGCATCGCCATCTCGGCGAAATTCTCGAACAGCTCGATCTGCAAGACGACGAGCTGACGTTCACGCCGCATCTGCTGCCGATTCCGCGGGGAATTCTCTCGACGATCTACGTCCGCTTTGAGCAGCCGATGACGGCTTCAGAAGTTGAATCGATCTACAGCAAGTTCTACGCGAACCGTCCGTGGGTTCGGCTCTTCGGCACGAAGCTGCCGCAGATTCGCTATTCGCTGTACACAAATTTCTGCGACGTCGGTTTCAACTTGAGCGCCGATGGCAAGCGCGCCGTGATCGTCTCGTGCCTCGACAACCTGATGAAAGGCGCGGCCGGTCAGGCAGTGCAGAACCTAAATGTAATGTGCGGATTTGAAGAGCGGGAGGGCCTGAATTGAGAGTCGTAGTCAAAATCGGAGGCGCTGCGCTCGATAACCGCGAACTGGTGAAGAAGTGCGCGCGGGCCATCGTGGATCTTGCCGATGGCAATCACCACCAGGTTGCTGTTGTTCATGGCGGTGGTACTGAGTTGACGCGCACACTGCATCAGCTTGGTAAGGAGAGCAACTTCATCAATGGCCTGCGCGTAACTGATTCGGAAACGCGTGACGTTGCCTTGATGGTTCTCGCTGGCAAAGTCAACAAAGCTCTCGTCGCCGAAATTGCCGCTTTGGGAAAGCCCGCCATTGGAATGTGCGGAGCCGACGGCATGAGCTTCCGTGCGCGCAAGAAGAAAACTAACGGCTGCGATCTCGGATACGTCGGCGAGATTTGCTCCGCGGATTCGCGCTGGATCGAAGCCATCTGGACTGCCGGCGGCATTCCCGTTATCTCAAGCGTGGCACTCGGCACTGATGGTCAGTACTACAACGTCAACGCGGACCAGACTGCTGCTGCTTGCGCCGTCGCCTGCAAGGCGCACGCGCTCATCTTTCTCACCGACGTTGCCGGGGTGAAGAGCGCCGATGGTTCCGTGATTCGCTGGCTGCAGATGAAACAGATTCAGGACCTGGTCAAGACCTCGGTCGTGAACGGCGGCATGCTTCCCAAATTGGAAGCCTGCCAGGAAGCTCTGCGACGCGGTGTCGGACGGGTGCGCATTCTTCCGGCGAGCGAAGCAGATCTTCTTCCCGATTTCTATACCTGCAAGATCGATTGCGGTACTGAGGTGATGGTGGCATGAAGCTGGCGAAGGTGAAAGAGAAAGAGGCACGGCTGCTGCTGCCGACCTACGACCGTCAACCGTTGCTGCTGGAACGCGGCAAGGGCGTGCATCTGTATGATGCTGAAGGCAAGAAGTATCTCGACTTCGTGAGCGGCATCGGCGTGAACGCGCTGGGGTACGGCGATCGCGCCGTGCTGAAGACGATCGCGAAGCAGTCCGCCAAACTGATTCACACTTCGAATCTTTATTACCACGAGTTCACAGCGGAGATCGCGGAGCGGCTAACGCGTATTTCCGGGCTCGATCGTGTTTTCCTGTCGAACAGCGGCACGGAGGCATTCGAAGCCGCACTGAAGATCGCGCGAGCATACGCAAAGAAGACGGCGAGTTCCGGATCGGAACCGAAATGGCGCGTGCTGGCGATGGAGAACTCGTTTCACGGCAGGACGTACGGCGCGATGTCGACCACCGGCCAGTCGAAATATCGCGATGCCTTCGCTCCAGTCGTTCCTGGCGTTGAGTTTGTAAAGTTCAACGATGTCGAAGACCTGAAGCAGAAGTTCAACGACAGCGTCTGTGCGGTCGCGCTCGAAGTAGTTCAGGGCGAAGGCGGCATTCAGCCCGTCACGCCTGACTTTCTCGAAACCGCGCGCGCTTTGACTGCGGGCAGCGGGGCGCTGCTGATCATCGATGAAATCCAGAGTGGTCTCGGACGCACGGGTGAGTGGTTCGCGTTTCAGCACTACGGAATCACGCCGGATGTCCTGACCGTCGCAAAGCCAATCGCTGGCGGGCTTGCTCTCGGCGCGGTGCTCACGACCAACGAAGCAGCGAGCTGTCTCAAACCGGGAATGCACGGCAGCACCTTTGGCGGCGGACCGCTGGCCTGCGCCGTGGCTTGCACCGTCCTTGACGAGATCGAAAAACGCAAGCTGATCAAGTCGAATCGCGAGCTGGGCAAGTACTTCGTCAAGCAGCTCGAGAAGCTGAAAAAGAAGCACAGCTCTCTCCGCGTCGTGCGCGGACTCGGGCTGATGGTCGCGGCGGAGCTGGAGGACGCCGATCTCGCCAAAGCCACAGTTTCAGCGATGCTGGAGCGCGGCATCATCATCAACCGCACGCATGACACTTCACTGCGTTTTCTGCCGCCGTACACGATCGGCAAGAAGCACATTGACCAGGTTGTGGACGCACTCGACGCAACGCTGAAGCCGCTTGAGAAGACATACAAGAAATCGCAGAAGAAATCACACGCGCAGCACGCGCCGGAGCCGGAGCTGGTTGCGCAAGGGAGCGCACGTTGAGCACTCGACCCATGCAGTCTGTTTCCACTGGTCCGCTGCCCGTTATGCAGACCTGGTGTGAGGACCTCATCTCCATCAACGATCTCGGCCCCACCGGCGTCGCCGCCGTCCTCGACCTCGCCGCGCTGATCAAAGCGCGTCCGGAGGACTTCCGCGGGGCGCTCGCCGGCAAGCAGATCGTTATGTTCTTCGAGAAGCCATCGCTGCGCACGCGTCTGACTTTCGAAGCGGGGATTACCAGCCTCGGCGGACACGCTTTCTTTGTCGACCAGACAGCCTCGCGGATTGACGCCCGCGAGAGTCTGAGTGACATCGCCCACAACCTTGAGCGGTGGGTCGATGGCATCGTTCTGCGGACATTCGCTCACGCGACCGTCACAGGCATGGCCGAGCACGCAGGCATTCCGGTGATCAACGCGCTGAGCGAGCTGGAGCATCCGTGCCAGGCACTGGCCGACTATCTCACGCTGCAGGAGAAATTCGGCGATCTGCGCAACGTGAAGCTTGCCTATGTTGGCGACGGAAACAACGTTGCGCATTCTCTGTTGCTCACGGCTGCTTGCCTCGGCAGCACGATTCGCGTGGCTACGCCTGAGGGGTACGGCCCAAAAGCGGAAATTGTGAAGCAGGCGAAAGACATCGCTGCGACAACCGGCGCGACGATTCAGATCCTTACTGATGTCAAGAAGGCAGTCGCAGGTGCGGACGCGATCTACACCGATGTCTGGGCGAGCATGGGACAGGAGAGTGAAGCCGCGCAACGCAAGCAAATCTTCGGCGGATATCAGGTGAATGACAAGCTATTCGCCTCCGCCGCACCGCACGCTCTCTTCCTGCACTGTCTGCCCGCACATCGCGGTGATGAAGTGACTAACGACGTGATCGATTCGGCGCGCTCGGTGGTCTTCGATCAGGCCGAGAATCGCTTGCACGTCCAGAAAGCTATTTTGCTGATGCTGCTCGGCGGCAGCATCCATCGTTTCAACGCCGGGTTCAAGAAACCAAGGAGAGTTCATGCCTGAGAAAGTCGTACTCGCATATTCGGGAGGCCTCGACACCTCCATCATCATTCCCTGGCTCAAGGAGAATTACTCCTACGACGTGATTGCGATGGTTGCCGACGTCGGACAGGGCGAGGACCTCGACGCCGTTGTCGCCAAAGCCAAGAAGACCGGCGCTTCGAAGGTCGTGGTGCGGGACATGCGCGAGGAGTTCCTCACCGACTACGTCTTTTCGGCAATCGCTGCTGGAGCGGTGTACGAGCACAAGTACCTGCTCGGAACTTCGCTGGCGCGTCCCGTAATCGCGAAGCATCAGGTGGAAGTCGCTCTCCAGGAGAATGCGACGGCTGTCGCCCACGGCTGTACCGGAAAAGGAAACGATCAGGTACGCTTCGAGCACGCGTATCAGGCTCTCGCTCCGCAGTTGAAGGTAATCGCGCCGTGGCGCGAGTGGGACCTGAAGTCGCGTGAAGACTGCCTCGCCTATGCCGAGAGCCGCGGTATTCCCGTGGCTGCCAGCCGCGAGAAGATTCACAGCCGCGATCGCAACCTGCTGCACATCAGCCATGAAGGTGGAGAACTCGAGGACCCAGCCAATGCACCGCTCGAGACTACTTGGCAGTGGACCAACTCTCCGCAGGAGGCGCCGAACGAGGCCGAGCAGGTTGAGATCGGCTTCGCACAGGGCGTTCCCGTTTCGGTAAACGGAAAGAGCCTTTCTCCGGTCGCGCTACTTGAAAAACTCAACGACATCGGCGCGAAGCACGGGGTTGGCCGTGTCGATCTGGTGGAGAACCGTTTCGTCGGCATCAAGTCGCGCGGCTGCTATGAGACTCCCGGCGGCACGTTGCTGCTTACCGCACATCGAGAGCTCGAGGCGCTGTGCCTGGATCGCGATCTCATGCATTTCAAGCAGCACCTCGCGCTCAAGTATGCCGAGTTGGTTTACTTCGGCCTGTGGTTCACGCCTCTTCGTGAATCGCTCGATGCCTTTGTGACGAGCACACAGAAGGACGTGACTGGAACAGTAGGGCTAAGCCTCTACAAAGGCAATGTCTCCGTCACGAGCCGTAAATCGGAGTACTCGCTCTATCGCACCGATCTGTCGTCGTTCACGATGGGCGAGAGCTACGACCAGAAGGACGCCGCCGGGTTCATACGCATTCTCGGCCTTCCGGCGCGTTCGCGGGCGATCCTGCGCAAGCAGACTCCAGAAGAAGAGGCGGTCTCGGCGTGAAGATGTGGTCAGGCCGGTTTCGCCGGCCGTTGAATCCGGAATTCGAGCAGTGGCAGCGGTCGTTTCCATTCGACAAACGACTTCTCCCGCAGGAGATCGCCGCCAGCAGCGCGCATGCTCGTGCACTCGCGCGCGCCGGTGTGCTCTCTGCCGCGGAGTTGAAATCATTGCTCGACGCCCTGGAGCACATCAAGCACGCCGCGGCGAGCGATCCGCAATTCGTGCAGGACAGCGAAGCTGAGGACGTTCACCATTTTCTTGAACGTCGTCTGGTCGAGCTGGCCGGAGAAGTTGGACTCAAGCTGCATACGGGCCGCAGCCGCAACGAGCAGATCGCGACCGATCTGCGTCTGTTTGTGCGCGATGCCATCGATGAGCTTCAAGGCAAGCTGGTTGAGTTTGTCGAAGCGATTGCCGAGAAGGCGAGGTCTGCGGGAAATGCTGCGATGCCGGCCCATACGCATCTTCAGGCCGCTGAGCCAGTTTTAGTCGCTCACTGGCTGCTGACGTATGCAGAGATGTTGCTGCGCGATCACTCGCGATTGGCCGATTGCCGTGCGCGCTTGAACTTCTGTCCGCTCGGTTCCGGCGCTGTCGCAGGTGCAACGCTGGCGCTCGATCGCGACGGCATGGCTGCCGAACTCGGCTTCACCGCTCCGACGGCCAACAGCATGGACGCGACCAGCGATCGCGACTTCGCCATCGAGTTCGTCCAGGCTGCTTCCATTTTGGGAATTCATCTCAGCCGATGGGCGGAGGAGATGATCCTCTTCTCCACGCGTGAGTTCGGTTTTGTGCGTCTGCCGGAGACATATTCCACCGGCAGCAGCGCCATGCCGCAGAAGATGAATCCCGACGCGCTGGAGTTGATCCGCGGTAAAGCTGGGCGGCTCGTCGGAGCAGCCACAACGCTGCTCGTCACCGTTAAAGGTCTGCCGCTTGCTTATAACAAAGATCTGCAAGAGACGCAGGAGCCGGTGTTCGACGCTGCCGACACTTCACTCCAATGCGTGAAGACGGCTGTTGGTGTCATGCGCGACTGCGAGTTCGATTTCGCACGGATGGGCGCAGCAGCCGAATGCGGATTCATGAACGCCATGGCTGCGGCGACCTACTTGTCTTCAAAAGGAGTTCCATTTCGGTCTGCTCATGAGGTTATTGGCAAAGCCGTCAGCTTTTGCCTGGATCGTGGCTGCGAATTATCTGATCTGACGCTCGACGAGCTGAAGCAGTTCAGTCCTGCATTCGATCAGGATTTCTATTCCGCAGTCACTCTCGATGCCGTTCTGGGTTGTCATGATGTGCCGGGCGGCACTAACCCCGCGCGCGTGCGCGCGGCGCTAGTTCATCTTGATGAGCGCGTTCGCGCGCTTCAGGAGGCACTCCATGCTCACGCGTAGAGCGATCCTGCCGGATGTTGAGCAGATCCATAAACTCATCGCGGAATATTCCCACGACGGCACGCTGCTGCCGCGCACTCTCGCCGAGCTCTCGGAAAACGTGCGCGACTTCACGGTGGTCGAAGACGACGGCGAGATCGTCGCCTGCGGTGCGCTGCACTTCTACGGACGCCACTTAACCGAGATTCGCTCGATTGCCGTCTCGCCCAAGCACAAAGGCAAGGGCGCGGGCCGCGTGCTCATCGAGGCTCTGCTCGAAGAAGCCGAACACCATAAGATCCGGTGCGTGTGTCTATTCACGCGCATTCCCGATTTCTTCGCGAAGTTCGGCTTCGAGTACGCAAGCAGGGAAGTGCTGCCAGACAAGATCTACAAAGACTGTCTGAAGTGCCCGCGCCTGCACGCCTGCGATGAAGTCGCAATGTACCGCGGATCACTGCCGAAGGTCGCACCGGTGAAGCTTGAGGACATCCAGGTACCGCTCCACGCTCTAAGGGCGTAGAAGTCACAGTGGAGAAGCGGCATCCCGCATCTCGGCCCCTTTAGCATGCTAGCATTCCCCTCATGAAATATCGCGTTGTATTCGAGCAGGACGAGGACGGTGTATTTATCGCGTCCTGTCCGTCTCTCCCAGGCTGCATCTCTCAGGGACGCACCAGAGCAGAGGCTCAAGCCAATATTAGCGAGGCCATCAGGGGATATCTGCGCAGCCTGCAGAAGCATGGTGAGCCAATCCCACCAGGCATTGAGGAAGAAGTTGTTGAGATTGCGTTAGGATGAAGTCACCCGTCATCTCTGGTGCCGAAGCAGTGAAAGCATTTCGGAGGATCGGCTATGAGTTTGACGAGCAGGAAGGCAGCCACATAATCGTTCGACATGGGCTTCCGCCGCATCGCCGCCTTTCGATTCCAAATCATAAAGAGCTCGCGAAGGGAACACTTCGCGCGCTGATCCGTCAAGCTGGCCTCACGGTCGAGGAATTCAGCAAACAGCTCTAGCTCAGCAAATCGTTACTTCTTCTTCTGAGCGCCTGCCAATTTCGCTTTTAAAGCCTCGCGCTTCTCACGCATTTTTACCAGTTTCCTGCGACGCCGGTTATCCCGAGCCTTATCTCCGTTGATCAACGACATCAGTGCTCTCCTTTGCGTTTGAAGAACTCTATCAGATTCACTAGCGCTCGACTGCGTACATGTAATCTTCGCGCGCTTGCGCAAATGACTGCGCGACTCTGAGAAAGGCCGTTGCGGCATGCGAGAGCTGCGAGCGTTTGCGATAGACGATACGCAGCTTGCGTTCGAACTGCAGTTCCGGAACGGGAACGCTGACGAGCTTCGTTCCAAGATCTTCCTGAACAGAAATTCGCGGGAGCAGCGCGACTCCGTTCCCCATCGCAACGAATTTCTTGATCGATTCAATCGTCGGCAGTTCGACGTTCATGTTGAGCGGCGTCTTCGATTTGCGGAACGCGTCGATCACCTTGAGTCGATACGGAGACTGCACGTTGTGGGCGATGAAGACCTCTGCGCCAAGCTGCTGGATTTTCACTCGATCCTGTCCTGCGAGGGGATGCTTGCGGTGAACAATGAACGTAAGTTGGTCGGAATAGACGGAGATCGATTGCAAGTCCGGCGAATTGGGCCTGAATGAGACCACACCAAGCTCAGCATTGTGGTTGAGCAATTCGTCAGGAATCCGGCTCGCGAGCGAACGTTGGACGGCGATCTTGATGGTTGGATATAAGCGCCGGAATTCATCCAGGACCGGGAGGAGATACAGGCAAGTGAACTCGTTCGCGGCGATACTCAGACGGCCTCGATTCAGCTCTCGCAGCTCCGTGAGTGCTCCCTGAGCCTCCTGACGCAAATTCACGAGCTTCTGCGCGTACTCGAATACGACTTGTCCGGCATCCGTCAAGGTGCCGTCGCGCGACGAGCGATCGAGCAGCGCCTCACCGAGTTCCTCTTCGAGCTTACGAATGGTCTGGCTGATCGCAGGCTGGCTGCGGTTCAGCTTGTGCGCGGCGCGCGAAAAGCTGCCTTCCTGGACGACGGCGATGAACGTTTGGAGCTGGAAGAGGTCCATGGGAAAGAGGCTACCGGCTTCCGGCCGCTGGCTTCCGGCTTCCGACTAGCGCTTCCCTGCCACGCTGTAGCCGGAGGCCGGCAGCTGGTAGCCGGGAGCCGCTTATGCTTCCATAAGCTCCTCAAATACTACCACTCAGCATTATGATTCCATAAAAATTATAAGCTTGGATTATAATTGTACGAGTCGTAAAACAGACGGTTGGCTGTACGAAACCGACCTAAGGAAGGCCTATGGAACGAATCACGATCTTCGACACTACGTTGCGCGACGGCGAGCAGTCTCCTGGATGCAGCATGAACATTCCCGAGAAGCTGCGAATGGCGCAGACTCTCGACGCTCTCGGTGTGGACATCCTCGAAGCCGGATTCCCAATCGCCTCCGACGGCGATTATTCCGCCGTGCAATTGATCGCGCGCGAGATTCGCCGGCCCACCATCGCCGCGCTGGCGCGCTGCAAGAAAGAAGACGTGGAGCGTGCGGGTGAAGCTCTAAAAGATGCCGAGCGCAGCCGCATCCATTTGTTCCTTGCAACCTCCGACATTCATCTTGAGTACAAGTTGAAGATTTCGCGCGAAGAGTGCGTGAAGCAGGCGCGGGAAGGCGTGTCTTTGGCCAAGACTTTGGTCGATGAGGTCGAGTTCTCCCCCGAGGACGCAACACGTTCAGAATTCGACTTCTTGTGTGAAGTCATCGAGACGGCCATTGAAGAGGGCGCAACCACCATCAACATTCCCGATACAGTTGGCTACACGCTGCCCGCAGAGTACGGAGCGCTGATCGCGAGTCTCCGAACCAAAGTCAGCAACATGGATAAAGCGGTACTCTCGGTGCATTGCCATGACGATCTGGGCCTGGCAGTCGCGAATACCATTGCGGGAATCGATGCCGGCGCCCGCCAGGTGGAGTGCACGATCAACGGCATCGGCGAACGCGCGGGCAACGCGGCGCTCGAAGAGATCGTAATGGCGATGCGCGTCCGTTCTGATCGCATGCCGTATGAAACGGGCATCGACACCAAACTGCTCTATGCGGCCAGCCAGCAGCTCGCGCGTACGATCAGCTTTGGACCGCAGCCCAATAAGCCTATCGTTGGTGCGAATGCCTTTGCTCATGCAGCCGGTATTCACCAGCACGGCGTGCTCTCGAATCCGCTGTGCTACGAAATCATGACGCCCGAGTCGGTCGGCGCTCCGGGAACCAAGCTGGTCCTGGGCAAGCACTCCGGACGGCATGCACTCAAAGCGCGCTATTCCGAATTGGGATATGAGCTCAGCTCAGCCGAACTGCAGGAAATCTATGTTCGCTTTATCGAGCTGGCGGATCGCAAAAAGAATGTTTATGACCAGGACTTGCTCGCGCTGTTGCCGGCCGATCGCAGATCGATGCGAGCCAATGTATCGAGCGGTCGGGCAGCTCAGGCGGTGTAAGAGAGGAACAAGGGACGAATGAGATTGAAAGTCGCAGTTTTGCCGGGAGATGGAATCGGTCCGGAGGTCATGGCCGTGGCCGTGAAAGTTCTGCGCACGTTGGCGGACATCGGCGGCTTTGAACTCCAGACTCAGGAGTATCCGATTGGCGGCGCCGCCATCGACGCAACCGGTTTTCCTCTTCCCAAAACGACACTGGATGAATGTCTCGACAGCGACGCCGTCCTTCTAGGAGCCGTGGGGGGGGCCAAATGGGACAAGCTTCCGCAGGATCGCCGTCCCGAAGCGGGATTGCTGCAGTTGCGCATCGGACTCGGGGGCTTCGCCAATCTGCGTCCGGCCATTGCGTATAACGCTCTGACCGAGTGCTCTCCTCTGCGCCCAACGATTGTTGCCGGAGCCAACGTTCTTTTCGTCCGCGAGCTTCTCGGCGGGCTCTACTTTGGTGAGCCGCGCGGATGCGACGCATCCGGTGCGCGCTCGGCATGGAACACGATGCGCTACAGCGAAGCCGAGATCGAGCGCGTCGCCCGTGTGGCCTTCGAATTGGCAAAGCAGCGCTGCTTCAAATTGACTTCGGTCGATAAAGCGAATGTGCTCGAGACTTCACAACTCTGGCGCAGTGTGGTCACTCGCGTCGCGGAGTCGTATCCGGAAGTCTCACTTGAGCACGTGTACGTCGATGCATTCGCGATGCATCTTGTGTCGAATCCGCGGCGCTTTGATGTAGTGCTTACCGAGAATCTCTTCGGCGACATTCTTTCCGACGAGGCTGCTGCTATTACAGGATCGCTCGGGATGCTTCCCTCCGCCAGTGTTGGTGGGGCAGTGAATCTGTATGAGCCGGTACATGGTTCCGCTCCCGACATTGCTGGAAAGAACATTGCAAACCCGCTTGGCGCGATTGCATCCGTCGCGATGATGCTGCGGCACACGTTTGCCATGCATCGCGAGGCGGAGGAAGTCGAGCTGGCGATTCGTTCCGTTCTGGAACAGGGATATCGCACGGCAGACATCCATCGGGCCCCGACAGAGCAACAGGTCTCGACGACCGAAATGGGAAGCCTGGTAGAAGAGGCGCTCGCGGGGGCTGTGATTCGCCGTCAGGCGTATCACGCGGTATAGGGCTTTGTTGGAAGAAACGTACCGACGAAGAGTTCGAAACTGAAAGACGTCATCCTGAGGTCGCGTTCTGGCCTAAGGATCTCCCGCGATGTTTCAAGCTTAAACGCTCTGGTATGGCTCTCATCAAAAACCAGGCTGCGCCGTTCATGGGTGAAGAGCCTGGTAAGGGCATTTCAGTTCAAGACATTCCAGGAGATCCTTCGCGCAAAAGAGCGCTCAGGATGACAAAACCTAGAATTTTTGGAAAGAACGACAATGAAACGTTCGTGCCTTCTCTGAATTTATAACCAATGCCTAAGACCCTATTTGAAAAACTTTGGGAGCAGCACGTCGTTCGGCAGAATGCCGACGGACGCGCTCTCCTCTACATCGATCTGCATTTGGTGCATGAGGTCACATCGCCGCAGGCGTTTGAAGGACTGCGACTGAATGGGCTTCGTCTCCGTCGTCCCGACCTCACCGTTGCCACCGTCGATCACAACGTTCCTACCACGACCAATCGCAGCGTAATCGCCGATCCGATCGCGGCACAGCAGATCGAAACCCTTCGTCGCAACTGCCGCGACTTCGGCGTTCGCTTCTTCGATATCGACGCAGCCGAACAGGGAATTGTTCACGTGATCGGCCCTGAGCTGGGCCTTACGCAGCCTGGGATGACGATCGTCTGTGGCGATAGTCATACCAGCACTCACGGAGCATTCGGCGCGCTGGCGTTCGGAATTGGAACTTCGGAAGTTGAGCATGTGATGGCGACTCAATGTCTCTGGCAGAAGAAACCGAAGACGATGCAGATCGTCGTGGATGGCGAGTTGCCGCTGGGCGCTACCGCAAAGGATATCGTTCTCGGCATCATCGGACGCATCGGCTCCGACGGCGCGACTGGATACGTGATCGAATATCGTGGCTCCGCGATTCGTGCGCTCTCGATGGAAGGTCGCATGACGATCTGTAACATGAGCATTGAAGCCGGAGCGCGTGCCGGCATGATTGCTCCCGACGAGACCACATTCAACTACGTTCGCGGACGCCGCTTCGCTCCAAAGAACTTCGACAAAGCTGTTGAGCATTGGCGAACGCTGAGCACAGACGAAGGCGCGCAGTTTGACCATACCGTGAAGATCGATGCGGCGAATATCGAGCCGTATGTGACGTGGGGTACCAATCCGGGAATGGTCGCTCCTATTACCGGACGCGTTCCCGATCCTAACTCCGCGCAATCGGAAGCCGACAGGCTCGCCACAGCGCGCGCTCTGGAATATATGGCCCTGCAGCCTGGCACCGCGATACAGGACATCGCCGTCGATCGCGTGTTCATTGGTTCTTGCACGAACGCCCGCATCGAGGACCTGCGTATCGCGGCGGAGTACGCCCGTGGATACCGTGTACATCCGCGAGTGCAGGCGATGGTCGTTCCGGGATCGCAGCAGGTCAAGCGCGCTGCGGAAGCCGAAGGACTCGACCGCATCTTCCGCGCTGCAGGCTTCGATTGGCGCGAATCAGGGTGCTCGATGTGCCTGGGCATGAATCCCGACATTCTGAAGCCGGGCGAGCGCTGCGCATCGACCAGCAACCGCAACTTCGAAGGACGGCAGGGACGCGGAGGCCGCACGCATCTGGTCAGTCCGCAGATGGCGGCGGCGGCGGCGATCACCGGCCACTTCACCGACGTACGCAATTGGCAGTTCAAGGAGGCGCAGTCGGCATGAAACCATTTCGGGAACATACCGGAATCGTCGCTCCACTCGATCGAAGCAACGTCGATACCGATCAGATCATCCCCAAGCAATTCCTGAAACGGATCGAGCGTACAGGCTATGGCGAGTTTCTCTTCTACGACTGGCGCTACACGCCCGATGGCAAACCTCAGCCTGACTTTCTCCTGAACAAGCCCGAGTACTCGGGCGCGTCGATTCTGGTGGCGGAAAAGAACTTCGGTTGTGGTTCATCGCGCGAGCACGCGGCGTGGGCTTTGCTCGACTACGGTTTTCGCGTTGTAATTGCGCCGACGTTTGCCGACATCTTTCATACGAATGCGGGCAACAACGGCATTCTTCTCGTCAAATTGTCCGAAGCTCAAGTCGAAGACCTGCTCCAGCGCGCGAAGCGCACGCCTGGGTACAAGCTCCATGTCTCTCTGGTTGAGAAGAGCGTAAACGACGATCAGGGATTCTCAGCCACGTTCAATATCGATGACTTCCGCCGCACCTGTCTCCTCGAAGGTCTTGACGAGATCGGCCTGACGTTGAAGCACGAAGCTGACATCGCAGCATTCGAGACGAAGCGAGCGGCGAGAGCGTGGTAGCACGCAAGTCGAAAGCGTAGGCTATCTCAGCCGATTTACCGTTTCATCTATCTCACGCGCGAGGCGCTCGATCAGCTCTGCTGCCGACGCTCGCCGCGCCAATCTCACTCCTTGGCCCGACCACAGCGAGAGGAATTCCGCACGGCCCTGTTTCGCTGCCGCAGTTCGCAGCGGGCGCGTGAGTGCGTTCTGAATTGGGAACTCGGGGACTGAGGCCTCGTCCCGGTCGATTTCCATCATGAAGCGGTTTACGATTCCGCGCGCCGGGCGGCCGGAGAAGGCTCGGGTGACGCGGGTTTGATCTTCTCGCCCCTTCAGGATCGCCTGCCTATATGCTTCTGGGACTCCAGATTCATCGCAGGTCAGAAATGCAGTGCCCATCTGAACCGCCTGAGATCCCAACGCCAGAGCGGCTACAATGCCACGCCCGTCCATGATTCCTCCCGACGCGATCACCGGAAGGCGGACAGCATCCACGACCTGCGGCACGAGCGAGATGGTGCCGATCATTGCTTGAGCAAAGTCGGCCGCAAAGGTGCCACGATGTCCTCCAGCTTCGCTGCCCTGCGTGACGATCGCATCGACTCCCGACATCTCTAACTCCAGCGCCTCATTCACCGTAGTCGCGGTTCCGATCAGAAACATCTTCCGCGCTTTGATTCGTTCAACGGCGTCTGCCGGCAACAGGCCGAAGGTGAAGCTGAAGCACGAGGCTCCGGTTTCCAGCGCGGCCGCGAGTTGTTCGTCAAAGCGAATTGATGGAGAGACAGCCGATGACGGGAGGGGCAAACCAAGCTCGGCGAAGTATGGACCTAATCGCGTGAAGATCGCCTTCGGAATGCTGACACAATCGCGCGCAGGCAACGGAGCAAATAGATTGATTCCGAACGGGCGCGAAGTCTTGTCGCGTACTGATGCTGCCGTACTCGAAATCTTTTCCGGCGTAAGATATGCCGCTCCGATGAATCCCAGTGCTCCGGCATTGGAGACGGCGGCTACCAGGTCTGGCGTGTCTCCTCCTCCAGCCAATGGCGCTTGAATAATCGGATATGACAGCCCGAGGCGGGTGGCGAGATTGGTCGTGATTGCCATGCAAGAAAGTTATCAGGCTTAGCTGACGGTTTTCTTTTTGTGTGCAGTCACTGCTCATTCGGGAATTTCCTGTTTTACGCTGCCTGCAAGTCTCTCTGGAACTCCTGTGCTCGTTGTTTATCGCGTTCTTCTTGCTTGGCTGTTTCAATTTCCGCGTGCGCGATCGCGGAATTTACTTCTCCGCCCAGCAGTAGCGCGAATCCAGAGACGTAGAGCCATAACATCAGGATTGCAACTCCTGCCAAGGACCCGTAGGTGTTGCTGTAGGAGTTGAAGAAGTGCAGGTACACGCGTACGGCGAACGATGCTGCCAGCCAGATGATCAGGCCTGCAGCTGCTCCTGGCGAGATCCACGTCCAATGGGGCTTTTCCAGGTTTGGTCCGAAGTAGTAGACGAGAGCAAAAGCCAGCAGCATGGCTCCAAGCAACACCGGCCATTGCACGATCTTCCACAGATACACCAGCGCAACGCCGATTCCCACGTGAGCTGCAACCACATCCGCCAGCTTGCCACCATAGGTCACAAGCACGATGGCGAAGATCACCAGCGCGGACGACGCGATGGTCAGCGCGATCGACGTCAGCTTCTGGCGCACGTACGAACGAGTCTCCTTTACGTGATAAGCGCGGTTGAGGGTTTCAATGACCGCGCTCATGCCGCTCGATGCTGACCAGAGTGCCGCCAGCGCACCGATAATCACTTTTCCGCTTCCGCGCGCCTTGATCACCTCGTTCAACGTCTTTTGCACCAATTCGCTCGCCGACGACGGCACCGCTCGGGCGAGGTTGGCCATCAGGTCAGTGCGAATCTGCGTGCCTGCTGCCGCGAAGTATCCCAGGATGGAGATCAGGAAGATCAGCAGCGGAAACAGCGCGAGAAAGAAGTAGTAGGCCAGCTCTGCTGATTGTCCTGAGAGGTCGTCTTCGGAGACGCTCTTGCCCACCTGCTTGCCCAAGCTTAGGGGCGTTAGTCCACCGAACTTCCATTGTGAAGGTCTGGTCTCTTTCATAAATTGTCCCGATTGCGTTCCTAGGGAAAGATGCCGGGCGGCTTGGGGCTGTTGGCGGGAATCGGAAGCTGATTGGGAAGGGAGTGAAGGTGGACGGAGTGGACTGGGCTGGACGAGGTGGACAGAGCGGATGGGGGCTGAGCCTTGAGGGGCTTTTCGTAATGTAAGCTGCCTGTAATCAGTTAGTTGTGAGTGGCTAAAGCTGGTGTCTTTTGAAGCCGCGCTCAATTGGCGCCGTGCGCTCCCGCAGAAAAAAGCAGAAGAGACCTGCTCAAATCGGGGAGCATCCAAAGCTATAATGAACAGTGCGAGCCGCTGAAGTTCGGCTTGCAAGAAGGTTAAATGTCGAAGCAGCTCAAGATTGGTGTCCTTTCTCTCTCGTTTTTCATTGTTCTCGTCGTCGCGCTCGGTGGACTGGGTGTTCACGCCTCTAGCAACGACGGTGCCTACCGCCAGCTTGGCGTTTACAGCGAAGTGCTTTCCCGGATTCGTACTGAGTATGTAGAAGAGCCGAACTTTTCCGCTGTGACGAGCGGTGCTCTCCATGGACTGCTTGAATCCCTTGATGCTGATTCGAGCTATCTGAATGCGGACGAGTACAAGTTCTATAAGACGCACCAGAATGAAGGGCGCGCGAACATCGGCGCGACTATTTCGAAGCGATTCGGCTATGCCGACGTTGTTTCGGTAATCCCCGGTGGACCGGCGGACAAGGCAGGAGTGCAGCCAGGCGACATCATCGAGGCGATTGAGGGCAAGAGCACGCATGAGATGTCACTCGCGACCATCGAGGAAGAGGTTTCTGGCAAGCAGGGATCGAACATCAACTTCGCCATCGTTCGTCCGGGCAAGGCTGAGCCGCAGAAGATTACTGTCACGCGCGACAACGTTGTGATTCCGGCCACTTCCGACAAAAGCATGGAAGACGGGATTGCGGACATCACGCCAATTACGTTGACCAAGGGCAAGGCGCAGGAGATTGCAGCGAAGATTCGCGACGAGCAGAAGAAGGGCGCGAAGAAGTTGATCCTCGATCTGCGTAATGTTTCTGACGGCGATGTGAACGAGGCGGTCGCCGTCGCAAATCTGTTCCTTAATCATGGCGTGATCACTTATCTGCAAGGACAGAAGTATCCCAAGCAGACGTTCACTGCTGATCCTCAGAAGGCAATTACCAACTTGCCGCTGGTAGTTCTCGTGAACCGCGGAACCGCTGGTCCAGGAGAGATCGTCGCCGGCGCGATCCTCGATAACAATCGCGGCGATGTTGTCGGAGACAAGACCTTCGGCAGCGGGTCGGTACAGAAGGTCATCGACATTCCGGACGGGTCAGCATTGATCCTCTCGGTTGCGAAGTACTACACGCCAAGCGGAAAAGTGATTGAAGATCCCGATCCGCAGCACGCGGGCATTACTCCAAACGTTCTGGTCGCGAGCAGCCTCGACGATCTTTCGATCGACGATGAAGATTCGACGCCGGCCGCTCAGGAGAAACCGAAGCAGCCCAAAGATGATGACCAGCTTCGCAAAGCAGTTGAGTTACTGAAGACGCGCAGCTAATCCTCGAGTCCTACAACTAAAGTGCGCCGGAAATTATCCGGCGCTTTTCTTTTATGACCCATTTTGTACTGCGTTTCCGCGCTATGCAGCGATAATAAGCAGAACAGCTCAAAAACTTTTGAATCAGCGCAGCGCATGAACATTGAGATCAATCTCGCGACCAGCCACGAATCCGCCCCGACTACCGTCGTTAAGTCGGGGGGAGTCGGATTCTGGTTTATGGCGATCGTGGCTGCCATGGTCGGAGCCTTCGCGGGATTGTTTCTCGTCTATACCACCGATCTGCCGCAAATTGACCAGCTTGAGCGTTATCACCCGAGTGCCACAACGGTGCTGTACGACGACAAGGGGCGCGAGATTGGCTCGTTTGCGCTGCAGCGAAGAGTGATCGTCACGTACAACGACATTCCGAGAGTTCTGCGCGACGCCGTGATTTCGATTGAAGACAAAGATTTCGAGCGCCACTGGGGCGTAGACCTGTGGCGCGTGCTCGGCGCCGCGTATCGCGACTTCCGCTCCGGCGGACGCGTGCAGGGAGCCTCAACGCTCACCATGCAGCTCTCGCGCAATCTTTTTCTCTCCGCCGACAAAAATCTCGGCCGCAAAATCCAAGAAGCGATGCTGGCGATGCAAATCGAGCGGCATTTCACGAAGCAGCAGATCTTTACCCTGTACGCCAACCAGATCTTCCTCGGTCACGGCGTCTATGGATTCGAAGCCGGCGCCGAGTTCTATTTCGGGAAGCATGCGAAGGATCTCAGTCTTGAGGAAGCCGCGTTGCTAGCAGGCATTCCCAAAGGGCCGAACACCTATTCTCCGCTGCGCAATCCTGAGCGCGCGCTTCACCGCCGCAACATGGTGATCAATGCCCTTGTCGAAGACGGCAAGATCACCGCTGCAGAAGCCGCGAAGGCAAAGTCTTCTCCTGTTCGTCTGCACATTCAGAACGCTCCGGGAACCATCGCTCCCTATTTTGTGGAAGAGGTGCGCCGTTACCTCGAATCCAAGTACGGAACTGAGGAGGTACACGAGGGCGGTCTGCGCGTCTATACCACACTCGATCTCGACTACCAGAAGGCGGCGAATCGAGCGGTGTTGGACGGGTTGGCGGCGTACGAGCATCGCCACGGCTGGACTGCCGGACACGGCAGCGTTTTCGATCTGGGCCAGACAATCTCGACGTACAGCAATCCAGACTGGGACCAGCCGATGGAGGCCGGAAGCTATGTTCACGGCGTGGTCATCGCCAAAGCGCCGGGATTTGCACTGGTTAAGTTGGGCCGATATCTGGGTCGGTTGACCTCGCAAGACGTGGCCTGGACCAAAGCAAAGGATCCGGCAAAGCTCTTCAAGCCGGGCGATATCGTCTATGTGCGCTTGCTCGAAACGCCGCCCCCCAAGCCCGAACTGGGAACTCCTCCCTTGCGGCTTGCCCTCGAAGAAGAATCGGGAGTCGAAGGAGCTTTGATCGCAATCGACAATTCAACGGGCGACGTTAAAGCCTTGGTAGGAGGGCGTGACTTCGATGAATCGAAGTTCGATCGCGCGACGCAAGCGTTGCGGCAGGTAGGCTCCTCATTCAAACCGTACGTCTATACTGCTGCAATCGATCACGGCGCCAAGCCGAACGATACCATTCTGGATGCGCCCGCCAGCTTTTCCGCGGCTTCCGGGATGTGGTCGCCGCGCAACTACGACAACAGATTCGAGGGCGAGATCACGCTGAGCCATGCTCTGGCCGAGTCGCGAAATATCCCCGCCGTCAAGCTGGCGGCGCAAGTAGGAATGCCGCAGGTGATCGCCTACGTCCGCCGCTTCGGCATCAGTTCCAGAATGGAACCATATCTGCCCGTTGCGCTGGGTGCGGCAGAGGTCACGCTGGAGGAGCAAGTCTCTGCGTACACTACCTTTCCCAACGATGGTGTGCGCGCGGTTCCACGATTGATCCAGAAGGTGGTTGATTACGAAGGGCACACGCTCGAGGAAAATTATCCCGAAGTGAAGGACGTGATCAGCGTCGATACTGCTCGCACGATGACCAGCATGCTACAAACGGTCATGCAGCATGGAACCGCAGCGGCGGCGGGCACGCGCTTGAAACATCCGCTCGGAGGAAAGACGGGCACGACCAACGACTACACCGACGCATGGTTCGTCGGCTTCTCTCCTTCTATTACGTGCGGAGTATGGGTGGGTTTCGACGAAAAGAAGTCTCTCGGCGATGGCGAGACCGGTTCGCTGGCAGCTCTCCCCATTTGGGAAGAATTCATGCGTACACCAATTGCAGAGCGGCCGGAAGAGAGCTTTCCCGGTCAGTCGGCCCGCACACCGGTGGTAATGAAAGCCCAAACCGTGGTTCCGCGACCCACGCCTGCCCTGGCCCGATGAAGTTCGCGATCGCGATGATGTTCCATGAACGCAATGTAAGATGCTCAGGTTTCTAAAGCTGCTTACTCAATCGCTTTTGCTGCTGCTGATTGCTTTGTTTTCAGCCTTGGCCGCCATGCGTCTGGCGATCCACGGGCGCGAAGTGCGTGTCCCCGATCTCCGAGGTTTGCCTATGATGCGCGCCGAGGAGGCGGCAAATGCAAGCGGGCTGATCGTTGCGGTCGAGGACAGGTTTTACAGCGCCAATGTCCCGCAAGGAGAAGTTATCTCTCAGTTTCCCGCTCCGGGAAGTCGCGTGCGTCGAGGGTGGCGCGTGCGTGTCGCGGAGAGCCTTGGGCCGCAGCGCGTCACCATTCCGGACTTGAAGGGACAAACCGAGTTAGCGGCCACGCTCAACCTGCATCAGCGTGGTCTTGAATTGGGAACAGTCTCAGGCGTGCCTTCGCTGATGGTTGCGGAAGGGGAGATTGTCGCGCAATCGCCTCCCCCCAATGCAACCGAAGTAACGGAGCCAAAGGTGAACGTACTGATTGCCAAAGCGCCGTCGAAGCCTGAATACGTGATGCCGGACTTCATCGGACAGGAGCTCTCTGCGGCCAAGCAAAAGATCGCTAAAGCCGGATTATTGGCGCCGGAAGTCTCGTATGCTGCTCAGCCTGGTGGCGCTGAAGCCGCCCCGGGCAACCTATCGCTGGTGCAGGTCTCGGCGATTCCTAATTCGGGAAAGATCGTTGCCGAACGGCCCGCACCGGGAGCTCGCGTTACTTCCGATACTCAGATTCGCTTTGAAGTGGCAACGCCGGTTTCGAAATAGGAAGTTCAGCTTCCGAGCTTTTCTCCATTCTGCGGACGATATCCCCGAATGAAGTCGCCGATTGGCATCTTGCGTTTGCCTTCGGGCTGAACCTCCAGCAACTCCAGGACACTCGCATGGCAGCCGACCAGCATGCGATCGCGATCGAGCTGCAGCTTGCCCGGCGATGAAATCCGAGCTTCCGGAATTGCTCTTGCAGCAATGATCGCGAGGTTTTTGCCGCGAAAGCTGGTGAAGCATCCGGGCCAGGGCTGAAAGCCGCGGAGGCGGTTGTAAATGGCCTGAGCTGAAAGATTGAAATCAGCTCTTCCGTCCTCTTTCTTCAGAATGGGGGCCAGCGATGCCTGAGCATGATCCTGCGCTTGTGGAGTGACTGTACCGTTCTCAAGGCCTTGCAGCGTCTCGATCATCAATTCGGCGCCGATCTCGGCAAGGCGCCTGCCGTAAGCGATCGAGGTCTCATCCGGCCCGATTGGAAGTTCACGCTGCAGGAGAATGTCGCCTGTGTCTAGTCCCTCGTTCAGCAGCATCGTGGTAACTCCACTCACTCGTTCACCGCTGGCGATCGCCCACTGGATCGGCGCTGCCCCGCGATATTTCGGTAACAGTGATCCGTGCAGGTTGATGTTTCCGTGTTTGGGCAGAGTCAACATCCAGGGTGGAACAATCCTGCCGTAACCCACGACGATGATCGCGTCGGCCGCAATGCTCTCCAGACGTGCACGAAATTCAGCGTTGTTCTTGATTTTCTCGGGCTGCTCGATGGGGAGCCCATGTGTTTCAGCTGTCTGCTTCACCGGAGAAGGCGCAAGCTCGAGCCCGCGTCCTTGCGGTCGATCTGGTTGCGTTACAACCAGAGCGATCTCATCGGTTGCGATCAGAGCTTCCAGAGTGGGAACCGCAAATTGCGGCGTGCCGCAGAACACGAGCTTCATGGGTTCTAAGCTACTAGCTGCTAGCTCCTGGCCGCTAGCTTTGCGTGGTGCCGGAAACCGGTTCGTTCATCCTCAGCAATTGAGAGAACATTACAGCCAATCAAAACGGGAAGAAATAAGCTAGCAGCTAGGAGCTAGCGGCTAGTAGCTGTCTCACGCTTCCACCCGCGGCATCATCGGAATCAGGCGAGTGTTCTTGAACTCGGACAGAACGGCATTCAGATGATCCAGTGTTTCGTCCACGGAGAGTGTGTACATCTCCCGGCCGTTGTCGTAGCCGGTTTCAATGGCGTTCTTGAGGTAGTGTCCGGCGATCTGGATCGCGAGTGGATCGGTGATCGCTTTTCCGGTTTGCTCCTTGTACCTGACCCAGGCGAGATGCGGGAGCGAGATCCACACCGAGCGGCCACCGGCGAGGAACTTGATGTCGATTGCGTCGGCGTGGCGGGTGGCAATCGCCACGATTACGGCCTGGTACATGCAATGAATCGGCTCGCCTGACCAGCGATCGATAGCTGTGAAATCGTCGTACATGGCAGAAGAAAAAATATAACACGCGGCTTTGGTGGACTCTGTTCCTTGCCTGTAACCCCACACTGCAGCCTAAGGATGTGGTATTGCTTTGGAGCCTTCCATCCGCTTCTGCATGTCTTCGAGCGTGATGCCTTTTGTTTCCGGATAGATGAAGAGGACGACGAAGAACTGCACGACCATCATGAAGCAGAAAAACATGAAGGGATATGCTCCGGAGCGCGCGGCCATGTGGGGGAAGATGCCGGAGATGAGCGCATTCATCGCCCAATGGGTGAAGCTGCCCAGGCTCTGTCCTTTGGCTCGTACCAGATTGGGAAATACTTCGCCGAGGTACACCCAGATCACCGCGCCCTGCGACGCCGCAAAGAATGCGATATACCCGATGAGCAGCCAGACCAGCAGGTTTTCATGTTGATGTGCTGCGAAAATCGCGGAGACGCCCGCCAGGCAGAGGGCCGTGCCCACGGCGCCAATCAGCAGCAGTTTCTTGCGGCCGACTTTGTCGATCACCGACATCGCGATGACCGTAAATACGAGATTCGTTGCGCCAATCGCGACCGCCTGAAGATCACCGGATACTTTTCCGAAACCGGCGCGCGCAAAGATGTCGTTCAGGTAATACAGAATTGCATTGATACCGGAGAGCTGGTTGAACGCTGCAATCGAAATGGCCAGAAAGATCGGCAGAGCGTAACGCCGCTGAAACAGCGCCTCTTTGCCGAGTTGTTTTGCTTCGACAATGGAATCGACGATCTCACGCAGTCGTTGCTCGCAGTTTTCTTCGCCGATGGTTTGCAAGACGTTTCTGGCTTCCTCCACGCGTCCAACTTCCGCCAGCCAGCGTGGACTGCGGGGAATGCTGAAAAGCATCACGAAGAAGAGGAATGCGGGAATGGCAGAGACGCCCAGCTCCCATCGCCACTCGGTTGAGCCAAAGGTCGCGAGCCCGATCAGATAGTTCGAGAGATAAGCCAGAAGGATTCCCAGAACGATATTGAATTGAAAGAACCCGACAAGACGTCCGCGCCAAGCGGCAGGCGAGATTTCCGCAATGTACATCGGCCCGAGGACCGATGATCCGCCAATTCCCAGTCCGCCGACGAAGCGGAAAATCACGAGCGACGGCCAGTTCCAGGCAAACGCGCAGCCCAGCGCCGAGATGAAATAGAGCACGGCCATCACGCGCAGGCTGTCGCGTCGTCCGTAGCGGTCGCCGGGAAAGGCTGCGAGCGCAGCCCCGATCAATGTGCCGACGAGCGCCGCGGCGACAGTTACGCCGAGTGAGTCTGGCGACAGGTGATACTGCTCAGTGAGTCCGCGTGTTGTGCCGGAGATAACGGCGGTATCAAATCCGAAGAGCAGACCGCCGAGTGCGGCCACGACGGTGCTTTTGAGCAGAGATGAGTTAAGCGTCATGCAGAGAGTCGAGCGCCAATCGTACCCGGCTATTGTGGTGGCCGCAAGGAGGTACTCAATCCTTTAGCTTGCCGAAAACATCCCTGATCTGAATTCCAGATTTTAAGAATTGAGAGTGAGTTCCGTGACTGCCCTGCAGGGCTCAGTGCTGCCCGAAGGAACTGGAACGTGGGACGCCGGAATGCGGTGCCACGTTCGCCCAGCTTGTATCTTGTACCCTGCCTGCCCAGCGTCAGGAGGATTTCAGGTACTCGTCAGACAAAGTCTGCGGAAGAACATTGCTTGCGGGGTTAGATCTGATCGCCGGGCATCGGCGGGGATTCGAGGCGCTAAGTCCTTTAAATTCGGGGATCACCTCAAAATTTGAGAGAAATCCGTCAACGCTGGTCGAATTGACACAAAAACGCCCATGGCTATGCACCATGGGCGTTTTCTCGAGACTTGAACTACTGTCGTGGGATGTCGTTGCTGCTGGCAAGCGGCGCGGCAATTGGAGTGAAGCCGCCGTCGCCCATCAGATCGGGATTGAGGTCATTCTCGTGGCTCGGGCCTAATCCGAGCTTAATAAGCGCACGGGAATCGGGAATGACTTTGTTCTGCCAGCCCTGATCAGCCTGGAACTTTCGCATTGCCGCTTGGGTTCTGCTGTCCCAGACACCGGTGGGCTGTCCGTCGAGGTAGTGCTCGCGAATGAGCGCTTCCTGAATCTCGCGGGCACGGTCGCTCGAAATTTGCTGCTGCCCGTGGCGCTTCCAACTGCTTTTACGCAGATGGTGTCCGACGCGTGAGGAGCGATGTGAGCTTGTTTTCTTACTGCTCTTTGGGCTGACTGCAAAGGCCGGAACGCCCATCAGTCCCAGTAACAGAAATGTAATACCAAACTTCGCCAGAGAGTTAGACCGCATAAGCCTCCATTTTGAAGCCGAGGATTTCCCAGCTCAATTTGGGGAAGTTCTTAAGGGTGAGAAGCAGCTTACCTGACCGGCTGGCCTTTTGCATCCGAAAAAAACGCCCTAAAAAGACCCGGTAGTACACCTCACCGTTGGGTAGGTGAGATGCACTACTGGTAACCAGTTCTGCTCAGAAGCTCAGAATTTCTTAGCCGTTAACACTAGCAGCGGCGTTACGTGCTGCCGCTGCCATGAAAACAAGTGCCTCATTATCAATCACTTAAATTACGGAAGCGTGCCCGCCAGGAAGATTGTGCTGGCGTTGCGTCCCCGCCCCTGCCGGACGAGGAAGACAACATCCTGTCCGGTCTTAAGCTGGCCGGTGATGCGCCGGAAGTCATCCTCGCTGTTCACAGGCTGCTTGTTGACCTCCAAGATCACGTCCCCACGGCTCAAGCCGATGTCCTCGGCGAACGATCCGGGCTTCACGTCACTGACGATAACGCCCTTATTCGCAGGAATTCCAAGGCGATCAGCCATGTCAGGCGTAATGGCACGGACTGAAATACCCAGCTTTCCTGATGCCGGTTCTTCTTCACCACCCTGGTCTTCGTCGTTTGAGGCGGTATTGCCGTAGAGCTTGGCGCGATCTGCCACGGTGACTGTGGTAGTTGCGGGCTTACCATCGCGTATGTACCCGATCTTTACCTTGGTTCCGGGTTTTTCGGCCGTAATGTCGGCCACTAATTCGTCGCCCGTCTTTACCGGCTTGCCGTTCACAGAAGTGATAGCATCGCCGATCTTCAGGCCGGCTTGATCGGCCGGTCCTCCGGGCGTAATGCTGGCAATCGCGACTCCAGGACCGTACATGCGGGCAATTGCCGGACTCGGTTGCGCGTTAAATGCTACGCCGATTGATCCGCGCACAACTTTGTGCTCGGGACCGATGAGCTGGTTGTACACATCGACAACAATGTTCGAGGGTAATGCAAAACCAACACCCTGGTAGCCGCCAGACTCAGTGAAAATGGCGGTGTTGATGCCAATCACTTCCGAGTTCATGTTCACCAGCGGCCCGCCCGAGTTGCCGGGATTGATAGCTGCATCGGTCTGGATGAATCGCTGGAACTGGCGGCGGCTATCGATGTCGCGTCCCTTGGACGAAACGATTCCCGCGGTGACTGTTTCTTCCAGTGCGAATGGACTACCGATCGCAAGCACCCAGTCGCCAACATTCATCGAATCCGAATTGCCGAGCTTGGCCGCTTGCAGGGCATGATCGACGTCGATCTTTATGACTGCCAAATCGGTCTCTGCATCTGTGCCGACGACTTTGGCGTCGTGCTGTACGCCCGGTGGATCGCCGTCGAGTTTCACGCGAATGCGGTCTGCTTTATCGACAACGTGCTGGTTGGTGATGATGTACCCCTTGGAATCGACGATCACGCCGGAACCGAGCGAGTGCTCCGTCGCTCCTGCTCCGCCCTGACCGCCAAATGGATTCGGTCCCTGACCGCCAAAAAAGCGATCGAAGAAGTCCTGAAACGGGTCTTGGTCATCCTGATCGGGAGGAACTGCGCGGCGTCTTCCGCGAGGAGTCACCTGCTTGGGAGTCGATTCGGTGTTGATGTTCACCACCGTTGGCTCAAGCTGCTTGGCAACCTGGCTGAACGCGCTTGAAAGCTGCTGTGGCGCGGGAACTTTCAGGGGAGTGGCATCCGAACTGTTGACTGCCTTCGTTGCCCCTTTTACGCCTCTCTGAATAACCGTACCGATAAGAATGCCGACAAATAACGTCGCAACTACAAGAACGGTCGATAAGAATCGATGCGACCTCATGCGATCTCTCAATGTCATGTTTGAATCCATGGTCTTTCCTCACCAACGGCTGGCGAACCTTTAATTATAGCGAGAACCACTCGGCAGGCAGGAAGTTGGCCGCAGGCAGGTTCCTTTCAAAACTTCTCACTTCTCTTGGTTAGACGCGTGTTCTGCAGCAATAGACGCATGTGGCGACCGAATGTTATCTCGGTGGATACGCGCATCATGCATCTGCAACCTTCGCCGCCGTGGCGGTGCCCAGCAACTCCGAAATCAGCACACCTCCGAGGATGAGCACCGCGCCAATCGCTGCTCGTGCTCCCAACCGCTCACCGAGAACTACGTACGAGGTAATCCACGCAAACACAGGTTCGAGTGAAAAGATGAGCGCCGTGTGCGTCGGCGAAGTGAATTGTTGCGCCCAGGCTTGAATCGTGAATGCCGCTGCCGTGCCTAAAAGAGCAGTGATCACGATGGCCCAAATCACGCGCGGCGTCCAAACAATATGCGGATGCTCAAAGGTCGGCGCAGCAATTCCCATCAACACCGCCGAGGTCGCCACCTGTAGAAATCCAATTTGGGCAAACGGATGTCGTTTGGTTGCGCGTCCCAGAAAAATGATTTGGAAACCAAAGCTGATGGCGCAACCAAGAGTGAGCAAATCGCCGCGATTTACGCTTTCCCAATTGCCGAGCCCACTTTCGCTGGCGGGTACAGTGAGGAGGAACAGGCCGGTCACGGCTGCAAGTACTCCCAGCGCTGTCCAGGTTCGAATCTTTCTGCCCCAAAACAGGACTAGAAATAGCGGCACCAGGACGACAGAAATTCCCGTAATAAAAGCGGATTTCGAGGCAGTCGTTAAGCGCAAGCCAGTTGTCTGAAATTCATAGCCGAGGCCAAGGAAGATTCCCGTGACCACTCCGGCAATGAACGCCGGCCGAGTGATGCGAGCGAGTTCGCGGTAAAACACAATTCCCAGCGTAACGGTTGCCAGCACCATGCGGACAAAGTTGAACATGAGCGGCGTCGCATCCTGCTCGACAGCGTCTTTGATGATGACGAACGTCGCCCCCCACACGAAGGTGACGAGCACAAGGAGGATGTGGGCTTTCAGGGCTCTGGACATTTAATAAGTGAGGATAACAATACCGGGAATCGAAGATTTCAATTCGGGAACGGCCTCACCACAGGTGGAAGATCGTCAAAATTCCCACCGCAATGAAAGCCAAAAAGAGCGCCACCCCGATTATGAGCATGAGGAATGCGCGCCTTTCTTGTCCAGCTTTGGGAATGGAGATGCCCAGGAACGAGATATACATCCAGAAAAGGTTTCGCCGCGGATCTTTTTCGGGAGGGAGTTCCGGCGGGATGCGGTGGGGCAAGCCCATCCCGTCACTATAACAATGCAAACGCCGACTCAGACGCGCCGAAGTCTGCAGTTCGCCGACTACCAGATGATCCAATCATTCCGATTCTGCGAGTTTTCCACAGGTATCTTCAATCATTGCAATCTGATACAACATGCAGCAGCTCAGCCGCATCGAAGTTTGGGAGGGTAGCTCCATCACAGCACCAACAGCACCAGCAAAGGAAAAGACGACTACGCCGTCTAGGACGCCGGCCCGACGAACTGCCGCCCCTGGATTCAACGAAGCCGAGGCCATCGAGAAAGCCAAAGGAGGGGATGCGTACGCGTTTGAGCAGCTCTACGGCCTGCACAAGCGTCGTGTTTACTCCCTCTGCCTGAGAATGACGGGCAACACGGCCGAGGCTGAGGATCTCACGCAAGAGGCCTTTCTTCAGCTATATCGGAAGATTGCGACCTTTCGAGGTGAGTCGGCGTTTTCCACCTGGCTGCACCGGTTAAGCGTAAACGTGGTGCTGATGCACTTGCGTAAGAAGGGTTTACCCGAAGTCTCATTGGAAGAAACGCTGGAACCGCAGCAGGAAGACGGGCCCAAAAAAGACATTGGCGCCCGGGACAACGTGCTGGCCGGCTCCATCGATCGCGTGAATCTGGAGCGCGCGATCGAGAATCTGCCTCCAGGCTATCGCATCATATTCGTGCTTCATGACATCGAAGGATATGAGCACAATGAAATAGCGGAGATGATGGGATGTTCCATCGGAAACAGCAAGTCGCAGCTCCACAAGGCAAGAATGAAGCTGCGCGACCTGCTGAAGCTCAGCAAGGCAGAGAAGGCGGCACGCCGATGAGTGGGGGAGAACGTAAGAAGATGACGTGCGCAGAATTTCAAGAGGTCCTGCCCTACATATTCGAGAGCGGCGGCGACGCCAGCGAGATGGAGCACCTCAAGTCGTGCCCTGTCTGTTCCGATTTGGTAAAAGACCTCCGTTACATCGCCGATCAGGCCAAGCTATTGCTGCCTTTGCGCGATCCTAGCCCGCAGGTCTGGGATAACATCCAAAACTCGCTTGAGCGCGAAGGGCTAATTCGTCCACAAGCTAAGGCGCACAGCGTCGGAAAAAAAAAAGTAGCTGATTTGCGCAGTCCTGAAGCCACGAAGCTGCGCAGCCGCGAAGCTACGCCTGAAAAGCACTAAAGCCGACTGACCCTACCGGGAACGGTGCTGACCTCCTCCGCCGGTCAGTACCGTCCGCGGTAGCGGACGGGTTAGGCGAGGACTCACCTGAAAGATCCCAGCTTCGGTTTCCCCTCTCATCTTTGAAAAAAAGAACGTCTGATTTGTCGAAATCGCTCCGTGCTGTCCGACATACCCGCAGAGGAGAGACACGAATGAGAGTAATGGTCATCGTAAAAGCAAATAAAGATTCAGAAGCGGGCGTTCTTCCGGACAAAGAAATTCTCGCCAAAATGGGCAAGTACAACGAAGAACTCGCTAAAGCAGGCATCATGCTGGCCGGCGAAGGTCTTCAGGCGAGTTCGCAAGGTAAACGCGTGAAGTTCTCCGGTGCAAAGCGGACCGTGACAGATGGGCCGTTTGCCGAGACGAAGGAACTAATCGCCGGCTTTTGGCTGTGGAAGGTGAAGTCGATGGACGAGGCTGTCGAATGGCTGAAGAAGGCTCCCTTCGACGGCGGAACCGAAATCGAGATTCGTCCGTTGCACGAACTCCAAGACTTCGGACAGGAATTCACTCCCGAGCTGCGAAAGCAGGAAGAAAGAATTCGCAAGCAGATCGCGGCGAAAAAATAACGCCTCTATGTGACGTGACCTCATCTGTTTGCCATTGTGAACGTCGTGTTCGCCTCCAAACCGTGGCCGAGGGCGGCCGGCTGCACGTCACGAAGTATGCTCCGTGACCTCTTGTTTTTGCCTCAGTGACCTTCGTGTTCGCTCTTGGTTTTACGGCGTCGGTATCACCGCTTGTACCTGGTTAGAGAACGCGCTCTCGTTTCCACTGCTGTCCACGGCCGTGACAACGTAGAAGAAAGTCGAGCCTGCCTGCACGGTTGAGTCCGTGTACGTCAACACGCTCACTAGGCCAGAATTGATCAGCGTGTAGGGGCCGCCACTCTGGCTGCCCCGATACACGTTGTATCCCGCCACTGTAGATGTACTCGCGACCCAGCTCAGAGCAACGCTGTGCTGCGGGGCGGTTCCAGTTCCAGAAAGGGAAATCGAGGTCGGAGACGAGGTCGAGTTGCTAACGAAGGCGATGCTGCCCGGCAGCGCTCCCGCGGCTTTCGGTGCGAATATCACGGAAAACGAGGCTGTCTGGCCCGTAGGAATTGTCAGCGGGAAGGTCACTCCGCTCAATGAATAGCTGGCGCCTGTCACAGTCGCCGACGAGATGGTCACGTTTCCGCCCTGCGCGCCCAGCGTTGCGGTTAATGTGGCAGAGTTTCCTTCCAGCAAGCTGCCAAACGACAGCGATGTTGGGGATATCGTCAATTGCGCTACGCCGGTTCCGGTTAGCCCGATCGTCAGCGGGGCATTGACTGCATTGCTGGCTACCGAAATGCTTCCCGAAACAGAACTTCCCGAACTGGGAGCGAATTGCGCAGTGTACGTGACGCTCTGACCTGCGGACAGCGTGACGGGCAAAGTAACGCCGGTCACGGTGAACGCGGATCCAGTCACGTTGACCTGCGAGATCGTCGCGCTTGCTGTCCCGGTGTTCTGAATCGTCAAGGTTTGCGAGCCTGTGCTGCCCACCGCAACATTGCCGAACACGATTGACGTTGGCGAGGGCGTCAACTGTCCTTGAGCGATGCCGAAGTTGACTCCTGTGCTGGAGCTTCCGTTAATCGTGATCGTCTGGCTTGCAGGATTGAAGCTGACGCCACTCTTGCTTGGCGTAACTGTGTAGGTTCCATTTGCCAGTCCGCCGAAGCTGTAGTTTCCATTGCCATCGGCGGTCGTCGTTGCCGACGCTCCACCGCTGAGCGTCACCGTCGCGGCGCTGCCTGAGGCAGTTAAGCTGCCAGAGATCATCGCCGTGACCGACAGTTGCTGCGAGCCGCTGATCCCGGCCTGACTAGCCGAAATCGTTATCTGCCCAACGGCGACTGCTGTCGCCAACCCAGTTCCGTTGATCGCGGCAACCGTCGTACTCGATGAACTCCACGTTACCGAACTGGTCAAAGTCTGCGTGCTGCCGTCGCTAAATGTTCCGGTTGCCGTGAACTGCTCGCTGGAACCGATGTTCAACGAACCCGACGGCGCGCTCACTGCGATCGATTGGAGCGTGGCAGAAGTGACAGTCAGCACAACAGTGTTGGAGACCACGCCACTTTGCGTGGCACTCACGTTCGTAGTGCCGCCTGCCACACCGCTGGCTAAACCGGCTGCAATTGTCGCCACCGAGGTGTTGGAAGAATTCCAGGTCGCGGAGTTGGTCAGATTCTGCGTGCTGCCGTCACTAAATGTTCCAGTGGCAGTGAATTGATCGGTAGTTCCGCTTGCGATGGAGGCACTCGCCGCAGTGATCGTGATCGATTGCAGCGTTGCTGCCGTTACCGTTAGGGCAATGGTGTTCGAGGTGACGCCATTTTGAGTCGCACTAATATTCGCGGAGCCGACGCTGTTTGCAGTCGCCAGGCCGTTTGCGCTCACCGTCGCTACCGCCGTGTTGGAGGAACTCCACGTCGCAGAACTGGTCAGGTTCTGCGTGCTTCCATCCGTAAATGTTCCTGTTGCAGTGAACTGATCGGTGCTTCCCTTCGCGATCGATGTCTTTGCCGCGCTGATGGCAATCGACTGAAGCACGGCAGCAGTCACCGTCAGCGCTAGAGAATTCGATGTGATTCCGCCTTGTGCCGCGCTGATATTGGCCGTTCCCGTCGCTGCGCCCGTTGCTAAACCGGAAGCGCTCACCGTGGCGACGGCGGAATTTGAGGAGGACCAGGTCGCTGAATTCGTGAGGTTCTGCGTGCTGCCGTCGCTGAACGTTCCCGTGGCGGTGAACTGATCAGTTGTGCCTTTGGCGATTGACGTCTTGGCTGCGGTGATTGCGATCGACTGCAATGTTGCCGCCGTTACCGTCAACGGGATGCTATTGGACGTAATCCCATTCTGGGAGGCACTGATGCTTGCCGATCCGACTCCCTGCCCAGTGGCTAATCCGGATGCATTCACGCTGGCAACGCTGGTGTTTGATGAGACCCATGTAACGGAACTGCTGATGTTTTGCGAGCTGCCGTCAGTAAATGTACCTGTCGCGGTGAACTGGGCGGTCGTTCCCTTTGCGATCGAGCCACTGGCTGCGTTGATGGTGATCGAACGGAGTACCGCGGTTGTGATGGTTAGAACGATCGAATTTGAGGTAACTCCGTTCTGCGAAGCGCTGATCGTGCTTGTTCCGGCAGCCAGACCTGTGGCAAGTCCCGCCGCGCTGATTGTTGCAATCGAGCTATTCGACGAGTTCCACGTTACCGAGTTCGTAAGCTCCTGCGTGCTGCCATCACTGAAAATGCCGGTGGCAGTGAACTGGGCGGTAGTGCCTTTAGCGACGGATGTACTGCCGGCATTGATCGTAATTGACTGCAGACTCGGTCCTGCCGGACTGGAAGCATTGAAGTTGATTGCGCTTTGCGAAGCGCCATTGAGCGTGACTGTCTGACTCGCGGGTGAGAATGTAATTCCACTCTTGCCGGGCGTGATCGTGTAGGTTCCGTTGGCAAGACTGGAGAAGGTGTAATTGCCGTTTGCATCAGCAGTCACGCTGGCGCCCGCAGTGCCGCTGAGCGTGACAGTTGCGCCCGCAGTACTCGATGCAGGTGTGAGTGTTCCCGAAATGGTCCAGGTCTGCGGTGGATTGGTCGTGGACTGCCCAACGTTTGCTCCGGCGGTTCCGCAGCCGCTGATGAGTATTGACACGACCGACAGGCAGGCGACGAAAATTCCTAGCTTAAAAAGTCTTTCGCTCACGGGCACACTCGTCCTGTATTCAGTGCTTGGCCACCGCGGCCAGCGAGCCAGAGGATGGTTATCGAGTTCCAGGAGGAACGATTGGCGTCAGCGTTCCTAGGGCAATCAGTTGCTTGCCACCCGGAAGTTGCGCTTGGTGGGTGGGGGAAATGCGGCGCTGAATTGAGTCTAGGCAGGGCGGCTCAAGGCGCATAGATGCCGCCAGGCCGTGTCCTCAGGCGTACAAGACCAGAGGTCTGTGTACTTTGGGCCGATTAGAGAAATGGCAGACGAGGCGAGACGTGTGTGGCGCGATTACGCTGCCCTTGGAGAGTTGAAGCATCTCTGGCATTCTGAACACTAGCTCCAAAAAAATTTGCTTCAAGACGTTCAGGGCCAGAGGACGGATTACGCGGCCAGAGAGACGAGATGACGATTACAGAACGAACTCAGCTTAGACGACTACCAAAACGTGGCGCTCACGATCCAGAAACCATTCGAGCAATTCTGGATGCTTCGTTTTTAGCACATGTCGGCTTCAGTGTGGAAGGCCAGCCATTCGTAATTCCCACACTCTTCGGACGAGAAGAAGACAAACTCTACATGCACGGATCAGCCGCGAGCCGCATGCTGCGTCATCTCGAGACAGGTGTGCCTGCGTGTGTGAACGTGACGATTGTCGATGGGCTGGTGCTGGCGCGCTCTGCCTTTCATCATTCGATGAACTATCGATCGGTAGTCGCATTCGGCACTGCGCGTAAAATCGAGGATCGCGATAAGAAGAATTACGCGCTGCGCGTAATTTCGGAACACTTGATTCGCGGGCGATGGGAAGATGTTCGTCAACCGACCGATCAGGAATTGAAGGCTACGTCTGTGTTGGAGTTTTCGATCGAAGAGGCTTCGGCGAAAATCAGAACGGGACCTCCCGCTGACGATGAAGAAGATTATGCGCTGCCGATGTGGGCAGGGGTGTTGCCATTGAAGGTTGTTCCAGAGACTCCGATTCCCGATTCGAGACTGGCGGAGGGAACTCCGGTTCCTGAGTACGTTAGCCGATATCGAAAAACCTAGAGCGAACACGAAGGTCACGAAGGTAAAAACGAGAGGTCATGAAAAAAGCGCCGGAATTCTCCGGCGCTTTCTCGTTCGAGCAAGTATTAGGAGTGTTCGCCTGGGTGCAGAACGCGGAAGGTGTTGCCGCCCTGGCTCCAGACCAGCACCAGCGCGTCTTGTCCGTCCGGCACTTTCGAGAGAGCCTGCTGGACATCCTGCGGTGACTTCACCGGTTTGCGATTCACCGAGACAATGATGTCGCCGGTTGCAATGCCCGCGTTATCGGCAGGGCTGCCGGGCTGCACGCGCGAGACTACTGCGCCTTGCACATCGCTGGGCGCCTGCAGTTGGTCGCGAACATCGGGAGTGAGTTCGGAGAGGCCGAGTCCCCAACGCGCTTTGCCCTGCGGATTGCTCGCGCTCTCTTCGCCGTGTTTATTGTTTCCAAGCTCCTCAACCGTGACAGGAACGGTGATCGATTTACCATCACGCAGCACGTCGAGATGGACGGTCGTGCCAGGCTGCTGTTCGCTTACCTGCACCTGGAGTTGACCGGAGTCGGTCACGTCGCGGCCGTCGATCTTCGTGATTACGTCGCCGATCTTCAGGCCGGCTTTGGACGCGGGTGAATCGGGTTGAACCTGAGTCACTACCGCTCCCATGGCTTTCGTCATGTCGAAGAACTTCGAGTTTTCCGGAGTGACATCGGTGATTTCAATGCCCATGTAGGCGTGCGTCACTTTCCCATTTCGGATCAACTGATCGACTGTGGGGCGGACAATCTGGGTGGGAATGGCAAATCCCATTCCCGAAAAGGCTCCTGATGTCGAGATCAAAAAAGTGTTAATGCCGACGACCTCACCATGGGCATCTACTAGCGGTCCTCCGGAGTTGCCGGGGTTAATGGCAGCGTCCGTCTGGATGAACTCGCCCGGTTTGCGTCGATCCTCTGAGGGATTGGGCCGATTCAGTGCGCTCACAATTCCACGCGTGACGCTGAAACGGAATCCGAGGGGATTGCCGAATGCGAGAACGGTCTGCCCGGGACGCAGTTTGGTCGAGTCTCCCCACGGCACGCTCGGGAAATTCGAGCCGTTAATCTTCAGCACGGCGAGATCCGTTAGGGGATCGCGGCCGACGAGCTTCGCCGGCAGCACGCGACGGTCGCTCATCGTGACGCGAATGTCGGTGGCACCCTCAACGACGTGATTGTTGGTGACGATATATCCATCCGGCGAGATGATCACGCCGCTGCCGAGTCCATGCTCAATGCGGTTGTGCGGCTGCATCGGCTGGCCGAAGAACTGACCGAATCCCGGCGGCAGCTCTTGCTGCAAACCATCATCGCTGTCGGACAGATCGACCTTCGCCTTTGCCGCGACAGTTACGTTCACGATCGCTGGAGTTACACGCGCAGCCAGCGTTTCCATGGCGTTATCGAGCGCAAGCAGCGAGCTCACGCTGTTGTCGTCGAGCGCCGAAGCGGGCGGAGCCGCAGTTGCAGCGCGTGCCACTGCAGGCTTCAAGACCTCATACGCTCCAAATGAAAATGTCATTGCTAAAGCCACAGCGGGCGCGATGAATCGCCGACCCAGCTTCGACTTCCAACTTCCTATGTTCATTGCCTTCTCCTTCTGAATAACTAAATGTTTAGTTGATAAGGACAAAAATTTTTGTCCTCAAATTACGTTTGCAACAAATTCGTTTTGCACTGCTCCGGTGGTGCGATAAATCGTGAACTGAACGACGCCCCTCGACGAAACTGCGCAAGTCGCCGTCGGGCCTGAGCCGCACACGATCGTAGTCGTCACCGGTCTTGTGAATACCGTTTCGGGAACTTCAGATAGCTCAGGCTGGTCCATGCGGATCACCAGGAGCAGCGCCGGCTGCAGAGTCCCCTCGGCATTGTCTGTAGTATTCAATGACGCTCGGATCACTGTCGGCTTTGCGGTGGTACCCGCAAAGCGCTGCGTAGCTTTGATTGCCTTCGCTCCGGCGACTTTAAAAGTGGATTGATGCGGTGCGCTCGGAATCCTTATCCCTGCAGGAATCACTCTGGCACCGAGGCGGTTCGCGGAAGTGGATGCAAGTTTGGCTTTGGGTGCAGGAGAGATAGTTATATCTGCTGCCTTCGCCAGCATCGGAGTTGATGAAGCGGGCTCCTGCAGGACGACCACAGCCGGCAGATGCGCCGTTAGCGCAATAACAAGAACACCAAAGACGCTCAGCCCAGCCACTGCAACGCGAGGAACCGCGCCACGCGAGTTGTGGTCCAAAATGCGGCCGAGCCGGAGAGTCATCTGCCGGACTCGGCCCACGGCGGCGACGGCGAGAGCGACTCCGCGCCGAACCATGCTCTTCTCCGCCAGGGAAACCAGGCACTCGGCATAAGCGTGTGCGTCGTTCGTCTCAGCGAGAACGAGATCGTCGCAAGCCATCTCCCGCTCCAGGCAGAGGCGCGAATCGATCCACCAAACTGCCGGATGAAAGAAGAAGATGGCTCGCAGAATTTTTTGCAGAAGGTTCGTCCAGTCGTCCCAACGGCGCAGATGTCCAAGTTCGTGCAGCAACACTGAGCGCAGCTTTTCCCCCGACAACTCGCTCAGCGTCCATGTTGGTATCAGCACCGCGGGACGGATGAATCCGACGGCTGTGGGAGCGCTGATCTCATCTGACACGCAAATGCGAACATTTCGCCTTGAGGAGAACTCTTTCCCGATGGAGGCGGCTTCTGCGGGGAGCTCCGCAAGTTTAAGCTCGCGCGCTCGGCCGCGCAGAGCGCGTAAATGACCTACGCCGAGCCAAATCCTGACAATCCCAAAAAGGGACATAACCGCCCATAGGGCCAGCAGGTAATCCAGGTGTCCGGCGGAAACGTTGATGTGAGGAGCAGAAGTTGCAATCAATTTCGAGGCTCCCGTCGAGCCTACGAATGGCAAAATCAAAATCGCGAGCAGGGAAACGAGCCAGATAGCAAAGCGAGTCGCCGAATCCCGAAAAGTTCTCAGCCGGAACAGAAGCGACACAAACAGCGCGATCAGCGTGCCTTCAACAATGCAGTTGATCAGGCGCTCACCGAGGACGATTGATCCGGAGTGTAACGAGAGCATGCTCATTTTCGTTCACTCGCTTTCAGAATCTCCCGCAGGCGCTTGATCTCTTCAGGATCGATCTTTTGTTCTTCGAGCAGGTTTAGCAAAAGCGACTGATGAGAGTTGCCGAAAAATCGGCTGACGACCTGGCGCACGGCCGATCGACTGGCTTCGTCGCGAGCAACGATTGGCTCATAGACGTGTGCTCGGCCTTCTTTCGCATGGCGCACATATCCTTTGTTCTCCAAAATCCGAACGGTCGTAAGGACGGAGTTGTAGGCCAGATCGAGGTCCTCCGAAAGCCCATCAAGCACCTGCTGCACGGTGCAGGGCCCCTTCTCCCAGAGAACATTCATGACCCGAAGCTCAGCTTCGGTAAGCGTTTCTGACCTTTTTGGCGGCATGGGTCCGTTCCTGTTCTATTGGACGCGGCCGGAGTAAAAAGGTAACTAATTATTTAGGAGTTAGTTTTGGTTTCGAGCGGCCGGCGTTTCGAGGGCGACGTGCGCCGGGGGAGAAGGAGAACTGGTCCTAATTGATGGCGCGGCTGATATCTGCCGGCCAATATTGTGGATCGGGCAAGCTTCCGGACGCGTGGTCTTCCGGCGCAGGGTCGGCTGTAGAACTCTGCGGCCTGCGATATTCGTCCTTGAGCTGCTTCAGCAACTGCTGTCCCTGAGTCTGCTCGGATTGCTTTTGCATGGGCTTGCCTCCGGGGAGAAAGATGCAAGTAGCCTTGTTGTTTACGCGCGAACCTTGCTGCAGGCAAGATGAGATGCGATTGAGATCTCAGAAAAACAGTGCGAATCGCGTTTTTTCTGTGCAGTTCTGTGGAAAACAAGGTTTGTTTCTAGAGAACGCCAGTGCAACCAGTGCCGATCTCTCGATCCGGTGCGACTTCCATTTAAATTCCAAAGAATTTTCAGGCACAATCCAGAAAACCTGATATCTTCGCTGTTCCTTGCAGCTGCAACGAATCGGCGAACAGCGCTACTCCGCCTTCCAAAAACCGCAATTCGCCTTAGATGAGTATTACGACAATTTCCTGAATACCATAGGGCAGGGCGCTAATACTCGGAGGACTACGGAGTTTCTACCATTGGCCTTGCTCGTCCCCCCACGAGCGAGAGGTCCAATGCGCGTTGTTTCAGTATTCAGAAGAGGAGCGCAGTTCATCGCTGCACTCACATTATTAGCTTGCCTGTTTGGCTGCGGCGCCAGCTCGGGAATTCCCACCAGCAATACGTCGTCAAACCAGTTAACCAATCCGACTCCAACTCCGACGACGCCTACGCCCGCCCCGACGCCAACGCCCACTCCGACCCCAACCCCAACTCCTACGCCGACTCCTACTCCCACGCCAACGCCGACACCCACGCCAACGCCGACGCCGACCCCCACACCGACAACCGGACCGGTCGTGCTGGTGCTTGAAGAGAACCATGGATTCAGCAGCGTGATCGGCAATTCGGCGATGCCGTACTTTAACCAGCTTGCGAATCAGTATGGACTAGCCACGCAGTACTATGCCGACACGCATCCGTCGATCGGTAACTACTTTATGTTCACAACGGGGCAGATCATCACCAACGATGACAGCTTTACCGGAACAGTGAATGCCGACAACCTAGTCCGGCACTTAGTGGCCGCTGGGAAAACGTGGAAGTCATACGCCGAAGATCTGCCAAGCGTCGGTTACACCGGCGGCGATCAGGGTGCATATTCCGAGCACCACAATCCGTTCTCGTACTTCTCCGATGTTCGGGGAACCGCGCAGGCAAACAACCTCGTTCCCTTCAGCCAGTTCGCGAACGACATGGGAGCCGGTAAACTTCCCGATTTCTCGTTTGTAATCCCCAACATGAATGATGATGCCCACAACGGCACGTTGGGGCAGGCCGATTCATGGCTGCAGACGAACATTGCTCCCGTGTTAACAAGCACGCAGTTCCAGAATGGAGGCGTGCTGATTATCGTCTTCGACGAAGCCGAGGAATCCGACGGAACCCACGGCGGCGGACGCGTTGCCATGGTGGTTGCTGGTCCGAGCGCAAAGACCAGCTTCACGAGTTCGAACTTCTATCAGCATGAAAATCTGCTGAGGACGATCACCAACTACATGGGCATCGACGGCAGCATCGGAGCCGCCGCGAACGCGACGCCGATGGCGGAGTTCTTCAAATAGATTCCGAACGGTCGCTTCGACAGACCCAATCAGAAAAAGAAAAGGCCGCATTCAAAATGCGGCCTTTTAAACTTTGGTTGCGGGGGATGGATTTGAACCACCGATCCCGCTTGGCGGGATTATGAGCGACGCTGAAAGCGACTTGGGTCGAGCCCAGTCTTCAGAAAAAATCCTGTCCCACCTTTTTGCGCTTTCAAGTCCAATTCGCGGCGCCTTGCGCTCGCATAATTTGGGTGCTGTTCCATGAGAACGAGGCGCCATGGACGATACCGTGTCCTCCAACTACTTAGATTGGAGGAATTGTGCTGCTCCAAACGATGCGGTGGGTCTTCGCTGATGCCGGTATAGAAACGGCAGCCGCTCACGCTCCACAATAAATACGTACACAAAGTACGGCTTGTCAGAAACGCGCGACATAGACGATAAAAGGCGGCCTTGTGATAGCCGCCTTGAAAACTTTGGTTGCGGGGGATGGATTTGAACCACCGATCCCGCTTGGCGGGATTATGAGCGACGCTGAAAGCGACTTGGGTCGAGCCCAGTCTTCAGAAAAAATCCTGTCCCACCTTTTTGCGCTTTCAAGTCCAATTCGCGGCGCCTTGCGCTCGCATAATTTGGGTGCTGTTCCATGAGAACGAGGCGCCATGGACGATACCGTGTCGTCCAACTACTTAGATTGGAGGAATTGTGCTGCTCCAAACGATGCGGTGGGTCTTCGCTGATGCCGGTATAGAAACGGCAGCCGCTCACGCTCCACAATACGTACACAAAGTACGGCTTGTCAGAAACGCGCGACATAGACGATAAAAGGCGGCCTTGTGATAGCCGCCTTGAAAACTTTGGTTGCGGGGGATGGATTTGAACCACCGACCTTTGGGTTATGAGCCCAACGAGCTACCAGGCTGCTCCACCCCGCAGAATCATATTAGCAGCGGTGCTGAGATTTTCAAAACCGCTCTGAGAGAAGACTGAGCGCCTTCATACATCGCGTCGATCAGTGGCAAACGCCGGAACCTTGGTAACTTGCCGCACATGGCGGGGGGAGTGATGCTTGGCGGTGCAGAAGGAAGTAGCTGCACGAAGGGGAGGTTTCCCAGATGAGACATTTGGCGTTCACAATGGGAGAGATTATCTATCGTTTTAACCTTTTCATGTGGTTCTACTTTACGAAGGTCGCGCTTGTCATCTTGGGTGTCACGGCGGCGGCTAGCTGGTTGTACCGTTCGAAAAGAGCGTTTCTGGTTGTAACCACGAGTCTGATGATCGTCGCAGGAGCGTATGGTCTGTGTGCAGCCACTCACTTGCAACACAGAATGAACTGCTACGGCAGATTCGGACAATTTCAGTGCGATCTCAGCGCTCGTCCAAACTCTGGAAAAAATAACGACGTCCGCTTTCAATACTGATACCCACGGCCTAATCAAAAAAATCCCAGTCGCGACGACTGACTCTTTCATGTCTCGGTCGTTCTTGCGCTCCATATCAGAGGACGTATGCAACATCTAACTTAGTGTTCCGTTCTGGTACGGAAGAGTTGCTTGAAGTCTCCGAATTCGATACAAACGAAGCTGCAATTGCTTCTTTCTGATGAGCCAGCCGGGAATTCCAGCATCGCAGAAGCACACGGTCCTGCTCGCCGATGACGATCCTATTGTGCGCGAGGTCGTGCGCGCCAGACTCTCGGGAGCGGCCGACTTTCAAGTGATCGGCGAAGCCGAGGACGGGCGAGCTGCGGTCGAGCAGGTGGAGAAGCTCCATCCTGACGTTCTTCTGCTCGATTTGCTGATGCCCAATCTGCCGGGCATCGATGCTCTCCACGAATTAGCGAATAAACGGAGCCAGGGGCACACAATTGTCTTCAGCTCCGCCGCCGGACCACAGCAAATTGTGCAGGCTCTGCAGCTAGGAGCGAGGGGAGTTTTGAGCAAGAACCAGATTGCGAATCTCGAGCCCGCATTGCGCGCCGTGATTGCCGGTAAGTATTGGGTCGGAGATCGCGAAGTGTCCGACGTTGCGACGCTCTTGCGCGAGCTGGCCCAAAAGCTCGGGGACGCGGAGCCGCGTCGTAATTTTGGTCTGACTCAGCGCGAAGTCGAGGTGATCGGCCTTGTGACCGAGGGATGCAGCAACCGGGAAGTGGCGTCGCGGCTAAGCATCACCGAAGACACGGTGAAGCGTCATCTGACTAACATCTTCGATAAGGTGGGTATGTCCACGCGGCTGGAGCTGGCTCTCTTTGCGCTCAAAAACAAGTTGGTCACAGGCTAGCCGGGACTGTGATGACAGTATCTACGCTGCCTGGGGTCTTCTGAACTCGCACTTGTGGGGATCGAATCCGTGGGACGACAGAATTCGTTCCACTGCCGCGATATATCTTTCCATTAGAACCGGAACGTGAGATGGGATCTCAAATAAGTGCTCGTTCCCAAGGTGAATTGACGTCCGACACAGCAGCCTCCTTCCGCAGTAATACACTTTAGTAATCGTCAGTTTTCCTGCACATACCACTTGAGTGGCATTCAGCCGGAGTGCGGCTTTCCCTACCCTTATGCAAGGAGAACTCTTTGTGAAGCGGCTCACGCGAATTCTTGGCTTGCCTGCGCTGATGTTGGCGGTCGGCTGCAGCTTGCTCTGTGGATTTGCGCCGTGGCAGCAGGTGCATCCCGCGGACGCCTCACTTGTCCACTCTCTTGGTCGTGCCGCGCTTTGGACGCACGCCTACGATCAGCTTCCTGGAGCCAGGCTCGATGCATTCGAGCTGATTGTGGAAGCCATGGTCCTGCTGGCTGGCTGCGCGTTGGCGGCCCTCTTTTGCCGGCACTTGAACGAGAACCCTCTGCTGTAGCCGACCCAGCCGCGATTTCGGTTCGATACCGCCGATTTTAAGCAATACAATCGGAGTACCGTGCCGATGAAGCGCACCGTCGAGAAGACGGTTCTTACTGGATTTGTGGTTGTGCTGGCTCTGCTCGGCATCGTCGGAGTTGTTTCCCAGCGCACGATTCACAGCCTCATCGACGACAGTCAATGGGTGAATCACACCCATGAAGTCCTGGAGCTGCTGCAGCGCGTCTCATTCCAGATCACGCAGGCGGAGGCCTCGGTTCGCGGATTTGTCATCACTGCAAACCCTAGCTTCGAGTCGCAGTACTTGCGAGACCGCAGCGGGATAGCTCCTCTGCTTACCGAGCTGCGATTCAAGACTTCGGACAATCCATCGGAACAGGCCAAGCTCGCGCAACTCGAGGGGCTGGTTCGCGAGCGATTTGCACTTCTCGACAACGGGATTCAGACGCGCAAAGCCGGCGGCTTACAGGCAGTGCTTGCATTATCGAAAAACACCCGAGGACTCATTCTGAGCTCCCAGATCGCAGGCCTGATTGGCGAGATGCGAGACGAAGAAAATCGGCTCCTGGTTGAGCGCAACCAGCGCGAGCACGAGAGTTCTCAACGCGCGTTCCTTGTCGTGCTTTTCGCCGTCATGCTGGCGATGGTCGCGGTGCTGGCGTCGGTGTTTCTTGCCTTTCGCGATCTCACCCGCAGAAGGGAAGTCGATCGTCTCAAATCGGAATTTGTCTCTGTTGTGAGCCATGAGCTGCGCACTCCGCTCACGTCGATTCACGGCTCGCTGGGATTGCTCTCCTCAGGACTGCTCGGAGGCGAGAAGGGCAGACGCATGCTGGAGATTGCGGTGAATAACACCGATCGCCTTATCCGGCTGCTGAACGACATTCTCGACATTGAGAAACTCGAATCGGGCGCGATCCACATGAATCGGACCACCTGCGATGCCGGCGATCTGATTCGTCGCTCGGCCGAGGTGATGAAGTCGATGGCCGACGAGCACAACATTACCATCCGCGTCAGCGACGTGAGCGCTGCCATCGACGCCGATTGCGATCGCATCGTGCAATGCCTTACAAACCTTTTGAGCAATGCGATCAAGTTTTCCGATCCGGGAAGTTCCGTTTGGATCAGCGGAAAGGTGGTTCGGGACGATGTTCAGTTCGAAGTCAGCGATCATGGCCGCGGCATCCCAGAGGGCAAGCGCGACAGCATCTTCGAACGATTTCATCAGGTGGATGCTTCCGATTCTCGCCGCAAGGGCGGTACCGGTTTGGGATTGGCGATAACTCGCAGCATCGTCCTGCAACACGGGGGGCGCATCTGGCTGACCAGCGAGGCAGGAAAGGGCAGCTCATTCTTCTTCACCATTCCGCTTGCCAAAGCCGCGCAGCCCGATGATGCATCGAGGACCCCGGCAGTTACGATGTCCAGAGCGCAAAATGGGAAGGCCTTCTAAACACATCCTGCTGATAGACGACGAGGACGACATCCGCGAGGTTGCGGCGATGAGCCTGGAGACAGTCGCCGGTTGGCGCGTAACCTGCGCCAGCACCGGCGCGGAAGGAATCAAGTTGGCCGAGCAGGATGCGCCAGACGCCATTCTTCTGGATGTGATGATGCCCGATCAGGATGGACCGCAGACTCTGCGCCTGTTACGGCAGAATGCCAAAACGAAAAGGATTCCGGTGCTCTTTCTGACCGCAAAAGTGCAGGCGATCGAGCGAAAGCGTCTGCAGGACATTGGAGCCTCCGGTACCCTGGCAAAGCCATTCGACCCCATGAAGCTCGCCGACGAGATCTCGCAAACTCTTGGATGGTGAATTGATACGTGACGTCATCTGAAGAGATAGCCAGAAAACTCGATGCGCTCTGGCGAACCCATCTTCCTGCTATACGTTCGCGCCTGGAGACGATTGGGCAAGCTCTCGACTATCTCGAGGCGGGCCGGCTCGAGGACGAGCTGCGATTCAAGGCTGCTCACGATGCGCACAAGCTTGCCGGCTCGCTGGGCACGTTTGGACTTGCTTCCTCTTCTGCGAATTCCTCAAAGATTGAGAGCCTTTTAACGGAAGAGCCCCCAACGCAAAGCCTCATTGCCGATCTCAGAAATCTCTTCGAATCCGTGAGTCGAGACATCAGCAACAGATAAGATCCATCTGGCGATTGGAGAAGGACGTGAATCTTCCCAATCTGGAAAGACGAAAAACAGGAGTTGAAGTCGAGCCTGAAATTGCCTGCCAATGGAAAATCGATTTACTTCACTTGTTTGATCCCAATCTTTAACCTTTGTGGCCCAAAACCGGATTTTTCTTTTGGTGAAACATCCTCGCGTGTGAGAGCGTATAACACAATGATTCACATCTGACTGCAGTTTGCATACAAACATGCCAAAGTCTAAAGCGGGTGGTATTCCCAAGAATCACAGCATCAGCCTCAAAGCGTTGGCCGAGCATCTAGGGCTTTCTCCAACCACCGTTTCGCTGGTCATCAATCGCTCCAAGGGAGCCTCTGCCATTCCCGAGGAGACGCAGCAGCGAATCTTCGAGGCGGCAAAAAGGCTGAATTATCGCCCGAACTTTTATGCCCGGTCGTTGCGGACTCGGCGCTCCTTCATGATTGGCGTGCTGCATCCGGACTTATCTGATTACGTCGCTTTGCTGACCAACGGAATCGAAGATCACTTGATGCGCGAAGGATACTTTTACTTCGCCGCCGGACACCGCAACAATCCGGAGCTGATTGAGGAGTACCCGATGATCATGATGGATCGCGCGGTAGAGGGCATCATCGTGATCGATACGCCCGTGAATCACGCCTTTCCGTTCCCGGTGATTGCCATCTCCGGCCACCGCAGCATTCCGGGCGTTACGAATGTCGTCCTCGATCACAAGCGAGCCGCGGAGTTGGCTTTAGGTCACCTGGTCCAATTAGGACACCGCAATATTGCCTTCATGAAGGGTCCGAAAGTCAGTTCGGATACCGAAGTGAGGTGGCAGAGCATCTGCGAAGTGGCGCGCAGCATGGGTTTGCAGATGAAGCCGGAGTTATGTGTGGAGATGGAGTTCAGCACGCCGTTTCCCGATATGGGATATCCCGTCGTTCAGAAGCTGCTCGCGCAAGGCGGACACTTTACCGCCTTGTTCGCCTTCAACGACGTATCTGCAATCGGAGCAATACGCGCATTGCGCGATGCCGGTATGGAAGTGCCGGACGATGTCGCGGTGGTGGGGTTCGACGACATTCCCAGCGCAGCGTACAACACGCCCAGCCTTACGACGATCCGACAGCCGCTGCGGCGCATGGGAGAGATCGCCGCTCAAACTCTGCTCGAACGGCTGCGGCAAAAAGGCCAGGCACCCCAGGAGGTGGCAGTAGAGCCTGAGTTGGTGATTCGTGAATCAACCACCGTTCGCCTCAAGCCCTCTGCTTCGTCGCGTCGCGAGTCGGAAGTGACTGCGAAGTAAACGCACTCCGTTCCGAAACGGAAACATCATTGTTTAATCGAACATTTTCTCGGGTGCCTCGTTCCTGTTCTTGATGTTGCAATAAGGGTTGATTCCGAATCACCATCCCGCTGTTCTCGTGCAGAACTTCGCGCCATCTAAAGTGTTAACAAACTCAGACGCCACTCGAAAGTGAGTACTTTGGGAGGAGCAATGAGACTGATTCGTACTTTGACGTTGGGAGCAGCTCTTTTAACGACTTCGGCTTGGGCTTTCGGCCAAGGTTATTACTATCCGGTTCAGGGCCATGATCGCGATGATCGCGGAGCCTATCGCCAGGGATATCAACAGGGCCAGATCGACGCTCGAAATCATCGCAGCTTTCATCCTGATGCCGATCGTTATCGTGAGGGCGACGACCGACGCGTCTATCGCGACGGCTACGAAGCTGGTTATCGAAGCGGCGGAGGCCGCGATTGGGATCGTGATCGGGATCGAGACCGTGATCGCAACAACGGATACTACGGTAATAACGGATACAACCGCGGCGGCTTTGGCAATATGAATTCCATCGCTCGTCAGAATGGTTATCGCGATGGCATGAACGACGGCCGCAAAGACCGCATGACCGGCCACAGCTTCCGTCCGACGCAGGATGACAACTACAAAAACGCGCCTGGATACAGCTCAAATATGGGCGACCGCCAGCAGTACAAAGACATGTACCGGCAGGCCTATCAGCAGGGATATCAAGTCGGGTACAACGGTCGCTAACAAACTGGTGAATTGCAGACGAACCGGCTCGAACGGCCGGTTCGTCATTTCATTCCCGTCCTCATGCCCGATTACGCACTCTTCCTGCTCGACGCTGCGAGAAGTTCATGACCCTGCCAAGTCTGTAAAATTTCTATCCGGTTAGCCACAATTTTGTCTAGAAATTCACAATTTATTCATAAAGGGACTTCTGCAATAATTGGTTGTGCATCCCTATGCGGTTCAATCCGGCCCTGCCTGGAAAGGCATGGGGCGGAGCCTCCGAACTGCTGAGAGCCGGCGGGACCTGCCGGCGCGATATTCCACACATAGAAAGAACGAGGCGAGGAGCGAATGGCGGCAAAGTTCATCTTTGTGACCGGTGGCGTTGTTTCGTCTTTAGGCAAAGGACTGGCGGCAGCCTCGATCGGCTGTTTGCTGGAGAGCCGTGGACTGAAAGTCAGCCTGCAGAAGTTCGATCCGTATCTGAACGTCGATCCCGGCACGATGTCGCCGTTCCAGCACGGGGAGGTCTTCGTGACCGATGATGGCGCCGAAACCGACCTCGATCTTGGACACTACGAGCGCTACACCCATGCCAAGCTCAGTCGCGACAACAACCTTACGACCGGAAGAATTTACGAGCAGATCATCACGAAAGAACGGCGTGGCGACTATCTCGGCAAAACCGTCCAGGTGATTCCGCACGTCACCAACGAGATCAAAGCCGCAATGCGCAAGGTCTCGCAGGATGTGGATGTCTCGTTGGTTGAAATTGGCGGGACCGTGGGCGATATCGAATCGCTGCCGTTTATCGAGGCCATCCGCCAAATGCGCCAGGAACTCGGACGCGAGAACACAATTTTCGTCCACGTCACGCTAGTGCCTTGGATCGCAGCGGCCGGCGAACTCAAGACAAAACCCACACAACACTCCGTCAAAGAACTGTTAAGCGTGGGAATTCAGCCGGACATCTTGCTCTGTCGCACTGATCGTTTTCTTGCGAAAGAACTGAAGAGCAAGATCGCGCTCTTCTGCAACGTAGAAGAAGAGGCGGTCATCACGGCAAAAGACGTAGCCTCCATCTACGAAGTGCCGCTGGTATTCGCGCACGAAGAGGTCGATACGCTGGCGCTGAAGTATCTTCACCTTCAGGCGCCGGAACGAAACCTGTCTGCGTGGGAAGATCTGGTCCATCGCGTCTATAACCCAAAGGATGAAGTTTCTATTGCAATCGTCGGTAAATACGTCGAGTACGAAGATTCGTATAAATCTCTCAAGGAAGCGCTGGTTCATGGCGCTGTGGGGCAGAGTCTGAAGCTGAACGTCACTTGGGTTGAGGCTGAGGGACTTGAAACGAAAGATCCTGATGATCGATCCTATGAAGCGCAGCTTGAAGGATACGACGGCATTCTCGTTCCTGGAGGCTTCGGCAAGCGCGGCATTGCCGGAATGTTGAACGCGATTCACTATGCGCGCGAGAAGAAGGTTCCGTATTTCGGAATCTGCCTCGGTATGCAGACTGCCTGCATCGAATACGCTCGCAACGTCTGCGGGCTGGAGGAAGCGAACTCCAGCGAGTTCGACCAGAGTACACCCCATCGAATCATCTATAAACTGCGCGAACTTAAAGGAATTGACGAACTCGGCGGCACGATGCGTCTGGGCGCCTGGGAATGCAAGCTGGAGCCTGGTTCATTAGCCGCGCGCGCCTATGGCAAGACGGAGATCAGCGAGCGTCATCGTCATCGCTACGAATTCAATCGCGAGTACGAAGCGCTGCTCACCGGCGCTGGACTTCGCATTACCGGATCCACGCCGGACGGAACTTACGTCGAGATCGTTGAGATTCCGGACCATCCTTACTTCCTCGGCTGCCAATTCCACCCTGAATTCAAGTCGAAGCCACTCGAGCCGCATCCGCTCTTCCGCGAATTCATCAAGGCGTCGTACGAGAATGGACGCAAGCGTCGCGCACACGAGATTGAAGTGGAAGAAGAATTATTTCTGAGGCCAAAGCGCTAGACTTTTTGTCATTCCCGACCGACCTTCTAAACTGGTAAGGATTCCTCACAGCGTTCGGAATGGCAAAAGCGACAACAGAATTCGAAATTGGCAACGTACATGTCGGTTCCGGCGAACTTTTCCTGATTGCCGGCCCATGCGTGATTGAGAGTGAGGCGCACGCTCTCAGGATGGCGGAGGCGATCAGCGCCGTTGTTCGAGAGCTGCGTGTGCCATACATCTTCAAGGCCTCATACGACAAGGCCAATCGCACCTCGCTCAAGAGCTTTCGTGGACCCGGCGTGAAGGAAGGCGCGCGGATTCTGCGCAAAGTTGCCGAGACGCATCGTGTACCCGTGCTTACCGACATTCACGAACCTGAGCACGCAGAGCCGATTGCCGAGGCGGTTGATGTCCTGCAGATTCCCGCATTTCTCTGCCGCCAGACTGATCTGCTCGTAGCCGCTGCCAAAACGGGCCGCGCCATCAATGTCAAGAAAGGGCAGTTCGTCGCGCCCTGGGACATGCGCCACGCCGTGGAAAAGGTTCGCGACAGCGGCAATGATCGCGTATTCCTTACTGAACGCGGATCAAGCTTTGGCTACAACAATCTAGTGGTCGATATGCGTTCTCTGGCCATCATGCGCAAGCTGGCTCCGGTTGTCTTCGACGCCACGCATTCCATCCAGCTCCCAAGCGCGGGCGGTTCCGAAAATGGGAAGCCGCAACAAAGCGGCGGGCAGCCTGAGTTCATTCCGGTGCTGTCCCGTGCCGCCGTCGCGGTAGGTGTCGATGGAGTCTTCATGGAAGTTCACGACAATCCCGCGCAAGCCAAGTCCGACGGCGCCAACGCCCTGCCCCTTCCCGAGCTAAAGAACACGCTTGAACGACTACTGGCCGTCCATCGAGCCGTTCGGTAGCGCAGCGACAGCAAAGCCATTAAGCCGCTGGATGCACCGTTCCGTTGCACAGATGTTGACAACTCTCGACCGTCTCGATCTGGCCGACACGCTCGTCAGGCTCTACCGGTTTCCAGATTTCCAATATTCCCCAGCACACATCCGGTGCAAATCAGGATCTCTCCAGAGGCGCCCGCTAGCTATGCTGTTCAAAAAAGATGGAGCAGTGTGTATCGGATTGCGTTTTGGATGCAGGTTGCGGAGCTTACGAAGCCGGCATCCCATTAGGTATATGTCCCAAAGCAAAGGCAAGATTCTGGTCGTTTCGCGCGACCCAAAGCTTGCGGACATTCGGAAAACAGTTCTCGAAAGGGCGGGTTTTACGGTTGTGCCCGCAACGGATGACACCGCAGTCGAACAGGCGTGCAGCAGCAATGGTATTCAGCTCATTATGCTTGGCTACTCGCTTGCTCCTTCAGACAAGAGGCGCGTGTGGGCCAAATCACGCGAGTACTGCAACGTTCCCATTTTGGAACTCCATAAGGGCAATCCACCCGAGCTGGTCGAGCGAAACGTGTTTGCGCATGAATCGACACGTGCTGAGGATTTTCTCCATTCTGTGGAAA
>Ga0209810_1000291_pt1 | contig 129569 bp, 134 predicted proteins | sample Coa_R1_7_FD_187159 | JGI IMG/M metagenome (GOLD analysis project Ga0209810, IMG submission 187159) | Surface soil microbial communities from Centralia Pennsylvania, which are recovering from an underground coalmine fire - Coalmine... | ecosystem: Environmental > Terrestrial > Soil >...
CCGCAGGCGGTGCTGCTCCTGCAGCCCGTCCTGCGCTGCTGGACCGGCCGCTGCCGCACCTGCACCCAGCCCGTCGACCTCGACCAACTCACACTCTTCCACCGCCGTGAGTAACAAAGTCCTACTAATGCTCCAGCGCCTTATCGACGCAGGCGCTCGCTCGCGAACTCCAGCAGCGTCCTCGCGCGTCGGAGTGCCGTGCTCAGCTCGCGTCCCGTGATCGGGATCAGCCCGTACTGCGCGGTGTCTTTCAAGTTGAGCAGGTCGAGCAACGCCTTCGCCGCACGGCCGCCGCCGGCGATCTCCCGAAGAAGCGCAGCGGCTTCACGGTGATCCTCGCCGCGCGAGCGGCGGCCGAGGGCTGCGCAGCACGCAGCGTCGGCGGACGCGATTCCCGACAGGACGGCGAGCGCCGCAGCCACGCTTCGCGAGGCTGGGATCTCGCGTTCGACGGCTGCCAGCTCCGCGACTTCGAGCGACTTCTTCGCGTTTTCGAGGCGGGTGCGAGCGTGTGTGAGATCGCAGGGCTGGGTGCGACCGCTCCGCCGCGTCACTTGCGCGACCCGAGAAGGTCGTCCGGCGTGGGGCCGAGGAGCGTGATTGCGTCACGTCGAAGCTCGGCGACTACGGGCGGCTGCTGGCGCCGAAGGCGGCGCACGGCGCTTGCGGCAATCTCTGAGAGGCCGGCGTGGTTGCCGGTCCACGCGCGGACGTGCTTGGCAAGCTCGTCGAGCTGGGCTCGCCAGCGTGGATCGTCCTCGGAGACGCCCGCAGGCCGCACGACGAAGAGGTCGATGTCGCTGGCGGTATCGCCGTCGCCGCGGGCAGCCGAGCCGAAGATGGAGATGTGCACGGGTGCGATCTCCCACTCCGCGATCACCGCGCGCAGGCGGCGTTCGAGCTCGGCGCGGATGTCCGCGAGCTGCTCGAGCGCGGGCACCGCAAGATGCTCCCGGTTCAGGGTGTAGAGGTAGGCGTTACCGGCCTCGTCGGCGTGCACGACCCCCTCTTCGGCGAGTCGTCGAAGCACAGCGTTCACCGCCGGCTGGGAACCAGTTCGGACGAGGCGCGCGACATCGCGTCCCGTCAGCGGACGGGTGGTGCGGCGCAGGACGCGCACCACTTCCATATCGAGGGGCGAACGGATTGGTGCCCAGGGACGCGATAGGTCCATGTCGATAAGTGTAGCACTCGTTAGATAAGAACTTGATTCATTTGAGAACTAAACTTATCGCGCGGCCTAGGGTCCTCTCCTTAGCGACTCTTCGCGACGCGCCACTCGATCTTGAGCCCAAGAGCGGCAGCGAATCGCTCGACGGTCGACAACTTCGGATCGAGTTCACCGGCCTCGAGACGCGCAACGGCGGACTGTGACGTGCCCATGCGAGCCGCCACCGCGGTCTGTGACAGGCCGAGTTTCTCGCGCCTGGTTCCGAGCTCGCGCAGCAGCTGCCGCCGACGCAGCGCCGCCTCGACGAGCTCAGGGAACTCACGGGTCTGCCTTCTGCGCTCATGGACGACCTCATCAAGGAAGTCGGGGCGCTTCCGCATCGCGCCACCATACCGTCGAGAGCATCTCACTGATGAGATAGCGCTTCTCGGCGAGGGTCTCCCACCCAGCGGAGCCGCTTGATCGCTCCACGCAGCTCGTGCGCGTTCACGCGCGTGTAGCGCTGCGTCGAGTCGAGGTGCTTGTGGCCGAGCAGCTCCTGGATCTGGCGCAGGTTCGCACCGGCTCGGAGCAGCTCCGAGGCGAAGACGTGCCGGAGCGTGTGCGGCGTCACGCGCTTCCGCTCGTTCACGCCGGCCGCGTCGACGTAGTGGCGGAAGACCTGGCCGAGTTGCGTATAGTGGAGCCGGTTCCCTTGTACTCCGACGAAGACCGCCTCCTCGGTCAGCGGGATGCGGGTCACGTAGTACTCGGCGAAAAGCGGGGCGAGGGCCGGGTGGATCGGGATGGTTCGCTGCCGGCCGCCCTTGGCCTTGCGCACCCGCAGCAGCCGCCGCGAGAGGTCGACGTCGTCCCAATCGAGCCCGAGCAGCTCGCTCCGGCGCAACCCCCCGTAGGCGAACAGCGCCAGCAGCAGCCGGTCCCGCTCCGGCTTGCCGGGGAAGTGCCGCTCCCAGAGGTCGTCGCGGGCCGGCTGCGCGAGCAGGCGCTCGAGCTCGGTCATCGTCAAGGTGTCCGGCAGCGTCTCGCGCTTCTTCGGCGTCCGCAGCGGTAGCGCTGGGTCGCGCACGATCCGCTCCTCCTCGACGAGGAAGCGGAAGAAGCACTTGAGCGCCGCCGTCGTCCGCGCCTGGCTCGAGACCGCGGGGCGCCGCTTCTGCTCCTCGGCGAGGAAGGCGCGCAGGTGTGTCACCTTCACGGCGCCGAGGTCGCGGATCCGCTGTCCCTGCAGGTAAGCCAGGCACGCCGAGACGTCCCGCTCGTAAGCCGCGCACGTCGTCGGGGCAAGCCGCCGCTCCGACGCGCAAAAGTGCCGGAAATCGGCCAGTTCCCGTGTCCACCATCTCTTCATCGCTCCTCCTTTGGGCAGCCTTCCGGCCCCCGCTGGAGCGACCCTGAGGACTATCCGGCTTACAGGCCTGCTACGGAAAAGCCCTGTTTTGCAGGGCTTTTCTATTGAAAGCGCGCCCAGTGCATCGCGGGGCGCGAAAGAACCATCGCTCTTGACGCTGACTCCGCGGTTCCGAGGCCAGCTGAAGCGCGTCGTTGAGCCAAGACCGATGTGACGCGGCGCCAGTGCTTTGAAGCTCAGAAAGGCGATTGCTTACAGTGGCATCGAGGCTAGCTTGTTGACGCTCGTGGGCTGAAGGGTGCGCGCGTACACTTCTATCGTGGCCGGTGGTTCCGAGGTCGAGTTCATCTTCGAGCCCCAGGAGGAGGGGGGGTTACTACGTGGACGCGCCGGACCTGCCGGGTTTGCATACACAGGGGGACACGCTCGAGGACGCGAGGGCGAACGCCGAGGAGGCGTTGACGCTGTACGTGGAGGGGTTGCAGGAGGGGCCGGTCGGCCGCTCCCGTCGGGTCTGATCCGCCAGAAGCTTCGCGTGCGTGCGTGAGCGGCCGGCTACCGGTCGTCTCTGGCGCACAACTTGTCGCGGTACGCGAACGGCTCGGCTGGCAGGTGCTTCGGCAGCGTGGTAGTCACGTGCGCTTGCGGCATCCCGACCGGTCGGTGTTTCTCGTCGTGCCCCTTCACCGCGAGCTGAAGACGGGAACTCTGAACGGGATCCTCAAGGACGCGGGTCTGGATCGCGACGAGCTGCGCGACCTGATGTAGACGCCCCGAGTCGGCGCCTGAAGCTCAGACGGCGAGAGTCGTGTGCGTCAGCTCGTGGTCCGTGAAACCGAGCGCCTGGTACGTCTTCAGGCGTCGCATGTGCATCGCGCGGAGCACCGAACTGCGAGGTCGGCGTAGTCGTAGACGCGGACGCTGGTGTCAGTCGTCGTCGTTGGTGACGCTGTCTTTGTCGCCGCTCGAGGTCTTCGCCCACGGCTCGCCCGGGCTCGGCTCGTCCTCGTGCGGGTCGCGCCCCATCGCCTCGTCGGCGAGGCGCTCCCGGTCGGCGTTCGGGTCGCTCATGCACCGAGCGTTCCCGGCGGAGGAGCGGCTTAACCCGCCACGACGCGGCCGTCCGCGATCCGCCAAACGCGGTCGGCGCGCGCCGCCGCGCTCTCGTCGTGGGTCGCCACGAGGCAGGCGGCGCCTTCGTCGCAGGCACGGCCGAGCGCCTCCCATACCCCCTCTGCCGACTCCGCGTCCTGGTGCGACGTCGGCTCGTCTACGAGCAGCGCCGGCGCGCCGCCGACCAGAGCACGTGCGAGGGCGGCCCGCTGCTGCTGCCCGACCGACGCCTCGGCGGGCAGGCGCTCCGCGACGTCTCCGAGCCGGAGCGCCTCCAGCGGCGGCTCGAGCCCGGATCCACGCAGGCGGCGAGGGAGGTCGACGTTCTCCGCGATCGTCAGCTCGGGGAGCAGCCCGAATCGCTGCGCCAGGTACGCAGTCTCCTGCCAGCCGCGACCGGGGGTCTCGGTCGCGCCCGCGTCCGCGTCGACGAATCCGGCGAGGATCATCAGCAGCGTCGACTTGCCGGAGCCCGAGCGGCCGACCAGCACCGAGAGCTCACCGGCCGTAACCTCCAGCGACGCGGCGTCGACGGCGCAGGCATCGCCGTAGCGCTTCGTCACCACACGAGCCGCGATCACCGGAACCCCGTCGATGCTTCGCGCCGATCGTGGGCAATGGGACGACGCGCGGGGCCCCGGACCGAGCTCGAGCGTCGTCGCCGCGAGCGAGACGAGCTCCGGGTCGTGCGTCGCGACGACGACCGTTCGGCCCTCGGCGGCGGCGCGGCCGAGGACTGCGGCGACGCGAGCCGAGGCGGCGCGATCGAGCTCCGCCGTCGGCTCGTCGACGAGCACGATCTCCGTCCCGCGGGAGAGCGCGACTGCGAGCGCGGCACGTGCCTGCTGCCCGCCCGACAGCTCGTCGGCCCGCGCGTCGAGCCGCTCCGCGATCCCGAGCTCCGCCGCGATCGCATCACCGCGCCGCTCGAGCTGCTCGCGCACCGTCAGGTGCGGCACGAGGCTCGAGGCTGCGCGCTGCGCCACGTACGCGGCGACGTTCCGCCGGTACCGCCGCCGCCCGCGACTCCCCAGCGTGGCAAGGTCGGTCCCCGCGACCGCGACCGTCCCTTCGTCCGGCACGTCGAGCCCGCCGAGCAAGCGGAGGAGCGTCGACTTCCCGGAGCCGGAGGGGCCGACGATCGCGCCGATCGCACCGGGAGCGAAACCGGCGTCGACGGCGCGCAGCGCCTCTGTCGAGCCCGCCGGCGTGCGATAGACGCGCGAGACGCCGCGAGCCTCGATCGCGCGACGGTCACGCGACACGCAGCGCCTCCCCGGCGTTCGCACGCGCAGCGGCGACCACGCCGAGCGCACCGACGATCGCGCCCCCGACCGTCGCGGCTGCGACGGCGTACGCGAGCGAGAGCCACGGGACGACGACGTGCGTCGGCGGCGCGTACTGCGGCAGCGCGTCGACGTGACCGACGACCGGCCACGCGGCGGCGACTGCGACGGCTCCCCCGACGACGGACGCGAACGCGACGAGCGCGGCAGCCTCGAGCGCGACTGCGGACGCCTCGGCGCGCTGCGACATCCCCATGCGCCGCAGGAACGCGGAAGCGATCACCTGCGTGCGCCCGCGCGCCTGCAGGTACAGCCAGAGCGCGACGAGTGACAGCGCCGCGGCCGCCGCGCCGATCTCCTCGACGAATCCGAAGCTGCGGTCGGCAGCAGAGACTGCGGGGTCGTCGAGGATGTGGCTGCGCGTCGTCAGGTACTGCGGCGCGAGGTTCGAGGCGCGCAGCACCCGCTCGACGACGCGCGGCGGGCCCTTCGCCCACAGGAGGCCGAAGGCGAGCGGCGCGGGGTCGAGGAGCCCGAGGCGGGCGCCGATCCTCCGCAGCGCGGCGCGGGAGACGACGAGCGCCGGCCGGCCGGCGGTCTCACCGGGGAACGGTGCGCGCCCGACGATCGTGATCGGGATCCGTGCGCCCTGGTCGTCGATGGCGCCTTCGTCGGGCGCGTCCGGCGTCGCAAGCGCCGGCAGGCGCCCGCGCGACGGCGCTTCGAGCCGTTTCAGGAGCGGGCGCGGGTCGTCGCCGAATCCCTCGCCCCAGAGCAACGTGCGGGCGAGCGCGTGTGGGTCGCCGGCAATCAGGTCGACGCGCGCACCGGACGCGAAGGAGACGTTCTCCTGGTCGATCTCGACGATCGACACCGGGAACGGGAGCGGCGAGGTGACGCGCTCTGACGGGTCGATGTAGGCCTGGACGTCGCTGCCGTTGCTCACGTACGCCTTCTCGGTGGCAGCACGGTCGAGGGACGACCGCAACGTGGTCGCGTACGCGAACGTGCCGAACGACGTAGCAGCAGCGACGACCACCACGACGAGCAGCCCTCGGGCCGCGGCCGCACGGCGGACGGCGAGGAAGACCGGCGCCGACGCGCGCGCCGCGCGCCGCCGGAGCGCAGCGCGCGCGCCGCGCGAGGCGAGGCCCGTCGCGCCCGCGGCTGCGAAGGCGGGCAGCAGGAAGACGGCGAGCCCCGGATGCCTCGCATCGGGCTCTCCGGCGAGGCCGCCGCCGAGGAGCACCGTGACCGCGAGCGCCGCGGCGGCGGCGATCGGGACGACCTCCCACGGGACGCGGATGCGCAGCTTCCGCCGCGGGCCGGCAAAGGCGGCTGCCGCACCGGCCGCGACCGCCGCGACGGTCACGCCCGCCGCCGCGGCCGCGCGGACGACGCCGTCCACGGCCGTGCCCGCGTCGAGCGTTCCCGCCGGCGCGAACTCGTGCAGTGCGGCCAGGGCAACCGCCACGCCGGCGGCTCCTCCGAGGAGGGAGGGCAGCAGGGACTCGAGCGCCGTGCGCGCGCCGAACGCAGCCGGCGACTCTCCGCGCACCACGAGCGCGTGCACCTCGTCGTCGCGCCTGCGCACGAGAAAGGCGCCGGCGGCGACCGCGAGCGCAAGCGCGATCAGCAGCCCGATGTCGGAGAGCAGCGAGATCGTGGGCGTGACGGCCGCAACATCGCGCGCGGCGATCGTCAGGGCGGCATCGAGCGACGACGTCGTGACGCACTCGCGCGCGACGTGGCAGCCGACTGCGGGAGAGCGCTCGAGCTGCCGCCCGAGCGCGAGCAGCCGTTCCTTCAGCCCGCGCGCACGGTTGAGCGTGATGTTCGCCGGGTCGACGGGGAACTCGAACCGGTTCTGCGCGTACGGCGCCAGCGTCTTCGCGACGCGGACGAGTGTCCGCTCGGGCATGAGGACGAAGGCGGGCGGGTCCGGCGCGAACGGGTTGAGCGTCCTGACGTCGTGCACCCAGTTCACCCAGTAGGGGTTGCCCGCGTCGCCCGCGAGCGCGAGATAGATGCCGGCGACGCGCAGTGGGACCACCCGGGGCCGCACGCCGAGGCCGCGCGGCTCCGTGAGCAGGAGCGTCCCACCGGGTCGAAGGTGCGTCGCCGTCCCGGTCGTGTCGGCGATCCAGACGCCGGGGCCGGGGACGGATGCGAGCCGCCGTACGTGTGCGACCGCGCCCGTTCGGGCGACCGCGTACAGGTCGAGCCCGTTGCCGAAGGCGTTACCGGCCTGGACCGCGACGCGCGAGCTCGCGACGACCCCCGCGAGGTACGGGACGCTCCGCGCGAGCCTCGCGGCAGCGGCGCGGCGTGCGCGATCGAGCGCGATCGGCCCGGCGGCGCGGACGTCGAGGTCGAGCCCGGCGGCGAGCGGCGACATCGTCCGAACCGTGCCCTTCAGCGACTCGCTCTCGACACCGGCGCGCACGTACGGCGCCGCCGCCGCCGCGAGCGCGGCGAGCATCGCGATCAGCACGATCGCCGTCAGCAGCTGCGGGTACCGGCGCAGGAGCAACGGCGCCCTGGTCCACATCACCCGCACGGTCACGCTACCGCTGGGACTCGAAGCCCTCGAGCGCCGCCTCGACCAGGTCGGGCAGCGTGCGCAGGTTGTATCCGCCCTCGAGGACCGCGGCCACGCGCGGCGCGAGGCGGCTCGCGCGGCGCGCGAGCTCCCGGAAGCAGTCTGCGGTCACGAGCATGTTTGCGAGCGGATCCTCGGCGTGGGCGTCGAACCCGGCCGACACGAGCAGCAGCTCCGGCTCGAACGACGTCACCGCCCGCTCCACCGTCTCCCACGCCTCGAGGTACCCCCGATCGCCCGTTCCTGCCGGGAGCGGGATGTTGACGAGGGTCGGCCCCTGCTCGTCCGGGCCGCCGGTGCCTGGATAGAACGGCCACTGGTGGAGCGAGACGAAGAGGATCGACGCGTCGTCCGCCAGCAGGTCCTGCGTCCCGTTGCCGTGGTGGACGTCCCAGTCGACGATCGCGACGCGGCCGATGCCGAGCTCGGCCTGCGCCCAGCGCGCGGCGATCGCGATCGAGTCGAACAGGCAAAAGCCCATCGCGCGGTCTCCCTCCGCGTGGTGGCCGGGCGGCCGCGCGAGCGCGAACGCGCTGCGGCGGACGGCCTCGATCGCTGCGCCGGCCGCGAGCAGCGCGGCCTCGAACGTCGTCTCGGTGCAGGGCGTGTCCGGGTCGATGAGCCCGCGGGTCGTGCGGACCTGGTCGACGAGGCGCTGCGTGTGGCAGCGCAGCACGTCGGCCTCCGTCGCCGCCTCGCACTGCACGAACGGGAACCGCTCGTGCAGAGCCGCGATTCGCTGCTGGGACTCGGGGTGCGCGCCCGTCGGGTGGAGGTACGCGAACGCGCTGTGGCTTACGAGCTCGATGCCTGCTGGACCTCTTCGAGGATCTCCGACAACGGCCGGTCGCCGCGGTGGCGGCCGACGAGGTACGTGAGGAGCGGCGCCGTCCGCCGGTCGTCGCTCGTGTGCGCGGCGATGCGCGCGATCTTGAGCAGCGCGTCGACGTCCTCGTCCGACAGCTCTTCCTCGCAGCCGATCTCGGCCGCCACTCGCTTCAACCACTCGTTCATCGCGCGAGCGACTCTAGACGCCCGGCCAGGTTCCCGAGCCCGAGCTCCGAGGCGTGCGCTGCGGCGCGCTTCCAGTCGGGCGGCGTGGGGTGCAGGTCGGGCAACGGCGCGTCGGCATCCATCCTCGCGACGTCCCGGTAGAGGAGCAGCCGGTCTGCGATCTGCGGGAACCGGCCGTCGGCGAGCGCCTGCGCGAGCGAGCCGTGCTGCTTCAGCACGTCGGCCGCCTTCTTCGGGCCGACGCCGGGAGCGCCCGGGATCTTGTCCGACGGGTCGCCGCGGAGCGCGATGAAGTCGGGCACCTGCTCCGGCTCGACGCCGTAGCGCGCGCGCACCTCGGCGGGGCCGACGCGTGCGAGCTCGGTCACGCCCTTGACCGGCTGCAGGATCGTCACCCGCTCGTCCACGAGCTGGAACGCGTCGCGGTCCGAGGTGGCCACGAGCACCGGCCCCGGCCAGGCGCGCGCCGCCGCCGCGAGGAAGTCGTCCGCCTCGTAGCCCGGCGCCTTCGCGACGACGAAGCCGAACGACTCCACGAGCGCCGGCAGCATCCCGAGCTGCTCCAGGATGGACGCCTCGAACTCGCGGCCGGACTGGTACTCCGGGAGCGCCTCGTGCCGGTACGTGGGCGTCTCGAGCGAGTCCCAGGCGACGAGCACCGACTCGGGCCGCTCGGCGTCCCACAGCCGGAGCAGGAAGTTGGCGAAGCCGACGAGCGCGTTGAGGCGGATCGACCTCGGCAGCGCGTGGTACGCACGGTGCGCGAGCGAGTCGCCGTCGATCGCGAGCAGGATCCCGCTCACAACGAGTCCTCGAGCTCGTGGATCGCGGCCATGAGGCGCTCCGTCGTCTCGGCCGTGTCCTTCGACACGTCGACCGGCGGGCCGTAGCGGACGCGCCACCGCTCGAGCCTCCGCAGCCCGTCGGTGCCCTTGATCCCGGCCGGCACGAGCGGGACGCCCGCTTCGATCGCGATCCGCGCCGCCCCCGAGTGCGCTTCCGCGCGGTGCTTCTTCCGGAGGCCCTTCCGGCGGCGCGTCCCCTCCGGGAACATCGCGATCACGTGGCCTTCGCGCGCGAGGCGGATCGCCGTCTCGATCGCCTCGCGGTCGGCCCGCCCGCGGTGGACCTTGAACGCGCCGCACGCCGAGATGACCGGGCCGAGCGGGAACCAGAAGAGCTCCGACTTCGCCATGAACCGAAGGAAGCGCCGCGGCCACAGGCCGAGCGCGAGCGGCCACGGGTCGAGGTTCGAGACGTGCCCTGCCGCGATCACGTAGCCGCCGTCGGCCGGCAGGCTGTCGCGTCCGAACGCCCGATACCTGAAGACGACGCGGGCGACGGGCACCGAGAGCAGGGCGATCAGCGAGTAGACGAGCGACGGCTTCGGCGGACGCGGCACCGGCGGCGAGTATCGCGGAAACCGCGCGCGGCGCTAAGGTGGCGCGCTGGAATGGCCAAGAAGCTCGTCATCGTCGAGTCTCCCGCGAAGGCCAAGACCATCGCGGGGTACCTCGGGCCCGAGTTCGACGTCCAGTCGTCGATCGGGCACGTTCGCGACCTCCCGCAGAACGCCGCCGAGATCCCGGCGAAGTACAAATCGGAGTCGTGGGCGCGTCTCGGCGTCGACGTCGAGCACGACTTCCAGCCGCTGTACGTGGTCGACTCGCGCAAGAAGAAAGTCGTCTCGGACCTGAAGGCGAAGCTGAAGGACGCGGAGGAGCTCCTGCTCGCGACCGACGAGGACCGCGAGGGAGAGGCGATCGCCTGGCACCTGCGCGAGGTGCTCGAGCCCAAGGTCCCGGTGCGGCGGATGGTCTTCCACGAGATCACGCGCCCGGCGATCCAGAGGGCGCTCGTGGAGACGCGCGACATCGACGACTGCCTCGTCGACGCGCAGGAGACGCGGCGAATCCTCGACCGCCTCTACGGCTACGAGGTGTCGCCCGTCCTGTGGCGGAAGATCATGCAGGGCCTGTCGGCGGGGCGCGTCCAGTCGGTGGCGACGCGGCTCGTGGTCGAGCGCGAGCGCGAGCGGATGCGCTTCGTCGCCGCGGGTTACTGGGACATCGTCGGGACGTTCGAGCCGGGCGGCTTCGACGCCCGCCTGACGGCGGTCGACGGCCGCCGCGTCGCGCAGGGTCGCGACTTCGACCAGCGCGGCCGGCTGAAGACGCAGGACGCGGTGCAGCTCACCGAGGCAGACGCCCGCGGTCTGGCCGCCGCGCTCGAGGGCGTTCCGTTCGAGGTCGCATCCGTCGAGGAGAGGCCGTACACGCGCCGTCCGGCCGCTCCCTTCATGACGTCGACGCTGCAGCAGGAGGCGAGCCGCAAGCTGCGCCTCTCCTCGCAGCAGACGATGCGGATCGCCCAGCGTCTCTACGAGAACGGCTACATCACCTACATGCGGACCGATTCCACGACGCTGTCGGAGTCCGCGCTCGCGGCCGCGCGCGAGCAGGCGCGCGAGCTGTACGGCGCCGAGACGGTGCCTGCCCAGCCGCGGCAGTACACGCGGAAGGTGAAGAACGCGCAGGAGGCGCACGAGGCGATCCGGCCGGCGGGCGACCGCTTCCGCACGCCCGACGAGGTGCGGCGCGAGCTGTCCGCGGACGAGCTCAACGTCTACGACCTCATCTGGAAGCGGACGATCGCCTCGCAGATGGCGGACGCGCGCGGACAGACGGTGTCCGTCCGGATCGCGGGCGAGGCGGGTGACGGCAGACGGGCGGAGTTCTCGACGGCGGGCACCGTCATCACCTTCCGCGGCTTCCTGCTCGCCTACGAGGAGGGAAGGGACGAGCCGTCGTCGGACGACGAGGAGCGGCTGCTGCCGAAGCTCGCCGAGGGCGACGCGCTGGACGCGACGGCGCTCGAGCCGGACCGCCACTCGACCTCGCCGCCCGCGCGCTTTACCGAGGCGACGCTCGTGAAGGCGCTCGAGGAGCGCGGCATCGGCCGGCCGTCGACGTACGCAGCGATCATGGGCACGATCCTCGATCGCGGCTACGTGCGGAAGCAGGGCCAGGCGCTCGTGCCGGAGTTCCTCGCCTTCGCGGTCGTGAACCTCCTCGAGCGCCACTTCCCGCAGCTCGTCGACTACGAGTTCACGGCCCGCATGGAGGACGACCTCGACGAGATCGCGTCGGGCGAGGAGAAGCGCGACGAGTGGCTGCGGCGGTTCTACTTCGGCTCCGACGGCGACGCGGGGCTGAAGGAGCTCGTCGAGGGCCGCCTCGCCGAGATCGACGCTCGCGAGGTCAACACGGTCGACCTGCCGGGGTCGGACATCGTCGTTCGCGTCGGGAGGTACGGCCCGTACCTCGAGCGCGGAGACCAGCGGCAGACACTGCCGCCGGACGTCGCGCCCGACGAGCTGACGCCCGAGCGCGCGGAGGAGCTCCTCGCGCAGGGCCGGCGGGAGCACGAGCTCGGCGCCGATCCGGAGACCGGCCGGACGATCGTGGTGCGCGCGGGGCGCTACGGGCCGTACGTGACCGAGGTGGTCGAGGGCGACGCGAAGCCGAGGACCGCGTCACTCCTCTCGTCGATGTCTCCCGAGACCATCACCCTGGAGGACGCGCTGCGGCTCCTGACGCTGCCGCGCACCCTGGGCGAGGCCGACGGCGAGGAGGTCGTCGCCGCGAACGGGCGCTACGGCCCCTACGTGAAGAAGGGCAAGGAGTCACGGTCGCTCGACTCCGAGGAGGAGCTGTTCACGATCACGCTCGACGAGGCGCTGGCGAAGCTCGCCGAGCCGCGGAGCCGCGGACGCCGGACTGCGGCACCTCCGCTCAGGGAGCTCGGCGCCGATCCGGCGACCGGGAAGCCGGTCGTGCTCAAGGAGGGGCGCTTCGGTCCGTACGTCACGGACGGCGAGACGAACGCGTCGCTTCGGGCCGGCGACGCCGTCGACACGATCACGCCGGACCGCGCCTACGAGCTCCTCCGGGCGCGTCGCGAGCGCAGCCCTGTGAGGAAGCGCACGAGGAAGCGCTCGTAACGGGTTTGCAACACGGCACGACAACATTTCGCAGCCGAAAGCGTCCATAATCAGAGAGCCGGGACGGAATCGGGACGCGTCGGCGCGCGTTCGGAAGGGCGCTACCCTGCAACCGCTCGAAAGGTCTCCGGTGGCGCTCGCAGAAACGAAAGGACATCGAATACCCCTTGACCCAGAGCCAGCTGACCGAATTGCTTGAGACCGAGAGCGCCCGCACGCTCATCGAGGCGGGTGAGGAGCGCGGCTGGGTCGAGCCCGCCGAGCTGGAGGCGTTCGCGGTGGAGCACGACCTCGGCGACCCCGAGGTGCAGGACGTCGTGCGCGAGCTCGAGCGCCTCGGCCTCGAGGTGCGCGAGCCGGTCGTCGAGGAGCAGAACACGAAGGCGCAGCCGGAGCCCGTCATCTACGAGGCCGACACGCCGTCGGGCGCGGGCGACAGCCTGCAGCTCTTCCTCGCCGACGTCGGCAAGCACAAGCTCCTGACGGCGCACGAGGAGGTCGTCCTCGCGAAGGCGATCGAGCGCGGCGATGCGCGCGCGAAGCGCCGGATGATCGAGTCGAACCTGCGGCTCGTCGTCTCGATCGCGAAGGGCTACCGCGGGCTCGGCGTGCCGTTCCTCGACCTGATCCAGGAAGGGACGCTCGGCCTGAACCGCGCCGTGGAGAAGTTCGACTGGCGCCGGGGCTACAAGTTCTCGACGTACGCGACGTGGTGGATCCGCCAGTCGGTGCAGCGCGCGGTCGCGAACCACGCGCGCACGATCCGCGTGCCGGTGCACGTGGTCGAGCGGCAGCAGAAGCTGTCGCGGGCGGCGCGCCGGCTCGAGGTCGAGCTCGGGCGCGAGGCGACGAAGGAGGAGCTGGCGGAGGCGACCGGCCTGCCGATCCAGCACGTCGAGGAGGCGCTTTCGGCGGCGTCGGCCTCCGTATCGCTGAATCAGACGGTCGGCGCCGACGACGAGGGCGAGCTCGGCGACCTGTTCGCAGACCGCGAGGCGGTCGACCCGTTCGACGAGGCGGAGGAGTCGCTGCGCCGCCAGAACATCCGGAAGGCGCTCGACGCGCTTCCCGAGCGCGAGCGGCGGATCCTCGAGCTGCGCTTCGGCTTCGAGGGCGAGCCGTGGACGCTCGAGGCGATCGGTCATGAGCTCGACCTGACGCGCGAGCGCGTCCGGCAGCTCGAGGGCCAGGCGCTGTCGCGGCTCGCGGCGCTGCGCGAGCTCGCCGGGCTCGCAGCGTAGCCGGCCCGAGATGGAGATCCCGGAGCCTGTTCGTCGACAGGCTCTGGACCCGTTCGGCACGCTGCCGACGCCGCCCGACGTCGAGCTCGTCGAGCTCGACGGAGCGATCGTCTCCATCAATCCCTGGCCGTCGGCGCAGGTCGTGCTGGTCGCCGGCGACGGGCCGGCAAACGTCGCAGCGACGGTCGAGCGTTCGCGCGCCGTCGCGCGCGAGCGCGGCAAGGCGACGCTCGCGTGGTGGATCGCGAAGGAGCACGACCACCTCGTGCCGGCGCTCGAGGCGAACGGGATCGTCAACGAGGACACGCCGGGGTTCGAGGCGATCGAGAACGCGCTGGCGCTCGTCGAGCCGCCGCCGGGGACCCCGGCGGAGGGGGTCGAGGTCGGACGCGCCGAGACGTGGGAGGAGTGGCGCGCGGCGAACGAGGTCGGGCGGGTCGTCTTCGGGTTCCCCGAGATGCCGGAGGACTATCTACGCGAGCGGTACGCGCGGTACTGCGAGGGGCGCGACCGGGGAATCGAGCTGTTCGCCGCCGTCGACGGCCGCGTCGTCGGCTCCGCCTATGCCGCGTTCGGCGAGGCGGCGCTCAACCTGTTCGGCGCCTCGGTGCTGCCGGAGGCGCGCGGCCGCGGGGTCTATCGCTCGCTCGTGCACGCGCGCTGGGAGCTCGCGGTCGAGCGCGGGACGCCGGCGCTCACGGTGCAGGCCGGACGGATGTCGCGCCCGATCTGCGAGCGGATGGGCTTCGTCTTCGTCGACGCCGTGCGCGTCTTCGTCGACCCGGTCCGCTAGTGCGGTCTCTCATGACGTTGCACCGCAAAGCGTGGCGGACGCAGGAGCCGAACTTGGTGTCTGACACCGATGGTGTCAGACACCTTCTCCGGACAGAGTCTCGGTCGAAGGGTTTGGAGAGGCCGCACCACTAGATCTCGTGCGCCGCGCCTTCCAGGTGCGGCCGGTCTTCCTGGCGCTCCGCGCCCTCGGCCTGCCGGATCTCGCGGTCGTTCATCGGCCACCGCTCGAGCGGGTAGTGGCAGGCCGCGAGCTGGCGCGGCGCCAGCTCGCGCAGCTCGGGCGCCTCGACGTCGCAGTGCCCCCGGTGGAAGCGCGGGCAGCGCGGATGGAACACGCACGCCGACGGCGGCGAGATCGGCGACGGCACGTCGCCGCTCAGCACGATCCGCTCGCGCGGATCGGTCCCCGCGCGCGGCACCGCCGACAGGAGCGCCGCAGTGTACGGGTGCTTCGGCCCGCCGAAGATCTGCTCGCTGTCGCCGAGCTCGACGATCCGTCCGAGGTACATGACCGCGATCCGGTCTGCGATCTGCCGCAGCACCGACAGGTCGTGCGTGATGAAGACGTACGTCAGCTTGAAGTCTGTCTGCAGGCTCCGCAGCAGGTTCAGGACCTGCGCCTGGATGGAGACGTCGAGCGCCGAGACCGGCTCGTCGCACACGATCAGCTTCGGCGAGAGAGCGAGCGCACGCGCGACGCCGATCCGCTGCCGTTGCCCGCCCGAGAACTCGTGCGGGTACCGGTTGTAGTGCTCCGGGCTCAGCCCGACCGTCTCGAGCAGCTCCTGCACCCGCGTCCTCGCCCCCTTGACGCCGTGGATGGCGAACGGCGCGCCGATGATCTGCCCGACGGTCTTCCGCGGGTTCAGCGACGAGTACGGGTCCTGGAAGATCATCTGCATCTCGCGCCGCAGCGGCCGGAGCTGCCGCTGCGAGAGCCGCGAGATGTCGCGGCCGTCGAAGCGCACCGCGCCGTCCGTGAGGTCGAGCAGCCGGAGGATGAGCCGCGCCGTCGTCGACTTCCCGCATCCGGACTCGCCGACGATCCCGAGCGTCTCGCCGCGGCGCACGGCGAACGAGATGTCCTCGACCGCGTGCACCTGCGCGTGTCCGCGCGCGAACACGCCCTGTTTCACGGCGAAGCGCTTCGTCAGGTGCTCGACCTCGACGAGGTTCTCGCCCGCTCCGTTCGCGCTCATGCCGCTGCCCCCGCAGCGACCTTCTTCGCCCGCTGCGACCCGAGCTCCACCTTCTTCTCCCACGGGAGGTGGCACGCGTCGAGGTGCGCCTCGGCGACCGGGGCCTGCAGCGGCGGGCGCTCCGTCGGGCACGGCTCGAACCGGTACGGGCACCTCGGGTGGAACGGGCAGCCCGACGGCGGCGTGAGCAGCGACGGGGGCGAGCCTTCGATCGGGACGAGCGCGGCGAGCCTGCGGTCGATGGTCGGCATCGAGTCGAGCAGGCCCCACGCGTACGGGTGCTGCGGCCGGCCGAACACCTCTGCGGCCGGGCCGTACTCCATGATCCTCCCGGCGTACATCACCATCACCGAGTTTGCGGTCTCGGCGATCACGCCGAGGTCGTGCGTGACGAGGATCACGCCGATGTCGAACTCGCGCTTGACGTCCTCGATCAGCTCGAGGATCTGCGCCTGCACCGTCACGTCGAGCGCTGTCGTCGGCTCGTCGCAGATGAGGATGTCGGGGTTGTGGACGAGCGCCATCGCGATCATCGCGCGCTGGCGCATGCCGCCTGAGAACTGGTGGGGGTAGTCGCGGGCCCGCGACGGCGCGTTCGGGATGCCGACGCGGTCGAGCAGCTCGACTGCGCGGCCCCAGGCGCGGTCCTTGTCGACGTCTTCGTGCGCGGTCACCGCCTCGGCGATCTGCGCGCCGACGCGGTACATCGGGTGCAGCGACGCGAAGGGGTCCTGGAAGACCATCGCGATCTCCTTGCCGCGCACCTTGCGCAACTGGTCCGGCGGGAGCGTCAGCAGGTTGCGGCCCTTGAACATCACCTCGCCCGCGATCGTCGTCCGTGCGCGGTTGAGGAGCCCCATGATCGCCAGGTTCGAGACGCTCTTCCCCGAGCCGGACTCGCCGACGACGCCGAGCGTCTCGCCCCGGCTGAGGGCGAAGGAGACGTCCGACACCGCCTGGACGACGCCGTCGGGTGTGGGGAAGCGGACCGTGAGCCCGCGCACGTCGAGGAGCCGGCGCTCCTGCCCGTCCGCGCTCACGCGTACCTGACTCGCGGGTCGATGAACGCGTACAGGATGTCCACGACCAGGTTCGCGAGCGCGACCGCGACGGCCGCGAGCAGCACGACGCCCGCGACGATCGGCAGGTCCTGGTTCAGCGCGCTGTTGATCGCGAGGTAACCGAGCCCCTGCAGGTTGAAGACCGACTCGGTGATCACGGCGCCGCCGACGAGGAGGGCGACGTCCATGCCGAACATGGTGACGATCGGCGTCAGGCTTGCGCGCAGGCCGTGCTTGAAGATGACGCTCCGCTCCGACAATCCTTTCGCGCGCGCGGTCCGGATGTAGTCCTCGCCGAGCGTCTCGAGCAGGTTGTTGCGCGTCATCCGCGCGTAGAAGGCCGCGTACAGGAGGGCGAGCGTGATCCAGGGGAGGATCATGTGCGAGAAGAAGCTCGTCGGGCTGTTCGCCGGTGAGACGTAGCCGGTGCCCGCCGTCCAGCCGAGCCGGCTCCAGAAGATGTAGAGCATCATCAGACCGAGCCAGAAGACGGGCGTCGAGATGCCGAAGAGCGCGAAGCCCATCGCGGCTCGGTCGACGATCGAGCGCCTTCGGACCGCGGAGATCACGCCGATCGCGACGCCGGAGAAGAGCCAGAGAACGGCGGCGCCTGCGATCAGGAGCAGCGTTCGGGGCGCCCGGGCGAAGATCAGGCTCTTGACGGACGCGCCGCTCGCGAACGTGTAGCCGAGACCGGGCCAGCCGTACTTGTCGCCCACGAAGAAGTGGTAGGCGAACTTCCCGAACTGCACGTACCACGGCCGGTCGAGCCCTAGCCGGTGCTCGATCTCCGTCAGCTCCGCCTGCGTCGGGGAGTGGCCGGCGAAACGGAGCGCGGGGTTCCCCGCCGGGAGCTTGTAGAAGACGATGTAGGTGATCCCGATCACGCAGAAGACGACCACGATCGTCCAGACCAGCCTCCGTGCGATGTAGAGGATCATGAGGGCGGCTCTGCGCTCCGTTCGGGGTGTCGGGCGGGGCGTCGTGGAACGCCCCGCCCGAGCATTCTCCTACTTGACGGACACCAGCGAGTAGGCGGTGCCGTCGCTGAACTGGTCGTAGTTCCAGTGGGTGACGTTCGGACCCACGATCGTGACGTTGTTCGACCACAGGTACGGGACCCACGGCACGACCTGGGTCATCAGCTTCTTGTCGAGGTTCTCCCAGCACGTGATGCGTGCCTGGGCGAGCTTCTTCTGGCAGGCCGCGATGTCGGAGTCGACCGACGGGACGTGTGAGAGGTCGCCCTTGACGCCGAGCTTCTTGCTCTTGTCGAGCGCGGGCGTGATCCCGACGAGCGAGTAGTTCGTGTTACCCGACGGGATGATCGCCTGGCCGTCGAACAGCTCGGCGAAGAACGTCGACGCGTCGGCGTAGTCCTTCCCCCAGCCGGGCCGCTCGGAGATCGGGATGTTCTTCGACGTGGTCTGGATGGTGGTGTAGGCGCCGTTGATCTGACGCACCGTGAAGGTGATGCCGATCTTCTTCGCGTCGGCCTGGATGACCGGGATCATCCGGTTGTCGACGGAGCGGACGTCGCCGATCATCAGGACGCCTTTGCACACCGAGGCGGTGCACTGGCCGGTGTGGCCCGGGTCGTACTTCGACTTCTTCATCTCCGCCTGCGCCTTCTTCAGGTCGCCCGACTCGTTCGGCGTCGCGTACGGGTCGTACTCGGCGAGGCCGTTGTTGTAGAGGACGGGCGGGACGATGTGCGTCGCGATCTGCCCTTCGATCGCACCGCCCCAGGCCAGCCGGAGCGCCTGCTTGTCCATGATGTAGTTCATGGCCTTGCGGACGTGGATGTCGTCGAACGGCGGCTGCGTCAGGTTCATCGTCAGGTACCACGTGCGGTCGCCGATGTTCGGCAGCAGCCGCTTCCGCAGCGACGAGCTCGTCTCGTACTGCCGGAGCACCTTCGGCGACGGGCTCGACTGCTCGTCGTCGTACTGGCCGGCCTGCACCTTGTTGAAGATGTCGTCGGCGTTCGAGTTGATGACGAACTGGAACATGTCCGGGTAGTTCTTCCGGTACGGGTCCGTCGACTGCACGTAGTTCGGGTTCCGGACGAGCGTCATGTGGTTGCCGTTCGCTCCCGCGTAGCCGCTGAACGGCTTCAGCGAGCTGCAGCCGCTGAAGTTGCCGGACGCTCCCTGGATGATGTACGGGCCGCTCGAGATCACGTCGCGGCCGTAGTCACCCGGCTTGCCCTGGAAGCACTTGCCCACCTCGGGCGGGATCGGCGCCGTCGCCGGCATCGACATCCGGTAGTTGAAGTCGCCGGTCGGGGTCGTGAGGTGCACGACCAGCGTGTTCGGGTTGGGCGTCGACACGCCGGAGACGTGCGTGAAGTGCTTCGCCGCCGCGGCCTGGTTCCAGCCCTTGATCACCGTGTAGTAGAACGCGTACTCGCCGCCGTCGTCCTTGTTCGCGAGGCGGTCGAGCGCGTACGCCACGTCCTTGGACGTGATCACGCGGTTGACGGGCGGGCCGAACTTGATGCCCTTCCGCAGGTGGTACGTGTACGTCAGACCCCCGTCCGTCGGCTTCGGCACGCTGGTCGCGAGGTCACCGACGAGCTGGTTGCCGGCCGCGCCGGGCAGGTGCTTGTACCCGATCAGCGGGCGCAGCAGCAGGTTCACGTAGATGCCCCAGGCGTTCCCGAGGTACTCGCCCGTGGGATCGAAGTTGTCGGTGAACCCGAACGACTGCTCCCAGCCGACGGTGTAGGTGCCGCCCCTCTTGCGCGGGCCGTTGTCGTAGCTCTTCGAGGGCGCCGAGATGCCGCCGCCGCCCTGCGAGCTGCGGGCGCTGCTGCTCGGCGACGAGCTCTTGCTCGAGGCGAAGCCCGCGGCGATCGCAGCAAGTGCGACGAGTGCGGCCAGGATGACCGCAATTCGGAGATGTCTCCTCATGTCGCTACTGCTCCTCCTTCCGGTTGGGGGGTCGTGTGGGTCGTCATCTCTCTTTGACGTCTGGAATGCACTTCGGTCAGCGCTCGGTGCGCACGTCGAACGCGTCGCGGAGGCCGTCGCCGAGCAGGTTGAACGCGAGAGTCGTGATGATCAGGAACGCGCCCGGGAACAGCATCAGCCACCAGGCGACGTCGTAGAGCTGCGAGGCGTCGTTGAGGATCGAGCCCCACGACGGCTCGGTCGAGGGGACGCCGAGCCCGAGGTACGAGAGCGCGGCCTCGAAGAGGATGTTCGTCGGGATCAGCAGCGTGCTGTACACGATCAGCGGGCCGACGAGGTTCGGCAGGATCTCCTGCCAGAGGATCCTGAAGTTGGTCGCGCCGGCGGCCCGGGCGGACTCGACGAACTCCTTCTCGCGCAGGGAGAGCGTGTAGCCGCGGACGATGCGCGCGATGTAGGACCAGGAGAAGATCGTGATCACCGCGATCACCACCGGGAGCCCCGGCTGCAGCACCCCGCCGAGGCAGCCCTGCTTCGACGTCGAGCAGGCGGCCACGATCCCGACCGCGATCAGGATCTGCGGCACGGCGAGCAGCACGTCGGCCGCGCGCGAGAGGATCGTGTCGACGATCCCTCCGAAGAACCCGGCGGTCAGGCCGACGACCAGGCCGATCAGGACCGCGATGCCGGAGGCCACGATGCCCACGAAGAGCGAGATGCGCGCGCCGTACATCGTGCGCACGAACAGGTCGCGTCCTTCCGCGTCGGCGCCGAACCAGAGGTGGCTGCGCGGCCCGAACGGCACGCCGAACTCGTCCTGCGAGTTGGGGACGATGTCGTTTGGCCCGTGGCCGGTGATCGCCTGCGCGATCGGGCCGCCGGCGATCGCGATCAGGATCAGCAGCACGATCACGACGCCTCCGGCGAGCGCGGCCTTGTCCTGCCGGAACCGCTCCCAGAACAGGCGCGACGGGCTCTTGCGGGCGACCGTGACCGGCTGCTGGATCGCGATCGCGCCGCCGGAGCTGACCTGGAATTCGGGCGGGTTGGTCATCGGGGAGCCGCCGAGGTAGGTACCGAGAGCTGCATCAGAAGGCGATACTGACGCGAACTTTGCACGATTCCGAGGTTTCCGGCGCCGACTACCGCCAATCCCCGGCGGGTCGCGGCGAGCACGACACGAGCGAGCTCCGGCCGCCGGGGCCGCTCGAGGGGCGGCTCGTGCGCGTAGAGGCGATCGACGAGCGCCATCGCGACGGCCTGCGCGAGGCGGCTCAGCGCGACTGGGCGATCCACCGCTACACGAACATGGGGACGTTCGGTTTCGACCGCTGGTTCGATCTCGCGCTCGAGAGCGCAGCGGAGATTCCGTTCGTCGTCCTCGTCGGCGGCCGGCCTGTCGGGTCGACGCGGTACCTGAACGTCGAGCCGATGCACCGCCGGACCGAGATCGGGTGGACCTGGCTCGAGCGTGCGCAGTGGGGCAACGGCGTGAACGTCGAGACGAAGTACCTGCTCCTCCGGAACGCGTTCGAGCGTTGGGCCGCGATGCGCGTCGAGTTCAAGACGGACGCGCGGAACCTGCGGGTGCGCGGCGCGCTCCTCGGAGTCGGCGCCAGCTTCGAGGGGATCTTCCGGAAGCACATGATCCTGCCGGACTCGATCCGCGACTCCGCCTGGTACGCGGTCGTCGACGACGACTGGCCGCGGGTGAAGGCGATGCTCGAGGAGAAGATCGCAAAGCACGCGGGATGAGGTGCGGCGTCGATGTCGCTGCCGTCCGGGCTGCGCCGCGCGACGACGCGGAGCAGGTTACGCAGGCGCTGCGCGGCGAGCGCCTCTCCGTCGAGGAGCGCTGCGACGGGTGGGCGCGGGTGCGAACCTCCTACGGCTATCCGGGATGGGTCCGCGAGCAGCACATCGTCGGCGATACGCCGCTCGAGCTCGCGCGCAGCTACCTCGGCACGCGGTACGAGTGGGGCGGGATGACCTCCGCCGGTATCGACTGCTCCGGGCTCGTCCACATGGCCTTCCGGCTCGCCGGCCGCGAGATTCCGCGGGACGCGTGGCAGCAGGACGAGGCGGGCACGGCCGTCGCCGAGCCCGGGCCGGGCGACTTGGTGACGTACGGCGATCCCGTCGACCACATCGCCTTCTGGACGGGAGACGGGCGCATCCTCCACGCGACCGGCCGTGACGGCGGCGGTGTCGTCGAGGAGGACGAGTCGGAGGCGCTGCGCGTCCGCCGCCGTCGCTTCGTCCGCTTCTGACGTCCCTCGTTCGGGTTAGCTTGGATTAAAGAGGCGTTGTTTCGTGCCGATACGTCCCACGTGGACGCTGCACAGCGCAATGAGATTCTGACGCGCTACCGCGAGCACACGGCCCGGTTCGACTCCGTCGCCGCCCGGCGAGACCCGGTCGCGGAGGTCATCCCCTTCCAGCCGGCCGTGCAGGAGACCGGCCAGGAGCCGACCGCACGCGAGATCGAGGTCCTCCAGCTGATCTCGGACGGCCTCGTGAACCGGGAGATCGGCGTCCGGCTCTTTCTCAGCGAGGAGACGGTCAAGAGCCATGTGCGGCACCTGCTCGCGAAGCTCCAAGCGCGGTCGAGGGCGCATGCCGTTGCCGTCGGCTTCCGCCGCGGGCTCATCGACTGAGGCGAGACACGAAGAAGGCCGTCCCCCTGACGGACGGCCCTCTCCGGTGTTTCTACGGCTTTTCCACCCCTGTGGACAACGCCCCTCGAAAGGGGGAGGCGCAGGGGCGGAGAACGTAATTAAGTGCGCGAGGTGCTACCAGGCGGCGAGGCCGCCGGCGATCTTCGCGGACTTGACCAGCTTCGCGAACTTGGCCATGGAGGGATTCCCCCGTTCGGGTTAGGACTGACGGCGACGTGAACTCTATAACCCTTTTGGGGGATGCGCAAGTTTTGCGCCGAATCCGCAGTGAATTTGCGGACATCCGCCTGCGGACCCGGGTCTGGATCGTGTTGGTGCACGCTTCTGCGTGGGTCACCGTCGCACTGCTAATCCAGACGGGCCAGCGCTTCGGCAACTGGATCGCTGTCGTGGCTCTTGCCGCGGTCGCCGCCTACGGCGAGCGGGACCACATCACGTTGCGCGACAAGGTCACCGTCTCCATCTCGCTTCTCCCCGCGATCTTCGCCGCCGTCCTGTTCGGCCCGCTTGCGGCGATGGTCGTCTTCGGCGCATCCGCAATATTCATCTCATTCCCGCTCGCCGGGCGTGTTTGCTACGTCGGTACGAGAGCCCTGACGGGTGCACTTGCAGCCGGGGCTGTCGCAGCGGTTAGCCCGCTGTTTGCCGAAGGTACCGGCCGCACGGTTGCTGCGGCAACTGCAGCGGCTCTAGTCGCCGAGGTTGCGGACACGGTCTTTGCAGCCGTGACGTTTTGGTTGCGCGGGACAGGAAGCTGGAAGGACGTCGCGGCCGACTCCCTCCCGGTGATTGCAGCCTCTGTACCGTTCTACAGCTCGGCGGTGGCAATCCTCGCGCTCTCGTACGAGAACCTTTCCGCCTGGACGCTGCCTCTCTTCTATGTACCGGCGCTGGCGGCGCAGAGGTGGTTCTTGCTCTACCAGGAGCAGCGTCGGCTTGCGGACGACTTGAAGGATGCGAACGAACAGCTTCGGGCGGCGAACCTCTCGTTCGCTAAGGGACTAATTGCCACGCTTGACGCCCGCGACCGATACACCGCTGGTCACTCAGCAGCCGTGGCGATCTACGCGCGCGATATCGCGAGTCGTCTTGGATTGGATCCGATGCAGCAGGAACTCGCCCACCTGTGTGGTCTCGTCCACGACATCGGGAAGATTGGGTTGCCGGCGGGGTTGCTGGAGAAGCCGGGCGCGCTGACGCTCGAGGAGCGACGCGAGATGCAGCGGCATTCCGAGATCGGCGAAAGGATCCTGGCGAACGTCGATACCTACGCCGAGATCGCATCGATCGTCCGCCACCATCACGAGCGCGTCGACGGCCAGGGGTATCCTGACGGGCTCGGTGGCACAGACATTCCGTTGCTGTCGAGGATCATCGCTGTCGCCGACGCGTATAACGCTATGACTTCCGACCGCCCGTATCGTGATGCGATGCCGAGCCGAGTGGCGAGATTGCGGCTGGCTCAGGCGGTTGAGACGCAGTTCGACACATCGATCGTGGCCGCATTCGAGGCGATCCTCGCGGGTGCGGACGAGGCGTACCGAACAGCGAAGGGTCAAGAGTTCGCGCTCGATACCCGGGACGACGGCGAAACCGATGACGCTACATTTGAGCACTCGCGGATTGTTCTGACTGCGTAGGAGCCTGGGCCGCTACTCCAAGGATGTGAGACGCGCGACAGCTTCGCTACGGGTGCGTACGCCGAGCTTCTCGTAGATGTGGCGGACGTGCACCTTCACCGTTGACGGTGATAGAACCAAAGCCTTAGCGATGTCCTGGTTCCGATAACCGCGAGCCATAAGCTCCAAGATCTCCGCCTCTCGAGGCGACAGGAGATCGGTTGGCTTCCCTGCGGCCCGGGCACGAAGGCCCAAACGTCGAGCGAGACCCAGATCGTTAGAACGTTGGAACAATCGCGCCAACGGCGTCCGCAGAGTCTCGATGCTCGCAAGCGTCTCGGCGAGCGGGCTGCTCGCGCGCGTCGCCGCGATGAGCGGATCCCATGCTTCCAGCGTCTCGGCTAGCTCCCACATCTCAACCGCGAGCTTGTTGCGACGCGCGTTGTCTTCGGCGATGGCCCGCACGGCCGCGACCAAGACGCGTACCTCCACCGCAGAGGTGATCTCATCCGCCTTAGCCGCGTCGGTCAACGCAGCGTCGCGCTTACCACAGACCGCCAAGGCCAGCGCGCGCGTCGCGTGATACTCGCCTTCAACGGAAGCGATGACGTCTTCGCGTCTAAGCGAAGGCAGCAGCTCCACGGCCTCGCGCGGTTTGCCTGTCTCGACCGCGAGTCGCGCCCGAAGGATGCGCGCATTCAGGACGTGGTAGTCGACGGAGCCTTCTGCAATTGAGTCCTCGAGGCGCTGAAGGATTCTTTCGCTGTGACCAAACTTGCGTAGGCCGAGCGCGAGAAACGCGTTGTTCCACTGGGAGTGTGGCTTCGCGAAGTCGAGGTCAAACGAGGCGATTTCCTCGTCGCAGAGCTTCTGCCAGTCCAGCGCTGCTTCGTAATTCGCCGTTAGTCCATGTACGTACGCGACGACATAGAAGAAGGAACTGCGGACGCGAGGGTCTTCCACTCGAGGCACGACTGCCTCAGCCTCAGCCACAAGCGAACGGGCGTCGCGATAACCCACCGTTGAATGGAGTTGGATGAGCTCAAGGATGATGTGGCGGACGAGAGCCAACGGCGATTCGGTTCTCCGCTGTTCTAGGACTTCCATGACCCATGGTGCTAGCGGCTTTTCACCCTGGAGCGATGCCAGGGCAAGGCCGCGTAAAGCCTCGATCTTATCCCGATCGCAGGTTGCGGTCTCGTACGCAGAGCGATATTCGGCCTCAGCCTTGAGCGCGTGGCCAAGCGCGTATTCGCTCTGAGCACGGATCATGTGAGCGCGCGACATCAGATGATGTCCGGTCGGGAGGCGGCTCGCCGCTCGACTTGCGATACGCGACGCGAGCATGTACACGCCATCTGCAAACGCCACATCGGCTTCGGCGAGATCGGTCGCCGCCGGCGGGCAGGCAGCTGTGGCGCGGATGCGCGCTGCGAAATTGCCGAGCGTTGCGAGCTGCCCAGAGCTCATCAAAGGGATGTAGCCGGCCTCGAGCACCGACTCGACGAGGTCGTAGCGATCGAAGCGGAGGATCAGCTCGAACGCGCGATCCCACCGTTTATGCGAGACGCAAGCGTCGATTGAGTCTCGAACGAGGTGTGATGACCGTGGAAGTCCCGACACCTTCTGTAGAAGGAACTCGCGAACGAGCGGGTGTAGCTCGAAGCCGTCTCCGGCTGAGGTCAAGAATCCGAGTTCGTACGCCTCTGTTACGAAGTCGGTGGCGGCCTGCCCAAACGTCGAAGCGAGCGTCTCCTGGGTCAGGTCCGGTGCCAGCGCAAGCCGCACCAACTGCGTCTGAAGGTGCTTCGGTGCGGCTTTGAACACCTCCTCTGCGAGATAGTCATGCAGAAGAGCCGATGTGAGTTGGCCGCCAGGCAGCCGAATCACGGGAGCGATCGCGGCTAGTCCCACCACCGCTGGCCACCCGTTGGCCTTTGCGACGAGGTCGTCGAGCTGTGGCCGTCGCCCGATGAGAGTCTTGGATTCCTCTGGGTCGAGCGAGAGGGCTGCGCGGTCGACCTCCGATATGTCTCCGTATACGGCGAGGCGCGCTGTCGCCCACTTGGGCCGAGTTCTGCTCGCGATCAGGAACCGCGCATCAAGCTCCGCATTGAGGACCGCCACGAACTCCTCGGCTTCCGGCTCGGTGACGATCTCCTGGTAGTCGTCAAAGATCAGCCACTGGACGCGGCTCTTCCGTAGGTGGTCGGAGACAACAAGCGCAACTTCTCGTGGCTTGCGCTGCAGGTTCGAGTGAGCCTTTAGATATCTCTCAACGAATGCCCCGGCGACGAACCCAGTCCCTGCGGATCGCGTCACATCTGTCGCGATGACTGCGATGTCGCGATGCGCCGGCGTAAGCGTCACCCAGACCGCTCCGTTCAGCGTTTTGGCCCACTGGCGCGCGAGCGTCGTCTTGCCGTAGCCGGCCGGCGCGAGGAGGAGGATCGTGCGCGCCTCGGTTTCATCGAGCAGCTTGATGAGGCGCGGACGCTCGATGATCCGGCGCTCGGTCCTCTCCCTCGGTTGTGACGCACTTGCCGTCATGCCTGCCATGCCTGCCCTGCCTGCCCCTGGCCGGGGCGTCGTCGCTACCGGCAACCTACGCCTACGACATGCGCGAAGTAAAGGGGGCCGGCGCCTGCAGCGGAGGGTCGCCGCAGGCGCCGCTTCGCCGTCAGCCCCCGTTATCCGCTCGCGCCGACGCCAGTCGCTTCGCCAGCGGATCTTCGCCCGTGAGGATCCGGAAGGCGACGGGAATCTGCCGCCTCCTCGACACGCCGAGCTTCTGCCGCAGCACGTCGCAGTGCGCCTTGGCCGTCCGCGGCGAGATGCCAAGCACGAGGCCGACCTCCTCGTTCGACAGTCCCTGCGCGATCAGCTCGACGACCTCGCGTTGGCGTGTAGTGATGCCTGATGGGTCTCCGAGTGCCAGCATGGAACGAGGCTGCCAAAGCAGCCCTGGGCGAGGTATCGGCCGAAGGGTGTATCGCTAGTGGCGCAGGCGCGCGCGGGCGCCGACGAACGACGCCTCGTGGCCGCGCATGTTCGCCTCGGCCAGCTCGTCCTCCGACAGCGCGCCGAGCCGGAGCAGCAGGTCGAACTCGTCGCGGAGGTGCGTTCGCATCATCTCCGGCCCGTCCGTCGCGATCGTGAACGGGACCCCGTGGTCGACGAACGACCGGAACGTCTCGCGGACGGCATCCTCGTCCGGCAACGCCTTCGTGAGCAAGTTCGACGTAGGACAGATCTCGAGCGTGACGTCCGCCGCGCCAATCGCCTCCATCAGCGCCGAGTCCCGTGCGGCGAGGATCCCGTGCCCCAGCCGGTCGGGGCGCAGCGACTCGACGACTTCGCCGATCTCCTCGACGCCGTGCTCGCCGCCTTCCTCTCCGACGTGGATCGTCACGCCGAGGCCGCCGTCCCGCGCGAGCTCGACGTGCTCGCGGATCTGCGTGTAGTCGTACCGCGCGCCTCCGGGGCGCGGCCCCGCGATGTCGATGCCGACGACGCCGCGCGAGCGATAGCGCAGCGCCTTCTCGACTACGACCATGTTCTGGTCGGCGGTGAACGTTCGATCCATCATCAGGATCAGCCCCGCGCGCACCTGCGGGTACTCGAGCGATGCACGGTCGAGCCCGCGCACCGCTGCGAGGATGATGTGGTCGAGGTCGCGCTCGCCGCCGCGGTTTCGCTTCATCGGGTTGAACCGGAGCTCGAGCGTCGTGATTCCCTGCGACCGGTATGCGCCGCCGATCGCGGCGTGCACGCTCCGCTCGACCGCGAGCGGCGAGCTCTGAATCAGCTCCGTGAGGTGGTAGATCCGGTCGAGCGAGTCGAGATCGGGCACCCCGCGGGGGTCGGACACGGTGACGAGCCGGTCGAACTCCCAGTAGTCCCGCGTCGGGAGGTGGATCCCCTGCTCGTGCGCGAGGCTCCACATGATGTCCGAGGCGACCGAGCCGCCGAGGTGCGTGTGCAGCTCGGCGAGGCCTTCCTCGAACATGCGGCTGAGTCTAAGGTCGGCCGATGACGCTGGACGACCTGCTCGAGGAGGCACGTAGCCGCATCCGCCGCTACACGCCCGAGGAGGCGTACGCAGCCGCGCAGCAAGACGCGCTCATCGTGGACGTGCGGGCGTCGGACGCGCGCGAGCGCGACGGCGTCATCCCGGGCGCTCACCACGTGCCGCGGACGGTCCTCGAGTGGCGCGTCGCGTCGCGTGAGTGGCTGAACCCGGCGCTCGGCGCTGCGCGCCTGATTCTCGTCTGCGACCACGGGTATTCGTCGGTGCTCGCGGCCGCGACGCTCGTCGAGCTCGGCTGCGAAGCGGGCGACGTCGTCGGGGGGTTCGCGGCGTGGCGCGACGCCGGGCTGCCGGTCGCGGAGGCACGGCCCTACGAGGGCGTACCGGGGCTGGGGCCGCCGGACTAGCGGCGGACGGGCCGGGCGAGCTGCGACTCGACGAGTACGAGCGCCAGCGCGACGGCGTCGTCCATGAGCTTCGGGTCGACGAGCTCGGGCGCCTCGTGCGGCAGGTGGTACTCGTCGTACGGGAAGTGGAGAATCGTCGCGGCCGGGATCTTCTTCTCGGCGAACCAGTGCGAGTCGACGCCGCCGGTCGCCGCGCCCGTCTCGAGCTCGTACCGCTCCAACAGGCCGAGGTTCCGGGCTGCTTCGACCGCGCGACCGAGGAGCGCGTGAGGCGACGCGAGGATCTGCAGCTTCTCGCCGCGCGCGATGCAATCGAGGTTCACGACGCCCTTCACCTCGTCGAGCTCGCCGCGCAGGGTCGCCTCGTCGACGTAGTACCGCGAGCCCGTGAGCTTGATCTCCTCCGCGGCGAACGCGACGAGGCGGACGCCGCGCGCGAGCCGCCGCCCTACGAGCGTCTCGGCGATGCGCCGTACACCCTCGACGCCGGTCGCGTTGTCGATCGCTCCCGGCCCACGCCAGACGGAGTCGTAGTGAGCGCTGACGACGACGTGGCCGTCGCCTTCGCCCGGGATGTCCGCGATGACGTTGCGCTCGCGACGTCCGGGTAGGAACCGCCCGCCGACCTTCAACCGGACGTGCATGCCGTCCTGGAGCCGCTCCGAGTCCGCGACCGAGACGAATGCCGTCGGCGGCGTCGTGATCTGCACGTGCGTCGACATGAACGGGATGGCGCCGGTCGAGAACGGGCTCGTGAGCAGCCGCGCCGCCTCGCGCCCGTCCGCGTCGACGACCGCGAAGACGGCGAGCTGCCTGTCTCCGACCGGCGCCGCCGCAGAGCCGATCCGCTTCACGGTCCCCTCGCCCTCGAACGCGTGCGCGTACATGCACGGACCGGCGGGCCAGCGCTCGCCCTCCACCTCGAGCTCCGGCTCGTCCGCGTCGTATCCGAGCAGCTCGAACTCCTGAAACCGCGGCTCGAGCCCGAGGTCGCGGAAGGCGCCCGCGACCACGTCCGCGGCCCGCGCCGCCGCGTCGCTTCCGGCGGGGCGCGGCCCGACGTCGACGGCGAGCGCCTCGACGAGGTTCACGCCGGCCAGTCTAGATGCCCAACCCCCGCGGGAACCGCGTCGCCCGTCGGCGAGCAGCCCCAATACGATCAAGGGATGCGACCTCGTCCGGCTCGCCTCGAACGGCTCCCGCAGCAGTACTTCGTCGAGCTCCTGGGACGCGTCGCGAAGGCGGCGGAGGAGGACGGCCCGCCGCTCGTCGACCTCGGCCGCGGCAACCCCGAGCAGGGGCCCCCGCCGCACGTGGTCGAGGCGCTCGTCGATTCGGCGCGTCGCTGCGACGTGCACGGCTACTCGCCGATCCGCGGCCTTGCCCGCACGCGCGAGGCGATCGCCCGCCGCTACCGCGACGTGTACGGCGTCGACGTCGACGCGGAGCGCGAGGTCGCCCTGGTACCGGGAACGAAGACCGCGATCGTCGAGCTGGCGCTCGTGCTCGCCGGGGAAGATGAGACGGTCCTGCTCCCCGACCCGCACTATCCCGACTACCGGTCGGGCCCGGCGCTCGCCGGCGCGCGCGTCACGACGTTTCCGCTCGATCGACACCGCTGGGTGCCCGACCTCGACGACGTCGGGCCCGGCGCGGCGCTCTACCTGAACTACCCGTCGAACCCCTGCGCCGTCTGCGTGTCGCTCGACGTGTTCGACGACGCCGTCCGGTGGGCAGAGCGCACCGGCGGTGCGATCGTCCACGACGCGGCATACATCGATCTCGTCTACGACGGCCGCGCGCCGCGGAGCTTTCTCGCCACCCCGGGTGCGAAGGACGTGGGAGTCGAGATGTGGTCGATGTCGAAGACCTACGGGATGGCGGGATGGCGTATCGGGTTCGTCGTCGGGAACAGGGAGATCGTCGAGCGCATCAACCTCCTCAACGACCACGAGCGCGTCGGGATCTTCGAGCCGCTGCAGCGCGCCGCAGTCGCGGCGCTCGAGGGCCCGCAGGAGTCCGTTGCGGAGCGGGTCGCGGCCTACGAGCGGCGCCGCGACGTGGTTGCGCGCGCGCTGCCGGTACCTGTCGTCTGCGAAGGGACGTTCTTCGTCTGGGTGAAGCTCCCGGACGGGTTGTCGGCGGAGCGGCTGCTCGAGGAGCACCGCCTGGCCGTCGCGCCCGGAGAAGGCTTCGGGGCGAGCGGCGCAGGGTGGGCGCGGATCTCGCTCGCGGTCACCGACGAGACGATCGGGCTCGGGGCGGACCGCCTCGCCGAGGCGTTCGCGGCGGTGGCCGCATGAAGATCGGGATCATCGTGCCGTTCTCGTGGTCGTACTGGGGCGGCGTGGTCGAGCACGCGGAGCACCAGGCGGATGCGCTGCGCCGGCGAGGCCACGTGGTGAAGATCGTGATGGGGAACGACCCGCCGGGCAGGTTCACGCGGTTCCTCCACCCGCGGAGCGGGCGGCACGGCCCGCTCCCGGACGGGATCGTCGCCGTCGGCCGGTCCGTCGTCGTCCCGGCGAACGGCTCGCTGCCGAACATCGTCCTGTCGCCGCGCATCGTCGGCCGTGTCAGGAGCCTCCTCGAGGAAGAGCGGTTCGACGTCGTGCATCTCCACGAGCCGATGACGCCGGCGATCTGCGTGGCGACGCTGTCGCTCGCGCAGTGCCCGATCGTTACCACGCATCACGCGCACGGGAACCTCGCCTGGATGCGCTTCGGAAAGCACTTCTGGGGGTTCCTGATGGACCGCGTCGACGCCCGCATCGCCGTCTCGCCGATGGCGGCGGAGTCGGCTGCGCGCTGGATTCCCGGCGACTACCGCGTGATCCCGAACGGCGTGCTCACGCCCGCGGACGCCGACCCGGCTGACCGCGACCACGCCGTCGTCTTCATCGGCCGCCACGACCCCCGCAAGGGGCTTCCGACGCTGCTGCGCGCGTGGCCCGAGATCCATGCGGCGACCGGTGCACGGCTGCGGCTGATCGGGACCGACCCGCTCCAGTACCGGCTCCTGCACGCGCGGCTCCGGTTCGACGAGGCTGGAATCGACGTTCTGGGCATCGTCCCCAACGAGGTGAGGACGAAGGAGCTGCTGCGCGCGAAGGTCTCGGTGACGCCGGCGCTCGGAGGCGAGAGCTTCGGGCTCGTGCTCGCCGAGGCGTTCGCGTGCGCGACGCCCGCGGTCGCGTCCGACATCCGGGGCTACGCCGCGGTCGCGACGGCGGAGGCGGCACGGCTCGTCCCTCCGTCGGACGCCGGCGCGCTCGCCGCCGCCGTCATCGACGTGCTCTCGGACGAGGAGCGCCGCGTGGCGATGGGCCGCGCCGCGCGCGCCCACGCGCTCGCGAACTTCGCCTGGGACGACGTCGCGCGGCGGCTCGAAGAGGTCTACGCCGAGGTTGCCGCGTGAGGAAGTGGTTCGCCGGGCTCGGCGTGGTGGTCGTGGTCGCGCTCGCGGTCGTGCTCGTGGTCTGGCGTGGGCCCGACTGGCGCGCCGTCCACGACGCCTTCACGGCGGTCTCGTGGCCGTGGGTGGCCGCGGCCGTCGGGCTCAACCTCCTCTCCGTGGTCACGCGCTCGGTCTCGTGGGACACCGCAATCGAGCAGTCGATGGAGCCGCCCCACCCGCCGTACACGCTCGTCTTCTCGGCGTTCTGCGTCGGGCTGCTCGCGAACGCGGTCCTGCCGGGACGGGTCGGCGAGCTCGCGCGCGCGGCAGTGCTGCGCAGGCGTCTCGCCGGCCGCAAGGGCGTCACGGCGACGCTGATCGGGTCCGTCTTCGCGCACCGCATGTTCGACCTGTTCCCGTCGCTCACGCTCGTCGTATGGGTGCTGTTCGCCGCCGACATCCCGTCGTGGGCGTACCTGACGCTCGGGCTCGCGCTCGGCATCGGCCTCGTGCTGTTCGCGGTCGCCGTCGTGCTCGCACGCCGCCAGCACCGCGAGCTCGACGGCCTGGGGCCGCTCCGGCAGCTGCTCGTGCGCGCCCGCCAGGGGCTGACGATCATGCGCAAGCCGCTGCCGGCGCTGAAGGCGGCGACCTTCCAGTTCCTCGGGTGGACCTGCCAGCTCTTCGCGGTGTGGTCGGCGATGCGCGCGTTCCAGATCGACAAGCCGCTCGCCGCGGCGGGCCTCGTGCTCGTGCTGATGAACGTCGCGACGATCGTGCCGCTGTGGCCGGGCAACGTCGGCCTCGTGCAGATCGCCGTCGCGACGCCGCTCGTCAACTACGGGATCGCATACCCGCACGGGATCGCGTTCGGCATCGGCCTGCAGGCGATCGAGGCATCCGTCGGGATCGGGTTCGGGCTCCTGTTCCTCGCGCGCGAGGGGCTCTCGTTCGCGACGCTCAAGCAGATCGAGCACCAGGAGGAGGAGCTCGAGTCGCTGCCCGAGGCCGAGCCGGCGCGTGAACGCTCTCGCGTCGCCGGCTAGCCTCAAGGGCGTCCTCGGGCCCGTCCAGGCCGCCGCGGCGCTCGCGGCCGGGCTGCGGCGCACGGTGGAGGCGCTCGAGGCGCCGGTCGCAGACGGCGGCGAAGGGACCGCGGAGGTCCTGTGTGCGGCGCAAGGCGGGCATTGGTTCACGGCCGAGGTGCCGGACGCGCTCGGCCGGCGGGTGACTGCGCGCTGGCTCGTGCTGCCGGACGGCACGGCGGTCGTCGACTCGGCGGAGGCGGTCGGGCTCGCACGCCTCGCCGCCGACGAGCTCGACCCCCTGCGCGCGACGAGCCACGGCCTCGGCGAGCTCCTCCTCGCTGTGCTCGAGCATCGTCCGCGCGCGCTGGTGGTCGGCGTCGGCGGGACCGCTACGGTCGACGGCGGCGTCGCGATGCGCGCCGTGGTCGGAGGACGGCTGCGCGCGCTGCCGCTCCGGGTCGCGTGCGACGTTCGCAACCCGCTGCTCGGGCCGCGCGGTGCGGCACGCGTGTTCGGCCCCCAGAAGGGGGCGGGCCCCGCGGCGGTCGAGGAGCTCGAGCGCCGCCTGGCGTCGCTCGAGGAGTTGGCGCCCTACCGCGACCTCGCCGGCGCCGGGGCGGGCGGCGGGCTCGGCGCGGCCCTCGCCGCGCTCGGTGCCGAGCTGTGCGAGGGCGCCGAGCTCGTCCTCGATGCGATCGGGTTCGACGAGCTCGCGCGGGCCGCGGCCCTCGTCGTCACGGGCGAGGGGACCGTCGACGCGACGACGTTCGAGGGGAAGGCTCCCGGAGCGGTCGCCGCCCGCTGCGCGCGCCTCGGCGTGCGGTGCGAGCTCTTCGGCGGGATCGTGCGCGACGGCATCGACGCGCATGCGCTCTCGGCGGATCCTGCCCGCGCCGTCGACGACCTCGTCGCGCTCGGAGACCGGCTAGGGCGCGCGCTCCTCGAGTGAGCGCAGTTCTTCGATCTTCCCCTGCACGGCCTCCAGCTTCGCCGCGCAGACCCGGTAGAGCTCCTCGCCGCGCGCCCACAGGGCCGTCAGGTCGTCGACGCCCGCGTCGCCCCGCTCGAGCCGGTCGACGATCCCCTCGAGCTCGCGTTGCGCCTCCTCGAACGTGAGCTCAGTCAACGGTCGCTCCGAACGAGCCCTCGGCGACACGCAACTCGAGCGCGTCGCCGCGGCCGACCTGCGCCGGCGACCGCACGAGCTCGTCGCCGCGACGGACGATCGCGTAGCCGCGCTCGAGCGTCGCGAGCGGGCTGAGCGCCGTGAGCCGTGCGTGGAGCGTGTCGAGACGCGCGCGGCGGCGCTCGACGGCGAGGAGCGGCGCGCGCGTGAGCCGCTCGTGCGCTGCGGCCAGGCGCTGCGCGTGCCGCTCGGCGGAGCGCGCGGCGCCGCGGTGCAGCGCCTCGCGCGTCGCGCGGAGGCGCTCGCGCAGCTCGCGCAGGTCGGGGACCACGAGACGCGCCGCCGCCGTCGGTGTCGACGCGCGCACGTCGGCAGCGAGGTCGCATAGCGGCGTGTCTTGCTCGTGGCCGACGGCCGACACGACCGGCACCGTGCACGACGCGACCGCGCGGACGACGCGCTCGTCCGAGAACGGGAGCAGGTCCTCGAAGCTGCCGCCTCCGCGCGCGAGCACGATCACGTCGACGCCGCGACGGCAGAGGTCTCCGATCGCGGTCGCGATCGCCGCGGGCGCGCGCGGTCCTTGCACCCACGTCTCGGCGACGACGACGTTCGCCGGCGGAAACCGCTGCACGATGTGTGTGAGGACGTCCTTTTTCGCCGCAGCGTCGTTGCCGGTCACGAGCCCGATCAGCTCCGGGAACCTCGGCAGCGGCCGCTTGCGGGACGCGGCGAAGAGCCCCTCGGAGGCGAGCTGCCGCTTCAGCCGCTCGAGCGCGGCGAGGTGGGCGCCCAGGCCGAAGCGCTCGACCGTGAGCGCCTTCAGGCGCAGCTCGCCGCGCTGCTCGTACAGCTCCGGGCGGCCGAAGACGTGCACGCGCTCGCCCTCCTGCAGGTTCAGGTCGAGCGCGTCGAACTGTCCGCGCGGCATCTGCACCGGCAGGCACGCGCCGTCGTCGGGATCCTTGAGGGTGAAGAACACGGAGGCCCACCGCTGCTGGCGCCGGAGCTCCGTCACCTCGCCCTCGACCCACAGCGTGGGGAGGCGGTTCAGCCACGTCGCGACCCCTCGGTTGAACGCGCGGACGCTGTAGACCTTCCGCCCTTCGACCTCCGTCGCCTCGATCTTCACCGAGGCGATCGTAGCTGGGCTCAGATCAGGATCTCGGCCGCCGTCTCGAACGCGCAGCCCGCGCGAATCAGCTCGACTGCGCGGTGGAGATCGGCTTCCGAATGGGCGAGCTTCTCGGCGAGCGGCAGCGGATAGCCCGCCTCGATCAGCACGTGCAGACGCCAGGACTCGACCTTTTCACGCTCCGTCTGGGGATGTTCAGCCGTCTGCGCCATGGTGAGCGGTGATTCGCGGTGACATAGACGAACCCTGCCGCGGGAAGTTGGCCGTCGAAACCAGGATCCTTACGTTCTCGCCGCCAGCTCGTCCAGCTTGCGCGACAGGTCGTGGAGCCGCGCTGCGAGGACCGCCCGCTCCGCCTCCGCATCCGCCGCGAGCTCCCGCAGGCGCTCGCGCAACCCCACCTCGACCTGGTGCGCGCGGTCCTCGAGCGACACGAGCGCCTCGTCGCGCTGCCGTTCGAGCGCCGACCGCAGCTTCGACAGCCGCTCCTCGACCCTCTGCGCCGCGGCGTCCGTGAGCGCGTTCAGCCGCTCGGTCAGCACGCCCTCGGCCTCGCGCGCGAACCGCTCGACCGACAGGTCGAGCTCGCGCGACAGCCGCCGCGCCGCCTCTTCGCGCGCCGTCTTCGCGGTGTTGTCGAACGCGATCGCGGCTGCCTCGGCGTAGCGCGTCGTCTCCCGCGAGACGATCCGCTGGAGCTGCTCGACCTGGCGGCGCTCGATGTCGCCGAGGGCCGCCTGGATCCGCTGCGCGGCGTCCGTCGACTCGCGGTCGACCAGCTCCTGCAGGTCGCGCTCGCGTCGCCGGAGCCGGTCGGCGACCTCGTGCAGCGCCTGGCGGCGCTCCGCCGCGTGCTGCTCGAGCTCGGCGTTCGCCTGCTGGATCACGTCTTCCGTCGAGCGCTTGAGCTCGGCGCGCAGCCGCGTGAGCAGCCCGCGCTGCTCGTCGATCTCGCTCTGCAGCGCCTCGGCGTCCTGTCCGATCTTCGATTCCACCTCGGCCATCAGCTGACGCTGCTTCGCCTCGATCCGCTTCAGCTCCTCGGTCATTCCCTGCTGCAGCTTGTCGACGTCTGCCTGCCAGTCGCCGAGCCTCTGCTCGACGGTGGCCTGCGCGCGGACGAGCTGCTCGCCGAGTCGGGCCGTCGCGTCCCGCTCGCGCTCGGCGACGTCGCGCCGCCGCTCCTCGGCGATGCGGCGTTCCTCCTCGGCGAGCGCGGAGATCGAGTCGGCGCGCGCGCGGGCGAGCGCGTTCTGCAGCTCTTCGGCACGGCGCGCCACCTCGCGCGCCACCACCTCGTCGAACGCGGACTTGCCGCGCTCGATCTCGCGCTCGAGCGCCCGCTGGTGTGCCTTCACCTTGCGGAGCACGAGCACGCAGGCGACGAGCACGGCCCCTGCCAGCGCGGCTGCGGCCACGGCGACGGCGGCTGCTGCAGTCACGGCGTCATCGTAGGCGCGCGATCACGAGCGCGGCGGCGAGCGCGACCGTCGCCCACGTCAGGAGCTGCAGCGCGCGCTCGAGCGCCTCGACCCCGGCGGTCGTCCCGCGGGCGCGCCGCGCGTGGCGGACCGGGGTCGAGAGCGTGCGCTGCGCCAGGCTGAGGAGGGTCGCACACAGCGCCGCGGCGCCGGCCTCGGCGCGCAGCGTCTGCGCCTCGACGAAGTAGCCGGTGAGCACGGGGAAGGCGCCCCAGGACACCGCGAACCCGAGGTCGTTGTGGAACGCGACCTCGAGGTTGTATGCCGGGACGAGGATCGCCCCGACCGCGACGAACGCGAGCAGGCCCCAGCCCCAGGCCGCCGCCGCGCCGACGCCGATCGCGACGGCGCCTGCGAGCGACGCCGCCGCGACCGCGACGAGCGCCCACGACGGGATCCGCGTCCGCAGCGGCCGCCCCTGCAGCTCGTCGAGCGCGTGCGCCGCGACGCCCATCGCGAGGAAGAACGCGGCGAGCCCCCACAGCATCCGCACGACGTGGAAGTGCGGCGCGATCGCGGCGCCGATCGCGACGTACGAGAGGTGCCAGAGCGTGTACGGCGGGTGGAGCAGCGTGATCCAGTCGCGCCAGCCGCCCGAACGCAACGCGTAGAAGGCCGGTCTTACTTCCTGCGTCCCCACGTCACGATCCCGCCGCCGAGGGAGAGCCGCTCCGCACGGACCTCGCCGATGCCCGCGTCGCGCCACGCCTGCAGGAGGCGGGGGAGCGGCCACTTTGCGTAGTGCTCGCGGATCGACGGGCCGAGGAACGTCCCGACCTCGTGCCAGCCGCGGCCGATCATGCGTCCGGCCGCCGGGAGCCCCACGTTCACCCAGAGGTCCCACGGCGGCCGCCAGACCCCCTGCGGGATGCCGAACTCGAGCCCGGCGACGGTGCCGCCCGGCCGGACCACGCGCGCGAGCTCGCGGAGCGTCGCCGCCGGGTCCTCGACGTAGCGCAGCAGGTAGGTGAACGTCAGCGCGTCGAAGGTGCCGTCGCCGAACGGGAGCGACCGCGCGTCCGCTTCCTGGAGCCGCACCTTCCGCGCCGCTCCGGCGAGCACGACGCGACTGCGCCCCACGTCGAGCATCTCCGGGCTCCGGTCGACGCCGACGACGAAGCAGTCCTTCTGCCTGACGAGCTCGAGCGCGACGGCCGCTGTCCCCGTCGCGACGTCCAGCACCGTGTCGGTGGGGCCGGCGTCGACTCGCGACACGAGGAACCGCCGCCACCTCGGGTCCTGCCCGAACGAGAGCAGCGCCGCCAACCGGTCGTAGCGCGGCCCCAGCGGCGCGAACAGCCTCGTCGCATCCATACGCTTGGTGATGCTATGGCGCTCGCCGACGACCTGGAGCGGATCGCTGCCGCGGCGGGCGCGCACGGCGAGGTGGTCGCGGTGATGGCGGCGGAGCCTGCGGGCACACGGCGCCTCTATCTCGTCGCGCTCCACGTCGGCGCCGGGCGCCGCTGGGCGGTGCTCGACGACGCCGGGGCGATCGTCGACCGCCGCGGCGAGGTGCGCGACACGGCGTCGATCGTGGCCATGTGCGAGCTCGCGGAGGATCTCGCCGGCGGCGGGGACCTCGAGGCGCTGCGCGGGCGGCTCGCCCAGGTGCGCGTCGTGGAGGGCCCGCCGGGGATCGAAGAGGCGGAGGACGCCGCGCTCGCGCTCGAGCGCGTGATCGGCTCGCCGCCCCGCGTGGCGGCGCCTTCGTTCCTCGACGACGTCGGCGCTGCGACGCTGACCCTGGAGCAGGCGCTCGGGGAGCTGTCCTCGCCGTTCGCCGACGCGATCCGCTCGGCGACCGGCGTCGTCGACGAGTTCGTGCGGGAGGTGGAGCGTGAGTACGTCGTCCGCCTCCCCTGACGCGCTACCGTGGCCGGATGGAAGGTGGATTCGGATTCCCGTTCGGCGGCGACCCGGAGGATCTGCTCCGCGGGTTGCGCGAGTTCGCGGAGCAGCAGGCGGAGTCGGTGCAGGAGGCGCAGCGCGAGCAGTTCGCGACGCTCACCCTCAACACCGCCGTCGAGCTGACCGCGGCTGCGCTCTCGCAGGTTCAGGTGTCGGGGCCGGCCGACGAGCAGTCGATCGCGCTGCGTGACGCGATGCGCGTGCTGTTCCCCGAAGCGGTGGCGCTCGTGAGCGCCGCTCGCCAGGGGTTCATGCGCGAGAGCTAGCCCCGCGATTGGTCTAGCATCCCGCGCGCTGGTGGCGCTTCTCGACCGCGCGATCGTCAAGCTCCTGCCCGCGGTGCCGAGGCCCGTCGTACAGCGGCTGTCGTCGCGGTACATCGCGGGCCCGACCCTCGACGACGCGGTCCGCGTGGTCCGGCGGCTGAACGCGAAGGGCAAGGTCGCGACCGTCGACGTCCTCGGTGAGGAGATCACGAACGCGGATGAGGCGCGCGCGATCGCCGGCCAGTACCACGATGCGCTTGCACGGTTCGACGAGGAGCAGCTCGACGCCACGGTCTCGGTGAAGCTGACGGCGCTCGGGCTGGAGCTCGACCTCGACCTCTGCCGCGAGAACCTGGAGGCGGTCGTCGTGGACGCGGCCGCACGCGGGCGATTCGTGCGGGTCGACATGGAGGACTCGTCGACGACCGACCGCACCCTCGCGCTCTACCGCGAGCTCCGCGGCGCGGGTCACACCAACATCGGCGTCGTGCTCCAGGCGTACCTGCGCCGCACGCTGCGCGACATCCCGGGTCTCGAGAACGTCCGGATCTGCAAGGGCATCTACATCGAGTCGCCGGAGGTCGCGTTCCGCGACTACGACGCGGTGCGCGAGAGCTTCGTCGTCTGCCTCGAGGCGCTCGTCGCGCAGGGCTCCTACGTCGCCATCGCGACGCACGACGAGTACCTGATCGGCGAGGCGCTGCGGGTCGTGTCCGAGGCCCGGCTCGCGCCCGACCGGTACGAGTTCCAGATGCTCCTCGGCGTCCGGCCGGACCGCGCCGACGAGCTCGTCGCCGCTGGGCACAAGCTGCGCGTCTACGTCCCGTACGGCACCCACTGGTACGAGTACTCCGTGCGGCGGCTGCAGGAGAACCCGAAGATCGCCGGCTACGTCGCCCGCGACGTGGCGGGCGTCGTGTTGCGGCGCTAATACCCGGGCGGCGGCGGACCGGCGGGCTCGTCGACTTCCTCGATCACGCGGCGGCGCGGGTACGCGCGACGGCGATACACGGCGCGGTCGTCGACGTACGTCGTCTGCCGGCGCAGGTATCCGGGGCCCCAGGGAGCCCAGAGCACCAGGTCGAGCACGAACCCGACGACGCCGACGAGGAAGAGGATCCAGCCGACGGTGTTGACGTCGATCGCGCCCGTCGTGGCCGGGTGCACCGCGAGCGCGAGGATGAGCCCGATCGCGGCGATGATGAGGCTGACAGCGAGGCCCACGGAGCCGTCTTTCCCCGGAAGGGTCTCTCCGACACCTGCGCACGCGGCGCCCACCCGGTACCTGGTACCCGCAGGTACCAGGTACCGAGTTCGACGGCCTCACCCTTGGCCGGGAAGCGGGGCGGAGGCGAGCAGCGAGAAGCCGCCGTCGACGACGAGCGTCTGGCCGCGGATCATCTCCGCGTCGGGCGAGCAGAGGAAGGCGACCGCGCCCGCGATGTCGTCGGGCGCGACGAGGCGGCCGACGGGGTTCGCGGCGCCCGCACGCAGCATCTCCTCGCGGTTCGGGAAGTGCTCGAGCGCATCCGTCTCGACGACGCCCCCCGAGACCGCGTTGACCCGGATCCGCGGCGCGAGCTCCACCGCCAGATACCGCACGAGCGACTCCAAGGCGGCCTTCGACGTGCCGACGAGGACGTAGTTCTCCAGCACCCGCTGCGCACCGAGCGAGGAGATCGCCACGATCGCGCCCCCGTCCGGCATCTGCGGCGCGGCGACGCGTGCGAGCTGGAGCAGGGCGCGCGCGTTCGCGTTCAGCGTCCAGTCCCAGTGCTTGTCCTCGGTCTCGAGCGCAGGTCGGATGACGCCCGTGGCCGCGTTGTGGACGAGCACGTCGAGCGGCCCCAGCGCCGCGACCGCGTCGAGCACGCGCTGCGACGTGACGTTCCCGCGCACGAGGACCGCCTCCGCACCGTGTCCGCGCAGCGCCTCCGCCGTCTCCTGGGCCGCGGCGTCGTTGCGGAGGTACCCGATCGCCACGCGGCGCGCGCCGTCCCGCGCGAACCGCAGCGCGATCGCGCGCCCGATTCCTCGGGAGCCGCCCGTGACGAAGACGTTCACGCGCGGCGCGGGAGCGGCGCGTCCGCCGGCGCGGACGACGGGAGCTCGTCCCACCCGGGCCGTGAGCGCGGCTCGCGCGGCCTCTCGTCCGCCTTCGACGACGCATGCCCGAGGCGGTCGAGCCGCTCCATCTGCGACTCCGCGTAGCGCCTGACCTCGTTGTCGTCCGCGAGCCCTGCGACGAGCTCCTCCACCCGCGCACGGATCTGGTACGCGAAGTGCGGCGTCGCGGGGCCGACGAGAGCGTCGACGTCGTCGCGTGTCGGCCCGCGCTGCATGCCGCGCAGAAGCCTACCGGCCGTCTAGGGTCGAGCCGCGATGCGTGTGCGCGCCGTCGACCTGATGCTGCTCGGGACGGTCCTGCTCTGGGCGCTCAACGCGACGGTGACGCGGTACGTGCTGACACACGGGTTCCAGCCGCTCGCCTACGCGACGATCCGGTACGCGGCGGCCACCCTCCTCTTCTGGCTGTTCACGTGGTCGCGCGAGAGCTCGTTCCGGTTCGCGCGGCGCGACGTTCGCTACATCGCGATCGCGGCCGGGATGATCTTCGTGAACCAGATCTGCTTCATCTACTCCGTCGACAAGACGTCGGCGGCGACCGTGACGCTGTTCCTCGGTACGACGCCGATCTTCATCGGCGTGATCGCGAGCGCGATCGGCCTCGAGCGGATGGTGCAGTCGTTCTGGGCGGCGACGTGCGTCTCGCTCGTCGGCGTCGCGTTCGTGGCCTCGGGCTCCGGCGGATTCTCCGGCAACGTCTACGGCGACGGCCTCGCTGTGTCGGCCGCGGCTACGTGGGCGATGTACTCCGTCGCGATCACCCCCCTGATGCGCCGCTACTCGCCGTTCCGGATCAGCGCGATCGTGCTGGCGGCCGGCTGGGTTCCGATCGCCGCGGTCGGGATCAACCAGACGACGAGCCAGACGTTCCGCTTCGGGGTGCTGATGTGGCTGTGCTTCGGCTTCGCCGTCGTCGGGCCGCTGTTCCTGACGAACATCCTCTGGTTCACCTCGATCTCCAAGGTGGGCCCCTCGCGGGCGTCCCTGTTCTCGAACATGCAGCCCGCGTTCGGCGTGCTGTTCGCGCTCGTGCTCCTCGGCGAGCACCTGACGCGGTGGGAGATCCTCGGCGGGGCGCTGATTCTCGCCGCCGTGGTCCTCGAGCGGTCGCGGCGTCCGGCTCCGGAGCCGCCTGCCGATTAGGGAACCCTTAACCTGGTTAACTGCTGGGCGTGAGCGTCGGGGAGAAGCTCCGCCGGCAGCCGCCGGGCTACAACTACACGATCGGCCGCATCCTCGCGATCTACGCGGGGTTGATGGTCACGCTCGCGCTCGCGTCGCTCGACCAGACCATCGTCGCGACCGCGCTGCCGCGGATCGTCGGCGACCTCGGCGGCATCACGCAGTACTCGTGGGTCTTCACGGCCTACATGCTCACCTCGACCGTGACGGTCCCCCTCTACGGAAAGCTCGGGGACGTCTACGGCCGGAAGAACCTGTTCCTGTTCGCGATCGTCGTCTTCCTGCTCGGCTCCGCGCTGTGCGGCGTCGCGCAGTCGATGACGCAGCTCGTGCTCTTCCGCGCCGTCCAGGGGGTCGGCGCCGGCGGCCTCTTCCCGCTGTCGTTGGCGGTGATCGGCAACATCGTCCCGCCGCGCGACCGCGGCCGCTGGCAGGGGCTGATCGGCGCCGTGTTCGCGTCGTCCTCGATCGTCGGCCCGGCGGTCGGCGGGTTCATCGTCGACAACACGACGTGGCGGTGGGTGTTCTTCGTCAACCTCCCGGTGGGCGGGCTCGCGCTGCTCGTGATCTCGCTGACCATGCCGCGCCGCGCGCGCATGACGCAGCACGCGATCGACTGGCTCGGCGCGGGCGTCCTCGCCGCCGGGACCGCGGCGCTCCTGCTCGGCCTCGTGTGGGGCGGCCGCCGGTATCCATGGGGGAGCCCGCACGTCGTCGCGGCGCTCGCGGCGTCCGCGGTGCTGCTCGGGGTCTTCGCGCTCGTGGAGCGGCGGGCGCCGGAGCCGATCCTGCCGTTCGACGTGCTGCGCAACCCGATCGTCGCGGGGAGCGTCGCCTGCATGGCGCTGGTCGGGATGGCGATGTTCGGGACGATCTCCTACGTCCCGCTGTTCGTGCAGGGCGTGATCGGGACGTCCGCGACCTCGTCCGGCGTCGTGCTGACGCCGATGACCCTCGGCGCGGTCGTGACCTCGTTCGCGACCGGGCAGCTCGTCTCTCGGACCGGCCGCTACCGCTGGAACGCGGTTCTCGGCCCGCTCGTGCTCACCGGCGGGATGCTGCTCCTGTGGCGAATGGGCGTCCACACCACGAACGGCGAGGCCGCGCGCAACATGGTGATCGCCGGGATCGGGATCGGGTCGATGATGCAGGTGTTCGTCCTCTCGGTGCAGAACGCGGTGCCGAGGGCGCGGATCGGCTCGGCAACCGCGCTGACCCAGTTCGCGCGGCAGATGGGCGCGACCCTCGGCGTCACGATCATGGGCGTGCTCGTGAACCACGGCCTGCCCGCGGGCGTCGCCGCGGGCGCGGAGGGCGCGTCGATCCACCGCCTGCCGCCGGCGCTGCGGCACGGCCTCGCCGGCGCGATCCATCCCGCGTTCCTCGTCGCCGTGCTCGTCGCCGCTTCGGTGTGGCTGGTCGCCGTCCTGTTCGTGAAGGAGCAGCCGCTCCGGCGGTCGCTCGACGAGGTCGCGGCGATGGACGCGGCCGCCGGAGCCCCCGCCACCGCTGCCGTAGAATCCCAGGTGCGATGAGCGACGACTTCATGCCCCTCGACGGGTGGGACCACGTCGAGCTCTGGGTCGGGAACGCGAAGCAGGCCGCGTACTACTACGAGCACGCGTTCGGCTTCCGCTGCACCGCCTACGCCGGTCCCGAGACGGGCGTGCGCGACCGCGCGAGCTACGTCCTCGAGCAGAACGACATCCGCTTCGTCGTGTCGAGCGCGCTCCGCCACGGGCACCAGATCGGGGAGTTCGCCGCGCTGCACGGCGACGGCGTGAGGGACATCGCGCTTCGCGTCCCGGACGCGAAGGAGGCGTACCGCCAGGCCGTCCAGCGCGGGGCCCGCGGGATCATGGAGCCGAAGGTCGTCGACGACGAGTTCGGGAAGGTCGAGCTGGCGACCATCGCGACGTACGGCGACGTCGTCCACACCTTCGTCGACCGGCATGCCTACGAGGGCGCGTACCTGCCGGGCTACGTCGCGCGGGAGGCGGCCGCCGACGACGGCGTCGGGCTGCTCGCGCTCGACCACATCGTCGGCAACGTCGAGCTCGGCCGGATGAACTACTGGGTCGAGTTCTACGAGCGTGTCTTCGGTATGACCGAGATGATCCACTTCAGCGACGAGGACATCTCGACGGAGTACTCGGCGCTCATGTCGAAGGTCATGACCGACGGCCAGGGGAAGGTGAAGTTCCCCATCAACGAGCCGGCCGAGGGGAAGCGGAAGAGCCAGATCGAGGAGTACCTCGAGTTCAACCACGGGCCCGGCGCGCAGCACGTCGCGATGCAGACGGCGAACATCGTCGAGACGGTGGAGGAGCTGACGAGGCGCGGCGTCGTCTTCCTCTCCACGCCGGACACCTACTACGACGAGACGCCGACCCGCGTCGGCGACATCCACGAGAGCTGGGACGACCTGCGGCGGCTGCGGATCCTCGCCGACCGCGACGACGACGGCTACCTGCTGCAGATCTTCACGAAGACGGCCCAGGACCGGCCGACGCTCTTCTTCGAGGTGATCGAGCGCCACGGCGCGCGTGGGTTCGGCGACGGCAACTTCAAGGCGCTGTTCGAGGCGATCGAGCGCGAGCAGGCGCTGCGCGGCAATCTTTGACGCTCGACCTCCTCACCGCCGCCGCGAGGCAGGCCGCGGTGATGAACGACACGAGCCACCGGCCGTGGCCCGCGCCGGAGCGGCCCTGGACGAACGCGCAGTCCTGGCTCGACCTCGCGTTCCTGCACTGGCGCGTGGAGCCGGGCGCGCTGCGCAAGCTCGTCCCGTCGTCGCTGGAGCTCGATACGTACGAGGGCGGCGCCTGGCTCGGCATCACGCCGTTCCTGCTCTCGAACTTCCGGCTGCGCGGGCTCCCGCCGCTGCCGCGCCTCTCCACGTTCCCGGAGCTGAACGTGCGGACGTACGTCACCCGTGACGCCAAGCCGGGCATCTGGTTCTTCTCGCTCGACGCGGCGAGCACGGTGGCGGTGGAGGGCGCCAAGCGGCTCTACCGGCTGACGTACAACCATGCGCAGATGAGCTGCGTGCGCGAGGCCGACCACGTCCGGTACGAGTCGGCTCGGCCCGGCGCAGCGTTCAGCGCGACGTACCGCGGAGGCGGGTCGCTGTTCCGTGCCGAGGCGGGGTCGCTGGAGGAGTTCCTGACGGAGCGCTACTGCCTCTACACCGAGGACGGCGGCCGGGCGTTCCGCGCCGAGATCCACCATCCGCCGTGGGACCTGCAGCGCGGCGAGGCGACCGTCGACCTGAACACGATGGCTCCGATCCCGCTGCCGGACGAGGAGCCGTGCGTCCTCTTCTCGCCCCGCCAGGACGTCGTGGTCTGGCCGCTCGAACCGCTCTAACCTCCGGTCCATGACTCCGCAGCGGCGGTCGGCGCTCGTCTCGGTGGCGGCCGCCGCCGCGCTCGTCGTGCTGAAGCTGGCCGTCGGGCTTGCGACGCACAGCCTCGGCCTCGTCTCCGAGGCGGCGCATTCGGGCACGGACCTCGTCGCCGCGCTGCTGACCTTCTTCGCGATCCGCGTCGCCGCGCGGCCGGCCGACGTGAAGCACCAGTTCGGGCACGGGAAGGCGGAGCACCTGGCGGCGCTCGCCGAGGCCGGGTTCCTGGTGGTCGTCTCGCTCTTCGTCTCGCTGCGCGCGCTCGAGCGGCTCGCGGGCGTGACGAGCGCGCACGTCAGGGTGACGTGGTACGCGCTCGCGGTCGTCGGCGCGGTCCTCGTCATCGACGCGAGCCGCACCGTCGTATCGTTCGTCACCGCCCGGCGCTACGGCAGCCCGGCGCTCGCCTCGAACGCGCTTCACTTCGGCAGCGACTTCCTTGGCTCGACCGCCGTCCTCGGAGGGCTCCTGCTCGCCAGGCACGGCCATCCGAACGGCGACGCCGCGGCCGCGCTCTTCGTCGGCGTGCTCGTGCTGCTGGGGGCGACACGCGTGATCAAGGTCAACGTCGACGTGCTGATGGACCGCGCTCCGGCGGAGGCGGAGGCGGCGGCGATCGAGGCGATCGGCGCGATGCGCCCCGCCGTCCAGCTCCGGCGCCTGCGCATGCGGCAGGCCGGCGGCCGCCAGTTCGCCGACGTCGTGATCGGCGTTCCACCCGGCGCCGCCGTGGGGCAGGGCCATGCCGCTGCGGACGCCGTCGAGGCGGCGGTCGAGCGGGCGCTTCCGAACGCAGACGTCGTCGTCCACGTCGAGCCGCTCGAGGACGCGACGCTCCGCGAGCGTGTCCACGCAGCCGCCGTCGGGGTTCCGCGGGTGCGCGAGGTTCACAACATCGCGCTCGTCGACGTCGGCGGCCGCACGGAGCTGTCGCTGCACGTGAAGCTGCCGGGCGAGCTTCCGCTCGAGGAGGCGCACGAGGTCGCGGAGGCGCTCGAGACGGCGATCAAGCGCGAGATCCCGCAGATCGCGGGTGTGCAGACGCACCTCGAGCCTCTTGCGGAGGCCCTCGAGGCCCGCGAGGTCGCAGCCGACGGCGAGGCCGTCGTTCGCAGGGTGGTTCAGGAGGAGACGGGGCAAGCGCCGCGCGAGCTGCGGTTCCTGCGCACCGACGCGGGCCTCGTCGCGTTCCTCACGCTCGGCCTGGAGGGGACGAGTCGCCTCGACGACGCGCACGCGCGGGCGAGCGAGATCGAGGAGCGGATCCGCCGTGAGCGCCCCGACATCGCGGACGTGATCGTCCACACGGAGCCCTGACGGCCGCAGCCCGGAGCGTCCACAGCGATCATCTAGGGTCGCGAGGGTGAAGCTGTGCATGTTCACGCCGAAGGAGCTCGCGCTCGAGCGCGGGTGGCCGGGGCGGATCGAGGGCGACCGTGTGATCCAGCTCGCGGCGCAGACGCTGCAGGCGTTCTTCACCGGGGGCGGCTCGGCGCGCGAGCACGCGGAGTACCCGCTCGCCGAAGTCGACCTGCGCCCGCCGGTCCTCCGGCCGCCGTCCGTCCGCGACTTCATGGCGTTCGAGGAGCACGTCGTCAACGCGCGCAAGCGCCGCGGCGGGGAGGTGCCGCGCGAGTGGTACGAGATCCCCGTCTTCTACTTCTCGAACCCGCACGCGATCTACGGAGACGGGGACGCGATCCCGTACCCCGAGGGGACGGAGGAGCTCGACTACGAGCTCGAGTGCGCTGCGATCGTCGGCGCCGCGGGCAAGATCGGCGGCTTCACCGTCATGAACGACTGGTCGGCGCGCGACCTGCAGCGCCGTGAGATGCGCGTCGGCCTCGGCCCGGCGAAGGGCAAGGACTTCGCGACGTCGCTCGGGCCCGTTCTCGTCACGCCGGACGAGTTCGACGGCGGGAGCGGGGAGATGGTCGCGCGCGTCAACGGCGAGGAGCGCTCGCGCGGCAACCTGAGCGCGATGTACCACAAGTGGGACGCGCTCCTCGCCCAGGCGAGCCGCAACACCGTGCTCGTGCCCGGGGACGTGATCGGCTCCGGCACCGTCGGGAACGGCTGCATCCTCGAGCACGGCGACGGGCGCTGGCTCCGGCGCGGAGACGTCGTCGAGCTCGAGATCGACGGTATCGGCGTGCTCCGGAACACCGTCGAGTGATCGGACCCGACGACGTTCGCGCCGCCGCCCGCACGCTCGCGGGCGTCGCCCACCGCACGCCGGTGATCCGGTCGCGAACGCTCGGCCAGCACGTGGTGCTGAAGCCGGAGAACCTGCAGCGCGCAGGCGCGTTCAAGTTCCGCGGCGCGTACAACAAGATCGCGTCGCTGCCTCGCGGCGCGGACGTCGTCGCGTTCTCGTCGGGCAACCACGCGCAGGCGGTCGCGCTCGCATCGCGCCTCCTCGGCGTCCACGCGACCATCCTCATGCCCGACGACGCGCCGCCGAACAAGCTCGCCGCCACGCGCGGCTACGGCGCCGACGTCGTCACGTACGACCGTTACACCGGGAACCGCGAGGAGATCGCGGCCGAGCTCGCCCGCGAGCGGAACGCCGAGATCGTCCCGCCCTACGACGACCCGTTGATCATGGCGGGGCAGGGGACGGCGGCGCTCGAGCTGCTCGAGGACGCGGGCCCGGTCGACACGCTCGTCGTGCCGCTCGGGGGCGGAGGGCTGATCGCCGGCTGCGCGACGATCGCGAAAGAGCTCGGCGTGCGGCGCGTCGTCGGCGTCGAGCCCGAGACGGGCGACGACTGGGCGCAGTCGTTCGCGCACGGCGAGCGCGTCGAGATCGCCGTGCCTCGGACGATCGCCGACGGGCTCCAGACGCACGCGCCCGGTCGCCTGACGTGGCAGGTGGCGAGCAAGCTGGTCGACGAAGTCGTCACCGTCTCGGACGCGCAGATGGTGGACGCGATGCGGTTCGCCTTCGAGCGGTTGAAGCTCGTGGTCGAGCCGAGCGGCGCCGTCGGCCTCGCAGCGGTCATGGCGAGCGTTGTCCGGGCACCGTCGCTCGGCATCGTGATCTCCGGCGGGAACGTCGCCGCCGACCGGTTCGCGCAGCTCCTCGCCGCCTGAGCCGCGCGCTCCGGCTCGATCCGACCGGCGATATCCTCCAGGCGTGCCCTTCTACCAGCGCCTGGGAGAGGTTCCGCGGAAGCGACACATCGTCGCGCGGGACAACGGCACGCTGCTGACCGAGGAGGTGATGGGCTTCGAGGGCTTCTCGGGGCTCGAGTCGATCCTCTACCACCTGCGCTCGCCGTGCCGCGTCGTCGAGGTCGGCGAGTTCGAGCCGATCGTCCGCGAGGAGTGGGTTCCGGAGACGCACGCGCATCGCCACCTGCGCACGTGGGACGTGCCGCCCGCCGGCGACGCCGTCTCCGGCCGGCAGCTTCTGATGTGGAACGACGACGTCGAGATCTCGATCTGCCGTCCCACCGAGGAGATGGACTGCTTCTACCGCAACGGCGAGGGCGACGAGGTCATCTTCGTCCACGAGGGCTCGGGCACGCTGGAGACGATCTTCGGCGACCTCCCGTACCGGGAGGGCGACTACGTCGTCGTGCCGCGCGGAACGACCTACCGCATGCGGCCGGCCGGCGAGCAGCGCTACCTCGTCTTCGAGACGCCGGGGCTGATCACCATCCCGAAGCGCTACCGCAACGAGCACGGCCAGCTGATGGAGCACGCGCCGTTCTACCACCGCGACATCCACCCGCCGACCGAGCTCCACACCCACCGCGACGAGGGTGAGTTCGAGGTGAAGGTGCGCGTGCGCGGCGGCTACCAGACGTACGTCGTCGACTACCACCCGTTCGACGTGGTGGGCTGGGACGGCTACGTCTATCCGTGGACGTTCTCGATCCACGACTTCGAGCCGATCACGGGCCGCATCCACATGCCGCCGCCGTCGCACCAGACGTTCGAGGGCCCCAACTTCGTGATCTGCTCGTTCTGCCCGCGCAAGCTCGATTTCGACCCCGAGGCGGTGCCGATCCCCTACCACCACTCGAACCTGCAGAGCGAGGAGATGATCTACTACGTCGACGGCAACTTCTCCTCGCGGAAAGGGATCGAGGTCGGCAGCATCACGCTGCACCCGAGCGGGCTTCCGCACGGGCCGCAGCCGGGGCTGGCCGAGAAGTCGCTCGGGATGACGGAGACGCACGAGTACGCTGTGATGTGCGACACGTTCCGTCCGCTGCGGCTGACCACGCTCGCGTCCGATCTCGACGACGGCCGCTACATGTACTCGTGGGCCGAGAACGCCGCCGCGGACGACCAGGCCGGCGTCACCTCGCACGTCTGACGGCCCCTGGACGCTCCCGTTCGAGCGCGAACTCGGCACCGCGGCCTGCTCCTCCAGCTTCCCCAGCCGTACGACTTCGCGCTCTCGACGGAACGGTTCCGCGCGTTCGGGATCGACCGCGCGAACGTGTGGCACGAGGGCGGGCTGCACCGGGTCGTCGGCGGGCGCGAGGTCCGGATCGAGCCCGCACCCGGCGGCGTCGACGTCGACCCGTTCGACGACGAGATCCGCCGCGTCGTCGAGAAGCTGCTGGGCGTCGAGTTCGACCTGGCGCCGTTCTACGCCTGGTCGGCGGGCGACCCGGTGCTCGGACCGATCACCGTCCGCCTGCGCGGGCTCCGGCCCCCGCTCTCGCCCGACCCGTTCGAGACGCTCGTCACGTCGATCACCGCGCAGCAGGTGTCGCTGTTCGCCGCCTTCGCGATCCGCAGCCGGATGATCGAGCGGCTGGGGGAGCGCGGCGACGTCGCGCATGCCTTCCCGACGCGGGAGCGGCTCGCTGCTGCCGACGAGTCGGAGCTCGTCGCGCTCGGGTTCTCGCGCCGGAAGGCGGAGTACGTGGTGGGGCTCGCGCGCAGCGACCTCGACCTCGACGCGCTCGCCGGCCTCGACGACGACGAGGTGCGCGCGCGGATCGTGTCGGTGCGCGGGCTGGGGGCGTGGACCGCCGAGTGGTTCCTGGCGCGGCACCTCGCGCGGCCGCGCGCGTGGCCCGCAGGAGACATCGCGCTCCGGCGGGCGGTGGAGGTTCTCTACGGTGTCCCGGTGGAGGCGATGGGGCTCCGGCTCGACCCGTTCCAGAACCTGTCGGCGCACTACCTGCTCACCGGCGCGCGGACGCCGTGAACGTCCGGCGCGCGACGGAGCAGGATCGCGAGGCGATCCGCGTCCTGTGGGAGGAGTTCGAGGCCGAGGTCCCGGCACCGCCCGGCGACGAGGAGACGTTCGACGAGGACTGGGTCGACACCGCCGCCGACATCCGCGACGGCGCGGTCTACCTGGCAGAGGACGACGACGGGCCGCTCGGCATCGTGCGCGTCTCGGTACCGCAGCGCGACCTCGTGACGGTGAACCACGCACACGTCTCTAAGCGCGGCCGCCGGCAGGGCGTGCTGAAGGCGCTGCTCCGCGCGGCGCTCGCCGACGTGCCGTCCAGCTCGCACGTCGGGCTGGAGGTCGTCGAGACGAACGAGGTCGCGCGCATGGTGTGGAGGAGCCTCGGGTTCGAGGACGTGAAGCGCGTGATGGCCGCGCCGCGCGAGCGCGTGGAGCAGCGGCTCGCGACGCGGGCGACGGGCGTGCAGCGCGCGTCCACGCACGTCCAGACGGACGACGAGTTGTCGGTCGAGCGCGCGGTCGCGCAGTTCGTGCCGAGGCTCGAGTCGCCGCAGGTGGCGGCATCCGAGAGCTGGATCCGGATCGCGGACCCCGTCCTCGACCGAGACCGCGACGCGCACGGGCGGTTCGCGAACGAGCTGTCCGAGCGGCTCGGCGCGGTCACCGTCGCGCTCGCGCAGGAGGGAGAGGTCGTCCGGTTCCGGCTCTACGAGCGCGGGCGGATGGTCGACGAGTACCTCTCCGTCCCCACGTACTACGGGCCGCTTCCGAAGGGTGACGAGCTCGCGCTGGAGGCGAACCCGACGCTGGTCGCGCGTCTCACCGGAGCCGACCGCGACGAGGTGCGGCGCGTCGCGCGGACGGCGGCGTCGCCGGCGGACCTGCCCTCCGACCTGTACGAGCAGATCGCCGCGCTGATGGGGTTGCAGCCGTGAAGCTGATCGACGCGCCGCGCTGCCCGTACTGCGCACGCGTGCGGATCGTGCTGGCGGAGAAGGGGATCGAGCACGAGCGCGTCGAGGTCGACCTCGCGAACCGGCCGCAGTGGCTGCTCGACCTCAACCCACCGCGGGGGCGCGTCCCGGTGCTCGACGGGCTCCCGGAGTCGAACGTCATCATGGAGCTCCTCGAGGAGACGCATCCCGAGCCGCCGCTGCTTCCGGCCGACGCGGCCGCGCGCGCGCAGGCGCGACTCCTCGTGCACCGGTTCGACGCGAACCTCGGCGACGACTACTACGCGTTCCGGCGCGGCGACCCGAACGAGCTCTCGGCGAAGCTCGACCGGCTCGAGGTTGGGCAGAGCCTGTGGGCGGACGTCGCGTACGTCCCGTGGGTGATCCGCTGCCGCGACCTGCTCGGCGTGCAGCTCCCGGGGCGAGTCGCCTCGTGGCTCGAGGAGCTGGAGCGGCGGCCGTCCGTCGCCGCGGAGGTCGAGCTGGTCCGGTCCCTGTGACGGACATCGCGATCGACGAGCTCGCGGCGCGCCTCGGCGACGTCGCGATCGTCGACGTGCGGACGCCGCACGAGTTCTACGGCAGCCTCGGGAAGCCCTGCGACCCGCGCCAGGGGCACATTCCCGGTGCGCGCAACCTCGACGTCCACCGGCTGACGGCGATGAGCCCCGAGGAGGTCCGCACCGAGCTGGCGCTCGAGCAGGGGACCGAGGTGGTCGCGTACTGCCACAGCGGCTCCCGCTCGGCGTTCGCGGTGCAGGTGCTACGAGCGCTGGGCTACGACGCCAGGAACTACGTCGGCTCGTGGCACGAGTGGGCGCGCCGCGACGACCTCCCTACCGAGCGCTAGCGAGAAACGCGCGGCACAGCGTCCGCCCGAGCTCCTGCCACCGCGGCAGCTTCTCGTCGAGCTGAGCTGCGATCTCCTCCCGCGGCTGCAGCGTGGGATCTCCCTCGAACCAGCCGGCGACGTTCTCGCGGCGGATCTCGGGATGGAACTGCACGGCCCACGCTCGGTCGCGCAGGCGAAACGCCTGCGGCACCGGCCCCTCCGCCAGCACGGTCGCGCCCGGCGGGATCTCGAACGTGTAGGCGTTCGCGTTGAACGCCTCGAACCGCGGCGGAAGCACTCCGAGGACCGGGTCGGCGGCTCCCGCGTCCGTCAGGCTCGTCTCGAAGAACCCGAAGAACGTCCGTGGCGCGCGCGTCACGCGCCCGCCGAAGGCGTGCGCGAGCGTCTGCGCGCCGAGGCAGACGCCGAGCACCGGCGTGCCGTCCTCGACCCAGCGGCGGAGCGCGTCGTACTCCTCGTGCAGCCACGGGTGCTTGACCTCCTCGCCGACGTTCTGGTCGCCGCCGAACACCATCACTGCGTCGGCGTCTCCCACCACGGGCGAGCCCTGCGCCGGGATCTCCCAGACGGCGAGCTCGTGGCCCTCCGCGGCGACGACCTCCTCGAAGAGCTCCGGCCCCGCATCGGCCGAGTGGACGACCGCGAGCACCTTCATCCGGCGGGGACGCCCTCCTCCTCCAGGAGCTTGCGCAGGAGCAGCGCGCCCGCGGGCGCCTGCGCGACCCCGTCCGTCTGGTTGTTGTTGTTGAACAGGACGTACGCCTCCTCGGCCGCACCGGCGAGCGCGCGGAGCGGCGGCACCCACTCGCGGAGCTCGTCCTCGCCGTAGAGGTAGTCGAAGCGCTCGGAGGCGGACCCGCCGCGCACGTTCCACGTCCCCGCGTTCCGGCCGTGGAAGCGGACGTAGGCTGTCGGCGTCGTCGTCGCGACCAGCGTCTCCGGGACGTTCCTGCCGCCGGTCTTCGGCGCGTCGACGACCACCCACGTCATCCGGCGCTCCTCCAGCCACCGCAAGAGACCGGCGCGGACGTCTTCGTCGTACCACGACGCGTGTCGCGGCTCGAACAGGAACTGATCGCCGCCGACCTGATCGCGCGCCCAGTCGAGGTAGTCGAGCGACGACGGCTTCCACACGACGTACGGCGGCATCTGGAAGAGGATGCCGCCGAGCTTGCCGCTCGCGCGCAGCGGCTCGAGCGCGTCGAGGAACGCGCGGAACACGGCGGCGCGCGCCTCCCGCGGCGGGCGGTCGACACGGTTTCGGTGGTCGACCGGGAGCCCGTCCCGCAAGTCGGGCGGAACCTGCTCGAGCTTCACCGGATGCCGCGTCATCAGGCCGAACGCCTTCACGTGCATGACGAATCCGTCGGGCGTGCGTTCGGCCCAGCCGCGCACCATCTTCTCGTCCGGCACGCGGTAGTAGGTCGAGTCCACCTCGACCGTGGAGAACCGCTCCGCGTAGTAGGCGAGGCGGTCGCGCGGCGGCACGCCGGGCGGATACCAGTGCTTCGTCAGCGCATCGTCCGCCCACGAGCACGTTCCGATGCGCACGGACGCCGGCACGCGCGTCAGCGCGGGAACGCGCCGGCCGCGGCCACGACGAGCGCGCGGATCACGGCGCCGTCACCGGTTTCGTGAGCACCTGGAGCTCGAGCTCGGCAGGCCCGAGCGAGATCGAGCCCCGGTCGCCGAAGCCGAGGTAGGAGAGGTCTGGAGCGGCGGAGGCGGGGCCGAAGACGACCGTCAGTCGCGTGCCCCGCGGGACGTACTGCACGTAGTTCGCGAGGCGGATCGTTTGCAGGCCGCGCTTCGGGACGACCGCGCCGTGCGTGACGGGCTTCCCTCCCGCGAGCACGGTTGCCACGAGGCGCGGGTAGTGCGACACCCTGCGCACCTGCACCTTGAGGAGCGAGACGCCGAAGGTCTCGACGGGCCGGCGGAAGCCGCCGCCCGTCCGGCGGAGCGCGGTGCCGCGGAGCCCGACGGGGATCACCTTCGTCTTGGGAACCGCGCGGAACGAGGCGCGGCGCGAGCCGGTTGACGCTGCGATCGTGACCGGCGGGGTCGCTTCGATGCCGTTCTGCGCGCCCTGCAGCCAGTGGTCGAACCACGCCAGGCCTTGCTGCAGGACGTACCCGGCGTCGGGGCCCGGGAACGTCGACGGCGTGTGCCCGAACTGCCCGATGTAGAGCTTCCTCGGTCCCTTGACGCGCCTGAAGCCGTTGAGCGCCTGCGTGACGTCGAAGGCCCAGTCGACGCGGCCCTGGAAGATGTAGACCGGCGTCGTGATCCTCGGCAGCGCCGGGTACACCGAGCGCGCGTCGGCGAGTGCCTTGATCGCCGGCAGGTCGAGCGACTCGATCGCGTTGCGGGCCTCGGCCGCGAGCAGCGGCGAGCGCGCGATCACCGACTGGGCGAGCGCGGCGACGACCCCCGAGCGCGCGACGTCCTGCGGCCAGAGCGCGCTGTAGAGGTCGGTCCACGTCTCCACGACCTCCGCCGCCTCGTAGGGGATCCCGGCGCCGAGGCCGTTCCAGACCTGTCCGCCGCCGTAGGAGACTCCCCACGCTCCGATCGCGGTGTCGCTCACCTCCGGCAGCCCGGCGAACCACCGCTCCATCGCCCACTCGTCCGACGTCTCGTTCGGCCCCGCCAGCTCGAAGTCGCCCGTCGACGTGCCGCACCCGCGCGAGGAGTACGCGAGGACGGCGTAGCCGTGCGCGACGAGCACCTGCGCGACCGGCGCCATGTCGTCCTTCGACCCGCCGAGGCCGTGCAGCACCACGATCCCGGGCCACCCGCCCACGGGCGGTGTCCCGTCCGGCTCGTACAGGTCGTACGCGATCGACGTGCCGTCGCTCATCGTCCGCGCGCCCGTCTGCTTCGTGAACGCCTGCGCCGGCGCCGCCCACACGAGGCAGGCGAGCGCAATCACTGCGAGGCGCCTCACGGCGCTCAATCTAGTCCCCTCCCTAGAATCGCGCCATGCCCGACTCGCGTCCCGTCGGCGTCTTCGACTCCGGTGTCGGCGGGCTGACCGTTCTGCACGAGTGCCTCGTGACGATGCCGCACGAGGACTTCGTCTACCTGGGAGACCATGCACGGCTGCCGTACGGGCCGCGTTCGCGCGAGGAGGTGCGCCGGTTCGCGCACGAGATCGGCGTGTATCTGGAGCGCCTCGGCGTGAAGATGGTCGTCGTCGCGTGCAACACCGCCACGTCCGTCGCGCTCCCGGACCTGCAGTCGCAGCTCGCGGTTCCCGTCGTCTCGGTGATCGTGCCGGAAGCGCACGCGGCCGTGCAGGCGACGCGCAACCGCCGCATCGGCCTGCTCGCGACGGAGCTGACGGTGGCGAGCGGCCGGTACGAGTCGCTCGTGCGCACGCTCGACGCCGGCGCACGCGTGACGTCGGTCGCGTGCCCGAAGCTCGTCCCGCTGATCGAAGCCGGCGACACGTTCAGCGACGAGGTCGTCGCCGCCGTCCGCGAATACGCCGCGCCGCTCAAGGAGGCGGGCTGCGACACGGTCATCCTCGGCTGCACGCACTACCCGCTGCTGCGGCCCGTGTTCCAGCGGGCGTTCGGGCGCGACGTGACCCTGGTCTTCTCGGCGGACGAGACCGCGCGCGAGGTCGCGGAGACGCTCGCGCGGAAGGGCTTCGAGAACGACGGCGACCGCGAGGGCTCGTACCGCTTCCTCACGACGGGCGAGCCCGAGCTGTTCCGCTCGCTCGGCGAGCGGTTCCTGCAGCTCCCGCTCGGAGCCGTCGAGCACGTCCGCCTCGCCGAGCTCGAGGAACCGAGCCGTAGGCTCGACGGAGGCGAGCAAAGAGCGAAGGTGCCGGCGTTGCCGGCGCCGGAGCGGATGTCTGCGTGAGCAGGGCGGACGGGCGGAGGCCGGACGAGCTGCGTCCGGTCGTCGCCGACCCTGCGTTCCTCGAGCAGCCGCACGGGATGGTGCTCTGGTCGCAGGGAAAGACGCGTGTCCTCTGCACGGCGTCGATCCAGGACGGCGTCCCGCGGTGGCTCTACCGCTCGGGGCGCGGGTGGATGACCGCGGAGTACTCGCTCCTGCCGGCGTCGACCGGCGAGCGCACAGATCGCGAGGCGTCGCGCGGGCGGCAGGGCGGGCGGACGGTCGAGATCCAGCGGCTGATCGGCCGCGCGCTCCGCGGCGTCGTCGACTTCGAGGCGCTCGGCGAGCGCACCGTCTACCTCGACTGCGACGTCCTGCAGGCCGACGGCGGGACGCGCTGCGCCGCGATCACCGGCGCCTACGTGGCGGCGAAGCGCGCGCTCGACCGGTTCGGGCTCTCGAAGGCGCTCGTCGGATCCGTGGCCGCGGTCTCGGTCGGCGTGGTCGACGACGTCTCGCTGCTCGATCTCGACTACGGCGAGGACTCGCGCGCCGAGGTGGACGTCAACGTCGTCATGACGGGCGACGGCCGGTTCGTCGAGGTGCAGTCCACGGCCGAGCGCGTGCCGTTCGACCGGGCTCGCCTGGACGAGCTGCTCGACCTCGCGGCGGGCGGGATCGAGGACCTCGCCGCGTTCCAGCAGGAGGCCGTCGACGCACGTCGTGACTAGCATCCCCGCGCTCGGCGGGTGGGACGCCCTGCTCCGGCTCGCCCTCGCGTGCGGCCTCGGCGGGGCGATCGGCCTCGAGCGCGAGATCCGCGACCGAGAGGCCGGCGTCCGCACCCACCTGCTCGTCTCCCTCGGCGCCTCGCTCTTCACGATCATCTCGGCGTACGGCTTCCATGCGTTCCTCGCGGACGGAGGCAGCGTCGTCCGCGCCGACCCGGCCCGGGTGGCCGCGCAGATCGTGACCGGCATCGGCTTCCTCGGCGCGGGCGCGATCATCCGCGAGGGGCTCTCCATCCGCGGGCTCACGACCGCCGCGACCCTCTGGGTGGTGGCCGCGATCGGGATGGCGTGCGGCGCCGGCTACTACGGGCCCGCGGCGGCGGCCACGTTCCTGACGCTGTTCGCCCTGTGGCCGCTTCGCCTCCTCGCGTACCGGCTGATCGAGCACATCCGGCCGGAGGAGAACCGCCTGATCGTCGAGCTGCGCGAGGGAGAATCGCTGGCCCGGCTCCTCTCGCTCGTGCACAACGTCCGCCACATCGAGGTGACGGACGAGCCCGACCGCCGCGTCGTGCAGCTCGAGACGCCGGACGCGAACGAGGAGCTCGTCTCGCGCCTCTCCGACGCGGAGTTCGTCATCGGCGTCCGGTGGCGACGTTGACCGGCGCCGGAGCGGGACGCAGCGCGACCGTCTGCACCGCGAACCCGCACAAGCTGGAGGAGTTCCGCGCGCTCTTCCCGGACTGGGAGCTCGACCTGCTCGCCGGAGCGGAGTTCCCGCCGGAGGACGGCCCGACGTACGTGGAGAACGCGCGGATCAAGGCGCGCTACGGGCGCATCGTCGGCTCCGCCGACCGCTGGATGCTCGCGGACGACTCCGGGATCGAAGTGGCGGCGCTCGGCGGCGGGCCGGGCGTGCAGACCGCGCGCTGGGCGGAGGGCCGGCACGTCGAGAAGCTGCTGCAGGCGCTCGACGGCGCGGCCGACCGGCGCGCGCAGTACGTGTGCGAGCTCGTCGCGCTCTCGCCGTCCGGCGACGAGACGCGCGGGACCGGCGTCCTCCGCGGCGAGATCGCGCTGCGCCCGGCGGGTGCGGAGGGGTTCGGCTTCGACCCCGTCTTCGTGCCGCGCGGCCACGACCGCACCGTCGCCGAGCTCGGCGACGCGTGGAAGGCGCAGCATTCACACCGTGCGCTCGCGGCGCGCGCGCTTCGGGACGCGCTCGGCGCCTGACTGCGCGCGCCACCAGTTGACCTCCGCGCCGAGCACGATCACGTTTGCCATCACGTACAGCCAGACGAGCAGCACCGCGGGGCCCGAGAGGGTCTGCAGCACCGGGTTGTGCTTCGAGATGTCGACGTAGACGGGGAGCGCCTGGAACGTCGCTTCCAGGAGCACCGCCGCGGTCACGGCGCCGGGCAGGACGTCCCGCAGCGTCAGGTCCGCGTTCGTCAGCACGTAGTACGCCGACGCGAGGAAGACGAAGACGCCGGTGGTGGAGACCGCGATCGCGACGACGCGGGCCGAGACGGCGTTCCCGGCGAAGCCGAAGTACCGCTTCAGGATCTCCTGGCCGATCGAGCCGATCACGAGCGACACGAACAGCGAGACGAGCGACCCGCACATCATCATCGTGGCAAGCGCCTTCCCGTGCAGGAAGCCGCGGTTCGGCCGCCCGTAGACGATGTTGAAGGCGCTCTCGAGCACCGAGAAGAACGAGAGCGACGACCACAGCAGGAAGCCGCCGCCTACGGCGCCGAGCGCGGCCGCGTTCGGCTGGATCGCGCGGACCGCGCGCAGGATCGAGTCGAGGGACGTGCTCGGGAACGTCTTCTCGAGCTGCCGAACGAAGAACGAGCCCTCGTCGGCCTGGTGGACGAGGCCGAGCAGCGCGAGCGACAGCAGGAGCAGGGGCACGAACGAGAGCAGCGCGAAGTACGCGATCATCGCCGCCAGGTGCGTCCCGCGGTCCGCGAAGAACTTCCGGAGGACGCGCGCCGCCACGAACCGCCAGTATGCTCGCCGCCATGGACGCAGCCCAGGCGATCGCCGACCTGACGGAGATCTCGCCGCAGGTCCGGACCGTCGCGATCGTGGCCGCCGACGGCGGTGTGGTCGGGACGAACGCCGCCGGCGAGGCGACCGAGCGCTTCGCCGCGGGGGTGCGCGCGCTCGTCGCCGCGGCCGAGGAGCTCCAGCCGGGCGTGGCGCAGCTCGAGGCCGCAACCGCAGCGGGGAGCGTCTTCGTCGTGCGGGACGGGGAGCGGCTGATCGCGGCGACGACCTCGCCCGAGCCGACGGTCGGGCTCGTGTTCTACGACCTGAAGACCTGCCTGCGGGCAGCGGACGAGGAGCCGGCCAATGCCGCCGCGTAGGGTCGTGACCGGCGTCCTCCTCGCCGCAGGCTCGCTCGCCGGCTCGCTGCTCGTGCGCCGGCGGGCGGCGCGCCAGCAGGCGCGCGTCGACCTCTACGCCGCCGACGGCTCCATGCGGTCGTTCACCGAAGGGACGCCCGAGGCGGAGCGGCTCCTGCCGATCGCCCGCGACCTGCTCGCCGCGTGACGCGGGAGGAGCTCGGCCGCGCCCTGCGCGACGCGGCGTACCTCGAGGGCGACTTCGTCCTGCGGTCCGGGCGGCGCTCGCGGTACTACCTCGACAAGTACCGCTTCGAGACGCAGCCGGCTCTCCTGCGTCCGCTCGGCGAGGCGATCGCTGCCGCGGTGCGCGAGCACGAGCCGGACGCCGAGCGGATCGCGGCGCCCGCCGTCGGCGCGATCGCGCTGGCCGCGGCGGCGTCGCTGGAGAGCGGCCTGCCGTTCCTGATCGTCCGGGACGCCGCCAAGGAGCACGGGACCGCGAACCGCATCGAGGGCGTCCGCGAGGACGGCGAGCGCGTGTGCCTGGTCGAGGACGTCGTCACCTCGGCCGGCGCGGCCGTCGAGTCCGTGCAGGCGCTGCGCGAGGCCGGGCTGCGCATCTCCACGGCGATCTGCGTCGTCGACCGCGAGGAGGGCGGCGCCGACGAGCTCGCCCGCCACGCTGTCCGCCTCCGCCCGCTCTTCCGCGCCTCGGAGCTCCTCGGAGCGGCCTGAAAGCCCCGCAAATCCGCATGGTTGAGCGGTATCCGCCGACCCTGTTAGCCTGGACCGCGGTTCCCTGCCCCCAGTCCCCGATGCAGGAGGATGCTCCTTGACGAAGCAGGACTTCATCCAGAAGGTCGCCCAGAAGAGCGGGCTGTCGGCCCGCGACGCGGGCAAGGCCGTGGATGCGTTCATGGAAACCGTGACCGAGACGCTCAAAGGCGGCGATTCCGTGAACTTCACCGGGTTCGGGAAGTTCTCGGCCTCGCAGCGCGCCGCACGTCAGGGCGTCAACCCGCGCACGGGCGAGCGCGTCCAGATCGCGGCGACCACGGTGCCGAAGTTCTCGGCGGGCTCGCAGCTCAAGGCCGCGCTGAAGAGCTAGCCGGCCGGCGCGGACAAGTCTGAGGAGGGCGGGCGCGGGCCCGCCCTCCGTCGTTCCGGTTACCGTTCGGGCGATGGCCGTCGCGGTGCAGACATTTGCGGACCGCCTCGCCGCCGAGGTCGAGCGGAAGCGGTCGCAGCTCGTCGTCGGCCTCGACCCGCGCGTCGACCTGCTCCCGGTCGAGCTTCGCGGCGACGTCGGGCGGTTCTGCTGCGGGCTGATCGACGCGGTCGCTCCGCACGCCGTCGCGGTGAAGCCGCAGCTCGCGTTCTTCGAGACGCTCGGCTCGCCCGGGATGGCGGCATTCGACGACGTCTGCCTCTATGCGCGGCGGGCCGGGCTCCTCGTGATCGCCGACGGGAAGCGCGCCGACATCGGCTCCACCGCGCGCGCGTACGCCGACGCGTACCTCGAGGGCGAGCCGCCGCGGGCCGACGCGCTCACCGTCAACCCCTATCTGGGCCGCGAGTCGGTCGAGCCGTTCCTCGCCGCGGCGCGCCGGAGCGGCGCCGGGATCTTCGTCCTCGTGAAGACGTCGAACGCGGGCGCCGACGTCCAGGACCTGCAGGTGCGCGACGGCCGGCCGCTCTGGCACCACGTGGCGGCGCTCGTCGCGGAGTGGGGCGAGGACGTCGTCGGCGAGCGCGGCCTCTCGTCGGTCGGCGCCGTCGTCGGCGCCACGCACCCGCGCGCGGTCGCCGAGGCGCGGCGGCTGATGCCGCAGGCGATCGTCCTGCTCCCCGGCGTGGGCGCGCAGGGCGGTGTCGTCACGAACCTGGTACGGGCGTTCCAGAGCGGACCGGCGAGCGCGCTCGTCTCCGCCTCGCGGTCGATCGACTACGCCTTCCGCGAGACGGGCGGCGACTACCGGGCCGCCGCGGGCGCCGAGGCCGCGCGCCTGAAGCGGGAGATCTGGGCCGCATCCGGCTGGTAGTGCGCGCACACGACTGGCGGCGCTACGTCGCACCGGCCGCGTTCCTGCTCGCGGTCACGATCGCGGTCGTGCTCGTGCGGGCGGGGCTCGAGCACGGCTCGTCGGGAGACACGGCGACGACGGTCGCGGGCACGACGCCGGCGCGCGCGAAGCCGCCGGCGAAGGCGTACTGGACCGTTCGGGCGGGCGACACCTTCGGTGTGATCTCGGCGAAGACGGGCGTGCCGGTCTCGACGCTGGAGCGGCTGAACCCGAACGTCAGCTCCACGTCGCTCTTCATCGGCGAGAGGATCCGGTTGAAGTGAGGCGGGTGCTCTGCGGCGCCGCGCTGGCCCTGGCCGTGGCGGCGCCGGCCCGCGCCGCGGTCCCGCCCGTGCATGCGCGGGCGTACCTGGTCGAGGACGCGCGGACCGGGGAGGTGCTGGCCTCGTACCACGCGCACGAGCAGCTTCCGATCGCGTCGATCACGAAGCTGATGACGGTGCTGATCGCGATCGAGCATCACAAGCTCACAGACGTCGTCACCGTCGATCCCCGCGCCGCCGCGGTCGGCGAGTCGACGATCGACCTGCATCCGGACGAGCGCCTGACCGTGCGCGACCTGATCAAGGGCGCGCTGATCCAGTCGGCGAACGACGCGGCCGACGCGCTGGCTCTGTCGGTCGCGACCGACTTCCCGTCGTTCGCGCAGCTCATGAACGCCGAGGCGGCGAGGCTCGGGCTCCGCGACTCGCGCTTCGTTCGCCCGGACGGCCTCGACGCGGCCGGCGAGTACTCGAGCGCGGCCGACGCGACGAAGCTCGCGCGGATCGCCATGCGCATCAGGTTCGTGCGCGAGACGGTCGCCGAGCGAACCGACACGATCGCCGGCGGTCGCACGCTGCACACGTGGGACGACCTGCTCTCGGAGCTTCCACACACCCTCGGCGTCAAGACCGGCCACACTGCCGAGGCAGGCTGGTGCCAGGTCGGCGCCGTCCGCGGCCGCGGCGTCACGGTGTACGCGACGCTCCTCGGCGCGCCGTCGCGAAGCGTGCGAAACGACGACCTCCGCTCGCTGCTCCTGTGGGGGCTGGCGCAGTTCCGCGTGGTCCCCGTCGTGCGGCAGGCGCACGTCTACGCGGAGGTGCGGGTGCCGTACGGCCGCGCTCCGCTCGCCCTCGTCGCCGCGAGGCCGTTCCTGGCCGTGTCCCGCGTCGGCCGTCCGTTCACGGAGACCGTGACGGCGCCGGTGGGCGTCGGGCTGCCGGTGCGCGCCGGGACCGTGCTCGGCCGCGTCGAGATCCGGCAAGGAGGCCGGCTCGTCGGCGCCCGCGACCTCGTCGCCGCCCGCACCATCCGCCGGCCCGGGCTCCTCGGTCGTCTAGGGTGGTACGCCGGCAGGACGCTCCATCATCTCGCCCAGATGCTCTGAACGATGATCGTCACCGTCACGCTCAACGCTGCGATCGACCGGACGCTGACGGTCCCGAACTTCCAGCGGGGCCAGCGCCACCGCGCGAGCGCCGGCGTCACGCTCGCAGGCGGGAAGGGGATCAACGTCGCGCGCGCGCTCAAGACGCTCGGCGTCCCCGTCGTCGCGACAGGCCTCGTCGGCGGCGCGACCGGCGCGCGCATCGTGGAGGAGCTGACGCACGAGGCGATCCTCAACGACTTCGTCCACATCGAAGGCGAGTCGCGGACCTCGACCGCGGTCGTCGACCCGACCGGCGGCACCTACACGGAGATCAACGAGTGGGGCCCGGCCGTGTCGCCCGACGAGCTGCACACGCTGCTCGAGAAGCTGCGCTATCTGACTCAGGACGCCGAGTTCGTCGTGTTCGCGGGCTCGCTGCCGCGCGACGTCAACGAGGCGTTCTACGCCGAGGCCACGCGCGAGCTGTCGCGGCGCCACGTGCCCGCGGTGCTCGACACGGAGGGCGAGCCGTTGCGCCTCGGCGTGGAGGCGGAGCCGTTCCTCGTCTCGCCGAACCAGACGGAGGCGGAGGGGCTCGTAGGACAGGAGTTCCACGACGAGGAGGACTTCCGGCTCGCGCTCGACTCGATCGCAGAGATGGGCGCGCGCAACGTGCTGATCACGACGGAGCAGGGCGCGCTCGCGCTGCTCCGGGAGGACCGCGAGGCGCGGCGGTTCCGGGCGCTCGCCCCGCGCGTCGACCCGGTGTCGGCGGTCGGCTCCGGCGACGTCCTGCTCGCAGCGTTCCTCGCGGCGCGGCACGCGGGCCGCTCGAACGAGGAGTCGCTGCGCGTGGCCGTCGCGGCGGGCGCCGCGTCGACGCTCGAGGTGGGAGCGGGCCGCTTCGACCCGCGGCAGGCCGGGCGCCTCCAGGCCGGCGTCGAGCTGTCGGAGCTCGCGCCGGTCGAGGCCTAGCTTCGCGGTCCGGCGAGGCCGGTACCCTTCCGCGATGGACGTCGGCAAGCTCGACCTGGCGCCCTCCGTGACCGGCCTCCCGGAGAAGTTCGCTCGCGAGGGACTCACCTTCGACGACGTCCTGCTCGTCCCGGCGGAGTCGTCGGTGCTGCCGAACGACGTCTCGACGGCGACTCGCCTGACGCGGACGATCGCGCTCGAGGTACCGGTCGTCTCGGCGGCGATGGACACGGTCACCGAGGCGCGGCTCGCGATCGCGCTCGCCCGCGAGGGCGGGCTCGGCGTGATCCACCGCAACCTGTCCATCGCGGCGCAGGTCGACGAGGTCGACAAGGTGAAGCGCTCGGAGGCCGGGATGATCGTCGACCCCCTCACGCTGCCGCCGGACGCGCTCGTCTCGGACGCCGTCGAGCTGATGGAGCGCTACCACGTCTCCGGCGTCCCCGTCACCGACGAATCGGGGACGCTGGTCGGGATCCTGACGAACCGCGACCTGCGGTTCGAGCAGGACCTCGCGCAGCCGGTGTCGGCCCTGATGACCTCCCGCGACCTCGTCACGGCGCCGGTCGGCACGACGCTCGCCGACGCCGAGCGGCTGCTGCACCGGCACCGGATCGAGAAGCTCCCCATCGTCGACGGCGACGGCCGCATCAAGGGGCTGATCACCGTCAAGGACATCCAGAAGCGGGTCGAGTTCCCGCAGGCCACGAAGGATTCGCAGGGGCGCCTCCGTGTCGGCGCCGCCGTGGGCGTGGGCCCCGACGCGCTCGAGCGCGCGCAGGCGCTCGTCGCTGCGGGGGCGGACGTCCTCGTCGTGGACACGGCTCACGGGCACTCGCGCGCGGTCGTGGAGATGGTGTCGCGGGTCCGCGGGATCGCAGGCGAGTTCGAGGTGGTCGCCGGGAACATCGCCACCGGCGAGGCCGCCGAGGCGCTGATCGATGCCGGCGCGGACGCGGTCAAGGTGGGCATCGGCCCGTCGGGGATCTGCACGACGCGGGTGGTCGCGGGGGTCGGCGTGCCGCAGATCACCGCGATCCACGACGTCGCCGACGCGGCGTCGGCCCACGGCGTCCCGGTGATCGCCGACGGCGGCATCACCTCCTCGGGCGACGTCGCGAAGGCGATCGGCGCCGGCGCCGACACCGTCATGCTCGGCGGCATGCTCGCGGGCACCGACGAGACGCCGGGCGACGTCATCCTGATCCAGGGCGAGCGGTTCAAGGAGTACCGCGGCATGGGCTCGCTCGGCGCGATGAAGGCGCGCGGCTTCTCGAAGGACCGGTACTTCCAGGGCGACGTCGAGGACGTCGACAAGCTCGTCCCGGAGGGGATCGAGGGGCGCGTCCCGTACAAGGGGCCGCTCGCGGGCGTGCTCCACCAGCTCGTCGGCGGCCTCCGCCAGGCGATGGGCTACTGCGGCGCCGCGACGATCGAGGCGATGCAGGAGGCGCGGTTCGTCCGCATCACCGGGGCGGGCCTCCGCGAGTCGCACCCGCACGACATCACGATCACGAAGGACGCACCGAATTACCGGCGCGGCTGAGGTCGTCGCGCTGCACCCGGAGCCCGCTCCGGAGGAACGGCCGGTCCTCGTCGTCGATCTCGGCGGGCAGTACTCCCAGCTGATCGCGCGGCGCGTCCGCGAGGCGCGGGTCTACTCCGAGCTGATCTCGCACAGGGCGTCGGTCGAGGAGATCCGCCGGCGCAACCCCGTCGCGCTGATCCTGTCCGGGGGGCCGGCCTCGGTGTACGCCGAGGGCGCGCCGCGGATGGATCGGGCGGTCTTCGAGCAGGGGATCCCGACGCTCGGCATCTGCTACGGCGCGCAGCTGCTCGCACTCGAGCTGGGCGGCCGCGTCGAGAAGACCGGAGCCGGCGAGTACGGGAAGGTGTCGATGCGCGCGCACGGCGACGGGCTCTTCGCGTCGCTGCCGTCGGAGCAGACGGCCTGGATGTCGCACCGCGACACCGTCGTCGCGCCGCCGGCGGGGGCCCGCGTCGTCGCCGAGTCGGAGCACACGCCCGTCGCGGCGTTCGCGGACGACGACCGGAAGCTGTACGGCGTCCAGTTCCACCCGGAGGTCGTGCACACGCCACACGGCCAGCAGGTCCTGAAGAACTTCCTCTACGAGCTCGCCGGCGCGGCGCCAGCGTGGACGCCTGCGGCCGTCATCGAGGAGCAGGTCGAGCGGATCCGCGCGCAAGTCGGGCGCGAGCGGGTGCTGTGCGCGCTCTCGGGCGGCGTCGACTCGGCGGTCGCCGCGCTTCTCGTGCACAAGGCGGTCGGCGACCAGCTCACGTGCGTCTTCGTCGACCACGGCCTGCTCCGTAAGGGCGAGGCGGAGCAGGTGGTCGAGACGTTCGGCGGCGTCTTCCACGTGCCGCTCGTCCACGTGCAGGCGCAGGAGCGGTTCCTCGCGAGGCTCACGGGAGTCACGGAGCCGGAGGAGAAGCGGAAGATCATCGGCCAGGAGTTCATCCGCGTCTTCGAGGAGGAGGCGCGGAAGCTCGGCGACGTGCGGTGGCTCGTCCAGGGGACGCTCTACTCCGACGTGATCGAGTCGGGCGGCACGGACGGCGTCGCCGAGACGATCAAGTCGCACCACAACGTCGGCGGGCTGCCCGCGGACATGCGGATGAAGCTCGTCGAGCCGCTCCGGCTCCTGTTCAAGGACGAGGTGCGGCGCGTCGGCGAGGAGCTCGGCATGCCAGAGCGGATGGTCTGGCGGCAGCCGTTCCCCGGGCCGGGGCTCGCGATCCGGATCATCGGCGAGGTGACCCACGAGCGGCTGGAGACGCTGCGCGAGGCGGACGCGATCCTCCAGGAGGAGGTGCGGAAGGCGGGCCTCTACCGCGAGCTCTGGCAGAGCTTCTGCGTCCTGCCCGCGATCCGTTCCGTCGGCGTCCAGGGCGACTCGCGCACGTACGGGTACCCGATCGCGATCCGGGCGGTGACGTCGGAGGACGCGATGACGGCCGACTGGGCGCGCCTCCCGTACGACCTGATCGAGACGATCGCCTCGCGGGTCGTGAACGAGATCCCGGCCGTGAACCGCGTCGTCCTCGACGTCACCTCCAAGCCTCCCGCCACGATCGAGTGGGAGTGAACGCGGGTGCGTGCCGCTCGGCACCGTGCCAAATGGCACCGTGCCGAATGGTACGATGTAGTCGATGCCGCACCAGAACCCCTTCCGCTACGGCCACCTCGCCCTCGACGCGGCGTTCACCGACCGCGACCGGGAGGCGCGCGAGCTCGCGCGCGACATGTGGAACGGCCAGGACGTCGTCCTCGTCGCTCCGAGGCGGTACGGCAAGTCGTCGCTCGCGTGGCGTGCCGCGAGCGACGTCATCGCGAGGCACGGCATGCGTGTCGGCTACGTCGACCTCCTCGCAGCGCCGTCGAAGGAGAAGTTCGCCGAGAAGCTCGCCGCCACGATCTACGAGGACGTCGCGCCGCAGCTCGCGCGCGCCCGCGACCGCGTGACGTCGCTCCTCTCGGGGCTGCGCATCAACCCGTCCGTGACGTTCGACGCGCACGGCGGCGTCTCGTTCTCTTTCGCCGCCGGCCACGCGTCGCAGGACGTCGACGCGACGCTCGAGCGGCTGTTCGAGCTGCCGGCGCAGCTCGCGGCCGAGCACAAGCTCCGCGTCGCGATCGTATTCGACGAGTTCCAAGAGCTCGTCGAGCTCGATCCGCGCCTGCCGGCGCTCATGCGCTCGGTCTTCCAGCGTCAACCCGAGGTGGCGCACGTCTACCTCGGAAGCAGGCGGCACATGATGGACAAGCTCTTCAACGACGAGCACGAGCCGTTCTGGCGCAGCGCGAAGCAGATGGAGATCGGCCTGATCGACCCCGAGGCGTTCCGGCCGTACATCGAGTCGCAGTTCGAGCGGACGGATCGCGGCCTGGCGGCAGGCGTCGCCGACCGTGTGCTCTCCGTCACGCGAGGCCATCCGTATGCGACGCAGGAGCTGTGTTACTTCGTCTGGGATGCCGTCCCCGAGGGGTTCTCGGCGACGTCGTCGGACGTCGACCGTGCGCTCGAGACCGTCCTCCGATCCGAGCACGCGCACTTCTCACGCATCTGGGAGAAGGCCGCCCGCGGGCAGCGCCTCGTCCTGCAGGCGCTCGCGGCGCAGCCGAACGTACCGATCAGCGAGGAGTACCGCCACCGGCACGGCCTCCCGCCGGACGCGACGGTGCGCAAGGCGCTGCGGACGCTGGCGGCCGACGAGCTCGTTGCGCGCGACGCCTCCGGGTACCGCATCAGCGAGCCTTTCCTCGCGGAGTGGATCCTGAGGTTCGAATCGTGACGCCGTACCGGGTCGAGACCGAGCGCCTCGTCCTCCGTTGCTACGACCTCGAGGACGCGCCGCTCCTCAAGGACGCCGTGGACCGCAGCCTCGAGCATCTCCGGCCGTGGATGCCGTGGACGCCCGACGAGCCCGAGCCGCTCGACGAGGTGTACGAGCGGCTGCGCAGCTTCCGCGCCCAGTACGACCGCGACGAGAACTGGGTCATGGGCGTGTTCGCGCGCGACGAGTCGCGGTGCCTCGGCGGCACCGGGCTGCACCCGTCCAAGGAGGGCGACGAGGGTCGCGAGATCGGCTACTGGATCGCTGCGGACGCCGTCGGCCAGGGCTACGCGACCGAGCTGGCCGCCGCGCTGACGCGGGTCGCGTTCGAGGTGCTCCACCTCGACCGCGTCGTGATCCGCGTCGACCCCGCGAACGTCCGCAGCGACCGCGTCCCGGCGAAGCTCGGCTTCACGAAGGAGGCGACGCTCCGCCGCCGCCTCCTGTCGAAGCAAGGCTCGGACCTGCGCGACGCGAACATCTGGACGATGTTCCGCTCGGAGCTCGCCGGCTCGCCGGCGGCGCAGTACGCCTACGTCGCGTACGACGCCCTCGGCCGAGAGCTCGCGCCCGCCTGAGCGTCACAAAGCTCCCCCTCCGGGCATGTCGTTGCGAGACCCGTCCGGTGGCAGCCACCGTCGCGGACCGTCCACAGCGGGGACCTGTCCTCGGGCCCTCCGACGGGCTCAGGGGGACAGGGAGTCGCCGTCCGGCGGGGCCGAGGGCTGTGGAGGAAACGCAATCGGAGGGACATGTCCGCGTCCCTGTCACGAGCTGCGGCGCTACGCGCGGGGCCCGCCTGCGACGTAGACCACCTGGCCGCTCACGTACGACGCGTCGTCGGAGCAGAGGAACGCGATCGTCGCCGCGACGTCCTCCGGCCGCCCGACGCGGCGCAGCGGCACGTGCTCGGCCGCCGCCTGCACGAACTGCTCGAACGGCACTCCGACGCGCTCCGCCGTCTGCCTCGTCATGTCCGTTGCGATGAAGCCGGGCGCGACGCAGTTGACGTTGACATTGAACGGACCGAGCTCGATCGCGAGCGTCTTCGTCATCCCCTGCAGGCCCGCCTTCGCCGCCGAGTAGTTCGTCTGCCCGCGGTTCCCGAGCGCCGAGGTCGACGAGATGAGGACGATCTTTCCGCTCCGCTGCTCGACCATGTGCGCCTGCGCCGCGCGCACCGCGAAGAACGTCCCCTTCAGGTGCGTGTCGACGACCGCGTCCCAGTCGTCGTCGGTCATCTTGAAGAGCAGGTTGTCGCGGATGATCCCCGCGCACGTGACGAGGATGTCGAGCGATCCGCCGCGCGACACCGCGGCCTCGACCGCCGCCTCGACGTCGCCGCGGCTCGTGACGTCGCACCCGACGGCGTGCCCGCCGATCTCCTCGGCCGTCCGCCGCGCGGCCGGCTCGTCGAAGTCGGCCACGACGACGGTCGCGCCCTCCGACGCGAGCAGGCGCGCCGTGGCCGCGCCGATCCCCTTCGCGCCGCCCGTGACGAGCGCCGTCTTCCCCTCGAACCTCATCGCGCGGCTGACCGTATACGGTCCGTCGCATGGAGCTTCGGGAGATCCTGCGCCGGCGGCGAATGCACCGCACGTTCCTCACGGACCCGCTGCCGCGCGAGCAGGTCGAGCGGATCGCGCACGTGATCCGCCACGCGCCCTCCGGCGGGTTCAGCCAGGGCGGGAGCATCGTCGTCGTCACCGAGGACGAAACGCGTGCGGCGATCGCCCGCGCCTTCGGCGACGAGCACTACTCGACCGGCGGGCGCAACTTCATCGCCGACGCGCCGGTCCACATGGTGATCTCGGCGAACGAGACGCTCTACCACGCGCGCTACAACGAGCCGGACAAGCTGCGCGCGACAGGCGGCGTCGAGGTCACCTGGCCCGTTCCCTACTGGTTCGTCGACGCGGGAGCGTTGATGATGCTCGTGCTCCTCGCGGCCATCGACGAGGGTCTCGCCGGCGCGTTCGTCGGCCACCCGGACCAGAAGCGGATCTTCGACGAGCTGCTCGGCCTGCCCGAGGACGTGGTCCCGATCGGGCTCGCGCTGATCGGGAAGCCGGGCGGGAGCCCGCCCGTCGGATCGCGGCTCAGCTCGCGCCGGCGGCCGCTCCCCGAGGTGGTCCGCTGGCAGCGATGGTGACGCGCGGGTAACGCGCGCGCACCTCGTCGACAAACGCCGCCAGCCGGTCGGCGATCGCCGCGTCCTCGATCTCCAGGACGTTCTCGGCGTTCTTCTCGCCGCTCCGCGACAGGTTGAACGAGCCGACGAACACCGTGTCGTCGCAGACGCACACCTTGGCGTGCATGAAGTCGTGCACGGTGCCGCTGCCGTACGGCGTCGACTCCTTGCCCGTGAACGGCCCCGCCATCACCTGCTCGAGGAGGGGCAGCTTCCACGCCGCGTTTCCGTTCTCGGACCACTGGTGGACGACCTCGCGCACCTGCGTCGCGTCCACGCAGCCGGCGAGGTCGACGCTCCCGTCGGAGATCACCTGCGCGAGCGTCCCCAGCACCGGCCCGGTCGTGATCACCGGAGAGCAGATCCGGACGCGCCGGCGTGCGCGCCGGATGATCTTCGCGATCCGCGACGAGAGGTCCTCGCCGTGGCCGGGCGTGAACCAGGCTCGCACGCCGTCGTCCCAGCGCGGATCGACGAAGCCGCTCTTCATCACGTCGCCGGTCGACCAGAGCTGGTCGAAGTCGATCCCGTACGCCTTCGCGATCGCCGGCGAGTGCACGACGGCGACGACGTTCTCCTGCCGCGACCAGGAGTCGTTCGTCCAGTTCATCGACCCGGTCCAGACCGCTTCGCCGTCGCGGACGACGTACTTGTGGTGCATCAGGTCGGGCACGCCGGCGATCGGCTTTCCCTGGACGGGGAGCGACGCGATCAGCTGGACGTCCGGCTCCGGCGGCGGCGGCACCGGAACCGGGTTCGCGTGGTCGAGGTTGTATGCAAGGCGGATCCGGACGCCGCGTTCCGCCGCGCCGCGCAGCGACGCGACCACGACGTCACGCGCCTCGTCCGAGAGGTTGAAGTCGTACTGCGCGAGGTCGAGAGTCTGCGTCGCGGGGTCGAGGAACGCCGCCACCATGCGCGCGACGTCCGCCGGCTGCTGGCCGCCGTCCGTCAGAGTGCGGATCTCGATGCGCTCGCTCATCGACCGGCTCGCGATTGCCCGGATCGGGCAGACGACGAACTTCTACCGCGACGGCGCCGGTGCCGCGCTCCGGCGCGCACGGCTCGCCGCGTACCTCGATGCGCGCCGCCGCGCGTCGCTGCTGCTCGTCGGCGAGGCGCCCGGCTATCGCGGCACCCGGGTCTCGGGGATTCCCTTCACCTCGGAGCGCCAGCTCACCGGCGCGGGGCCCGCGGAGGCGACGGCGACGATCGTCCACCGCGTTCTCGCCGAGCTGGGCGTCGCCGAGGACGTCCTGCTCTGGAACGTGGTGCCGACGCATCCCGGCACGGAGCGCTCGAACCGTCCGCCGTCGCGCGCGGAGGTGGCGCAGGGGCGTGCGTTCGCGGAGGAGCTCGCGTGCGGCCGGCGCGTGATCGCCGTCGGCCGCGTCGCGGGCGCCGCGCTCGGCGTCGACGCGGTGCGCCACCCGTCGCACGGCGGCGCCGCAGCGTTCGCCGCCGGGTTGCGTGCTCTAATCCTCCGATGACGGACGTCCGCCGGAACGCGCTCCTGCTCGCGCTCGGGCTCGTGTTCCAGTCGGGGATGATCCAGCTCGCGGTCGCTCTCGGCACGGTGACGATCGTCGCCGTGACGGGCGTCCACAGCATCCTCGGGCTCGGCCCGGCGGTGTTCCTCGTCGCGGGGGCGCTCGCGGTCGGCCCCGCCGGACGGCTCTCGGACCGGGTCGGCCGGATGCCGGTGATCCGCGGCGGCTACCTCCTCGGGATCGCGGGCCCGGCGGTCACGGCCGCGGGCTGCGCCTGGCGCCAGGGGGTCCTCGTCTTCCTCGGCCTCGGCCTCTGCGGCGCCGCGCAGACGATCGTGCTCCTCTCGCGCGCGGCCGCCGCGGAGATGTTCCCGCCCGAGCGCCGCGCGCGCGGCATGTCGATCGTCCTGTTCGCCGTCGTTTCGGGAGCGATCTGGGGGCCGCTCGTGTTCGGGCCGATGTTCTCCGGACGCGCGCTCGACGCGCACGACCTCACGCTGCCGTGGCTCGCTGCGACGCTCTTCACGACGGCCGGGTTCCTCGTCTCGCTCGGCGTGCGGCGCGACCCGCGTGACCTGTCGCACGCGTACGTCGCGCCGACGGCGACGAGCCCGCTCCGCGACATCCTGCGGCGTCCGGGCGTCGCGCCGGCGATGACGGCGGCGGTGGCGAGCTTCGCGCTGATGGCGGGGGTCATGAACCTGGCGGGCTACGTGGCCGTCGGCCACCACCACGCGCACGGCAGCGTGTTCACGATCATCAGCCTGCACATCGTCGGGATGTACGGGCTCGTGCTCGTCGTCGGGGACGCGATCGACCGCATCGGGCGCCGCCGCGCAATGGTGCTCGGGCTGGGTGCGATCGCGCTCGCGAACGCCGGCCTCGCCTGGTTCGCCTCGATCGCCGGCATGAGCCTCTGCATGTTCGTGCTCGGCCTCGGCTGGTGTCTCGCGTACGTCGCCGCGACGACGGAGCTCGTCGACCTCGCCGGGCCCGAGGAGCGCGGCCGTCTCGTCGGCCTCTCAGACCTCCTGTCGAGCTTCGGTGGCGCCGCTCTGGCGCTCTTCGGCGGCGTCGTCTACACCGGCGCGGGCGGCTCCGTGCCGCTCGCCGGGCTCGCCACCGGCCTCGCCGTCCTCGCCTCCGCCTGGGTCGCGGGGAACCCTGCTACCATTGCCGCCCGCGGATCCCGTGCGGTCCGCGTTTCTCCGTGATGAAGACGTACAGCGCCAAACCCGGCGAGATTCAGCGCGACTGGGTCCTCGTCGACGCCGACGGCAAGACGCTCGGCCGCCTCGCGACGGTGATCGCCGACCGTCTCCGCGGCAAGGGCAAGCCTGCATTCACGCCGCACGTCGACACCGGCGACTTCGTCGTCGTCGTGAACGCGGAGAAGATCGCGGTCACCGGGAAGAAGCTCGACGAGAAGGTGTACTACTCGCACTCGGGGTACCCGGGCGGGCTGCGCGCGCGGACGCTGCGCGTGGAGCTCGAGCGGCGGCCGACGGAGGTGCTGCGGAGGGCCGTGAAGGGGATGCTCCCGCGCAACAAGCTCGGGCGCGCCCAGCTCACCAAGCTCAAGATCTACGCCGGCCCGGATCACCCGCACGAGGCCCAGGCGCCGACCCCGCTCGAGGTGTGATGACGACCCCCGCTCCTGCCCAGTACCTCGGCACGGGGAAGCGCAAGACGTCTGTCGCACGCGTGATCCTGCGGCCCGGCGCCGGCGCCACGTGGGTGAACGGGAAGACGCTCGAGGAGTATTTCCCGCGGCTGCAGCATCGCGTGCACGCGCTCTCGCCGCTGAAGACGGCAGGCCTCGAGGGGCAGTACGACCTGCGCGTGCGCGTCCACGGCGGCGGCCCGTCGGGGCAGGCGGGCGCGGTGCGGCATGGGATCGCGCGGGCCCTCGTCGAGGTGAATCCCGAGCTCCGCGTCCCGCTCAAGCGGGCGGGGTTCCTCACGCGCGACGCGCGGGAGGTCGAGCGCAAGAAGGCCGGCCTCCACAAGGCCCGGAAGGCGCCGCAGTTCAGCAAGCGCTAGCGTCTCGCGCGGTGGCGCGCAGGTACTTCGGCACCGACGGTGTCCGTGGGATCGTCGGCGAGTTCCTCACGCCCGAGCTCGTCGAGCGCCTCGGCCGCGCCGCTGCGACGTGGACGGGGGCGGCCAAGGTCTTCGTCGGCCGCGACACGCGCGCGTCGGGCGTCGAGCTGGAGCAGGCGTTCGCCCGCGGCGTCGTCTCCGTCGGCGGCGACTGCATCCTCGGCGGCGTGCTGCCGACGCCGGCGGTCGCGCTGCTCGCCCTCGACCTCGGCGTCGTCATCTCGGCGTCGCACAACCCGCCCGAGTACAACGGCGTCAAGTTCTTCGACTCGAAGGGGCGGAAGCTCTCGGACCAGTCGGAGGAGCAGATCGAGGAGCTGCTGGTCGCGTCGCCGGGAATCGACCAGGGGCGGATCGAGCATGTCGAGGTCGCGACGGACTCGTACCTGACGCACATCCTCGAGCGCTTCGGCGCCGACCTGAACGGGCTCCGGATCGTCGTCGACTGCGCGAACGGCGCGTACGCCGGACTCGCCCCCACCGCGTTCGAGCGGTGCGGCGCGCAGGTGCACGCGATCGGCGACGCGCCCGACGGCGCGAACATCAACGTCGGCTGCGGCGCGACGGACCTCGAGCTGCTGCAGCGGACCGTGATCGAGCTTGGCTACGACCTCGGTGTTGCGTTCGACGGCGACGGAGACCGCATGCTCGCGGTGGACGAGCGCGGTGCAGTCGTCGACGGCGACCAGATCGTCGCGATCCTCGCGCTCGACCAGCAGGTCGACCAGGTCGCCGTCACCGTGATGACGAACCTCGGCTTCCACGCGCTGATGGCGGAGCACGGCGTCCGCGTGCACACCACCGACGTCGGCGACCGGTACGTCCTCGAAGCGCTGCATCGCGAGAACGCCGTCCTCGGCGGCGAGCAGTCGGGCCACATCATCTTCCTCCGCGACCACGTGACCGGCGACGGGCTCGCCGCCGGCCTCCTTCTCTGCGGCGCGCTCGAAGGGCGGCCGCTGAGCGAGGCGGCGGCCGTGATGCCGCGCTTCCCTCAGGTGAAGGAAAACGTGCGGGTCGTGCAGAAGGAGCTGTCTCCTACGATCGAGACGGAGGTGGAACGGCTGAACGAGGAGCTCGGCGGGAGCGGCCGCGTGCTGGTGCGGCCGTCGGGCACGGAGCCCTTGATCCGCGTGCTGGCGGAGGCGCAGAATCCCTCAGTCGCGCAGGAGGCCTGTGCTAGCATCGCCTCCCTCGTTCGGCGAGAGCTCGGCTGATCCGTCCCGACGAGGGGGCGGAGCCCACAGCCGAGCTTTGCTGTTTCCGGAAACCGCGGAAGGAGGGCCGGAGAAGTGTGCGGGATCATCGGGTACGTCGGGGACCGGCCGTCCAAGCCGCTTCTCCTGCAGGGCCTGAGGCGGCTCGAGTACCGCGGGTACGACTCGGCGGGGATCGCGCTGCTCGAGGACGACGGGCTGCGCTACACGCGCGCCGTCGGCCCGCTCGACAACCTCGTCGCGGCCGCCGGCCCCGACGGATCCACCGCGACCACCGGCCTCGGCCACACGCGCTGGGCGACGCACGGCGCCGTCACAGAGGAGAACGCGCATCCGCTCACCGCCTGCGACGCAGGCAAGCTCGCCATCGTCCTCAACGGGATCGTCGAGAACTACCGGGAGCTCCGCGAGGAGCTCCTCGCGAGCGGGCACTCCTTCACCTCCGAGACCGACGCCGAGACGATCGTGCACCTGCTCGAGGAGGCGTACGACGGCGACCTCGTGAGCGCCGTGCGCGACGTGTTCCCCCGGCTCGAGGGCCACTTCACCTTCGTCGTCATCCACTGCGACCACCCGGGCCACCTCGTCGGCGTGCGCCACCAGACGCCGATGGTCGTCGGCCTCGGCGACGGCGAGAACTTCCTCGCCTCGAACCTGGCGGCGTTCCTCGCGGAGACGCGCCGCGTGCAGTTCCCGAACGACGGCGAGATCGTCTCGATCACGCCGGACGGCGTCGAGATCGTCGACGTGCAGACGGGCGAGCACGTGGAGCACGACGTCGTCGAGATCGACTGGGACGACGACGCGGCCGAGCGGTCCGGCTACGAGACGTTCATGCTGAAGGAGATCTACGAGCAGCCGGAAGGCGTCGCGGAGACGATCGGCGACCGCGTTCGCCACGGCCACCTCGTGCTCGACGGCCTCGGCATGACCGAGGAGGAGCTGAGAGACCTGCGGCGGATCGTGATCGTCGCGTGCGGCACCTCCTACCACGCCGGCGTCGTCGGCCGCTACGCGATCGAGGAATGGGGGCGCGTGCCCGTCGAGCCGGACGTCGCGAGCGAGTGGATCTACCGCAACCCGGTCATCGACCCGGGCACGCTCGTGATCGGCATCTCGCAGTCGGGAGAGACGCGGGACACGATCCAGGCGATGAAGCTCGCGCGCGAGCGCGGTGCGCGCACGGTCGCGATCACGAACATGATGGGTTCGCAGATCACGCGCGAGGTCGACTCCGTCCTGTTCACGCGCACCGGGCTGGAGGTCGGCGTCGCCGCTTCGAAGACGTTCACCGCCCAGGCGGCGCTGCTGTTCCTGATCGGGCTCAAGCTCGCGCAGTGCCGCGGGACGCTGCCGCCGGAGGAGATCGAGTTCATCCTCGACGAGGTCTACGACCTGCCGGAGAAGATGCAGCGGTTCCTCGACGGCGACCACCCGATCGACGAGATCGCGCAGCGGTTTCACGACCGTCCGTTCTTCCTCTACCTCGGCCGCCACATCGGGCTCCCGGTCGCGCTCGAGGGCGCGCTGAAGCTGAAGGAGATCTCGTACATCCCCACGGAGGCGTACTCCGCCGGCGAGATGAAGCACGGCCCGATCGCGCTGCTCGAGGAGGGGACGCCGGTCGTCGTGGTCGCGACGCGGATCCACGTCTACGACAAGATCGTGTCGAACATCCAGGAGACTCGTGCGCGCGGCGCGCACGTGATCGCGATCGCCACGGACGGCAACGAGGACATCCAGCACCACGCCGACGACGTGATCTACGTGCCGAAGTCGCCGGCGTTCATCCAGGCCGCGCTCGCGATCCTGCCGCTGCAGCTGCTCGCCTACCGCATCGCGCGTCTACGCGGCCTGAACGTCGATCAGCCGCGCAACCTGGCGAAGACCGTCACGGTCGAGTAGCTGCGGCGTCCAACGCGGCCGGGTGACACAAGGTCTACCGCCGTGTGGCCGCCACCGCCGTTTCTACGAAGGCGCGGGCCGCCGGCGAGTGGTAGCGGTCGCGGTGGCGCGCGATCGCGATCACGCGGGGCGGCACCTCGTCGCCGAGCTCGCGTACGACGACCCGCGGGTCCGCCTCGTCCACCGTCAGCCGGGGCAGGATCGCGTTCCCGATCCCCGCTGCGACGAGGCCCTGCACGGTCGGGTTGTCGTCCGTCCGGAACGCGAACCGCGGCTCGACCCCGGCGCCGCGCAGCGCGGCCTCGACCGGCTCGAGCGACCGGTCGCTCCGGAACCCGATCAGCGGCTGCGTGCCGATCTCCGCGAGCGACGGAAGGCGGCCCGCTGTTGCGAACGGTGACTCCGCGGCGACCACGAGCACGTACGGGTCGCGCAGGAGCTCGTTCGTCTCGAGCGGCGCGGCGTCCACGGGGAGCAGCACGAAGCCGACGTCGAACTCACCACGCTCGAGCGCGCGCTCGACGTCCTCGTCGTCGAGCTCTCCCAGCACGAGGTCGATGGCCGGCCACGTCGAGCTGAACCTGCGCATCACCTCGGGCAGGACGCGCGCCCCGACCGACTGGAAGGTGCCGACGCGGAGGGTGCCGGCCTCGCCTGACCGCAGGGCGTGCAGGTCGGCCTGCGCCGCCTGGAGCCGCGACATGATCGACTCGGCGTGGCGGAGGAGCAGCCGGCCCGCTTCCGTGAGCGACACCGGCCGGGGGCCGCCCGGCCGCTCCACGAGCCGCTCCCCGACGATCCGCTCCAGCGTCGCGATCTGCTGGCTCACGGCCGACTGCGTGTACCCGAGCCGCGCCGCCGCGCGGCCGAAGGAGCCCTCGGCGGCGAGCGCCTGCAGGGCGGCGAAGTGCCGCAGCTCGACTCCCAGCCATTCATCACGCTTCATGATCAACATCAACATTATCTCCATTTGTGCTGATAGTCCCTGCTCAGGCACGCTTGGCTCATGGCCGGAATCGCCATCCTCGTCGGCTTCGTCGCCGTCTGCGTCCTCGCCGCGTGCTTCGGCAAGGACTCTCGCTTCGACCGTCCCGGTCGGCAGCTCTAGACACACCTGCTACTCAGGTCCCATGTGGATCTGGGACGGGCTCGCGAACGCGCTCCGCATGGCGTGGGAGGTGTGGTGGGCGCTCGTGCTCGGCTTCGCGCTTTCCGGCGTCGTCCAGGCGTGGGTGCCGCGGGAGCGTCTGCGGGCGGCGCTCGGCGGGCGCGGCGTCCGCGAAGCGGCGCTCGCGACCGGGCTCGGCGCCGCTTCGTCGTCGTGCTCGTACGCCGCGATCGCGATCGCGAAGTCGCTGTTCGAGAAGGGCGCCAGCCTCGCGTCCGCGATGGCGTTCCAGTTCGCGTCGACGAACCTCGTGTTCGAGCTCGGGATCGTGCTCTGGCTCTTCGTCGGGTGGCGGTTCACGCTCGCCGAGTTCGTGGGCGGCCTCCTGTTGATCGCGGCGATGTGGCTCGCGCTGCACCTGCTCGTTTCGCGCGAGCGCGAGGAGCAGGTGCGCGTGTTGGCGGCCGAGGCCGACACGGGTCACGTCCATCCGACGGCGGCGTCCGATCTCCCGCTCCGGCGCAAGCTCGTGTCGCTGCAGGCGTGGTCGGACGTCGCCCACAACTTCCGCGGCGACTGGCAGATGCTCTGGAAGGAGATCGGCGCGGGCTTCCTGATCGCCGGCTACGTCTCGCTGCTCCCGCGCGGCTTCTTCAACGGGCTCTTCGTGACGCACGCGGCGAGCCCGCTCAGGCTCCTCGAGAACGTCGTCGTCGGCCCCGTCGTCGCGGCACTCGCCTTCGTCTGCTCGATCGGGAACGTGCCGCTCGCGGCCGTCCTCTGGGCCGGCGGCATCTCCTTCTCGGGCGTGATCGCGTTCCTGTTCGCCGACCTGCTGATCCCGCCGATCGTCGCGTACTACCGCAAGGTGTACGGCGGCCGGTTCGCGGCGCTGCTCGTCGCGGTGATGTTCGGCGCGACCGTTGCCGCGGCGCTTGCGGTCGACGGCCTGTTCTCGCTCGCCGGCCTCGTCCCGTCGCACCGGCCCGCGATCGCGTCGATCGCGGATCGCCCCGTGACGTGGAACTACACGTCGATCCTCGACATCCTCTTCGCGCTCGTGTTCGTGGCGCTGATCGCCCTGACGGTGAGGCGCGGCGCGCGCGACCCCGTCTGCGGGATGACCGTGGACCGGCACGCCGGGAAGCCGACGTCGGTCTACGCCGGCCGGAAGTGGTTCTTCTGCGGCCAGGGTTGCAAGAAGCGCTTCGACGCCGACCCGGCGGCGTTCAGCTCGCGCTCGCGCGCCGCTGCCAGCGCTCCGCCCACGTCTCACGGGTGAGACCCGAGACGATCGCGCGGCGGACGAGCCGGCCGCCGCGGTCGCGGCCGAGGAGATGGACGCGGAGCGGCGTGTCGCCCAGCGGAAGCTCGAGCGACGTGGCATCGGCGGGGAGCTCCGCCGTCTCGCGCACCTCGTAGTCGCTGCGCGGGTCGGGCCGCTCGCTGATCCGGGCCTCCCAGGCCGCGACCTTCGGCTCGCGCGTCCACGCCAGCGCGGTGCCTTCGCCGCGGCGGACGTCCATGTTGCCGGTGACGGTCGGCCGCGTTTTCAGGAGCGGCCGCCGCGACGCGACACGCGCCGCCGGCGCGGGACGTGCGGGTGCGACCGCGGCCCGCGCGCGGTGCACCGCGCCGATGCGCTCGAGCCGCCGCAGCGCGTCGCGCTGGTCGCCGCCGAGGGCGCGGATGCGGTCGCGCAGCTCCTTCCAGTCGGGCGACCCGCCGGCCGCCACCAGGGCGCGTGCCTCGTCGATGATCGCGTCTGCGACGCTCACTCTTCCACCGTACGCCGCAGCCGCTTCGTCTCGCCGCGCCGCCGCTTCTCCTCGAGACGCTGCTCCCGGGCGGCCGCGGGCGGCCTCGTCCGCTTGCGCTTGCGCGGCACGCGGACGGCGGCGCGCAGCTGCTCGACGATCCGGTCCGCTGCGAGCTCGCGGTTCCGGAGCTGCGACCGCTCGTCCTGCGCGACCGCGCGCACGACGGGCCCGAGCTTCGCGAGCACGCGCGCACGCTCTGCGTCCGACAGTCCTGCTGACTCGGCGACGTCGAACAATGCGTCCGCGCGCGTCGACGTCTTCTGCGCGTGCTGCCCGCCCGGGCCGCTCGAGCGCGAGAAGCGGAACGCGATCTCCGACCGAATAGACTCGACGTCCATGGCGGCCATTCTCCTGGACGTCGACGGCGTCCTGCACGTGTCCGGAACGCCCATCGCCGGAGCGGCCGCCGCCGTCCGCCGGCTGCGCGAGCAGGGGCATCGCCTGCGGTTCGTGACGAACTCGACGACCCGCTCGCGCGCGCAGCTCGCGGCCGACCTGCGGGGGATGGGAATCGAGCTCGACGAGAGCGAGCTGCAGACGACGGGCGTCGTCGCCGCGCGTGCGCTCGCCGGCCGCCGCGTGCTGGCGCTGGTGATGCCGGGTCTCCTCGACGACCTCGACGGCCTGCAGCTCGTAGGCATGAACGTCGACGCGGTTCTCATCGGAGGCGCCGACGAGGGCGAGGAGACGGGCCGCATCTTCTCCTACCTCAACCTCAACCGCGCCTTCCACGAGCTCGAAGCGGGCGCCGAGCTCTACTGCCTGCACAAGAACCGCTGGTGGCAGACGGCGGACGGCGCGCGGCTGGACGCGGGCGCGTTCGTCGCCGGCCTCGAATACGCCGCGGAGACGGAGGCGACGGTGCTGGGGAAGCCGTCCACCGCCTACTTCGAGGCCGCGCTGGCGGCGCTCGACGCCGACGCCGCGCTGGCGTGGATGGTCGGCGACGATCTCGAGGGCGACGCCGTCGGCGCGCACAAGCACGGTATCCGGTCGATCCTCGTGCGGACGGGGAAGTTCAGGCCGGACGACGTCGAGCGCTCCTCCGTCCAGCCCGACGGGATCATCTCCTCGATCGCGCAGCTCCCGGACTGGCTCGAAGCGAACGCCTGATGCGCGTGGGGGTGGACCTGATCGAGATCGCGCGGATTCGCCGCGCCCTCGAGCGCCACGGCGACTCGTTCAAGGAGCGCTGCTTCACGGAGGCGGAGCGCGCGTACTGCGACGCGAAGCCGAACCCGCCGCAGCACTACGCGGGGCGCTTCGCGGCGAAGGAGGCCGTCGGGAAGGCGCTCGGCTCCGGCGTCTACTTCACCTGGAAGGAGATCGAGGTCCGCGGGCGTCCGAAGCCCGGCGTGTACCTGAGCGGCCGCACCGCGGCGTGGGCGCAGAGAGTCGGCGCGGCGTCGATCGAGCTCTCGATGACGCACTCGCGCGAGCTCGCCGCCGCGGTGGCGGTCGCGCTGCCCGCATGAGGCTCGAGCCGCTCCTCACGGCCGACGAGACGCGGCGGGCGGAGGAGGCGCACCAGGGGTCGCTGGGCGAGCTGATGGAGCGCGCCGGGACGGCTGTCGCCGATCTCGTCCTGCGCGAGTTCCCCGGCAGCGTCACCGTCGTGTGCGGCAAGGGCAACAACGGCGGCGACGGAAAGGTGTGCGCCCGCGTGCTGCGCGACGCGGGCCGCGAGGTGCGGGTCGTCGACGGGGTCGGCGACCTCGGCGCGCCCGACGTCGTCGTCGACGCACTCCTCGGCATCGGCCTGAGGGACGCGCCGCGCGAGGACGTCGCGCGGATGATCGACCGCGTCAACGCGAGCGGCCGCCCGGTCGTCGCCGTCGACGTCCCGTCGGGCGTCAACGCGTCCACCGGTGAGGTACCCGGCGCCGCCGTCCGCGCCGTGTCGACGGTGACGTTCGGCGCCGCGAAGGTCGGCCTCGCCGTCGCGCCCGGGCGCTTCCACGCCGGGCGCGTCCACGTGGCGCCGATCGGGCTGCGGCCGCGCGAGCACGAGCACGCGCTCGTGCCGGCGTCGGTCCTGCTCGACGTGCCGAGCAAGACCGCGACGTCGACGAAGTACTCCGCCGGCTCCGTCCTCGTCGTCGGCGGCTCGCGCGGCCTCACCGGCGCGCCAATGCTCGCGGCGCTCGCTGCGTTCCGCGCCGACGCCGGGTACGTGGCGGTGGCGGCGCCGGAGTCGACGCTGCCGGTGCTCGAGTCGAGGCTGCTCGAGGCGGTCAAGCGGCCGCTGCCCGAGGACGCGGGCGGCCGGCTGCTGCCGCGCGCCGCCGACGCGATCGTCGAAGCGGCGGAGCGGGCGGACGCGGTCGCGCTGGGGCCCGGCCTCGGACGGAGCGAGGGGACGGTCGAGCTCGTGCGGATCGTGCTCGAGCGCGTCGGCCTGCCGGTCGTGCTCGACGCCGACGCGCTCTGGCAGCTCGCCCCGTTCTCGCGCGCGGCCCCGACCGTGCTGACTCCGCACAGCGGCGAGCTCGCGCGCCTGCTCGGGACGGAGGCACGCGAGGTCGACGCGCACCGGCTCGACACCGTGCGGCGGGCAGCGTCGCGCTACGGCGCGGTCGTGTTGCTGAAGGGCGCCGACACGCTCGTGGCGGCACCCCGCGAAGGCGTCCTCGTCGCCGCCTACGGGACGCCGGCGCTCGCGACCGCCGGCTCGGGCGACGTCCTCACCGGCATCCTCGCCGCGTTCCTGGCGAAGGGCATGGACGCTCGGCTCGCAGCGGCGGCCGCGGCGGTCGCGCACGGCGTCGCCGCGGAGCTCCTCGAGCCGCAACGCGGCGTGGTGGCGTCCGACCTGCTGCCGGCGCTGCAGCGCGCGCTCGCAGGGCACGGTCTCCAGCGCGCACCCCTTCAGTGAGATCGGACGTCCGGATCGACCTCGGCGCGCTGCGGCGCAACGCGCGGACGCTCCTCCGCGCGCTCGACGGCGCCGAGCTGTGGGCGGTGGTCAAGGCCGACGCGTACGGCCACGGCGCGGCCGACTGCGCGGCGGCGGCCCTCGATGCCGGTGCTGCGGCGGTCTGCGTCGCGACGGTCGACGAGGCGCTCGCCCTTCGCGCGCGCGTGCCGGCCGCGCGCCTCGTCGTGCTCGGCCCGGCCGCCGACGAGGAGATCGCCGCCGCGCGCGCGGCGCGCCTCGAGCTCGTCGTCTCCGGCGGTGCGATCCCGGAGGACGTCCCGGTGCACCTGAAGCTAGACACCGGCATGGGACGCTGGGGCACGTCGGAGCTGCCGTCGCCGGCACGCAAGGTCGTCGGCGTGATGACGCACCTCGCGACCGCCGACAGCGACCCCGCGTTCGCGCGCGCCCAGCTGCAGCGGTTCCGGGAGGCGACCGACCACCTCGCGCACCTCCTGCGCCACGCCGCGAACAGCGCCGCCGCGCTGCGGCTGCCCGAGTCGCGCCTCGACGCGGCACGCTGCGGGATCGCGCTCTACGGCCTCTCGCCGTTCGGGACCGACCCTGCGGAGGACGGCCTCGAGCCGGTGCTCGCGTGGCACAGCGAGCTCGCGCTCTGCAAGCGCCTGCGGCCCGGCGACTCGACGGGGTACGGCCGTCGCTTCGTCGCAAGGGATGAGACGTGGGTCGGCATCGTCCCGGTCGGCTACGCCGACGGCTTTCGCCGCGACCTCACCGGAACGCACGTCCTCGTCGAGGGAGAGCGGCGGCGCGTCGTGGGAACGGTCTCGATGGACTCGTTCGCGGTCGAGCTCGACCGCGAGCGGCCCGCGGGAACGGCCGTGACGATCGTCGGCGGGGGGCTGCTGCTGGAGGAGCACGCGCGCGCCGCCGGCACGATCACCTACGAGCTCGCATCGCGCATCGAGACGAGCCCGGAGCGCGCGCGCAGGGTGGTGGTCGAGACGTGACCCACGCCGACCGCCGCGCCGCGCTGCAGGCGGCGCGCGCCGCCGGGCTGCAGGCGCTGCTCGAGGACGTGCTGCCGCTCCGCGGCGACGAGCGCGTGCTCGACGTCGGTGCGGGCGTCGGCGCCTTCGGGTTCGCCGTCGCGCCGCGCGTCGCCGAGGTGGTGGCGGTCGAGCGCGACGAGGAGCTCGCCGCGCCGGCCCGCGCTGACGCGCCGGCGAACGTCAAGGTCGTCGTCGGCGACGGCGAGCACCTCGACCTCGAGCCGTTCTCGTTCGACGTCGCCGCCTGCGTGCGTGTGCTCCACCACACGCCGCGCCCGGAGCTGATGGTCGCGGGGCTCGTGCGGATGACACGGCCGGGCGGCACGATCGTGGTCGCCGACCAGCTCGCGCCGGTCGACCCCCTCGCGGCGTTCGAGCTCAACCGCTTCGAGCGCGCACGCGACCCGTCGACGACGCGGGTCCTGTCCGACGGCGACCTGCGCGGCCTGTTCGACGCGAACGGCCTCGTCCTGCGCCAACAGCGGGTGGTGCGCGAACCACGCGACCTCGAGTCGTACCTCGACCTCGCCGGCTGCGAGGGCCCGGAGCGCGAGCGCGCACGTGCGCTCGTCCCTAGGGGCTACGAAGGCGTCGTCGGCTGGTACGTCCTCTCGCGCTAGCGACCAGTCCCGGCACCAGCGCCTGTGCCCACGCTCCCGGCCGGTACCACCGCGGCACGAATACCTCGCCCTTGCCGGAGTCGACTGCGGCCAAAGCCCGCTCGGCGACGAGCTCGGGCCGTGCGACGAGCCCGTAGAGCGGGCGGGGGATGCGGCCGCGCTGCGGGAAGCCCGGCGTCTCGACGAATCCCGGATTCACCGTGTGCACTGCGATGCCGCGCGGCGCGAGCTCGACCGCGAGCGACCGCGAGAAGGCGAGCTGCGCGTGCTTCGACGCCGAGTACGGACCTCCGGCGACGGTCCCCGCGACGGAGACGACGTTCACGACGTGGGAGCCGCGCCCGAGGCCGGGCAGGAACGCAAGGGTCGTCCATACCGAGCCGAGGTAGTTGACGCGCGTCACCTCCTCGATCCGCTCCGGCGTCGCCGTCAGGAACGAACCTCGGGCGGGGATCCCGGCGTTGTTGACGAGCAGGTCGATCACCGGGTGGCGTTCCAGCACACGCGCGGCTACCGCGTCGACCTCGTGCCGGTCGCCGACGTCGCACGCCTCGTGCTCGTGGGCGCCCGACCTCGAGCGGGAGAGGCCGACCACATGGGTTCGGCGCGCTGCGAGCGCGCGCACGAGCGCCGCGCCGATGCCCGACGAGGCGCCGGTGACGACCGCTACCCGCAGACCCTGACGAGCTGGGTCGCGGCCGCGGTGCGACCCGCGGCGTCCGTGACGGTCGCGACCAGCCGGTGGCGCCCCGCCGTCAGCTTCGTCGTCCGCCACGCGTGGGAGTAGACACCGGAGCGGCCCGACCTGTCGACTCCGATCCTCCTGCCGTCGACGGCGAAGGCGACGCCGCGCACCTTGCTCGTCGACTCCGCGACGACGAGCAGCTCGTCGCGAGCGCGCACGCACGCGCGCGCGGCGGGTGCGATCCAGGACACGGTCGGCCCGTTCACCACGGTCAGTCGCACGCGCTCGAAGGTCGTGTTCGGGTAGATCTGGTCGCCGAAGGTGTTGATGTTCTTCGCCTCCTGGTAGTCGGAGGCCCGGAGCGTGAGGGGTGTCCGGCCGGCGCTGAACGCGGGCGCGGCGCGCGGGATGCCGAAGACGGCGAGGCCGGTGCCGGGGTCGTAGGCGGACGCCCCCACGAGCGCGTGGTCGTAGTTGATGACGAGCGACAGCGGGTCGACCCCCGACTGCGCGTCGACCGCCTGCGCGACGACCAGCGGGCGGCCGGCGCTGATGCGCGTGGTCAGGATCCGCACCGCCGGGCCGGTCAGGTCGTCGACCCAGGCGTTCAGCAGGTACCTCCCCTTCTGCGAACGGCCGGTGAACGGATCGGCGCGCGAGTCGACGGCGACGTAGAACGTCTGCAGCCTCGGGAACTGGACGCCGGCCGCACCGATGTCGAGGTTCGAGTCGAACGTGAGCGGGTTGACGTCGGTCGGGATGCCGGCGTACCCCTGGACGTCGTTCTCGTCCTTCGACCCGAGCACGAACGGGTCGACGACGGCGCCCGCCGTCTCGGCCAGCACCGAGACGCCGAAGTTGACGATCGGGCGGTCGACGGTGAAGGAGTACAGCGTCTCGGAGCCGTCCTCGTTCATCGGCGCGCCGACGTACCCCGGCGGCGGCCCGAACGGCTCCGCCGGGCAGCAGTAGACGGAGACGCGGTTCGGCCCCTTCGCCGTGTCGCCCACCTGGAGCTTCGAGAGCGGAACGTCCGGGACGTTCGCGAGCGCCGGCCGCTCGACGAGGAACGCGTACGGGATCCGGCGCACGACGCCGTCGCCCGTCACGGTGACGAAGCCGTAGTTCTCGCCGGTGGCGGCGTCGGCCGCCGCGGTGACCGTTACCGGAACGCCGACGAAGCCGCCGGGCGCGACCGAGACCGTCGGCGGCACGTCGATCACGACGCCGTTCGTCTGCGCCTGCGGCGCGACCGAGACCGTCCAGGTGCCCGCGCCGTCGCCGGCGTCGGCGATCGTGAACAGCAGCGACTTCCGCTGCGCGCCGTGCGACACGTCGATACGCTGGAACGAGAGCGACTCGGGGTCGGTGAAGATCTTCGGGTCGTCGGCTGCGAGGACGTTCGTGAGCCCCGCTCCCTCGAGCAGCACCGACGCCTCCTGCGTGCGCGCGGTGTCCTGCCAGGCGGGGCCGGCGGTCGACATCAGCGCCGACTTCACCTCGGGCGCCGTCCAGCTCGGATGCCGCTCCAGGAGCAGGGCGGCCGCGCCGGCGACGTGCGGCGTCGCCATCGACGTGCCCGCGAACACGGAGAAGGTCGAGCCGGTCGTGAGCGGCGGCGTCGACGAGAGCACGTCGAGGCCCGGCGCGGCGATGTCGGGCTTCAGGAACCAGCCGAAGTCGGTCGGGCCGGCGGACGAGAAGCTGGTGATGATCCCGCTGCGTCCCGTCGGGATCTCCTCGATGCCGCTCGACACGCGGATGGTCGCCTGGCCGCCGTTCTGCGCCATGTACGCGCGGAGCTGCGCGCCGTCGAGGTCGGCGATCATCCCGGCCGGGATCTGGAGGCGGATCGGGATCGGGTTCGCCTCGCCGAACCGGTTGTCGACGAGGATGATCCCGATCGCGCCGCCGAGCTGCGCGCGCGCCGCCTTCGACGCGAAGGTGCAGTCGCCGCGCGAGACGAGCAGGATCTTCCCCTTCACCGACCCGCTCGGCAGCGTCCCGATCGCGGTGTTCGGCTCGCTCGCCGATCCGCACAGGTGCGACTCGACGGGCTTGCCGTCGGTGCCCATGATCGACGAGACGTCGACGATCGTCTGGTCCGCCGTCGCCCACGCCGTCGGCAGCTTCGCGCCGCCGGCGCCCTGGATCGGCACGGCGCCCAGCGCCGGCGGCCCGTTCACGACCGAGAGGGCCGGCGCGAAGACGTGCGCGTTCGAGGTCGCGGCCACCGAGATCGCGTCGGGCGCCACGCCCGGCGACCCTGCCGTCCCGAAGCCGAAGTCCTCGCGGTCGTTGCCCGCCGCGACGACGGGGACGACTCCCGCCAGCGAGACGTTGTGGATCGTCTCGAACATCGCGTCGTTCGCGGGATCGGTCTGCGGGCCGCCGCCCGAGAAGTTGATGACGTTCATCCCGTCGGCGACCGCGGCCTCGAACGCGGCGACGATCTCCGGCGTGTTCGCCTCGTGCCCGAGCGGCGTCGGGACCGTGAAGACGCGGTAGTTCCCGATCCACGCCTTCGGCGCGACGCCCGAGAGGTTCGCCACCGCGGGATGGTCGAGCCCCGCGGGCGCGTTGGTCCCCTCGTCGCCGGCGGCGATGCCTGCGACGTGCGTCCCGTGCGGCTCCGTCGGATCGAACGCGTCGGTGCTGTGGCGGTCGCGGGGGTATCCGGGGAAGACCTTCGCGACGATCACCTTCGGCGTCGTCAGCTTGCCGTCGCCCTTCGGGAAGCCCGGCGGGTACTGGAACCCGGCCGGGTTCAGGAAGGGGCTCGTCGGGTCGACGCCGGTGTCGACGACCGCGATCTTGATGCCCTGACCCTTGTCTCCCGTCGCCGCCTCGAGCTCGGGAGCGTGGATGACCGACGGGCCACGGTCCATGGTCGAGAAGTACGAGAGGCTCGGGTACACCTTCGTGACGCCGCGCACGCGCAGCAGCCGCGGCAGCGAGCGCTCCGGGAGCTGCACCGCGAAGCCGTCCAGCACGATGCCGTAACGCTCCTGGACCTGCGCCTGCGGGATCGCTTGCCGGACGGCCGCGGCCACCGCGTTCTGGCGCGCACGCAGCCCCGCGAGGTAGGCCTGAGCCGACGCGGTGTGCACGTTCAGCCGCTGCGTCACCGCTGCGGACGCGAGCGCGCGGTCGGCGTTCCAGGCCGCGAGCGGCGGCGACGCGAGCCGCACGATCACGCGCGTAAGGCCGCGGCTCTGGCCGCGCGGGATGACGAGGTCGCCTGCGCGCACCCGGCCGAGCCCGGCCTCGCGGGTCTCGCGCCGAATCGGTGTGAGCTTCGCCGAAGCGGCGGCGGTGACGACGAGCGCGGCCGCCGCGGTCAGGAGCACGGAACGGCGCAAGGTCCCGCACAGTATCCGAAGGCGGTTAGCATCGCCTGCGATGTTCGCCGGCAAGCGCGCACTCGTCCTCGGCGTCGCGAACCGGCGCTCGATCGCGTGGGCGATCGCGCGCCGGCTCGCCGAAGGCGGCGCGCAGATCGCGTTCACGTTCCAGGGAGAGCGCATCGAGAAGAACGTGCGTGAGCTGGCGGAGTCCGTGTCGAGCCCGCTCGTGACGGAGCTCGACGTCCGCGAGGACGCCGCGATCGAGCGCGTGTTCTCGGAGACGGCGTCGGTGTTCGGTGGGCAGCTCGACATCCTCGTTCACTCCGTCGCGTTCGCGGCCGCCGAGGACCTCGAGGGACGCTTCACCGATACGCCCCGCGACCGGTTCTGGATGGCGCTCGACGTCAGCGCGTACTCATTGGTCGCGACGGCGCGCGCCGCCGAGCCGCTGCTGGAGGCCGCAGGTGGCGGGTCGATCGTGACGATGACGTACCTCGGCGGCGAGCGCGCCGTGCCGCACTACAACGTGATGGGGGTGGCGAAGGCGACGCTCGACTCGTCGGTGAAGTACCTCGCGTGGGACCTCGGGCAGAAGAACATCCGCGTGAACGCCATCTCGGCGGGGCCGGTGCGCACGCTCGCCGCCCGCTCGATCGCAGGCTTTCCGACGATGGAGTCGATCGTCGAGGAGCGGGCGCCGCTCCATCGCCACATCGACGCCGACGACGTCGGCGCGGCGGCGGCGTTCCTGCTCTCGGACGACGCCCGCAACGTGACGGGTACGACGCTGTACGTCGACAGCGGGTACCACTCGATGGGCATGTGAGGCACGTTCGATCGCTTCTGCGTAGCAGAACTGCTACCTTGCTCCGGTGACGATCATTCCGCAGAAGGAGCTCCGCAACAACGTCAGCGACGTGCTCAGACGGGCGGAGGCCGGCGAGGAGTTCACGATCACGGTCGCGGGCCGGCCGGTCGCCGGGCTTGGACCGGTCGCTCGCCGTCACTGGGTCGGCTACGACAGGATCCGAGAGATATTCGCCGGGCCGGCTGATCCAGCCTGGAGAACGGACGTCGAGCTGTTGGACGGCGTCGTCGGAGATCCCTGGCGGGGCTGACGCGCGCGGTCCTCGACACGAGTGTCCTGGTCGCCACCGACGTGGGACGCCTCGAAGGCGACCTTGCCGTAAGCGTTGCCTCGCTTGCGGAGCTGCACTTCGGGGCCCTCGTCACGGACGACGAGCCGATCCGGGCGGAGCGGCTGCGCCGATTGGCGCTCGTCGAGCATCTATTCGACGCGCTTCCGATCGACGTGAGCGTCGCCCGCAGCTACGGCCACCTCGCGGCCACCGCCGCCCGCGCCGGCCGAAGGCCCCGCTCGCGGGTGATGGATCTGTTGATCGCTGCGACCGCGCACGCGCACGACGCGGTCCTCTACTCGCGAAACCCCCGCGACCTGCGGGCCGTCGAGCACCTGCTCGAGATCCGACCCGTCTGACCCCGTGGCCTTCCGGCTCGCTCCCGCGCGTCGCCCGGCCGTGAGCGACGGCGCGATGATCGCGACCAGCCACGTGCTCGCGACGCGCGCGGGCGTTCGCATCTTCGAGCTCGGGGGGAACGCCGCCGACGCGGTGCTCGCGGCCGCCGCCGTGCTGTGCGTCGTCGAGCCGATGTCGACCGGCGTCGGCGGCGACGCGTTCGCGCTCGTCTGGCACGACGGCCGGGTCGCAGGGCTGGACGCCGCGGGTCCCGCACCGGCGGACGCCGCGCCCACCGCGCCGGTCGCCGAGGCGGGGCCGCGGTCGGTCACCGTTCCGGGCGCGGTCGCCGGCTGGGCCGAGCTCGCCGAGCGGTTCGGGCGCCTCGGGCTCGACCGGTGCCTCGCCGACGCGATCGACGTGGCGGCGCGCGGCGCCCCGGTCGCTCCGCGCGCCGCCTCGGCGTGGACGGCGGGCACCCCGTGCCCTCCCGAGCTCGGCCCGCGCGCGCCGAACGTCGGCGACCGCGTCGCCTTCCCCGAGCTCGCCGCGACGCTCCGCCGCATCGCGGAGGACGGGCCCGCTGCCGTGTACTCGGGTGCCGTGGCGCGGGCGATCGCGTCCGCTTCCTGGCTGACCGAGGGCGACCTCGAGCGGTATGCGCCGCGCTGGGTCGAGCCGCTCCGCCGGCGCTATCGCGACGCCGAGGTCCTCGAGCTGCCGCCGCCCACGCAGGGCGTGGCCGCGCTCGAGGGCCTCGGGCTGCTGGAGCTCGGCTCGCCCGACCTGGCATCGCAGGTGGAGTGCGTGGCGCTCGCGCTGGAGGACGCGTTCGCGTACGTGCGCGACGGCGCCGACGTCGCGTTCCTGATCGACGACGCTGCCCTGCGGCGCCGCCGCGCGGCGCGCACCGCCGCTGTGGGCGGCGGGACCGACGACACCGTCTACCTCTGCGCCGTCGACGGCGACGGCCTCGCCGTCTCGTTCATCCAGAGCCTCTATCAGTCGTTCGGCTCGGGCGTCGTCGCGCCCGAGACCGGCATCGTCCTGCAGAACCGCGGCGCGTGCTTCGCCGTCGACGGCGCCGTCACACCGGGCCGCCGTCCGTACCACACGATCATCCCGGGGCTTCTCCTCCGCGGCACGGAGCTGCTCGGGCTGTTCGGCGTCGTCGGCGGGTTCATGCAGGCGCAGGCGCACGTCCAGCTCGTCTCGGGGCTCGTCGACGAGGGGCTGGACCCCCAGGCGGCGCTCGACCGCCCGCGCTTTCGCCTCGAGGGCGGGGCGGTTCGCCTGGAGGAGGGGCTCTGGGATCGCGCGGACGAGCTGCAGCGGCTCGGGCACCGCGTCGAGCGGGCGACGGAGCCGCTCCAGTTCGGCGCCGGGCAGGCGATCGTCCGGCGCGGCGGCGTGCTCTACGGCGGCACCGATGCGCGCGCCGACGGCGCCGTCGGCGTGGCGTGACCGCGCTTCCCGCGGTCAGGCGATCTCGGCGACGAGCGACTCCACGTTCACGGCGTACACCTTGACCGGAACGCTCTTGCCCTTCACCTGCAGCTCGCCGTGCGGCTCCACGGCGATCTCGCGGTCGAGCCCGTTGCGCGTGTGCTCGTCGATCAGGATCGGGCGGCCGAGCTGCTTCGTGTGCGCCTCGAGGCGCGCGGCGACGTTGACCGTGTCGCCGACGCAGGTGTACGTCGCGCGCTGCTGCGTGCCCGTGTAACCCGCGACGACCTTCCCCGAGGCGATGCCGACGCCGATCTGGATCTGCACCTTGTCGCGCGCAGCCTGCTCGTCGTTGAAGAGGCGGATCAGCTCGACCATCTGGCAGGCGGCGAGCACCGCTCGCTGCCGGTGGTCGTCGCGCGGCAGGGGGGCTCCGAAGATCGCCATCAGGCCGTCGCCGACCATCTGGTTCACGATCCCGCCTTCGCCGCCGATCGCGTCCATCATCAGCGTGTAGTAGTCGTTCAGGAGCTCGATCGTCTCCGACGGCTCGCGCGCTTCCGCGATCGACGTGAACGAGCGGATGTCGCAGAACAGCGCGGTCGCGTCGACGTGCTTGCCGCCGAGCGAGAACCCGGAGGTGAGGAGGTCGTCCGCCACCTCCTTCGTCGCGAACTTGCTGATCAGCTCGCGCTGCTGGTCGCGCAGCCGCTTCTTCTCGAGGCTCGCGCTGATGCGAGCGTTCAGCAGGACCGGGTTGATCGGCTTCGTCAGGTAGTCCTCGGCGCCCATCTCGACGCACTTGACGACGCTGTCGAGCTCGTCGAGCGCCGACGTCACGATCACCGGGATGTCGCGCAGGCGCGGGTCGAGCTTCATCTCGGCGAGCACTCCGTACCCGTCGAGCTCGGGCATCACGACGTCCAGCAGGAGCAGGTCGAAGTGGTCGCGGCGCAGAAGGTCGAGCGCGTCGCGGCCGTGCTCGGCGAACACGACCGTGTGACCCTGGCGCTCGACGCCGCGGCCGAGGAGGAGCCGGTTCACGCGGTTGTCGTCGGCGATCAGGATCGTCCCCGGCGCGGCGCCGGCTGCGCTCAACGCGGAACCCCCGGACGCAGTGCCGCGAGTGCGTTCTCGAGCGTCTCGTACTCCTGCTCGATGCGCGCGACGACGCCCGCCGCTCCGTCGAGGCGGCCCTCCCTGGCGCGCTGCTCGAGCTCGCGGCACAGCTCGGTGAACTCGCCCGCCCCGAGCGTGGCGCCGTTCGACTTCAGCGTGTGCGCCGCGCGCCGGAGCTCGTCGGTGCCGTGGTCGTCGAGCGAGCGTCTGAGCGTCGCGAGCAAGTTCGGCGCGTCCGCCAGGAACGCGTCGATCACCTCGGTCAGGAACTCGTCGCCGCCGAGGTCTCGGAGTGTGGAGAGGGCGCCTTCGTCGAGACGGCCGTCGGCGGGCGCTCCCGTGACCGGTCTCGCCCGGTCCAGCGCCTCGGCCAGCTCGTCGGGCCGGATCGGCTTCGCCACGTAGTCGTCCATGCCCGCCGCGAAGCACGCCTCCCGGTCCTCCGGGAGCGCGTTCGCCGTCATCGCGATGATGCGCGGCCGGGTCTCGGGCGGCCAGCGGTCGCAGATCCGGCGGGACGCGTCGAGCCCGTCGAGCTCCGGCATCTGCACGTCCATCAGCACCACGTCGTAGCGCTGCCGCTCGAGCGCCTCGAGCGCCTCGACCCCGTTCCAGGCGACGTCGGCGCGATACCCGAGGCGATCGAGGAGCCGGAGCGCGACCTTCTGGTTCACCGCGTTGTCCTCGGCGAGCAGGATGCGCAGCGGCGACGCCGCCGGCTTGGCTTCCGCGACGGGCTCGCCGGGCTCCGGCTCCGGCAGGTGCTCCGCGAGCGCCTTCACGAGCGCGTTGTAGAGCTGCGAGGCCCTGACGGGCTTCGCGAGCTGCACCTCGAACGCCCCCGACGACTGGGCCTGCGGCAGCCGCCCGAGCGAGGTCAGGAGGACGAGCGGGAGCTCGCGCGCGTCGCGGTGCTTCCGGATCGCGTGCGCGAGGGTGAGCCCGTCCATCTCCGGCATCATCATGTCGAGCACCGCGACGTCGAACTTCTCGCCCCGCTCGATCGACGCCAGCGCCTCGACGGGCGACGCGATCGCCACCGGCTCCATGCGCCAGGCGCGCGCGTGCCGCGTGACGATCTCGCGATTCGTCGCGTTGTCGTCCACGACGAGCACCCGCTTGCCTTCGAGCTGGGGCGCGTCGCCTTCCTCGATCCGGGCCGGCACCTTCGCCTCCTTCGCCGTCAGCTCGATGTGGAACGTCGAGCCCTCGCCTTCCGTGCTCTCGACCCACATCGCGCCGCCCATCAGCTCGACGAGCCGCTTCGAGATGGCGAGCCCGAGCCCGGTGCCGCCGTACCGGCGCGTCGTGGACGTGTCGACCTGGCTGAAGGACGTGAACAGCCGGCCCATCCGGTCCTCCGGGATCCCGATGCCGGTGTCGCGGACGGCGACGTGCAGCCGGCAGGCGTTCTTCTGCGCCGGCTCGGCGTCGACGGTGACGACGACCTCGCCCTGCTCGGTGAACTTGACGGCGTTCGAGAGCAGGTTGAGCAGGACCTGCCGCAGGCGCGCTGCGTCGCCGACGATTCCCGCCGGCGCGCCCTCGTCGACGAGCAGCCCCAGCTCGATCTCCTTCTCCCATGCGCGCGGCGCGACGATCTCCAGCGCTCCCTCGATGCACTCGCGGATGTCGACGGGCTCCTTCTCCAGCTCGAGCTTGCCGGCCTCGATCTTGGAGTAGTCGAGGATGTCGTCGATCACGTGCAGGAGCGCGTCGCCGCTCGACCGGACGACCTCGGCGAACTCGCGCTGCTCGGGCGTCAGGTCGGTGTCGAGCAGGAGGCCGGTCATCCCGATGACGGCGTTCATCGGCGTCCGGATCTCGTGGCTCATGGTGGCGAGGAACGCGCTCTTCGCCTGCGTCGCCGCCTCCGCCTCCTCGCGTGCGCGCTGCAGCTCGGTGATGTCGTGGTAGATCGCGTAGAAGCCGACGTGCTCGCCGTCGAAGTGGAGCGGAACGAGCATCAGCTCGACGTCGACGAGCGTGCCGTCCTTGCGCTCGCGCTGCGCGATGCGCTGCGCGCGCCCGTACTCGAGCGCCTCGCGCGTGAGCTCGCGGCCTTCCTCCCGATGCCCCTGGTGGAAGACGAGGTCGTCGATCGTGTGGCCCAGCGCCTCGTCCGCCGAGTACCCGAAGAGCTCGGCGGCCGCGGGGTTCCACCCCGTGACGCGCTCGTCCGCGTCCATCACGACGACCGCGACGGGGCTGACGCCGACGAGCGACTCGAAGAACTGCTTCTGGCGGCGGATCTCGGCGTGCGTGCGCGCGTTCTGGATCGCGACGCCGACGTTCGCCGCGATCGTCGCGAGCAAGCCGGTCTCCGCCTCGCCGAAGCGACCCTCCTCGTGGATGCTCTGCACGCTGATCACCCCGATCGCGAGCTCGCCGACGAGGATCGGGACGCCCAGGTACGAGCGCGACGGCGTCCCGACGCCTGCCCGCCCCTCGTACTGCTCCGCCCGGTTGAGCAGGAGCGGCTCGCGCGACTCGAGAATCTGCGAGGTGAGGCCCTCGCCGTACCGGAGCGGAGGCTCCTGCCGGCGCTCTCCGGCCTCGTGGTAGTAGACGAAGTCGATGCGCCCAGCCGCCGCGTCGTGCAGCGCGACGTATGCGATGTCGGCGCCGAACGTCTCGCGCACCCGCTCGCCGACCAGCTCGATCAGCGCGTCGAGCTCGAGCTGCGAGGCGAGCGCCTGCCCGACGCGGTTGACCGTCGCGAGCTCGGCTACGCGCTGCCGCGTCTCGTGGACGAGTCGCGCGTTGTCGAGCGCGACGCTGAGGCTGCCCGCGAGCGTGGTCAGCAGCCGTTCGTCCGCCTGCGTGAAGGCGTGAGTCCTGTCGACGTTCTGGAGCGACACGACTCCGGTCGCGCGCCCTCCGACGAGGAGGGGGACGAAGAGGGCCGACTTGATCGGCTCACCGCTCAGCACGTACGGGTTGCCGTAGCGCTCCGCGACCTCCGGCACCGAGTCCTCGATCATCAGCGGCTCCCGCGTCTCCATCACGTGCTTCCGGAAGCCGATCAGCGGAATCGGGGCCTCCTCCAGCCGCTCGCCGCGCTCGATCACGTACGGGAACGTGAGGACCTCGGCCTGCTCGTCGTAGACGGAGATGCTCACGACCTGCGCGTCGAAGACCTCCTGCAGCTTGTCGCCGACGAGGTCGTAGATCGCCTGCGGGTCGAGCTCGCCGGCGATCGCGGCCTGGACGCTGTTGATGAGCGCGAGCTCGGCGTTCCGCTGGCGCGTCTCGTGCACCAGCCGCGCGTTCTCGAGCGCGACGCTGAGGCTGCCGGCGAGCGTGGTCAGCAGGCGCTGGTCAGCGTCGCTGAAGGCGTGCGTCCTGTCGAGGTTCTGGAGCGAGATCACGCCCGTCGCGCGGCCGCTGACGATGAGCGGGACGAAGAGATCCGACTTCGCCGGCTCGCCCGTCAGCACATACGGGTTGCCGTAGCGCTCCGACTCCTCGGGTGTGACCTCCGGGACCATCAGCGGCTCCCTCGTCTCCATGACGTGCTTGCGGAAGCCGATCAGCGGGATCGGCTCGTCGGGGAACCGGATGCCGCGCTCGATCGCGTACGGGAAGTGGATCAGGCCCGACGGCTCGTCGTAGATGCCGATGTCCACCACCTGCGCGTCGAAGACCTCCTGGATCCGGTCGCCGACGAGGTCGTAGATCGCCTGCGCGTCGAGCTCTCCCGCGATCGCGGCCTGGACGCTGTTGATCAGCGCCAGCTCGGCGTTCCGCTGCTGCGTCTCCTGCACGAGGCGGGCGTTCTCGAGCGCCGCGCTGATGCCGCCGGCGAGCGTCATGAGCAGGCGCTGGTCGGAGTCGCTGAACGCGTGCTCTCGGTCGACGTTCTGCAGCGAGATCACGCCCGACGGACGGCCGCCGGTGAAGAGCGGGACGAACAGAACGGATTTCGGCACCTCGCCGACGAGCGACATCGGGTTCCCGTACCGCTCCGCCGCCTCGGTGACGTTCTCGTTGACGAGCAGCGGCTGCCCCGTCTCGAGCACGTGCTTGCGGAACCCGACCACCGGCATCGGCTCGACGGCGAAGCGCTCGCCACGCTCCACCAGGTACGGGAAGCTGAGGAGGCCGCTCGCCTCGTCGTAGGCCGAGATGCTGACCGCCTGCGCGTCGTAGACCTCGGCGACCTTCTCGCCGACGATCTCGTAGATGGCCTGCGGGTCGAGCTGTCCGGCAACCGCGGACTGGACGGTGTTGATGAGCGCGAGCTCGGCGTTCCGCTGCCGCGTCTCGTGGACGAGTCGCGCGTTCTCGAGCGCGACGCTGAGGCTCTGCGCGAGTGTCTCGAGCAGCTGCTGGTCGGACGCCGCGAACGCGTGCTCGCGGTCGATGTTCTGCAGCGAGATCACGCCGGTCGCCTTGCCGCCGGCGACGAGCGGCACGTACAGGACCGACTTCGGCATCTCGCCCTGCAACACCGGGTTGCCGTACCTCTCCGCTGCGCCTGCGACGTCCTCGTCGAGCAGGAGCGTCTCGCGCGTCTCGATCACGTGCCGCCGGAACCCGATCAGCTCGATCGGCTCGTCGGGGAAGCGGACGCCGCGCTCGATCGTGTACGGGAAGTGCAGGAGCGCGGTCGCCTCGTCGTAGATGCCGATGTCGACGACCTGCGCGTCGAAGACCTCCTGGAGCTTGTCCCCGACGACGTCGTAGATCGCCTGCAGCTCGAGCTCGCCGGCGAGCGCCTCCTGCACGCTGTTGATGAGCGCGAGCTCTGCGTTGCGCTGCCGCGTCTCCTCGATGGCGCGCGCGCGCGAGAGGGCTGCGCCGACGTGCTGCCCCACGAACGCGAGGAGCTCCTTGTCCTGCTCCGTGTACTGGACGTCCTTCGTGTACGACTGCACGACGAGGACGCCGACGGTCCGCCCCTCGGCCTTGAGCGGCACGCCGAGCCATGTCGCCTCGGCGCTCGTCACGCCGAGGAGCGCGACCTCGCCCGCGTCGATCAGCTCGAAGATCCGAGCCGACGTGAGGAGCTGCGGCTCGCCGGTGCGGAGGACATACGCGGTCGTGCCGCGCGCTTCCCCGGTGCCGAGCGCGTCCCAGCGGTTCGGGGCCGGAGGGTCCAAGTCCGACTCGTCGACGTAGTACGGGTAGCTGATGAGCTGCCGCTCCTCGTCGTAGAGCGCGATGTAGAAGTTCTCGGCGTACATCAGCTCGCCCACGACGGAGTGGACCGCCCGGTAGAACTCCTGCATGTTCTGCGCGGCGCTCGCCAGCTCCGCGATCCGGAAGAGGGCGCGCTGAACCTGCTCGGACGATGGGGCCGGCATCGCCGCTCCAGTATCCGTGGCTGCGGCCCGAAGGTCTAGATCAGGTACCAGGTACCGGTGGGTACCTGGTACCGGGCTCTACGCGAACGGCTTGGTGACCATGTCGAGCACGACGAGCATCAGGACGGCGACGTCGAAGCGCGCGATCAGCATGATGCGGTCGATCAGCGCCAGCGTCTCCGGATGCGTCGGCCCCTTCTCGGCCGCCGCGGCGTCGATCTTCTTCGCCATCGGCGAGAGGAGGGCCACGCCGACGACGAACGTCGTGGCGTAGCCGACGAGGCCCGCCACGATCCAGAAGTGCCCCCACCCGAGGTCGGTGTTGATCATCATCGCGATCCCCATCAGGAACGTGACGAGCCCGACGGGTGCGAACACCTTCTCGCCCATGAAGGCCGCCTGCTTGGCGACGGTGACGATCCCTTCCGGATCGCGCGCGTTCTGCGCCCGGATCGCGTGGATCATGATCGACACGCCGCCGCCGACCCAGATCACGGCGAACAGGACGTGGACGGCTTTGAAGAGCGAGTACCAGTTGTTCGGCAGGAAGGTCGAGCTCGAGAACGCGAAGATCAGGCCGACGATTACGACGCCGGCGAGGATTGCGTACGTGAGCGTGTTCGAACGGCGCGCGTCGGCGACGGCACCGGTGGCAGGTGTGTCCATGACCTGATCGAAACAGGTCAGGGCGTTGCTTTCAAGGCACGCGCTGCGGCGAGCCACTCGTCCACGTCCGGCACCTCACCCGACTCGTACGCCCAGGCGTTCCGGATCGTCCCGTCCTCGCCGACGAGGAAGGCGGCTCGCCTCGCGACGTCGCGGAGGCCCCGGTGCTCGAATGCGATCTGGAAGCCGTGAACGGCCTCCGCGTTGAAGTCGGACAGCAGGCCGAAGTTCAGATCGAGCGCCTGCGTCCACGCGACGTGCGTCCACGGGGAGTCGCGCGAGATGCCGACCGGCTGCACCCCGGCCTCGTCGAACTCGGCTCTCCTGTCACGCAGGAGCTCCATCTCGTTCGTTCAGGTCGAGGACCAGTCGAAGAGGTAGAAAACGAGCAGCTTCGGCCCGTCCTCGAGCAGCTCGGCGAACGTGACGGCCTCGTTCGGACCGAGGAAGACCGTCGCCTCGGGGACGCGTGCGCCTGCTTCGAGCACGGCTCGACTCTAACCCGGGCAGCACCACCGGCCGCCGATCTCGGCAGAGCCGGCGAACTGCGAGCGGATGTTGGCGACCGCGTGCGCGGCCGAGCCGTGGAGGAACACCCACTGGTCGGCCGCCGGCCACTCGACGACCAGCCACCGCCCGTCGGGCGACCACGCGACGTCGCCGAAGCTGCCCGGGCCGGCGAGCACCAGGCGGCCGTGGCCCGGGCGGTCGACGTCGACGACGTACACCTCGCTGCGCCCGCCGCTCCGCACCCGCACGGCGAGCCGGTGCGAGCGCGGCGCGAAAGAGCCGGGCAGGAACCGCGCGCCGAGCATCGAGATCGTCCGCCGCTCCCGCCCGTTCCCGTCGAGGACGACGATGGCGCCGCGCGAGACGACGGCGAGGTACCGGCCGTCGCCCGACCACTCGAGCGCGGTCGGAGCGACCCAGACGCGGCGGCGCCAGACGAGCGGGCCGTCGTCGTGGCGGAGCACGACCGCGCCGTCCGCCACGTAGGCGAGCGTGTGCAGGCGCGCGGGATCCCAGGCCGCCGGCACGGCGCCGCCGCGGCGGTCGAGCAGGTGGTCGCCCGTGCCGTCGCCCCCCACCACGCGCAGCCCGCCGGGCGTGTCATAGGCGATCCGCGTGTCCGTCAGCGTCCCCTCCCAGCGCGGCGCGCGCGGGTGGCGGCGGGCGAGCGACCAGCGGAGCTGCCCCGTCGGCGTCAGCGCGGCCAGCTCGGTCGGCGTGGTGGCGACGACGTAGAGGCCGTGCGGCGACCACTGGGCGTCGGAGTAGTCCCCGAGGTTGCGCTTGAGCCCGTTCGGCTGGACGACGAAGACGCGGCCATCCGAGACGACGAGGAGCCGGCCGCTGCCCGGCAGCGAGAACAGAGCCGGCGCCGCGTGCTCGACGCCGACCGCCTCGCGCACCTGCCGGAACACGGCGCGGCCGGAAGGGGAGAGCGCCGCTCCGACCAGGACGGCCGCGGCCGCGACCGCTGCGGCCGGCACGAGCCGCGACCGCGCCCGGCGAGGGGCGGTCGGCGGCCGCTCCTCGTACGCGCGGCGCACGACCTCCCAGGCGCGATCCTCGGGAGTCACGACACCGTCCCCTTCATCCGGTCGAGGCCGCGACGGAGGCGCGAGTTGACGGTCCCGCGCGGCAGCCCGAGGAGCTCCGCGATCTCGCCGGGCGTGTACTCGAGCACGTAGCGGAGGACGATCACCGCCCGGTGCTCCGCCGGCAGGTCCGCGATCCGCGCGAACGCTTCCCCGTCGGGCTCGGGGACGGCCGGCGCGGGCAGGTGCTCTCCCAGCTCGACCTCGGCGCGGAGGCGGCGCGCGCGCGTCCAGTCGATCGCGCGGTTGACGACGATGCGGTGGAGCCACGGCCCGAACGGCCGGCGGCGGTCGAAGCGGTCGAGGTTGCGGACTGCGGCGAGGAACGCCTCCTGCGCGATGTCCTCGGCGGCCGCGGCGTCGCCGGTGACGAGCCGCGCGGCGCGGTAGGCCCGGGGCCAGTGCTCGCGGAAGAGCCGCTCGAGGTCCTCGACCGATCCTCTCTGGGCACCGCGGATCCAGGCGCGCTCCGCCACACGAGAGCCGTACGAGCGCGGGACCTCGCGAGGTCCCGCCGCCGTATCGTCGGTATGCGACGCCTCGCGCTGCTGCTCGTCCTCTGCGCGCTCGCGCTCCCGGCCTCGTCGCGCGCCGCCGCCTGCTCTCCGCTGAACTGCGCGCCGAGCCAGTTCGCGCTCGCCCACGGCACGATGCTCGCCGTTCGCGGCGACGCCTACAAGCCGCTGCGCGTGATCGACCTGCGGAGCGGCCGGACGCTGTGGCGGCTGCCGCCGGGAGTCGTGACGGGCGACGTGCTCGTGCACGCGGACGGCGACCTCGTGACCTGGTTCGACGCGGCGCGGGGGCCGCGGATCGGCGACGCGATCCTGCAGCAGCACGCGCGGTACTCGCTCGTCGGGACGTCGCAGGACGCGCAGACGGCGGTGCTCGCGCGCACACAGCACGGCTCGACGACCTTCGCCCTCGTCACCCGGACGGACCAGCGGCTCGTGCGGCTCGCCGGCCGCGAGTGGCAGTTCGACGCGCTGAACGGCCGCTACCTGTACCTGATCCGGACGCTGGAGTACGGCTACCAGGTCCGCCTCTACGACCTCGCGACGGACACGCTGCGGCGGCAGCCGCTCAAGGACCCGCACGAGAGCGCGCTCATCCAGGGCATCCCGTTCGCGCGTGCGTCGTCGCCCGACGGGCGGTACCTGTTCACGCTCTACGTCGGCTCGAACGGAAACGCGATGGTGCACGAGCTCGACACCGCCGCCGGCTCCGCCCATTGCGTCGACCTGCCCGGCGACGGCGACTTCAACGCCGCGATCACGTGGGCGCTCGTCCCGGACGCGAACGGCGGCACGTTGTGGGCGGTCAGCGTCGGCTACGGCCGCGTCGTCGCCGTCGACGTCGCGGCGCACGCCGTGCGGTCGCGCTACTCGTTCCAGCGCGCGACGTGGACGTCGAACGCCGGCGTCGCGGCGCTCGCGCCCGACGGGGAGCACATCGCGGTGACCGACGCGCAACACACCTGGTTCGTGAACCTCGCCGACGGGAGGGTGCGCCGCGGCCCGAGCCACGTCGCGATCGCGCTCGGCTTCTCGCCCGACGACCGCCGGCTCTGGGTGGTCGGCGAGCGGAGCCGCGTCAGCGCGCTGCCGGTGCGCTGGGCGCGCTGACGGCGGCCTCGGTCGCCTCGGCGATCTCGCGGACGACCTCGACGATGTCGCGGTTCGCGTTCCACACGCGGAGCTGCCGGTCGGACCCGTTGCCGCGCGCCAGGATCTCGCGCACCCCTTCCAGCTCCCGCTCCGACCCGAGCTCGCGCGCGTGCGGCTCGACGTCGCGCAGCGTCCGGCGGACCAGCTGTGCAACGGGGACGCGGTTGCGGCGACCGGTCGCGAGGTCCATCACCGGCGCCTCCAGGCCGTAGCGCGCCGCGAGCCACTTGTTCTCGGTGGTCAGCAGCCGGTGCCAGCTCGGGATCTCCTTCCCGGCGTCGTAGAGCTCGCAGTACATCTTCACGATCGCCTGGAAGTACGCCGTGATCGCGATCACGTCCTCGAGCCGCGTCACGGCGTCGCAGACGCGCATCTCGAGCGTCCCGAGCCGCGGGTGCGGCCTGATGTCCCACCAGATGTGCGTGTAGTCGGCGATGCAGCCGGTGCGCTCGAGCTGGCCGACCACCTCGGCGTAGTCGGCGTAGTCCTTGAACCGCGGCGGCGGGCCCGAGCGCGGGAACGCCGCGAACACCATCTGCCTGCTCGACGAGAGGCCGGTCGGCTCGCCGCGCCAGAACGGCGACGACGCGGAGAGCGCGAGCATCTGCGGCAGGTGCACCAGCAGGCCGTTCATCACCTGGATCGCCTTCTCGGGATCGTCGACGGCGACGTGCATGTGCATCCCGAAGATCAGCTCGCGCCGGGCGACGTACTGCAGCTGGTCGACCAGGTTCCGGTAGCGGTCGCGCGCGGTGATCCGCTGGCGCTCGAACAGCGAGAAGGGGTGCGTGCCCGCCGAGCCGAAGCGGCACCCCTGGTTGCGCGCGATCTCGGCGACGTACCCGCGGAGCTGCGCGAGCGACCGCATCACGTCCGACGGCGTCCGGCACACCGGCGTCGTGACCTCGAGCACCGACTGCATCAGCTCGGCGTTGATCCGCGCCTCGTGCTCGCCGCGCTCGACCGCGGCCAGCACCGAGTCGATGTGCTGCACGAGGTCCCACGTCTCCGGGTCGAGCAGCATGTACTCCTCCTCGACGCCGAGCGTGTACGGGTCGCCTTGCCCGAACGAGTGGTCGAGGACGCTGGCCTCGCCGACGCGCTCCGCGACCGATCCCTTGCCCGTGATCGAGGACGGGTAGATCTGCTTCACGGCGGAAGTATCACCGCTTCCGCTTCGATCTCGACCAGCCAGCGCGGGTCGAGGAGCGCGACGACGACGCCCGTCGTGGCCGGTCGCACGTGCGCGAACGCCTCGGCGTGCGCGCGGCCGACGTCGTCGATCAGCGAGGCGTCCGTGACGTAGATGCGCGTCCGGACGACGTCTTCCATGCGTGCGCCCGCCTCGCGGAGCGCCCGCTCGATTCGCTCGAGGCAGACGCGCGCCTGCTCGTACGGCCCTGAAGGCGGGTCGGCGTCGTCCTGCATGATCGGCGCCGTACCCGAGACGCAGACGCGGTCGCCGACCCGCACCGCCCGCGAGTAGCCGAAGCGCGCCTCGAGCGACGTGCCGCTGGATAACGTTCTGCGTTCCATGCGTCGCTAGTCTCGCCGCTCGTGGACGCGCTGCGCCAGGTCGACGCATGGCACTGCGACCACGCGGCCGTGGCCGTCACCGGCGCGGCCGAGGCCTCGTACGGCGAGACGGCGCGGCGGTTCCCGTGGGCGTCGGTGACGAAGCTGGCGACTGCCGTCGCGATGCTGGTCGCGGCCGAGGAGGGCATCGTCGACCTCGACGAGCCGGCCGGGCCGCCGGGCTCGACGTTCCGGCACCTGCTCGCGCACGCGTCGGGGCTGCCGTTCGAGCGCGGCGCGCCGATCGCGCGGCCTGGCACGCGGCGCGTGTACTCGAACTACGGCTTCGAGGTCGCGGCGGGCCTCGTCGAGGAGCGCGCGGAGATGCCGTTCGCGGAGTACTTCGCGCACGTCTGGCGAGGGACGTCCGCCGTGCTGCGGGGCTCGGCGGGCTCGGGCGCCGAAGGAACGCTCGACGACCTCCTCGTCGTCGCCCGCGAGCTGCGGGAGCCGACGCGTGTGGCGCGCGAGACGCTCGACGAGGCGCGAACCGTCCAGTTCCCGGGCCTCGCCGGCGTGCTGCCCGGCTTCGGCCGTCAGGACCCGAACGACTGGGGGCTCGGCCTCGAGCTTCGCGATGCGAAGTCGCCGCACTGGACCGGCACGCGCAACTCGTCCGCCACGTACGGGCACTTCGGCCGGAGCGGGACGCTCCTCTGGGTCGACCCCGAGGCGGACGTCGCGCTCGCGTGCCTCACGGACCGCGCCTTCGGCGAGTGGGCAGCGGCGGCGTGGCCGCGGCTCGCCGACTCAGTGCTCGAGGAACTCGAGCAGTAGCGCGTTCAGCTCGTCCGGCGCGTCGAGGCCCACGAGATGCCCCGCCCCCGGCACGGTGACGAGCTCCGCGTGCGGGATCTCCTCGGCGAGATGTAGCGCGATGGCGCGAAAGTCGGCCTTGTCGTCCTCGCCGACGACGACGAGCGCCGGAATCCCGAGAGACGCCAGGGGCGACAGCTCCGGCCATCGCACCTCCGGCTCCTCGTGCGCGGACTGCAGCTCGAAGGCCCGCCTCTGCTGCGGCCGCACCTCGTCGTGGTGCTCCGGCCGCACCCAGAAGTCGTGGTTCACCTGCGTCGCGCGCTCCAGGTCGCCGTCGTCGAACGCCCACTCCGCGACCATCCCGCCGAACGAGTTGCCGACGAGCGCGGCCGGCAGGTACGAGGCGACGGTCTCCACGTACGAGAACGGCTCCGTGGGGAGCGGCGTTCGGCCCCAGCCGGGGAGGTCGGGCGCGACGACCTCGAAACGCGGCGAGAGCGCGTCCACCTGGCGCCGCCACAGGCGCGAGTCGCCGAGCGCCGAGTGGAGGAGGACGACTCTGGTCATCTCGCCGGCAGCAGGATACGGAGCGCGCGCGGCTCGATCCGGAACTCGAGCGGCGTGGCCAGCACCTCCGGCTCGCCGTCGACGGCGGCCGAGAGCCGGTGCGAGCCGGCGTCGATCCGCAGGCTCTCGCAGCTGCGCTCGGCCCATCCCGACCGCAGCACTCCCGTCGCCGCGTAGACGTGGAGCAGGCCCTCGTCGAGCCGCGCGCGCTCGCCGAGCGAAAGGACGCTCAGCTCGTAGCGGTTGTTCGCGACCAGCACGACATGCGCGCGCACCGGCACGCCGTCGAGCGTGATCGTCGTCTCGCGGTGGCTCGCGACGGCGGCGAGGGCGCGGACGCGCGCGAGCGCGTTGCGGCGGCGCCGGTGGTGCTCGCGGCGATGCACGAGGCCTGCGTACACGCCGAGCGACACGTTGTTGAGGAAGACGCGGTCGTTCACGCGTCCGACGTCGATCCGGCGCTCGACCCCGCCGTCGAACGCCGCCAGCGCGGCCGCCGGGTCGCGGCGGTCCAGCCCGAGATCCCGGGCGAAGTGGTTGCGCGTCCCGTACGGGACGCAGACGAGCGGCAGCCCGCGCTCGATCGCCACGGCCGCGACGGCCGCCAGGGAGCCGTCGCCACCCGCCATCCCGAGAACGCCGGCGTCGGAAGTCCGGGCGACCTCGCCGGCGTCCTCGTCCGGCGCGAGCGCGTGGGTCGCGATCCCGCGCGCCGCCGCGGCCTCGAGGAGCGCGTCCGAGCCCCCGTTCCCGGACCGCGGGTTCACGAGCAGGAGCGGTGGGCTTTCCCTGCCCGGAAGATGGGCCGAACGGCTCATGCGCGACGTCCGGCGCACCGCCGATCATCCTGACATGGACGACCGCGGCATCCTCCACCGCATCGAGGACGACCTCTGCGAGACGTGGGTCGAGGACCTGGCGGCGCACGGCGTGCAGTCGATCGAGGCGTATCTGGCGAAGCACCTCGCCTTCCTGACGTACCTCGACGACGCATCTTCCTAGTTTCGAGCCGCGAGCGGCGGGAACCCGGCCCGCGTGGCCGAGTTCAAGCCGACCTACCTCGTTCGGGGGTTGCCGGGGCATCCGCTCCATCCTCCACTGACCGACGCCACCATCGGTGCGTACACGTTCGCGACCGTCGCCGCGATCCTGTCCGAGGCGGGGGTGGCCGAGCACGGCTTCGCCCAGGCGTGGTGGCTCGGGCTGGTGGTCGCCCTCGTGTCGACCGTCCTGACGGCGGCCGCCGGGCTTCTCGACTGGCTCACGATCACGTGGGGGAGCGAGCTCTGGAAGACCGCGACCGCGCATGCGCTCGCGAACGTCACCGCCGGCGTCCTCTTCCTGCTCGCGGCGGTGTTCGGGCACGGCGGTTACGTCGACCGCTCCGTCACGACCGGGGGGTTCGTCCTGACGCTGCTCGGCTTCGTCGTCCTGGCCGTCGGCGGCTGGCTCGGCGGCGCGATCACGTACGTGCACGGGATGCGCGTGCTGAGCCTCGTCGATGAGCCGGCGGCGAAGGCCGCGGCGCCGGTCCCGTCGGACGAGAAGGTCGCGGCCGCGAAGGGTTGACGGGGGCTACGCCTCCGCCAGCCCCAGAGCCCTCTCGAGCGAGCCCTTGGGCATCGCCCCTACGGCCGACGCCTGCGGCTGCCCGTTCTCGAACAGCACCATGAACGGGATCGACGCCACGCCGTAGCGCTGCGCGAGGTCCTGGTGCTCGTCGATGTTCACCTTGACGAGCTTCACCTGATGCTCGTCGGCGATCCGGTCGAGGACGGGCGACACCGCATGACACGGCCCGCACCACTCGGCCCAGAAGTCGACGATCACCTTGCCGTCTTCCTGCAGGACCTCGATCTCGAACGTCTCGCTGGTTGCAATGGTCGCCACTGTCTTCCTTTCGGTCAGTCGTTCTCCAGGATCAAAACGCGCGAGCGGGGTCGGTTCTTCCCGCTCGCTACTCTCACCAAGCCATGTTCACGCCGCTGCCGGACAAGCCGGATCATCCCGCGCTCGAGCTGGAGATGCTGGATGTCTGGGAGCGGGAGCGGACGTTCGAGCAGCTCCGCGAGCGGAACCGCGGCGGCCCCAAGTGGTCGTTCATCGACGGCCCGGTGACGGCGAACAGGTTCTCGCTCGGCGTCCACACGGCGTGGGGGCGGACGCTGAAGGACGTCTTCCAGCGCTACAAGGCGCTGCGCGGCTTCGACCAGCGCTACCAGAACGGCTTCGACTGCCAGGGGCTCTGGATCGAGGTGGGTGTCGAGCGGTCGCTCGGGCTGAACTCGAAGCGCGAGATCGAGGACTTCGGCCTCGAGGAGTTCGCCCGCCGCTGCCGCGACGTCGTCGTCCGCTCGTCGGAGGCGCTGACCCGCGGCTCGATCCGCCTCGGCCAGTGGATGGACTGGGGGAACGACTACTTCACGTTCAGCGACACGAACATCGAGTACATCTGGAAGTTCCTCAGGCTCGTCCACGCGCGCGGCTGGCTCTACGTCGGCCACCGGTCGACCGAGTGGTGCCCGCGCTGCGGGACGTCGCTGTCGCAGCACGAGCTGTCGCAGGCCGGCGTCTACCAGGAGCGCGCCGACCCCTCGCTCTTCGTCCGCTTCCCGCTGCTCGACCGCGAGGGAGAGCACGTCGTCGTCTGGACGACGACGCCGTGGACGCTGCCGGCGAACGTCGCGGCGGCGGTGCATCCCGACGAGGAGTACGGACGGCGCGAGAACGGCGAGTGGGTGGCCGTCAAGCTCTTCCCGGACGACGCCTTCGCCGAGCGGCGTCCCGGGCGCGAGCTCGTCGGCTGGCGCTACCGCGGGCCGTTCGACGACCTGCCGCCGGCGTCGCAGGTCGAGCATCGCGTGATCCGGTGGGAGGACGTGACGATGGACCAGGGGACGGGCGTCGTGCACATCGCGCCCGGCTGCGGCGCCGAGGACTTCGAGCTGGCGAGGCTGCACGAGCTGCCCGTCCTCACGCCCGTGGACGAGGCCGGCCGCTTCTACGACGACTACGGCTGGCTCCACGGGCTCTCGACGACCGACGCCGCCGACCAGATCACCGGCCGCCTCGGCGAGACCGGCTTCCTCGTCTCGTCCGGTCTCTACTCGCACCCGTACCCGCACTGCTGGCGGTGCGACACGCCGCTCATCTTCCGGCTCTCGGACGACTGGTTCATCTCGGTCGACGAGGTCCGGCCGAAGCTGCTCGAGGAGAACGCGAAGGTCCACTGGGTGCCCGAGTACATGGGCAAGCGCATGGACGACTGGCTCCGCAACATGGGCGACTGGAACATCTCCCGCCGCCGCTACTACGGGCTGCCGCTGCCGTTCTACCCGTGCGCCTGCGGCCACCTGAACGTGATCGGGTCGAAGACGGAGCTCCGCGAGCGCGCCGTCGAGGGGATGGAGCAGCTCGAGGAGCTGCGCCGCCCGTGGATCGACCGCGTGCCGATTCGCTGCGAGCAGTGCGGCGAGCGCGTGACGCGGATCCCCGAGGTGGGCGACGTCTGGCTCGACGCCGGCATCGTCCCGTTCTCGACGCTCGGCTGGGAGAACCCCGAATGGGTCCAGCAGGGGTATGCGACCGGTGCTGCGCGCGGCCTGACGGGCGCCGACCTACCCGACCACGCGTACTGGGAGCAGTGGTTCCCCGCCGACTGGGTCTCGGAGATGCGCGAGCAGATCCGGCTCTGGTTCTACTCGCAGTTCTTCATGTCGGTCGTGCTCGTCGGAGAGTCGCCGTACCGCCGCGTGCTCGCGTACGAGAAGATGCTCGACGAGCACGGACGCGAGATGCACGCGTCGTGGGGGAACACCATCCCCGCGGAGGAGGCGTTCTCGCAGATGGGCGCGGACGTGATGCGGTGGCAGTACTGCTCGCAGCCTCCCGACCGCAACCTGCTCTTCGGGTACGGCCCGGCGCACGAGATCAAGCGCCGCCTCCTCACGTTCTGGAACTCGGTGAGGTTCTTCGTCGACTACTCGAACATCGAGGGCTTCGAGCCCGCGTGGGAGCAGCTCGAGCCCGGCGTCCCGCTGCGCCCGCTCGACCGGTGGCTCGTCGAGCGCACGAGGCAGCTCGTCGCCGACGCCGAAGCGGCGTACGAGGCCACCCTGACCGTCGACGTCGTGCGTGCGTTCGACGCGTTCGTCGACGATGTCTCGAACTGGTACATCCGGCGCTCGCGCCGCCGCTTCTACTCGTTCGACGAGGCGGCGTTCCGCACGCTCTGGTACGCGCTCGTGCAGGCGCTGCGCGCCGTGGCCCCGATCATGCCGTTCCTCTCCGACCACCTCTGGCGGAACCTCGTGCGCGACGGGCCCGCGTCCGTCCACCTCGCGCCGTGGCCCGAGGCGGCGGCGCCCGACCGCACGCTGCTCGAGGAGATCGCCGAGGTGCGCCGCGTCGTCGAGCTCGGCCGGCAGGCGCGCTCGGCCTCGCGCCTGAAGCTCCGCCAGCCGCTTCGGCGGCTCGTCGTCGCGGGCGCGTCGCCGTCGGCCGAGGCCCATGCCGCCGAGATCGGCGACGAGCTGCGCGTCAAGGAGGTGCAGTTCGCCGCAGTCGAAGCGTCCCACGTGCGCGTGAAGCCGAACCTGCCGAAGCTCGGCCCGAAGCTCGGCCCGAAGCTGCGCGAGGTGCGCGAGGCGCTCGCCGCCGGCGAGTTCACCGAGCTCGAGGACGGACGGTTCCAGGTCAACGGCGTCGTCCTCGAAGCCGACGAGGTGCTCGTCGAGCGGGTCGGCCGCGAAGGCTGGTCCGTTGCCACCGACGGCGTCCTCACGGCCGCGATCGACACGGCGCTCGACGACGATCTGCGTCTCGAGGGCCGGCTGCTCGACCGGGTCCACGAGGTGAACGTCCTCCGCAAGGAGAGCGGCCTCGCGATCACCGACCGCATCCGCCTCTGGCTCCCCGACGCGGAGCTGGTCGAGCGCTACCGCGACCGGATCGCGGAAGAGACGCTCGCGACGGAGCTGCACGAAGGACCGCTCCGCGTCGAGAAGGCGTGAGCCGCGTCAGTTTTGCCGCTCGGCGAGCGCGAGCTCGCGGCGCAGCTCGACCGGGAGGCGGAACTCGACGTCCTCCTCGACGAGCCGGTACGGCTCGATGTCGTCGACACCGCGTGCGCGAAACCATTCGCACACCCGCTGGACGAGCTTCTCCGGTGCCGACGCGCCGCTCGTGATCCCGACCACCTCGACACCGTCGGTCCACGACTCGTCGATCTCGCTCTCGTCGTCGATCAGGTACGCCGAGATGCCGCCCGCGCGCGCGACCTCGACGAGGCGGTTCGAGTTCGACGAGTTGCGAGACCCGATCACGAGCAGCAGGTCGATCTCCGCGAGCATCTCCTTCACCGCCCACTGGCGGTTGGAGGTCGCGTAGCAGATGTCCTCCTTCTTCGGCGCGCGGATCTCGGGGAACCGCGCGCGGAGCGCGGCGATGATCTCGGCCGTCTCGTCGACCGACAAGGTGGTCTGCGTGATGTACGCCAGCTTCGTCCCAGCGGGGAACTCGAGCCGCTCGACGTCGCCGGACGACTCGACGAGCACGATCCGGTCCGGCGCCTCGCCCATCGTGCCGATCACCTCCTCGTGGCCGCCGTGGCCGATCAGCACGATCGTGTAGCCGTCGGCCGCGTACCGCCGCGCCTGCACGTGCACCTTCGTCACGAGCGGGCAGGTGGCGTCGATCGTGCTGAGCCGGCGCGCTGCGGCGTTGTCGTAGACGGCCGGCGCGACGCCGTGCGCGGAGAAGACGACCGTGGCGCCCTCCGGCACCTCGGTCTCCTCGTCGACGAAGATCGCCCCCAGCGCCTCCAGGTCGCGGACGACGTGCAGGTTGTGGACGATCTGCTTCCGGACGTACACCGGCCGGCCGTAGAGCGAGAGCGCCTTCTCGACCGTCTCGACCGCGCGCTCGACCCCGGCGCAGTAGCCGCGGGGCGACGCGAGCAGCACCTTCCGCACCACGGCGCCAGGGTAGACGGTGTCAGACACTCTTGGTGTCTGACACCGGGAACCGACACGAAGAAGCCCGCTGCTCGGGGGGTCGTCGCAGCGGGCTTCTGTCGTGATCGCTCACCGCGGCATGGCCAGGAACGCGCGCCGCGGTTCGCATCGCCCAGTGCGCGGGACGCTACCGACGCGCGTTCGCGTCCGGAATAGGCCGAGCGGCCCATCTTTGAAAGAAGGGCGCGTACGCATCCCGCGGAATACCATTCGAGCACCTCGGACGGGGGAGCCCAGTGAGCGACGCAACCCAGGCGGTCCTCTTCAACGGCTTGCCGCTGCTGCTCCTCGCCGCCGCGTACGCGGCGGTGACCGGCGCCGTGCTGCCGGTGCTGTGGCGCGACCGCGCGACGGCGCACCCGCTCGACTGGGCGATCGTGCTGGTGTTCCCGGGGATCGCGATCGCGGCCGGGATCTTCGGGGTGCTCGTGATCCACGAGCGGCGGCCGTTCGGCGGCCACACGTGGATCTCGTTCGCCGCCTCGCTCGTCGCGCTCGCCCCGGTCGTGCCGATCCTCCTCCGGTGGCGTGAGCGGGCATTCGTCGCACGCGGCGTGAGCCGCTCCCTGGACGCCGAGGAGCGCGCGTCGACGCGCGATCGCGAGATCGCGGCCGTCTCGCAGATCTCCGCCGCGCTGGCCCGTGCGCGCTCGCCGCTCGAGGTCGCGCGCCCGTTGACGGCCCACGTCGCGCGGCTGCTCGGGGTCGGCTTCGTCGGAATCGCCGTCGTCGACGACGACGGGGCGGAAGCCGAGGGTCTCTACGCGCTCGCGCACGGCGAGGAAGCGGGATGGTGGACGGGCATCCGGACCGACCTACGCCACGAGCCGTCCGGCATCGCGAGCGCGTACTTCGACGCGGCGCCCGTGACCGTCTACGACGTGTCGAGCTCGCCGCTCGTGAGCGCGCGGCTGGCGAAGCTCGTCGGTGCCTACAGCGGCGCCTGGGTCCCGATGATCGCGGAGGAGCGCGTCGTCGCCGTACTCGCGCTCGCGTCGACCGACGACAAGCGCACGTTCGCGAACGACGAGCTGTCGCTGTTGCAGGCGGTCGCCGCCGAGGGCGCGCTGGCGCTCGAGCGGCTGCGTTCGGCCAGCGCGCTCTCCGACGCGCTTCAGCGCGAGCAACGTGCGGCGGAGATCGTCCGCCGCGTGCGCGCGGAGCTCGAGCCCGACGACGTCGTGCGCGTCGCGCGCGACGAGCTTCGTGCTGCGTTGAGGCTCGACGCCGTCGCCGTCGACGTCTCCGGCGGCGAGGCGGTCGTCGACGCGCGGCGGGCTCTCCCGCTGACGAGCGACGAGCAGCACCTCGTCGAGACGGTGCGGTACGAGGTCGGCGCGGCCGTGCGCACGGCGGGGCTCCTCGCCGAGAACCGCCGCCGGCTGGCGCAGCAGGCGGCGCTGCTTCACGCAGCACAGGTGGTGACGAGCGAGCTCGAGCTCGACGCCGTTCTCGACCGGCTCGTGGAGGAGGTGACGAAGCTGCTGGACGCAGACGCGGCCGACTGCTACCTCCTCGACCGCGAGCGGAACGTCCTCCGCTGCGCGGCGGTGTACGGGCTCTCGCCGGAGCTCGTGGGGTTCGAGTTCACGCCGGAGCACGGCGTGGCGGGCGCGGCGATCGTCGCGATGCGCCCCGTCGCCGTCGACGACTACCAGACGATCGCGGCGCCGGTACCGAACACCGCGTACGAGGGCTTCTCGCGCGCCCTCGTGGCGCCGATGGTCTGGTCGGGCGAGACGCTGGGCGTGATCGGCGTCGGCGTGCACAACGCGTCGCGGTCCTTCGACGACCGCGACGAGGAGCTGCTCGACGCGTTCGCGTCCCTCGCGTCGCTCGCCCTCCGCAACGCCGAGAGCTTCGAAGAGCGCTCGCGCCAGGCGCGCGTGCAGCGCGGCTTCTACCGCATCGCGTCGCTGCTCGGGGAGCCGCTGTCGTTGGCGGAGGCGTACGACGCGGCCGCGCAGGCCGCCGCCGAGGCGCTCGGCGCGGACTTCGCGGCCGTCGTCGCCCAGGGCGCCGGCGGCCTCGCGGTCGTCGGCGGCTACGAGCTGCCGCCGGAGGTGCGCGGGCTGCCGATCGCGCGCGCGCTCCTCGACGCGGCCGAGGACGGGCACGTTCTCGCTGCGCCTTCGGTCGCCGGCGACGAGCGCTTCGCCGAGGCGTGGCCGGACGTGCCGTTCGCGTCGCTGCTCGCGATCCCGGTGCGCGAGCAGGCCGGGCTCGTGCTCGTCTTCTTCAGCGAGGAGCGCAGGTTCGTCCGCGACGACCTCGAGCTCGCGCAGCATCTCGCGGGCGCGGCACGAGGCGCTCTCGAGCGGAGCCGGTTGTTCGAGGGGGAACGGACGGCGCGCTCGCTCTCGCAGCAGCTGGCGCGCACGGGCAGCCTGCTCGCCACCGAGCTGGACCCGGCCGCCGTGCTCGAGGCGGTCGTGTCGGAGGCCGCGGAGCTCCTGCACGCGGACGCGGCGGCGCTCGCGTCGCAGGACGAGGACGAGCTCGTGATCACGGCGGCCGTCGGAGACGGGGCCGACGAGGCGCTCGGCGTGCGTACGTCTGCGACGGCGTGGCCCGCGGGGGACGTCGTGCAGTCGCGGGCGCCGGTGGCCTACGACGACGCGACGCAGCACGAGACGCTCGCGGAGTCGGACGTCTTCCTCGCGGCCGGTCACGTCGCCTACCTCGGCGTCCCGCTCCGCGCCCGCGAGGGCGGCACCCACGGTGTCCTGTCGGTGTACACGCGCAACGCGCGCGCGTGGCGCGACGAGGAGATCGAGGCGCTGGTCGCGCTCGCGGCGAACGCGTCCGTGGCGCTGACGAACGCCGAGCTGTACCAGCGCGTCGCGCTCGAGCGCGAGCAGAGCGTCGCGATCCTCGCGAACATCGCCGACGGGATCGTCGCGGTGGACCGCGACGGCCACGTCGTGCTGTGGAACCGAGCAGCCGAGGAGATCACCGGCGTCCCGGCAGTCGAGGCGATCGGACGCACGCCGTCGCAGGTTCTGCAGCGCGAGCTCCAGTCGGAGCTCGGAGGGACGAACCGGCTCGTCGCGATCTCGCGCGGCGGCGAGGACGTCTGGCTGTCGCTCTCGGAGGCGGTCATGCGCGACCCGAGCGGCGCGGTGGCGGGTCGTATCTTCGCCTTCCGTGACATCTCGGCCGAGCACGCCGTGGAGCAGATGAAGTCCGACTTCGTCTCGACCGTCTCGCTCGAGCTGCGCACGCCGCTGACGTCGATCTACGGGTTCGCGCAGACGCTGCTCCGCGACGACGTCGCGTTCTCCGACATCGAGCGCAAGACGTTCCTCGAGTTCATCGCGCGCGAGTCGGAGCGCCTGACGACGATCGTCGACGCGCTCCTCAACGCGGCCCGCCTCGACACCGGCGACCTCGCGGTGTCGCTCGAGCCGACCGACGTCGCTGCGGTCGTCGCCGACGTCGCCGCGAACGCCTCCGCGTCGCCGAACGGTCACCGGTTCGTCACCGAGGTGAACGGCGACGACTGCCGCGCGCAGGCGGACCCGGAGAAGCTCCGACAGGTCCTCGACCAGCTCGTGTCGAACGCCGTCAAGTACTCGCCGGAAGGCGGGACGGTGACGATCTCGGCGACGCGGCGCGCTGACGCAGTCGAGGTCGCGGTCGCGGACGAGGGCGTCGGGATCCCGCCGTCGGAGCGCGACCGGATCTTCTCGAAGTTCTACAAGGCGGGCGGCGGGCCCGGGACCGGGCTGGGCCTGTTCATCGCGCGCGGGCTCGTGCGGGAGATGGGCGGCCGGATGTGGGTGGAGTCGCAGGAGGGCACCGGCTCGCGCTTCGCGTTCGAGCTTCCGCCCGCGGAGGATGTGTGAGGTTCCCCGCCTGCGAGGGATAAGAGGGCGAATGGGAACGAACGCGACGCGTGTTCTCGTCATCGACGACGAGGCGCCGATCCGCTTGCTCTGCCGCGTGAACCTCGAGGCGGAGGGGATGGACGTGCTCGAGGCCGCCGACGGCCCGAGCGGGCTCGAGAAGGCACGCGCCGAGACGCCCGACGTCGTCCTCCTGGACGTGATGATGCCCGGCCTCGACGGCTGGCGCGTCGCAGAGGAGCTGCTCGACGACCCGCGCACGGAGTCGATCCCGATCGTCTTCCTGACGGCGCGTGCGGAGCTGCGCGACCGCGCGCGCGGCATCGATCTCGGCGGCGTCGACTACGTGACGAAGCCGTTCAACCCCGTCGAGCTCGCGCCGCTCGTCCGCGACCTCCTCGACCGGGTCGCGCGCGGCGAGCGGGACGCGCTGCGTCGCGAGAAGCTCACCGAGCTCCGCGCGCTCCTCGACCGCGAATGAGCGCTCAGCGCGCCGTCTGAGCGAGCGCGATCGCGGCGAGCACGACCGCTGCGCCGACGAGCTGCAGGCCGTCGAGGGACTCCTTCAACCACGCCCAGCCGACGAGCGCGCCGACGACCGGCTCGAGCATCGCGACGATCCCGGCCGTGGTCGCGCTGATGTGCCGCAGCGCGCTCACGAGCAGGAAGAACGGCACGATCGTGCCGAGCACGACCATCCAGAGGGCGAGCAGCCAGACCGGCAGGTGGTGCGACGCGAGGCTGCCGCCGAGGCTCGCCTGGGCGGTGAGGGCGCTGCGCGGGAACGACCACCACGGGACGACGATCGCCCAGAAGAGCGATGCGAAGAGGAAGCCCCACGCGAGCAGCGAGACGGCGTCGCGCCCGCCGACGACGTGCTCGGCGAGCAGGACGTACAGCGCGTACGTGAACGCGCCGCCGAGCGCGAACAGCAGTCCGGCGGTCGAGAGCGACGCGCCGCCGAACACGTTCACGATCAGCGCGAGCCCTGCGAGCGCGAGGGCCAGCGCGACCCAGAGCCGCCGGCGCACGGCGGTGTGCTGGACGAACCGCGCCCAGAGCGCGACGAGGAGCGGCGCGAGGTACTGGACGAGCAGCGCGATCCCGATCGCCAGGCGGTGGATCGCCAGGAAGTAGAAGAACTGCACGAACGCGAGACCGCCCATGCCGAACGCGACCAGGTACGGGAGCTCGCGCCGCGTCAGGCGGAGCCGCCCCGGCGCCGTCGCCGCGAGGATCGCCACCAGGCCGGCGGCGGCGCCGAGCGAGCGCACCTGCGCCAGACGCTCCGACGAGAGACCGGCTGCGAGGATCGTCTTCGAGACGCCGCCGTTCACGCCCCAGAGGACTGCGGCGACCGCAGCCATCAGGTAGCCGAGCCTCGGACGCCTGCGGCGTGCGGGCTCGACGGGAAAGGCTGCTTCGCTCACGGGCGGTATGCATACCGTTCGCCGGCGTCGCCTCGACGTGCGGGCGCGCGCCTACACTGCGGGCACGGGACGTAGCTCAGCCTGGTCAGAGCGCCGCCTTTGGGAGGCGGAAGCCGTCGGTTCGAATCCGACCGTCCCGACTCGAAGAGCGGTCAGAGAAGCCAGTCGCCGCCGCGAAGGATCGGTACCGCTTCGCCCGACGTGCTGACTCCGTCGACCTCGAGGTCGCTCGAGCCGATCATGAAGTCGGTGTGGATCGACGAGTGGTTGACACCGCGCGCCGAGCGCTCGTCGGGGCCCAGCTCGCCCGCCCACGGCACCGCCTGCACGACGGCGGCGCCCAGCGCGATGTGCGACGAGGCGTTCTCGTCGAACAGCGTGTCGTAGAAGACGATCCCGGTCTCACCGACGGCCGAACGCCCGTCGACGAGGGCGACCTCGCCGAGCCGGGCAGCGCCGTCGTCGGTCGCGACGTGCGTCCGCATCACGTCCTCGCCCGACGCCGCGCGGACCTCGACGGCGCGTCCTCCCTCGAACCGCACCTCCAGATCGCGGACGATGTTGCCCTGGATCTGCAGCGGCAGCGTCGACCTGACCGTCCCGTCGACGCGCCTCGAGTCCGGGCTCGTGAAGACCTCCTCGGTCGGCATGTTGGCGACGTGGTCGATCCCGTTCGAGCGGTCGAGGGCCGCGAGCCACTCGCCCTCGGGGTGCAGCCCGATCACGAGGTCGGTGCCGGGGCCGCGGTACCGGAGGTGGTCGAACCGACGCTCGCTGAGCGCGTGTGCGCGCGCCTGGAGGCGCTCGATGTGCTCCCGCCACGCGCGGACCGGATCCGGCGCGTCGAGTCGCACGGCGTGCGCGACGGCCTCCCAGAGGCGACCGACGTCGGGGTCCCCGAATACCGCCTCGGCCCAGCCCTCGTTCGGATAGGCGACGATCGTCCAGTTGCAGAGGCCGTCGGTGAGCCTCAGGGAAGCCTCGGCGACGGCGCGCATGCGCGACCGGGCGACACGGGAGCCGTCGAGGTCGGCGTAGAGCTCCGGTTCGGGGTTTCCGGTGATCGCGAGCAGTGCCCCGCCGGTGCGTCCGAGCTCGTCGAGGCGCTGGACGAGCCACGGCGGTGAGAACCCGAGCGCGTCGTCGTCGGCGTTCTCGATGTGGGCGCGCCGGACGTGCTGGTCGGAGTAGAGGACGTCGACGTATCGCGCGCCGGCGGCGTACGCCTGGCGTGCGATCTCGCGCGCGAACGGCGCGTGCTCGAGGAGCGCGTTCACGGCGAGCGTCTGCCCGGGCTGGAGGTTCAGCCCCACCTCGACCGCGAGGCGCGCGTACTGCTCAAGGCGCTTGTCGACTTCAGGCACCGCCGCGGAACGATAACCGTCCGTGCTCGGGCCGCCGGGCCCCTCCGTACACTCCCACGCCGTGAAGCCCGTGGTCGTCGCGATCCTCCTCGTGCTCCTTGTCGCGAGCTGCGGCAAGGGCAGTGTCAGGCTCTACACCGCGGCCGCGACGAAGGCGTGCCTGGAGAAGGCCGGTTTCCGGCCCAGGCCGGTCCCGACTACGGCCGATTTCGTCGCGAACTCCGCGACCGGAGGGGCGTTCCGCGTCGCGCTGCCCGGCAACAGCGTCACCGTCTCGTTCGGCGAGACGTTGACCGACGCCGACAACATCGACGACGCCTACCACCGCTTCCGCGCGAAGAACGTCGGCATCGAGGACATCCTCCGCCGGAACCAGAACGCGATCATGCTCTGGCGCGTCCACCCGCAGGACGCAGACCTCGCGACGATCACGAACTGCCTCAAGAGCTAGTCGAGGGCGCCCTCTTCCGCCAGGAATCGGCGGAACCAGAGCAGGAAGACGACGAACAGGACGACCGCCTGCTCGCCGGCCATCGTGACGCCGGCGATCTGCTGGTCGGCGAGCGGGCTGAGGCCCCAGAGCCGCGGCCGCGCGTCGACGTAGTAGTCGTAGACCGGCTTCGGGAGGAGCGCGAGCAGCAGGCCTAGCGGCGAGGCGAGGACGAACGCCGAGAACGCGTAAGCCGCACGCCTGCCGGACGCCAGTCGGCGCGGGACGTCCTGCAGAAGCGGCCACCAGACGAGGAGCCCGGTGCCGAAGTAGCACGCATGCTCGAGGTGGATCAGCCACGACTGGTGCTCGAGCGCGTAGTCGTAGACCGGGGGCACGTGCCACGCGAAGTAGTCGGCGAGCCAGAGCGGCAGCGCGACGGCGGGATGGACCGCGACCCTCCACGCGCGGACACGTGCGGCCGCTGCGGCCATCGGCCGCGAGATGCCCAGCACCGCGAGCATGGGCGCCCACTCGGCGAGGATCACGTTCTGCAGCAGGTGCGCCGTCAGGAGGTTGTGGAGCCCGAGGTGGTGGAGCGGCGTCCAGAAGGCGACCGCCAGCAGCGCCATGGAGGAGGCGAAGCAGGCGAGCCGCCAGCGCGGCGGCGGTTCCGTACGCCCGATCGCGAACAGGTAGAGGAGGACGAGCGCCGGGATGACGACCGTCGTGTCGACATCCGCCTGCCACGCGTACGGCGAATGCGTGTGCGCGATCAGCACGAGCCGACTGCATATCTCAGTCGAGCCACTCCGGCCGGTCGAACCCGCCGAGCTCCTGGATCGACCCGTAGATCGTCTGCACGATCTCGGTGCTATGGACGACGAGCGCGCACGTCCCGTACGGCAGCTTGTTCTGCCGGTTCTTCTGGCTGTACTTCGAGTACCGGTTGACCGTGCTCTTGCGCAGGCACGCGCGAGGTAGCCCCAACCGCCGGAGCCAGAAGTCTTCGATCTCGCGCTGTCGCGCGATGTGGTCGGCGAAGAGATTGCACGCCACGCGGATGCGCTCATCCGCGACGTCGAAGTACCGGCGCAGCACGCCGAGGAAGTACGCCAGCATCTGTGGGTCGGAGTTCGTGAGCTTCAGGGCGTTTCGGCGCTTTGCGCCCTCGGCCCAGTAGAGGGCACAGGCAGCGGCGTACGACGCGTCGGCAGCGCCGAGCAGCCGTCGGCCGCGCGTCTGGTATTCGAGCCTGGTTGCGCGCGCCCTCGCCGCCTTCCGCTCTCCGGCGACGATCGGCCCCAGCCGCGCGCGCTCGATGAGCCGCGCGCGCTGGGCCGGTTGGAGCTCGATGTCCCGCACCCAGGTGCTCACCGACGCTCGGGACACGCCGAGAGCGCACTCGATCTCCTTGACGGACCATCCCTCGGCACGAAGCTCCCGCGCCGCTTCACGCTCTGCCGTTTTCATCTCAGACAACGGTAGCGGCGCGAGCGGACGGAGCTCCAGAGCGCCCGGCCGGAGTCGAACCGGCGACCAGAGGGTGGAATCCTCTCGTGATACCGCTTCACCACGGGCGCGCGGTGGCGTCAGCGTAGCCCACGTCGCGTCGTGCGGAACAACGGAGTCCGGCACGTGGAGCGCGGTGGGGATGAAGCGTTACAAACTTGTCTGCCGCACCGTCGCGCGGCCGTAGCTGCCGCACTTCACGCGGCCTTCACGGCGGGTCCGGCATCGTGCCGCCGTGACGCTCTCGCCGGTACGGCGGCCGCAACGTCGTCGTCGCCGCGGATGGCGGCTCGCGCCCGCCGCCGCCGTCGTGCTCGCGGCGCTCGCGCTCGGGGCCCTCGAGCACCACTCGCACCACGCGGGCACGCCGGCGACTCCACCGAAGCAGACGGCCACGAAGCCGATCCGCCTGCGGGTTCCGCCGCGGCCGGAGCGGCTGGCCGAGCGCGCGACGGGAACACTGGCCGAGCCCGTCCAGGATGCTGCCGCGACGCGCGTGCCCGGAGGCGTCATGCTCCTCGGCGGCCTGACGGCCGCGGATCAGTCTCGAACCGACGTGAGGATCGCCACCGCGTCCGGCGACCGAGCGGCCGGAACGCTGCCGACGGCGCTCCACGACACCGCGGCCGTGACGATCGGCGGCGCCGTCTACCTCTTCGGCGGCGGGACCGGCGCGAACACGCAGAGCGACGCCGTCGTCCGCGTTCCGCAGCGCGGCGGCACCGCGACGGTCGTCGGCCGGCTGCCCGCGCCGAGCTCCGACCAGGCGGCGGCCGCCCTCGGCGGCACGGCCTACGTCGTCGGCGGGTACACGGGCACGCGGTGGCTCGACACGATCGTCGCCTGGCGACCCGGCGGCCCGGCGCGCGTCGTCGCGCATCTGCCCCAGCCGGTGCGGTACGCGGCCGTCGCGGCCACGGGGTCGACGGTCGTGATCGCGGGCGGCTCGCTCGAGAACGGCACGGCGAGTCGGGCCGTCCTCGCATATCGCCCCGGCGCGCCGCGTGTGACGCGGATCGGGAGCCTGCCGGCCGCGACGACGCATGCTGCGGCCGCAGCGCTTGGCGCCATCGTCTACGTGATCGGGGGCCGCGGCGCCGCCGTCGACACGCCGACCGCGCGCATCGTCGCCGTGGACGTCGCACGCCGCCGCGTGCGCGCAGCCGGAACGCTGGCCTCGCCGCGGTCGGACCTCGCCGCCGTCACGGTGGGGAAGTCGATCCTCGTCGCCGGAGGCCGGGGCGTCGGCGGCGCCGAGTCCGGACTGAGCGAGCTTGCGCCGGCCGCCTCCGTTGCCCCCGCCGCTCTCGACGTGCGAAACGTCTACGCAGCCGACACTCCGCGCGACCTCACCGGTGCTGCGCGGTTCGCGAAGCCGCTCGTCTACGTGCCGAACAGCGAGAGCGACACGGTCGACGTGATCGACCCACGGACCTACCGCATCGTCGAGCACTTCGCCGTGGGCGGCCTGCCGCAGCACGTCGTGCCGGCGTGGAACCTGCGCACGCTCTACGTCACGAACGACACGGGCAACAGCCTGACGACGATCGATCCGCGAACCGGCCGGCCCGGTCGCACGATCCCCGTCGAGGATCCGTACAACATGTACTTCACCCCGAACGGCCGCTATGCGATCGTGGTCGCAGAGCGGTTGCAGCGGCTCGACTTCCGAGACGCGCACACCTTTGCGCTCCGGCACTCGCTCGTCGTGCCGTGTCGAGGCGTCGACCACATGGACTTCACCGCCGACGGCCGGTACCTGCTCGCGAGCTGCGAGTTCTCGGGGCAGATGGTGGTTGTGAACGTGCCGCGGCAGCGCGTCGTCCGCGTGCTCTCGCTGCCGTCCGGCCCCGGCGCGATGCCGCAGGACGTGAAGCTGTCGCCGGACGGCCGCATCTTCTACGTCGCCGACATGCACGGCGGCGGTGTCTGGGAGATCGACGCGCGCACGTTTCGCGTCCTGCGTTTCCAGCCGACGGGCGCGGGCGCGCACGGGTTGTACCCGAGCCGCGACGCCCGGTTCCTGTACGTGAGCAACCGCACCGCCGGCACCGTCTCCGTGATCCGCTTCGCGACGCGGCGTATCGTCGCGACGTGGACGATTCCCGGCGGCACGCCGGACATGGGCGGCGTCTCGGCCGACGGGAAGGTGCTCTGGCTGTCCGGGCGCTATCGCGCCGAGGTGTACGCGATCTCGACGCGGACCGGAAAGCTGCTCGCGCGAATCCCGGTCGGCGCAGGGCCGCACGGCCTCTGCGTCTGGCCGCAGCCGGGCCGCTACTCGCTCGGCCACACCGGCATCCTGCGCTAGCCGTTCTCGTCCTCGCGGCGGCGCTCGCGGGGTGCGGCGGCGGCGGCACATCGGGTCGCGCGCTCTTCGCGAAGGACTGCGCGCGCTGCCACTCGCTCGTCGGTCACGAGGTCGGTGCGCCCGGCGGCGACCTCCTCCTCGCTCACCTCAGCGTGAGCGACCTCGCGAGCTTCGCCCGCGCGATGCCCGTGCGCCCACCGCTCACGAACGACGAGGCGCAGGCCGTCGCCCGCTACGTCCACGCGGCCGCCCAGCATGCAAAACCGTAAGGGCCGGACGAACCGCTCTAGCGGCGCCGGTCCGCGAACGGCTCGAGGTCGTGCGCGTTGAGGCCGATCTCGCCGGACTCGAGGGCCCCCTTGACCTCGCGCGCGAGCTGGCGCCCCTCGGAATCCTGGTCGGGGTCGAGCACCGTCGACACGCTGGCGACCACCGCGTTCCCCTCGTGCAGCTGGATGTCGACGGTCGTGAGCTGCGACTTGTCGTCGATGTAGGCGTCGTCGGGCACCCCGACCCAGACAGTGATCGAGCCGCCGCTCGGAAGAGCCGCGTGCTCGATCGCGGGTGACGTTCGCAGGCTCACCGCGGCACCGTACAACGTCCGGCCTCGCGGCGATCCTGGGTACGTGACGCCGGAGCGCGTGGTCGACCTGCGTCCCCGCACGATCCTGCGGGTCCTGCTGATCGTCCTCGCCGTCGCGATCGCGCTCGAGGTGATCTGGATCGCACGGCATGTGCTCGCGTGGGTCGTGATCGCGCTGTTCCTCGCGCTCGCGCTCGACCCGCTCGTCGGCTGGATCGAGCGCAGGGGACGCATCGCGCGCGGGCCCGCGATCGCGCTCGCGTACCTGATCGCGCTGCTCGTCGTCGCCGGCGTCGGAGCGAGCTTCGTCCCGAAGCTCGTGAGCGAGGTGAACGGCTTCGTCGACGCGCTGCCGGGCTACGTCCACGACCTCACGCACGGTCGCGGACGGCTCGGGTTCCTCGAGACGAAGTACCACGTCGTCGAGAAGGTGCGCGAGCAGGTGCGCTCCGGCGGCGCGAAGAAGGTGCTCGGGCTCTCCGGCGCCGCTCTCTCGATCACCAAGAGCGTCATCACGATCATCGCGGCGACGATCACGATCGTCTTCCTGACGTTCTTCATGCTCCTCGAGGGACGCGACTGGGTCGAGCGCATCTACGGCCTGTTTCCCGAGGAGTCGCGTCCCCGCTGGCGGCGCGTCGGCTCCGACATCTACCGCACGGTCGGCGGCTACGTGACGGGGAACATCCTGATCAGCCTCATCGCCGGCGGGTCGATCACGATCGTCCTGCTGATCATGGGCGTGCCGTACGCGGTGGCGCTCGGGCTCGTCGTCGCGTTCCTCGACCTGATCCCGCTCGCCGGCGCGACGGTCGCCGGGATCGTCGTCTGCGTCGTGGCGTTCCTGCACTCCGTGCCGGCCGGCGTCGTCGTCCTCGTCTTCTTCGTCGTCTACCAGCAGATCGAGAACCACTTCCTGCAGCCGGTCATCTACGGCCGCACGGTTCAGCTCTCCCCGCTGGCGGTGCTCGTCTCGGTGCTCGTCGGCGCCGAGCTGGCGGGCATTCTCGGCGCGCTCGCCGCGATCCCCGTGGCCGGAACGCTGCAGGTGATCGTCCGCGACCAGCTCGCCGCTCGTCGCGGTGTCCTCGTCCACGAAACGGTTGCTCGCGCTGCACCCGAACCGCAGGGACGTTAGGCTTGCGCCCTCGCTAACCCCCCGCTCCCTCGAACGAGGGGGCTGCGGCCCCCCGAATCACTCGAATGGCCCATGGCGTGTAACCGCGGACCAATCGAACCTACGTCTATGCGAACCCGTGCGGTGAAGGGGCTCGTGACGTTGGCGTGCGCGGCCGCGCTCGCCGTCGCCGTCACGCCGATCGCGCTTTCCTCGACCTCGTCGTCCGAACGTGCACATGCATCCGTCGCCGCGCTCGAAACCGGCGTCTTGGACGAGCTGAACGAAGTGCGGGCGGATCACGGCCTGCCGGCGCTGCGCGACAACCCCGCGCTGTCGGCGGCGGCGACGCAGCACTCGCGCGAGATGGGTCTCGACGGATACTTCGACCACGACTCCGCGAACGGCTCCGCGTTCTGGGCCCGGATCGCGCACTGGTATTCGCGCATCGGCTTCTCGCAGTGGTCGGTCGGGGAGAACCTGCTTTGGTCGTCGCCGGACGTTGCCCCTTCGGCGGCGATCAGCATCTGGATGCACTCGCCTGTTCACCGCGCGAACATCCTCGACGCCCGCTGGCGGGAGGTCGGGATCGGCGCGGTGCACTTCGACGGGGCGGGCGGCGCGTTCGGCGGCCGCGCCGTGACGATCGTCACCGCCGACTTCGGCGTCCGTCGCTGAGCGGCGATACCGTTCCCTCGTAGCGCGCCCGTAGCTCAGCGGAAGAGCGGCGGCCTTCTAAGCCGTTGGTCGGGGGTTCGAATCCTCCCGGGCGCATCGCGGCGCCGGACGAAGCAGTCGCGGCGGGCGTTTCCGCTCGGCGCCTCCCGGCGATCCTCCTTCGACGGAACACCACTCCACGAGGAGGACGAATGGCCGAACGCACGCTGCAAGGAAAGAAGGTCGCGATCCTCGCGGCCGACATGGTCGAGCGGGTCGAGCTGGTCGAGCCCCGGAAGGCGCTCGAGGAGGCCGGCGCCGAGACCCACCTGATCGCGCTCGAGCCGGGGGAGATCCAGGCGTTCAACCACTTCGACCCCGCGGACAAGCAGAAGGTCGACCGCGCCGTCGAAGAGGTCGACGCCTCCGATTACGACGCGCTGATGATCCCCGGCGGCGTCGGCAACCCGGACCAGCTGCGCGGGGACGAGAACGTCGTCGCGTTCGTGCGCGACTTCTTCGAGAGCGGGAAGCCCGTGGCCGCGATCTGCCATGCGCCGTGGGTCCTCGTCGAGGCGGACGTCGTGCGCGGGCGCAAGCTGACGTCGTGGCCGACGCTCCAGACCGACATCCGCAACGCCGGCGGGAACTGGGTCGACGAGGAAGTGGTCGTCGACCAGGGGCTCGTCACGAGCCGGAAGCCCGACGACATCCCCGCGTTCAACGAGAAGATGGTCGAGGAGTTCGCCGAAGGCGTCCACGCGCGGCAGCGCGAGAAGACCGAGGCCGCGTCCTGAGCGCGGCGGCGCTGCTCGATCTCGACGGGACGCTCGTCGACGCGAGCTACCAGCACGCGTTCGCGTGGTACCGGGCGTTCCGCCGGTTCGACGTCGTCGTGCCGATGTGGCGGGTCCACCGCCACATCGGCATGGGCGGCGACCAGCTCGTCGCCGCCGTGGCGGGCGAGGAGGTCGAGGAGCGGCTCGGCGACCGGCTGCGGGAGGCGTGCGACGAGGAGTTCAAGAAGCTGCGCGACGAATGTGCGCCGCTCGAAGGCGCTCACGAGCTCTGCGTCGAGCTCAAGCGCCGCGGCCGGGTCGTGGTCCTCGCATCCTCCTCGCGGCAGGACGACCTCGACCACTTTCTCGACGTCCTCGAAGTGCGGGACGTCGTGGACGGGTGGACGACGGCCGACGACGTCGAGCGCACGAAACCGCACCCGGACGTCGTCGCGGTCGCCCTGGAGAAGGCGGGGACGTCGGAGGCGGTGATGCTCGGCGACTCGCGCTGGGACGTCGAGTCCGCCGCGAGGGCAGGCCTGGACACCATCTGCGTGATCACCGGCGGCTGGTCGGAGCAGGAGCTGCGCGACGCGGGCGCGCGCTGCGTCTTCGACTCGCTCGTCGCGCTGCGCGAGCGCCTCGACGAGACGCCGCTACGATGAGCTGCGCACGGTGGCAGTAGCTCAGCTGGTAGAGCCCCGGGTTGTGGTCCCGGTGGTCGTGGGTTCGAGTCCCATCTGCCACCCCTGACGACCGACGACACGGCGTCGAGGCCACCGCCTCGATCCGCCGGAGGCGCCGCTACCCTTGCACGGCACGGCCCCGTAGCTCAGAGGACAGAGCGGGAGCCTTCGAAGCTCCGTGCGTAGGTTCGATTCCTACCGGGGCCATCGCATCGCCGCCGAAGACGGGATTTGCAGCGGTTGTCAGGTGTCGTAGGCTCGGAGCGGCATGCAGTGCGCGAGTTGCGGCACCGAGAACGCGGCCGGCAAGAAGTTCTGCGTCGAATGCGGCGCTTCGCTCGCCCGTGCGTGCGAGCGCTGCGGGGCCCCGCTCGGGCCCGCCGAGAAGTTCTGCGGTGAGTGCGGGGCGGCCGTCGCGGCAGCGGGTCAGCCGCATCGTGCGCCGCCGGCTCCGCCCGCCGCCGCGCCCGAGCCGGCGACGGAGCGTCGGCTCGTCTCGATCCTGTTCGCCGACCTCGTCGGCTTCACTCCGCTCGCCGAGTCGCGCGACGCGGAGGAGGTGCGCGAGCTGCTCTCCCGCTACTTCGACACGTGCCGACGCCTGATCGACGTCTACGGCGGGACCGTCGAGAAGTTCATCGGCGACGCGGTGATGGCGGTGTGGGGCACGCCGGTCGCGACGGAGGACGACGCCGAGCGGGCCGTCCGGGCGGCGCTCGACCTCGTTGCGGCGGTGGCGGCGCTCGGCCGGGAAGTGGGGGCAGAGAGCCTGCGGGCGCGGGCCGGCGTCCTCACGGGCGAGGCGGCCGTGAACCTCGCGGCCGTCGGCGAGGGGATGGTCGCCGGCGACCTCGTCAACACGGCATCACGTGTGCAGTCGGTGGCGGAGCCGGGCACCGTTCTCGTGGGCGAGGCGACGCGCCGCGCCACACAGCGCGCGATCGCGTACGAGGAAGCGGGCGCGTTCCAGCTCAAGGGCAAGGAGGGGGAGACGCCGTTGTGGCGCGCGCTGCGCGTCGTCTCCGGGCGCGGCGGCGAGCTTCGGTCGCAGGGGCTCGAAGCGCCGTTCGTCGGCCGCGAGCGCGAGCTCCGCCAGATCAAGGAGCTGTTCCACGTGTGCGCCGACGAGCGCCGGGCGCAGCTCGTGTCCGTCACCGGCGTGGCGGGCACCGGCAAGTCGCGGCTCTCGTGGGAGTTCTACAAGTACTTCGACGGGATCGCCGACACGGTCTACTGGCACCGCGGCCGCTGCCTCGCGTACGGCGACGGCGTGACGTACTGGGCGCTCGCCGACATGGTGCGGATGCGCTGCCGGATCGCCGAGGACGAGCAGGCCGAGACGGCGCTGCCGAAGCTCCAGGCCGTCCTCGAAGAGCACATCCTCGACCCCGACGAGCGCGCGTACGTGGAGCCGCGGCTCGCACAGCTCGTCGGGCTCGCCGGGCACGAGCCGCGCGAGCGGCGAGACCTGTTCGCAGCCTGGCGCCTCTTCTTCGAGCGCCTCGCGGAGACCTATCCCACCGTGCTCGCTTTCGAGGACATGCAATGGGCGGACGCGAGCCTGCTCGACTTCATCGAGCACCTGCTCGAGTGGTCGCGCAACTACCCGCTGTACGTGATCGCGCTCGCGCGCCCGGAGCTCCTCGAGCGCCGGCCGACGTGGGGCGCGGGACTCCGTAACTTCACGTCGCTGTACCTCGAGCCCCTGCCGCGCGACGCGATGGAAGCGGTGCTCGACGGCCTCGTGCCGGGACTGCCGGAGTCGCTTCGAGAGCAGATCTTGGCGCGGGCCGAGGGGGTGCCGCTGTACGCGGTCGAGACGGTTCGCATGCTGCTCGACCGCGGGCTCGTGGTGGAGGACGGTCCTGCGTACCGCGTCGTCGGCGAGGTCGCGTCGCTCGACGTCCCGGAGACCCTGCAGGCGCTCGTCGCCGCGCGGCTCGATGGGCTCTCGCCCGACGAGCGGCGGCTCCTTCAGGACGCGTCCGTCCTCGGAAAGACGTTCACGTCGGCGGCGCTCGCGGCGCTGGCGGGGCGCGAGGCGCACGAGATCGAGCCCGCGCTGACCTCGTTCGTCCGCAAGGAGCTGCTCAACGTCCAGCTCGACCCGCGCTCACCGGAGCACGGTCAGTTCGGCTTCTTGCAGGACATCGTCCGGCGCGTCGCCTACGAGACGCTGCCGCGGCGCGAGCGGCGCGCGAAGCACCTCGCCGCGGCCGAGCACCTGGCGTCGACCCACGGTGAGGACGAGGTGGCAGAGGTCGTGGCCTCGCATCTCGTCGAGGCGTACCGGCTCGAGCCGGACGCCGACGACGCGGCCGTGCTCCGGATGCGCGCCTTCTCGGCGATGCTCCGCGCCGGTGAGCGCGCCGCGTCGCTGGGCGCCGCGCTCGAGGCGAAGCGGTACTTCGTGCAGGCAGCGGAGCTCGCGGCCGGGCCCGAGGAGCGCGCGCAGGCGCTCGCGCGGGCGGGTGAGACGGCACTGCAGGGCGGCGACCTCGTGGCGGCGGAAGCGCTGCTCGAACAGGCGAGCGAGCTCCACGAGCAGGTGGGCGACGTGCACGCGGCGGCCCGCGTCGCGGTCAATCTGGCTGAGATCGACGCGACGCTCGGGCGTGTCGAGGAGTCGCTCGACCGCATGGAGCGGGCCTATGCGCGCGTCTCGGACGACGAGGCTGACGCAGACGTCGCGTATCTCCTCGCCGGGCTCGGCACGGCGCACTTCTTCGCGGGACACCGCGACCGCGCCGCCGAGTTCACGGAGCGGGCGCTCGACGTCGCCGAGGCGCTGAAGCTGCCCGACGTGCTGTGTCGCGGCTGGAACACGAAGGCGCTTCTCGTCGCGCCGCGGCGCCCGCAGGAGGCGAACGCGCTGTACAGGCTGGTCCTCGACACGGCCACTGCGCATCAGCTCGACGAGCGCGCAGCGATGACCTGCGGCAACCTCTCCGACAGCTGCTTCCGCGAGGACGACTACACGGAGTCGCTCGTGTACCTCCAGCGCTCGCTCGACCTCGCCCGCAGGAAGGGCGACCGCTTCGCGGAGTGGTTTGCGCTCAGCGAGCTGAGCTATGCGCTCACCATGCTCGGCCGGTGGGACGAGGCGGTCGCCCGGCTTGCCGAGGTGCCCGAGGAGCAGCTCGGCTCGAACACCCTGCTCGGAAGCCCGCTGAACGGCGTCCTCGAGATCCACGTGCATCGAGGCGACGTCGCCGCGGCCCGGCGGCTGCTGGCGCGCTACGACGAGCTCGCCCGCTCCGGGGACGTGCAGCTCGAGACGTGCTACCTCTCGGCGCTCGCGGCTGTGCGGCTCGCCGACGGCGATCTGGGCGGCGCGCTCGCTGCGGCGGAGCGCGCGGTCGACGCCGAGGAGACGTTCGGGCTCGCGTTCCAGGGGATCAAGCAGGCGCTCGTGCACGCCCTCGAAGCCGCGGCCCGGCTGGGAGACCGCGACGAGATCGAGACGCTCCTGCGGCGGATCGAGCGCCTGCCGCCCGGGCTCCGCCCGCCCTTCCTCGCCGCGAACGTCCACCGGTTCCGCGCGCGCCTCGCCGGCGACGACGCCGGGGCCGACGGAGAGCTCGACGCCGCGGCGTCCGCGCTCGGCGACCTCGGCTTCCCGTTCCACCTCGCGGTCGTGCAGCTCGAGCACGCGGAGTGGCTTGCGCGGCACGAGCGTCCGGGGGAGGCGGAGCCGCTCGTGGCCGAGGCCGAGGCGACGTTCGAGGCGCTGCGCGCAAGTCCGTGGGCAGAGCGCGCCGCCGCCCTCGGCCGCGTCGTGGCACGCGCCGGGCTACCCGCCTGAGGGAGGCATATCCCCCTTTAGAGGCCGCGCCTCGCTGCCGATGTTAAGCACGTGTTGACCGGAAGGCGGGCATCGCAGCCGTTCACGCGTGAGGCGGGCTTCACGCTGATCGAGTTGCTGGTGGTGATCGTGATCGTCGGGATCCTGTTGGCGATCGCGGTGCCGTCCTATCTGGGCTTCAAGGATCGGGCGAACCAG